>CEAZ01037273.1_pt1 | contig 204753 bp, 188 predicted proteins | sample 557361 | NCBI WGS metagenome assembly CEAZ01 (sample SAMEA3182074, study PRJEB8094) | gut metagenome | biome: human; feature: gut; material: Stool; isolation source: human stools | place: Canada | collected 2012-02-22 | reverse complement strand
CCTTGCCGCAGGCGGAATTCATTTCCGCCGAGGATGTCATGTCCTGAAGGGGTCCCCATGAAATGTATCCGCATTTCATGGGGCGGGCAAGAAGAAGATGCGGAACCTCGGTACGGTCCAGGTGCCTACTGAAGCCTTCATGGCCGTCCTCAAGCTGGACAGCGATTGATCTTCTTGCCCTCACCGCCGCCGGTGCGGCGTTACAAGCGTTTTGCGAAGCAAAACCTTGCCGCAGGCGGAATTCATTTCCGCCGAGGATGTCATGTCCTGAAGGGGTCCCCATGAAATGTATCCGCATTTCATGGGGCGGGCAAGAAGAAGATGCGGAACCTCGGTACGGTCCAGGTGCCTACTGAAGCCTTCATGGCCGTCCTCAAGCTGGACAGCGATTGATCTTCTTGCCCTCACCGCCGCCGGTGCGGCGTTACAAGCGTTTTGCGAAGCAAAACCTTGCCGCAGGCGGAATTCATTTCCGCCGAGGATGTCATGTCCTGAAGGGGTCCCCATGAAATGTATCCGCATTTCATGGGGCGGGCAAGAAGAAGATGCGGAACCTCGGTACCGTCCAGGTTCCTACCGAAGCCTTCATGGCCGTCCTTAAGCTGGACAGCGATTGACAAAAAAAGAAACCGCCTGCGGCGGTTTCTTTTTTTGCTCTATTCGATCGTGCCGAACAGCGCCCAGGTATTGCTGTCGGTGATCTTTACATCCCGGTATTCGCCCAGAGCAGCCCGGTCGCCGGTGCAGTGGACCAGGCGGCCGCCGGCGGTACGGGCCGTCAGGGGCCAGCGGGCGTCGTCGCTCTCGCCGTCCACCAGACAGCGCAGCGTCTGCCCCACATACTGGCGGTGCAGCTCCTCGGAGATGCCGTTCTGCACGGCACAGAGCCGGTCAAACCACCGCTGCTTCTCCTCACGGGGAACGGGGTCGTCCATCTTCGCCGCCGGGGTACCGGGGCGGGGGGAGAAGATAAACGTAAACAGGGCGTCGAAGCGGACCTTCTCCACCAGGGCCACCGTCTCCATGGCCTCGCTCTCCGTCTCACCGGGGAAGCCGATGATCACGTCGCTGGTCAGCACCAGGTCGGGCATGACCCTGCGGGCATAGGTGATCAGGTCCAGGTATTTGGCCACATCGTAGGGGCGGTTCATGGCGCGGAGCACCCGGTCGCAGCCGGACTGGACCGGCAGGTGCAGCTGCTTGGCCACATGGCGGCAGCCGGCCATAGCGTCGAACAGCTTATAGGTGGCGTCCTTGGGCTGGGAGGACATGAAGCGGATGAGGTAGTCGCCGTCGATCTTGTCCAGGTCGGTCAGCAGATCGGCAAAATCATAGCCGGTGCCCAGATCCTTGCCGTAGGAGTTGACGTTCTGCCCCAGCAGGGTGATCTCCTTGAAGCCGTCGGCCACCAGCTCCCGCACCTCGTCGATGATCCTCTCCGGGTCGCGGCTGCGTTCCCGGCCGCGGACGTAGGGCACGATGCAGTAGGAGCAGAAGTTGTTGCAGCCGTACATGATGGACACCCACGCGCGGGTGCGGCCCTCGCGGACCACTGGCATACCCTCGGCAATGGCGCCGTGCTCATCCTCCACGGAAAACACCCGCCGCCGCTGGGTATAGACCTGATACAGCAGCTCGGGGAACTTCCACAGGGCCTGCGGGCCGAACACCAGATCCACATGGCGGTAGGACTGGCGCACCTTCTCGGCCACCTCCGGCCGCTGCGCCATGCAGCCGCACAGGCAGATCACCTGCGCCGGGTTGGCCTTCTTCGTGTGGGTCAGGGCGCCCAGATTGCCGTACACCCGCTTCTCCGCGTGGTCGCGGATGGCGCAGGTGTTCAGCACCACCACGTCCGCCTGGGCCGGATCGTCGGTGAACGAGCACCCCATAGCCCGGAGCATACCCATGATATACTGGCTGTCGGCCACGTTCTGCTGGCAGCCGAAGGTATCCACCAGCGCGCGGAGGGGCCGGTCGGCGTGCATCTCCTTCAGCTTTGCTTCAAAATCCCGCTGGCGGTCCAGCTGCGCGGCGGGGATCTGTACCTGTGTTCTTTCCAAGAGGACCTCCCTGCCCCCGGCGGGGGCGAAGTAAAAATATTGTGGACAGTATAGCACAACCGGCGGGGAAATACAAGGACGGCGGGGCCATAGGCAAAAAGACGCCGCCCCCGGAAGGGACGGCGCAAGCGGGTGGGATATTGGAAAGCCTCCGAACCGTATAGTACACCGGGGCGAAGCGCTTGTAAATAGGAGCTTTTGCCGCATTTTGGCGGAAAAAGTCGAAGGCTGTCGAATTTGACCGTTCCGCGATTTTTTTGTGAATATTTCACAAATTCTTCCAAACCCTCTTTTCAACGCAAGACATATTTGCTATAATTAGTCAAGGATAAGGGGAAACCACTCCCTGACCCTTGCACCGTTACCCGTTACGGAAAGGAGCAAACACTATGAAGTTCACATTCGCCTGCAAGAAGATCTCTCTCAACGACTCCATCAAGGAATACGCCGAGAAAAAGATCAGTAAGCTGGACAAGTATTTCCCGGAGGAGGCAGACGCCTTTGTGACCTTTGCTGTGGAGAAGAAAAACCGCTGTGTGGTGGAGCTGACCATCCGCGCCGCCAACGGCACGCTGTTCCGCGCCCAGACCGAGGACCCCGACGGCGATATGCGCAGCGCCATCGACGAGGCCGTCAGCTTCATCGACCGCCGCATCCGCAAGAACAAGACCCGCCTGGCCAAGAACCTGCGGCCCGACGCGCTGGTGTCCACCGTGCCCGCCGAATTCGACGTGGTGGAGGACAACGACTTCGACATCATCCGCACCAAGCGCTTCTCCGTCAAGCCCATGACCACCGACGAGGCCGTTCTGCAGATGAACCTGCTGGGGCACTCCTTCTATGTGTTCCGCAATATCGAGACGAACGCCGTGTGCGTGGTGTACCACCGCAACAACGGCGGCTACGGCCTGATCGAGACGGAGGAGTAATTCACATACACGACACGAGAGAGCACCGCCGAAAGGCCGCCTGACACAAGAAAACACACGGTTTTGCCTGTGTCTATCCGGCTGAAATCGACCGCAAAAACGCCCACATGCGTCAGCATGCGGGCGTTTTTGCGGCCAATTTCAGCTCGAATTTACTTTGGCAAAACTGCTTCGCACCGAAAAAGAGCGCGTTTTGTGCAGAGCCGAGGCGCGCCGCCGCAGGCATACTGGATGTCTGTCAAGGCGGCGCAACGATGGGGCTGCGCGAAACGCGCCTTTTGCGGCGTATGTTTTCTTATGCCAGGCGGCCTAAAGGCGGTGCTCTTTTTTTGCTGGCGGATCCCGTCATTTTGATGCAAATGACCCGCCGCTTTAGCCGATGCTGTAAGTATATTCACCAAAATCGCATATTCTGCGAATAAATATTCAATTTTGCCTTGACATTCCCGGACTGTGGTGGTAAATTATGCAACATCAACGAGAGAGATGCACCGGACGGCGGCAAGCCCATCCCCGGAAAACGCACACCGGAAAGGCGGTACGACCCATGAAAAATCACCACAGCAAAGGAGTTGGCACGATGGCACTGCCGCGACGACGACAGGCGCACCGCCTGCACCGCGCGGCATGAGCTCTCCCGACCACATACATTTTATACATGAATAAATATTCACCATATACGGAAGGATATACGACCATGAAAAAGTTTGTTTCTTTGCTTCTGGCGCTGATGATGGCGCTTTCTCTGGTAGCCTGCGGCAGCAAGGCTGATACGAAGACCGACGACAAGACCGACGATGACACCGTGACCGAGCCGGCCAACGCGCTGGAAAAGATCAAGGCCGATGGCGTGCTGACCGTGGCCCTCAGCCCCGACTTCTCCCCCATGGAGTTCGTGGACTCCTCCAAGACCGGTCAGGACCAGTATGTGGGCTTCGACATCACCCTGGCCAAGTACATCGCCGAGAACCTGGGCGTGGAGCTGGCCATCGAGCCTATGGGCTTCGACGCCAGCCAGACCGCCGTGTACACCGGCTCCGTTCCCATGAGCATCTCCGGCTACTCCTGGACGGAGGACAGAGCCCAGAACTATGAGCTCAGCGATTACTACTACGCCGGTGAAAACGAGACGAGACAGGCCCTGCTCATCAAGAAGGAGAACGCGGATAAGTACACCTCCCCCGAGGATCTGGCCGGTCAGGACGTGGGCGCGCAGAACGCCTCCCTGCAGATGCAGCTGGTGACTGAGCAGCTGACGGGTGCCGATCCCATCTCCATCGGCGACATCACCGTGGGCGTCATGGAGCTCAAGAGCGGCAACATCGAGGCGCTGGCCGTGGCCTACGGCAACGCGGAGATGATCGTGGACGCCAACCCCGATCTGGTCATCTGCACCTGGGAATTCGACGTGAAGGCCGAGTATTCCGCCAACGTTATCATGATGCAGAAGGGTGAGACGGAGCTGCTGGACGCGGTGAACGCCATTCTGGCACAGGCCAAGGAGGCCAACCTCTACGACGGCTGGTACAAGGATGCCGTAGAGCTGGGCAAGAGCGAGAACGCACAGGAGCTGACACTGAACTGACACGGATATACACCGCGGCGGGTACGAAAGCCGTACCCGCCGCCGTATACACAGTAAAAGGAAATCACCATGAAATTCATTGACTTTGAAAAGCTGGCCGCGCTGTTCCTGAAATACTGGGACAAATTCCTCATCGACGGCGTGTCGTACACGCTGGCGCTGGCCGCCATCACCGTGGCCTTCGGCGCGGTGTTCGCGTCGGTACTGGCACTGATGAAGATGTCGAAGATACCGCCGCTGCGGTGGCTGTCCACCATCTACATCGAGATCATCCGCGGCACGCCTATGCTGCTGCAGCTGTATTTTTTCTATTTCGGCCTGCCCATGCTGATCCCGGCGTTGAACAAGCAGAAGTTCCTCTGCATCGCCATCGCCCTGATCTGCAACAGCGCGGCCTACGTGTCCGAGGTCATCCGTTCCGGCATCCAGGCGGTAGATCCGGGGCAGAAGGAGGCAGCGCTGAGCCTTGGCTTCAGCGAGAGCAAGGCCATGTGGTTCGTGGTGGTGCCCCAGGCAGTGAAGAACATCCTGCCCGCCCTGGGCAACGAGTTTATCATGATCATCAAGGACACGTCCCTGGGCTCCACGTTCTTCATCGGCGACCTGATGACCCAGTACCTGGTGGTCAAGGGCGCCACATACCTGCCCATCGAGCCGCTGGTGATCGTGGGCGTCATCTACTTCATTATGACGTTCGTGCTCAGCAAGGTGTTCGGCCACTTTGAAAGAAAAATGAAGAAGGCCGACCGGAACAGCGGCTATGGGCGCAAGCGGAAGCAGCAGCGGGAGGTGCATATCTGATGGCACAGACGCTTATCCAGGTCAAGGACCTGAAGAAATACTACAACGGCGGCGACGTCAAGGCGCTGGACGGCGTCACGGTGGACGTGTACAAGGGCGACGTCATCGCGGTGATCGGGCCCTCCGGCGGCGGCAAGAGCACATTCCTGCGGAGCCTGAACCTGCTGGAAACGCCCACCTCCGGCTCCATCATCTTCGACGGGGTGGACATCACCGGCAAGAAGGTGGACCTCCCCCTCCATCGGCAGAAAATGGGCATGGTGTTCCAGCATTTCAACCTGTTCCCCAACAAAACGGTGCTGGAGAATCTGACCATGGCGCCCATCAAGATCAAAAAAGTCCCCAAGTCGGAGGCCGAGCAGAAGGCCATGGCGCTGCTCCAGCGCGTGGGCCTGGCGGACAGAGCCAACGATTACCCCGCCCAGCTGTCCGGCGGACAGAAGCAGCGTGTGGCCATCGTCCGGGCCCTGGCCATGGAGCCGGAGGTCATGCTGTTCGACGAGCCCACCAGCGCCCTGGACCCGGAGATGGTGGGCGAGGTGCTGGAGGTCATGCAGGAGCTGGCCCAGTCCGGCATGACCATGGTGGTGGTCACCCACGAGATGGGCTTCGCCAAAGAGGTAGGCAACCGCGTGCTGTTCATGGACGCCGGCAAGATCGCCGAGCAGGGCACCCCCGCCGATGTTTTCGATCACCCCCAGAGCCCTCGCCTTCAGGATTTCCTGAAGAAGGTGCTGTGAAAAAGGAGCAGACAATGAACGATGCAAAAAAGGCGGCGCTGGCCGCCATTGACGAGAAGAAGGAACTGGTGGCAGAGGTGGCGGACGCCATCTGGGACTATGCCGAGCTGTCCATGCAGGAGGTAAAGTCCGCCGCCCTGTTCGTCAAGGTGCTGAAGGCTGAGGGCTTTCAGGTGGAGGAAGGCATATGCGGCATCCCCACCGCCTTCTCCGCCTCCTTCGGCAGCGGTGGGCCGGTCATTGGCCTGCTGGCGGAGTACGATGCGCTGTCCGGCCTTTCGCAGGAGGCGGGCAGCACCGTGTACCACGAGCTGGTAAAGGGCGGCAGCGGCCACGGCTGCGGCCACAATCTGCTGGGCGCGGGGGCCATGGCCGCCGCCATCGGCCTGAAGCACTATCTGACCCAGACCGGAAAAAGCGGCGCCGTCATCCTGTACGGCTGCCCCGGCGAGGAGGGCGTGGCGTCCAAGGCCTATATGGCTCGGGAGGGCCTGTGGTACGGCCTTGACGCGGCGCTGACGTGGCACCCCGGCGACAGCAGCGAGGTGACTACCGGCTCCACCAACTCCTGCATCCAGATGATCTACACGTTCCACGGGCTGGCGTCCCAGGCATCCACCGCGCCGGAGCGGGGCCGCAGCGCGCTGGACGCGGTAGAGCTGATGAATGTGGGCGTGCAGTTCCTGCGGGAGCATATGCCCCGCGACGCACGGGTGCACTACTCCATTCTGGACGCAGGCGGCGTAAGCCCCAACGTGGTGCAGCACCAGGCCAGCGTCCTGTACATGATCCGTTCCAACTTCGTCAAGGACTGCATGGCCCTGCACCAGCGGGTGGACAAGATCGCGCAGGGCGCGGCGCTGATGACGGACACCACCATCGAGCGCCGCTTCGTGGACGGCCTGTCTGACACCGTGTGCAACCACGCGCTGGAGAAGGTGCTGTACGACAACTTCTCCCAGCTGGGCGTACCGCCCTGCACGGCGGAGGAGCACGCTTTCATGGAGGCACTGTCCGCCACCTACGAGGGGCGTGACGTCCCCGGCGGCGTGGGCGCGGAAAACGATCCCGCCTTCGCCGAAAAGGTGAAGGCCATGCAGACCGGCCACTTCAACGACTTCCTGATGCCGCTGTATCAGGGTCCCGCCTTCAACGCCGGCTCCACCGACGTGGGTGATGTCAGCTATCAGTGCCCCACGGCACAGATCCATGTGGCGGTGTGGCCCAACCACGTCCCCTGCCACAGCTGGCAGGTGGTGTCCTGCAACAAGACGCCCATGGCCCATAAGGCCACCGTGCACGCCGGCAAGGTGCTGTGCGCCGCCGCCATCGATCTGCTGGAGCAGCCCGCGCTGCTGGAGGCCGCCAAGGCCGAGTTCCGGCAGCGGACAGCGGGCGGGTACACCTGCCCCATCCCGCCGGACGCCGTGCCGGCGCCCCTCGAGCTGTAAAGAAAGAACACCCCTGACCTGCCGGTCAGGGGTGTTCTCTTACAGATGCAGCTCCTTCAGCCGCCGGAAGCTGCGGCTTGCCAGCAGCAGGCCCAGCGCCGCCAGCACCAGCGCCGCCGCGCCCAGCACCCAGGTCAGCGTGTCCGTCAGCCCCCGGCTGCACAGCCAGGAGAACAGCCGGTAGGCGCCCATGACCAGCAGGATGCCCGCCAGCAGCAGCGCCACCAGCACGGTGGAATTCTCGCAGTTGTCTATCTTTTTCATGGCGTCCTCCCCTGCGCCGGAACGGCCCCGGCGCTTTTGTCCACCATCATACCATCCGCCGCACAGCCCGTCAAGGGCAGAGAGCCGGGGACTGTCCTCACGGGCAGTCCCCGGCTTCGCGTTTACGCCAGCAGGGCGCGGTCGTTGTCGTATTCCTGGCCGCTGACCTTGCTGAACAGTGCCAGCAGGTCCGGCACCGTCAGCCGGGCCTTCTCCTCGCCGGAGATATCCAGCACGATCCGCCCGTTGTGCAGCATCAGCAGGCGGTTGCCGTAGTGGATAGCGTCGCGCATATTGTGGGTGATCATCAGCGTGGTCAGGTGGTTCTCCCGGACCAGGCGGTCCGTGATGTCCATGACCCGCTGGGCCGTCTGGGGATCCAGCGCCGCGGTGTGCTCGTCCAGCAGCAGCAGCTTGGGCTTCTGCAGGGTGGCCATCAGCAGCGTCAGCGCCTGCCGCTGTCCGCCGGAGAGGGTGCCCACCTTGGTGGTCAGGCGATCCTCCAGACCCAGACCCAGCTCCCGCAGCCGGTGCAGATGCCCTTCTCACCGGCTACCACCGGGGTCTTGGCGTTCAGAACGATGCTGCCGATGGTCTCGGTGCAGGAAGCGGCGGTGTTGTCGGTGGGAATGTAGATCACGTCGCTGTCGGCGGCGGCCTTGGTGGTCACAGCGGCCACGTCATTGGAGTCAGAGAAGGAGTAGCGGGTGCAGGTGATGCCCTTGCCGGTCAGGTACTCCTCCACCACCTGGACCTGGTACTCGGAGTTGGGCTCGGCGGAGCAGTACAGCAGGCCGACGGTCTTGGTCTCCGGCAGCAGCTCCAGGATCATGTCCGCCTGCTCCGTCAGGGGCGCCAGGTCGGAGGTACCGGAGACGTTGCCGCCCACGGTGCCGGAGAAGTTGTCGATACCCAGCGCCACGCCGTACTCGGTAACAGAGGTACCCAGAATGGGGATCTCTGCGGTGGCGTTATAGGCCGCCTGCATCGCCGGTGCCGTCCGTCTTGGTGTCGTCGGTCTTGCTGCCGCAGGCGGCCATGCTCACGCACATGACGGCGGCCAGCAGGGCGGTCATCAGCCGCCGTGTGATGTTCTTTTTCATGGTGTGGTTCCTCCTGATGGGTGTTTTTGAAAATTTGGCTGCAAAAAAGCCGCCCTGTGGATCTGTGATCCATAGGGCAGCTTTGATGTCAGTACGTCTCCGGGGGAGAACGGCCTCATCGCATCAGCAGCATTTCCGGGCATCACAAATCACTCTTACTTTATCCGCGTAGGTAAAGTAAAAGCTAAATGCGTATGCCTTGTACAGCTGCTTCATCATGTGTGGCGTTCTCCTTTCCCGAAGTTTTCTGTAAGATATCACAACAGGGAGCCACCGTCAACCGTCATATCCGCCAAAAATATTTGCCAGGAATAAACACTCCGCCACGCGCTTTCGCGCTTTAAAGTTCGGATGTTCCCGGTGTTCCGACAAATACCCGGCACTTTTCGCCGTCATTTTCCGCTGGACATATCGCCCAAGGCCCCGCCGTCCTCTGTCAGCAGCGTCAACCCGGCAGGGCGCTCCGCCAGCAGATACTCCAGTACGCCGCGGCTGACATCGTCCATCTCCCCGGTGCGGCGGATATGCACCGCCAGCGGCTGCCGCGCCGCCAGACCGGTGAGCCACCGGATAAACGCCTGGGCCACCGCCGCCGGTGCGGCCGTGACCTCACCCTCCGCGCCGGCACACACCGCCGCAGCGGGCTGTATAGCCCCCAGCACCCGCAGCAGCGTCCGGTCGTCCGGCCGCACGTCGTATCCGATAGCGTCCAGCAGCTTTCCCACTGCGTCCGCCATCCAGAAGCAGGGCACCGCCCGGATGCAGTAGGTCCGCACGTGCAGGCCCGGCGCATCGGTCCGCGCCGCCGCAGGCTCCTCGGGCGCGGCCTTCAGCTCCGCGTATTTCTGCGTGATGGCGCTGCCGGGATAGATCTCCAGATTGGAGGCCAGCCGGTTGCGGAACTCGTTGAAAAACCGGATAGCACGGCTGCGGTCGCCGCCGCGCTCATACAGCGTCATCAGCCGCAGGGCCAGCTGCTCGTTGTAGGGCTCGTATTCCATGACCCGTTCCAGAATGCCCACGGCCTCCGGCAGCATATCCCGCTGCTCATACAGCTCCGCCGCCTTCATCAGCAGCCGGTTCTTCCGCTTCTCATAATAGATGCGCTGGCTGAGGATCAGCTCATTCAGGTCCTCGCAGTGGTTGAAATAGTACCCCTCCAGCAGCTCGCCGCCGAAGGCGTCACACGCCCGCTTCAGCTCGTCCGCCGACCGGGTCTCCGGGTCGATCTCGTCGATGGTCTGCAGATCGCAGATATAGTCGTATGCCCGGTCGATGCAGCAGTACTCCCGGTCCAGCTTGATGAGCGACCGCCCGCCCTCGCCGGTATCGGTGCTCTTTTTGATCTTCCACAGGGTATAGCGCAGATTATACTTGGCAGCGCTGACGGCGCTGTCCGGCCAGAGGTAGGCCGCCAGCTTCTCCCGCGCGTAGTAGTCCCCGCCCCGCAGGAACAGGATACACAGCAGGGCGCATCCCTTGTTGCCCAGCTCCGGGGTGATGTCCGTGCCGTCGCAGATGACCTGCGGCTTGCCAAACAGTCTGATCTGAAGCATGGCCGTCACCTCACTGCCGGCTGTGCAGCACCGACCCGGACTTGATGGTCACGGTCACGTCGGTCTGCTCCAGCTGCTCTGCGGGCACGGCGCGGATGTCGCGGTCCAGCACCACGATATCCGCCAGGTATCCCGGCGCCAGCTTTCCCTTGCGCTTGTCCTCAAACAGCGCGTAGGCGCCGTTGACGGTGTACATCTCGATGGCCTGCTCCACGGACACGGCGCACTGGGGCACGGCGCGGTTCACCGCCGCGTGGATGCCCAGCATGGGCCGCGGCTCCGTCACGTCACTGTCCGACCCGCCGCACACCACCGCGCCGGCGGCGAACATGGCGGCAAAGTTGTTGGAGCGCAGATAGCGCTCGCCCACCCGGCGCTCGTACATACCGCCCTTGCCGCCCCACAGATAGGCGTAGGCCGGCTGCACCGAGAAGATCAGCTTCATATCCGCCGCCCGGGCGATCTGCTCCGGCGTGGCCATGATGGCGTGCTCGATGCGGTGGCGCAGGGCGGTGCTGCCGCCCTGACGGATGGCCCTCTCGTGGGCCAGCAGCACGGACTCGATGGCCCGGTCGCCGATGCTGTACAGCGCCAGCTGCATATCCTGCCGGTAGCACTGCTGCACGAACTCGTCCAGTCCGTCCTGGGGCAGGAAGATCTGTCCCCGGTAGTCCGGCCGGTCCGCGTAGGGTGCCGACAGGGCGGCGCTGTGGCTGGACAGGGTGCCGTCCACCATAATATTGCCGCCCACCCGGCGCAGCCCCAGCTTCCAGACCTTCGCCAGGTCCATGGTCTGATAGAACAGCGGCATATCCACCGGGAACTCGCCGCTGTGGGCGTAGATGAACTCCGCGTCCCGGTCGTCGAACAGCCAGCCGCCCTCGATGGCCGCCACGGTGGTGATTCCGTTTTCCAGCAGCCGGGACATGGCCAGATGGATGGCCTCCATGCGGAACTCGTCCGGCAGGCTCCGCAGCACATTGGAGCGCAGCACATAGTTGGCGTTCCGCCGGAAAATGCCCGTAGGCAGGCCGCTGCTGTCCAGCTCCACGCCCTCCAGGGAGAAGGGCACCTTATAATACAGCAGGGCATGGGTGTTCAGCATGCTGACGTGGTACTCCTTGGAGAACAGCACCACCGGACTGTCGCTGCAATACCTGTCCAGCACATACCGGTCCGGAAAACGCTTTTCCTCGAACTGCGACTCCTCCACCTGGCAGCCCAGCACCGCGCCCTCCCGCTTTTCGGCGGCGGCCAGCATCTCGCCCAGCTCCCGGTGGGACCGCGCACCGCCCAGATCCACGCTCATCATGTTCACGGCGGTCTGCATCACATGGAAGTGGTTGTCGATAAACCCCGGCAGCACCGTGCCGCCCCTGGCGTCGATGACCTGCGTGCCGGGGCGCACCAGCTTCTGCCAATCATCGCCGCGGCCTGCGGCGCAGATCATTTTCCCCGCCGCGGCCACCCAGTCGGCCCCGCCATCGCCGCACATGGTCACGCAGCGCCCGTTTTTAATGATGATATCCGCGTACATAGCGTCCCGTCCTCCTGTTGAAAGCCGTGTTGTGTTATGGCCGTATTGTACACCAGGGCGGGCCGTCTGTCCAGTGGCGCTGTGTCCCCGGCGGCAAATGTACCAAATCGTTGGTTGTAAAGCGCGGCATGATTTGCTAAAATGTTTAGTAACAACGGAAATTCAACGCTTTTCCCACGCGCGGCGCAACATCTCCCGGTTACAATGACATCAAACCGAGGCGGAGCATGGCCGGCGCGGCCCCTCTCCGCCCTCCCGAAAAAACGAAAGGACAGGGATGTATATGAGCGTTTTGATTTTGAACCGCGAGCAGGTCAAGCAGGTCATCTCCATGAAGGAAGTCATCCAGGAGGTGCGCGAGGTCTATCGTCTGAAATCCCAGGGCAAGTCCGTGATCTGGCCGCTGGTCAACTATGAATTCGTGGACGAGCACGCCGCCATGGACATCCGTTCCGGCTATATCAAGGGCGTACAGCTCCACGGCCTGAAGATGCTGAACAACTTTCCCGAGAACCGGGAAAAGGGCCTGCCGCCCTTCAACGGCATTATGATGGTCTACGACTCCAACACCGGTATTCCCGTCAGCGTCATGGACGCCTCCTACGTCACCTGTATGCGTACCGGCGCCGCCGGCGCGCTGGGCGTGGACCTGCTGGCCCGCAAGGACGCCAAGCACCTGTTCATCCTGGGTGCCGGCAAACAGGCCCCCTTCCAGATCGCCGCCACGCTGCTGCTGCGTCCGGCCATCGACAAGGTCTACATCGCCGACCCCATGTTCCCCGACAACGCGGTGCAGTTCGCCGCCCACATTGCCCAGCAGCTCTCCGATGACTTCGGCATCGACGCCTCCGGCGTGGAGTTCCTGCCGGCGCTGGATATGGCCTCCGCCGTGGGCGACAGTGACGCCATCATCACCGTCACGCCCTCCCGCAAGCCCATCATCCAGAAGGCGTGGCTGAAGCCCGGCACCCATCTGAGCTGCCTGGGCTCCGACATGGAATCCAAGCAGGAGATCGAGAGCACCATCTTCCAGGGCGCCGCCTTCTACGCCGACGACCGTGCCCAGTGCATCCGCGTGGGCGAGATGGAGCTGCCCATCAAGCAGGGCGTCATCAGTGCCGACGACATCACCGGCGAGATCGGTGACCTCATCGACGGCAAGGTCCCCGGCCGCACCAGCGACACGCAGACCACCATCTTCGACGCCACCGGCCTGTACATTCTGGATCTGGCCGCCGCCAAGGTAGCCATCGACCGCGCACTGGCCGAGGGCGTGGGCCTGCAGGCCGACCTGTAACCCCGCGGGATATATCCGCTTACCCTACAAAACAGACGAAATGAGGAGGACAATAAAATGAAACTGGCATGGTTTGGTGTGGAAGAGTGGCTGAATCCCATGGACTCTCTCGCCCGTATCAATCTGGGCAGCAGCTGCGTCAGCGCCCTTCGTATGGACGAGCTGTTTGACCTGACCGGCGAGGATCTGGACGCTTTCCTGAACGAAATGCGTACCATGAGCCTGCATTATCACCACGGCGACGCCACCGGCTCCCCCCGGATCAAGGCGGCGGTGGCCGGCATTTACCCCAAGGGCAACGTGAAGCTCGAGGAAGTCATGATCACCCACGGCGGCACCGGCGCCAATGACCTGGTGCTGATGAGCGTGCTGGAGCCGGGTGACAACTGCGTGGTGATCAAGCCCTCCTATCAGCAGCACTACGATATCCCCAAGGGCAGCGGCATCGAGACCCGCGTGGTCCAGCTGAAGGCCGAGGATAACTATCAGCTGGATTTCGACGCCCTGGACAAGGCCTGCGACGACAACACCAAGATGATCGTCCTGACCAACCCCAACAACCCCATCGGCGTGACCCTGTACGACGAGGGCCTGCGTAAGATCGTGGACATCGCCGCCAAGCACGACGCCTGGATCCTCTGCGACGAGGTCTATCGCGGACTGGACGAGAACTATATGCCCTCCATTCTGGACTACGGCTACCACAAGGCCATCTCCATCAGCAGTATGTCCAAGATGTACTCCATGGCCGGCACCCGTATCGGCTGGATCGTCTGCCGCGACCACGAGATGTACGAGGTCATGAAGACCCGCCGTTCCTACAACACCATTTGCTGCGGCATCTGGGACGAGATCATCGCCTCCATCGCGCTGGAGCATTACCAGGCCCTGTGGGCCCGCGCCCGTTCCATTCTGGAGCCCAACCGCAAGATCGTGGAGGACTGGGTGGCCTCCCAGCCCCACCTGCACCTGCGTGCCAAGGCCATGGGCACCACCTGCCTGATCGACTATGACTACGACGTGGACTCCGAGACCCTGGCCAAGGACGCCATGGCCACCGAGCAGATCCTGGTGGTCCCCGGCGACTACTTCGATATGCCCAAGACCATCCGCGTGGGCTACGGTGCCTTCCGCGATCCTCAGGTGCTGAAGGCCGGCCTGGAGGAGTTCGGCAAGTACCTGGAGAAGTACAACTAACTGACACATCCCTCTCTCACAAATTTCTTCCCCCCTGCGGCACGCGCCGCAAAACAAGCGCCCGGCTTCTGCCGGGCGCTTGTTTTTTCCGTATTCCGTTGGTGCTCACACCCGCACCCAGCGCATCCAGCCGTCTCCGAAGACAGCTGTCAGCCGCCCCGTGTCCTTCAGCCACGCCAGATAGGACCGCACCGTGCTGCCCACCAGCACATACTGCTCAAAGCTCATGGTCAGTCCGTAGGCGGCAAACAGCTGCTGCAGGATGTCCTCAAAGCCGCGGGGCGCGGCGCAGAGGTCCACGATCCTCTCCGCGATCTCATGCACCTTTCGGATATTGTACTGTGCCAGATCGGCGATGTCCTCCGTCACCTCCGTGTGCGAGGGCACAAATACCTTCGCGGTCATGGCCTGCACCTGCTCCAGCGTTTTCAGGTACCCGGCCACGTCGTAAATAAAGCCGATCTGGTACTTGTCCAGTATCTCCCGGCTGGAAAGGCAGTCCGCCAGAAACACCACGTCGTCCGGCGTCCGAAAGCCTACCATGTCGAAAAAGTGCCCGGGCAGGGGGATAGACGCAAAGCCCTCCGGCAGCTTGTCCGCCGTCAGCTCCGCCGCGTCGCTCTCCTGTGCCAGCAGAAACTTGTGCCGCAGGTCCTTGGGCGGATATCCGCCGTAGAGAAACGACGGCTCCAGCACCGGGTGCCGGGTAAACGCGCAGTCGATTCCCGGCGCGTAGATCCTGCAGCCCGTCTGTCCCTGCAAATACCGGTTCCCGCCGATGTGGTCGGCGTTGGCGTGGGTGTTGTAGATCGCCGTCAGCTGCCAGCCGTTGGCGTCCAGCACCTGCCGTATCCTCCGCCCCGCGTCCTTGTCGTTGCCGCTGTCGATCAGGCAGACGTTTTTCTCATCCAGCCGGAATAGGCCGATGTTGGTGGGGCTCTTGATGTAATACGTCCTCTCGGTAAGCTGTATCAGTTCGTACATAGCGGTATCCCCTCCGTTACTTTTTTGTATCGCCATCCGATCATGCTTTGTTGCTTCCTTGTCCTGTCATCCTATCAGTTTTTCCGCCTCTTTGTAATGTCATTCTATCATGTTTTGCTGCTTCTTTGTGCTGTCATCCTATCATATTTTCCCGCTTCTTTGTATTGTCATCCTATCATGTTTTGCTGCTTCTTTGTATTGTCATCCTATCATATTTCCCCGCAAAACACAAGCGCCCGGCCGATAGCCGGGCGCCTGCGTACCTCATCTGTATATGGCGCCGCTGGCCGCCACACAGTTCTTTCCGTTGTTTTTGCAGATATACAGCTGCCTGTCCGCCTTTGCGATGAGTGAAAAGTCCTTCAATTCCCGGCCTGTCCCGCACGCAACACCGAAAGAGGCCGTAACAATGTGCCGGTCCGGCAGGTCCTCTCTTGGAACAGCCGCGGCGCGCACCGCATCAAGAAGCGCACCGGCGATACGGCGGGCCTCCTCCTCACCGATATCCGGCAGGATCGCCACGAACTCCTCGCCCCCAAAGCGGAAGAGATACCGGTCAGCCGCCGCCAACACCCCGACCACGCTTCCGGCCACACGCCGCAGCGCTTCGTCGCCCTTCATGTGGGAGTAGTTGTCGTTGTACGATTTGAAATCATCCACGTCAAAAATAATGACGCTGACCCGTTCCGGCGCGGTTTTATCGGCAATGAACGTGCCATACGTCTCCATCGCCTTTTTATTCAGTGTTTCCGTCATCACGTCGTTGTAGGCCAGCTTGATGAAAGCGTGACCCATTTCCTTGATGTGCCGTTCGTTGGCAGACTGCCGAAGGAAGATGGACCGCAGCACGATAAAACCTACAATGATGGAAAATCGCAGCAGGAAATGCTTGAACAGATCATAGTTCTCCGCGTAGGGAAGCTGTCCGGGCAGCCACCAGCTGATCAATATCAGAACACATACCGCCACGGTATCCACACGGCGGTATGTGGGCGCGATCATGATCGCAAACAGATAGCACATGGAGATGGACAACCCGACCCGGTGAAAGTTGCAGGAGACCATAAAGACGGTAACGCTGGCGATCACCACCCCATAGTAGGCCAGCAGCGCAAACCGCGCCGGCGGCGCATCGTATTCTCATCCACGCTTTTTATAGGCGATCGTAAACACCAGCATCGCCAGCGAGCCGCCGATCATCATGTAAAGCGGCACCATGTCAATGGGGATCATCGAGCGCGCCGCGATGTTCTTGACCAGGTAGATCCCGTTGGTCAGTATAAACAGAATGGCTGCATAAAATACGACCGAAAAATTCTGCCGCATAAGGATGCTCTCCACAGTCGGAATCTCATCGATCTGTATTCCCAGCACACGATCACTAAAGCTCTTAAACCTGGCAAACGCCATATCCGATATCCAGCAGGACACCCTCTGCACAATATCGACCTTATCCCCTCGTCTTTCCATACGATCCCTCCAGCAAATAATACGACCCCGTTTGTCTGCTTTTGTTGATCTATTGTTATATTTTACCATGCTTCCGCCCAAAACACAAGCGCCCGGCTGATAGCCGGGCGCTTGGTATTATGCGGGAAATCGAGCCCTTACTTGGCGTCCTTGATAGCTGCCTGTGCGGCGGCCAGACGGGCGATGGGCACGCGGAAGGGGGAGCAGGACACATAGTCCAGACCCACGCGGTGGCAGAACTCCACGCTGGAGGGGTCGCCGCCGTGCTCGCCGCAGATGCCCAGATGGATGTCGGGGCGGGTGGCGCGGCCCAGCTTGCAGGCCATATCCACCAGCTTGCCCACACCGACCTGATCCAGCCGGGCGAACGGATCGCTCTCATAGATCTTGTTGTCGTAGTAAGCGGGCAGGAACTTGCCGGCATCGTCACGGCTGAAGCCAAAGGTCATCTGAGTCAGGTCGTTGGTACCGAAGGAGAAGAACTCTGCCTCGGTGGCGATGGCATCAGCGGTCAGCGCAGCGCGGGGGATCTCGATCATGGTGCCCACCAGGTACTTCATGTTCATACCGGCAGCAGCCAGCTCCTCGTCAGCGGTCTTGACCACCACGTCCTTGACGAACTTCAGCTCCTTGACCTCTCCCACCAGGGGGATCATGATCTCGGGAACCATGTTCCAGTCGGGGTGCTTCTTCTGGACGTTGATGGCGGCGCGGATGACGGCACGGGTCTGCATGACGGCGATCTCCGGGAAGGTGACGGCCAGACGGCAGCCACGGTGACCCATCATGGGGTTGAACTCGTGCAGGGAGGCGATGATGGCCTTGATGTCGGCCACGGTCTTGCCCATATCCTTGGCCAGCAGCTCGATGTCCGCCTCCTCGGTGGGAACGAACTCGTGCAGAGGGGGATCCAGGAAACGGATGGTGACGGGGCAGCCCTCCATGGCCTCGTAGATGCCCTCGAAGTCGCCCTGCTGCATGGGTAGCAGCTTGGCCAGAGCCTTCTCGCGCTGCTCCTTGGTGTCGGAGCAGATCATCTCGCGGATGGCGGCAATACGGTCGCCGTCGAAGAACATATGCTCAGTGCGGCACAGGCCGATACCCTGGGCGCCCAGAGAGCGGGCGCGGGCGGCGTCGGCGGGGGTGTCGGCATTGGTGCGGACCTTCAGCCGGCGGAACTTGTCGGCCCAGGCCATGATGCGGCCGAAATCGCCGCCCACATTGGCGTCCACGGTGGGCATAGCGCCGTCGTAGATATTACCGGTGGAGCCGTCCAGGCTCATCCAGTCGCCCTCGTGGTAGGTCTTGCCTGCCAGGGTAAACTGCTTGTTGGCCTCGTCCATGTTGATGGCACCGCAGCCGGAGACGCAGCACTTACCCATGCCGCGGGCCACCACAGCCGCGTGGGAGGTCATGCCGCCGCGGACGGTCAGGATGCCCTGAGCGGCCTTCATGCCCTCGATGTCCTCGGGAGAGGTCTCCAGACGAACCAGAACCACCTTCTCGCCCCGGGCAGCCCACTCCTTGGCGTCCTCGGCGTTGAACACGATCTTGCCGCAGGCAGCGCCGGGGGAGGCGGGCAGTGCCTTGCCCACCGGCTCGGTGGCCTTCAACGCCTTGGGGTCGAACTGGGGATGCAGCAGGGTATCCAGGTTGCGGGGGTCGATCATGGCCACGGCCTGCTGCTCGGAGATCATGCCCTCGTCCACCAGGTCGCAGGCGATCTTCAGAGCGGCGGGAGCGGTGCGCTTGCCGTTGCGGCACTGCAGCATGTACAGCTTGCCGTGCTCCACGGTGAACTCCATATCCTGCATATCGCGATAGTGGTCCTCCAGGATATTGCAGACCTTCACGAACTCGTCATAGGCCTCGGGGAACTTCTCAGCCATCTCGGCAATGGGCATGGGGGTACGCACGCCGGCCACCACGTCCTCGCCCTGGGCATTGGTCAGGAACTCGCCCATCAGCTTCTTCTCGCCGGTGGCGGGGTCACGGGTGAATGCCACGCCGGTGCCGCAGTCGTCGCCCATGTTGCCGAAGGCCATGGACTGCACGTTGACGGCGGTGCCCCAGGAATAGGGGATGTCGTTGTCGCGGCGGTACACGTTGGCGCGGGGGTTGTCCCAGCTGCGGAACACGGCCTTGATGGCGCCGATCAGCTGCTCCTTGGGGTCGGTGGGGAAGTCGCTCCCGATCTTGGACTTGTACTCGGCCTTGAACTGCATGGCCAGCTCCTTCAGATCCTCGGCGGACAGCTCCACGTCCTGGGTCACGCCCTTCTTCTCCTTCATGGCATCGATCAGCTGCTCAAAGTACTTCTTGCCAACCTCCATGACCACATCGGAATACATCTGGATAAAGCGGCGATAGCAATCCCACGCCCAGCGGGGGTTGTTGGACTTCTTGGCGATCACGTCCACCACGTCCTCATTCAGACCCAGGTTCAGAATGGTGTCCATCATGCCGGGCATAGAGGCGCGGGCGCCGGAGCGCACGGATACCAGCAGGGGATTTTCCAGATCGCCGAACTTCTTGCCGGTGATCTTCTCCATCTTCTCGATATACTCCATGATCTCCGCCATGATCTCGCCGTTGATCTGGCGGCCGTCCTCGTAATACTGAGTGCAGGCCTCGGTGGTGATGGTAAAGCCCTGGGGCACGGGCAGACCGATATTGGTCATCTCCGCCAGGTTCGCACCCTTGCCGCCCAACAGCTCACGCATCTTGGCGTTGCCTTCGGTGAACAGGTAACAATACTTCTTGCTCATTGCAGTTCCTCCGTATATTAAATAGTTGTACCAAACATTGAGAACAACTTATTATAGTCATATTTTTTTTTAAAAGCAACCCTGTCGCGGATATTTTTTTTACAAAAAATGTTGTTTCCTCTGCGGACACTCGCCGTAAACCGATAACACATTTCCGTTTCCTCTATTTTCCGTCCTTTTTGGCGCAGCACCCGCAAAGCCGCCGTCCCGGCGCGCTTCTCCCGGCGGAACGGAGGGAAGATTTTGTGTCTTGCCTATTCCCCCACTCCTGTGGTATACTATTATATTGAATTAGTAGGCACTTTACCGGGAGGTACGCGCATGGTCCAGCTGCCCCAGGAAAACAGCATATTCACCCGCACCGTGCGCCGCGCCGCCGGGGAGGACCGTCTCAGCCACGCGGTCATCCTGACGGGCCGGGGTGACCTGACCGCCGCTGCCCGGTTTCTCGCCGCCGCCCACGTCTGCGAGGGAACGGACAGGCCCTGCCTGCGCTGCCGCCACTGCCGCAAGGTACTGGAGGGCATCCACCCGGACGTGATCCCCGTGCTGGATACAGAGCACAAGGAGCTGACGGTGGAGGCAGTCCGCGCCCTGCGTAAGGATGTGTACATCCGCCCCAACGAGGCCCGGCGCAAGGTATACGTCGTCTCTGACTGCCGCCAGCTGAACCAGCGGGATCAGGATGTCCTGCTGAAGGTGGTGGAGGAGGGACCGCCCTATGCCGCTTTCATCTTCTGCGCCGACGCTCCCGCCGCCCTGCTGGAGACCGTCCGTTCCCGCTGTGCTCTGCTGAAATACGACGGGGAAGACGCGCCCCTCAGCGACGGTACCGCGGAGCTGTGCCGTGCGTTTGCCTCCGGGCGTCTGCTGCCGGTGACCACGGCGCTGCTCTCCCGCGAGCAGTCCCTGAAGCGCGAGACGCTGCAGGCCCAGCTGGAGGAGCTGTGGCGCGCCTGTGCCGAGGCCCTGCTGGTGCAGCAGGGCAAAGCGCAGCCAGATCCCTCCTGTGCGGAGGCAGCCCTTCTGCTGGCGGACAAGCTGACGGCGCGGCAGCTGCTGGGACTGTGCGCGGCCAGTCAGCGCTTTGCCGAACAATGTGACCAAAATGCGGGCGTGGGCCAGATATTGGGCGCCCTCGCCGTGAAATGGGAGGAACTTTTATGACCGATGTGATCTCTGTCCGCTTCCGCAGCGGCTGCAAGGAATACTACTTCGACCCCAAGGGGCTCACGATCCCCGCCGGCACCGACGTGATCGTGGAGACCGCCCAGGGCCCGGAATTCGCCCACTGCGCGGCGGGCAACCACCAGGTGCCCGATGACGCGGTGGTCAAACCCCTGCGGTCCGTCCTCCGCATCGCCACCGACAACGACAAGCACACCGCCGCCTACAACCGCAGCCGTGAGAAGGAAGCCTTCGACGTCTGCAAAAAGAAGATCCAGCAGCACAAGCTGGAGATGAAGCTGGTGCGGGTGGAGTGCAGCTTTGACGGCAGCAAGATCCTGTTTTTCTTTACCGCCGACGGCCGCGTGGACTTCCGCGAGCTGGTCAAGGACCTGGCCAGCGTGTTCCGCGCCCGCATCGAGCTGCGGCAGATCGGCGTCCGCGACGAGGCCAAGATGATCGGCGGCCTGGGCATCTGCGGCCGGCCCTTCTGCTGCGCCCAGTTCATGGACGAGTTCCTGCCCGTGTCCATCAAGATGGCCAAGACCCAGAACCTGAGTCTGAACCCTACCAAGATCTCCGGTACCTGCGGCCGGCTGATGTGCTGCCTGAAATATGAACAGGACGCCTATGAGGATGCCATTAAGCGCCTGCCCAAGAACGACTCCTTCGTCCTGACGCCGGACGGCACCGGCAACGTCAGTGACGTAAACGTGCTGAAGGAGACGGTGAACGTCCGCCTGGATGACCGCACCGACGGTCCCCGCTGCTACCACAACTGCGAGGTCTGCGTCCTGCGGAACGGTAAGGGCAGCCGCGACGGTATCACAGTCCCCGACAAGCGCCCCGAGCGCTATGTGGAGCCCCTGGCCGAGGAGGAGCTGCCCACTATCACCCTGCTCAGCGACTTCGACCCGGACGCCGCGGCGGAGAGTGAAAAGAAACGTGGCCGCCGGAGCCGCAGCCGCCGTCGGGGCGACGGCGAGAAGCGCACGGCGGAGAAGTCCGCCGCCCCTGCGGAAAAAGCCCCGCGTTCCGATATCCCCGCCGAAGGCGGCAAGCCCCGCCGCGAGGGCGGTGATCGCCGCCGCAGAAGCGGACGCCGCGGCGGAAACGGCGGTGCCAACGCCGCTGGCAGCACCGGCGCACCCGCACCCAAGGCAGTCAAGCCCGCCGGGGACGGCCAGGGTACCGTGAGCGGTGAGAAGAAGCGCAGCCGCCATCGGCCCCGCCGCAGAAGCGGCGGCAGTAAGCCTAACGGCGGCACGGAGGCGTAAATCATGCGTAAATTCAACGGTTTGCTGCTGGTCAGCGATTTTGACAACACCCTGGTCTACACCGAGGAGGCCCTGCAAAAGTGCGTGGATATGCCCCCCGTCTCTGACGAGAACCGCGCCGCCATCGAGTATTTCATGGCCAACGGCGGCATCTTTTCCGTGGCCACCGGCCGCGCCAAGCCCGCCTTTGAAACGGTTGTGGACGGCATTCCCATGAACGGTCCCACCGTGCTGTTCAACGGCGCGGCTATCTACGACTTCCCGCAGAAAAAGTACCTGGTCACGGCCTTCCTGCCCGACTCCGTCCGGCAGCACGTCACGGAGGTCGTCACCGCCCTGCCCCAGGTGGCTGTGGAGCTGTACCACGATGACAACACCATCCACGCCCTGAACGCCAACGACGTCACCCGCCGTCATATGCACATCACCCACGCGCCGTCCATCGAGGTAGACACCATGGACGACGTACCGTCCCCCATCAGTAAGGCCCTTTTCTCCACCGAGGAGGCGCACCTGCCCGCCCTGCTGGACTTTCTGGCCTCCCGGCCCTGGTACCACGACTATGAGGTAGTCCCCAGCGCCGTGACCCTGGTGGAGCTGACGGCCAAGGGCGCCAACAAGGGCGGCATGGTCCGGCGTCTGGCGGACCTGCTGGATGTGGCACGGGAAAACGTGATCTGCGTGGGCGACCACGCCAACGACATCAGTATGCTCACCTGGGCCGGCCAGGGCTACGCCCCCGCCAACGCCATTCCCCAGGTGCTGCACACACCCGGCGTCCGCCGCCTGCCCGACTGCCGCGACAACGCCATTGCCCAGCTGATCCGTTCCCTGGACAAGCAGCTTTGAAAAAGAAAAAATCCAAGCCCCCTTTCGGGGCTTGGATTTTTATTTTATCAGGAACAATGCAGACCGCGTTTGACCGCCCCGGCCGCTGTCCCGTCGCTTTTCATCAAAAAGTTTTTTCCGAAAACCCGCCGTTTTCCCCCATTAAAGCCCCTTTTTATAAGGTTTTCTCTTCACAGCAAGGTTTGTTTACAATTTAATCCTTGACGTGAGGGGAAAATCATTGTATCATACGCTTTGTAACTATTTGTAACTTTTAGGGGCTTACACCATGACGCAGGATCAACAACAGAAAAAAGCCGCCGGCCGCGACCCCAACCGGGAGCACATGACCCTATCGGAGCTGTGGCAGCTGTGGCGTGACAATTTAATGAGCTGGCGGAGCTTCTGCGATGAGCACCACGATCTGTTCACCCTGAACATACAAGCGGGCTTCCGCCGCATCGGTCGGTGGCTGTCCGATCTGCGCAGCAATGCGCGGGCTCTGGCGGCCGCCAACCGCGACAGGCGGTTCCCCGAATCCGAATACGGCGCAGCCCAGCTGTTCCTCTTCTTCCGCGGCAGCCTGGAGCGCCGGGCCGCCGCCATACGCGAGGGCTTCTCCAACCGGCGCAAGGCACTGACCTGGATGGGCGGCAAACGCCGCCACTTTTTTGAGAAGATGCATCTGCACCCGGTGGCATTCCTGTGCGGCGCCATGGCCATCGCCGCCGCGGCCACCGTTCTGTCCCTGTACACCCTGGGCGCTCAGGTGACCTATGACGGTCAGGACCTTGGCATCGTCTCCTCCCGCCGCGCCGCCGAAAAGGTGGTGGCGGAGCTGGAGGATGTCACCCGCGCGACCACCGGCGACGGCGGCTACACCGTGGATACGGCGCTGCTCACCGCCGAAACAGGCGTTTTCCCCCGCCGCGAGCTGATCTCCGACGACGAGTTTGAAGAGACACTGAGCGACACCCTCGGCGTGGTGGATTACGCCTATGTCCTGTATGTGGACGGCGAAAAGGTGGTGGCCACCACCCGCTCCGGCGCGCTGGAGGACCTGCTGGAGCAGCTGAAGCTGGGCTATGAGACGGCGGACACGGTGAACGCCTACTTCGTGGAGGACGTGGACATCCGGCAGGAGTACGTGGAGTCGTCCTACGTGATGAACCTGGGCTATATCGCCGAGATCCTCAACGAGACGAAGGAGGGCGAGGTGACGTACACCGTCACCTCCGGCGACAGTTATTACAGCATCGCGGAGAAATACGACCTGAGCGTGGAAGCGCTGATGAAGCTGAACCCCGGCTATGACCCGAAGATCCTGCGGGTGGGCGATGTGCTGACCATCAGCAACGCCGTGCCCTATCTGACGGTGGTGAACGTGGAGCGGCAGCGGTACGTGCAGGATGTGCCGTACCAGGTGGAGTACACCGACGACAGCTCCATGTACCAGGGCGAGTATAAGGTCACGTCCCCCGGCGTGTACGGCAAGGCGGACATGACCGCCAACGTGACGTATATCAACGGCGAGGAGACGGAGCGCGAGGTGGTGGCCAGCGTGACACTGTCCCAGCCGGTGACGGAGCAGCAGCTCCGCGGCACGAAGGAGCGGCCCACCTGGTATCCCACCGGGTCGTTCTCCTGGCCCTGCACCGGCATCCTCACCAGCCGGTTCGGCTATCGAAGCCTGCTGGGCAGCACCTACCACAGCGGCATCGACATCGGCAACAGCTACGGCACGTCCATCTATGCCTCCGACGGCGGCACGGTGACGTACTCCGGCTGGATGAGCGGGTACGGCTATCTGATCATCATCGACCACGGCAACGGGTATCAGACGTACTACGGGCATAACAGCAGTTTGGTGGCGTCCCTGGGGCAGAAGGTCCACAAGGGCCAGCTCATCGCCCGCATGGGCTCGACGGGCCGCTCCACCGGTAACCACTGCCATTTCGGCGTCAAGTTCAACGGCACGTTTGTCAACCCGCTGAACTATCTGTAAACCGCAGCGCCCCTGCCCATCGGCGGGGGCGCCGATCTTTCCCTGCGGCAGGGCGCACGTTTCCGGGGTTGCAAAACCCAAAAACTATGGTACAATAGACCTGCGCCTGTATGTATTTCCCCGCCGGCGGCGGTGGAATGGAGAAACCGTTAAAATGAGGTGAAAAAGATGAAAAAACTGATCGCGCTGCTGTGCGCGGTGTGCGCCGCGGCCATGAGCCTGTGCGTCGCCTGTGCCAGCCCCCTCACCGGCGACACCAGCAACATGGGCCTGTGGATCACCCTGGTGGTCGTGGCCGTCATCGCCGTTGTGGTGCTGCTCATCGTGGGCAAAAAGAAGAAGAAATAAGCCGATATGACGAAAGCCCTGTGCCGCACGGCACAGGGCTTTTTACGTTATTTCCCACTTCCCTATTCAAACAACCCCGCCTGTCCCGGCACCTCCGTATGCCCGATGGACTGTATCTGGCGGACATTCTCGGCGGTCAGCGCGTCGCTGATGGCCATCTTACGGATGATGTTCTGCACCGTCACGTCCAGCCCCGTGCCCTCCCGGTAGTCGGCAGGGAAGATGAAATCCACCCGTCCCTTGGCCAGCAGGTCCTCCACGCCGGCCCGGTTGCTGCTCTGGTACACGGCGATGGCCTGCCCGCCGTAGGACCGCATCATCTTCATACACGGCACGTCGGAGAGCCCGTCGCCCACATAGATCATGTTGGTAAAGGGCACCCGCTTGCTGTCGTCGGGCATGGAGTCGTTCAGCGTCTTGTCATCGGCCACGTCCAGCACACCCTTGTTGATGCGGTAGACGAACTGGGTCTTGTTGGTGAAGTTGACGTCCAGCTTGGGCCAGCAGGCGGCACCCGCCTCGTCATAGTAGAACTCGCAGGCGTAGATCTGCTTGAACTCGTGGGCAATACCGCTGCCCTCAATGATCTCCTTCAGCCCGGAGGACAGCACATAGTGCTCGATGGTCACGCCCTGCTGCTCACCGAAGGCGTTGATCCGCTGAAACCACTCCCGTACGCCGGGAAACAGCTCCATGCTGCGGCCGCACGCCACCAGAAAGTCCCGCTTCAGGTCCTTTCCCTGGGCGCGGCACTCGGCGATCATGGTGTACATATACGCCAGCAGCCCGTCCATCCGGTTCTCCCGGCCGAAGGTGTTGGCCTTGTGCCAGAACTCCGCCGGGGTGTATCCCAGGGCCGGGATGAAGGCATAGTCCTCCATATCCGTGGTACACAGCGTCTTGTCAAAGTCGTACAGCAGCGCGATGATGGGCTTTGTCATATCGGTCCCTCCGTGGAAAAAAGGCGGCGCAAGGCCGCCTTTTGTTGTTGTGCTTACTTGTCTCCGCTGTAATTCCGACCGAACTTCAGCTCGTCCAGACTCAGCCGGAAATCGCTGGGGATGGCGCTGCCGTCCACCGGCGGCAGCTTGATGGTGGGCTCGTCGGTAACGGCGCTCCCGGCGCCCTTCTCCTCCGGCGCGTCGATGTACTTGCTGAGGATATCCTGCTCGATGGCGGATACCACATCGGCCTGGGGCTCAGCGGCAGGGGACTCCGGCTGCTCCGGCACGAAGTCCAGCTCCGGCAGGGACTGCAAAAAGGCGCTCTGGGCCTGGCACAGCTCCTCGCTGCGGCGAATGAACGCCGCGGTCTTCTCCTGTGCGGCCTGCAGCTTCTTCTCCGCCGCCCTGCGCTCGTCGTCCAGCCGGTGGATCTCCGCCTGGGCCTCCACCTGCGCGTCGGCCAGGATCTTCTCCTTCTCGGTCTGGGCCTCCTGCACCAGCTTGGCGGCCATCTTCTGGGCCGTCAGCAGTGCCTGACGCATGGCCTCCTCGGTGGAACGGTACTCCTCCACCTTTTCGGCCAGCACCTTCAGCTTGGCCTTCAGCGTGACATTCTCCTTGAACAGGGCGGTGTAGTCCTCCGTCAGCGCGTCCAGGAACTCATCCACAGACGCCATATTGTATCCGCCGCCGCCGAATGACGCCTTCGGGAATACTTTTTCGGAAACTTCCTGGGGTGTAAACATTGCCGATCCCTCCGTTATATGATTTCTTTAGAAGTACAGTCCGTTGTTCTCCAGCTCATCGATTAGGTCGCCCATGATATCCACGGAGTAGGGGGTGATGATGTACGTATTGGCCGCCACCTTCTTGATCTTGCCCTCGCCGGCATAGGCCACGCCGGACAGGAAGTCGATCAGCCGCCGGGCCACGTCCTTGTTGGTGGACTCCAGGTTCAGCACCACCGTGCGCTTCTCCTTCAGATGGTCCGCGATCTCCGAGGCATTCTCGAAGCGCTCCGGCTTCACCAGCACCACCTTCAGCTGGGTGGTGGCGTGGATGTTCACCACCTTGTTGTGGCGGTCCTCGCTGCGGCGATCCTCACGGCGGTCGTCCTTGCGGTCGTCAAACAGGGAACGGGAGGACTCCTTTACCGGCTCCTCAAAATCGTCCTCATAATCATAATCCTCATCATCGTAGGGATGAATGATCTTCTTCAGCTCGTCCATCAGGCCCATGTGCAATACCTCCCGCGTATTATTTGGAATAGTCTCTTGCGCCGAAAATGGCGGTGCCCACGCGGACCATGTTGGCTCCCGCGCGAATGGCATCGGCAAAATCGCCGCTCATACCCATAGAAAGATATTCTAATCCATTATCGTACATTTTTCTGTTTATGTCAACATATAGTGCCTGTACTTTTTGAAAATATACCACATTTTCTTCCCGTGTGGCGTCCGCCGGGGGGATGGTCATCAGTCCCCGCACCCGCACATGGCCCATTTCCTTCGCCTGTGCCGCCGCGTTTTCCACCTCCTGCGGCGCAAAGCCGCTTTTGGCCGCCTCGCCGCCGATGTTCACCTCCAGCAGGATATCCTGCACGATGCCCAGCTTTTCCGCCTGCTTGTCCACCTCGGCCAGCAGCTCCGGCGAGCCGATGGACTGGATCAGGGCCACCTTGCCCACCACCTGCTTCACCTTGTTGCGCTGCAAGTGGCCGATGAAATGCAGCGGCGCGCCGCGATAGGCATCCTCCGCCAGCTTTGCGGTCATCTCCTGCACCCGGTTCTCGCCCAGGGCGTCGATGCCGGCGGCGATGGCCTCCTGGCAGGCGGCGGCATCGTTCATCTTGCTGGCGCCCACCAGCGTGATATCCGCCCCGGTGCGGCCCGTCTCCCGTGCCGCCGCGTCGATCTCGGCGCGGATCGCTTCCAAATTTTCCCGAATAGACATCGCTTGTGCCTCCTTGTCTCTTTCGTATCTAAGCCGCGTGCGCCCGCTGGAGGCGGGTGCCGCCGTGTTTATCGGATGACCTTGCCGTCATACAGCTCGCCGGACGTGGCGATGACCTGATCGCCGGAGCGCAGGGTCTGTGTGTCCCGTACGCCCTCGGCGGGCTTCACCAGCGCGTAGCCCTCCCCCTGATATACCAGCTCGATCGGCCGGAAGGAGGCGTTCTCGCCGTCCACACAGTACACGCCGGTGGTGCCGTCCGCGCTGACCCGCAGCGCGTCGGCCGGTACCCGCAGTCCCTGATAGGTGTGCAGCACCGCGTCCGCCGCCTGATGACGCAGCAGCGTGGTCTGTGCCAGATACCGTGTGCTGGACAGCACCACCGCCGCCTGGCCGTTCTCCTCCCGGGACACGGACACCACGCTCATGCGGATGCTCTGGTCAAAGCCCTTGGCCAGACGCACATCCACCCGGCCCATATCCTTCAGCGCCGCCGCCTGCTCTGCCGGCAGCACCACCGCATAGTACCAGGTGTCGCCGTAGATCAGCTTACCCACGTTGCTCTGCTCCGCCGCCGCCTTCACGCCGTTCAGCTTGCTGGGCGTCACGTCCTCCAGAAACGCCTCCGTCAGCACGCTCTCGTACCCGTCGCACACGGCGGAATAGGTGCCGGAGGCCTTGGCGGTCACGGTCTTCGCGCCGGACAGCGCGGCTTTCTGCTGCTGTATCTCACTCTCCACCGACTTGATCTGGGCCTGTATCTCCTCCTGTGACGTATAGCTCCCGTGGTCCCGCTTCAGCACGGCGGCCTTCAGCGCCGCCAGGTCGCTCTCCGCCGCGGCATAGTCCCCGGCGCTCAGCGTCTGGCGCAGGGCCAGGATGTCGCCGGTGATGGACGTATCCAGCTTCAGCGCCGCATCCGGGTCCAGATAGGACGTCAGGGCGAACTGCAGCTGCTGCAGCTGCAATTCCAGCGTCTCGATCCGGCTGACGGTCTGCAAAGCGCTGTCGTCGCTGTACACCGTGGCCACCGTCTCGCCGGCGGCCACCCGCTGTCCCTCCTGCACGGCCCGGGACACGGTGCCGGTCTGGCCGGGCAGCGGCTCCTCCGTCCGCACCAGCCAACCCTCCATGGAGATAACGTCCTCCGCCTGTGCCTCATAGACCAGCGTGATGGTCATCGGGTCGGCAAAGTAGTTGTATACCTGCGCGGCGAAGTACACCATCACTGCCGCCAGCACCGCGATGGGCAGCACCTTCAAAAGCGGCGACGAGCGCTTGTTGTTTCCCGCCGGGATGTTCGTGTTGTTGTCTGGGGTGTTGTTCATGGGCTTTCCTCTTTGTCTATGTTCTCTTACTCCGCGTCCTCCCACAGCGTGACATTCCGCGCCGGCGCGATGGTGGAGATGGCGTGCTTGTAGATCACCTGCTGCCGCCCCTCGCTGTCCAGCACCACCACGAAGCAGTCAAACCCCGTGATGACGCCCCGCAGCTGAAAGCCGTTCACCAGGAACAGCGTCACCGGCACATTCTCCTTCCGGGCCTTGGTAAGAAAGATATCCTGTAAGTTGTTTGTCTTCTGCATGATCGTCCACTCCTTGTATGTCTGTACGGACGATATGCACAATATCTGCCTCCGCCCGCCGCTATCAGCATACCCCGGCGGACAGGAGGAATTCTGTCGCATTTTGTAACCCCGCCGAAAAATCCGGCGTTTTTTCCCATAATATCCAGTGGATGGCCTCGTTGCGCCGCAGCCAGGTCAGCTGCCGTTTGGCGTACTGCCGTGACCGCAGCTTCACCTCCTCGATGGCCTCGGCCGTGGTGGCGCGGCCCTCGGCCACCGCCAGAAACTGCTTGTACCCGATAGCCTGCAGGGCCGTGGCGTCCCGGGGCAGGCCGCTTTGCAGCAGTGTCTCCACCTCCTGCAAAAGCCCCTGTGCCACCATCGCGTCCACCCGCCGGTCGATGCGCTCCTTCATGTCCTCCCGGTCCCGGAAGGTCAGGCCGATGTACGCCGCGTCGTACCGGGGCGGTATCTCCCGGCTTTTTCTGTCGTGCGCCCCGATGGTCTCCCCCGTCTCGTAATAGACCTCCAGCGCCCGGACGATGCGCTTTTCGTCCCGCAGGTGCAGCCGCGCCGCGCTCTCCGGGTCCACAGCCCGCAGCGCCTCCAGCAGCGCCTCCGCGCCGTCCTTCGCCAGCTTTTCCTGCAATTCCCGGCGTATCTCCCCGCCCTGGCTGCCGGCGGCAAAGTCCTGCCCCCGCACCAGCGCGTCCAGATACAGCCCCGTGCCCCCCACCAGCACCGGCCGCTTTCCCCGCCGCAGGATGTCCTGCACACACGCGTCCGCCTCCCGGACGTACCGGGCCACGGACCAGCTCTCCGCCGGGTCCGCCACGGCCACCATGTGGTGGGGCACGCCCTCCATCTCCTCCGCCGTGGGGGCGGCGGTGCCGACGGTCATGCCCCGGTAGAGCTGCATGGAGTCCACGGACACCACCTCGCCGCCGAAGCGCTGCGCCAGCGCCACACCCATCTTCGTCTTGCCGCAGGCCGTGGGCCCCACCACGCAGACGACCTTGTTGTCCATGTCCTCACCTCGATCCGTTTTGGAAAGCGCCGCAGCGCCGTTATGGCCTGTAAAGTCGTGGATTTTTCGTTCTGCCGATGACGGGACGGTGCCGCTGTACTTTGTGTACAGCAAGCCGACCCGGCGATGGCAGAATGGAAGAGACGCGGCTTTACGCCCGTTTGAACATTTTTTCGATCTCGTATTCGCTAAGCTTCACCGCCACGGGCCGCCCGTGGGGGCAATAGCGCACCGCGCCGGACTGCACCTGCGCCGCCAGCGCCCGCAGCTCCGCCGGATCGCTGGTCATACCGGCCTTGATGGCGCTCTTGCAGGCCACGGTGTGCAGCACCTCGTCCCGCAGGGCCGCCCGGTCCGCGCTGTGCAGGCGCAGCTTCTGCGCCAGCTCCTCCAGCGTGGCGGCGGCGTCCTCGGCCCGCACATCGTCGGGCACCTCCCGCACCAGCACCGTGCCGTCGCCGAAATCCTCGCACAGGAATCCGCAGTCCGCCAGCAGCTCCAGATCCTCCAGCACGGCGGTGTATTCCTCCGCCGCCAGCGTCACCGCCGCCGGCGTCAGCAGCAGCTGCCGCATGGGCGGCTCCGTGCGCGCCTTCAGCGCGTCGAACCGCATCCTCTCGTGGGCGGCGTGCTTGTCGATGAGCCACACGTTCCGTTCCGCGTCCTCGCAGATGATATACGTCTTCAGCACCTCACCCGCCACGCGCCAGGGCTGCTCCGCCGCGGCGGGGCCCTCCGGCATGGCGATCTCCTGCTGCTCCGGCTCCGCGGCCGGGGCAGGGGAGGGCGTCGTCTCCGGTCGTTCCGCCGTTTCCTCCGCCGGTGTGCGGACCTCCGGCGGTGTGATGTGATACACCACGCCCGGCGCGGCCGGTGCCGTGAACGGCTTGTCCGGCTCCGGCGCCACATCCCGAACGGCCATCGCCGGTACGGCCGGCACAGGGACAGGCGCGGGTCTGACCGGCTCCGTAGCCGCCGGTCTTGCGGGTGCCGAGCCGATGGCCTTCCCCGCGGGCAGCGTCACCGCCTGCGAAGGCTTTGGCGCGTTCGGCCGTTTCAGGAATTCCTGTGCCGTCATGGTCTGATAGAAGGGCTTTTCCGCCGCTTTTGGCCGCCCCTCGCCGTCCAGCGCGTCTTTTACGGTGTAGTGCACCGCGTCGAACACCGCTTTCTCGGCGGCGAATTTCACCACCGTCTTGGCCGGGTGGACGTTCACGTCCACCTCGTTCACCGGCAGCGTGATGTGCAGCACACAGCCGGGGAACTTCCCCTTCAGCAGCCGGTTGCGGTAGGCCTCCTCCATGGCGGCGGTCAGCAGCTGGCTCTTCACCAGCCGCCCGTTGACAAAGAACAGCTGCCGCGCCCGGGTGCCGTGTCCCGCGGCGGGACTGCTCACAAAGCCGCTGGCCCGCACGTCGCCGCTGCCGCCGTCCACCTCCAGCAGGCTTTTGGCAAAATCCCGGCCCAGGGCAGCGTAGATCGCCGACAGCAGCTGCCCGTCGCCGGGGGTGTGCAGCACCTCCTGCCCATCCCGCAGCAGCTTGAAGGACACCTCCGGGTGGCTGAGCGCCAGCTGTGTCACCACAGCGGCAGCCGCCGCGCCCTCGGCACTGTCCTTTTTCATGAATTTCATTCGCGCCGGGGTGTTGTAGAACAGGTCCCGCACACACACGGTGGTGCCCTCCGGGCACCCGGCGGCCGTGACCTCACCGGGTACGCCACCCTCCAGATGCAGGGACGCGCCGCTGTCGGCGCCCCGCGCACGGGAGAAAATATCCAGCCGTGACACGGCGGCGATGGCCGCCAGCGCCTCGCCCCGGAAGCCCAGCGTCCCGATAGCCGCCAGGTCCTCCGCCCGGCGCAGCTTGCTGGTGGCGTGGCGCAGAAACGCGGTGGGCAGCTGCTCCGGCGCGATGCCGCAGCCGTTGTCCGTCACCCGCAGATACGTCATGCCGCCGTGCTCCAGCTCCACGGATACGGCGGACGCCCCGGCGTCCAGGGCGTTCTCCAGCAGCTCCTTGCACACGCTGGCGGGGCGCTCCACCACCTCGCCGGCAGCGATGAGATCGGCGATATGGGCAGGCAGTTGTTGTATCTGCGGCATGGTATTCACTCCTTTTCTATTGCAGCTTGCTCTTCAGTTCATACAGCAGGTTCAGCGCCTCCAGGGGGCTCAGCGCGTCTACCTGCGTCCGGCGGATGATATCCGCCACGGCGCCCTCGGCCATGCCCTCCAGGGATACCTGGTCCTCCCGCGCCGCCGGGGCATGGGGCTGCTGCGACTGGCTCTCCAGCTCCCGCAAGATCTCCCGCGCCCGCTTGAGCACCGTGTCCGGCAGGCCCGCCAGCTTGGCCACCTCGATGCCGTAGCTCCGGTCCGCACCGCCGGGGACGATCTTCCGCAGAAAGACGATATCCTCGCCCCGGGCGTGGACGGCCACGTTGTAGTTCCGCACGTTGGGCAGCTCCTGCTCCAGCGTGGTCAGCTCATGATAATGGGTAGCGAACAGCGTCTTGGCCTTCAGCTTCCCGGCGCAGTGCTCCAGCACCGCCCGGGCGATGGACATTCCGTCGAATGTAGACGTACCCCGGCCGATCTCATCCAGAATGAGCAGGCTGTTCTTCGTGGCGCAGCGAAGCAGCTCCGACACCTCGGTCATCTCCACCATGAAGGTGGACTGTCCCGCCGCCAGGTCGTCGCTGGCGCCGATGCGGGTGAAAATGCGGTCCACCACGCCGATATGCGCCCGCTGGGCGGGGACAAAGCACCCCACCTGGGCCATCAGCACGATCAGCGCCACCTGGCGCATATAGGTGGACTTACCGGCCATGTTGGGACCGGTGATGATGGCCACCCGGTCCTCCTTTGCGCCCATGTGGGTGTCGTTGGGCACAAAGAATGCGTCGCCCCGCACCTTTTCCACCACCGGATGGCGTCCCGCCGTGATCTCGATGACCCCGGACTCGTCCACCTCCGGCCGACAGTAGTGGTTCTGGGCCGCCACCTCGGCAAAGGCGCACAGCGTGTCCAGCTGCGCGATCAGCGATGCCGCCAGCTGCACCCGCGTCACCTGTCCCGCCGCCTCTGTCCGCAGCGCGGCGAACAGGTCGTATTCCAGCGCCGCGTCCCGGTCATGGGCGGTGAGCACCTCATGCTCCAGATCCTTCAGCTCCTGGGTGATATAGCGCTCGCCGTTCACCAGCGTCTGCTTGCGTATGTAGTCCGCCGGCACCTGGTCCTTAAAGGAGTTGCTCACCTCGATATAGTATCCGAACACCTTGTTGTACCCCACCTTCAGGGTACGGATGCCGGTCTTTTCCTTCTCACGGGCCTCCAGCTGCGCGATAAACCCCTTGCCGCCGGAGAGTATCCCCCGCAGCCGGTCCACCTCATCGTCATAGCCCTCGCGGATCATGCCGCCCTCCCGGACGGAGAACGGCGGCTCGTCTACCAGCACGGCGGCGATGCGCCCGCTGATGTCCTCCAGCGTCTCCAGCTGCTCGTCCAACTTTCCCAGTGCCCCTGTCCGGAACGGCGTCAGGCACCGCTTGATCTCCGGCAGGTGCTCCAGCGCCGCCCGCAGGTTCACCAGGTCCCTGGCTCCGGCGGTGCCGTAGACGATCCGGCTCATCAGCCGTTCCATGTCGCCCATGCCGGTCAGGGCCAGCCGCAGCTCCTGGCGGCCCACGGTGTTGTCCGTCAGCGCCGCCACGGCATTCAGCCGCCGGTCGATGGCCGCCACGTTCACCAGCGGCTGCTGCAGCCACATCCGCAGGTTCCGCGCGCCCATGGGCGTCTTGGTCTTATCCAGCACCCACAGCAGGCTGCCCTTCTTCTCCTTGCCCCGCAGCGTCTCCGTCAGCTCCAGATTGCGCCGGGCCGTCAGGTCCAGCTCCATGAACTGTCCCGTCCGGTACCACTCCAGCTTGTCCAGCTGCTTCACGTCGGTCTTCTGCGTCTCGTAGAGATACGTCAGCAGTCCGCCCAGCGCCAGCAGCGGCGCACTCTCATTCCGGGGCAGGTCCCGCAGCGCCGCCTCGCCGAATTGCAGCCGCACCTTCTTCTCCGCGTCCGACACGTCGAACCGCCCCTCCGCCAGCCTCTCCCGCCGGCAGGAAAAGCGCTCCTCCAGCGCGGCGGTCAGTGCCGGGTCGTCATAGGCCGCGGCGTTCATCACCGCCTCCGCCGGGGCGAAGCGCCCCAGCTCGTTGATCAGCCCCGTCAACCGCTGCGCCCCGGTGAACGCCGTCACCTGGGCCTGCCCGGTGGAGATGTCCGCCGCGCACAGTCCCGCCGCCGTGTCTGTCAGATACACGCCGCACAGATAGTTGCTGCGTCCCGCGTCCAGGCATGCCTCGTCCAGCACCGTGCCGGGGGTGACGGTGCGGATGATCTCCCGCTTCACCAGCCCCTTGGCCAGAGCCGGGTCCTCCATCTGCTCGCAGATGGACACCTTGTACCCCTTGGCGATCAGCCGCGCGATATACCCCTCGGCGGAGTGATATGGCACGCCGCACATGGGGATGCGCTCCTCGTCGGACTTGCTCTTGTCCTTGTCCCTGGTGGTCAGGGCCAGGTCCAGCTCCCTCGACGCCGTCCGGGCATCCGGCCCGAACATCTCGTAAAAATCACCCAACCGGAAAAACAGCAGGGAGTCGGGGTGCTTCTCCTTCTCCTCCATATACTGCCGCATCATGGGTGTCAGCTCAGCCATAGCTCGGCTCCTTTCTCCCTCCGGGAAGTCTGCGCCTTACGGCGCGGGGCGCTCAGCCCAAAAAGCCCAGCAGGCCCAGAATGCCGAAGGTGGTGTACATCAGGCACATGACCACCAGCAGAATGGTGATGATGCTGTACATGGCGCTGGTTTTCTTCGTGTGCTTGTACTTGCGGATATAGAACAGCGTGCCGCAGGTGATGCCCAGCGTCAGGGAGGACAGGTGGGTCATTACCGCGCTGTCCTTGAAGGCTGTCAGGCGCAGGATCAGGATCACCAGCACCACGGCAAACTCCGCGATCAGCGTCACATTCAGCCAGGTGGGCAGCTTCACCTTCTCCTGCTGGTTCACCTTCTCGGCCACCTTCTGGGCCATGTACGCGCCGGTGGTGTACCCGCCGTAGTTGCTGTTCTTCTTCTTGGAATGGATATTCTTATTGGGGTTGCCCTTGGCCTTGCGGATGGCCTCCTCCTGGTTGGCGTACTGGTTCACGTTGGCCTTGTAGCTGTTCTTTGCCATGGTTTTATTCTCCTTCTGTCGGTAGATTGGTAAGATAACGCCGCAGCATATCAAAAGCGTGGTGGGCAGACAGCGTCCGGATGCGCTCCCGATCGCCGCCCAATGTCAGATGCCGCACGGTCACGCCCTCCGGCGCGGAAAGCCCCACGAACACGGTGCCCACCGGGTTTCCCCGGTCGTCCCCGTCGGGACCGGCCAGTCCGGTGACGGACACCGCCAGGTCCGCGCCTGTCAGCACCCGGACGCCCAGGGCCATGGCCCGGGCCACCTCTGCCGACACCGCGCCGCAGCGCGCCAGCAAATTCTCCGGCACACGCAGCACCTGCTGCTTCACATGGTTCGTATAGCTGACTACGCCGCCCAGAAAGACCTGCGACGCGCCGGGGATATCCGTCAGCCGCTTGGCGATCAGTCCGCCGGTGCAGCTCTCCGCCGCCGCCAGCGTCAGTCCCCGTTCCCGGCACAGCGTCAGCACCGTCTCCTCCAGTCCGGACACGTCCGCGCCGTAGAGATACGCGCCCAGCCGGGCCCTTACCTCCGCCAGCACCGGCGCCATCCGCGCCTCACAGGCACACTCGTCCGCCCCGCGGGCGGACAGCTGCAGCATCACCTCGCCCGGCTTGGCATAGGGTGCCAGCGTCATGTCCGCCTCCCGCCGCAGCAGGTCGCCCAGCAGCTCCTGCACCTGCGGCTCCGTCAGGCCGAAGATATGCAGCGTGTGTGACCGCACCGTCTGTCCCCGGACCTGCTCCAGCCAGGGCAGCAGGCAGTGCTCGGCCATATAGCTGCACTCATGGGGCACGCCGGGCAGCAGCGCCGCCGTGGTCTTCCCGACGGTGAACACGCACCCTGGGGCCGTACCCACCGGATTGCGGAACACGGTGCACCCCTCCGGCAGATAGGCCTGCTGCATATCGCATTCCGGCATCTCCCGGCGGAATACCCGGTCGAAATACCGCCGCATATCCTCCACCACCTCCGGGTGGAACACCAGCGGCGTGTCCAGCGCGGCGCACACCGCCGTTTTCGTCATATCGTCGTAGGTGGGGCCGAGGCCGCCGGTGAACACCAGCAGCTCTGCCCGTCCCCTTGCGATGGTCACGGCCTTTTCCAGCCGCGCCGCGTCGTCATCCACAGTGGTGTGGTACAGCACCTCCACACCGGCGGCAGTCAGCAGCCGGGAGAGGAACGCGGCATTCGTATTGGTCACGCCGCCGGTCAGCAGCTCGCTGCCCACGGCGATGATCTCCGCGGTACGGGGCATAGACGCGCCTCCTTATAGCGTAGGTTTGATCCGGATCATCTCGCGTCCGGCCATGGCCCGCTGACACAGGCCCTCCACATCCAGCGCGCTCTCGTACTCCCGCGTCTCCTCCACGCTGGGCTTCGTCTTGGGGTGCCGGGGCGTGAACACGGTGCAGCAGTCCTCATAGGGCAGGATGGACGTGTCGAAGGTGCCGATATGGCGGGCGATCTTCACGATCTCCTCCTTGTCCATGCCGATCAGGGGCCGCAGCACCGGCATGGTGGTCACGTCCTCGCTGACGGCCAGCGCCTGCATGGTCTGGCTGGCCACCTGACCCAGATTTTCTCCGGTGACCAGGGCGCGGCACCGCAGCTCCAGCGCCAGCATATTGGCCAGGCGCATCATGAACCGCCGCATGATCAGGGTAAAGTGGTCCTCCGGGCACTTGCGGCGTATCTCCTCCTGAATTTCCGTAAAGGGGATGATGAACACCGCCAGCCGGCCGCACCAGGGGGTCAGCTCCTCCGCCAGCTTCAGCACCTTCTCCCGGGCCAGCTCGCCGGTATAGGGCGGAGAAGCGAAGTGGATCATCTCCAGCTGTACGCCCCGCTTGGCGATCATATAGCTGGCCACGGGGCTGTCGATACCGCCGGACAGCAGGCTCACCGCGTGGCCGCCCATACCCAGGGGCAGACCGCCCGCGGCGCTCTCGGCGGGGCCGTGGACGTAGGCCGCGTCCTCCCGTACCTCGATGTACACCGTCAGCTCCGGGTGGTGTACGTCCACCGTCAGGTGGGGGAAGGCGTCGTGGAGCGCGCCGCCCACCCACTGGCTCAGCTGGATGCTGCCCATGGGGAAGGACTTGTCCGCCCGCTTGCTCTCCACCTTGAAGCTCTTAGCCGCGGTCAGCGCACCGCCCAGATAGGTCTTTGCCGTGTCGAAAATAGCCTCCTTGCTCTTCTCGCAGGGCAGCGCCCGGGTGATGGCGATGATGCCGAACACCTGCTTGCAGGCAGCGTAAGCCCCGGCGATGTCGCAGGTCTCCTCCGCCGGCTCCACATAGATAGTGGACTGGCGGGAATATATCTTCCACTTGCCGAACCGCTGGGTGCGGCGGCGGATGTTGCTCATCAGCTTCATCTCAAAGCTGCGGCGGTTCAGTCCCTTCAGGACCACCTCGCCCAGCTTGCACAGAATGATCTCGTGCATATGGTTCTCTCCTTGTTGTTGGTGTACAGATATGGGGACGGCGGGCGGGCAGCTTCGTCCGCCCCTACAACGGGACGGCGTACCCCAAGGGCATTTGTTCCGCTGCGCTCCACTGCGGGACGCCGTCCCCTACGGACGTTTATCGGCGGCGTACCGGGTCTGACGATGGTAGGGCGGAAAAGATCCCGCCACGGCGGCGAGATTTTTTGTCCCGCCGATGGCAGACCGACGACGGCGTACCGGGTGTACGTCGATGAGGTCTGACGATGGCAGGGCGGAAAATATCCCGCCGTCATTTCAGTGTACTGCTGCTGCGGTACTGTATGGCCTCGGCAAGATGTGCCGCCTCGATGCGCTCGCTGCCCTCCAGGTCGGCGATGGTGCGGGCCATACGCAGTATGCGGTCGTGGCTGCGGGCCGTCAGGCCCAGGCGCTCAAAGGCACCCTGCATGAGCTTTTCGCCGGCGGCGTCCAGCGCACAGTACTGGCCGATCATGGCGGGGGTCATGTAGGCGTTGCAGGACACCTCCGTCCCCGCAAAGCGCTTTTTCTGCACCTCGCGGGCGGCGTTGACCCGTTCCCGGATGGCCGATGACGGCTCCGGCTGCTCCTTGCGGCGCATGGCCTCATACTCCACTGACGGCACATCGATGTGCATATCGATCCGGTCCAGCAGCGGGCCGGAGATGCGCTGCATATACTGCTCCACCTGCTGGGGTGAACAGGTGCAGCGTCCGGAGGGGTGGCCGTACCAGCCGCAGCGGCAGGGGTTCATGGCGCACACCAGCATGAAGCGGCTGGGCAGCGTCAGGGAGCCGGAGGCCCGGGTGATGGTCACAAAGCCGTCCTCCAGCGGCTGGCGCAGTGTCTCCAGCGCCGCCTTGCTGAACTCCGGCAGCTCGTCCAGAAACAGCACGCCGTTGTGGGCCAGGGATATCTCTCCCGGCCGGGGTATCCCCCCGCCGCCGGAGAGCGACACGGTGGACGCCGTGTGGTGGGGGCTGCGGAAGGGCCGCGTATCCACCAGCGGGTGCCGCGGGTCGGTCATGCCCGCCACGGAATAGATCTCCGTGGTCTGCAGGGCCTCCGCCCGGGTCATGTCCGGCAGGATGGACGGCAGCCGCCGGGCCAGCATGGACTTGCCCGCGCCGGGCGATCCCACCAGCAGCACATTGTGGCCGCCGGCGGCGGCGATCTCCAGCGCCCGCTTCACATTCTCCTGCCCCATCACGTCGGCAAAATCCGGCAGGGGCCGGTCCTGATGTCCCGGCGTCCACCGGGGCGCCGGCGTCATGACCTGCTCGCCCTTCAGGTGGGCGATGAGCTGTCCCACATCCGTCACACCGTACACGGTCAGCCCGTCGGCCAGGGTGGCCTCGGCGGCGTTGGCCTCGGGCACATACAGCGTATCGATGCCCAGCCGCGCCGCCGTCAGCGCCATGGGCAGCACGCCCGTCACCGGCCGCAGCGCGCCGGAGAGGCTCAGCTCGCCCAAAAACGCCGCGCCCTGGGGCAGGGGAGATATCTCCTCCGCCGCGGCCAGAATGCCCAGCAGGATGGGCAGGTCGTACACCGTGCCCTCCTTCCGCACCCGCGCCGGAGCCAGATTGACTGTGATGCGGCTGACGGGGAACTTGGCCCCGCAGTTTTTCACCGCCGCCCGAACGCGCTCCCGCGACTCCTTCACCGCCGCGTCCGGCAGGCCCACCACGTCGAACCCCGGCAGTCCGCCGGACAGAAAGCACTCCACCGACACCTCATAGCCGGTGATGCCCGTCAGGCCCAGCGACCGTACCGTCACCATCATGGACAGCGCCCCCTTTACACTAATTTTATAGCACCGTACATTTTACCACAAAATTTCCGCCGTGAACAGCCACTTTTTCCAAAAAAGTCCCCTGCCTTTTGCGCGGAGTGCATGAACCTGCCCCGCCGCCGTGAGAATTTTTGTGCATGGCGCTAAAAAAGTTTTATCGTGGCACAAATCACGAAAATGTGGGTTTACATCCAGGATTTTTTGTGCTACTATGACGGTGCCTAACATTCCGTACAAAGGGGTCTTTGCGCCCTTCTGGCGGTACGGAAGTATATAATGTAAGGAGGCTCATTATGGTAAGAAAAATGAAGTCCATGGATGGCAATAACGCCGCGGCGCACGTTTCCTACGCGTTCTCCGAGGTCGCAGCCATCTACCCCATCACCCCGTCCAGCCCCATGGCGGACTTCGTGGACCAGTGGAGCGCCAACGGTCTGAAAAACATCTTCGGCACCAAGGTCAAGGTCGTCGAGATGCAGTCCGAGGCCGGTGCCGCCGGTGCTGTCCACGGCTCTCTGGGCGCCGGTGCCCTGACCACCACGTACACCGCGTCCCAGGGCCTGCTGCTGATGATCCCCAATATGTACAAGATCGCGGCTGAGCAGCTGCCCTGCGTGTTCCACGTGTCCGCCCGTACCGTGTCCACTCAGGCGCTAAACATCTTCGGCGACCACTCCGACGTCATGGCCTGCCGCCAGACCGGCTTCGCCATGCTGTGCGAGGGCAACGTCCAGGAGGTCATGGATCTGTCCCCCGTGGCCCATCTGGCCGCGCTGGAGGGCAAGGTCCCCTTCATCAACTTCTTCGACGGCTTCCGCACCTCCCACGAGATCCAGAAGATCGCTGTCTGGGACTACGAGGATCTGAAGGATATGTGCGACATGGACGCCGTGGCCGAGTTCCGCCGCCACGCCCTGAACCCCGAGCATCCCCATATGCGCGGCAGCCACGAGAACGGCGACATCTTCTTCCAGCACCGCGAGGCCTGCAACAGCTACTACACCGCCCTGCCCGCCGTGGTCGAGAAGTACATGGACAAGATCAACGCCAAGCTGGGCACCGACTACAAGCTGTTCAACTACTACGGCGCCGCCGACGCTGACCGCGTCATCGTTGCCATGGGCTCCATCTGCGACGTGGCTGAGGAGGTCATCGACTACCTGAACGCTCACGGCGAGAAGGTGGGCCTGGTCAAGGTCCGTCTGTTCCGCCCCTTCGCCGCCGAGAAGCTCATCGAGGCCATCCCCGCCACCTGCAAGAAAATCGCCGTGCTGGACCGCACCAAGGAGCCCGGCTCCCAGGGCGAGCCTCTGTATCAGGACGTCGTCACCGCCCTGGCCAACGCCGGCCGGAACGACATCACCGTCATCGGCGGCCGTTACGGTCTGGGCAGCAAGGACACGCCTCCCGCCTCTGTCTTCGCCGTCTATACCGAGCTGGCCAAGGCCGAGATGAAGCGTCAGTTCACCATCGGCATCGTGGACGATGTGACCAACCTGTCCCTGCCCGAGGATAAGAACTGTCCCAACACCGCGGCCCCCGGCACCATCGAGTGCAAGTTCTGGGGTCTGGGCGGCGACGGTACCGTCGGCGCCAACAAGAACTCCATCAAGATCATCGGCGACCACACCGACAAGTACGTCCAGGCGTACTTCCAGTATGACTCCAAGAAAACCGGCGGCGTGACCATCAGCCACCTGCGCTTCGGCGACAAGCCCATCCGCAGCCCGTACTATATCAACAAGGCTGACTTCGTGGCCTGCCACAACCCCAGCTACGTGACCAAGGGCTTCAAGATGGTGCAGGATGTCAAGCCCGGCGGTGTCTACATGATCAACTGCCAGTGGGACTTCGACGAGCTGAACCACCACATGGACGCCGCCTCCAAGCGCTATATCGCCCAGAACAACATCCAGCTCTACACCATCGATGCCATTGACCTGGCCATCGAGATCGGCATGGGCAAGCGCAACAACACCATCCTCCAGTCCGCGTTCTTCTCTCTGGCCAAGGTCATGCCCGAGGAGGAGGCCATCACCTACATGAAGGAGAAGGCCAAGGCCTCCTACCTGAAGAAGGGCCAGGACATCGTTGACATGAACTACAAGGCCATCGATCTGGGCGCCACCGCCTATAAGAAGATCGACGTGCCCGCCGACTGGGCCAACGCCGTGGATACCAAGCCCGCCAAGGAGCTCAAGGGCAAGCCCGAGCTGGTGAAGATGGTCAAGGATATCCTGGAGCCCGTGGGCAAGATGGACGGCGACAGTCTGCCCGTCTCCGCCTTCGTGGACCATGTGGACGGCCAGTTCGAGCTGGGCGCCGCCGCCTATGAGAAGCGCGGCGTGGCCGTCTCCGTCCCCACCTGGGACGCCGAGAAGTGCATCCAGTGCAACCAGTGCGCCTACGTCTGCCCCCACGCCACCATCCGTCCCTTCGCCCTCACCGCTGACGAGGCCGCCAAGGCCCCCGAGGCTGCCAAGATCGTGGATGTCAAGGCCGGCAAGGGCAAGGGCACCTATCAGTTCACCATGGCCATCAGCCCGCTGGACTGCATGGGCTGCGGCGTCTGCATCGGCGCCTGCCCGGTGAACGCCCTGTCCATGGTCGCCCAGGAGGGCGAGCTGCCCCAGCAGGACGTGTTCGACTACTGCGTGGCCGAGGTGTCCGAGAAGAAGGATATGCAGGACAACACCGTCAAGGGCAGCCAGTTCAAGCAGCCCATGCTGGAGTTCTCCGGCTCCTGCGCCGGCTGCGCCGAGACCAGCTACGCCCGTCTCGTCACCCAGCTGTTCGGCGACCATATGTATATCTCCAACGCCACCGGCTGCTCCTCCATCTGGGGCGGTCCCGCGGCTACGTCTCCCTACTGCACCAACAAGGCCGGCCACGGCCCCGCATGGTGCAACTCCCTGTTCGAGGATAACGCCGAGCACGGTCTGGGCATGTTCACCGGCCAGAACAAGATCCGCGAGGATCTGGCCGACGAGACCCGCCAGCTGATCGCTGTGGAATGGGCCCGTCCCGAGCTGAAGGCCGCTGCCCAGGCGTGGCTGGACACCATGAACGACGGCACCGCCAACGCCGAGCCCGCCAAGGCCTACGTCAAGGCTCTGGAGGAGAGCATCTGCACCGTGGAGGAGCTGGCCGCCATGCCTCAGCTCGCCGCGCACGCCGCCGAGCTGAAGGCCAAGGGCGCCCTGCTGTGCGACTGCGCCGCCTGCACGCTGGCCGCTGATATCCTCAGCAAGAAGGAATACCTGGCCAAGAAGTCCATGTGGATCTTCGGCGGCGACGGCTGGGCCTACGATATCGGCTACGGCGGTCTGGACCACGTCATCGCCTCCAAGCAGGATGTCAACATCTTCGTGTTCGACACCGAGGTATACTCCAACACCGGCGGACAGGCCTCCAAGGCGTCCAACATCGGTCAGGTGGCACAGTTCGCCGCCGCCGGTAAGGAGGTCAAGAAGAAGAGCCTCTCCGAGATCGCCATGCAGTACGGCTATGTGTACGTAGCCCAGGTGGCCATGGGTGCCAACCCCGCCCAGACCATCAAGGCCATCACCGAGGCCGAGGCCTATCACGGCCCGTCCCTGATTATCGGCTACAGCCCCTGCGAGATGCACTCCATCAAGGGCGGCATGATGAACTGCCAGAAGGAAATGAAGAAGGCTGTGGACTGCGGCTACTGGAACCTGTTCCGCTACAATCCCGACGGCGGCGACAAGAAGTTCACCCTGGACTCCAAGGCCCCTGCCGGCGGCTATCAGGAGTTCCTGATGAACGAGGCCCGCTACTCCCGCCTGACCCGCGAATTCCCCGAGCGTGCGGACGTGCTGTTCAAGCGCAACGAGGACGAGGCCAAGGCCCGCTACGAGCATCTGCTCAAGCTCATCGATATGTACGACAAATAAGCCGTATCTCCTCACAGCACAAAAAGAGACAGCCTTGCGGCTGTCTCTTTTTTGCATCTGTGGGCAACGCTGGCCGCCCCTTGACAAACAACGGGATATGTATATAATAAAAGCAGGGGACGCTGCGACAAGCGGTCAACCCCTGTGGTTAAGGAATCTAAAGAAGCTTAGAAACCGTCACCGTGCCGGGTGGCGGTTTCTGCTTTTCAGCTTCTGGACCCGTATCGAGATCGAATGACCTAAGACATGGATCGTAAGTACGAAAAACATGGCGTCACCCCCTTTCGGGGCTGTGACTGACCGCCTGCCGTTTATTGCAGCGTCCTTGTGACGCAGTATACACCGCAGGCGTCTTTTTGTCAAATCGTGTATAAAATCAACCCCTCTTGATGTTTTTTCCTCTCAATAACTTGACGCTTGCCCGCCTGTACGCGTATAATATTACTGTTGTGTTCCCAAATAGAGACAGAGAGGGAGAACCCCATGAAAAACCGCATCCTCGCCGCGCTGCTGGCGCTGGTCCTCGGCGTGCCGCTGTACCTGCTGGCCGCCGACGCCGCCCCCACCGCCGCGGCCAAAACCGTTTCCTCCGCCGCCCCGGCCCAGGCCGTGGCCCTGCTGAAGGCCCTTCCCTCCGTGGAAGACCTGGCCGCCGCTATGACCCCGGAGACGGACGCCGCCGCCATGATCGCCCAGACCAGGGCCGACCTCCAGCGGGAGATCGAGCGCCAGACCGGCCCCAAGGGCATCGACCTGAGCTGGTGGCAGAGCCACTACAACGACATCATCGGCTACATTTACAGCCCCGGCACCCCCATCAGCTACCCCATCGCCTACGACGGCAACAACGAGTATTACCTCCACCACGATCTGTACGGCAATTACAGCGAATACGGCACCATCTTCCTGGACGCCCGCGTGCCCAGCGACTTCTCCGGCCACAACAACGTGCTCTATGGCCACCATATGTCCGACGGCACCATGTTCGCCTCCATCTCCAACTATAAGCAGCAGTGGTACTACGACGCCCACCCCTACTTTTTCCTCTACACCAACGCCGGCAAGTACCGGGTAGACCTGTTCGCCGGCATCGTTGTCCCCGGCACCCACGAGGTGTTCAGCACCTCTCTCTCCGCCGACCAGCTCCAGCGCTTCATCAATAATTCCACCTTCTACTCCGGCAAGGGCGTCCCCTCCGGCCAGATCGTGACCCTCTGCACCTGTTCCTACGAGGCGGCCAACTACCGCTATGTGGTCCTGGGCGAGCTGGTCAAGCTGGAGGACGCCCCCGCCGACACCGCCACGGAGGCCGCCGCATGACCCACGAAGAACAACAAGCCCTTTTTGACACCATCCTCCGCCGGGCCAACCTCCCCGGCAGCTTCAATGTGGAAAACGGCATCCGCCTGACATCCCTGTCCGACGGCGGTGCCGAGGGCGAGGTCCGCCTGACCGCCGGCCACCTGAACCCCCTGGGCATCGTCCACGGCGGCGTGTACTGCACCCTGCTGGACCAGGTGGCCGGCGCCGCCGCCTGCACCCGGGGCAGCCGCGGCCTTACGGTGAACTGCGAGACCCGCTTCCTGGGCATCGCCCAGGGCGACGTCCTCTGCGGCCACGCTCAGGCCATCCACATGGGCCGCACCCTGGTGGTCATGCACGCCTGGGTCACCGACAGTCAGGATACCCTCTGCGCCGACGGCACCTACACCTTCCGCATGAAGCCCGGCTTCCCGGAGGACTGACCTCCCGGCGCCCCTTTCCCGCCCCTCGCAGCGCCCCCCCTCGGGGCGTTTTTCTTTTCCGGTTGCAATCCCCGCCCAAATAGTCTATCATAACAGCAGTACATTCTCCCGGAGGAAACACTATGTGGTATGTCATCCTGCTGGCCGTCTGCATCGGCGGCGACCAGCTTCTCAAGTGGTGGGTCACCTCCCACCTGGACGTGGGCCAGTCGGCCCCGCTGCTGCCGGGCATCGTCCGGCTCACCCGCCTGCACAACACCGGCGCTGCCTGGAGCAGCTTCTCCGGCAAGACCGGCCTTCTGGCCGCCGTCACCATCGTCCTGATGGCCGCCGTGGTCTATTTGGTGGTAAAGAAGATCGTCCGCCACCCCCTGGGCCTTACGTCCGCCATGCTGGTGCTTGGCGGCGGCGCAGGCAACATGATCGACCGTCTCTGCCGCGGCTACGTGGTGGATATGTTTGACCTGGAATTCATGTCCTACCCCATCTTCAACCTGGCGGATATCTTCGTGGTCATCGGCGTCCTGCTGGGCGCGGTGTACTACCTGTGGTTCTACGACAAATACGACAAGCCGAAAAAGGAGCCTGACCATGACGCGGGAGCTGACAGCCGCAACTGAACACGCCGGCGTCCGCCTGGACGCCTTCCTCTCCGCCGACGGCGCGCTGACCCGTTCCCAGGCCGCCCGCCTGATCGCCGAGGGCCGCGTCCGTGTCAACGGCAAGCCCGCCGCCAAAAGCGCCCGCCTCTCCGGCGGTGAGACGGTCACCGTGGACGTCCCCCAGCTCCGCGAGACGGCCCTGCCCCCCCAAGACATCCCCCTGGACGTGGTCTACGAGGACGACGACGTCATCGTGGTCAACAAGCCCACGGGCCTGGTGGTCCATCCGGCCCCCGGCCACCCGGACGGCACCCTGGTCAACGCCCTGCTCCACCACTGCGGCGACAGTCTCTCCGGTATCGGCGGCGAAAAGCGCCCCGGCATCGTCCACCGCATCGACCGCGATACCAGCGGCCTCATCATCGCCGCCAAAAACGACGCCGCCCACCTGGCCCTCAGCGCGCAGCTGAAGGACCACTCCCTCTCCCGCACCTACGAGTGCCTGGTGACCGGCAATATGAAGCAGGACAGCGGCACCGTGGACGCCCCCATCGGCCGCAGCAGCGCCGACCGGAAAAAGATGGCCGTGGTCCCCACCGGCCGCCGTGCCGTCACCCACTGGGAGGTCGTCGCCCGTTACCCCGGCGTTACCCACCTGCGCTGCCGCCTGGAGACCGGCCGCACCCACCAGATCCGTGTCCACATGGCCTACATCGGCCACCCCATCCTGGGAGACACGGTCTACGGCGCCAAAAAGCCGGTCCCCGGCCTCACCGGCCAGTGCCTCCACGCCACCGGCCTGCGCTTCATCCATCCCCGCACCGGCGAACCGGTGGAGCTCCACTGCCCCCTGCCGCCCGAATTCACCGCCATGCTCCAAAAGCTGCAAAGCAAAGCTCAGTGAGCCGCGCAGCCCAAAAAACACAAAAGACCGGCCCCGCCGGTCCTTTTTTCGTCCCCCGCCCGCAGCCGGCGCAGGGGCTATTTCGCGCCCCGGCGCGAGCGCTTTCTTTGTCTCCGACGGGGATAGTTTCGCGCCCCGGCGCAAGCTACTTTTGTCTGCGGTGACAAAAGTAGCCAAAAGCACCGCTTAGACCTACGGTCTAAGAACCCCTCGCGCGCTATGCCCAACAGCGATTTCCCGCGTATTCTCGCGGACAGAGCCCTTTGTTATCGTTGTCGGTCAAAAGGACTGCGTGTACGTTCACCGGCGCGGAGGCTGACGCGGCCGCTTGCTTCAGCCACGGCAGGCGTTTTTCGCTCCTACCGCCATCCCCCAAAGCCTTCCCCCTTGATGGGTCCGCGGTGTTGAATGACACACCTCCGTTAGCCTTCCCCTTGAGGGGAAGATGCCCCCGAAGGGGGCGGATGAGGTGTCGCCGCGCAGCAGTGTAAAGCCCCCCGTCCCCGCCGCAGCGGGCTATTTCGCGCCCCGGCGCGAGCGCTTTCTTTGTCTCCGACGGGGATAGTTTCGCGCCCCGGCGCAAGCTACTTTTGTCTGCGGTGACAAAAGTAGCCAAAAGCACCGCTTAGACCTACGGTCTAAGAACCCCTCGCGCGCTATGCCCAACAGCGATTTCCCGCGTATTCTCGCGGACAGAGCCCTTTGTTATCGTTGTCGGTCAAAAGGACTGCGTGTACGTTCACCGGCGCGGAGGCTGACGCGGCCGCTTGCTTCAGCCACGGCAGGCGTTTTTCGCTCCTACCGCCATCCCCCAAAGCCTTCCCCCTTGATGGGTCCGCGGTGTTGAATGACACACCTCCGTTAGCCTTCCCCTTGAGGGGAAGATGCCCCCGAAGGGGGCGGATGAGGTGTCGCCGCGCAGCAGTGTAAAGCCCCCCGTCCCCGCCGCAGCGGGCTATTTCGCGCCCCGGCGCGAGCGCTTTCTTTGTCTCCGACGGCCCCATTTCTTCCAACAGCGGAAGAAACGGGGGAAAGAACGCCGGCAGAAACTGCGTTTCTGCACTTCCTCAGCGCGCTACGGCCGACAGTGATTTCCCGCATCTTCTCGCGGGCATAACCTTTCATCACCGTTGTCAGTCAAAAGGACTGTGCCTGCGTTCACCGGCGCGGAGGCTTCCGCGGCCGCTTGCCCCAGCCACGGCAGGCGTTTTTCGCTCCTACCGCCGCACCCCTATTAGCCTTCCCTTTGAGGAGTCCGTGTTGCTAAGTAGCGCACCCCCCAAAGCCTTCCCCCTGGGGGGAAGGTGTCAGCGAAGCTGACGGATGAGGGGTCCCCCCATCCCGCCCGCAGGCGTACTTACAATTTCCCTGGCGGCGTCAGCCGCCACCAACCAAAGCCGCCCTTCGGGCGGCTTTGGCGCGATTTGATAATCGCCCAACCTCAGGGGGCGGTTTCAAAAGGAGGGGGCCGAAGCCCCCTCCTTTGTCGCTTCAAGGGGATAGGATTCTTAAGGAAAGGGGGAAATTCGAAATCCCCCTTTCCTTAAGTGGCGTTCTTTGGCTGCTTTCTTTCGACATGAAAAGAAAGCAGCTTGCGCCCGCAGGCGCAACACCTGCTTATCCCCGCGCCAAGGGTCCTTAAACCGTAGGTTTGAGTGGTTTTCTTTGGTAACTTTCTTTTGACAACAAAAGAAAGTTACTCGTGCCGGGGCACGAAACGCCCCATCCCGCGCCCGCAGGCGCAAAAAAAGAGACGGCCTTCGCCGTCTCTTTTTGTATCTCATCAGTTGTCCGTGCGGTTCCGCCACTCCAGCTCCTGCTCCAGCTCGAATTTCAGCTTCTTGTTCTCCTCCACCAGCGTGTCGTAGTGGGTACCCTGCACGTAGTACTTCACGAACGCAAACGTGGCCTCGTTGAACTCCTCCTCCGTGTACTCCGGCAGCAAGGAGCCGTTCTTCCGGCGCAGACCGGTGACCTCGATCACCACCAGCCGGCGGTGCTCCTCGGACAGCTGAAACAGCTTCAGCTGCTCGGGGATCTCCAGCTCCAGATCGCAGCGCTCGTTGACGATCTCCAGCAGACGGCGCTGCTCCGGCTTGGCGGACACGATGACGCCGTGCTCGGCAAACAGCCGCTTCAGATAGCTGGCGGAGACCTCCTCCCGGGTAATGGTGCCCTTGCCGATGCCGGTGAGCATGGTGTTGGACAGGTTCAGGCTCACATAAACCTCACTGCCGGTCTTCGGGTATTTCATGGACGTACCTCCTGATGTTCCGTTTTATTCGCCTCGCGGGCGTGGCTTCGTTCTGCGTATACCGTACCACATTCTATAAGAAATTGCAACTATTATATGATAAAAACACGGTATTTTTCTCAAAAATACATGGTTTTCATCATCCCAAACGTACCAAACATTTTATACGCGCCTCCTGCCGTCCCGGCAAACTTTCCCTATTCAAACGCCCCGCGATGTGATACAATGTTGCCATAGCACAGTGCGGGCAGGCACACCTGCCCGACACGATAAGGACAAGGGGGCTCTGCCATGAACATCCAGCGCGCCTATGTGGAGATCACCAACCTCTGCAACCTCCACTGCGACTTCTGCGCCGGCCACCACCGGCCGCTGATGGCCATGCGTACCGACGACTTTGCGGTGGCGGCCAAAAAGCTGCGTGCTGTCACGCAGTATATCTACCTCCACGTTATGGGCGAGCCGCTGCTCCACCCGGAGCTGGGGAAAATTTTGGATACCTGCGCCCAGCTGGACTTCCGTGTCTGCATCACCACCAACGGCACGCTCCTGCCCAAAAAGTTGGATATCCTGCTTGCCTGCCCCGCCCTGCATAAGGTAGCCGTCTCTCTCCATTCCTTCGAGGGCAACCACCTGAACGTGCCCCTGGAGGACTACGTCACCGGCTGTCTCCGCAGCTGCCAGAAGCTGGCCGCCGCTGGGGTCAACTGCACCCTGCGCCTGTGGAACAGCGGCATGCCCCAGGCCCTGAACCCGGAGATCGAGCGCATCCTGGGCGAGCTCACCGGGCAGAATACCGCCCACCTCCCCGAGGATATGCTCCACAACCGCCGCTTGGCCCCCCGCATCTACATACAGAAGGACGAGCACTTCTACTGGCCCGGCGACGAGAACAACGACTGCCCCGACGACACCCAGTACTGCTACGGCCTGCGCCGCCAGCTGGGCGTGCTGTGCGACGGCACCGTGATCCCTTGCTGTCTGGACAGCGAGGGCCGGCTGGCCCTGGGCAACATTTTCCACCAGAGCCTGGACTACATTCTCAACACGCCCCGGGCCCAGCGCATCCGCCGCGGCTTTGACTGCCGTGAGCCCGCCGAGGCCCTCTGCCGCCGCTGCCACTACGCCTCCCGCTTTAATATACCTTTACCACAGAGCAACAAAAAGTAACGATCAGACAACAGCATTTGAAAATAAATGGCAAACAAGAGTAACAAAAACAGCAACCAAAGCTCCCAAAAAATACCGGTCCCGCTGGCCTCTCTGCCGGCAGTCCTGCTGCCCTGGTACGACCGGGAAAAGCGTTCTCTCCCTTGGCGAGATATCGTCACGCCTTACCGCACCTGGGTGTCGGAGATCATGCTCCAGCAGACGCGGGTACAGGCGGTGCTTCCCTATTTTGAGCGGTTTATGGCCGCCGCGCCGGACGTGCCCGCCCTGGCGGAATTAGCGGAAGACCGTTTGCTCTCCCTGTGGCAGGGTCTGGGCTATTACAGCCGCGCCCGCAGCCTACAGCGCTCCGCCCGTGTCATGGTGGACCAATACGGCGGCTGTCTCCCTGACACGTACAGCGACCTGATACAGCTTCCCGGAATTGGCGACTATACGGCGGGCGCGATACTCTCCATCGCCTTTAATAAAGCCGTTCCTGCCGTTGACGGCAACGTACTGCGTATCGCGGCGCGGCTGACCGCCTGCGGCGATAACGTCCTTGACCCGCGGACACGCCAGCACGTCCGCGATGCGCTGGCGGCCGTCATGCCCACCGACCGCCCCGGCGATTTTAACCAGGCCATGATGGACCTGGGTGCCGCAGTCTGCTTGCCAAAAAATCCCAACTGCGAAAGCTGTCCCGCCGCAAGCCTTTGTGCCGCAAAGGCTGCGGGGCTTCAGTCCCGGCTGCCGGTGCGGGAAAAAAATACCGCCAAGCCGGAAAAAGACCTGACGGTCTTTCTGCTGACCACCCCCGATGGCCGCACAGCCCTGCGCCGCCGCCCGGAAACGGGCCTGCTCTCCGGCCTGTGGGAGTTTCCCAACACCGCGGGTGAATTGACGGAAACCCTTGCGGCACAACAGCTTCGGGACTGGAGACTCACGCCGCTTTCCTGGGAGAAGCGCTTTTCGGACATGCATATCTTTACCCATCTCCGCTGGAATATGACGGTATTTCGCTTAACAGTCGCTGGCGACGGCCCTCCGGACTGGGTCTGGGCATCTGATGACCGGGATCTCTACCCCATGCCCACCGCCTTCAAAAAGTTGGAAAATAAATAAAATCGTATGCAAATAAAGGAGAAACAGGGATGGCACAGTTGTATTTTAAGTTCGGCGCCATGGGCTCCAGTAAGACGGCCAACGCGCTGATGGCGCGGTTCAACTACGAGGAGCGCGGCCAGGAGACACTGCTGGTAAAGCCCCGTCTGGACACCCGCGACGGCGACCATATGGTCTATTCCCGCATCGGCCTGAAACACCCCTGCATCTACTTCGATGAGATGCGCGAAATGTCGGAAACCGAACTGCAGACCTATGCCTGCATTATCATCGACGAGGCCCAGTTCCTGACAAAAGACGAGGTCTATTATCTCGTCCACCTCGTCGATGACTGTAGCATCCCCGTCATCTGCTACGGTCTCCGCGCCGACTTCAAGGGCGACTTGTTCCCCGGCAGCTACCACCTGCTGGTGCTGGCGGACAAGCTGGAGGAGGTCAAAACCATCTGCTGGTGCGGCAAAAAAGCGGCCTTTAACGCCCGTTTCGACGAAAATGGCCATGTGGTAAAGGAGGGCGCACAGGTGGTGCTGGGTGCCAATGACAAGTATATCGGTCTGTGTCGCCGCCACTGGATGGCTGGCGACCTGGGCCCGGATTTTGACATCCACAAGGTATGATCTGCACCTTATGTCCCCGTAACTGCGGGGCAGAGCGCACTGCGGAGCACGGCAGCGGATTCTGCGGTATGCCCGCCGGACTGCGGGTGGCACGGGCCATGCTGCACCGGTGGGAGGAGCCGCCCATCTCCGGCACGAATGGCGCGGGAACGGTGTTTTTCTCCGGCTGTACCCTGCGGTGCTGCTACTGTCAGAATGGCAGCATTTCCGCCGGTGGTCAGGGAAAGGATATCTCCACGGCGCGGCTGCGGGAGATATTCGACGAGCTGATCTCCCGGGGCGCACACAACATCGAGCTGGTGACGCCCACACACTTTCTGCCGTGGATACTGCCGGCCCTGGAGCCAAAGCTTCCGGTACCGGTGGTGTACAACTGCGGTGGGTATGAAAAGGTCGATACGCTGCGGCAGCTGGAAGGAAAGGTAGACATATATCTACCGGACCTGAAATATGCCGACGGCGCGCTGGCTAAGGCACTCTCCGGGGCGGAGGACTACTTTCCCGCGGCCTGCGAAGCCATACGAGAGATGTTTCGTCAGGTGGGACGGCCGGTGTACGACGAGAACGGGCTGATGAAACAGGGTGTGATCCTGCGGCATCTGGTGCTGCCGGGGTATCTGAACAACACCCGGCAAGTGCTGGACTGGATCGCGGAGACCTTCGCGCCCGGTGACGTGGCGATGTCCCTGATGAGCCAGTATACGCCGCCGACTGGCATGACGGGCCGGCTGGCGCGGCGGGTGACGGCGGCGGAGTACCGGGCGGCAGTGACCTATATGCGGAACTGCGGCATTGAGGACGGCTTCGTGCAGGAACGGACCTCCGCCGAGGAGGCCTACACGCCGGCCTTTGACGGAACAGGTGTATAAACGCAAAAAAAGAAAGCCCTTCGGGCTTTCTTTTTTTGCTGTTATCGGGCCTGGGCACGGTCATAGGAGACCACCACGCGGCGGTTGGGCTCAGTGCCCACGGAGTAAGTGGTGACACCGGGGACATCCTGCAGGGCGGCGTGGATCACATGGCGCTCGTAGGCGTTCATGGGCTCCAGGGTCACGCTACGGCGGTACTTCTGTACCTTGGTCGCCACCTTGCGGGCCAGGCTCTCCAGACTCTGCTCACGGCGGGCACGGTAGTTCTCGGCATCCATCTGGACGCGAACACGCTTGCTGTCGCTGCCGGTGTTGATGGCATAATTGGTCAGCTGCTGGATGGCATCCAGCGTCTCGCCGCGATGGCCGATCAGCTGACCCAGACGCTCGCCCACCAGAATGACCTTGTAGCGGCCCTTCTCCACCTCGTAGACCTTGACCTCGGCGGCACTGTCCATATGCTGGAGCAGACCGGAGACGAAGGCGATGATACGCTTGGCGTTATCGTCGTCACACTCGGGCAGATCGATGGCCGGGGCCACAGGGGCAGGACGCTCCTTCTTTTCGGGGCGGGGACGGTCGCTGCGGTCGGGACGGCTCTGACGGTCCTGACAGGGCTTGTCAGCCTTTGGCGCCGCCGGTTTAGCGGGGACGGCGGTCTTGGGCTCCGCCTTGGGGGCGGCAGGGGTCTCGGGGATGATCTTCACCTCGGCGGGGGCGGCAACGTCTGCCTCCTCGGGACCATAGGTGATACGGATACGGGCGGGGGTGGCGCCGATGCCCAGGAAGCCTGTCTTGGCACGCTCCAGAATGGAGACAGACACGTCATCGCGGTCCATGCCCAGCTGCTCAAGGCCTTTACGCAGCGCCTCGTCCTCAGTCTTGCCCGTTACGTCGATATAACTCATAGACAAAACTCCTTATTCGTCGTAGTGTTCCTCGCGGTAGGCGCGGCCCCGTGCGTAGGGACGATTGCCCACCTTACCGGCTTCCGTGGTGCTCTCGCCGGTCTTTTTCTTTTTGGGTTGGGGCTGGGGCTTCTTGCCTCCCTTGGACTGGGCCTGCTGCTCCAGCTGACGGTTATAATTCTCGCGGGCAGCCTGCATTTTAGCGTAGCGGGCCTCGCGCTTCTGGCGCTCCTTGTCGGTCTCCTCGCGGTCCAGCACCTTAGAGAAGTGCTTGTTCAGCACCTGCTCCTGAATGCAGGAGAAGGCGGCGTTGGCGATCCAGTAGACGCACAGGGCGGCGGGGAGGATATAACCCATCCACACCGTCATCAGGGGCATCATGTAGAGCATCGCCTTGGAGGAGCCGTTCATGTTGCTGTTGCCGTTGGTCTTCATGGAGATGCGGGTCATCAGGAACTGCAGTGCGGCGGAGATCAGCGGCATGAGCATGATGCCGATGACGGGCCAGCCGCCGGAGGGGAACTGGCTGAACAGATCCTTGGGCACGGCGGACAGGTCCATGCTGAGGAAGGTGTAGTTCAAGTCGATAAGACCGTCGAATTTACCCTCGAAGCTGGACCAGTTATCGTGGATGAACTTGGCCAGATAGATCTGGTCATAAGCTGAGGCCTGACCACTGGCGCCGGACACATACCCCAGGGACACCGCCAGCTCGGTGATCTTGGCGATGACCTCGTTGGACAGGGACATGAAGTAGCGCAGAGGTGTGCGGATGATGTAGTACAGGGCGATCAGGATGGGGAAGGGCAGGAAGGACCACAGGCACCCGGACATGGGGTTGACACCCTCGCGGGCATAGAGGTCCGCGATCTCCTGCTGCTGCCTCTCCTTGTTGTTGGCGTATTTCTTCTGGATCTCCTGCACCTTGCTGTTCATGCGGCCCATGCGGAGCATACTCTTCTTGCTCTTGAGCTGGAAGGGAAGCAGCACCAGCTTGACGATCAGGGTGAAGAGGATCAGAGCGACGCCATAAGAGCCCGTCCAGGTATAGAACAGGCGGGTGAGCCACGCGAACGGCACACAGATGTAGTAGCCGAGTTGTGCGAACATAGGCTTTTATTCCTCCGTAGTTTTTTGAGGGGGTTGGTTCAGGGCACCGGATCATACCAGCCGCCCTTGTGATGGTGGAAGGGATGGCACCGCATAAGACGCTTGAAGGCCAGCCAACCGCCCTTGGCCGCACCGTATTTCTCGACCGCCTCAAGGGCGTACTGCGAGCAGGTGGGGATATAGCGGCAGCGGGGCGGGAACAGGGGCGAGACGGCCCGGCGATAAAAGCGGATGGCGGAGAGAAGAAGTCTTTTCATACATCCTCCCGCAGCAATCCCAGCTCTGCAAGGCAGCGGAGGTATTGCTTTTCCAGCTTGTGATAGGGCAGCTCGGCGGCACGGACACGGCCCACCATGATAATATCCCAGCCGGGGAGCATATCGGCCCTGTGCAGGCGATAGAGCTCACGAAACCGGCGGCGGACACGGTTGCGGACCACGGCGTGGCCCAGCTTGGTGGAGACGGTGACGCCCAGGCGGCTCATTCCCTGTCTGTTCTTCAGGCAGTAGACCACCACGCCGCCGGAGACGGCAGACCGGCCCCTGCGGTAGATGCGGCGGAAGTCGCTGTTTTGCTTCACCGTTACTCTTGCGTCCATGTGTTCCCTCGCTATACTGGTTTTGCCTCGCCAGATACACCGATAGGGACGGGGATCTCGATCCTCCGTCCCTCAGGGCTTATCTGTATGTGCGATGCACCTTCCGTGACCTCAATGGGTCAGACGGGCACGACCCTTGGCACGACGACGGGCCAGAACCTTGCGGCCGTTGCGGGTGGCCATTCTCTTGCGGAAGCCGTGCTCCTTGGAGCGCTGACGCTTCTTGGGCTGATAGGTACGGAACATTGCATGACACCTCCATTTTTAAGATTATCCGGCGGGACAACAAGGCCCCGCGCTTACTCGACAGCGGTGAGATATTCACCGCCGCAGTAAACATTTCCACGCCTGTTGCACATCTGCGTGCAACCACGCGGAGTATATTATACAGATACAGGGGGGCACTGTCAACAAAAATTTACCCACAAGCGCCCGTTTTTGCGGGAAAAACAGGGAAAAAGCCGGCAGTTTATATTTAGAATAGGTGTAGACTTCCGGCGTGTTTTCTGCTATAATGTAGTGGGATATTTTGCGGCGGTACACCCCCCGCCATTTTACTGCGGAGGAAAACAGACAGCCTCCGCCGAAAGGGGAGCTTTTGCTTGAATTCCATGAAAGACCTGTGGGACAGCGTGCTCAAACGGCTGAGCCATGAGCTGTCCGAAACCACCATCAACACCTGGTTCGACGAGGTAACGGTGGTGACAATGGAGGACTCGGCCTTCGTGCTCCATTGCAGCAATACCTTTAAAAAAAGCACCATCGAGGCCAGGTTCCTGCCCCATATCAAGGCGGCGCTGCGGGACCTGTTCTCCACGGACCTGGAGGTAAAAATTCTGGACGATCAGCAGCTGGCGGCTTACCACGGTGTGGCGCCGGACAGGCCGGGCGATCTGTCAGAGTCGGAGGCCTTCACCTTCGAGACGTATGTGGTGGGACCCCAGAACAAGCTGGCCTTTGCCGCCGCCAAGGCGGTGACCGAGAAGCCCGGAGAGAACTACAATCCGCTGTTTATCTACGGTGACAGCGGACTGGGCAAGACGCACCTGCTGTACGCTATCGCCAACGCCCTGCGTAAAAAGCGGCCAGAGGCACGGATCGTCTATGTGAAGGGCGACGACTTCACCAATGAGCTGATCTCCTCCATCCGGGAAAACCGCAATGCGGAGTTCCGGGAAAAGTACCGGCAGACGGATATCCTGCTGATGGACGATATCCAATTCATCGCCGGCAAGATACAGACCCAGGAGGAGTTCTTTCACACCTTCAACACCCTGTATGAGTCCGGCCGGCAGATCGTGCTGACATCGGACCGTCCCCCAAAAGAGATCACCCAGCTGGAGGACCGGCTGCGGACCCGGTTCGAGTGGGGCCTGATGGTGGATGTGGCACCGCCGGACTTTGAAACACGGTTCGCCATCGTGCAGAATAAGGCAGCCATGCTGGGCGTGAAGCTGCCCAACGAGGTGACGGACTACATCGCGGAGAACATCACCTCCAACGTGCGGCAGATCGAGGGCACGCTGAACAAGATACTGGCCTATCGGGATCTGCTGGACGACCAGGTAAACGAGGAGACCGTCAGCCGGGCCATCCGTGATATGCTGAAGAAGAGCAACGACTTTGCCCCCACCCCTGCCATTATCGTGGGATACATATGCAGCTACTTCCATGTGGACGAGGAGACGCTGCGGGGACAAAGCCGCAGCCGCGATGTGGTGGCCGCGCGGCAGATCGCCATGTATCTCATCCGCCGTATGACCTCCATGAGCCTGAACGACATCGGCAAGGAGTTCGGCGACAGGGACCACTCCACTATTCTGCACTCTCTTGACAAGGTGGAGAGCACGATGCGCTCCGACCCCGCCTTTGCCGAAAAGGTGAAGGAGATCACCACCAACATCAACAGCAAAAAGTGAAAAAACACGGGTGCTGGGGGAGAGGAAATGAAAGGACAAGGTTTTCCCCATTTTCTGTGTAATCCACGTGGAAAAACTGTGTAACATCCGTATCACACATGAAGCTGTGGGAAACCCGGAGTGTTTTCCATAACGGTATGTCTATAAAAAAGCCGATAACAGCGCGGGATAAACATGGATGTCCACATAAAATTTCCCTACTAATAAGACTACTGAAATAAAAGATTAGTTTATGATTTAATTTAGAAAAATAGAACCGCTTTTTTGCATAGGGCTGATCTTTCAGACAGCGCAGGCGGCAATGACTTTAGGAAAGCGAGGAACGACGGATATGGTGAGATTTTCCTGTGAAAAGGCACTGGTACAACAGGCGGTGGCCGCGGTGTCTCGGGCGGTGGCGGCTAAAAGCTCCATCCCGGCGCTGGAGGGTATCCTGCTGGAGTGCGGCGAGGGACTGCGGCTGTCCGGCTATAATATGCAGACCGGCATACGCACCACGGTAGAGGCCGCAGTGTCCGAGGCAGGGCACATCGTGCTGAACGCCAGACTGTTCGGCGAGATGATCCGCCGCCTGCCGGATGATATGGTGACCTTTGAGGCAGACGACAAGTTCAACGTGAAGCTGAACTGCGGCGATGCCAGCTTCGAGCTTCCCGGCCTCAGCGCCGACGACTATCCGGAGCTGCCGGAGGTGGACGACCAGTTCTCCGTCACACTGGAGCAGCGGACGCTGAAGGCCATGATCAACCAGACCAGCTTTGCTGTTTCCGTCAACGAGGCCCGTCCCATCCACACCGGCGCCCTGTTTGAGATCAGCGACAAGGGACTGACCATGGTGGCGGTGGACGGCTTCCGTCTGGCGCTGCGCCGCGAGCCGTTGGAGCACATCGACGGCGGGGCCTTCAAGTTCGTGGCCCCCGGCGCCGCCCTGAACGAAGTGGAGAAAATATGCGCCGACACCGACGACATGGTGACGGTGACCCAGGGCAAGCGCCATCTGATGTTCGAGGCCGGGGCTACCCAGCTGATATGCCGCCGGTTGGAGGGTGAATTCCTGGACTACAAGAATGCCATACCTACCACCAACCCCATCTGCATCGAGGTGGACAACAAGACGATGATCGAAAGCCTGGACCGCGTCAGCGTGGTCATCAGCGAGAAGCTGAAAAGTCCGGTACGCTGCCTGTTCAGCCAGGACCGGGTGTATATGTCCGCCCGGACCGGAAACGGCGAAGCCCGGGATATCTGCCCCGTCCGCGGCGACGGACAGGAGCTGGAGATCGGCTTCAACAACCGCTATCTCATGGACGCCCTGCGCTATGCCCCGGCAGACACGGTGAAAATGCAGCTGAACACCGGTATTTCGCCCTGTATTATCACGCCCGTAGATGACAGTGACAACTTTCTTTATATGGTGCTGCCGGTGCGCCTGAAGGCGCAATAAAGGCACATCTCTTGTGCCCTGCCATCGTTACACCTCCTCGACATACACCCGGTACGCCGTCGTTGGTTTGCCATCGGCAGAACGCAGGAGCTGCACCTTTATCGAACTGTGTGCGCGCTTTTTATTGAAGAAAAAAACGGCATATTATATCTATGAACGAGGTTCATTATTATGGAGACTATCACCATCACAACGGAATATATCAAATTGCAGGATCTGCTGAAGTTTGCCGCGGCGGTAGAGACCGGCGGCGAGGCCAAACTCGTCATCCAGGAGGGTGACGTGACGGTAAATGGCGAGGTGTGCACCATGCGTGGCAAGAAGATCCGGCCCGGCGACGTGGTGGCCTTCAACGGGCAGATGCTGACGGTGACGTATGAGAGTTGACGCCCTGCACCTGCAGGGCTGGCGGAACTACGGCACGCAGGCGCTGACGTTCGACCCCAGCTGCAACGTTATTTACGGAGAGAACGCCCAAGGAAAAACAAATCTGCTGGAGGCCATTGTATATCTTAGCTGTGGAAAAAGTCCCCGCGCCCACGGAGACAAGGAGCTGATCGGCTTTGATATGCAGGAGGCCGCGCTGTTGGGAGATATCTTTTCCCGGCAGCGGGAGTTTGTGACGGACATACGCCTCTTCCGCGGAAAGCGTCGGAAAATGACCGTTAACGGTGTGCCGGCCAAAAACAGCGCCGCCCTGTCCGACGTGCTGCATACGGTGTTTTTTGCGCCGGAGGATCTGTTTTTGATCCGGGCCGGTGCGGCGGAACGGCGGCGGTTCATGGACCTGTCGCTGTGCCAGCTGCGGCCGCGGTACGCCGAGGCGCTGAGCCAGTACAACCGGCTGTATGAGCATAAGACCCGCATCCTGCGGGACAGCGAGGACAAGCCGGAGCTTTTGGACCTGCTGCCGGAATTCAACGAAGGCCTGTGCCGCAGCGGCGCAGTGCTGATAGGCTATCGGGCGCGGTTCTGTGCGGCGCTGGCGGAATATGCCCGACAGGCACACTATGAGTGCAGCGGCGAGAGGGAGGAGCTGACCCTGACGTACCAGACCGTCAGGACCGTCGCCGACCCGCTGGGAAGCCAGGCAGATATCTACGCGGCGCTGGCGGCACATATGGAGAGCCATCAGGCGGCGGAGCGTGCGTCGAAGCTGTGTCTCTCCGGCGCCCACAAGGACGATATCGAGGTGCTGGTCAACGAGCGCAGCGCGCGGCAGTTCTGCTCGCAGGGGCAGGTACGCACGGCGGCACTGAGCCTGAAGCTGGCGGAGCGCGAGATACACAAAAACGCCATGGGGGAGTATCCGGTAATGCTGTTGGACGATGTGCTCAGCGAGTTGGACCCCCGGCGGCAGGAATACGTACTGAATCGCATCAGCGGCGGACAGGTGTTTATCACCTGCTGCGAAAACGACCGGCTGGACACGCTGCTCAGCGGCAGGGTGTTCCATGTGCGGGGCGGGGAGGTACTGTGATGGCGTATCTGCACATCGGTATGAACGTGATGGTGGAGGATAGGCGGGTCATCGGTATCTTTGACCTGGATAACACCTCTACCTCAAAAAAAACGAGAGAGTTTTTACAGGGAGCCGAGCAGGAGGGCGTGGTACAGAGCGCCTGCGAGGACATACCGCGGTCCTTCGTGGTGTGTGATCATCCCTATCACCGGCAGATCGTGTATCTGTCGCAGATCAATTCCCGGACGCTGGGCAAGCGGGTCCAAGGAAAAGGAGAGTAGTACATGGCAGAACTGGAAAAGACCGTGGTGGATACGGAATACAACGCATCAGAAATACAGGTACTGGAGGGGCTGGAGGCTGTGCGGAAGCGGCCGGGTATGTATATCGGCTCCACCAGCGCCAGCGGTCTGCACCACCTGGTATATGAGATCGTGGACAACGCCATCGACGAGGCGCTGGCCGGCTACTGCACGGACATTACCGTGACCATCAACGATGGTGACACCATCACCGTCACCGATAACGGCCGTGGTATCCCCGTGGATATCCAGGCCCAGACGGGCCGGCCCGCCCTGGAGGTGGTGTTCACCGTGCTGCACGCCGGCGGCAAGTTCGGCGGCGGAGGCTATAAGGTCTCCGGCGGCCTGCACGGCGTGGGCGCGTCCGTGGTGAACGCTCTGAGCGAGTGGCTGACGGTGCAGGTACACAAGGACGGCAAAATCTATGAGATGAAATTCTCCCGGGGCAATATCACCAAGGAGATGAAGATCATCGGCGAGACGGACCATACCGGCACCACCGTGACCTTTAAGCCGGACCCGGAGATGTTCGACACGTTGGAGTATGACTACGAGACGCTGCACACCCGTATGCGGGAGCAGGCGTTCCTGAACGCTGGTCTGCGGATCACTATCAGCGACGCCCGGCCGGGCAGAGAGAAGTCCGAGGCCATGTGCTATGAGGGCGGCATCCGGGAGTTCGTTACCTACATCAACCGGAACAAGACCCCGCTCCATGAGGAGGTCATCTATCTCTCCGGCGCCAAGGGCGACAGCACGGCGGAGATCGCCATCCAGTATAACGACGGCTACAACGAGACGCTGGTGTCCTTCGCCAACGATATCCATACGCCGGAAGGCGGCATGCACGAGACGGGCTTCAAGGCGGCCTTGACCCGCGTACTGAATGCCTACGGCCTGAAATACGGCATGATCAAGGAGGGAGACAAGGTCTCCGGCGAGGACGTGCGCGAGGGCATCACGGCGGTGATATCCGTGAAGCTGACGGAGGCCCAGTTTGAGGGCCAGACCAAGGCCAAGCTGGGCAACGCCCACATCCGCACGCTGGTGGACAGCATCGTGTCCGACCAGCTGGCGGTGTATCTGGAGGAGCATCCCGTAGTGGCCCGCACCATTCTGGATAAGGCCATGACCGCCAACCGCGCCCGCGAGGCGGCGCGGAAGGCGCGGGAGTCCATCCGGCGCAAGACGGTGCTGGGCGGCGCGGCCATGCCGGACAAGCTGCGGGACTGCAACGAGAACAACCCCGAGCTGACAGAGCTGTACATCGTGGAGGGCGACTCCGCAGGCGGCTCCGCCACGGCGGGACGGGACAGCCGGTTCCAGGCCATCCTGCCGCTGTGGGGCAAGATGCTCAACGTGGAGAAGGCCCGGGTGGACAAGGTCTACGGCAACGACAAGCTCCAGCCCGTCATCATCGCGCTGGGCGCCGGTATCGGCGAGGAGTTCGACGAGAACAAGCTGCGCTATCACAAGATCATCATCATGGCCGATGCCGATGTGGACGGCGCCCATATCCGCACCTTGCTGCTGACCTTCTTCTTCCGGTATATGCGGCCCCTCATTGAGGAGGGCTATGTCTACTCCGCCGTGCCGCCGCTCTATAAGCTGACCCGTGGCAAGACCTCCCGGGTGGCCTACTCCGACGAGGAGCGGGACCGCATCTCCGCGGAGATGCGCGGCGGCAACCCCAATGTGACCATCAACATCAGCCGGTTTAAGGGTCTGGGCGAGATGGACGCCCACGAGCTGTGGGAGACCACCATGGATCCCACCACCCGTACCCTACGGCGCATCACGCTGGATGACGCGGTGAAGGCCGATGCCACGTTCACCGTCCTCATGGGCGAGAAGGTGGAGCCGCGTAAGGAGTTTATCGAGCAGCGCGCCAAGTACGCGGTAAATCTGGATTATTAAGGAGGTCGTGTCAGTATGAGCAAAAAGCCCCAATACGACCCGGAAGAAATACGCTTTCCCGACCAGCATATCGTAGAGTCCCCGCTGGTGCCGGAGATGGAGAACTCCTATATCGAATACGCCATGTCCGTTATCGTAGGCCGTGCGCTACCTGACGTGCGGGACGGCCTGAAGCCCGTGCACCGGCGTATCCTGTACGCCATGTACGAGGATAACCTGACCAGCGACAAGCCCTTCAAGAAATCCGCCACCTGCGTGGGCGATGTGCTGGGCCGGTATCACCCCCACGGCGACGCCTCCGTGTACGACGCGCTGGTGCGTCTGGCGCAGGATTTCTCCATGCGCTATATGCTGGTGGACGGCCACGGCAACTTCGGCTCCGTGGATGGCGACCCCCCGGCCGCCTACCGATACACCGAAGCCCGTCTCAGCAAGATCTCCAACGAGATGCTCCGCGACATCGAAAAGGACACGGTGGACTGGGACCCCAACTTCGATGAGAGCCGCAAGGAGCCACGTGTGCTGCCCTGCCGGTTCCCCAATCTGCTGGTGAACGGCTCCAGCGGTATCGCCGTGGGCATGGCCACCAACATCCCGCCCCACAACCTGCGGGAGGTCATCGGCGCGTGCATCTGCGTGCTGGATAACCCGGACGCCACCCTCAGCGACCTGATGGAGCACGTGAAGGGCCCCGACTTCCCCACAAAGGGCATCATCATGGGCCGCAGCGGAATCCGCGCCGCCTACGCCACGGGCCGGGGCAGGCTCATGGTCCGTGCCCGGCATGAGTTTGAGGAGTTCAACAACGGCCGCACCCGTATCATCATCACGGAGCTGCCCTATCAGGTGAACAAGCGGATGCTCATCAAGGCCATTGCCGACCAGGTGGAGGACAAGCGGCTGGAGGGTATCTCCGACATCCGGGACGAGTCCGACCGCAACGGTATGCGTGTCGTGATCGAGCTCAAGCGCGACGCCAATCCCCAAGTGGTGCTGAACCGTCTGTTTGCCCAGACCCAGCTGCAGACCACCTTTGCCATCAATATGCTGGCGCTTGTGGAAAACCAGCGGCAGCCGAAAATACTGTCCCTGCGGCACATCATCGACGAGTACCTGAAATTCCAGGAGGAGATCATCATCCGCCGGACCCGCTTCGACCTGAAAAAGGCCCAGGAGCGCGCCCACCTGCTGGAGGGCCTGCTGATCGCCCAGGACAACATCGACGAGGTCATCAAGATCATCCGCAGCAGCTACGACAACGCCAAGGAGAACCTGATGCAGCGCTTCGGGCTGGACGACGTGCAGGCCCAGGCCATTCTGGATATGCGCCTGAAGGCGCTGCAGGGTCTTGACCGGGAGAAGCTCCAGACCGAGTACAAGGAGCTGGAGGAGAAGATCGCCTACTTCCTGCGTATCCTCAGCGACGAGGGACTGGTGAAGTCCATCCTCAAGGAGGAGCTGACCGCCATTGCCGACAAGTTCGGCGACGACCGCAAGACCGAGATCCAGGATGTGGAGGACGAGCTGGACATCGAGGACCTGATCGAGGAGGAGCAGTGCGTCTTCACCCTGACGGAGAACGGCTACATCAAGCGCACGCCGGTCAGCGAATACGCCGCTCAGAGTAAGGGCGGCATGGGCAAGAAGGGCATCACCACCCGTGAGGAGGACACGGTGGTGGACGTGTTCACCGCGTCTACCCACGACTATATTCTGTTCTTTACCGACACCGGCAAGGTCTACCGCAAGAAGGGCTATCAGATCCCGGAAAGCGGCAAGGCCGCCAAGGGTGTGAACATCGTCAACATCATTCAGGTGGAGACGGGCGAGCGCGTACAGGCCATGCTCCACTTCCGCGAGACGGGAGACGAGGAGCTGTACCTGTTCATGACCACCCGGAACGGCACGGTGAAGCGTCTGGAGGTCAGCGCCCTGAAGAACCTGCGGAACAACGGCATCCGCGCCCTGACGCTGGACGAGGGCGACCAGCTGATCTCCGTGACGGAGACCCGGGGGCATGACCGTATGCTTATCGCCACCCACGACGGGCAGGCGGTGTGCTTCGACGAGACGGATGTGCGCGCCATGGGACGTACCGCCGTGGGTGTCCGGGGCATCCGGCTGCGGGAGGGCGACTACGTCATCGGCGCTGCCCGCGTCGACGAGGGTAAGACCGTCCTCTCCATCACCGAGAACGGCTACGGCAAGCGGACGCCTATTGAGGAGTACCGCATTACCAACCGCGGCGGCATGGGTATCCGCAACTATATGGTCACGGACAAGACCGGCCCGGTGGTGGGCATGAAGGTGGTGGATGGCACTGAGGACCTGCTGCTGGTAACGGCGGCGGGCATCCTGATCCGCACACCTGTGGAAAATATCCGCGTAGCGGGACGTGCCACCCAGGGCGTCATCGTCATGCGCTTCAAGGAGGAGGGCGACCGGGTCATCTCGCTGGCTCTGGCCGATCCCGAGGAGAAGGAGCAGCCAGCGCCGGAGGAGGCCCCGCTGTGAACGGCTCCGTGCTGGACATCATCGCGCGGATAGAGACGCCCTTTGCGGAGAAGTTCGGCGTGCCGCGGCAGAGCGGCATTGCCGACAGCCCCGGACGCATCGTGTTCGAAAAGCCCTTCCGGGACGTGGATGCGGTGCGGGGCCTGGAGGGCTTTTCACACATCTGGCTCATCTGGCAGTTTGACCGGGCGCAGCGGCAGAGCTGGTCGCCTACGGTGCGTCCGCCCCGGCTGGGCGGCAACGAGCGCGTGGGCGTGTTCGCCACCCGTTCGCCCTTCCGGCCTAACGGCCTGGGGCTCTCCGCCGTGGAGCTGGAGCGTGTGGCCTTGGACGAGCCGGAGGGTCCGGTGCTGTATGTCCGCGGCGCGGATATGGTCAGCGGAACGCCCATCGTAGACATCAAACCCTATCTGGCCTACGCGGACAGCTATCCCGACGCCGCCGGCGGCTTTACCGGCGGCGATGCCGGCGCGGTGCTGACGGTGGACTTTCCCCCGGAGCTGCTGGCGCAGTTTGACAGTGGGCAGCGCCACGGGCTGCTGAGCGCCCTGGCCGCCGACCCGCGGCCCCGGTATCAGGACGACCCCGACCGCGTGTACGGCATGGCTTACGCAGGAAAGAACGTGCGCTTTACCGTGCAGGACGGAACGGTGCGCGTCGTTGGGGTGGAGTGAAGGAAGGATATATGAGAACCGTTACGATCTACACCGACGGAGCCTGCTCCGGCAATCCCGGCCCGGGCGGCTGGGGGGCGATACTCAGCTACAAGGGAACGGAGAAGGCGCTCTCCGGCGGCGCGGCCCAGACCACCAACAACCGCATGGAGCTGACCGCCGTCATCGAGGCGCTGCGGCTTTTGAAGGAGCCGTGCGTGGTGGAGCTGTACAGCGACAGCAAGTACGTCATCGACGCGCTGGAAAAGGGCTGGGCCAGAAGCTGGCAGCAGCGGGGCTGGGTGAAAAGTGACAAAAAGCCGGCGCTGAACCCGGACCTGTGGGAGCAGCTGCTGGCGCTGACCGATATCCACGAGGTGCGCTGCCACTGGGTGAAGGGCCACGCGGAGAACGAAAAAAACAACCGCTGCGACCAGATGGCTGTGGCCGAGAGCAGAAAGTTTCAGTGAAATGCGCTGTCTGCTGTGGAAAAAACGCGGCGTAAAAGGCAGAATTCACAAATTGTTCATGGCCGCTTCAAGATTCGGCCAAAATTAGAGGGTATTATAGCATCATCCAAAGGAACAACACTTCCTGATGTGATTTTCTCTCTCTCCTAACACAAACACACGGAAACACCCCGGCCATTGGGCCGGGGTGTTTCTGCTTTTTTTGCTTTCGGTAATGTCTGTTTGCTTGCTTTTTGGTTTACGCAGCGTTTGCCTGGTTGTCCTCTGCGTGTGCTGCTTATGCGCTCTTTTGTATACGTTTGCGTCAGTCACGGTTTGCCTTTGTGTTCCGGAAGGCTCCGGAGCCTTGTGTTCTCAAAAGGCGGAGAGAAAAAAGGCGCACAAAAGGAAACGAGGCTCAGTTATAATAATCGGTCTCGTCGGTCAGCGCCATGGGCAGGCCGTTGTGGTAGACCGGCAGGGTCTGGAATTTGAAGCGGCTGGCCCGGTGCAGGGCGTCGATGCGCTCCTTGATGGCCGGGTCCACCACGCCGCGGCGGACGTACTCATTCACCGCGCGGTAGGGGAAGCCCAGATTGTCCTCGTCGGTCAGGCCGGTGAGGCCGTCGGACGGCGGCTTGATGAGGAACTTCTCCGGCAGGCCCAACTGGCGGCCCAGAGCGACGACCTCCTCGGTGGTGTACATCCCCAGGGGGGAGAAGGCGCCGGCGCTGTCGCCGTAGATGGTGCAGTAGCCCACCCAGTCCTCGCTGAGGTTGCTGGTGTTGATGACGATGCCGCCCTCTACGGACTGGGCCACGGCGTACAGGGTGGCCATGCGGACGCGGCTGGGCAGATTGACCTTTGTCTGGCGGCTGGGGGTCAGGCCCGCCTTCTCCATCTCGTTCAGCACGCCCTGAACGGCGTCGTGGATGTTGATGGTGGTGTGGGGCAGGTCCAGGTGCTCCACCAGCGCCTGGGAGTAGTCGATGTCCGGCTGGACGCCGTCGGGCATGAGGACGCCGAGGACGTTTTCGCGGCCATAGGCGGCCACGGCCAGGGCGGCCACGGTGGAGCTGTCCTTGCCGCCGGAGATGCCGATGACGGCGGTCTTGCCGCGGCAGGCATTCATCTGCTCGGCCATCCACTCCAGCAGGCCGGCCAGCTGTATCTGGGGGTTGAATTCCATGTGCGATACCTCCCGTTCCGAAGTTTTGATGTCCTATTGTACCGCGTCGGGGAGGATTTTGCAAGGGCTATCCCAGCAGGGCCGCTGCATCCTCCGGCGTCAGGCCGGGCTGGAGCGCCAGGGTGACGCCATAGCCGATGAGCCGGCCCAGCTCACGGACGCGGCGGTCGATGTCCTGGGGCGTGACGAACAGTCCGGTGGGCGGGGCGTCCTCGCCGCCGCAGAGGGCCGCGCCATCGATGACCGTGGGGACGCCCAGGGCGATGACCGGCACGCCAAGCGTCCGGGCGTTGACTGCCTTGCGGTGATTGCCTACGCCGCTGCCGGGGATCAGGCCCGTGTCCCCCAGCTGCACGGTGGCACACAGCCGGTGACGGCTGCGGGCGGCCAGCGCGTCGATGGCGATGACCACCGAGGGGTGCAGGCGGTCCGCCGCGCCGCGGATCAGCTCCAGCGTCTCCACCCCCGTGCGGGCCAGCACGCCGGTGGCCAGGGCCGCCACCGGCGTCAGCGCGCCGAACTGCCGGGGCATGGAACGGACCATGTGCCGCGTGACCAGCAGGTGCTCCAGCGCCGCCGCCCCCACGGCGTCGGGGGTCATGGCGTCGTTGCCCAGGCCCACCACCAGGGCGGGGCCGTCCGATGGCGGCGGCAGCAGGGCGCGGAGCTCGCGGCACAGACAGAGGGCGGCCCGGCCGGTCAGCGCCTCCTGACGGGACAGGGCGGGGCGCAGGTCGATGGTGATATAGCGGCCCTCGGGCTTGCCGATGGCCCGGGCGCCCGCCGGGGTATGGACATGGATGCGGGTGACGGGACAGCCGCACAGCAGGCATTCGGACTTGGTGACGCCGGTGCCGGGGGCAAACATATCCCGGCCGGTGGGCAGCGCCTCCGCTGTTTCCACGGCCAGATCGGTACGCGAGAGGTTCATAGTAGTGGTCAACGCTCCCTTCTGAACACAAAATATTGTGGCTTTTGGGTAGCATGGCCGGTGAAATCGCTTTTATACAAAAACTGCCGCGGAAATTGCAAAAAAGTCTTGCATTTTTCAGGCAAAGATGCTAAAATATCATCCTGCGTGGAAGTGTATATTTTCGCTGCACAAAAAATTCAAGTCGGGGAGGTGTTTGGTTTGCCGAATATCAAGTCTGCTAAGAAGCGTGTTCTGGTGGCAGAGACGAGAAATGCTCGCAACAAAGCCAATAAGTCCGCACTGAAGACTGCTATCAAGAAGTTCGAGGCTGCTGCCGTTGAAGGCAATCGCACCGAGGCCGAGGGCACTTACAAGGTGGCGGTCAAGGCGATCGACAAGGCTGCTGCAAAGGGCCTGCTGCACAAGAACAACGCGGCCCACAAGAAGAGCGCGCTGACGCTGAAGCTGAACAACATTGGCTAATGACCAAACGCAACGGACATCCGCAAGGGTGTCCGTTTTGGTTTATACGGGAAAAGGGACGGCGCTGCCGTCCCTTTTTTCATATCCCCTTATACTTGCGGCGCGTGGCCATTCCGCCGCGGATGTGCCGCTGGGAACGGTTTTCGTCCAGTATGGCCTTTACCTGTGTGTACAGCGCCCGGTCGCACAGGGCCAGACGCTCGGACAGGTCCTTGTGTACGGTGGATTTGCTGACGCCGAACTTCTTGGCGGCGGCGCGGACGGTGGTCCGGTTCTCTATCATGTACAGGGCCAGCTCTTTGGCCCGCTGTTCCAGATCGTCTCGCATAACGCAACACTCCCATGCCGTTGTGCTCTATCTATATGGCGGAACGCGGGCGGATATGACAAAGGGAACGGACCGCACATCCTTAACGGACACTTAGCGGGCGGCGGGAGTATAATTTGGCATCATCCGGAGATGAAATGAGGCGAGGCTATGGATATCTGGAAGGAATTGCGGGACGAGGGCGTGGACAGCGGCCTGCTGGACGAGGTACGCCGCTTCCGGGAGGCCCACCCCCTGACGCCGGAGGCACAGGAGCGCGTGCCCGTGCCGAAGTATCTCTACTACGGCAGGGAGGTATGGGAGAGCGCGGCGGCGGCACTGCTGTGCGGCGAGCACCTGCTGCTGGCGGGGCCGAAGGCCACCGGAAAGAACGTGCTGGCGGAGGACCTAGCGGCGCTGTTCGGACGGCCGGTGTGGGACGTGTCCATGTATGTGAACGTGGACGCGGCGGCCCTGATCGGCGCGGACACGCTGAAGGACGGGCAGGTGGTGTTCCGGGAGGGACCGGTGTGCGCCTGCGCGCGGCTGGGCGGCTTCGGCGTGCTGGACGAGGTGAACATGGCGAAGAACGAGGCGCTGGCCGTGCTGCACGCCACGCTGGACCACCGGCGCGTCATCGACGTGCCGGGGTACGAGCGCATACAGCTGGACGACGCGGCGCGGTTCATCGGCACCATGAACTACGGCTACGCCGGGACGCGGGAGCTGAACGAGGCGCTGGTGAGCCGGTTCGTGGTGGTGGATATGCCGGTGATCTCCGACGAGAATCTGCAGAAGCTGCTGCGGCGCAGCTTCCCCACCCTGAAGCGGGAGTGGGCCGAGCAGCTGACGGCGCTGTTCCGGGACCTGCGGACCAAGTGCGACAGCGGTGAGATATCCACCAAGGCGCTGGACCTGCGGGGACTGCTGGCGGCACTGCACCTGATCGAGAAGGGGATACCCTCCGGGCAGGCGCTGGACCTGGGCATCATCAACAAGGCCTTTGAGCCCTTTGAGCGCCAGCTGGTGGCGGACGCGGTGTGGGCGCGCCTGCCCAGGGACGCCACCCGGGACAAGCTGTTCGACTGATATGGACAGACAGGACAGAGAGACGCGCCGGGCGGAAAATCAGGTGTGGAACGGCTGGGGGGACTATGCCCGCAAGCCGGAGCTGCTGACCTTCGACCGGGCGGGGGATGCCGAGCTGTACGGCAATACGGTGCTGGGCCTGGCCTGCCGGTATTACGACTTTGACCGGTTCCGGCCGCTGCTGAACGAGTTTCACCGGTCGGCGCAGGAGGCGCTGTACACGGACGTGTTCTTCCTGGTGCTGGAGGGGGCGGTGTTCGCCCGCGGCGCGGCGGAACGGCCGCTGCTGCCGGCGCTGCGGCGGAACTATGCCCGCCGGCTGCTGGCGCAGACGCCGGTGGCCGAGGGCATGAACGGGGACGCCGTGCACCGTGCCTGGGCCTGCCGCGTGCTGGAACAGCCGGAGGACCCGGCCCTGTCGCCGTTGCTGGACGAGCTGGCCGCGCCGGGGGACAGCACGGAGGTGCAGCTGATCCAGCGGACGGAGCGCGTGCTGTACACCTGGTTCCGCCGCGCCCGCCGGGCCGCCGACGACCGCCAGTGGGCGGCGTGGGTAGGCCGAAAGCGGGACAAAAGCGGCGGCGTGCACTTTGTGCGGCCCAACGCCCTGCGGGCGCTGTCACATGACGCGCCCGGCGGCAGCGGCGGCTTGCAGAAGCAGACGCTGTTCGGCTTTTTGCAGGGCCGGACGCCGGAGCCGATCCTGCGGCGGTATGTGGAGGACTGCTTCGGCGCGTCCATGCTGACGCCGGGGCAGCTCAGTGAGGCGGAGCGCACCCTGTGCACCGGCGTGCACAAGAACTGCCGGCTGCACTTTACCCGCGGCGAACCGGTGGGCCGCGCGCCCGCGCCGGAGGCGGCCTGGGACGCGGCCCACTTCCGGCAGCAGCGGGAGAAGAACCGGGCGTATTATCAGGAGCATCTGGTGGAAAACAAGCTGGCCATTGCACAGCTGACGCAGAAGCTGCAGAACACGCTGCTGCTGCGGGCGGAGGACGAGGGCGGTACGGGCCGCGCCGGGAGGCTGCGGCCGGAGCTGGCCTGGCGCGCCGGGGCGCTGGGGGACGAGCGGGTGTTCTCCCGCCGGTCGCCGCAGGAGCCGGGAGAGCTGTCCGTGGACCTGCTGCTGGACGGCTCGGCCTCGCAGAACCGGCAGCAGGAGAAGCTGGCCACACAGGCGTATCTTATCGCGGAGAGCCTGAGCCGGTGCCGCATCCCCGTGCGAGTGACGGCGTTCTGCTCCGTCAGCGGCTGCACGGTGCTGCGGGTGCTGCGGGACTATGACCATCCGGAGCAGAACGAGGGGGTATTCGACTATGTGGCCGCGGGGTGGAACCGGGACGGGCTGGCCCTGCGGGCCATGGGCTGGCTGCTGCGGCAGCGGCGCAGCGAGCAGTCGCTGCTGCTGGTGCTCTCGGACGCCAGCCCCAACGACGACCAGCGGATACCCAACGGCCTGGGCGGATGGGCCTACACCGGGAAGCGCGGCGTGGACGACACGGCGGCGGAGGCCGCGGCCCTGCGGCTGCGGGGCGTGCTGCCGGTGTGTCTGTTCACCGGAAGCGACCGGGAGGTGCCGGACGCCCGGCGTATCTACGGACAGGCCATGGAGCGCCTGCCGGCCATCGGGTGGCTGGCAGACGCGGTGACGCGGCTGATCCGGGGCCAGCTGCGGCGGGGATAGGACGGTATTCGACACATTACGACAGGAAGCGACGAAATGTGTCCGTGTTCGACATGGGTCGACGGGAAACGACGGGATACGTCTGTGTGCGACGGGGAACGACGGGAAACGACGCAAAAGGTCATCGTGCGACGTCAAAAGACGAAAATCGACGTGAATGGCCGCCATACGACGTGCAAGGACAGAATGCGACACAAAACGACAGAAAGAGACACACCGAAGGGTGTGTCTCTTTCGCTGCTCAATACCAGGTGATGCCCTCCAGATCCTGTATCTGCACCCGCAGGTCCTCCAGCAGTGTCTCCGCGGCGGCGGAGAGGGCGCGGCCCTTGGGTGTGACCAGGTAGAAGGTGCGCTCCGCCGGCGGGTGGGCCAGGCGCAGCACCTGCACGTTGCTGAACATCCGCAGATAGGGCTCGGTCGCGCCGGCGGGGATGATGCTCCAGCGCTTGCCGCAGGCGGGCAGGGTCTCGGCCAGCTGGGGCGTGTCGGTGTACAGCAGGGGGCGGGCATCCACGCCGTACCAGTAGTCGTGCCATTGCAGTATCTCCGGCTGGCCATAGATGAGTATCTCGTCCTGCACGTGCAGGGTGGTGGCCTCTACCGGTTCCGTCAGTGCCACCGTTTTGGGCACCACCAGGAAGAAGCCCTCGCGGAACAGGGGTTTGGCTTCGATCTGCAGATCGTAGTGCAATGCGCCGTCCACGATGGCCATGTCCGCGTCGCCCCGGGCTACGGCGGACACCGCCTGGTCCGTCCGCATGGACTCCACCCACAGGTTCACCGGCAGCTCGCGCTCCAGAAAGCGCTGGTACACCGGGGGCAGGATGTACTGGTTGGCGGTGTAGGCGGCGATGACGTGGAGGAACTCCCGCTTTTCCGCGGCGGCGAAGGTCTGCGTCTCCGAAAGCAGGTTCTGCCACCGGCGGGCCAGAGGCAGGAAGTGCTGGCCCGCATCCGTCAGGGTGATGCGGCGCTGGCCCTTGCCACGGTGGAACAGGGGCGCGCCCACCTGGTCCTCCAGCGACTTCAGCCGGGCGGACAGGGACGGCTGGGTGATGTACAGCGCCTCGGCAGCGGCGGTCATGGTGCCGTGGTCCAGCACGGCGAAAAAGGTCTCGATGTCCTGGTTGGTCATAGGCGGCTCTCCAATTATAGTTTATGCCTATATTATACCGTAGAATAATCAATTTTACAAGCACCAACCTTTGTGGTATGATTTGGCCACAATACAGAAAGGAGTTGTTCCCTATGACAAACACGAAAACCAAGACTTCCCCGGCAAAGGCGATCGCCGCTGTTGTGATCGCGGTTATTCTGGCGTTCACGCTGGTGTGCCTGCTGACGGGGAACATCAACCCCGTGTGCCGTGTCACCGCCATGCTGATGCCGGTGTGGCTGGCCGCCGAGCTGCGCCTGCTGTGCACGCTGCTGTAACGGGGCACCGGCTGATTTTGCTGTTTTCTTCCCTTTTCTCTTTCTTATTTGCGAAAAACGCGGACGCATCTGCGTCCGCGTTTTTCATCGTCCGGACGCGTAAAGACGGCGCAAAGAATACTACGAACTCCGAACTATTTTCCCGAGAAAACCCTGTATTTGTAACGCTTTCGTGAATTCTGCGCCGTTCCGCTTGCAAGTCGGCGGCGGGGATGGTACACTTACACATTATTACAGTTTTACCCTGGGTGCGTGGGCGCTGCAGGCGGAAGAAGGAGGGACGGATATGGCCGGCTTCAGCGTGAAAAAACCGCTGACGATCTTTGTGACGGTGCTGGGCATTATCGTGCTGGGCGTGGTGGCGTATCTGAAAATGACACCGGATCTGCTGCCCAACATGGACTTTCCCTATGTCATCATCGTCACTTCTGATCCCGGCGCCAGCCCGGAGTCCATCGAGCAGTCCATCACCAGGCCGGTGGAGCAGGCCATGGCTACGCTGGATAAGATCAAGACCGTCACCTCCACCAGCCAGGACAGCGTATCCATGGTCACGCTGGAGTTTGAGGACGGCGCCAATATGGACACCATCAGTGTGGACATCCAGCAGAAGATCTCCGTATTGCAGGGCAGTTGGGATGACACCGTTTCCGCCCCCTATGTGCTGAAGATCAATCCCTCCATGCTGCCGGTGATGGTGGCCGCCGTGTCCCGGGAGGACATGGACGTGTACGCGCTCAGCGATTTCGTCACCGGAGAGCTGTCCCCCAAGCTGGAGGGCGTGTCCGGCGTGGCCAGCATTTCGGTCAGCGGCGCCGTGACCCGGGAGGCCCATGTGATCCTGGACGAGGCCAAGCTGGACGCCCTGTCGGAGAAGCTGGCGGATGCGGTGCGTACCGAACTGAACAAGACGAAGCTGGATCTGCAGAAGGCCAAGGACCAGGTGGAAAAGGGGCAGGCACAGCTGGATGAGGCCAAGGAGGCCATTGCCGCCGGCGCGGCGGCCAAGGCGGGCGCGGCGGTGGATAAGCTGTACGAATATCTGAAGGAGGCCCGGGGCCAGATCCCGAAGCCAGACCCGGATCCGGATCCCGGTAAGCCGCCCATCACCGTGCCCGGGAAGGATGAGCTGGAGCAGCTGAAAAAGACGCTGGAACGGCTGAACGCGACGCTGGATAAGCTGATGCAGGATCTGGAAAGCGGCGAGCTGAAGCGGGAGGTCACCAGTGAGGTCTATGACCTGACGCTCTCCCTGATCGACGGCATTACCCAGCTGACGGAGGCGCAGATACAGCTGGATGAGGCCATGACCCAGATCGAGGCCGGCATGGACCAGATCAACGAGGCGTACAAGTCCATCGCCGACCAGACGGACGTGGGCGGGATGCTGTCCATCTCCGCCGTCAGCCAGCTGCTGACGGCACAGAATTTCGCCATGCCTGCCGGGTACATTGAGGACGACAGCGGCGTGAAATACATGGTATCCGTGGGCGAGAACGTGTCCTCCCGCCAGGAGCTGGAGGATATGGTGCTGCTGGACCTGGGCATGGACGGCATCGAGCCGGTGACCCTGGGCGACATCGCCACCGTGGTGGTCACGGACAACGCCGGGGAGCTGTACACCAAGGTCAACGGCGACAACGGCATTCTCATCACCTTTACCAAGCAGTCCAACTACGCCACGGCGGAGGTGTCCAATAACATCAGCGCACGGTTCGAGGAGCTGGAGGGCCAGTACGAGGGATTGTCCTTCGCGCCGCTGATGGACCAGGGCGACTATATCTACCTGATCGTGGAGACCATCACCTCGTCGCTGCTGTGGGGCGCGCTGTTCTCCGTGGTCATTCTGTACCTGTTCCTGCGGGATTGGCGGCCCACGGTCATCACGCTGGTATCTATCCCCGTCAGCGTGATCTTTGCCATCGTACTTATGTACTTCACCGGCGTGACCATCAACATGATCTCCCTGAGCGGTCTGGCCGTGGCGGTGGGTATGCTGGTGGATAACTCCGTGGTGGTCATTGAGAATATCTACCGCCTGCGGGCCAAGGGCGCCACCATCATTCAGGCGGCGGTGTCCGGCGCGGGCCAGGTGCTGGGCGCGGTGACGGCCTCTACACTGACCACCGTGTGCGTGTTCGCGCCCATCGTGTTCGTAGAGGGCCTGACCCGCCAGCTGTTCACCGACCTGGCGCTGACCATCACCTACTCGCTGCTGGCCAGCCTGCTGGTGGCGCTGACACTGGTGCCGGCGATGGCCAGCGGTATGCTGCGCCGGCCCATGGTGCAGAAGCCGGGCCTGCTGGACAAGGTCTATCCCGCCTATCGGAAGGCCATCGCTTTTTCGCTGGACCACAAGGCCGGCGTGCTGCTGCTGTCGCTGGTGCTGCTGGTGACCAGTGCCGGCGCGTGCCTGCGCCGCGGCTTTACCTTTATGCCGGAGATGGATATGAACAACCTGTCCCTGACCATCACTATGCCGGAGGACACCTCCCGCGAGGAGGCGGTACGGCTGGCCGACGAGGTGCTGGAGCGGGTGATGACTGTGGACGACGTGCAGGATGCCGGCTTTATGATGGGCGGCGGCACTATGGGCGGCCTGAACATGGGCGGTGCCATGGGCGGCGCCTCCGGCGGCAGCTATGACGTGGAGGGCTACATCACCATGCCGGAGGGGACCTTCGGCTCTGTGGCGGGGAAGGAGATCGAGACGCTGTGTGCCGACCTGCCATGTGAGGTGACGGCCAGCGGCGTGATGAGCGGTATGATGAGTTATATGACCGGCAGCGGCGTGTCGCTGCAGGTGTTCGGCAGCGATATGACGGATCTGCAGAGCAGCGCCCGGACCATCGCCCGGCGGCTGGAGCAGGTGGAGGGCGTCGGTGAGGTCAGCGACGGGCTGGACGCCTCGGCCCCGGCATTGCAGGTGACCATCGACCGGAAGGCGGCGGCGGAGAAGGGGCTGACCGTGGCCCAGGTGTATATGCAGATCGCCGCGGCGCTGCAGAGCAGCGCCAGCGTCTCTGATGTGACGCTGGACAGCGAGGACATGGACCTGACCGTGGACGCGGCGGAGGGCAGCGTCCTCAAGCGGGAGAACCTGCTGGAGCTGGAGTTGTCGGCGGAGAGCAGCGCGTCCTCCGCCATGACCGGGAGCACCTCGGGCAGCGGCACCATGGGCCAGCTGACCGGGGACAGCGAGGAGGACAAGACCTTCAAGCTGGGCGATGTGGCCACCGTGACGGAGACGGTGTCCATGAACACCATCTCCCGTGACCAGCAGCGCCGGTGCGTTACCGTGACCGCCGCCATCGCCGATGGCTACAACGTCACCCACGTGACCTCCGCGGCGCAGCAGGCCGTCAGCGGTCTGACGCTGCCGGAGGGCGTCACCGCGGAATTCAACGGAGAGAACGAGCAGATCATGGAGGCCATGAGCCAGCTGCTGTTGATGCTGCTGCTGGGCGTGGTGCTGGTGTACTTCATCATGGTGGCACAGTTCCAGTCGCTGAAGTCCCCGTTCATCGTCATGTTTACCATCCCGCTGGCCTTTACCGGCGGCTTCCTGGCCCTGCTGATCGCGGGGATCGAGGTATCTGTCATCAGCCTGATCGGCTTTGTGATGCTGGTGGGCATCATCGTCAACAACGGTATCGTGCTGGTGGATTACATCAACCAGCAGCGGCTGTCCGGCATGGAGCGCCGGGAGGCGATCATCGACGCGGGCGTGACCCGCCTGCGGCCGATCCTGATGACCAGTCTGACCACGATTTTGGGCCTGATCGTCACCGCCACGGCGAAAAACGCCGGCACGGCGCTGATGCAGCCTATCGCCGTGGTCTGTATCGGCGGACTGCTGTACGCCACGCTGATGACGCTGTTCGTGGTGCCCTGTATGTACGACATGATGAACAAGAAGGACATGCAGAAGGTGGACGAGAGCGAATTGCAGATCGTGGATATTTGAGCAAAAAAAGAAAGCCCCGCGGGGCTTTCTTTTTTACGCTTAATAGGCCAGCTTCTCGGCCAGATAGGCCTTCAGCTCGCTGATGGGGATACGCACCTGCTCCATGGTGTCGCGCTCGCGGACGGTGACGCAGTTGTCGCCGGCGTGCTCGGCATCGCCCACAGTGTCGAAGTCCACGGTGATGCAGAAGGGAGTGCCCACCTCGTCCTCGCGGCGGTAGCGCTTGCCGATGGAGCCAGTCTCGTCGAAGTCCAGCATCCACTCCTTGGACAGGTCCTCGTAGATCTTGCGGGCGGGCTCGGAGAGCTTCTTGCTCAGGGGCAGGATGGCGGCCTTGTAGGGGGCCAGGGCCGGGTGCAGGTGCAGCACCACGCGGACGTCGTTCTTCTCCGCGTCCACGACCTCCTCGTCGTAGGCATCCACCAGCACGGCCAGGACGCTGCGCTCCACGCCCAGAGAGGGCTCGACCACATAGGGAATGTAGCGCTCGTTGGTCTCGGGGTCGAAGTAGGTCAGGTCCTTGCCGGACACGGTCTGGTGCTGGGTCAGGTCGTAGTCGGTGCGGTCGGCCACGCCCCACAGCTCGCCCCAGCCGAAGGGGAACAGGAACTCGAAGTCCGTGGTGGCCTTGGAGTAGAAGCACAGCTCCTCGGGGTCGTGGTCACGCAGGCGGAGGTTCTCGTCCTTCAATCCGATGCCCAGCAGCCAGTTGTGGCAGAAGGTGCGCCAGTAGTTGAACCACTCCAGGTCGGTGCCGGGCTTGCAGAAGAACTCCAGCTCCATCTGCTCGAACTCACGGACGCGGAAGATGAAGTTGCCCGGGGTGATCTCGTTGCGGAAGGACTTGCCGATCTGGCAGACGCCGAAGGGCAGCTTGCGGCGGGTGGTGCGCTGGGTGTTCACAAAGTTGGTGAAGATGCCCTGGGCCGTCTCAGGCCGCAGATACACGGTGTTCTTGGCATCCTCGGTGACGCCCTGGAACGTCTTGAACATCAGGTTGAACTGGCGGATATCGGTGAAGTTGTGCTTGCCGCAGCTGGGGCAGGGGAGGTTGTGCTCCTCCACAAAGTCCTTCATCTCCTGCTGGGAGAAGGCGTCGATGGGCTTGCTGAGCTCAAAGCTGTTCTCGTGGCACCAGTCCTCGATGAGCTTGTCGGCGCGGAAGCGCTCCTTGCACTCCTTGCAGTCCATCAGGGGATCGGAGAAGCCGGCCAGATGGCCGCTGGCCACCCAGGTCTGGGGGTTCATGAGGATGGCGGCGTCCTGCCCCACGTTGTAGGGGTTCTCCTGGACAAATTTCTTCCACCAGGCCTTCTTGATGTTGTTCTTCAGCTCCACGCCCAGGGGGCCGTAGTCCCAGGTGTTGGCCAGGCCGCCGTAGATCTCGCTGCCGGCAAAGATGATGCCGCGGTTTTTGCAGAGGGCGACGATCTTGTCCATCGTCTTTTCGGTGTTTTTCATGGTGAGGTTCCTCCTATATGAAGTGTTTTGGCAACAAAAAAACGCCCTGAGCCGGTAAGGCTCAGGGCGAACTAAACATAGTCCGTGGTTCCACCTGAATTTGGATACTTCCACACTCTTCTGCCGGTAACGGGGCTTCCGGCGGGCATTTCCTCCCGCGGCTCAGGGCCGCCACGCCCGTCATCGCCTGTATCGGGAAAAGAATAGCACGTTTCGGGGTGGTTGTCAAGCACGCAAAGCAAAAACCGCCGCAGCTGCGGCGGTTTTCGGCTGTTTTCGGTTACTTTCCGGCGGCCATGACCTTTCCGGCGGCATCCACCACCAGACGGTCGGTCTTTGCGCCGGCGGCGCTCTTGCTGAAGCTCACTGTCCACGCGCCGGAGGTGACGTCATAGGTGGCGTACACCTGATCGTACGCGCCGGTGTACTGGGCCTTGGCCGCGTCGATGGCGGCCTGCTGGCTGACGCTCTTGCGGCCGATCTGGGCGGTGCCCAGAATGGACAGCAGCGCATCGCGGTTGGCGTTCCACACCTCGGTGGTCATGGTCTCGGAGGGGGAAGCCACATAGCTGCCCGGTACGTCCTCAAAAAAGATGTCCGCCATGACCATGGTGCCCTTTTCCGTGTTCTCCTCCGTGTGCTGCCAGACCTTCATGCCGTTGGCAAGGGTGATCTCCTCACTGGTGACGCCGGTGCCGCAGATGCCGTAGCCTCCCGTCCAGCACAGCAGCGTGTAGCTGACAGTGGGGTCATCGGTCTTGTAGAAGCGGATGCCCTCGGTCTTGTCGGTGCCGTTGTCGGACACCTGCTCCCAGCTCCAGCCCTCCGGCAGCTCCAGCTTCATGTCCACATAGCCGTGGGTGAACTCGGCGGTGGTGACGGTGGGCTGGGGATTCGGCGCGGGATCGGGGTCGGGCTTGTCGTCGTTGTTCTTTTTGCCGCAGGCCATCAGCGACAGGGCGCAGGCCAGGGCCAGGATAAATGCCAAAAACTTCTTCATGGGGGTCGTGCCTCCTTTTCTGTCTCTATCTGTTTGTGTGTGTATATACACCGCCGGGGGGCGGGGAGGGCGATGGGCCCGCCCTCTATCCACTAAGACGGAGCGCGGCGGGGTTTAGTTCCGCTTTTCTTATTCGCGGCCCTCGGGCAGCTGGGCGATGACGGTCTTGTACAGATGGCGGAAGAAGAACAGCGTCAGCGTCAGGGAGAATACCTCCGCGATGGGGTAGCTCCACCACACCAGGTCGCTGTTGCCCACGGAGGCGCCGTACCGGGCCAGCACGTAGGCGATGGGGATCAGGAACACCAGCTGGCGGACGATGGAGGTGATCATGGAGTACAGGGATCTGCCCAGCGCCTGGAAGGAGGCGCCCAGAGCGATGCACGCGCCGGCCATGCAGAAGCTGATGGAGATGATCCGCAGGGCGGGTATGCCCACGGAGAGCATGGTGTCGGTGGCGTCAAATATCTTCAGCAGAGGGCCGGGGATGACCCAGAAGAGGACGGTGCCGAAGGCCATGATGATGGAGGCGTACAGCGCGCCGCGCTTGATGGTCTCCACCATGCGCTTGCGGTTCCGGGCGCCGTAATTATAGGCGACGATGGGCACCACGCCGTTGTTCATACCGAAGACGGGCATGAAGATAAAGGAGTTCAGCTTGAAGTACGCGCCGAAGGCGGTGGCCGCCGTCTCGTGGGCGGCATGGTAGGTGATGAGTATCTTGTTCATCAGGAACGTCATCACCGAACCGATGGCGATCATAATGACGCTGGGCAGGCCGATGGCATAGATCTCGCCGATGAGCCGGAAGTCCGGACGGAAGCCCTTGATGGACAGGGTGATGTCGGTATTCTTCTTGTGGTTGAAGTATATGGCCAGGGCGCAGCCGCAGAACTGGCCGATGATGGTGGCCACGGCAGCGCCGGTAACGCCCATGTTCAGGGTAAAGATGAAGATGGGGTCCAGAATGATATTGATGATGGCGCCCAGACCCTGGGTGTACATACTGAGGATAGACCGCCCGGTGCCCTGGAGCAGCCGTTCGTACATGATCTGGCAGAACATACCCAGCGAGCCGATGGTCACCACCCGCAGGTAGTCGTTGCCCATGCGGATGATGTTCTCGATCTGGGTCTGGGAACGGAAGAACAGGTCGGAGCAGGTGGCGCCCAGAAGGGCGGAGATGACGAAGCCCACCAGCGCCAGCAGTATGCCGTGGTTGGCGACTTTGTCGGCGCGTTCACGCTGTCCGGCACCCAGTGCCCGGCCCATCAGGGCGTTGACGCCAACGGCGGTGCCGGTGGCCAGACCGATCATCAGGTTCTGGGCGGGAAAGGCCAGCGAAACGGCGGTGAGCGCCTGCTCGCTGACACGGCTGACGAACACGCTGTCCACGATGTTGTACAGCGCCTGCACCAGCATGGACGCGATGATGGGCAGGGACATATTCCAGATCAGCTTGGAAATGGGCATGACGCCCAGCTTGTTTTCTTCGGGCAAGGTATCACTCTTTTCTGTGCGAAATATTCAGTGTCTCTTATTGTATCATGTATATCCATAAAAGGAAATCCCCGAAATGCGCTTTTTCTGCACATTTCGGGGGTGCTTTTTGTTGAAATAACGCAAAATTATTTCGCGCAGCGAAGCAGTTTACCGGCGGGAGAAAAAGGCCCGGATCTCCTCCGCCGTGCAGGCGGCGCTACCCTGGGCGAAGCCGTCGCGGCCGCCGCCCCGGCCATGGAGCGCGTCGTTCATGTCCTTCACCAGCGGCCGGATATCCTGTCCGGCATGGATGAGCGCGTACCGGTACGTGCCGTCTGTTCCGGAGAACACGGCGCAGCGGCCGCCGCACGTCTGGGCCACGGCGTCGCACAGACGGCGGACACCGTCGCCCTCCAGCGGTTCGGTGATGAGCACGGTGTCACCCGCGCCGGCGTATTCCGCCGCTGTGTGGGCAAAGACCTGCGCCTCCAGCCGGGCGGCGCGCTCCCTGGCGGCCAGCAGCTCGGACTGCATCCGCTCCACGGCGGCAAAGGACGCCTCCGGCTTTACCGACAGCGATTGCCCGATCTGGCGGGATTGTTCCCAGCAGGCGGAGAGATGGTCCAGCGCTCGCTGGCCGCACAGCAGCTCCAGCCGCACGCCGTCCCGGAATTTCTGCCAGCCTATGAACTTCACCAGGCCCACCTGGCCGCTGGCGGCCACATGGGTGCCGCAGCAGGCGCACAGGTCCGCGCCGGGAAACTCCGTGAGGCGCACGGCGCCGGTGAGCTCCTTCTTGCTGCGGTAGGGCAGGGCGGCCAGCTCCTCCGGGGAGGGATACCAGATGTGGATGGGGTGGTTTTCCCAGATGTACCGGTTGGCGCGGCGCTCGATGTCCTGCACCTGCTCCCAGGGGATGTCGGCGTTGTAGTCGATGGTCACGGTATCCGCGCCCAGGTGGAAGCCCACGTTGTCGCAGTGGAAGGCGCTGCACAGCATACCGGAGACGATGTGCTCGCCGGAGTGCTGCTGCATATGGTCGAAGCGCCGCGCCCAGTCGATATGGCCGCTGACCTCCGCGCCCTCGGGCAGCTCATGGTCGCACAGGTGGGTGACGATGCCGTCCTTCTCATGGACGTCCAGCACGCGGGCATCCCCCAGCGTGCCGTGGTCGGCGGGCTGTCCGCCGCCCTCGGGATAGAAGGCGGTGCGGTCCAGCACCACCGCAAAGCCGCCCTTCACAGCCCCGCAGGACTCCACCACGGCGGTGAAGTCCTGCAGAAAGGCGTTTTCGTAGTAGAGCTTGACGGTGGCCATCAGTCGTCCTTCTCTACCTCGCCCACGATGGCGATGTGCAGCTCATCCAGCTGCTTCTGCTCCACGGTGGACGGCGCGCCCATCATGATGTCCTGGGCGTTCTTGTTCATGGGGAAGGGGATGATCTCGCGGATGGAGCTTTCGCCCGCCAGCAGCATGACCATGCGGTCCACGCCCGGGGCGATGCCCGCGTGGGGAGGCGCACCGTAGCAGAAGGCGTTGTACATGGCGGGGAACTTCTTTTTCACGTCCTCCTCGCCCAGGCGCACCAGCTCGAAGGCCTTGATCATGATCTCGGGGTCGTGGTTACGGACGGCGCCGGAGCTGAGCTCCACGCCGTTGCACACCAGGTCGTACTGGTTGGCGTAGATGTCCAGGGGGTCGATCTCGCCGCGCTCAGCCTTCAGCAGGATATCCATGCCGCCGTTGGGCATGGAGAAGGGGTTGTGGCAGAACTCCAGCTCGCCGGACTCGTCGCCGATCTCGTACATGGGGAAGTCCACGATCCAGCAGAACTCATAGCGCTCCTTGTCGAAGTGGTTTTCGCAGGCGGCGCCGAAGGTCTTGATGAGCACGCCCACGGACTTGGTGGCGTATTGGCCTGCGGTTGCCAGCACCAGGGTGCCCGGCTTCAGGTCGATGATCTTGCCCAGCTCGGCCTCCACCGGGGCGACGAACTTGGCGATGCCGCCGGCCAGCTGGCCGTTTTCGTCCACCTTGAACCAGTAGGCCTTGCTGCCGGACTGGACCTCGCAGTCGGTCAGCAGCTTCTCCACCTGCTTGCGGGTCAGGGCACAGTCGCTGATGGGCACCATCTTCACAGTCTGGCCCTTGAAGGCCTCGAACTCGCTGGCGACGAACAGCTCGCTGACGTTTTTGCAGGTCAGGTCGATACGCAGGTCGGGCTTATCGGAGCCGTAGGTCTCCATGGCGGTGTTGTAGGGGATGCGGCGGAAGGGGGCGGAGGAGGCCACGTTGTAGGTGCCGAACTTGGCGAAGATGGGGGGCAGCACGTCCTCCAGCACGGCGAAGATATCGTCCTGGGTGGCGAAGGCCATCTCCATATCCAGCTGATAGAACTCGCCGGGGCTGCGGTCGCCGCGGGCGTCCTCGTCGCGGAAGCAGGGGGCGATCTGGAAATAGCGGTCGAAGCCGGAGGTCATCAGCAGCTGCTTGAACTGCTGGGGCGCCTGGGGCAGGGCGTAGAACTTGCCGGGGTGCTTCCGGGCGGGCACCAGATAGTCACGGGCGCCCTCGGGGGAGCTGGCGGTCAGGATGGGGGTGGTGATCTCCAGGAAGCCGTGCTCCATCATGGCGGCGCGCAGGGCGGCCACCACCTGGCAGCGCAGGATGATGTTCTGCTTCACCGCCGGGTTACGCAGGTCCAGATAGCGGTACTTCAGCCGCTGGGTCTCGTCGGCCTCGCGGCTGCGGTTGATCTCGAAGGGCAGGGCGTTGTAGCGGCAGCGGCCCAGCACCTCGATCTTGGTGGGGACCACCTCGATCTCGCCGGTGGGCAGCTTGGGGTTCTTGCTGGCGCGCTCGCGGACGGTGCCCTCCACGCTGATGGTGGACTCCTTGTTCAGGCCCTTGATGACCTTCAGGTCGGCCTCGTCCTCCACCACCACCTGGGTGGTGCCGTAGAAGTCACGCAGCACCACAAAGGTCAGGCTGCCGCCTACCTCGCGGACATTCTCCATCCAGCCCACGATCTTCACGGACTTGCCCACATCGGCCAGCCGCAGCGCATTGCAGGTATGTGTACGCATCTGCATCATTGTTGTTTTCCTCCCATTTATGATTGTGTTTTGTATAACCTTGTTGAATTATTACGGATCGTTTATCAAAAACGCCGCCCCCTACACCCGTCTGCCGGAAATGCTTTGCGCCGTAGGGTAAGGCGCTTACTTCTCCACGATGACCTTGCCCTTGTTCCTCTCGGCCAGGCCGTCCCGTATCCGCGCCAGGGTGGCGGCAAAGTTTAGGGTGGTCTGCTCGCCGCTGGTCATATCCTTGCAGGCAATGACGTTGTTTTTCACCTCGTCCTCGCCCAGGAACACCACATAGGGCACGCCGGTCTTGTCGGCGTAGTTCATCTTGGCCTTGAACTTTTTTTGCTCGGTGTACAGCTGGGTCCGCACGCCGGCGTCCCGCAGCTTTGTGGCCAGTGTGACGGCGGCGGACAGGTCCTCGGTCATGGGCAGGATCAGCACGTCCGCCGGGGCGGTGGGCAGGTCGCCGTTGAGCATTCCCTGCTCGCCCAGCACGTAGAACAGCCGGGTCAGGCCGATGGAGATGCCCACGCCGGGCAGCTGCTTGTCGGTGTAGTATTCCGCCAGGTTGTCATACCGGCCGCCGGAGCAGACGGAGCCGATCTCCGGGTGGTCCAGCAGCGCCGTCTCGTACACGGTGCCGGTGTAGTAATCCAGGCCCCGGGCAATGGTCAGGTCCACGGCAAAGTTCTCCTCCGGCACGCCGAAGGCGGACAGGTATTTCACCACGGTTTTCAGCTGGTCCAGGCCCTCGTCAAACGTCTCGTTCCGGCCGGCGTAGCCCTCCAGGGCGGAGAGTACCTGATCGTTGCTGCCGGTGATGGCGATGAATTTCAGGATCTCGTCGGCGCTTTCGGCGGACACGCCTACCTCGTCGGTCAGCAGGGTACGGACCTTCTCTGCGCCGATCTTGTCCAGCTTGTCCACGGTACGCATGATGTCGCCGGCCTTGTCGGTCAGGCCCAGCATGGCATAAAAGCCGTTGAGGATCTTGCGGTTGTTCACCCGGATGCAGAAGCGCCTGAGCCCCAGCTCACTGAACGCACGGTAGATGATGGCGGGCATCTCGGCCTCGTTGGTGATGTCCAGCTTGCCGTCGCCGATCACGTCGATATCCGCCTGATAGAACTCACGGAAGCGGCCGCGCTGGGCGCGCTCGCCCCGGTAGACCTTGCCGATCTGGTAGCGGCGGAAGGGGAAGGACAGGTCGTTGTAGTGCAGGGCCACATACTTGGCCAGCGGCACCGTCAGGTCAAACCGCAGGGCCAGGTCGGCGTCGCCCTTGTTGAAGCGGTAGATCTGCTTCTCCGTTTCGCCGCCGCCCTTGGCCAGCAGCACCTCCGCCGCCTCGATCACCGGGGTGTCCAGCGGGGTGAAGCCGTACAGAGAATAGGTGCGGCGCAGGATGTCCATCATGCGCTCCATCTGCTGCTGCGGCTTGGGCAGCAGCTCCATAAAGCCGGACAGGGTCCGGGGGGTCATCTCAGCCATTTTCCGTCTCTCCTTTATCTTCGGTGGTTTCGTTTTGTTCGTCTGTCTCCGGCAGCTCCTCCGCGCCGGACGTTAGCGTGTGGGCAGCGGCCTCGCGGGCGGCCTCGGCCTCCGCCTCATGCTTCAGCTCCCAGGCGACCTCGCGGTAGATATTATCCAGGGCCCGGCCCTTCTTCACGCCGATGCGCTGGCCGATGACGCCGCCGACTATGGCCAGCGCCAGACCTATGTACCACAGCCCCGGCACAATGACGGGCAGCAGCAGGCCCGCCAGCGCGCCGAACCAGACACCCAGCTCCTCGCAGTGGCCCCGGACGGCGTGGTAGGCACCTTTTTTCTCCCGGAGGTGCGTCATTCGCTTCAGCTGCGCCAGGCACATACCGACCCGCAGCAGCGCCAGCGCCGTCAGCGGGATGAAGATGTCCCGCACGTGGTTGTTGATGAAGTCCAAAACAGCCTGCATAGCGTTCTCCTTTGTGTTTGTGTCGGCGGCGCGGACGAAAAAACGCTCCCGTCCCTGCATTGGGACGAGAGCGTAAAACACTTCGTGGTGCCACCCAAATTCGGCCTTGCGGCCCTTTTTGCTCCTGTTACGGGGAGCGCGCCGTGGATGTTTCCATCCCCGCTAACTCGCTGTCTTCACCTGTGCCTTGCCGCGGTGCACTTTCAGCCGATGGCGCACCTCTCTTGCAGCGGCGGTGTACAGGCTACTCCTGCGAGGTCTGCACGGTTATCCCTTATTGTATGCGATTTGCCGATGGTTGTCAAGCCGTAAAGGGCTTGTTCTTGGGGTTGACGATGTCACGCCAGTCCAGGTCGCCCCGGTCCAGACCCAGCACCAGCATCTCGGCGGTGGCCAGGTTGCTGGCAAAGGGCACGTTGTTCTGGTCGCACAGGCGGGAAATATACGTGATGTCTGCGTCCGGCGTTTTCTGGTTGGGGTCACCGAAGCACAGCACCATATCGATCTCATTATAGGCGATGCGGGCGGCGATCTGCTGTCCGCCGCCGTGGGCGAAGGACAGGAAGCGGTGTATGGTCAGCCCGGTAGCGTCGGCGATCTGCTGGCCGGTGCGGGCGGTGGCGCAGAGGGTGTGCTTGGCCAGGATGCCGCAGTAGGCGGTGCAGAACTGGACCATCAGCTCTTTCCGGTTGTCGTGTGCCATCAATGCAATATTCATGGAGGGCTCCTTTCCTTATATCTTCATCAGCGGGGTTTTCTGCCCCATGATGCGTTTCGCAATGTTTTCATAGGCCCGGGCGGCGTAGTAGTTCTGCTCCCGCAGCACCAGTCCGCGGTTCAGGCAGTAGGGGACGTCCGGGTCCTCCGGTATCACGCCCAGCAGCGGCAGGCCCGCCGCGTCGATGGCGTCGTCGATGGTGGTGTGCAGCTGACGCAGCACCTTTTTGGACACGCGCCCCACCACCAGATGCACCGTCCCGCTGGGGAAGGCGGACAGCTCTGCGGCGGTGCGCTGGGCGTCCCGCATGGCGGACACGTCCGTGGTGGTGATGACGATCACCTGGTCGGCCATGCACGCTGCCATCTGGAAGCCCTGGCCCAGTCCGGCGGGCGCGTCGATCAGGCACCAGTCGTAGCTTTCCCGTATCTCACGCGCCAGCGCCTGCAGCTTCGGAACCGACAGGGACAGCGGGCGGTCGGCCATGGGCGCGGTCAGCAGGGAGAGGGAGGGGTATCGCTCATGGGGCACCGCCGCCTCATGCAGGGTGCAGCGGCCCTCCAGCACGTCGGAGAAGTCCATCAGCGCCCGGTCGCTGAGCCCCAGCGCCAGATCCAGGTTCCGCAGGGTGATGTCACAGTCCAGGCACAGCACCCGCTGCCCCATGTGGGCCAGCGCCAGCGCCACGTTGGCGGTGAAGGTGGTCTTGCCGGTGCCGCCCTTGCCGGACGCCACGGCGATGATCTTGCCCATGGACTTCCTCCTTTCACGGGCCGCCTATACCAGCGGCGCTTTTTTGATCCGGGCAAAGGCCCGGGGAAATTGCTTCGGTGTGTGCTGTGTTTTTTCGATGGATACGATGCGGTGCACCACGTCCGTCTCCGGCACGGTGTAGTCCGTGACGCCGGAGAGCTGTCCGCCCAGCTGGGCGATGGCGCTGTGGGCCTGACGTATCTCCTCGTCGGTGGAGACGGACTTCATGGCGGCGAACTGTCCGCCTACCTTTACCAGCGGCAGCGTCAGCTCGCACAGTACGTTCAGCTGAGCCACGGCACGGGAGGCCGCCAGATCGAACTGCTCCCGGTGCTGCGCGGCGAATTCCTCCGCCCGGGCGTGAACGCAGGTCACATTTTTCAGGCCCAGGTCCGTCTGGACCTCCTTCAGGAAGTCCACCCGCTTGCCCAGACTGTCCAGCAGCGTGAAGCGGGCGTCCGGCGTCAAGATCGCCAGCACCATGCCGGGAAAGCCTGCGCCGGTGCCTACGTCGATGACGCGCTTGCCGGACAGGTCCAGCTGCGCCGCCAGCGCCGCGCAGTCCAGCAGGTGCAGGGTGGCAACGTCCCGCTCCCCGGTGATGGCCGTCAGGTTCATGACCTTGTTCTTTTCCAGCAGCAGTTCGGCGTAGCGCGCCAGCTTGTCCGCGGCGGCGGGGTCCAGGTCCAGGGCCGTCAGGCCGGCGGTCAGGAGGTCCCTCATTTCTGCTGCTCTTTCAGCAGGTCGCGGATCTCGGTGAGCAGCTCCTCGCTGGTGGGAGCCGGTTCTTCCTCCTCCTGCGGCTCCTCGTCCTTTTTGCCCAGCTTGTGCAGCTGGTTGATGGTCTTGACCATCAGGAAGATGACGAAGGCCACCAGAACAAAGTCAATGACCGTGCTCAGAAACGTGCCGATGCCCAGGGTAACGGCCTCGGTGACCACCTGGCCTGCCTCGTCCAGCACCTCCGGCTTCAGCACGATATTCAGCTGTCCCAGATCCACGCCGCCGATGAGCAGGCCGATCAGGGGCATGAACACATCGTTCACCAGAGAGGTGGTGATCTTACCGAACGCGGTACCGATGATCACGCCGATGGCCATGTCCATTACGTTGCCGCGCATGGCGAATTCCTTGAATTCCGCAAAAAACTTCTTCATGTGTAAAAGCTCCTATACTAAAAGTATAATTAAGGACAACTATTACTATACGCTATCAGTGCAGCGGTACCAGGCGCTCCTTGCCGCCCATGTAGGGCTGCAGTGCCTTGGGCACCAGCACGGAGCCGTCCGCCTGCAGGTTGTTCTCCAGCAGGGCGATGAGCATACGGGGCGGGGCCACCACGGTGTTGTTCAGGGTGTGGGGCAGGTACAGTTTGCCGTCCTCGCCGCGGACGCGGATCTTCAGGCGGCGGGCCTGGGCGTCGCCCAGGTTGGAGCAGGAGCACACCTCAAAGTACTTCTGCTGCCGGGGGGACCAGGCCTCGATGTCGCAGGACTTGCACTTCAGGTCCGCCAGGTCGCCGGAGCAGCACTCCAGCTGGCGTACCGGGATGTCCAGGCTGCGGAACAGCTCCACGGACCAGCGCCACATCTTCTCGTACCAGGCCTTGGAGTCCTCGGGCTTGCAGACCACGATCATCTCCTGCTTTTCGAACTGGTGGATGCGGTACACGCCACGCTCCTCGATGCCGTGGGCGCCCTTTTCCTTGCGGAAGCAGGGGGAGTAGGAGGTCAGCGTCTGGGGCAGCTTGTCCTCCGGCAGGATCTGATCGATGAACTTGCCGATCATGGAGTGCTCGCTGGTGCCGATCAGGTACAGGTCCTCGCCCTCGATCTTGTACATCATGGCGTCCATGTCCGTCTGGCTCATCACGCCCTCCACCACGTTGCCGTGGATCATAAACGGCGGGATGCAGTAGGTGAAGCCCTTGTCGATCATAAAGTCACGGCCATAGGCGGTGACGGCGGAGTGCAGCCGCGCGATGTCGCCCATCAGGTAATAGAAGCCGTTGCCGGATACACGGGCGGCAGCGTCCATATCCACGCCGTCAAAGCGCTCCATGATCTCCGTGTGGTAGGGGATGGGGAAGTCCGGGGTCTTGGGCTCGCCGAAGCGCTCCACCTCTACGTTGCAGCTGTCGTCCGGGCCGATGGGCACGGACTCGTCGATCATCTGGGGGATGACCAGCAGCAGCTTGTTCATGGCGGCCTCGGCGTTGGCCTTCTTCTCCTCCAGACGGGTCATGCGCTCGGCGTTGGCCTTTACGGCGGCGTTGTTGGCATCGATCTCCGCCTGAAGGGCGGCCTTCTCCGTCTCGTCGGCGCACTTTTTCAGTCTGCCGAACAGGGGGCCGTTGGCCTTGGAGATCTTGTTGCGCTCGGCCTTCAGGGCCTCGCCCTCGTTGATGGCCTCGCGGCGCTCGCTGTCCAGGGCGATGACCTCGTCCACCAGGGGCAGCTTGGCGTTCTGGAACTTCTTGCGGATATTCTCCTTTACCAGGTCCGGGTTCTCCCGGATAAACTTGATGTCAAGCATATTCTATACCTCTATTCGATGATGTTTCACGTGAAACGCTTATCGCTTTCCCAGCTTCTCCAGGGCCTCCAGCAGGGCGTTCAGGTCCTCGGTGCCGTAGTATTCCAGCTCGATGCGCCCCTTCTTTTTGCCGTTGACGATGCGGCAGGGGCGGCCCAGCTTTTCGCCCAGCTCACGGGCGGCCTCCTCAACATAATTGACGGAAAGCGCGTCCTTTTGGGGCTTTTCTTTTTTCTCGGCGGTGAGTTTTTTCACCAGCAGTTCCGTCTGGCGGACGGAGAGGGCGTCCTTGACCACCGTCTCTGCCGCGGCCTGCTGCTGCTTGCTGCCCAGCGTCAACAGGGCGCGGGCGTGTCCGGCGGAAAGCCGTCCGTCCTCCACCATGGTCCGCACCGGCTCGGTCAGCCCCAGCAGGCGCAGGGCGTTGGCCACCGTGGGGCGGGACTTGCTCACCCGCTGGGCACACTCGTCCTGGGTCATGCCGTACTGCTCCGTCAGCACCCGGTAGCCCTCGGCCTCCTCAATGGGGTTCAGATCCTCTCGCTGGAGGTTTTCGATCATGGCCAGCTCCATGGCCTTGCGGTCGTCGGCCTCTATGACTACCACGGGCACCTGTGTCAGCCCGGCCATCCGCGCCGCCCGCCACCGCCGTTCACCGGCGATGATCTGATAGTAGCCGGATTGCAGCTTCCGCACGGTCAGCGGCTGGATGATGCCGTGTATCCGGATGGAGTCCGCCAGGTCGCTGAGGGCCTCCGGCTCAAAGCTCTTTCTGGGCTGGGTGGAGCAGCTCTCCACCTGGCTGATGGGCAGCAGCAGGGAGGAGGCGCGCTCGTCCTTGGCGGCGATGACGTCGTCACCCAGCAGTGCGCTCAGCCCCTTGCCCAGACCTTTTGTGTTCGCCATACCGCGTCTCCTTTCAGCAGTTGTTCTTCCGCAAAAATTCCGCCGCCAGCGCCGTGTATGCGTCCGCGCCCCGGCAGGTCTTGTCATAGGCGGTGATGGGCTTGCCGTGGCTGGGCGCTTCGCTGAGCCGCACGTTCCGCGGGATCACGGTGCTGTACACCTTCCCGGCGAAAAACCGCTTCAGCTCCTGGGCCACCTGAATGGACAGGTTGGTGCGGCCATCGAACATGGTCAGCAGCACGCCCTCGATGTCCAGCCCCGGGTTCATGCTGCGCCGCACGATACGCACGGTGTTCATCAGGTCGCTGAGTCCCTCCAGCGCGTAATACTCGCCCTGCACCGGGACCAGCAGACTGTTGGCGGCGCACAGTGCGTTCAGCGTCAGCAGCTCCAGCGAGGGCGGACAGTCGATGAAAATGAAATCGTAATTGTCCGCCACCTGCCGCAGCGCAGCCTTCAGCAGGAACTGCCGGTCATCCATGCTGATCATCTCCACGCCGGCGCCGGCCAGCGCCTTGCTGCTTGGCAGCACGTCGCCATAGGGCGTGGTCACGATCAGCTGGGCCGTCTCCGCGCCGTTGATGAGCGCATCGTAGACGCCGTTGCTGGTGGTCTTGTCCACGCCCATGCCGCTGGTGGCGTTGGCCTGGGGGTCAAAATCGCACAGCAGCACCCGCTTGTCAGCGGCTTTTACGGCAGCGGCCAGGTTTACGCAGGTGGTGGTCTTGCCCACGCCGCCCTTCTGATTTACGATCGCAATGATTTTCGCCACAGCAAATTCCTCTTTCTGTCTAAGTTCATTATGATAGTATATACCACCTGCATGGAGGGTTTCAAGAGGGAAAATGCAAATTTTCGCCCTTTTGTTTCACGTGAAACATAAAGGGACAAAAACAGGGCAGCTGTTTCACGTGAAACAACCGCCCCGTTCCTTATACCAGTATCACGCCGTCCAGCGGCGGCAATGTTAGATGTGCTTTCCCGTCGATGACCAGAAATCGCTGTCCGGTCATCGCGTCCTGCGCGGTGGGCGCGTCCCAGGCCAGCGTCAGGTCTGCCGGCGCATCCCCGGCGTTCAGCGCCGTTACCGTGCGCTCGCCTCCGTGCTCACGCTCGATGGCCAGAGCGCCGCCTCGGGCCAGCAGATAGCGCAGGGCGCCCGAGCGCAGGCTCTCCCGCGTTCGCCGCAGCTGTCCCAGAGTGCGGAAGAAGCCCGTCAGCGCCGCGTCCTCGCTGCCCCAGGGGAAGGCGCCCCGGTTCAGCGGATCCTCGAAGCCCTGCACGCCGGCCTCATCGCCGTAGAAGAGGGTGGGAGAGCCGGGGAAGCTGTAGAGCAGCATTCCCGCCAGACGGAGCTTTGCCAGGCCCCGGGCCAGCTCAGTGGGGGAGAGGCGGTACGCCGCACGCTCCGCCTTGGTTTTCGGTGTGCCCTCCGCGCCCAGCAGCGTCAGAATGCGCGCTGTGTCGTGGGTGCCCAGGAAGTTCATGGCGCCATAGAAGGCGAAGGGCGGGTAGTTCTCACGAATTGTCTCCATGCTGTCGCGGAAGACCGCGGCGTCGCCGCCGGCCAGCCAGTTCAGCAGGGCCGTGCGGAAGGGGTAGTTCATCAGGCCGTGGACCTGGCGGCCCAGCAGGTATCTGCGCCGTTGGGAGTAGGCGATCTTGTTGCTGCCGTCCTCCCAGACCTCACCCAGCAGGTAAGCCCCGGGCTTTTCCGCGTCGATGGCCGAGCGGATGCCCTCGATAAAGTCGCCGGGCAGCTCGTCGGCCACATCCAGCCGCCAGCCGTCCGCGCCGCAGCGCAGCCAATGCCGGACCACGCTGTCCTGATCGCCGAAGATGAAGTCACGGTAAGCCGGCTGCGCCTCATTGACGGCGGGCAGAGTCTTCACGCCCCACCAGGCGTCGTAGTCCGACGGCCACGGGTGGAAGCTGTACCAGTTGTAATACTCTGAATTCTGGCTCTGGGCCGCCCCCGGCTCCGGATAGTAGCCCTCGGCGTTGAAGTACCGGCTGTTGCTGCCGGTATGGTTGAACACGCCGTCCAGTATCACACGCATCCCACGCTGATGGGCGGCGGTGCACAGGGCGCGGAAGTCAGCCTCTGTGCCCAGCAGCGGGTCGATGGCCCGATAGTCGCCGGTGTCGTAGCGGTGGTTGCTGGCGGCCTCAAAAATGGGGTTCAGATACAGTGTCGTCACACCCAGGCCCGCCAGATAGTCCAGCTTCTCCGTGATGCCCTGCAGCGAGCCGCCAAAGAAGTCGCGGTTGGTGATCTGCCCGTGCTCGTCCGGAAGGAACACCGGCTGCTCGTTCCAGCCGCGGTGCAGCCACCGGTGCCCGGGCATATGGCTCACATCCGGCATGGATACACGGCGGAACCGATCCGGGAAGATCTGGTACGTCACGCCGCGCCCGAACCAGTCCGGGGCGGGGGAGGGCTCGTATACCGTCAGCTGCCAGCGTGCCGCCTTCTCCGGCGCGTCCTGCACGCCATTTTTGCCGTACCACACGCAGCGCCCGTCCACGTCCGTCAGGCGGAAGCAGTACCAGCACAGCTCACCGCCAGCCGGCGCGGTGTATGTGCCGGCGAAGCCGCCCTCCGCTGGCGGCAGGGCGCACGTGTCCTCCGTGCCTGCGAACTCCCGGAGCACCAGCAGCTCGCAGCCGTAGTAGGTGTCGTCCGCCAGCGCAAAGCGCACTTCGGCGCCGCAGGGGACGGCGCCGAAGGGGTCTTTATAATGTTTGTCTCTCGAATTGAAATAGGGTCCCATGTGTGCCTCTTGTCTCTATAACAGATTTACCGCATCAGCGCGTCCTCGCCGGCGGCGGTGGCGCCGGTGCCATCCCGGGTGAACCAGGCGTTGATGATGTCCACGGCCGCATTGGCCAGCAGACTGCCGCTGCCGCCCTTCTCCACCACGATGGCGATGGCGATCTCCGGATCGTCATAGGGGGCGTAGGCCACAAAGGTGCCGTTGGCGATATCCGTACCCACCTGGGCCGAGCCGGTCTTGGCGCCGGCCTCCACCACACAGCGGGAAAAGGCGCTCCGCAGGGAGTCGTAGGTCAGATCGTGCATACCCTTGGTCACCGCCGCCATGGTGCTGTCCGAGATGTTCAGGTCGTTCAGCGGCCCCTTGCCATATACGCCGACAACTCGTGAATTATCATAAGATTTTACGTTTTTCAGAAGATGTGTCTCATAGTGCTCACCGCCGGATACCAGCGTGGCCACATAGTTGGCCAGCTGCAGGGGGGTGAACAGGTTGTAGGACTGGCCGATGGCTGCCGTGATGGTCTGGCCGTCGGTCCACTCCCGGTCGTGGGCCTCCGCCCACTCCGGGGAGGCCAGCACGCCGCTGACGTCACCGATCTCAATGCCCGTGGACTGCCCCAGGCCGAAGGCTGTGGCGTACTCGTCCAGCTTCTTGATGCCTGTCAGCCGGCCCACCTCGTAGTAGAAGTAGTTGCAGGAGTCCACGATGGCCTGACTGACGTTGATGCGCCCGTGGGTGGTGTGGGCCTGCCGCCAGATCCAGCACATGGGCTGCGGGTCCACATAGTAGGTGTAGATACCCTTGTCTTCGATAATGGTGCTGGGGGTGATGATGCCCTCCTCCAGCGCCGCCACGGACGTGCACAGCTTGAAGGTGGAGCCGGGGGCGTACACGCCCTGGGTGGCCCGGTTAAACATGGGCAGGCGTTCGTCCTTCACCAGCTCATCATAGTCCTGGTTGAACGTCTCCAGATCGTAGGTGGGGTAGCTAGCCATGGCCAGTACCTCGCCGGTGCCGACCTGAATGACCGCCGCCGCGCCGCCGCGCTCGTTGCTGTCCTTGTCGATCATGCCCTGAATGGTACTGGCCAGCGTGTCCTCCACCACCTGCTGCAGGTCGATGTCGATGGTCAGCGCCACGGTGCCGCCGGGCTGGGGCTCCCGGGTGTACAGCTCGCCGGTGATCTTGCCGTTCTCGTCGGTGGTGATGAGCCGCTTGCCGTCATTGCCGTGGAGATATTCCTCAAAGGCCTTCTCCACGCCGTCCTTGCCCACCAGGTCATTCATATTGTAGCCCTTGTCGGCGTAGCCCACATAGCCGGTGCTCTCGTCGCTGCGCCACTCCTCCTGCCATATGGCGCCCACGGTGCCCAGAATGTGCGCCGCCAGCTTGGTGTTGTACACCCGCGCCGCCGCTGTCTTGATGGTCACGCCCCGGTACTTTCCGTCGGTGATGCGGCCCAGCAACTCCGTGGATACATCCTCGGCAAAAGTGTAGCTGCTGCGCCCGTCCAGTTCATACCGCACGCCCACGATCAGACGCGCCTGCGCGTCGGTATAGCTGTCATCGACCTTGTAGAGCTTCCGCATGGCGGCCAGCACTTCCGCGCTGCCGCCGTCCGTGGGCAGCTTGTTGTCGTCCAGATACTCCCGGAAGCTCTCGGTCAGGCTTTTGCTGGTCAGCTGGGGAGAGGACCCTGTGGTCATGGGCAGGGTGTCGTTCCATGTGACGCCCTGCTCCTGACACAGCTGTATCAGCTGCCAGATGGCGTCGTTCAGTGCGGCCTCGTCCTTGCCGAAGCTGCTCTTGTCTACCACCAGCGTATAGGCCAGCCGGTTGCTCACCAGCACCTTGCCATTCCGGTCGGTGATGATGCCCCGGGAGGCGGTCACCGTTTCGCTGGCGGTGTTGCTGGTGATGGATCTGGCCCGATTTTCGCTGCCGTGCACCACCTGTGCGTCATACAGCACCGCAAAAAACAGCACCAGAAACGCACAGAAAAACCCCAGCAGCACATATACCCGCCGCCGGGAGGGGTGAGGATTTTTCATCATAGCTTGGTTCTCCTATGGTCATTCGCTCAGTGTCCGCCGCTGTGCCCACCGGAACAGCGGGTGCGCCGCCGCCGCGAAGGGCAGCGATACCGCCAGCTCCCTGCCCAGCAGCAGGCTCGCCGCGGCCAGCCCCGCGCCGCTGTGTCCCGCCAGCACCGCCATGTGCAGCAGTCCGCAGAGCAGCATACATACGCCTGTCACCACCAGCGAGCACACCACGCCCGCCATGATGACCTGCCCGCTCAGCAGCCACGCTGCCGCCGCGCCAAGCAGGAACGCCAGCGCGTAAAAGCACGGCAGGCCCGCCACCGGCGAGAGAAGGTCGCACGCCAGCCCGAAAAATACCGCGTACAGCAGCGCCTGCTCGTTGCGCTCCAGCGTGGCCGGTATCACCGCGATGGCCGGCAGCAGGAAGGGGTGCACGCCCCATACCCGCACGTATACCAGCACCAGCCCCTGCAGCAGTGCCAGTGCCAGGGCGCACAGACAGTACAATATCCACTTCAGCAGTATCGCCCGCCGTGTCATAGCCGTCCTCCGTCATTGGATCACGTCAAAATCCGTGATAATAAACATCTCCTGTATCGCCGCCACATCGCACTTGGGCGAGAGCACCGCGTACCGCGCCAGCCCGCCGTCATCCGTCTGCACGGACTCCACCGTGCCGATGACCAGCCCGGCGGGATAGTAGCCGCCCAGTCCGGACGTGACGATCACATCGCCCTTGATCAGGCTCGCGCTGTCGCTGAGGTATTGCAGCCGCAGCCGGCCCTCGGCCATCAGCGCCAGGTCACCGCCGGCCACCGCCGTCTCGCCGGTGCGGAATACCCGTGCACCAAACTGGGAGTCCGTGTCCAGCACCGTGGACAGCCGGCACCAGTTCAGGCCCACGTCTGTGACCACACCCACCAGGTTCCCGGCGCTGTCCACCGCGCAGTCGCCTATGGCCACACCGTGCTGACTGCCCCGGTCCAGCACCAGCGTGCTGGCCCAGTTGGACACGTCGCGCTGGGTGACGCGGGCCGCCTCGAACACCAGGTCGCTGCGCTGCTGCCGCAGGCCCAGCAGCTGGCGCAGCTCTTTATTCTCGGTCGCCGCCGGCTCCATCTGCCGCAGCTGCTCCTCCAGCTCCGCGATCTGCTGCCGCAGCTCGTCGTTCTCCTGCTGCAGGGTCTCCACGTCCTCAAACCGCTGGCTGATGCCGCCGACCCAGCCCGCCACGGCGGAACCCGCCGCCCGGAAGGGCGAGGCGATCACGCCCAGGGCGTTGTGCAGCAGCCCCGTTCCGGAGCTCAGGGCCGACACCACGCACAGCATCACCGCGATGGTGGCCGCCGCGGCCAGCAGCCATATTCCCGTTTTCGTAAAAAATCGCTTCATGTGTCGTTTGTTCCTCTCTGAAGTCTCCCCCGGCAGGGGAGGCGGCAGCGCACCCTCTCAGAGGGAGCGAAAGGGGCATTATCCCAGCAGCTGTATCCCGAATTCGCCCAGCATCTCCGCCAGCAGCACCACCGGCAGCCCCATCACGTTGAAAAAGTCGCCGTCGATGCGCTCTACCAGCAGCGCGCCCTGTCCCTGTACGCCGTAGGCCCCGGCCTTGTCCATGGGCTCGCCCCCGGCGATGTAGGCCTTCAGCTCCCGCTGTGTGGCCGGACGGAAATACACGTCCGTGTGCTGGGCGCGGGTCAGGGCTTTCTCCCCCTGCCGCACCGTCACACCGGTACAGACGGTGTGGCGCCGACCCTGCAGGGCCGTCAGCATTTGCAGGGCATCCGCCTCGTCGGCGGGCTTGCCCAGCTTCTTGTCGTCCAGAAACACCATCGTATCCGCCGTGATGACGATCTCGTCCGCGTCGGACGCCACCGCCTGGGATTTCTCCCGGGAGATGTAGCACACCGTCTCCTCCGGCGTCAGCCCGGCGGGGAAGTATTCCTCCACCTCCGGCACCCGGACGGTAAAGTCGGTGATGCCCATCCGACGCAAAAGCTCCTGCCGCCGGGGGGACCCGGAGGCCAGCACGATCTTTGCCATATACGTCACCTGCCTGTGGAGCCGAAGCCGCCGGCGCCCCGGTCCGTCTCGTCCAGGTCCTCCGCCACCGTCACCGTGGGCTGCACCACCGGCACCACCATCAGCTGGGCGATCCGGTCCCCGGGCTGCACCGTGTACGGTCCGCTTCCCAGGTTTACCAGCCCCACGCCGATCTCGCCCCGGTAGTCGCTGTCGATGACGCCCACGCCGTTGGAAAGGCACACGCCCTTCTTGATGCCCAGCCCGCTGCGGGCGAACACCAGCGCCGCGTAGTCCGCCGACGGCAGGGCGATGGCGATGCCGGTGGGCACCAGCCGCCGTTCCCCGGCTGCCAGCGTCACCGCCTCGTCGATGCAGGCACACAGGTCCATGCAGGCCGCGCCGGCGGTGGCAAAGCGGGGGAGGGGTATCTCCGTCCCGATCTTGGGGGACAGGGCTTTGATCTTCAGCTCCATAGTAACACCTTTTTCTCCTGAATTGAATACGGTTTGTAAATTATAACGAGTGTTATACCATTTGTTTTACTCTACGCCCCGGTAGAACAGCCCGCGTGTGCTGTTGTCGTCGGCGGTGACGGTCCCGGCCCGGTGGGCGCGGAGAAGCGCCGCGCACTCCGCCGCCGTCTCTGTGGTAAACCGCAGGCGTCCGTACCGCAGGCCGCACCGGAACACCTCCGGCTTGTCCGCCAGCACCAGTGTCTTTCCGTTCTCGATCTCGCACCGGCACCCGTAGGCGCACAGCACCGGGAACTGCTCGCCCCGCCGGTCGGTCAGCACGCTGCCCGCCCCATGGGCGCAGCCCACGCTGTTCTTCGTCACGCAGTTTTCGGTGATCATCAGCGGCAGGCGGCCATAGACAAGGGCCTCGCAGTCCGCATATTTTCCCAGGTCCCGCACCTGCTGCCACCGCAGCTCAAAGCTGGCCGTCACGGACGACAGCCCCTGCTCCTGCCAGAAGCGCACCGCCCGGCTGTTGTACACGTTCAGGCCGAAGTCGCCGCGGAGCGTTTTGCCCAGTCCCTTCACGATGGCCAGATGGCCCAGGTTGCCGATGGCCGCAGAGGCGACCTCCGGGTGCCGCTGCAGAATATCCCGGAACACCGGTTCGTCCGCCGTGCGGAATACCCGGGGCAGCACCGCGCAGAATTCCGCCTGCCCGGTATAGGGCATCAGGTCCATCTTATCCAGCAGCTCCGCCGGGATATACACGATGGCGGGCCGTTCCGCCAGCAGCTCAGCCGTCAGCTGATCGGGCCTGCTGATGGACACGGTAAAGTCCAGCTCCGCCGCGCCCGCCGGGGCCTCCGGCAGGGGAGAGGCGGGCAGCTCCCGGCGCTTCGGAGTGTCCATCCGCCGATCCGCCAGCTCGTCCAGCAGCTCCCGCCGCAGCGCGTTCACCGCGCTGGCGGACACCATCAGCCCCTCGTCCAGCTCTATTTCGATCTGATCCGCCGCGAACACCGTGCCGCCGGTCTTGGTCAGCCGCTGCCGCAGCTCCTCCGCCGTCACCGCCCGGTTCCGGGCTTCCTCCGGCGCATCGCCCGTGGCTAAGGCTATGGTCACGCCGTTCCGGACGGCGCACGCGCCGCTCAGCCGCACCGGTTCGCCCCGGCGCACCGTCAGCCGCAGGTTCACCGGTATTTTCCGGTTCTCTTTTCCGTTTTCGTATGTCTCGCGGGCGCGGGCGAACAGCTCCTTTGGCTCCGGCACGTTCTCCGGCCGGGTGCCGAACATGGCCTTGCCCTTTTTACCAAGCCAGTAGCCGTCGGTGAAGCCGCTGCGGGAGAAGGCTTGCTCCAGCGCCCGGGACTCCTCCGCCGTGGGCAGCCGCCTTTCGTCCAGCAGGCGGCGGTAGATGCCCGTTACCACGGCCACGTATTCCGGCCGCTTCAGCCGTCCCTCCAGCTTCAGGCAGTCCACGCCCATAGACGCCATATCCCGCAGATAGGCGGACAGGTTGGCGTCCTTCAGGCTCAGGGGATGCGCGTCCCGGCAGGGGCCGTTCACGCCGTAGGGCAGACGGCAGGGCTGGGCGCAGGCGCCCCGGTTGCCGCTGCGCTGTCCCAGCACGGCGCTCATCTCGCACTGGCCGGAGTAGCACATACACAGCGCCCCGTGGCCGAACACCTCGATCTCCGCGCCGCAGCCGGCGCAGATCTCCCGTACCTCGTCCCGGTCCAGTTCCCGGGCCAGCACCACGCGCTCCATGCCCAACGCCGCGGCCGCATTGGCGCCGCCCAGCGTGAACAGGCTCATCTGCGTGCTGGCGTGAAGAGGCAGGTCCGGCACGATCTCCTTTGCCAGGGTCAGCAGGCCCCAGTCCTGCACCAGCACCGCGTCCACGCCCATGGCGCTGGCCTTCCGCAGCGCCGCGGCCGCCCCGGGCAGCTCCCGGTCGGTCAGCAGGGTGTTCAGGGTCAAAAAGACCCGCACGCCCCGCAGATGGCAATACCGCACCGCCGACGCGAATTCCTCGTCGGTAAAGTTTTTCGCGCTTCGCCGCGCGTTGAACGCACCGAAGCCCATATACACCGCGTCCGCGCCATTCTGCACCGCGGCGGTCAGTGCCTCATATCCCCCCGCGGGGGCCAAAAGCTCCATCATCACCGGCGGTTATTCTGGTTCTGGGCGTTCTGCAGCTTCCGGCGCAGCTCAGCGGCCTCGTTCTTGGCGCGGCTGGCCTCGTCCAGATATGTCTTCAACTGCCGGCGCAGATTTTCCGCGCCCTCCTGCGCCTTGGTGAGCTGGTCCGCCAGATTGACCGCCGCCAGCACCGCCGCCGCGTCACGGCTCATGTGGGCGCTGTCCATCAGCTTCTGCATCTCCGCATCCACCATGTTGCCGATCTTCTCCATGTAGGCGGCGTCCTCCTCCGCTACGAGGATATACTCCGTGCCGCAGATAGACATCGTTACCCGGTTCGCCATGCCAAAACCCTCCTTAATTCATTTCGTTGGGTATATATACTTATACAAATAGCATTATACCACAAAACCCGCCGGAGAAAAGTCTATTTTGGCGAAAAGCGGAAATTTGTAAAAAGTTGTCCCGCCCCGCTTTACGCCGACCCCTTTTTCGTGTAGAATGGAGAGCACGAATGAGAGGGGAGGTCATCGCCATGGACGGCTATATACTTCGGAACAGGCAGGAGCAGCTGACGCTGCCCGCCGATGCGGCCGACAAGCTGCTGCAAAGCGGGCAGGGCGACGCCGCCCTGCTGTATCTGGCCCTGCGCCGCTTCGGCCGGGGCGTCACACCGGAGGAGCTGGAAAAGGTCCTGCCCATCAGCCGCCTGCGGATCGACGCGGCGGAGAAGGTCCTTCAGGACCTGGACCTGCTGCCTCGACCAGCCCGCCAGGCACCGCCCGATCCGGCGGACGAACGCCCGGTCTACACCGCTCAGGACATCGCCGGACTGCTGACGGACAACGAGGGCTTCCGCCTGCTGGTGCCACAGACGGAGCAGCAGCTGGGCAAGAAGCTCCGCACCGCCGACTTGCAGATATTGGCCGGTCTTTACGATGACCTGGGTATGCCCGCCGACGTGATCTATCTCCTGGTGTGCCACTGTGTCGAACGGGCCCGCAGCCAGTGGGGCGAGGGCAGACGACCAACCATGCGCCAAGTCGAAAAAGAGGGCTATCGCTGGGCACAGCTTGGCATATTTGACCAGAATTCTGCCGCGGTATACCTAAAAAAATGGGCAGAGCGTAACAGGAAGTATACTTCCTATTTGTCGAATTTACGAATTCTTAACAGGCCGCCGGTGGAGGCCGAACGCCGCTACATCGACCAGTGGATGGACATGGGCTTCCCACCGGAGACGGTGGCTCTGGCCTATGAGCGCACGGTGTTCTACAAGAAGGACCTGAACTGGCGCTATCTTAACGGCATCCTGCGCCGCTGGCACGACGCCGGCTGGCATACGCCCCGCCAGGTAGAGGAGGGTGAGGCGGCCGGCAAGCGGCCCGCTGCCGCCGGTAAGTCCGCCGCCCCCGCCGGGGACAAGGACGCCTGGATGCGCCGCTATATCAAGAGGTGAGAGTATGTCATACGACGGTATCATCATGCAGCGGGCCATTGCCCGCTTTGACCAGGCCCGCCAGCGCCGGGAGGCCGAGCTGGACCAGCGCCGCCGGGAGGTCTTTGCCCGCCAGCCCCGCCTGCGGGACATTGACCGCACCCTCCGCACCACCATGAGCCGTATCGTGGCCGCCGCCGCCAAAAAGGGCGAGGACCCGCTGCCCGCCCTGCGGGTCCTGCGGGACGAAAATCTCTCCCTGCAGCGCGAGCGCGCCGCCCTGTTGGAGGACATGGGCTATCCCGCCGACTATCTGGAGGACAAGCCCGCCTGTCCTCTCTGCGGCGACACCGGCTACACCCGGTCCGGCGTCTGCGCCTGCCTGAAGCAGTACTACGCCCGCGAACAGCTGGCGGAGCTCTCCCGGCTCCTGCCGCTGGGCGAGGCCCGGTTCGACACCTTCCGCTTCGACCTGTACGACAGTGCCGTGTGGGACAGCTACGGCGTTTCGCCCCGGGCCAACATGGAACGCAACTTCGATGTCTGTCGGGACTTTGCCCGCCAGTTCTCCCGGGGCAGCGGCAGCCTGCTGCTCTCCGGCGGCACCGGCCTGGGCAAGACGTTCCTCTCCGCCTGCATCGCCCGGGAGGTCAGCGACGCCGGCTTTTCCGTGGTCTACGACACCGCGATCAGCGTTTTCTCCCGCTATGAGGACGCCAAATTCCGCCCCGACGAGGTCAGCGATGCCGACGTCCGCCGCTGCGAGAGCTGCGACCTGCTGATCCTGGATGACCTGGGCACCGAGATGACCACCGCCTTTGTCCAGAGCGCCCTCTATCAGATCGTCAACGGCCGTATGCTCTCCGGCAGGTCCACCATCATCAGCACCAACCTGGCCCCGGAGGAGCTGGGCCATCGCTACGGCGCGCCCATCCTCTCCCGTATCGAGGGTGCCTACCAGATCCTGCCCTTCTTCGGCGAGGATATCCGCACAAAGCAGTGACCGCCGCACCCGTCCCGACAGGGGCGGGTGCATTTTTTTATTTCCCGACGGTCTTCGCCCGCTTTCGACAGGCCTCCCGCCGTACAATAGGCGAAAAAAGGAGGCGACCGCCATGAAAAAAGACCAGAAGACCGATTTCCTCTCTACCCGTGTGCGATACATACCCATCAACGATATCCGTCCCAATCCCCAGCAGCCCCGCCGCCGGTTCGACTCGGAGAGTTTGCAGGAGCTGGCGGCCAGCATCGCCGCCTACGGCATTCTGCAGCCGCTCACCGTCCGGCAGCAGGGCGCAGTCTACGAGCTGGTGGCCGGCGAGCGCCGCTGGCGGGCGGCGCGGATCGCCGGGCTGCGGCAGGTGCCCTGTCTGCTGGCCCGGGTAGATGAGGAGGACGCCGCCCTGCTGGCCCTGATCGAGAACCTCCAGCGCCGGGATCTGGACTATATGGAGGAGGCGGCCGCCATCGCCCGCCTGCTCCGCCGCTACGGGCTCAGTCAGCAGCAGGCGGCGGAAAAGCTGGGCCGCAGCCAGTCCGCCGTGGCCAACAAGCTGCGTCTGCTGCGGCTGGAGGAGCCGGTGACGGAGGCTCTGCACCACTACGGCCTGACCGAGCGCCACGCCCGCGCCCTCCTGCGTCTGGAGGACCCGGAGCAGCGCCTTGCCGCCGTCGAACACATCGGCAAAAACCAGCTGAACGTCGCCGATGCCGAGGGTTACATAGACCGTCTGGTCGCGCAAAACCAGACGACGCAGCCCCGCCGCCGCAGCGCGTATATCATCAAGGACGTCCGGCTGTTTCTCAACAGCGTGGACCGGGGCGTCAGGCTCATGCAGACCGCCGGCGTCGGCGCCAAAGTCTCCCGCCGGGACACGGAGGACGCCATCTGTCTCACCGTCACCATTCCCCGCGCAAAGCCGCAGAAAGATGTGTCGTAACGCTTTTGTAACCCATTCCTTGACAAACCGTGATACAATGCAGTAACGGCACGGCATTTTGCCGGTATTGCCCAAACCTGATGATACAAAGGAGGGGACACCATGAGCGACGAGTTGAATATGTCCTCTGTTACCGCCGATCCCGCGCCGGAGACGGCCGGCAAGCGCGCGGCCCCGGAAGAAAAGCCTCCCAAGACCCCCGGCAAAAGAGCCGGACTGATCATCGGCATCGCCGCGGCGGTGCTGGTGCTGGCCTACGCGGGCTGCTGTGTGGCCGCCAACGCGCTGTATTCCCACACGGCGTTTCCCAACACCTCCGTGCTGGGCATGGATATGTCCGGCCTGTCGGCGCAGGAGGCCGAGCAGCGCTGGACGGAGCAGGGGAGTGCCCTGCTGGACGGCATGGCCATCCGCCTGACCCGTGACGGGCAGGAGATCGGCAGCACCACCCTTTCCGACCTGGGCGTCACCGTTCTGCCCGTCTATGTCTCCAAGGCTGCCGGCTGCGACGTGCAGGACCGGGGCTGGGGCAGCGATGTGACCGCGTTCCTCCGCGGCGGCTGGCGCTTTATCGAGAGCTGGTTCAGGGCCGTGGATGTCACGCCCCAGTTGGACGTGGACGAGGCGAAGCTTACCGCCGCCTGTGAACAGCTGTCCGACACCGTGGGCTGCACCGTAACGGACGGCGGCTACCGGCTGGCGGAGGGTGAGGGCCTGTACATCACCAAGCCGCAGGACGGCGAGAAGCTGGACGCGGCGGCGCTGCGCGCCGAGTTGGCGCAGCGCTTCGAGAGCCGCGACCTGTCCGCGGCAGCCCGGTCCGTGGAATGTGTGTTCGCGGCCCGCACCGCCGCGCCCATGGACGTGCAGGCGCTCCACGACGAGATCGCCGGCACCATGGCCGCCGCCATCTGCGACAAATCCACCGGCAAGCCCACCCGGTCCCGCGTGGGCGTACAGTTCGATGTGGAGACGGTGCAAAAGCAACTGGACGCCGCCCAGCCGGGCGAGGAATTCCTGGCTGACGCCCAGGTGCAGTTCCCGCCCGCCGCCACCGAGGAGTTGGAGCAGGCCATGTTCCGGGACGTGATCGGCACGTGCACCACCACCTGCGCCGGCCCCTGGGGCCGCCGCCAGAACATCAAGCTGGCCTCTGCCGCCATCAACGGCCGTATCTATAACCCCGGCGAGGAGTTCTGGTACAACGCCACTGTGGGCCAGCGCACCGAGGCCCGGGGCTTCCAGCCCGCCGCCGCCTACTCCGGCGGCAAGACCGTTACCTCCATCGGCGGCGGTATCTGCCAGGTATCCTCCACGCTGTACTATTCCGCCCTCATGGCGGACCTGCAGATCGTCCTGCGCTACGCCCATATGTTCGACCCCGGCTATATGCCCGTCACGGGCTGTGATGCCACGGTCAGCTGGGGCGGCCCGGACTTTGCCTTCCGCAACAGCACCAACTACCCCATCAAGATCACCACCAGCTACAACGACGAGACGAACCAGCTGACCATCACCCTGCTGGGCACCAAGACCGACGACCACTATGTGGAGATGACCAACCAGTTCCTCTCCTACTCCGAGCGCAAGACGGTCTATCAGGAGTCCGAGCGCATCGCCCCCGGCACCAGCGAGGTGGAGCAGTACGGCCACAACGGCTACGCCGTCCAGACCTACCGCAACGTCTACGCCGGCGACGGTACGCTCCTCCGCAGCACCAAGGAGGCGTACAGCGACTATGACCGGGCCGACAAGATCATCCTGGTCGCCCCCGGTGAGCTGCCGCAGTAAATAAAGAAACAGCCCCCTGCCGGGGGCTGTTTTCTGCTTTCGCTGTGTCTTCGCCGGGAGCAGACAGAGAAAAAGACCGGCGAAAGCCGGTCTTTTCTTTCTGCGTATCATTCTCTCCGCAGGGCTTCGATGGGGTTCAGCTTCGATGCCTTCATGGCCGGCACCAGGCCGAACACCACGCCGATGACCATGGAGAAGGCCACGGCGATGATGCACGCCGGTACGCTGATGGCCACCGGTGTCCCCATGATGTGGGACATCATCTCCGCCAGGCCGATGCCCGTGGCCACGCCCAGTATGCCGCCCATGCTGGTCAGCACCGCCGCCTCCGTCAGGAACTGCCAGAGGATGCGGCTCTGCTGCGCGCCGATGGCGATCTTCAATCCGATCTCGCGGGTGCGCTCTGTCACGGACACCAGCATGATGTTCATCACGCCGATGCCGCCCACTACCAGCGAGATAGCCGCGATCCAGATCAACTGCTTGTTGGTGCTCTCCGACAGGCTTTGCAGGTCGCTGGCCTGCTGGAGGAGATCCTTGGACTCGTACTTGTACTTCGTGGTCCGGATGGCGTTCTCGTTCAGATACTTGGCCACATTGTCGCCGGCGGCGGTCATGTCGTTGGTGCTGGTGGCCCGCACCGCCGCGTACTGGGGTTCATCATACCGGTACGGCACCGACCAGCACACGTCCGGGATGAAAATGGTCCCCGCTGTGCTGCCCGCGTACATCTGATAATCCTTAAAGTTGTTGATCACCGGTCCGCTGCTGGACCGGGAGGACACCACACCCACCACGGTGAACGGCATCCCGTTGATCTCGATGGTGCCGCCGATGGGGTTCTCGCCCTGGAACAGCGACTTTGCCGACTTCGCGTCGATCAGCGCCACATTCCGCCGGTTCTCATAGTCCGCCGCCGTGAAGGAGCGTCCGTAGTTCACCGCGTAGTCCACGGCCGTCAGATAGTGGTCGTCCACGCCGTACAGCGACCCGCTGAACGCCGTATTGCCCACGTATACGTTGTCGCACCAATCCCGGGAGTAGTACATACTCACCAGCGACACGCTGCCCAGCTTCTCCATCTCATCCCGCATCTCCCGGGTCACTGGGTCGATACCCTCCGGCAGCGCCGAGTAGTTCAGGTCGAAATAGTTTTGGCTGTCCGTGGCGCCGATGGTCACCCGCACCACGTTGTTGCCCGCGCCGATCAGGTTCTGCTTGATCTGCTCGTTGGTGCCCTGAATGGTGGACACGATGGTGATGATCGCGGCGATACCGATAATAATGCCCAGCATGGTCAGAAACGACCGCAGCTTGTGGCTCCACACGCCCTGAAAGGCGAGATTTATATTTTCCAACATATGGTTATCCCGCCTCCTTTATATGCCGTAGTTGTACAGCTGGTCGGTCGTGGCCTCCTGGGTGTGGGCACCCTCCACCACGTCGCGTCCATAGGGGAACGCCACGTAGTCGTCGATGGTCAGCCCGCCCCGTATCTGGGTGTAGCTGCCCCACAGATCCCGGCCGGTCTGCACCCACCGCTGCTCCAGTCTGCCGTCCTCGCCCCGGGCCATCACATAGCTCTTGCCGTTGTCGGTCCGGATGAACATGCTCTGCAAATACAGTGAGCTACCGCTTTCTTCCGCGCTGGTGTCCTTCTGGTACTGTATATCCACATAGTCATTGGGCTGCAAATTCGCGTCCTCGGTGACAAACACCTTGAAGGGGTAGTAGGACACGTTACTGTTGCCGTCGCCCCAGTTGTTGCCGTTGCTGGTGGGATAGTCGTCGATGGACACGATGGTGCCCTCGCAGGCCGCTCCGGTCATCCAGCTGCTGATGGATACGCTGTCGCCCACTTTCACGCTGCCCAGATCCATCTCGCTGAGGGTGCCGGTGACGTAGTAACCGCCGCCGCCGGACAGCTCCACCACGGCCTCGCTGTTGTTATAGGCCTCGTCCGGGTCCCGCACGGCCTTCACCGTGCCGTCGAACTCCGCGTACACGTTGCCGTCGCCCAGCTCCGCCAGCTTCTTGTCCAGCTTCAGCTTCGCCACCTTCAGGTTGACCTCCTGCTCCTTTACCGCCTGAGCCTTCTCCAGAATGGCCTTGTTCAGATCCAGCTGGGTCATGGAGGCATCCAGCAGCTCCTTAATCTGCTCCACCTTTCGCTGCAGCTTAGTCACCGTCTCGCCGTATGTTTTTTCCGGGTCGGAGAAGGAAGCCTCGGGCTTCATCAGCACCATGCTGATCTCCGTCTTTGCCTCCGTGGTGGGCTGCCCCTCGGAACCCTCCGCCCCGGCGGTATACTGCCCGGTGATACGGATGCCCCACTGGTTAGCCAGCAGGCCGCCCTTGATGTCGCCGCTGCGCGTCACAAGCACCACATAGACCTCCACCTTGGGGATTGCCTCGCCGATGGGCTTGTTCAGCAACGTGAGGATCTCCTTGGCGGCCTCGTCATTCAGCGGCTTTTCCAGCGGCCACAGAATGAAAAACGGGTTCTTAGCTGTGCCGTCGGGGTTCTTCGCGTCCGCTGGCGTGATCTTTGCCGGCTGCTCAATTTTTGTCTTATCGTTCGCGGAGGCGGGGTCCCGCTCAATGGCTGTTTCCAGCTCATCCTGAAGCTTTTTCAGTTCCGCCTCCAGCGTCTCCTTGTTCTTCGCCTTCTTCAGCAGCTCCAGCTCGTTTTTCATGACCTCCAGGTTCTCCGTCTGCCGGTCATAGTCGATCTTGGCGCGCTCCACGGTGGCCTGTGTCAGGGTGGAGTCATAGCTCACCAGCACCGTGCCCTTCTTGACGCTGTCGCCCTCCTTGACCCACACCTTCTTCACCGTCTGGCTCTGGGAGATGTAGATCTTCTGCAATTTGTCCGTGGTCACCATGCCGCTGGTGTTGGAGGTGTCCCCCCAGTAGTCGGTCATGGCGCACTCGTTGACGGCGTATACGTTCACGTCGCCCCGCTGGGCGTTCCGGGCGATGGTCAGTCCGCCCCACACCGCGCCGCACACGCCCACCACGCAGGCGGCGGCGATAATGCCCTTTTTCAGCTTCTTGCTCATGCGCGGCTTCTCGCCGTCGGTGCGCTTTTCACCTATGTGCAGCTTTTCCCGCAGCGTCAGCTTCTCACTCATAGTCGTCACCTCCCGACAGTACGCCGTCCCGTATGGTCATGACCTTGGCGGCGTGGTTGGCGATGGAATGGTCGTGGGTGATCATGATGATGGTGGAGCCGCCGTCATGCAGCTGCTGAAACAGCTCCATCACCGCCGCGCCGCTGGCACTGTCCAGCGCACCGGTGGGCTCGTCGGCCAGCAGCAGCTTCGGCTTACCCACAATGGCCCGTGCGATGGCGACGCGCTGGCACTGTCCGCCGGACAGCTGGTCAGGGCGGTGCTCCACCCGGTCGGAAAGCCCCACCGTCTCCAGCGCGGCCCGGGCCCGTTCCAGCCGTTCCGCCTTCTTCACCCCGCCGTACAGCAGGGGCAGCGCCACGTTTTCCAGCGCCGTCAGCTTCGGCAGCAGGTTGAAGCTCTGGAACACGAAGCCCAGCTCCTTGTTCCGCACCTCCGCCAGCTGCTTGTTGTTGCAGGTGGTCACGTCCCGCCCACCCAGCAGATAGCTGCCGCTGGTGGGCACGTCCAGACACCCGATCAGGTTCATCAGCGTGGTCTTGCCGCTGCCGGAGGGACCCATGATAGCCAGGTATTCCCCCTCCTCCACGTCAAGGTTCACGTTTTTCAGGATATGTGCCACGGACTTCCCCATGGGGTAGTCCTTGCATATATCGCGCATTTCCAAAATCATGCTCAGCCCTCCATCGGCGGAATGACCGCTGACGCGGAGGCGGCCTCGCCGCCGGGAATCACGGCTGCGGTGCCGCCGTCGTCCGTGACGGTGTCGTTCTCAGCGGGCATATCGCCGCCGTCCATGCCGTCCATGGGCACGTTTTCGTCGATTTTTTCACCGCCGCCCTCGGGGTATACCTCGCCGCCGCCGGCGCTGGGGTCAAAGGTGGCGTCGTCATAGGTGATGCACGTCATGCCCGCCTTCAGGCTCTCGTCGGGATAGGCGATGTAGTCCTCCGCCGTCAGGCCGTCCGTCACGGGATAGGTGTCCGTCTCCGTGTTGTACTCGCCCAGGGTGACGCTCCGCTTCTCCAGCTTGCCCTTGCTGTTCTGAGCCCACACCCAGGGCTTGCCCTCGGCGTCGTTGATGAAGTAGCTGGGCAGGTTGATCAGGCTCTCGTCCTGGGTGTCCTCCTGACCGTAGTCCGGCTCTATGTACACGTGCTGGCCCATCAGCAGGCCCTCGCCGTCGCCCTCCAGCGTCACATAGAAGGGGTACTTGCTGGACATGGCCGTGTCGCTGTCGCCGTAGTCGCTGCGGCTCTGTTGGGCGTTGTTCCAGTCGATGGAGCTGATGCTGCCCTTCCACGTCTGGTCGCTGACCCGGGAACGGATGACAACCGCCGTGCCCTCGGTCAGCACGCTGGCGTTGTTTTCATTCACATAGCCCTTGATGCGGAAGCCGCCCGTCTCCACGATGGTCATGAACGGCAGGGCGTTGCCGGAGTTGTCCGTGCCGCCGTCCGGGTTCAGGGACTGCACCTCGCCGTCCACCGGGGACTTGACGGTGCTGTCGGCGGTGTTGGCCTTCAGCTTCTCAATGTCCTTTTTCTTGGTGGCGATGTTGGCCTTCGTCTCCAGCACCTTCACGTTCTGCTCCCGCAGATCCAGGGCGTACTGCCGCTTGGTGGCGTCGTCATAGGTGCTGTCCATCAGCTTCTGTATACGCTCCAGCTCCGCCTGCTGGTCCTCCAGCGTGGCGTTCAGCTGCTCCAGCTCCAGCTGGGCCATCTCCAGGTCGGTGCGGATCTGGCTGAGGTCATAGGTCAGAAGCACGTCGCCCTTTTTCACGCTGTCGCCCACCTTCACCTTGATGGTGTCGATGGTCATGGCGTCGTTTTTCTTGATGGTCGTCTCGCCCAGCGGGCTGACGATGCCTGCGAACCGGTCCGCCAGACCTACGGACCCCAGCCCGCAGATCATAGACACCGACTGCACGGAGGCCTCGCCCTCCACTGCGCCGCAGCCGGACACACAGCCCAGCAGCATCACCAGCGCCAGTACAAAAGCCGCTTTTTTCATGTTGTGTTCTCCTTTTTCCTTCCCGCGCGCCCGCGGGATGATTTGCCTATTTACTTAGACGGCAGAAATTGTCATTCCGTTCCGCCGCTGCCCCCAACAATATCATATCATGCGCCTGGCCCTCAAAATGTGAACAAATCGTGAACACACGCTTAAGACCTTACTAAGGTTCCGTATCAAAACGGTGGCAAAACGCCCCGCGGAATATTGACAGCGTGCGGGGGAGTGTCCTATTATTATGGTGTGCCGTGTCCATCCCGGACATCTTACCGGTGTACGGGCGCCTTTCGGCGGACACGGCCCGCGTACGATACCACCGGCAGGAGGTTTTGCCATGAACAAAAAACGTATCCGCCAGATGGACCTGGCCCTGCGCCGCCGCCTTTCCGACCGTCCCGCCGCGGACTATTTTGCCCCCGGGGACGCCCTGCTCCGCGCCCTCGAGACCGAGGGCTATATGCAGCGCTTCGCCGGGCTGTTCAACGGCACGCGCCTCCGCTGCGCCGACGTGCTGGCCCTCTGCCGCCCGGAGCTGGAGGTGCTGTGCCCCGGCGAACCGTCCGAGGGCTGGCTGGCCTATGCCTACGACTATGCCCGCCGCCTGCTCTACCCGGAAAAGACCGATGCGGAGCCCTTCGCCCCCGGTGCGGTGTTCCTGCTGTCGGTGCTGCAGGTGCTGTTTGCCGCCGAGGCGGAGCTGCTGCCCCACGACCCGGCCTGGACCTTCGATTTCCTGACCGATGATGAGCTGGCCGGCAGTCCCTGTGCCCCGTCCTATCAGCGCTTCCTGCGCCTGTGGAGGCGGGAGTTCGTCTATGAGCTGATGCGTTTGGGCCTGGAGGTCACGCCCTACCGCACCCTTGAGCATATCGCCGGTGTCCACCACATCGCCGTCACCGCCGCCCGCGCCCTGCGGAAAAGCGGCGTGGCCGTGGACGTGGCCCTGGTCTCCGGCGCCGCCGCCGGCCACGATCTGGGCAAGTTCGGCTGCCGCCCCGGCGAGCGCGTGCCCTACCTGCACTATTTCTACACCGACCAGTGGTTCCGCCGCCGCCGGATGACCGATATCGGCCACGTGGCCGCCAACCACTCCGTCTGGGACCTGGAGCCCGACTACCTCTCCGTGGAGGCGCTGCTGCTGATCTACGCCGACTTCCGCGTCAAGCAGCTCCACGATGCACAGGGCCGGGAGATCACACGTATCTCCACTCTGGCCGAGGCATTTCAGGTGATCCTGGATAAGCTGGATGACGTGGACGGCGAGAAGCAGAAGCGCTATACCCGGGTCTACGCCCGGCTGGAGGACTTCGAGCAGTTCATGGTCAGCCGCGGCGTGGATGTCACCATGTCCGGCGGCGATACGCCCCCGCTGCCGGAGAAGCACACCGCCCTCATGACCGATGACGAGGCCCTCCGCGCCCTGACGCTCCGCTGCGTGGGCCACAATATGGAGCTGATGCACCGCCTCACCGACCAGCGCAGCTTCGCCCGTCTGCTGGAGGAGGCCCGCGGCGAGACGGATTGGCGCCGTCTCCGCGCTTATCTGGCGGTGATGGAGTCCTACTCCCTCTATCTGCATATCCCACAGAAGGTCCAGACCCTGACGTTCCTCTACGAGCTGCTGATGCACCGCGAGGGCGATATCCGCCGCCAGGCGGCGGCGCTGCTGGGCGAGATCATCGCTGGCTTCCACGCCGGCTACGCCAAGGAGCGCCCCGCCGACATCCGCCCGGACCCCCGGGCCATCACCGACGTGGACCAGTGGAGGCTCTATCTGGACAAGATACTGTATCCCGACCATAAGCTCATGCCCCAGCACCGCCGCTGGATCGGCTATACCCTGAAATTCGCCGTCGGCTCCCTGCTGAGCCACTGCCCCGGCCGGGAGGAGCGCTTCCTGGCCCCGGTGTTCGCCTACTACCGCAGGCCGGAGGATCTGGACGACTACACCGCCTTCCAGCTGCTGGATACCGCCGCCGCTCTGCCGGATACGGCCTATACGGCCAGCCGCGCCCGGCAGATGACGGACTTTGCCGCCGCCCTGTCCCTGCGTAAGGACCTGACCATCCGCATGGCCGCCGTGCTGCTGCTGGACCGTCTCGCCCGCCTGTACCCGGAGGACGGCCGCGCGCTGGAGGCCGTGACCGCCGTCCCCGACGGCGACAGCGGCACCCTGCGTTATCTCAAGCAGGATGTGCTCTCTCAGGGCGCGCCCCTTCTTCTGCCGGAGGACGTGGTCTCCGAGATCTTCCTGGACAACCTGAAGACCGCCACGCCGTGGATCACCAAGCAGGGCAACCTGCGCCTGCTGACGGACTTTGCCCGCAGCGGCAAAAGCCCCGCCCTCCATATCGCCACCCACCTGTCCAATCTCATCAAGGTCAGCGACCGCGTCACCGTCCGCCACAGCGCCGGCAACGCCCTGCTGGCCCTGGCGCCCCGCCTGACGGCCGACCAGCGCAACGAGGTGGCGGTGGAGCTGTGCCGCGGCCTGGAGCTGGGCCAGCAGGAGTTCACCAAGTATATCCCCGACTACCTGGGCCGTTTTGCCCTGTGGCTGCCCCCGGCGGAGCTGGATGAGGTGCTGGACGACCTCCGCGTGAACCTCAGCTCCTCCGACAGCCGCGTTACCGCCTCCGTGCTGGATACCGTGGGCGTCATCTATGAGGCGTACGATGCCTATCGCTCCCGCTTCCCGGAGACGGACGACGCCTACCGCCGCCGCCGTGAACGGCTGCTGGGCCTGCTGATGCGGGGCCTCAGCGGCATTGACGGCGCCACCCGGCAGGAGGCCCTGTTCGTGTTGGGCCGCCGGGTCTTCGGCTCCGGAGAGCTGGGCCGCCACGAAAAGCGCCGCGCCTTTATGCTCACCCAGCGCAAGCTGCTCTCCGCCCAGGACGAATTCCCCGGCGAGGGCCTGACGTTCTACTACCGGGCCGCCATGCTGGGCAAGCTCTACCGCTTCATCACCGAGGAGCGCCTGTTCCATAAGGGCTTTGACTTCGGCGCGCCCCGCCCCGTGGCCTTCTTCCCCGGCACCTTCGACCCCTTCACCCTGTCCCACAAGGGCATCGTCCGGGCCATCCGCGACCAGGGCTTCGAGGTCCTGCTGGCCATTGACGAGTTCTCCTGGTCCAAAAAGACCCAGCCCTACCGCCTGCGCCGGCGCATCGCCGCCATGGCCGTGGCCGACGTGTTCCTCGTCAGCATTTTCCCGGAAGACTTCCCGGTGAACATCGCCAACCCGGAGAACCTCCACGAGCTGCGCGCCGCCTTCCCGGGCCGCAGCGTGTCCATCGTGGTGGGCAGCGACGTGGTGCTCCACGCCTCGTCCTACAAAAAGCCCGTCACGCCGGACTCCATCCACACCTTCGACCACGTGGTCTTCCGCCGCACCGAGCCGGATGCCGAGCCGGCGGATTACAGCTGCATCACCGGCAAGGTGCTGGAGCTGACGCTCCCGCCCCAGCTGGAGGAGATCAGCTCCACCCGCATCCGCGAGGCGGTGGACGCCAACCGCGACATCTCCAACCTCATCGATCCCACGGTGCAGGAGTTCATCTATCGCCGCGGCCTGTACCTCCGCGAGCCCCAGGACAAGCCCGTTCTCCGCACCGAGGACCTGAGCTTCCTGCCCGCCTCGCCGGAGACGGCGGAGAAATTCCTTCGCACCATGCTCTCCGTGCCCACCGCCGCGGCGCTGCGGACGCAGATCGAGAGCCGCGGCGACGACGTGATGGTCTGCCGGGACACCGACGGCACCATTCTGGGCGCGGCCAGCTACGCCTGCCTGGACTCCGCCCGCCTCTTCGCCCGCCTGGGCGACCCGGCCCTCTCCGGTCTGGTCCGCCAGAACGCCGGCGGCCGCACCCTGCTCATCAGCGGGCTGTTCGTGCCCCGGGGCGAGCGCCAGAGCGACCTCTGCCAGCTGCTCATCACCGAGGTGCTGACCCTGGCCCTCAGCCGTGAGTTCACCTATGCCCTCTACCTTCCCCTGGAGGGCGCCGTCTCCGGCTACGGCCGCCAGCTGCTGACGCTCCAGGGCTTCGTCCCGGCTGGTGACAGCACGGACGCCTTGGCCGTGGATATGCGCTGCCCCATCGTCCTCAGCCGCAACGTGGACACCGCGGTGAAGGCGCCCTTCAGCTCCTCGCCCCGGGTGCTCGCCGCCATCGCCGCCGCCCACCGCCGCCTGCAGGCGGCGCTGACAAAGCTGCAGCCCGGATCTCTGGTGCTCAGCCTGTCCGCCGGCGTCATCTACCACCGGCTGCTCCAGCGTATCACCGGCCGCAACGGCGTCCCCGCGGAGCCCACCACGCCCCGCGTCCTCGGCCCGGATATCTGCGTCCCCTACGGCAAGATCCTCCGCGGCGTGGCCGTGCCCAACACCGTCACCAAGACCCTGCGTACCGACAAGGTCTACGAGCCGGACCTCAGTGCCTACTCCATTGAGGCCTACCCGGACTACTCGCCCCTGCCCGACCAGGTCCGCACCATCCACGCCTTTGCCCGCCCCGTCATTCTCGTGGACGATATGCTCCACGACGGCAAGCGCATCCGCCGCCTGGCCCCGCTGCTCGCCGAGACGAACACCCCCGTGGATCAGGTGCTGGTGGGCTACCTCACCGGCATGGGCCGCGACCTCATGGAGCAGCTGGGCTACGACGTGGACGCCATCTACTACCTGCCCAACCTGCGCCTGCGCTTCGTCGAGTCCACGCTCTATCCCTTCATCGGCGGCGACACCGTTCGCCGCAGCGAGGCCCTGCCCGGCGGCCTTCAGCCCGCCGTCAACCGCATCCTGCCCTACGCCGCCCCCGAGTACACCGGCATGGACGACGAGACCGCCTGGGAGCTCTCCCTCTGCTGCCTTGAGAATGCCCGCGATATCCTCCTGGCCCTTGAAACGGAATTCCGTTCCCTCTACGCCCGCAACCTCACCCTCAGCCGTCTCGGCGAAGCGGTCATCCTGCCCCTCTGCCCCGACAAGGGCGGCTGCATGACCTACGACCTGAGCCGCGCGGCCAGCACGTATTTGGAGGGAGATATAGAGCTCCTGAAACGTATGCGCCCTGCGAGATAATGCACCGTCTTTTCCGCCCTGCCATCGTCAAATCTCCTCGACGTACACACGGTACGCCTTCGTCGGTTTGCCATCGGCAGGACGCAAAATCCGGCACATTCTCTATTCCTCAAGGGGGGGCCTGCGCCTCCGCGCCTCGTCTTGACACAAAGTCTGGGCCTTTATCAAGGCCATGCGGCGCCGCCTCGCCATCGGAACAGATAAAAAGGAGAAACCACTATGATCGATCTCAACGATACCGCCCTGCCGCGCATCCCGTCTAAGTGCCGCGTCACCCTGCTGGCTCTGGGCGATGTGGGCAGCACGCTGCTGACGGGCCTGCGGCTCATGGGCGGCGACGTGATAGGCTCCGTCGGCATCTGCGACGTGCGCCCCGGCGTCTCCGAGCGCTGGGAGTTCGAGCTGAACCAGATACAGTCCCCGGACGGTGCGGCGCTGCCCTCGGTGGACATCATCGCGCCGGAGCAGCTGTTCGACGGCGACGTGTTCCTGTTCTGCGCCTCCCGCATGATCCCGGATACCTCCGTTACGGCGGGGGATGTCCGCATGGCCCAGTACGGCCTGAACCGGGAGCTGGTGTCCATCTACGCCCGTATGGCCCGGGACAGGCGGTACAGGGGCCTGTTCTGCGTGGTCAGCGATCCGGTGGACCCACTCTGCCGTGCTGTCCTGCGTGAAAGCGGCCTGTCCCCGGCCCAGGTCCGGGGCTTCGGCCTGGGCGTTATGCACGCCCGCGCCCTGTACTACGCCCGGAAGGACCCTCGCTTCGCGTCCTACCTCACCGAGGGCCGCGCCTTCGGCCCCCACGGCGAGGACCTGGTGCTGGCCAACTCCATTGCGCACTACGACGACGCCCTCTCCCGTGAGTTGACGGAGAAGGTGGCCCACGCCAATCTGGAGATGCGTAAGCTGGGCTACAAGCCCTATGTGGCCCCGGCTCTGTCCTCCGGCGCGCTGAGCCTGCTGGCCCTGCTGCGGGGGCAGTGGCATTATTCCTCCGTCTACGACGGCCAGGTGTTCATGGGATGCCGCAATCGTCTGACCCCCGCCGGCATCGAGACGGAGCCGCTGACCCTGCCGCCCGCCCTGCAAAAGCGTATCGACGACACCCGCGCCAAGCTGAACGCCATAGAATAACGGAGGTATCCGCCATGCTCACCGTTCTGCTCCCCGAAAACGACCGCAGCCCCGCCCTGCGGGACCTGCTGGTGCCCCTGCTGCCCCCGGGCAGCGATATCCGCGACCCCGATGACGGGCTGGAGGACCTGGCCGGCCGCCGTCTGCTGTTCGCTGTGGCGCTGGACGAGGGCGGCTGCAATATGGCCTATTACCGTATGCTCTCCCGCCTGCGCCGCAGCACGGACCTGCTCTCCGACAGTATCGGCGCGTGCATCGTCACCGGCGTGGGCGAGTTCTACACCAAGGATGTGGCCCGGGACATGGTCTTCGCCGCCAACCAGGCGGGCTGCGGCTTCCTCGGCCGCCCGCTGGTGGAGGCCACCGGTTCCCTGCGGAATTTCCGCACCCAGGCCCAGATCGGCGGTACCGACGAGGTCACGGCCTTCCATGCCGCCGTGGCGGAGCTGCTCTCCCGCCTGGACGGCTGGGAAAAGCCCGCCCCCATCCGCCATGTGCTGGCTCTCCACGCCTCCCAGCGCGCCACGTCCAACACCCTGGCCCTGTGGGAGCTGGTGAAGGCCGGTCTTCCGTCGGACCTCGGCGTGCAGGAGATCTGCCTCCGCAACGGCACCATGGCCGACTGCAACGGGTGCAGCTATACCGCCTGTCTCCACTTCGGCGAGCAGGGCGGCTGCTTCTACGGCGGCCCCATGGTGGACGAGGTCTATCCCGCCGTGCGGAAATGCGACGCTCTGGTCATGCTCTGCGCCAACTACAACGACGCCCTGGCTGCCAATCTGACCGCCTGTGTCAACCGGCTCACGGCCCTGTTCCGCCAGACCCGTATGTACGACAAGCGGATCTTCGGCCTGATCGTCTCCGGCTACTCCGGCGGCGATCTGCTGGCCCGCCAGCTGATCTCCGCCCTGAATATGAACAAGTCCTTCTATCTCCCGCCCCGCTTCTCCCTGCTGGAAACGGCCAATGAGCGCGGCAGCCTTGTGAAGCTGCCGGGCATCGAGGCGCAGGCGGCGGCCTTTGCCCGGCACATCACGGAGAGCTGAATACCCCCGCCGCAAACCGGGGAAAATACTTCCATCAATCAAAAGGAGGTGTGTTCCATGCAGGCAATGGTGTTGGAGAAGGCGTGCATCCAGTGCGGACTGTGCGCGGGACTGTGCCCGGAGGTGTTTGCGCTGAACAGCGGCGAGCCCGCCCGGGTGACGGTGGACCCTATCCCGGACGCGCAGAAGATCGGCGTGCAGGAGGCGGCGGACAGCTGTCCCGTGGCCGCCATTCAGGTAACGGCGTAAAAATCCCCGGAAATGCCGCAAAAACCACTTTACAACGGTGATTTTCTGTGGTATCATCTCAAAGTACGCGCTAAGCGCGTCCGACCCCTGCCTTAGCCCTGCGGAGCGTTCCATCTCTCCCACGGCCCAGGCTGCGGGCGTATTTCAAGAAAGGTGGAAACACAACCATGATGCTGAAAGACCAGAAGACCTCTATCATCGAGGCCAATCGCACCCACGAGACCGACACCGGCTCCCCCGAGGTCCAGGTGGCCATTCTCACCGAGCGTATCAACCAGCTGACCGCGCACCTGAAGGTCCATCCCCATGACTTCCACAGCCGCCGCGGTATGCAGATGATGATCGGTAAGCGCCGTCGTCTGCTGGACTACCTGGCCAAGAAGGACATCGAGCGTTATCGTGCCCTGATCGCCAAGCTGGGTCTGCGTAAGTAAGTTGAAACAGGGTGATGTGCGCTTGCGCATCACCCTTCTTTCACATTCTGCGCCGTGTACAAATTGACCATTAGCAGTTGAAAATGCGCCGAAATTCAGGGTTTCGGAGCGTTTTCAAGTGCTAACGGCGATAGGTCGCGGGCAGAATGCCATTTCACAAAAAAGGAGAAACGATATGTCAACGATCATCACCAAGCGCCAGTTCCCCCACTATCACAAATACACCATGGACCTGGCCGGCCGTCCCCTGACGCTGGAGGTCGGCAAGCTGGCCGAGCTTGCCAACGCCGCCGTCATGGTGGGCTATGGCGACACCCGCGTCCTCTGCTGCGTCACCGCCGCCCCCCGTCCCCGCGACGGCATCGACTTCTTCCCCCTGTCCGTGGACTTCGAGGAGAAGATGTACGCCGTGGGCCGTATTCCCGGCAGCTTCAACCGCCGCGAGGGCCGTCCCGGCGAGAAGGGCATCCTGACCTCCCGCGTCATCGACCGCCCCATCCGCCCCCTGTTCCCCTATGACTTCCGCAACGACGTGTCCGTCATGTGCACCGTCATGGCCGTGGACCACGACTGCTCCCCCGAGATCGCCGCGCTGATCGGCACCTCCGCCGCCCTGGCCATCTCCGACATTCCCTGGAACGGCCCCGTGGCCGCCCTGAAGGTGGGCCTGGTGGACGGCAAGCTGGTCTTCAACCCCGACAGCGAGCAGCGCAAGGTCAGCGATCTGGACGTGACCGTCGTCTCCACCGGCAAGAAGGTCGTCATGATCGAGGCCGGCGCCAACGAGGTGCCCAACGATGTCATGTTCGAGGCCATCAAGCAGGCCCACGAGGAGAACCAGAAGCAGATCGCCCTCATCAATCAGATGGTGCAGGAGATCGGCAAGCCCAAGTTCGACTATCCCCACGCCGACTTCAACTACGAGCTGTTCAACAAGATCACCGCCGACTTCATGGACGAGGCCAAGGCCGCCATGGACACCGACGACAAGAACGTCCGCGAGCAGCGCTGGAACGCCATGATCGAGAAGTGGCACGAGAAGTACCTGGAAGAGTACCCCAACATGGACCAGTACCTGGAGGAGATCACCTACAAGTTCCAGAAGATGATCGTCAAGAAGTGGCTGCTGGAGGGTCACCGTGTGGATGGCCGCCAGAAGAACGAGATCCGTCCCCTGGACGCCGAGGTGGGCGTACTGCCCCGTGTCCACGGCTCCGGCCTGTTCACCCGCGGCCAGACCCAGGTGCTGTCCGTCTGCACGCTGGACACCCTCTCCGCCAACCAGAAGCTGGACACCATCTGGGAGGAGACCGAGAAGCGCTATATGCACCACTACAACTTCCCCGGCTACTCCGTCGGTGAGGCCAAGCCCGCCCGCAGCCCCGGCCGCCGCGAGATCGGCCACGGCGCGCTGGCCGAGCGCGCCCTGCTGCCCGTCATTCCTCCCGTGGAGGAGTTCCCCTACGCCATCCGCGTGGTCAGCGAGGTCGTGTCCTCCAACGGCTCCACGTCCCAGGGCTCCATCTGCGGCAGTACCCTGGCCCTCATGGACGCCGGCGTGCCCATCAAGGCCCCTGTGGCCGGCATCTCCTGCGGCCTGATCCAGGATGACGACGGCAGCTTCACCACCTTCATCGACATCCAGGGCGTGGAGGACTTCCACGGCGAGATGGACTTCAAGGTGGCCGGCACCAAGAAGGGCATCACCGCCATCCAGATGGACCTGAAGAACGACGGTCTGACCATGGAGATCATCAAAAACGCGCTGGACATCACCTACGATGCCCGCTGCCAGATCCTGGACCAGGTCATGCTGCCCTGCATCGCCCAGCCCCGGCCCGAGGTCAGCAAGTACGCGCCCAAGATGGTCACCATGCACATCGACCCGGATAAGATCCGCGACGTCATCGGCAAGGGCGGCTCCGTCATCCAGAAGATCGTGGCCGAGTCCGGCGCCAAGATCGACATCGACGACGACGGCACCATCCACATCGCCTCCCCCGATGCCGAGAGCTGCGAAAAGGCCAAGAAGTGCATCGACGACATCGTCTTCGTGCCCGAGGTGGGCCAGCTGTACTACGGCCGCGTCGTGCGCCTGATGACCTTCGGCGCCTTCGTGGAGCTGGCCCCCGGCAAGGACGGCCTGGTCCACATCTCCAAGCTGGCCGACAAGCGCATCGAGAAGGTGGAGGACGCCTGCAAGATCGGCGACATGATGTGGGTCAAGGTCACCGAGATCGACGAGAAGGGCCGCGTGAACCTGAGCCACAAGGACGCCATGAAGGAGATCGCCGCCAAGGAAGCCGCCGGCGAGCCCATCAAGTAAAGCATCGTTTTTTATATCCCCCGGTCCGCCGGGGGATATTTCTTTTTCCCGCCGCCTGTGGTATACTGAGAAAAACACCCTGCAAGGAGGTCCCGCCTATGTCCGACACCATCGCCGCCATCGCCACGCCCGGACAGCCCAGCGCCATCGGTATCCTGCGCCTGTCCGGCCCGGATACCTGTGCCGCGCTGGACGCGGTGTTCCGCGCCAAAAACGGCAGGCCCGCCGCGCAGCAGCGCCCCCGCACCATGGTGCTGGGCGAGCTGCTGGACGAGACGGGGCAGGTCATCGACAGCGTGCTGTGCGTCCATTTCCCCGCGCCCCACAGCTATACCGGAGAGGACTGCGCCGAGCTCCACTGCCACGGCAGCCCCATCGTGCTGGACACGGGCCTCCGCGCCCTGTTTGCCGCCGGCTGCCGCCAGGCCGGTCCCGGCGAGTTCACCAAGCGGGCCTTTCTCAACGGGCAGCTGGACCTGCTCCAGGCGGAGTCCGTGGCGGACCTGATCGACGCCGAGACGGCCCAGCAGGCCCACAACGCCGTCTGCCAGCTGGACGGCGCGCTGAGCCGCACCGTGGCGCGTATCTACGACGGCCTCATGGACATGGCCGCCCGGTTCTACGCCGTGGTAGACTATCCGGACGAGGACATCGAGGATCTCCAACGCGAGCAGATGCTGGACACCCTGCGCCGGGCCCAGAACGATCTGGAAGCGCTGGTGGCCGGGTTTTCCCGCGGCCGTTTGCTGAAGCTGGGCGTGCCCACGGTGCTGCTGGGCAAGCCTAACGCCGGCAAATCCTCTCTGCTGAACGCCCTCCTGGGCTATGACCGGGCTATCGTCACCGACATCGCCGGCACCACCCGCGACACGGTGGAGGAAAAGGTCACCGTGGGCGGCGTGCTCCTGCGGCTCATCGACACGGCGGGCATCCGCGACGGCGGCGACGCCGTGGAGACCATGGGTGTGGAGCGCAGCCGCGCCGCCGCGAAGCAGGCATCTCTGGCCCTGCTGGTGCTGGACGGCTCCCGGGAGCTGACGGCGGAGGACGAGGCCGCCATCGCCCTGGCCAACACCGTCCCCCACCTGATCGTGGCCGTCAATAAATCCGACCTGCCCCGGGCGCTGGACGTCGGCGCCCTGGCGGACCGCTTCGACAACGTGCTGTCCGTCTCCGCCGCCACCGGCGCGGGACTGGACACGCTGACCGACGCCATCGCGGCGCAGTTCCCGGCGGGCGAGAGCACCGGCGGCGCGCTGCTGACCAACGCCCGTCAGGCCGACGCCGCCAACCGCGCCCTCTCCGCCGTGGCCGAGGCCCGCGGCGCCCTCCGTATCGGCATGACCCCCGACGTGGTGCTCACCGACTGCGAGGCGGCGCTGGCCGCGCTGGGTGAGCTGAACGGCAAACAGGTCCGCGACGATCTGGTGGACACCATCTTCTCCCGCTTCTGCGTGGGGAAATAGGCAATACGGACGTATATTTCTGCTAATATCTCATATTATTTTCCATTTGGCTCTTTTCTTGTGCCCCGTTCCGTGATATGATAACGGGGAATATCACTCCCAAGGAGGTTTATCCCATGCGTGAATATGTCATTATGACCGACAGCTGCTGCGACCTGACCGACCACATGGCCAAGGAGCTGGAGCTGACCGTGGTGCCCCTGACCGTCCACATCGATGGGCACGATTACCCCAATCTGCTGGACGGCAGCGCCATCAGCTTCGAGGATTTCTACGGCAAGATCCGCGGCGGCGTGCTGGCCACCACCTCTGCCGCCAACGTAGGCCAGTTTCAGGAGGCCATGCGCCCCATTCTGGCTGCCGGCAAGGACATCGTCAGCATCAACTTCTCCAGCGCCCTCTCCACCACCTACCAAAGTGCGTGCATCGCCGCCCAGGACATGAAGGAGGAGTTTCCCGATGCCAACATCTATGTGGTGGACTCTCTCTCCGCCTCTCTGGGCCAGGGCCTGCTGCTCTATCTGACCGTCCAGAAGAAGCGCGAGGGCCTCTCCGCTCAGGAGCTGGTGCAGTGGGTGGAGGACAACAAGCTCCACATCGACCACTGGTTCACCGTGGACGACCTGAACTACCTGAAGATGGGCGGCCGTCTCAGCGCCGGCGCCGCGTTCTTCGGCTCCATGCTCTCCATCAAGCCCGTCATGCACACCTCCGACGAGGGCAAGCTGGTCCCCGTCAGCAAGGTCCGCGGCCGCAAGGCCAGCCTGAAGGCCCTCATCGACAAGATCGCCGAGCTGGGCATCGAGCCCAGTGAGCAGGTCATGTTCATCTGCCATGCCGACTGCGAGGTGGAGGCCCGCGCCGTGGCCGAGGAGATGAAGGCCCGCTACGGCGTCAAGGAGGTCTATATCAACTACATCGGGCCTGTGATCGGCAGCCACACGGGGCCGAATACCATGGGCATATTCTTCGTAGGCACCAAGAGATAACGGCGCGTCTCTTGCGCCAATACTTCGTTGCGGCGGCTTGCCGTACACAAAGTACGCCTGCGCCGCCGCGCCTCGTCCTGGCGCAAGATCCATTGCCGTTAGAGGCTTGCCATCGGCAGGACGCAAGATCCGACATCGATGGGGCGCCTCGTCCTGGCACAAGATCCATTGCCGTTAGAGGTTTGTCATCGGCGGGACATAAGCTCCGTCGCCGCTGGCGGTGTACGGTGCATTTCAACTTTGCGGGAGGTCATCCTATGGACTGGCTGGAACTCAAGATCGACACGAGCCACGCGGGCTTGGACGCGGTGACGGACATGCTGGAGCAGCAGGGGGTCACCGGCGTGATGATCGACGACGAGGCGGACTTTCAGAGCTTTCTGGAGAACAACCGCCAATACTGGGATTATGTGGATGACGATCTGCTGGCACAGAAGAAGGGCGTCAGCCGCGTGACATTCTATCTGGAACGGAACGAGGACGCCTACGGCACCGTGGCCGCCGTGCGTATGGCCATGTCGGCGCTAAAAAAGGAGCACCCGGAGTACGCGCCCCTGCTGCTGACCATGGCCGACGTGGCCGACGAGGACTGGGAGAACAACTGGAAGCAGTTTTACAAGCCCATGGAGATCGGCAGCCGCCTGCTGGTGGTGCCGGAGTGGGAGGAGGCCGCCGACCCCACGCGGGTGAAGCTGGTGCTGAACCCCGGCCTGACCTTCGGCACCGGCAGCCACGCCACCACCCGCCTGTGCCTGCAGGCGCTGGACACCCACATCCACGGCGGCGAGCGGGTGCTGGACCTGGGCTGCGGCAGCGGCATCCTGTCCATCGCCGCCCTGCGCCTGGGCGCGGAGAGCGCCTTCGCCTGCGACATCGATGAGAAGTGCGTGGACGTGGCCTATGAGAACGCCGCCCTGAACGGTATCGGAAAGGACCGCTACACCGTCCGCTGGGGCAATGTGCTCACCGACGCCGCCCTGCGGCAGGAGATGGGCGTCGGCTATGATATCGTGGTGGCCAACATCGTGGCGGATGTCATTATGGGCCTCAGCCCCCACGTCCGTCCCTTCCTGAAGCCCGGCGGCCTGTTCCTCTGCTCCGGTATCATCGACGACCGGGCGGCGGAGGTGCTGGAAAAGCTGAAGGCCGACGGCTGGGATGTGTTCGAGCAGCGCAGCAGCGAGGGCTGGTTCAGCTATCTCTGCAAATAACGCTAAGAAAAAGACCGGCGCGGAGCTGCCGTCTCGGCCATTACAGCACACCTGCCGCATCTCTGTGGGTAACGACAAAAAAAGACCGGCGCGGGCCGGTCTTTTTTGTGCTTCGTCCGTCCACGCCGCCGGGAACGGGAGAATTCACGGAATGTACTTTTCTTTTTCCTGAAAAGTTGCTATACTGAAAGCGAACGTAACATATAGCGAACGCGAATGTATACAGCAAAAGCAACCGAAAGTAAACGAAAGTAAAGGAGAAAACCGAAGCCATGATGAAGCGAATTCTGCGCCTGACGGCGTTTTTGCTGGGGTTGACGCTGCTGCTGTCCGCCTGCGGCAATACAAAAGGTAAAGAGATGGTGGACGCCTCCACCCAGACCGCCCCGCCCGTAGAAGGCGTCACCGCCCTGGCCCTGTGCGACGGCGATGTGACCCTCCGTTTTGAAAAGGACGAAACCGGCGCCTGGACCTGGTTTGACGACCCCGCCTTCCCCCTGGACCAGACGGCGCTGGAGGACCTGCTGGCCCTGCCCGCCGCCCTGGACAGCGGCGAAGCGGTGGCCAATGTGCAGGAGCTGGCCGTCTATGGCCTGGAGGCTCCCAAGAAGTACATCACCGTCACCTCCGACGGCGTGGACGTTGTCTATTATCTCGGCGACCAGGCCGCGGATGGCCGTTGGTACGTGCTCACCCCTGCCGGTACGGTGCGCTATACCTCTGACGAAAATAAGATGCTGCTCAGCCGCAGCATCTACGCCATGGCGGTCCTGCCCGTTCTGCCGGTCATCGAGCCGGACAGGCTGGTCAGCGTAAGTCTGCTGCGCGCCGACGGCACCGCTGCCGTCTCCTTCTACACCGCCGAGGACGGTACCCGCCGCAGCGCCAACCGGGACGTCACGGAAAAGACCGCCGCCCTGGCTGATGAGATCGCTGCCCTGACGCTCACCGCCTGCGTGGACTACGACCCGGCGGAGGGTGCGGCCGCCGTCTGCGGCCTGGACACTCCGGAGGTCACGCTGACGGTGAACTACCTGGCTGACAACAGTGCCGAGAGGACGCTGATCCTTGCTGTCGGCCTGTCCACCGGCGACGGCGGCCGCTATGTGGCCCTGGACGGCGACACCACCATCTACCGGATGGAGGAGTCGTCCCTGACCCAGATCCTGACCCTGTCCGAGACGGGGCTGTAAGCCATGAAAAGGGAGGCGCGGCTATGCGTATACTGATCGTGGAGGATGAAAAGCGCCTGGCGGGCACCCTGCAGGACCTGCTGCGCCGCCAGGGCTACACCGCCGACGTGTGCTATGACGGCATCTCCGGCCTGGACAACGCCCGCAGCGATATCTACGACCTGCTGGTGCTGGACGCCATGCTTCCCGGCATGGATGGCTTCGCCCTGCTGCGCCAGCTGCGCGGCGGCGGCAGCCGCCTGCCGGTGCTGATGCTCACCGCCCGCAGTGAGCTGAATGACCGCGTCCGCGGCCTGGACGCCGGTGCGGACTACTACTTGACCAAACCCTTTGAGCCGGAGGAGCTGCTTGCCTGTATCCGGTCCCTGCTGCGCCGTGGCGGTGAGGACGCCGCTGCCGACCCGGAGGTGACGGCCTTCGGCGACCTGACGCTGCACATGGGCACATTCCTGCTGGAATGCGGCCCGCGAAGCGTCCGCCTCAGCCGCCGGGAGTACGACCTGATGGAGCTGCTGATGCGGAACGGCAGTCAGATCGTCTCCAAGGAGCAGCTGATCCTGAAGGTCTGGGGCTACGACTCCGCCGCCGAGGACAACAACGTGGAGGTCTATATCTCCTTCCTTCGCCGCAAGCTCACCCATCTGCAATCCACTGTGAAGATCAAGACCCTCCGTATGGTGGGTTATTGTCTGGAGGTGGAGGCATGATCCGGCACCTTCGCTGGAAGGTGGTGGCCACCAATATGCTGCTGATCTCGCTGGTGCTGCTGGCGGTGTTCGCGGCGGTGTACTTCATCTCCCGGGGCAACTATCACAAGAATGTGCAGCAGCAGCTGTACCAGGCGCTGGAGCAGGGCGACTATGGCCGCAGCCAGCCTGGCATGGACAGCATCCCCTGCTTTGTGGCCGAGGTCTATGGCAGCGGCACCGTCCGCGTGGCCGGCAACAGCTACTATGACCTCAGCGACGAGACCCGTATGGCGGAGATCGTCACTGCCGCCCTGGCGGCGGACGAGGACGCCGGCACGTTGGACGAATTTCATCTGCGCTATCTGCGCCAGCGGGGCTACACCACTACTGCCATTGCGTTTACCGATACCTATCTGGAATACACCTCCCTGCACACACTGCTGAAGGCCTGCTCTCTGGTGGGCTGCGGCGCACTGGTGGTGCTGTTTCTGTGCAGCTATCTGCTCTCCGGTGTGGTTACCAAGCCTGTAGGTGCCGCCTGGGCCCAGCAGGAGCAGTTCCTCTCCGACGCCAGCCATGAGCTGAAGACCCCTCTGACGGTCATCCTTTCCTCCGCCGAGCTGCTGGAGCAGAGCGCTTCGCCGGAGCAGGCGGTCTACGTGGACAATATCCGGGCGGAGGGCCGCCGCATGAAGGCCCTGGTGGAGGATATGCTCACCCTCTTCCGCGCCCAGAAGAACGCCGGCAGCCCGCCGGACACCGTCACCGACCTGTCGGAGGCGGCGGTGACTGCCGCCCTGCGGTTTGAGCCGGTGGCCTTTGAGGCCGGCCATGTGCTGGATTACGATATTGCGCCGTTTCTTCCTGTCCGGGGCGACGGCGCCAAGCTGGGCCAGGCCCTGGCGGTGCTGCTGGATAACGCCGTCAAATACGCCGCACCCGGTACGCCCATCCGCCTGACCGCCGTCCGGCAGGGCAGCCGCGCTGTGGTGTCCGTGACCGATCAGGGGCCGGATATCCCTTCGGACAAGCTCCCCCGCATTTTTGACCGCTTTTACCGCGCCGACGACGCCCGCACCGACGGCGACAGCTTCGGCCTGGGCCTGCCCATTGCCAAAGCCATCGTGGATGCCCACCGGGGCGTCCTCCGCTGTGACAGCAGCGGCGGCGTGACCACCTTTAGTATCTCCCTGCCCCTGACGGCAGGGAAGCAGGAGAGAGGCACAGACCATGTTTGATACCCTTATCCGGGGCGGTGCCGTTGTTGACGGCACGGGCCGCCCCGCCTTTGCGGCCGATGTGGCCGTTTCCGGCGGCAGGATCGCCGCCATCGGCGATCTGTCCGCAGCGTCCGCCGCTCATGTAATCGACGCCGCCGGCAGGACTGTTACCCCCGGCTTTATTGACATCCATCGCCACGCCGACGCGGCGCTGTTCCGCCCGGGCTTCGGCGCGGCGGAGCTGTGTCAGGGCCTTACCACCATCGTCAACGGCAACTGCGGCCTCAGCGCCGCCCCCTTCGGCCCCGCCCACGGCGACGCCATCCGGGACTACCTGCGCCCCATCACCGGGGCCCTGCCGCCGGAGCTGGTGACGGAGACCCTCTCCGGCTATTTCGCCTCTGTGCCGAATATCCCCGTCCATGTGGGTATGCTGGCCGGTGCCGGCGTCCTTCGGGCGGACGCGGCCGGCTATGAGCTGGAGCACCTGGAGGACCGCCACTACCGCGCCCTGCACCGCGCCCTGGAGCAGGCTCTGGCCGACGGCGCGCTGGGCGTTTCTCTGGGCCTGGGTTACGCCCCGGAGTGCTTCTATACCACGGCGGAGCTGATCCGTGCGCTCTCACCCATCGCGGGGCAGGATATCCCCCTCACCGTCCATATGCGGCAGGAGGGCGCGGGCGTCTGCGATTCCATCGAGGAGATGCTGCTGGTGGCCCGGGCGCTGCGGGTCCCTCTGCATATCAGCCACCTGAAAGCCATGGGCTGGGACAACTGGGGCAAAAAAATACCCCGGGCCCTGGAGCTGCTGCACCGGGCGAAGGAAGAGGGGCTGGATGTGGGCTGCGACGTGTACCCCTACACCGCCGGCTCCACCCAGCTGTTGCATATCCTGCCGCCGGAGTTTCTGGAGGGCGGCATGGACGCCGTTGTCCGCCGCCTGGCCGACCCCCACGAACGCGAGACGCTGGCTCACCGTATTGAAGACGGCGGCGGGTTTGACGACATCGCCAAGCTGGCTGGCTGGGACGGAATCTTCCTCAGCAGTCTTCACTGCCCGGAGGACGCGCCGCTGCTGGGCAAGAGCATCGCCCAGGAGGCCGCCATGGAGCACAAATCCCCGCTGGACGCCTGCTGCGACCTGCTGATCCGCGAGCACTGCCAGGTGACTATGATCGACTTCATGGCCGCGGAGGAAGACATCGCCGCTATCCTCCGCAGTCCCCTCAGTTGCCTGATCTCTGACGCCACCTACCCCACCGAGGGGATGCCCCATCCACGGGTCTACGGCAGCTGTACCCGTCTGCTGCAGCACTTCGTCCGGGAACAGGGTGTGCTGACGCTGGAGCAGGGCGTTCACAAGCTGACCCAGGCCCCGGCACAGGCCCTTCGCCTTGCGGGTAAGGGCGTTATCGCCGTGGGTGCGGACGCGGACTTGTGTGTGTTCGACCCCGCCGCCCTCACCGAGCGCGGTACCTATCAGGACCCCTGCCAAACGGCCCTGGGTCTGGACGCCGTGCTGGTGGCCGGCCGGCTGGCCGTGAAGAACGGAGAAATGACCGGCGTGAAGGCTGGGACCCTCATCCGCAAATAAAAAGATCTCCCCCGGTCGGGGGAGATCTTTTTATTTCTTTTCGCCGCCGGACACGTTGGCCACGAACACGCACACCAGAATGATGACTACGCCAAGAGCCTGCCACAGGCTGAAATCCTCCTTCAGGAAGAGCACGCCCGCCAGCACCGATACCACCGTGGTCACGTTGGAGAACAGGGAACTCTCTGAGACCGTCAGGTGACTGTTGGCGAAGTTCAGCAGTCCGTAGGCCACGCCGGAGGACAGTATGCCCAGATACAGCACCGCCAGCCAGAAGCTGCCGCTTTGCGCCGGCGCGGTGATCAGCTCGCTGCTTATCCCGCCGGCCTGTATCAGCGCTACCGGAATAAACACCGCCATGCCCACCACAAACATCACATAGGTCATCTCAAAGGGGGTGAAGCGCTTGGCGGCATCGTGGCTCAGCCCATAGTACACCGTGTCGCTGAGCATGGTCAGCAGCAGGAACAGCAGGCCCAGCGCCGAGATCATCACCGCCCCGCCCACGGAGATCAGCGCTACGCCGCCGATCGCGCCCAGGGCGCACAGCACCTGCCGCCGGGTGACGCGCTCATGCAGAACCAGCACGTCCATCAGGATGCAGCACACCGGCACCGCCGCGATGATGGTCCCCGCCACAGCGGCGGAGGTGTACAGGATGCCGTAGTTTTCGAAGATAAAGTACGCCACCGGCTGCACGATACCCAGCAGCAGCAGCTTGCCCACCGGTTTTCCCTTCAGGGAGAAGGCAAACAGCGGCTTTCCGCGTACCTTGCCCACCAGAGCGTTCAGCGCGATGACCAGCGACATGGCCGCCACCGCCACCGTGAACCGGAAGGCCAGCAGCACTGTGGGCGCCGCCGTGACCAGCGCCATTTTTGAGAACATAAAGCTCATGCCGAAGATGGTGGCCGCGGTCAGCGCCGCCAGCAGCGACAGAATATGCAGTTTTTTCTGGTTCATAGGCAATACCTCTTTCTCTTTAACGCCGGTATCATACCATACGCCGCATGAAATAGCAAGGAGAAGCGATCACCTCCCGCGCTGCGTCTGGGGCAAAAAGGGCGCCGCCCGAAGGGGGCGGCGTCCTTTCACCGGCACGTTGGGAGGGCGCGCCGGCATTCACCAATTTGAAGGGGAATAGGGAGAAAAATTAAGGATAGAAAACAAAGGGTGTTGGGTTACTTGTCCGTTGCCTTGGACACGATACCCGTAACCACCAGAACCGCCACCAGGCCGGCCAGAATGAGGTTCAGCACCATGCTCAGCGCCTCCTTTCGTTTGGGCTTCTTAACGTATCTTTAGCATAGCACAGGACAAGCGATTTGTAAAACGCATGATTATCATCAAAACCATGAAAAATACTTTGCAGCACATGGCGAGATATGCTATACTGGCCCTGAACAGGAGGTGTCCCCATGTCCGTCACCAAATACCAGATATACCTCAAGACTGTGGAGATGGGCAGCTTTACCGCCGCCGCCCGCGCCCTGAATTTCACCCAGTCCGGCGTCAGCCACGCCATCGGCTCGCTGGAGGAGGAGCTGGGCGTTACGCTGCTGGTCCGCAGCCACGGCGGTGTCACCCCCACGGCGGATGGCCGCGCCCTGGCACCGTATTTTCAGGAGATGTGCGCCCTGTCCCACCGTCTGGAGCAGCACGCCGAGGATCTGCGGGGACTGGACACCGGCCTTATCCGCGTGGCAACCTTCACCAGTGTGTCGGAAAAGTGGCTGCCCGGTATGCTCAAGACATTTCAGGAAAAGTACCCCCGCATCGAGTTCGAGCTCCTGCCCTCCAACTTCAACAACGAGATCTCCGACTGGGTCCTCCACGGTCAGGCGGACTGCGGCTTTATCTCCCTGCCCACCCCGGCGGAGAAGTACCTGGATTACTGGTTGCTCCAGCGGGACCAGTGGAAGGTCATCCTGCCCTGCGACCACCCGCTGGCGGGCCGCCAGCCTTTCCCGCCGGAGGCCCTGGAGCAGTACCCCCTCATCCTGCTGGATGAGGGCGACGACTATGAGATCCAGGCCATTTTCGATCACTACAAGGTCCGGCCCCGGATCCAATACACCGTTCAGCAGGACCAGACCATTCTGGCCATGGTCTCCGGCGGCCTGGGCATCAGCGTCATGGAGGAGCTGATGCTCTACAAGTGCGCCTATCCGCTGGCTGCCAGCACCCTGCCCAAGGTGTTCCACCGGGACATCGGCATCTGTGTCAAGGACAAGAACGCCCTCTCCCACTCCACGCAGGCGTTCATCGACCACACCCGCCATTGGGTGCTGCAAAATTTCCCCGAGGGCTGGAACGCCCCCAAGCCCCACGAGCGATAAACGAAAAAGCGAAACCAAACGCTGTTCTCCGCCGTCAGTATTGGCAGAGGGCGGCGTTTCGCTGTCCGCCGGAGGACGCTTCCGTCCTTCCGGAAACGGTAAAGTGCGCGGGGTCCTGCCCCGCGCCCGAAAGGAGTGCTTACATGATGAAAAAGATATCTGCATTGCTGCTGGCGCTGGTCATGGCGCTGTCTCTGATGGCCTGCGGCCAGAAGGAGGATAACATCGGCGGCGAGAAAAAGGACGACCAGACGCAGACCGACGGTCAGACCGTTGACCTGCGGGCGGCGTACGATGCCGCCATCAAGCAGGTGCAGGAGGAGCTGGGCGACAACGCGCCCGTGCTGCTGGAGGAGACGGCTGTGGAGATCCTGAACAGCTACTACCCCGGTCTGGAGAACGCCAAGCTGAAGCAGTCCGTGTTCTTCATCTCGCCCACCGCCACCTCCTGCGAGGTGTCCATGGTGGAGGCGGAGAGCGCCGCCGACGCCGAGCTCGTTCGCCAGAGCTTCCAGGCCCGCGTGGACGCCATGGCCGACGACACCACCTACCCCGAGGAGGCCGGTATGTGGAAGAACAACGCCACCGTTACCGTCAACGGCAACTATGTGGTGCTGGAGGTGCTGCCCGACGGCTGCACCGTACCCGACGCATTCCTGGCAAAATTCTGATTTCCTATGGCGTTTCCCCTTTCTGTGTGCTATGATGGTCTGACCGATACACACAGAAAGGGGAGTGCCCTATGGAGGACGCTCAGATCATAGATCATTTTTTCCGCCGCGACCCGGAGGCCCTCCGCGCCGCGCAGGAGAAATACGAAAAGCGCTGCCTTGCCGCCGCCCGGCACATCCTGCCGGACGCCCGGGACGCGGAGGAGTGCGTCAGCGACGTGTGGCTCCGTCTGTGGAACGCTATTCCGCCGGAGCGCCCCCGTTCGCTGGCGGCGTATATCACCACCGTCACCCGCCGCCTGGCCCTGGACAAGTGCGACTATAACCGCGCCGCCCAGCGCCGCAGCGACCTGACTGTGGCCTTCGAGGAGCTGGAGGGCTGCCTGCCCGCCGAGGACGGCGCAGTCCGCGCCCTGGAGCAGCAGGAGTTCCGCCGGGTGCTCAACGGCTTCCTGCGTAAGCTGACCCGGCAGAGCCGGACGTATTTCATCCGCCGTTACTGGTATGGCGAGAGCATCCGCGAGATCGCCGACAGCTGCGGAGCGGGCGAGGAGAAGGTAAAATCCTCTCTCTTCCGCACCCGTCAGCGTCTGCGTACCGTGCTGGAAAAGGAGGGGATGCTGTGAACGACAACAGAATGAAGCGCTGGATGGACGCCATCGACGACGATCTGCTGGAGGAGGCCCAGCGTCCCCTGCCCCGCAGCGGTGCGGCGCGCCGCTGGGGTGCTCTGGCCGCGTGCTTCTGCGCCGCAGCCTTGGCCCTGGCTCTGTGGCAGCCCTGGTCCGCCGGTATCGGTGACAATACCGCCGGCGCGGACGCCGACTTCGGCGCCATGGACAAGAGCTTTTCCGTCGCCATGCCGCCTGTGTCGGATGCCGAGCTGCTCTCTGCCTCTCTGGCCCTGCCGGAGGGCGCGTCCCTGACCTCTGACTACCGGTGGCGTCAGGACGGCGAGGGCGCCGTCACCGGCGTGTCCTGTACCGTGCTGCTGGACGGCTATGACTACGACTACGGCGCGGCATATGCCAGCCAGCCCCTGCCTGCCCCGGACGGTACCCTCCCGGCGGACACCTGGCAGGTGAACGGCCTGACGCTGCTGGTCTACGATGACGGCGCCGTGGGCTGGTACGACACGTCCGCCGGTATCCAGTGGTACTGCGCGGCCTGGGACGGCGGCGCGCCGCTGGTCACCGCCTTTACCCTGATGGACGCCCAGTATTACACCGTCCCCACCGCCCCGGAGGGCGCGGACGTGCTGGGCTACGATCTCTTTGATCTGGACGGCGCGACGGTCACGGAGGTCGCCTTTACGCTGGACGGCGTCACCTGGCACTACCGCATGGCGCCCACTTCGGACGTCTCGGAAACGACACCGGATATCTCCGGCTTCACCGGCGGCAGTCTGACGGCGGAGGGCAAGCTCCGCTGGTGCCCCACCGTCCTTCGCTGGGACGCGGGTGGCGCTGGCTGCATCATCTGGCGTGACCTCGCTCCCGGCCTGGCGTACAGCCTGACGGCCGACACCGGCGCGTCGGAGGATGCGCTCTCCGATATGGCCGCCCTGGTGTTCAAGCCCGCCCAGGAGGAGTCATAAAGCGAAGCAAAAGGAAGCACCCCGCGGGGTGCTTCCTTTTTTGCTCAGAACTCCGGCGCGTCCGGCGTCTTATGATACAGCAGCGGCTTGCCCTCCGCGTCCACCAGCAGCGTCAGCCCGCCGGAGTTGCCCACAGCGTGGTAGAGATACTGCACGCCGGTCTGCGTGTCCACCAGCACCTCGTTGCTGCTGATAAAGCCGCTGTCCTCCATGACCTTGATAAAGCGCTGCTCCTTCTTTGCCATAGGCTTACTCCGCGGCGGGCGCGTCGTTCTCCACCAGCATTTTGGCGCTGGCGGCCAGACCGGCCAGCCCCTGGATCTCGCTGGGGATGATGAGCTTCGTGGCCTTGCCGTCAGCCACCTTCTCCAGCGCCTCCAGCGCCTTCAGCTTGATGACCTGATCGTTGGGGGCGTTCTCATTCAGCATACGCATAGAGTCGGCCATGGCCTGCTGCACCTTCAGGATGGACTCCGCCTCGGCCTCGGCGGCCATGATCTTGGCCTGTTTGGCGGCGTCGGCCCGCAGCAGGGTGGACTGCTTCTCGCCCTCGGCGATCAGCACCTTGCTGGCCTTTTCACCCTCGGCCTGCAGGATGGATTCCCGGCGTTCGCGCTCGGCCTTCATCTGCTTCTCCATGGCGTTCTGGATCTCCCGGGGCGGCAGGATGTTCTTCAGCTCCACGCGGTTGACCTTGATGCCCCAGGGGTCGGTGGCCTCGTCCAGAATGGAGCGCATTTTGGCGTTGATGGTGTCGCGGCTGGTCAGGGACTGGTCCAGCTCCAGCTCGCCGATGATGTTGCGCAGCGTGGTGGCCGTCAGGTTCTCAATGGCGCTCATGGGGTACTCCACGCCGTAGGTGTACAGCTTGGGGTCCGTGATCTGGAAATAGATGACGGTGTCGATCTGCATGGTCACGTTGTCCTTGGTGATGACCGGCTGGGGATCGAAGTCCGCCACCTGCTCCTTCAGGCTGACCTTTTTCACCACGCGCTCGATGAACGGCAGCTTGAAGTGCATACCCACGCCCCAAACGCTGTGGAACGCGCCCAGGCGCTCGATGACATAGGCCTTGGACTGCTGGACGATCTGGATGCAGCTGACGATGACGGCCAGAATGAGAATGACCAGAATGATGATGGCGATGGTTCCCGGTGTCGGCATAGTAGTTCCTCCTTATTCTCCTGTTTGTTTCATAGTCGTAGTATGCTTATGGATGAGGTGAATGATGCGGGCGACCACGCCCAGCAGTATGGCGGCCAATCCGCCCAGAACATACGGCATATCAAGGCTCCTTCTGTACGATGAGCTTCACGCCCTCCATCCGCAGGATACGCACGGCGGCGTCCGGCTCTATGACCTCCCCGTCGGCGCTGCGCGCCGTCCAGGTCTTACCGTCTATATAGACGGCGCCGGAGGGCAGCGCGTTGTCGATGCGCTCTGTCACGCGGCCCACATTGTTCAGTACCCGGTCGGCATTGGTGGGCTTGATATCCTTTTTCATCAGCTTGACCACCAGCGGCCGGGTGAAGGCCAGTGCCGCGATGGACACCGCGAAGAACAGCCCCACCTGCAGCCACACAGGCCCGCCGCATACCGCGGCGATCAATCCGGCCACGCCGCCAAGCACGAACCAGATGGATGTCAACCCGGCGGTGGCGGCCTCCGCCACGCCGAAAATAATGATGGCGGCGATCCATATCGTTGTCGCCATGTCTGCGTCGCCTCCTCTCAAAATGAGTCCGATGATGCCGGCCAGCGCGCCGATGCCTACCAGCACAGCTCCAGCCAGCCATTTGTTTTTTGGGGACAGGTTGGTCAGGAAGGCGCCCACAGCGCTGCCCAGCGTGGCGCGGGGCAGGGGGGCGGCCTCCTGCTCCGGCGCGGGGCGTGCCTCCGCCGCCGCGGCGGGTACCGGGGCCTCCTCGGCGAACAGGTCGGCGATGGATACCTGATAGCGGTTGCAGATATAAAGGATCTTCTCCATCTCCGGGTAGCCCCGTCCGCTTTCCCATTTGCTCACCGCCTGGCGGGAGACCTGCAACTGCTCGGCGAATTGCTCCTGTGTCAGTCCATTGCCGCGCCGTACCGCTGCCAGCCGATCACCAAATGCCATATGTGCCCTCCTTTGCTTTCGGTGCCGTCAGTATACGGGACACCGACGGAAAAGTCTATCACGTTTAGGTTGCATTTCCGTAAAATTGTCTACCGATGTGCCGCGCATGGTGCAACCTCAGGTTTACATTCTCTATTATAGCGTAAGCGGCCCCGAAAAGCCACCGGAAATTTAGGTTGCGCGCCCTGGTATTTTTCGGTATACTCTTTGGTAGTCAAGAAACCGAGGTGTATCCCATGATAACTTACGAGATCCCCTGCCTGCTGGGGTTGGAAAAGCTGGTGGCCGACGAGATCAAGCGCCTTGGCCTGGCCGACGTGCGTGCGGAAAACGGCCGTGTGCTCTGTCAGGGCAGCTGGGCGGACTGCGCCCGGCTGAATATCAATCTGCGCTGCGGCGCCCGGGTCATCGCCCTGCTGGGGCAGTTCCCGGCGCGGAGCTTCGAGGAGCTGTTTCAGGGCGTGCGCGCCATCCCCTGGGAGGAGTTTCTGCCCCGGGAGGCGGCCTTCCCGGTAAAGGGCTACTCCATCTCCTCCCAGCTGCACTCCGTGCCCGCCTGTCAAAGCATCATCAAAAAGGCCGTGGTGGAGCGCCTGAAGGCCCACTACGGCATGGATCAGTTTCCGGAGACGGGGACGAAATACCAGATACGCTTTTCCGTGTTCAAGGATCAGGTGTCCATCGGCCTGGATGCCAGCGGCGAAGGGCTGTACAAGCGGGGCTACCGCGCCGTAGGCGTGGAGGCGCCCCTGCGGGAGACGCTGGCGGCGGCACTGGTGACCCTCAGCCGCTACCGAGGCCGTGACCCCTTCTGCGACCCCTTCTGCGGCAGCGGCACCATCCCCATCGAGGCGGCACTGATCGCCAAAAACCGTGCGCCCGGTCTTGACCGGCGGTTCGACGCCCAGCACTGGGCGTTCCTGCCCGCCGAGGCGTGGATGGACGCGGCGGACGAGGCGCAGGACAGGGAGTTTCACGGGCAGTACGATATCTGGGGCGGCGACATCGACCCCCGCGCCGTGGCCATTGCCCGGGACAACGCCCGCAAGGCCGGCGTGGACGACTGCGTCCGCTTCCAGGTGGCCGACGCGGCCCAATTCCACCGGGACAGCACCTATGGCCAGCTGGTGACCAACCCGCCCTACGGCGAGCGTCTGCTGGAGAGACAGGAGGCCGAGGCGCTGTACCGCGCCTTCGGCAAGGTGTGGCGCACGCTGCCCGCAGGCTGGCGCACACTGGTGCTTTCGAGCCACACGGAGTTCGAGCGCTGCTTCGGCAAGCCGGCGGACAAAAAGCGCAAGCTGTACAACGGCATGATCAAGTGTGATGTGTTTATGTACGGCAATGTCTGACGGCCATCTTTTCCGCTGATGCTTTGTTGCGGCGGCTTGCCGTACACAAAGTACGCCTACGCTGCCGCGCCGCGCCTCAGCGAAAAATCTGAGCCGTTAGGGGGGGCATCTTTTCCGCCCTGCCTTAATAAATCCCCGGCATATGACTTTATTTTCAATTTGTTCACTTTCTTTTGCAGAAACATGATACAATTACCCGTATGCTTTCGAAATAAATTCAACGAAATTCTAATATGTTGATGAGGAGGAGAGCCTCGATGAAGCATATTTTTATCATCAATCCCACGGCGGGCAAGACCGACAGCCGGCAGAAGATCTACGATATGGCGGAGTCGCTGCGGCAGAAGCACGGGCTGGACGTGCAGTGCATCCTGACGAAAAAGCAGGGCCACGCCACGGAGCTGGCGAAAAAGCTCTGCGAGACGGGCGAGGCACTGCGGTTCTACGCCTGCGGCGGCGATGGGACTGTCAATGAGGTGGCCAACGGCATTATCGGCTATGACAACGCCGCCATGACCGTGATCCCCGTGGGCACCGGCAACGATTTCCTAAAGAACTTCGGCGATGATATGGAGAAGTTCCGGGACGCCGAAAACCTGTGGGACGGCCCGCAGTTTCCTATGGACGCCATCGACGTCAACGGCCGCGTGGCGCTGACCATCGCCTGCTCCGGCATCGACGCGCGGGTGGCCCGGGACGTACATAAATACAGCGAGAGCCCGCTGCTGGACGGCAAGGGCAGCTATATCTACTCTCTGGCGGTGAATTTCCTGTTCAAGGGCATCGGCACCCACTGGACCATCACCCTGGACGATGTGACCACGGAGGGCGACTGGTCGCTGGTATCTGTGTGCAACGGCCGGTACTACGGCGGCGGCTTTATGCCCGTGGCCGAGGCCCGGATGGATGACGGCGTGCTGAACACCCTGGTGGTCAGAGAGGTCAACCGCCGCACGTTCCTGAAATTCGTGGGGCCGTACTCCAGGGGCGAGTACGCCAAGTTTCCGGAATACGCGCACTGCTCCTGTCCCAAGGTGGTACATATCCACTCGGAGAAGCCGGACATCGTCACCTGTCTGGACGGCGAGAGCGTGGTCAACAGCGATGTGACCATTAAGCTGCACGACAAAAAGCTGAACTTCTTCGGCCCGGAGGGCTGCTCCTGCAACCGGACGGCCCGCGGCTGAGGACAGCGCTTGAACATTTTGTGAATTTTTCAAAATTTCTCCGTTTCCCCCTTGCAAATCCCGCATAGTGTGGTATGATAATCAGCGTTAGCACTCAAGCATTTTGAGTGCTAACGCTGAAACTGTTTTATCAAAAATAGAAATACAAGGAGGAACCAACTATGAAGCTGACACCGCTTGCTGACCGCGTGGTGCTGAAGATGACCGAGCCGGAGGAGACCACCAAGGGCGGCATTATCCTGACCGGCTCCGCCAAGGAGAAACCCTCTGTGGCAGAGGTCATTTCCGTGGGCCCCGGCGGCACCGTGGACGGGAAGACCGTGGTCATGTCCGTGAAGGCCGGCGACAAGGTCATCACCGACAAGTATGCCGGCACCAAGGTGACGCTGGAGGACGTGGAGTATATCATCGTCAAGCAGAGCGACATCCTGGCTATCGTGGAGTGATGTGCTTTGCCGTGTACACGCCGCGGCAAAGATATTCTGATCATGCGTGTTCCCCTGTAAATCATTCTCAATTTTGGAGGCATTAGATATGGCAAAGATCATCAAGCGCGGCGACGAGGCCCGCAAGGCGCTGGAAGCCGGCGTCAACCAGCTGGCGGATACCGTAAAGGTCACCCTGGGCCCCAAGGGCCGCAACGTGGTGTTGGATAAGAAGTTCGGCACACCCCTCATCACCAACGATGGTGTTTCCATCGCCAAGGAGATCGAGCTGGACGATCCGTTCGAGAACATGGGCGCGCAGCTGGTGCGCGAGGTGTCCACCAAGACCAATGACGTGGCCGGCGACGGCACGACGACCGCTACGCTGCTGGCACAGGCCATGATCCGCGAGGGCCTGCGTAACCTGGCCGCCGGCGCCAACCCCATCGTGATGAAGAAGGGCATGGCCAAGGCCGTGGAGGCCGCTGTGGGCGCCATCAAGGAGCAGAGCCAGAAGGTCAATGGCACCGCTGATATTGCCCGCGTGGGCACCGTGTCCTCCGGCGACGAGACCATCGGCAAGCTGATCGCCGAGGCTATGGAGAAGGTCAGCGCCGACGGCGTGATCACCATCGAGGAGTCCAAGACCGCCGAGACGTACAGCGAGGTCGTGGAGGGCATGATGTTCGACCGCGGCTACATCACCCCCTATATGGCCACCGATATGGAGAAGATGGAGGCCGTCGTGGACGATCCCTACATCCTCATCACCGATAAGAAGATCTCTGTGATCTCCGACATCCTGCCCCTGCTGGAGCAGATGCTGCAGAGCGGCAAGAAGCTGTTTATCATCGCCGAGGACGTGGAGGGTGAGGCCCTGTCCACCCTGCTGGTGAACCGCCTGAAGGGCGTGCTGAACGTGGTGTGCGTCAAGGCCCCCGGTTTCGGTGACCGCCGCAAGGAGATGCTGCAGGATATCGCCATCCTGACCGGCGGCCAGGTCATCAGCGAGGAGCTGGGCCTGACGCTGAAGGATGCCACCATTGATATGCTGGGCCGTGCCCGCCAGATCAAGGTGACCAAGGAGAACACCATCATCGTGGACGGTATGGGCGACCAGCAGGCCATCAAGGACCGCGTGGCCCAGATTCGCGCGCAGATCGGTGTGACCACCAGCGAGTACGACAAGGAGAAGCTGCAGGAGCGTCTGGCCAAGCTGGCCGGCGGCGTGGCGGTCATCAAGGTCGGCGCGGCCACCGAGACCGAGATGAAGGAGAAGAAGCTGCGTATCGAGGACGCCCTGAACGCCACCAAGGCCGCTGTGGAAGAGGGTATCGTGGCCGGCGGCGGCACTATCTATGTGAACGTGATCCCCGCTGTTACCGCGCTGCTGAACAGCACCGAGGGCGACGAGCGCGTGGGCGTACAGCTGGTGGCCAAGGCCCTGGAGGCCCCCATCCGCCAGATCGCGGCCAATGCCGGCATCGACGGCTCCGTGGTGCTGGAGAAGGTGCGCTCCGCCGGCAAGAACGGCTACGGCTTCGACGCTTATAAGGAGGAGTACTGCGATATGATTGCCAGCGGCATCGTGGATCCCGCCAAGGTCACCCGCAGCGCCCTGGAGAATGCCGCCAGTGTGTCCGGCATGGTGCTGACCACCGAATCCCTGGTGGCCGACAAGCCCCAGCCCCCCGCACCGGCAGCCCCCGCACCCGACATGGGCGGCATGGGGATGTATTAATAAATTGACGCACGGGGGACACGGCGCCAGCCGCGTCCCCCGTATTTTCTCCCGGTTTTGCAAAAAAGCTGTTGACAAAGGGAGCTGAAATATGGTATAGTAACTCGTGCCTGTCGAGGATGACATGGCGGCGTAGCTCAGTTGGCTAGAGCATGCGGTTCATACCCGCAGTGTCACCGGTTCAAATCCAGTCGCCGCTACCACACCGGAGAGATGCGTCAGCATCTCTCCGGTATACCCCTCGAAAGACGGCCCGTTGGTCAAGAGGTTAAGACACGGCCCTTTCACGGCTGTAACATGGGTTCGATTCCCGTACGGGTCACCATGTCGGAACCCCGAGGGTCGCCGACAATTCGGAGGCTTAGCTCAGCTGGTTAGAGCGCCTGCTTCACACGCAGGAGGTCACTGGTTCGAGTCCAGCAGTCTCCACCAAAAAGTTCCTGATTTCGCAAGAAATCAGGAACTTTTTTCTGTTTATGCTCTCAAATAGTGACGCGGTATTTTGGCGTTTTTCGCATGACCCAAACCGCGACCCAAAAGCCGAGAGGTCAGGAAAGCACCAGAGAGGGGCGGATGGCATCATCCGCCCCTCTCTCCGGCTGTTTTTTGTGGGCTACATGGTCTGGCTGATGACGCTGCCGATGGTGTCGGCGGCATCACGCTTCATCCCCTCCGTGGCGTGGGTGTAGGTGCTGAGGGTAAAGCCCGCGTCATAGTGTCCCAGTGCGCCGGACAGCGTCTTGACATCCACGCCGTACTTGAGGGACAGCGTGGCGAAGGTGTGTCTGAGGTCGTGAAATCTGATGTGTTTCGCGCCGATGGCCTTCAGGATATTCTCATGGGTGTGGCGGAAGGAGTCCGGGTCGAACATGGTGCCGGTCTTGGGCGACACGAATAGGTACGGACTGTGTGGGTACTTTGCGTGCTCCTCTACTGGTGCTGCCATTGTGGTGATAATAATAAACATCCAGAATCTTATCCGCCAACAAGAACAGCTTGCCATCTGCGCTTTGCAGCACACGCCACTTGATCGGCTCGGTCAGATAGTCGCCGTTTCCGTCACTGCTCTGCTTGTAATTGCCGAAATAGACGCTGCTCTTCTGTGCGCCTTTAATCTGTGCTACCGGATTGCTTTGTGCTGCTGGATCGCTTGTGGTATCCGCCGCAAATGCTACTGTCGGCGCCATCGTCAGCACCATTGATCGGCCTGTGATTGGCCTTTGCAGCACGAGCAGATGCGAATAGGCATTGCCATGGCGAAATCCCACCAAAATGCGAAGTAAGGCCCCCGGGAATTACCCGGGGGCCTTCACGGTTATCGTATATATTTGGAGGATGAAAAATCGGATTTATTCATCCTATGTCGTAGGCACTGCATCGAAAGAATTCAATCGTAAGGCGGAACACCGCATAAGCCAGCAAGTCTACTTTCAGGATATCCGTTTGGGGCCGATTACATCACGGACAGCATATTGTAGCGCTTCAGCAGCTGAACGTCCTCCCGGGAGATGCGGAGGTCCTGCAGAAACTCCGGTGTCTCCGGCTGGATGCTCTTGGACAGAAATACCTTGGTGGAGGTAGGCATAATGGGCCGACAGGAGATGCCGAAGCCCAGCCCCCACTTTGTTCCGGCGTTCAGATAGGAGGCGGGCAGACAGAGGAGATAGACGTCCATCTCCGTGTCCTGGTTGTGGGTGACGATGTTGCTGAGGGCATCGTAGTGGCTCAGCGTACCCAGATAGGTGTTTTCACAGTTCCGGTACTGCTGATAGTCCTGAAAGTTCATGTACAGCGCTATGTCATAGGCGTTGGCGCCGGTCTTGGCCCGGATATCGATGACGCTGCGGACCAGACTGTTGTTCCGGCCGTCGAAATAGTACATATACAGCCGGTCAACGCCGCGGAAGAAGGCGGGCACGCTGTCGGCCATCAGATCTTCCACGGGCAGCGGGGCACAGTACAGCAGCTTTTCCGGCGGCACACCCAGGGCGGCCGCCACCTCGTACAGCGTCACCACGTCCATGGCGATCTGCCCGCTTTCGTACTTGGATACGGTGGCCCCGGTTTTGTGGAGCAGCGCCGCCAGCTCCACGATCTTCATTCCGCGCTTTTTGCGGTAGTATTTGATCTTCGCGCCGATCTCTTCTGTCAATGTCATGGCACTTTCCTCAAAATCAAGTTTTAGTGATTTGACCCTCTGCTTTTCAGTATAGACGCTTTTTCCGGTCCGTGCAAGGGAAAATATAATCGTGAAGAAAGTTTTTCAAAAAATTCGTTCCTGAAAAGTAAGCGGCGGGCTTTGACGGGGCCAGCGGCAGCTGGTATCATAAAAATATAACAGGAAAGGAGCGATACACCATGACCTACAACTTCGACGAGATCATTGATCGGCGCAACACCAATTCCGAGAATGTAGAGGGCTGGCGGCCCTACATTTTCCACTGCGGGCCGGAGAGGGTGTTCCCCTACAAGGACGAGGAATTCATCCGGATGTGGGTGGCGGACATGGAGTTCGCTGTGGCGCCGGAGATCCTGCAGGCCATCACCGACCGGGTAGATCGGCGCATTTTGGGCTATACCCTGGTGTACGATAAGGGTTATTATGAGGCGCTGCGCGCCTGGTGCGAGAGCCGTTACGGCTGGTCCTTCCCCAAGGAGCAGCTGACGTTCTCTCCCGGCGTCATCCCGGCGCTGTACCAGCTGACGGAGGACCTGGTCAAGCCGCTGAACGGCAAGGTCCTGACCATGACGCCTGCCTACGGCTTTTTCCTCCACGCCTGCGAATACAACGGCGTGGAGCTGGTGACCTCGCCCCTGCGGGAGGAAAACGGCCGCTTCTCCGTGGACTGGGAGGACCTTGAGACGAAGGCCGCCGACCCGGATGTGAAGCTGCTGATGCTCTGCAATCCCCACAACCCCACCGGCCGCATCTGGACCGAGGAGGAACTGCGCCACATGGCGGCCATCATCGAAAAGCACCGGCTGTGGGTGGTGTCCGACGAGATTCACTGCGACCTGATCCGCGCCGGCTTGCACCATACCCCTATGGGCAAGGTCATGCCGGACTATGACCGGCTCATCACCTGTATGTCTGCCAGCAAGACCTTTAATCTGGCGGGCCTGATGCACTCCAATATCATCATCCGCGACGCGGAGGAGCGTGCCCGCTTCCAGGACCGGGACAAGAACATCGGCGCGGTGAACCCGCTGTCCATCGCGGCCCACAAGGCGGCCTATGAGCACGGCGGCCCCTGGCTGGAGCAGCTGAAGGCCTATGTGGACGGCAACCTGGCCCTGGTGGATCAGTTCCTGAAGGAGAATATTCCTGGCGCGAAGTTTACCATTCCTGAGTCCACCTACTTTGCCTGGGTGGACCTGCGGGAGGTGCTGCCGGAGGTGGAGGACCTGCCGGACTTCTTTGCCAACAAGGCCGGTGTGCTGCTGGAGGGCGGCGACGGCCTGTTCGTGGGCAACGCCAGGGGGCATATCCGCCTGAATTTGGCCATGCCCCGTGCCACGGTGCAGACCGGCCTGGAGCGTATCGCCGAGGCCATCCGCAAGGAGAAGGCCGGCGCATAACGCCGCGGCCGCACGAATAGGCGTTGCACATCTCCTGCCTATCTGCTACAATGGCGGCAGTGTGCTGTGCGGGAGGGAAAACGCCTATGAAAAAAACGCTGGATTCCAACGCGATCAAGCTCGTCGCCATCGCGGCCATGACCGTCGACCATGTGGCCTGGTGGCTGTTTCCCGGCTATCCCCGGGCGGTGCTGCCACTGGCGATGCATATCATCGGTCGGCTGACCTGTCCCATCATGTGCTACTTTGTGGCGGAGGGCTATCACCACACCCGGGATATCCGGAAATACACGGCGCGGATGTTCCTGTTCGCGGTCATATCCCACTTCGCCTATGTGTTCGCGTCGGCGGATTTTGCCGGCTGGCGGTCGTTTATCCCGTTTTCCTCCGGCAGAGTGCTGAACCAGACCAGCGTCATGTGGTCGCTGGCATGGGGGCTGGTGATGCTGCGGGTGGTCCATGACCGGCGGCTCCGCCCGGCGGTGCAGGTGGCGCTGATCCTGCTGATCTGCCTGGTCAGCTTCCCGGCGGACTGGAGCTGTATCGCCGCCCTGTGCATCATGGCCTTCGGTACCAATCGGGGAAAGCTGAAGACGCAGGCGCTGTGGATGATGTTCTATGTGGCGCTTTACGCGGTGGTGTACGCCCTGGCGCTGGACTGGGTCTACGGCCTGGTGCAGCTGGCGGTGGTGCTGGCCGTTCCCGTGCTGGCGCTGTATAACGGGCAGCGTGGGCCGTCGCCGCGGGTGAACACGGTGATGAAGTGGCTGTTTTACCTGTACTACCCGGCGCACCTGGCCTTGATCGGCTGGCTGCAAATGCAATGAGACGCAGATACCCGGCACGCCTTCGGCGCGCCGGGTATCTTTTGTTGACGTGGTCGGTTTACAGCAAGGGGCGCCAGGGCGTCTCTCTGACCAGTCGTATCATCTCCCGGGCGAAGATGCCCAGAGCGCTGTCCCGACGGTACAGCACCCGCAGCTCCCAGCTGAGCTCGGGGACGTCTATGGCGTAGAAAATAAGCTTTCGCAGAGTATCCGACGGTATCCGGCCAATGAAGTAGCTGGGGACGAAAGAGGCGCAGTTTTCCAGAGAGGACACCAGCGTGTGGTTGATGACCGGATCGCCGCAGTGGATCAGCGTGTCGGGAATAATGCTGTAATGCTGGAAAAACCGGTGGGAGGAGGCGTAGATCATCTGATTTTTGTTGTACATACAGTACTGAAACGGTGGCAGGTCCTCCACCGCCAGCGGCTGCACCAGCAGGGGCGGGTCCGTATCCATAAGATTGGCAGGACGCCGGGCGGCCAGATAGATCTTTTCCGTGGACAGGGGGATATAGCTGACGTTGGTGTCGGCGATGTGGATATGGGCAAAGGCCATGTCCAGCTGGCGGCCGGCGATCAGGGTCTGTATCTCCGCGCCCGTGGCCTCGACGACGCTCAGGGACACATTGGGAAATGTGCGGCAGAAGGAGGGCAGTATCGCGGGGAACAGGCTCTGGGCCAGATTGGCCGGCGCGCCCACGGACAGCTTGCCCCGGCGGCCCTCCGCCGCCTCCCGCAGGTCCAGCAGCAGCGCGTGCTCCTGCACCGCGGAACGGGTCAGGTACTCGTAGTACAGCTCACCGGCGGGGCTGAGCTTCAGCGGACGGCTCTTGTGGTCGAAGAGGGCCACGCCCAGCTGTGCCTCCAGCTGCTGCATTCGTTTTGTCAGGCTGGGCTGTGAGATGTATAGCTGCTCGGCGGCCTTACTGATGCTCTCGGATTTCGCCACGGTCAAAAACAGCTCGTCGTTTTTGGACAACATACACAAAAACCTCCGTTAGTATTCCTGCTTTGGAATATTAGTTATATTATACCGATATTGGACAAAAAGCAATAGGCAAACTATAATGTAAAGCAAATAAAGGAAAAGTAAACGAAATCAGCAAAACAAAAGTACTTGCGTGACAAAATTTTCACATTATGAAGAAATTTGATTGACAAAAGTTGGACGATCATTAACGGATGTCTGTAAAGTAGTATTCCATTTCCTAATAACAACATGAAGAAAGCGAGGGAAAGACACATGACCAGAGAAGAGGTCCTGACGCTGCTCCCGGAGATCAAGCTGATACACAGCACCGATCTGCAGGAAAAGAGCATTACCTGCTGGCAGCAGGTGCTGGAGCTGGGCGGCTGGGACAAGAAAGGCGTGGACAAGGCGCCCCTGGCAGCGGGCATTGTGGCCGACAACTGTCCCGAGACGGGTATCGATCACTGCCGCCGGGTGGTGCGGATGTGCCAGCTGGCCTATGACGAGCTGGGCGGCTGGGCCAACGAGATCAGCAAGCTGGACCATGACACGCTGATCTGCGGCGCGGTGCTGCACGACATCGGCAAGTTCCTGGAGTATGACATCAAGGACGGCAAGGCCTGCCACAGCGAGATGGGCAAGTATTACAACCACGTGGTCAGCGGCGCGTATATCGCCAAGAGCAACGGCCTGCCCGACAAGATCGTGCACATGATCCTGGAGCACAGCGATATGCAGTCGCCGGCGAACACCTATGACTACCCTGAATTGATGATGATGAAGAAGCTGGACCATATGTGCTTCTCCATCGCGTGGATGGCGTATCCCTGCAAGTAAAGCGGGAGAGAATAACAAAACACAAAATCAGGAGGAAAAAACCATGAAAAAACTGAACGCGAAGCGTCTGGCGGCCCTGGCGATGACGTTGGTCATGCTGCTGGGCGTGCTGACCGCCTGCGGCGACAAGGCCGACACCAACAATGGCAGCGGCGACGGCGAGGGCTTCCCCACTATGACGATCCAGATCGCCCATGTGAACCCCACCACCGATGACGACCAGTACAACAAGCTGGCCACCCTGTTCGCCGAGAAGGTGACCGCGGCCACCGACGGTGCCGTGACCTTTGAGATCTGCGGCAACTCCGAGCTGGGCGGCGAGGCCGACGTGCTGACTGGCTTTGACCTGGGCACCCATCAGATGGGCATCATCACCAACGGCTCCTACGGCAACCTGTACGGGCCCTCTCTGGTGGTGGAGCTGCCCTTCATCTTCAAAGACAACGAGACTGCCTGGAACTTCCTGGATGGCGACATCATGAAGGAAGTCACCGACGGCCTGTATGACACGCTGGGCTACAAGGTCCTGGCCTGGGGCGAGGGTGGCTTCCGCAACATCCTGTCCCAGAAGCCTATCCGCACCCCCGCAGACCTGAAGGGTATGAAGATCCGCGTTCCCGGCATGGAGATGTTCATGGCCACCTTCCAGACCATCGGTGCTGCCCCCTCCGCTCTGGACTTCAATGAGACCTTCACCGCCGTGCAGCAGCACCTGATGGACGGCCTGGAGCTGCCCATCGCCAGCGCCTATACCGGCTCCTACTATGAGATCTGCGACTACTACGACATGACCGGCCACTTCTATAACGCCATCTCCCTGTCCTGCTCCAAGTCCTTCTGGGAGAGCCTGTCCCCCGAGCTGCAGGAGATCTTCCTGACGGCTGCCAAGGAGGCCGGCGCTGAGCAGCGCACCTGGCTGCAGACGGCCGCGGCCGATATGCTCTCCAAGATGGAAGATGGCGGCTGCACCATCATCGACGATGTGGACGTGGCTGCATTCCAGGAGGCCTGCGCGCCCGTGTACGAGGCCTATCGTGACAAGATCGGCAGCGATCTGCTGGATCGCGCGGTTGCCGCTGTGCAGTAAAGCTGCGGCGCATATCTGAATCGTATCAACTGACGCAGGGGGCGATGCAGAGAGCAGACAGCTCACTGCCCGCCCCCTGACGCATATAACAGGAGAAAGCTATGAAAGTCATCAAAACCATCAAGGACAAGATCCTGTTCGCCTACCAACTGGTAGCGGCGATCACGCTCGTGGTCCTTATCGCGGCCGCCGCGATCCAGGTGGTCACGCGCTATGTTATAGCACAGCCGCCCGGATGGACGGACGAATTGGCCCGTTTTGCCTTCGTGTGGTGCAGCGCCCTGGGCGCCGTGGTTGCCCTGGATAAGGGTATGCACGCCGGCATCACACTGCTGGAAGAAAAGCTGCCGGAAGCCGGCCGCCGTGTGCTGAAGATCATCTGCACCATTCTGGTGATCGCGATGGCGGCGCTGGTGGGCGTCAAGGGCGTGTCCCTGGTGAGCGTCACCGTTACGGTGCTCAGCCCGTCCCTGCACCTGTCCATGGCCGTCATCAACGTGTCCATCTGCCTGTGCGGCTTCGGTATGGCGCTGGTGGGCCTGGTGCAGCTGCTGGAGCTGCTGACCGGCGGTAAGGACGCCGCCAAGGTAGAAACCATGGAAGAGATCATCGAGGAAGGAGGTACCGCGGAATGACAGGTCTTATTATTTTCGGAAGTCTGCTGATCGGTATGTTCATGGGCCTGCCCGTGTGCTTTGCCCTGCTGGCCGCGTGCCTTATCTACCTGATCCCCTCCGGTATCCCTCTGACCATCGTGCCCCAGACCATGATCGCCGGCATGAACTCCTTCGTGCTGCTGGCGATCCCCCTGTTCACCATGACCGGCTATCTGATGGAGCAGACCAGTCTGTCCCGCCGTCTGGTGGACTTTGTGGAGGCGCTGTTCTGCCGGTCCCGCGGCTCCATGGGCGTTGTGACCATCGTCACCTGCGCCATCTTCGCCGCCCTGACCGGTTCCGGCCCCGCCACCGTGGCGGCCATCGGCGCCATTATGATGCCGGCGCTGACCCGTGCCAACTATCCCAAATCCACCTCCGCCGGCATGATCGCCGCGGGCGGCGCCCTGGGTCCCATCATCCCGCCCAGCGCCAACATGGTGGTCTATGGCGCGGCCATGGGCCTGTCCGTGTCCAAGATGTTCATCGGCGGCGTGCTGCCCGGCATTATGATGGCGATCGCCCTGTGCCTGGTGAACGTCTATCTGGCGGCCAAGTATAAGTTTGCCAAGAGCGACGTGCGCTATCCCAAGAAAGAGGTGCTGCGCCGCACGGCCCGCGCCATCCCCACGCTGGTCCTGCCGGTCATCATTCTGGGCGGTATCTACGGCGGTTACGTCACGCCCACCGAGGCGGCGGTCCTCAGCGTACTGTACGCCCTGATTTACGGTTTTGCGACCAAGGAGATCAAGGTCAAGGTCCTGTGGACGGTGCTGAGCAAGACGGTGCTGACCTCTGCGGTGGTGACGTTCATCATCTCCGTGGCCAAGACCTTCGGCTGGATCCTCTCCAAGACCCGCCTGCCCGCCATCATCGGCGAGGCCATCATGGAGGTCATCCCCAACAAGTGGGTGTATCTGGCGGTCCTGATGGCGCTGCTGTTCCTGGTGGGCTGCCTGATGGATACGATCCCCAGCATCCTGATCCTGGCCCCCATCCTGGTGCCTGTGGGCGTACAGTTCGGCCTGGACGAGCTGCACCTGGGCGTGCTGTTCTGCATCACCCTGACGGTGGGCTTCATCACTCCGCCCTTCGGCATCAACCTGTTCACCGCGGTGTCCACCACGGGCGAGTCCTACACGTCGGTGGTCAAGGGCGTTATCCCGTTCATGATCGTGATGATCATCTGCGTGCTGATCTGCGCTTTCGTCGCGCCCATCATCACCTTCCTGCCCGGCTTTATGATGGGCACATAAACGCCCATATCCGCGATCCAAAGGAGATGTATACAAATGAAATTAGGATTTATCGGGTTCGGCGAAGCGCCGCACCACATCTCGCGTGACTTTGTGAACAGTGATGTGGAGGTCCGCGCCTTCGACGTCTCGGCAAAGGACGACTCGCCCCGCGCGCAGAAAATGCGCGAGCACGCGGCCATGGACCAGGTGACGCTGGTGACCGACATGGCGGAGCTGATTGCCTGGGGCGACGTGTTCTTCTGCTTCACCAGTGCGGACGTGGCACTGCCCATCGCCCGTCAGGCCGCGCCGCTGCTGCGTCCGGGCCAGTTCTATCTGGACATGAACACCACCTCTCCCCAGACGAAGCGGGAGATCGCCGCGGTGTTCGCGGACAGCCGGGGCGACTTCGTGGAGGGCGCGGTCATGGCCTCCGTCCCGGTGAACGGGAGCCGTGTGCCGGTCAGCGTCTGCGGCGCAAAGGCCAAAGAGGCGGCGGAGCTGCTGAACAGCCACGGCATGAAATTTACATATCTCAGCGACGATATCGGCCTGGCCTCCGCCACAAAGGCGCTTCGCAGCGTGCTGGCCAAGGGCATTATCGCCCTGGTCACGGAGACGGTGTTCGCCACGGACCACTACCATATCACCGAGGAAGTGCTGGACAAGATGAAGGTCACCATGTTCGACGAGCGTGGCTTCATGGGGTTCTGCCACTACTGCGTGGCCTCCGCCGCCATCCACAATGGGCGCTTCTGCCATGAGATGGAGGAGGTCCTCAAGACCCTGGACGACCTGGGCGAGAACAGCATCATGACCCAGGCTACGCTGAAAAAGTTTGAGTGGCTCCAGCAGGAGGGCTATGCCGCCTACTTCCCGGAGCGCGCCAAGACCTACGATGAGGTGCTGGCGGTGAAGAAAATGCTGGATGAGAAAAAAGGAGAAAAAGCAAATGTCTAATGTTGGATGCAGAATTTTTACGGAGGTGCCCCGGCCGCCCAAGGAGCTGGTGGAGCGCTTCCGCGGCCTGCCGGTGGCCAACATCGGCGACAATATGAACCGTATTTACTGCGTGGACTCCGCCATCCGTTCCATGAACGGCAAGCCCATGCTGGGCGTGGCGTACACGCTGCACCTGCCCTCCGGCGACAACCTGCTGCTGCACAAGGCCATTGAGATGGCCCAGCCCGGCGATGTACTGCTGATCTCCGCCGGCGGTCCTGAGCGCGCCTACTGCGGCGAGCTGATGATGATGGACTGCCGCAACCACGGCTTTGCCGGCTGTGCCATTGACGGCTACCTGCGGGATATCGATGAGATCTCCCACATGGACTTCCCCGTGTTCGCCCGCGGCATCACACCCCAGGGCCCCTACAAGTTCGGCCCCGGCGAGATCAACGTGCCCATCGCCTTCGGCGGTCAGGTGGTTTTCCCCGGCGATATCGTTATCGGCGACACCGACGGCATGATCTTCGTGCGCCCCAGCGAAGCGGAGGAGATCCTGGAGAAGAGCTGGAAGCAGCACGCCAAGGAGGATATGCTCCACGCCAAGTACGACGAGGGCGCCACCGTGGCCTCCTACAATGAGGAGACCCGCGAGGCCACTCTGGCGGCGCTGGGCTGCCAGGTCATCGAAGGCCAGTGGAAGTGAGGTGCCGGCCATGAGTGAAGTGCTCCGCGTAGATGCGGAAAAGCTCCAGGCCGCCGTAGCGGCGATCATGGAGAAGGAGGGCGTCGCGCCGCAGGATGCCGCCATCGTGGCGGACAGCCTGGTGTCGGCCGAGCTGACCGGCCTGCAGTCCCACGGTGTGCAGCGCGTGAAATTCTATACCGACAGCATGGAGGCCGGCGGTACGGATCCCAGGTGCCGGATAAAGACGATCCGGGATTTCCCCGGCGGCGCATTGCTGGACGCCCAGGGCGCCCTCGGCATCGTGGCGGCCTACCGCGCCATGGAGCTGGCGATCCAAAAGGCGAAGGACGTGGGCATCGGCATCGTGAATGTCCGCAATTCCAACCACTGCAGCTGCACGGCCTACTATATCCGTATGGCGGCCAAGGAGAATATGCTGGCCATCGTCAGCTCCAACGCGCCCAAGTCTATGGCGCCCTGGGGCAGCCGCGAGAAGTATCTGGGCACGAACCCCCTGGCGGTGGGCGCGCCCACCCACGGCGACCCGGTGATGATCGACATGGCCACCAGCGTGGTGGCCCGCGGCAAGATCATCCTGGCCGATAAAAAGGGCGACTCCATCCCGGAGGGCTGGGCCATCGATGTGGACGGCCACCCCACCACGGACGCGGCCAAGGCCCTGGAGGGCTGTGTGCTGCCCTTCGGCGGCGCAAAGGGCTCCGGCATCGCCATGATGATCGACGTATTCTCCGGCGTGCTGTCCGGTGCGGCCTATGGCAGCCACATCCACAACCCCTTTGCCCACCCCGAGGTGCCCATGGATACGGGCCACTGCATGATCGCCATCGACATCTCCCGCTTCCAGGACCCCGAGGAATTCAAGACCACCATGGACACCTACCGCAGCGAGGTGAAGGGCCTGAAGCCGGCGGCCGGCGTGGAGGAGATCTTCATGCCCGGTGAGATCGAGTGCAACAACTACCGCAAGAACCTGGAGGCCGGTCCTCAGCTGTCCCTGGCGGTGTACCGCGAGCTGGAGGGCCTGTGCGAGAAGCTGCGTATTCCCTTTGACATTCTGAAGAAATAAGCGGAGGAAACGACGATGCTGATGCTGCAAGTACGCTATACCCTCCAGGAGGGCAAGGACCCCGCCGCCTTCGTCCACGCATTGGAGCAGGCGGATATCCCGGCCCGTACCCGCGCCGAGACTGGCTGCTGCCAGTATGAGTTCTTCTATTCCGCGTCGTCGCCGAACGAGGTCCTGCTGCTGGAGGCCTGGGCGGATGAGATCGCGCAGCAGGCCCACAAGGGCACGGCCCAGTGCGCCGAGCTGCAGAAGGTCAAGGCCCAATATGTGGCCGACGTGTCCTTCAGGCAGTATACGGCGGAATGAATACGACGTACCGGGCCTCTCCTGCGAGGGAGAGGTCCGGGCATCGCGGAGGTAAGTGCGTATGAATTGCGTGATCGACAAAATGACATCGCCCCGTTCCCTGCTGATGATCCAGCGGGCAAAGGAGCTGCAGAAGAGCGACAGCTCCTATATCTCCCTGGCCGGCGGCGAACCGGACTTTGATACGCCTGCGGCGGTGACCGAGGCGGCCATCGCCAGTCTGCGCCGGGGCAACACCCATTACGTGGTGGGCCCGGGCATCCCGGAGCTGCGGCAGGAGATACAGCAGAAGCTGCTGCGGGAGAACGGCATCCAGACAGAGGCTGACCGTATTCTGGTAACGCCGGGCGGCAAGATGGCCATTTATCTGGCGGTCCAGGCGGTGCTGAACCATGGCGACAAGGTCCTGCTGCCGGAGCCGGCATGGGTATCCTATGAGTCCATCGTCATCTCCGCCGGCGCCGAAGCCGTAAAGGTCCCGCTGTCCCCGGCGGACCACTACCGGCTGACAGAGGCGCTGCTGGAGCAGCACTACACGCCGGAGGTGCGGCTCATCATCATCAACTACCCCAATAACCCCACCGGCCGCATCCTGCATCAGGACGAGGCGGAGGCGCTGTCCGCGTTCATGCAGCGCCACCCGGACGTGCTGCTGCTGTCAGACGAGGTGTACGACGCCATTGTCTATGACGGTGTGCGGTCCATCAGCATGGCCTCCCGTCCCGAGGTGGCGGACCGGGTCATCACCATCAACGGTTTTTCCAAGTTCGCGGCCATGACCGGTTGGCGCATGGGCTATCTCACCGCCCGCAGGGACATTTACGCCGCGATCTACAAGCTGTACCAGCAGAGCGTCTCCTGCATGAGCGGCTTTCTGCAGGAGGGCGCGGTGCAGGCCTTCCGCATCCCTGATGAGGTAGAGGCCATGCGCCAGAGCTACCAGCGTCGGCGCGACGCCTTTGTGGGCCGGCTCAACGCCATCCCGGGCGTGCACTGCCAGATGCCCGAGGGTGCCTTCTACGCCTGGGTGTCCTTCGATGTGGACATGACCTCCGACGAGATGTGCGACTACATTCTGGACCATGCCAAGGTGGTGGGCGTCTCCGGCGCGGCCTACGGCATGACCCAGGGCTGCTTCCTGCGCTTCTCCTTTGCCAGCGACGACGCGGCGCTGTCAGCCGCGGCCGACCGGATCGAGGCGGCCATGCGGGCATATCAACAACGATAACCGACGGAGCTTTCTTCCTGTCTTCCTCTCCCCACAAAACACCACACCCCACGGCGCAAGCGCCGTGGGGTGTGGTGTTTTGTGTCCAGTGCTGGCCTTTACTGCCTGTTTCCCGGCCGGAAGTCGCCGCTGGGCGGGGTGGGTGCGCTGCCGGGGTCAAAGCTGCCGCCGGGTATCTGACCGGGCTGACTGCCCATGCTGCCCATGCCGCCCATGCCGGTCTGTACGCTGCCGGTCTGGGCTGCGGCGGCTACCGCTTTCTGGTGACCTGGATGGAGGACGGGCGCAGCATGGCCATTTTCCTGGAATGCTATCAGGCCCGCCGTTCCGTGCGGACGGTGCTGGTGTGGTCCCTGGCGGCGGACGCGATCTGCACACTGCTGGTGCTGGGGTTGGTGGCGCTGCGGGTGTCCAACCGCTGCGAAAATGCCGGAAGCATCGATACCGGCAAGCTCTTTGACCGGTTTTACCGGGCGGACCCGGCCCGCACCGCCGGCGGCTTCGGCATCGGGCTCTCCATCGCCCGGAGCATTGCCGAGGGCCATCGCGGTGCCATCTCCGCCCGCACGGAGGGCGATACCATCACCTTTACCGCCCTGCTGAAATAAACGGGACGGGGCCGTCAGGCCCCGTCCCGTACTTTTCTGCGTTAATTCTGATAGTGTACCCGCCACGCCGTGTCCAGCGGCTGGCAGGCGAGCGCCGTGCCGTCCAGGTCGGCGCGGTGCATATCCACGGCGCACAGCTGGGCGGCGTCGTAGGTGGTGTAGTAATACACCCCGGTGTCGGCGTTGCAGCAGCTGGTATACAGCGTCAGCTCGCACGCGCCGTCCTCCAGCACGCAGCAGCCCCGCTGCTGTGCCGCCGTGCCCAGAATGTGCAGGAGCTGGCTGACGCTCTCGGCCTCGCCGTCGCCGGAGCGGCTGTTCAGCCGGGTAAAGGCCGTCCGCACGAACCGGGAGGGGGAGGACAGGTCGCCGGGCAGCCCCATAGCGCCCATGCCCCGGCTGTACGTCTCCAGCGGCAGGGCGGGGGAGAAGCGGTTTTCCGGCGGCTGGGGGGACAGCTGGGCGTAGTCGTTCAGCCGGAACAGCTGCATGGGGAAGGGCGGCTCGTTGGTCAGCACGCCCGCCGGGTCCTCATAGACCCGCAGGCCCTCTGCCGTCTGCTCCACCGCGAAGCACTGCTCCCGGTCCGCCAGCAGCCAGTGCAGCCGGGCCGGGGGCAGCCCCGGCAGAAAGGCGTCGTCGGTGATGCGGCTCTCCACCAGCAGGTCCCGGGCCTCCGCCGCCGTGGCGCAGCGGCCCAGCAGCCAGGGGATCAGCTCAAACTGTGCCACGTTGGCCTTCCCCGCCGCGCAGGGGCCGTATACGGCGCTGCGGACGAAGTTCAGCCCCGCCATGCACAGGCCCTTCTCGTTCACCGCGTCATAGTACAGGGGGTAGCCGTCCTGTACGGAGGCCATGCCGATCATGGCGTAGTGCCGCGTCAGGTCCGGCAGGTGCCGCATGGGCAGGGGAAAGAGCCGGGGTGTGATGACCACCTGCTCGCCGAAGCCGCGCTCGTAGTCCAGATTGCGCCCGAAATAGAAGCATTTTGTCTTGTATGTGGCCGCAGTGCACATGGGCCGGGACCTCCTTTTATTCGTTATCCGCCGGCTCGGCGGGGTACTGCCGCTTCAGGAAGGAGAGAAAATACCGGACGGCGCTGTTGGCCGGCGGCGGTGTCTTCACCGCCGCGCCCAGCCGGCGTGACAGCGGCTCCGCCAGCGGGAGCACCCGCACCTGGCCCTCATAGCCCGCCAGAGAGAAGGCGGACAGCACCGACACGCCCAGTCCCGCCGCCACCATGGACAGTATGGCCGCGTCATCCGACGCTGTGACCTCCAGCCGTGGTGCCTCCGGCGGCAGCAGCCGCGCCACATACTGCTCCGGGCAGGAGAGAAACGTCTCCTGCAGCAGGCGCTCCAGGGGAATGACGTCCTCCGTCCAGGGGAAGTCCGGCGGCACCACCGCCACCAGCGGCGCGTCCGTCAGCGGCGTCCAGTAAAAGCCCTTGCCGCAAGTCTCCTCCACCAGGGCCAGCTGCACCCGTTCCTCCTCCAGCGCCGCGGCCAGCTCATAGCCGCCCACCAACACGTCGATCTTGATCTCCGGGTGCAGTTTGCGGAACTTCTGCAGCAGCGCCGGCAGCCGTGCCCGGGCAATGCTGGCAAAGCAGCCGATCCGCAGCACGTGGTTGTGGGCCTCGCCCTGGGCCGCCGCCTCCCGCCGCAGGGTCTCACTGGCGCGCAGATAGTCCTGTATATAGGGCAGCAGGTGCTCACCCTCCTCCGAGAGCCGGACGCCGTGGCTGCTGCGGGTGAGCAGGGTACAGCCCAGCTCGGCCTCCAGTTTGTTCACCATGTGCGTCATGGCGGACTGGGTGTAGCCCAGCTGCGCCGTCGCCTTTCCAAAGCTGCCGCACTGCACTGCCGTCAGCAGCGCCCGCAGCCGTTTGTCATCCATAGGGGCCTCGCTTTCTGTACAAATTGGACAAAATTGCAACGATTATTTTTAACTATATCACAAGAGCTGTCGCCGTTCAATGCCATAAACGTAAACTTTCCACCAACGATTTGGAAAATGCGGTAAACGTTTTTATGCGCCATCAAAATTTTTCATGTGCCGTTCGATAAGCGTCATTTCCGTAATGATGAAAAGCATGATACGCTATATGCACAGGATGCAACGCGCTTTAAAACGTGAGTCTGCACCGGCGCGCCGCAGTCGGCGGCGTGGGAACAAGAGAAGAGAAATGGAGAAATCAGAATGATCGGACAGAGGAAAAACACCGCGGCAGATATCGTTGTCGTGGGCTTTGCGCTGTTTTCCATGTTTTTCGGCGCGGGCAACGTGATCTTCCCGCCCTTTTTGGGCATGGAGGCCGGCAGCCAGTGGCTGACGGGCTTTTCCGCCTATTTCATCGCGGATATCGGTCTGGCGATGATGGGTATGTTCGCCCTGCTCCGCGTGGGCAGCAGCGAGAAGGTACTGGAACGGGCGGGCAGAGTCCCCGCCGAGATCCTCATGTGCGCCATCATTCTGTGTATCGGCCCCATGGTGGCCATCCCCCGCACCAGCGCCAGCACCTATGAGATGGCCATCGCGCCCAACCTGTCCGGCGTATCGCCGGTGGTGTTCTCCGTGGTGTTCTTCGCGGTGATCCTGGCCCTGTGCATCAAGGAGTCCGCCGTGGTGGACATTGTAGGCAAGGTGCTCACGCCGCTGCTGCTGGTGGGCCTGTTCGCCATTATTATCAAGGGTGTGATCACGCCGCTGGGCGACATCGCGCCCCTGGCGCAGATCGACAACGTGGCCGTCACCGGCATCAAGGCTGGCTACCAGACCATGGACGCGCTGGCGGCCCTGCCCTTCGGCATCATCGTGCTGCAAAGCGTCACCGCCAAGGGCTATCAGCGGGGCCAGAGCCAGCTTCGCGTGGTGGGCGGCGCCGCGCTGCTGGCGGGCGTGCTGCTGCTGGCGGTGTATATGGGTCTGGCCTATCTGGGCGCCACCGTGTCCGCACAGTACACGTCCTCCATCGGCCGCGCGGCCCTCATCATGGCCATCGTAGAGGCGTTGATGGGCAAGACCGGCATGGTGATCTTCGGCGTGGTGGTGGGCTTGGCCTGCGTCACTACGGCCATCGCCCTGACCAGCTCCGCCGCGGCGTATTTCACGGAGCTGTGTCGCGGGAAGATCAGCTACAAGGTGTTCGTGACGGTCATCTGCGTGTTCAGCGCCGTGGTGTCCAACCTGGGCCTGGACCGTATCGTGGCCGTGGCCGCGCCTGTGCTGGATATAGTATATCCCCCCACGCTGGTGCTTATTTGCGTCTCCCTCATCATACCCAAGGTCCACGACTTTGTCAGCCGGGGCGCCGCGCTGGGCGCACTGCTGACCAGCGTGCTGTGCACCCTGCACACCTGCGGTGTGAAACTGCCGCTGGTGGAGGCGCTGCCCCTGTATGACCTGGGCCTGAGCTGGTTGCTGCCCGCCGCCGTATTTGGCCTTGCCGCCCAGCTGCTGACGCTGCTGCCCGGCGTCCGCTGTGCGGAGAAGCCCGCCCGCCGCGCCAGCGAAAAGCATTAAACCGCTTCCCCCGGGCGGGGCCGTTCTTACCCCACGGTCCCGCCCTCCTCTCCTATATTTATTATATACCGGCACCTGTCTGAAACAGTCCGCCGGCGGGATCGGCTTGACAAGAGCAGGCGTTTGCCGTACAATAAACACGCTGCTGACGTCGAAAGTACGCTTGAGACGGAAGATGCGCCATAGGTTCTGCGCCCGCGAAGCGGGCGCTGTGGTCGTGTCGCGGTGGCGGCGCGGCTTTTTTATTTGGCCGCGGATCTTACGACGGGAGGTTTTGCTATGGAAACACGGGTGGCGGTCATTGCGGTCATTGTGGAAAATGAGGACGCGGTGGCGGAGCTGAACGCGCTGCTGCACCAGTACGGTATGTGTATCATCGGGCGAATGGGCGTGCCCTACCGTGCCCGGGGCGTGAACATCATTTCCGTGGTGCTGGATGCGCCGCAGGACGCGATCTCCGCCCTCAGCGGAAAGATCGGGCGGCTGGAGGGTGTCAGCGCCAAGACGCTGTACTCCAATGTTGTTGCCCCTGTATAAACACCAAGGTATCCATAAAAGATCATGATCGTACAGAAAGGAGAACCCATATGAAAAGGATCATTACCCTTGTGCTGGCCTTAATACTGGCACTGACGCTGTGCGCCTGCGTAACGCCGAAAACGCCTATGCCCATTGAGGATGGCGACAAATCCGCCGCCCAGCCGGTCACTGTGCGGTTGGGCGGGCTGAAGGGCCCTACCTCCATGGGCATGGTAAAGCTGTTTGACGATGCGGACAACGGCGTGGGCCAGAACGCGTATACGTACACCATCGCGGCCAGCGCCAATGAGCTGACGCCCCAGCTGGTGCAGGGCGAGCTGGATGTGCTGGCGGTGCCGGCCAACGTGGCGGCCATCCTGTACAACCAGACGGAGGGCGGCGTGGTGCTGCTGGCCGCCGGCACGCTGGGTGTGCTGTATATCGTGGAAAAGGGCGGCGAGACGGTAACGGACATTGCCTCGCTGAACGGCAAGACCATCTACGCCACAGGCAAGGGCGCTACCCCGGAGTACGCGTTGACCTATCTGCTCTCGCAGCACGGCCTGACTCTGGGTGAGGACGTACAGGTGGAGTGGAAGAGCGAGCCCACGGAGATCGTGGCCCTGATGGCGGAGCAGGACAACGCCGTGGCCATGCTACCCCAGCCCTTTGTCACCGTGGCGCAGAGCCAGGTGGAGGGCCTGCGCGTGGCGCTGGATCTGAGCGCCGAATGGGATGCGCTGGACAACGGCAGCCGCCTGATCACTTCGGTACTGGTGGCCCGCAAGGCATTTGCCGATGAACACCCAGCGGCACTGGCAGCCTTTTTGGAGGACTACGCCGCCAGCACGGACTACGCCAATGAGCACCCGGCCGAGGCCGCTGTGCTGGTGGAGAAATATGGAATCGTCAAGGCCGCCGTGGCGGAGAAGGCGCTGCCCCAGTGTAACCTGGTATGTATTACCGGCGTGGATATGAAGGTCGCCGTGGGCGGCTATCTGCAAACACTGTATGACCTGAAGACGGAGGCCGTGGGCGGCGCCATGCCCGGTGACGGCTTCTACTGGATGGGCGCATGAGCGCACCTGCGGACAAAAAAATAAAGACCTGGCAGCGTGCCGGCGCGGTGGTGCTGGCCCTGTCGGTCTGGCAGGCGGCCTCCTGGGCCGTGGGCTCGGCACTGCTGCTGCCGGGACCGGTAACGGTGCTGGGGCGGCTTTGCGCCCTGGCGGTGACAGCGGCCTTCCGGCGGGCGGTGGCGTTCAGCTTTTGCCGTATCGCCGGCGGCTTTGCTCTGGCACTGGTGATAGCCTTTGTGCTGGCGCTGGCGGCGGGACGCTGGCCGGTGGTGGAGGTGCTGCTGCGGCCCTATGTGCTGGCCATCAAGGCGGTGCCGGTGGCGTCGTTCATCATCCTGGCACTGATCTGGATGCGGACATCGGCGCTGCCGCTGTTCATCTCATTCCTGATGGTCTTCCCCATTCTGTACACCAACGTGCTGGCGGGCCTCCGCAGTGCGGATGGCCAGCTTCTGGAAATGGCCCGGGCCTTCCGGGTGCCCTGGCGGCGGCAGCTGCACAGCATCCTGCTGCCGGCGGTGGAGCCGTTCCTGCTGGCGGGCTGCGCCGCGGCCCTGGGCATGAGCTGGAAGGCCGGTGTAGCGGCCGAGGTCATCGGTGTGGTGACCGGCTCCCTGGGCGAGAGACTGTACGACGCGAAGATCTACCTCCAGACCGCCGACCTGCTGGCCTGGACCGCAGTGATCGTGGCGCTGAGCGCCCTGTTTGAGAGACTGGTGCTGGCCCTGCTGCGGCGGGGCTTCCGTCGGCTGGAAAGGGGGTGCGGCACATGAACGCGGCACATCTGTACAAGCGCTTCGGCGATAAGGTCGTGCTGGAGGACGTGAGCCTGACCGTCCCGGACGGGGCGGTGGTGTGTCTGATGGCCCCCTCCGGCCGCGGCAAGACCACACTCCTGCGCTGTATCGCCGGGTTGGAGATGCCGGACAGCGGCACCGTCACCGGCGTGCCGGAGCGATTGGGATTCGTGTTTCAGGAGGACCGTCTGTGCCCGCAGCTGGACGCCGTGGAGAACGTGCGTCTGGTCACGGGCCGGGCCATGTCCCGGCCGGATATCGAGGAGCACCTGCGGGAGCTGGAACTGGCGGACTGCCTGGACCAGCGGGCGGCGGAACTGTCCGGCGGACAGCGGCGGCGGGTGTCCATTGCCCGGGCGGTGTGTTATGTGCCGGAGCTGCTGCTGCTGGATGAGCCCTTCAAGGGCCTGGACGGCGCGGCCCGGGACCGGACGGCGCAGTATCTTCTGCGGCACCGGAACGGCGCGGCGGTGCTGTGCGTCACCCACGACCGGGCGGACACCGCGGCGTTGGGCGCAGAGATCGTGGAAATATGAAAAGAGACGGCGGATGCCGTCTCTTTTTGCTTTATCTGATCTGTCCGTTGCCGCGGATGACATATTTGTACGTAGTCAGTTCGTCCAGACCCATGGGGCCCCGGGCGTGGAGCTTCTGGGTGGAGATGCCCATCTCGCAGCCCAGACCGAACTCGCCGCCGTCGGTAAAGCGGGTGGAGGCATTGACATACACGGCGGCACTGTCCACGCTGTTAACAAAGGCATCGGCGTGGGCGGGGTCTTCGGTGACGATGGCCTCGCTGTGGCCGGTGGAGTGGGCGGCAATGTGAGCGATGGCCTCGTCCACGCTGTCCACGATCTTTACGGCCAGGATATAGTTCAAAAACTCGGTGTCGAAGTCCCGTTCGCCGGCGGGGGTACCGGGAATGACCGCCGCGGCGCGCTCGTCCAGCCGCAGCTCCACGGGGACCTTGCCTGCGGCGGCTCGGTCATCCACCAAACGCTTTTTCAGCCGGGGCAGGAATTCCGCCGCCACCGCGCTGTGTACCAGCAGCACCTCTTCGGCGTTGCACACGGAGGGACGGCTGGCCTTGGCGTTTTCCACAATGTTCAGGGCCTTGCTCAGATCGGCGCTCTCGTCTACATACACATGGCAGATACCGGTACCCGTCTCAATGCAGGGCACGGTGGCGCCGGCCACGCAGGCCCGGATCAGTCCCGCGCCGCCCCGGGGGATCAGCAGGTCCACCAGACCCTTGGCGGTCATGATGTCCGCGGCAGACTGGTGGGTGGTGTCGTCCACGATGTTCAGAATGTCCGGGTCGCCGCCCTCGGCGGCGATGCCGGCCTTCAGCGCCTGCACGATGGCGCGGGCGGTACGGTAGGCCTCCTTGCCGCTGCGGAGTACGCAGACATTGCCGGATTTCAGTGCCAGGGCCGCCGCATCTGAGGTAACGTTGGGGCGGCTCTCATAGATAATGGACACCAGCCCCAGAGGGACCTGTACCTTCTGGATGACCAGACCGTTTGGGCGGCGTACCTCGGACAGCACACGGCCGGTGTGGTCCGGCAGGGCGGCAATGGCCCGCACGCCGTCGGCCATGCCCGCCAGTCGGTCGTGGTCCAGCCGCAGCCGGTCCAGCATCACATCGGAGATATGCCCCCGGGCATCGCTCATGTCGGCTTCATTTTCCACCAGAATAGCGCCCTCATGGGACAGAAGACTGTCGGCCATGGACAGCAGCAGGGCGTTTTTGCCTGCCTCGTCCAGGACGGCCAGTTCGCCCCGGGCGGCGCGGGTCTTTTTCAGAATATCGATAGTGGTCATGGTTCACTTCTCCTTTGCCAGAAATCGGGTGCCCACAGGCTTTCCGCCCACGATGTCGTACAGCAGGGCGGGCTTGCTGCCATTGGCGATGACCATCTGGCAGCCGACCTCGGTGACGATCTGCGCAGCCTTCAGCTTGGTGGCCATGCCGCCTGTGCCCAGGCCGCTGCCGCTGCCGCCGCCCAGAGCGAGAATGTGCGCGTCGATGGACGGCACCACGGGGATAAGCTTCGCGGTGGGATCCCTGTGGGGATCGCCGTCATACAGGCCGTCGATATCACTGAGCAATATCAGCAGGTCGGCGTGTACCGCCGCCGCCACGATGGCGGAAAGCGTGTCGTTCTCGCCGATGGTGTTCTCCACGCCCACCTCGTCGGTGGCCACGGTGTCGTTTTCGTTGATGACAGGCAGCGCCCCCAGCTCCAACAGGCGAAAAATGGTGTTCCGCATATTACGGCTGCGTTGCTCGTTCTTTACATCCTCGCCGGTGAGAAGCACCTGTGCCACTGTGTGGTTGTACTCGTTGAACAGCTTGTCATAGGTGTACATCAGCTCGCACTGGCCCACGGCGGCGGCCGCCTGCTTCGTGGGCATATCCTTAGGCCGTCCCGGCAGGTTCAGCTTGCCCACGCCCATACCGATGGCGCCGGAGGAGACGAGAATGATCTCGTGCCCGGCGTTTTTCAGGTCGCTCAGGACCTTGCACAGGCCCTCCATCCGCTGGATATTCAGCCGTCCGGTGGCGTGGGCCAGAGTAGAGGTGCCGACTTTTACCGTGATACGCATAGAAATGCCCCCTTCGGGAAAAGAATTTGGAGCCATTATACTACGAAACCCCGGGGATGAAAAGAAAAATTTTCCCTTGACAGGAGGAAGAACATCATGATATGCTAACTGTACTAACACGCATAGTACACTTGATACGGAAAGGAGCGTGTGCGATATGATCGTGCTGGATTACCGGGACAGCCGTCCCCTGTACCAGCAGGTGAAGGACAGCCTGCGGCGCATGATGCTGACAGGGCTGCTGGAGCCGGACGAAAAGCTGCCCTCCGTGCGCTCTCTGGCTACGCAGCTGGCCATCAACCCCAACACCATCCAGCGGGCTTACGCGGAGCTGGAGGCGGAGGGGTACATCTACTCCGTGGCGGGCAGAGGGAGCTTTGTCTCCGCCGGGGACGGCGAGCATCTGCGGCGCATCGCTGAGCTGACGGGGCGGCTGGTCCCGCTACTGGAGGAGCTGAAGAGCCTGGGCTATACCCGGGAACAGCTGCTGGTACTTTGGGAAGGAGGAGAGGGTAAATGATCGAGGTAAAAAACGTCGTCAAGACCTTTGACGGCTTCCGGGCGCTGGACGACCTGACCATGACGGTGCCCCACGGCGCGGTGTACGGTCTGGTAGGGCCTAACGGCGCGGGGAAATCCACCATCATCCGCCATTTGGCGGGCATCTACCGGCAGGACAGCGGCGACGTGCTGGTGGACGGTCAGCCGGTATATGAGAACATCGCCGTGAAGAGTCGTATGGCCGTTATCGGCGACGACTGGTACTACTTCCCGCAGTCGGGCATCCGGGAGATGGCGAAATTCCTCGCCGGTATCTACCCCGATTTCAGCTGGGAGCGGTACGAGAAGCTGAAGCAGGTCTTCCCGCTGGATGAGAAAATGATGCTGCGGCGGATGAGCAAGGGTATGCAGAAGCAGGCGGCCTTTTGGCTGATGGTGTGCTGTATGCCGGAGTACCTCATTCTGGACGAGCCGGTGGATGGCCTTGACCCGGTGATGCGGCGGCAGGTGTGGTCGCTGCTTCTGGGCGACGTGGCGGAGCGCGGCACGACGGTGCTGGTCTCCAGCCACAACCTGCGGGAGCTGGAGGACGTGTGCGACCACGTGGGCATCCTGAACCATGGCAAGGTGCTGCTGGAGCGCAGTCTCAGCGACCTGCAGGACAACACGGTGAAGCTGCAGGTGGCCTATCAGGGCGTTACCGAGCCGCCGCTGCCGGCGGAGCTGAACATCCTGCACCGCAGCCACGTGGGACGGGTGTACACCTATATCGTCCGGGGCAGCAGTCAGGAGATTATGCGCCGGATGCAGATCACCGAGCCGGTGCTGCTGGAATCCATCCCGCTGACGCTGGAGGAGATATTCATTTGCGAGCTGGGAGGTGTGGATTATGCCGCGAAAGACATCCTTCTGTAACGCCGCGCTGCTGCGCAGCGATATAAAGCGCTACTGGCCGCTGCTGTTTTTGTATGTGGCCGTGTGGGTGGTGATCCTTCCCATGCAGATACTGTCGGCGAGCCGGGAGTGCGACGGCGTGGCGGAGGGCATCATGACCGTGCTACAGCTGCGGCAGCACAACGTCATCATCCAGTCCATACCCGCCTCCGTGGTCATGTCCCTGCTGTTCGGCTGCTTTGCAGCCATGGCGGTGTGGTCGTACCTGATGTCCGGCCGCACCGTGGGACTGATGCACGCCCTGCCGGTGACACGGACACAGGCATTTTTCTCCCACGTCCTCTCTGCGCTGGGAGCGCTGACGGCGGGGAACGTGCTGATCTTCCTGCTGACCGCTCTGTGCAGCGCCGGCTTCTCCTACGTGGACTGGGCGGCGCTGGGCACGTGGCTGCTGCTGACGGAGCTGATGGCGCTGTTCTTCTTCGCGCTCGGCTCCCTGTGCGCCATGGTCACGGGATGGCTGCTGGCGGTGCCGGTGCTCTACGGCGCGATGAACGTCGTCGCCCTCCTTCTGTACGCGGTGATAAGCACGATGACGCAGATGTTTTACTTCGGCTACAGCAGCAGCGACATTCCGGAGTTCATCACCTGGCTGACACCGGTGGGTCGGATCTGGGATGCCGTGGCCAACGGCGGCGCCCAGCCCATCGAAGTGCAGTTCCGCGAGCCCATCGGCACCCAAAGCTATCAACGCGTCCAGCTGCCGGCATCCGCCTTCTCCACCTGTATCATCTACGCTGCGGTGGGCATCGCACTGCTGGCGCTGGTGTGGTGGCTGTATAAAAAGCGCCCCAGCGAGACGGCCGGCGACGCTATGTCCTTCCGGTGGCTGCGCCCCATCGCCCGGTGGAGTATCGGCCTGTGCGGCGGTCTGGGGCTGGGTCTGTTCCTGCGCTATACCGCCTTTATCGATGGCGGCTTCGCCTGCCTGCTGATCTGCCAGCTGGTCATGGGCGTGATCTGTTTCTTCGCCGCCCAGATGCTGCTGCAAAAGAAGTTCCGCATCTTCAACAAGCGCTGGTGGCTGGAGACGGCGGCCATGGTGCTGGTGCTGGCGGCGGTGACGGTGTGCGTGAAGCTGGACATTACCGGCTATCAGCACCGCGTCCCGGACGCGGAGGACGTGACCTCCGTCCGCTTCAGCGCCAGCTATGCGGATTTCACCGCCGATGATCCCGCAGCGGTGGAGAGCGTGATCTCCCTCCACCGCGCCATTCTGGAGCAGTACGATGAGACAGGCGAAAGGCTGGAGGACCAGACCTATCTGGACACGGAGGGCGGCCCGATCACCCGCTATGTGCGTGTGGACTACCAGCTGCGGAACGGCACGAGTCTGTGTCGTGAGTGGAGGGTATCGATCGTCAACGGCTCCGATATCCACCGGCTGCTGACCCAGCTGGTGAACCGCACCGACAGCCGGGAGAGCCTCATCGGCATCGACTCGCTGGCGCGGTACGGCGGCGTGAACGCCGTGATCAGCGGCTACGTCCGCCGGTACGACACCGACGAGGTGGCCGAGTTGACCCGGCAGCAGGCGCAGGACCTGGCCTCCCTGGCCCTGGCTGACGCAGCCAACAGCTCCCGGCCGCTGGATCCGCGGAGTGACGACTTCTATTCCTATGCCAAGGGCTATGACATGGATATACAGCTCCGCGTGGTGATCGACCGTGAGACCTCCACCACCGTGCCGCTGAACGTGCCCGCCTTTGCGCTGCGGATGCAGAAGTTCATCGACGGGCTGGAGTTCCAGGTGGACGGCACCTATGATAGCTCCACCGTGGCCGTGGACGAGATATTGTACAACTGAGCTGATACGCCAGCCCCCGGCAGAGCCGGGGGCTGGCGGTATACGTGAAAGCAGTCCCCCGGCAAGGCCGGGGGACTGCTGCTGTTTACTCGTTGGTGTAGTTGTCGAAATAGCCCTGAATGTAGACGATGGGGGTGCCCTTGTCACCGGAGCCGCTGGTCAGGTCGCACAGAGAGCCGATCAGGTCGGTGAGGTTCCGGGGCGTGGTGCCCTCGGACACCATGTTGCCCACCAGAGACTTCTTGGCGTCCTTGGCCTTGATCTTCTCGGAGATGGCGTTCTTCAGCTCCTCGCCGCTGAGGTCGGCGAACTCCTTGTCCGCCAGATACTTCAGCTTCAGCTCGTTGGGCGTACCAACCAGACCGCTGGTATAGCCGGGAGCCACCACGGGGTCAGCCAGCTCCCAGATCTTCCCGGCGGGATCCTTAAACGCGCCATCGCCGTAGACCATGGCCTCCACCCGCTTGCCGGTGGCGTCGCTCATCGCCTTGCCGATGTCCTCCGCCACCGCCTTGGCGTCGCGGGGAAACAGCTTCACGCGGTCGTCGTCCGCCTTGTTGCTGCCCAGCAGGCCGTACTGGGCGTTGTAGCCGCTGCCGTCCACGGGCGCGGTCAGCAGGTCGTCCAGACCCAGCACCACCTTGGCACCGGCGGCGGTCAGCAGACGCTTGCTGCGCTGGCGGCTGTGGATGTCGCAGGTGATCACCGCGTCGGTGTAGGGCAGGATGGCGGTGACGCGGTTGGCGAACACGATCTCCGCCTGGGCACCGGCCTCTTCGATGATGGACTTGTAATAGGCCACATAGTCCACGCCGGTGAAGGGATGCACCACCTCACCGAAAGCCGCGCGGAACTGCGCCAGCGACAGCACATCGTGCCACGGGTCGATGCCGGCCTCGTCCAGCTGGTCCAGGCTCACCAGATGGTTGCCCACCTCGTCGGAGGGATAGCTCAGCAGCAGCACGACCTTCTCCGCGCCCATGGCGATGCCACGCAGCAGCAGGGAGAAGCGGTTGCGGCTGAGGATGGGGAAGGCCACGCCTACGGTCTTGCCGCCGGTCTTGGCCTTCACGTCCGCGGCGATCTGCTCGCAGGTGGCGTAGTTGCCCTGGCAGCGGGCCACCACGGACTCGGTCACGGCCACCACGTCGCCGTCACGGGCGGTGATGTTGTTTTCAGCCAGCGCATTCAGCACGGTGCTGACGGTGATGTCCACCACGCTGTCGCCCTCGCGGAAGATGGGGGCGCGCACGCCCCGGACCACGGTACCCAAAGTTCTGCTCATAGCGGAAGCCCTCCTGATATAATTCCTGATATAATTAAGGTGTTGTGTTGAAATCGTCAAAGGCAGCGCAAACGCGCAACAGAAAATAGTATATCACAAAATAAACATAAGTAAAATACATAAAATTGATATCTGCATTTTGACCAGCTAATGATGCGGCTGGCGCAGAAATTCCTCTTGCTTTTTCGCGGGGAATGTGTATAATAGTGAGGTACGCAAGTGAATACGGGCTTGTAGCTCAGCTGGGAGAGCGTTCGGTTCGCATCCCTATGGTCGCACATCGACCTGCGAGTTTCAGTCCATGATTTCGGAGAGGTTTTTCTCTGAATTCTTCTAAAATCGGAAAACTTGAAAATCAGCTTTTTGTTGCAAAAAACCTGCAAAAAACGGCAATATGGGCCTATAGCTCAGCTGGGAGAGCGTACGGTTCGCATCCGTAAGGTCGTCGGTTCGATCCCGATTAGGTCCACCATTTCGAGAAAAATCACCGCCAATTCGGCGGTGATTTTTCGTTTGACCACAATTATACCACAGACGGCAGAAAATCCTGACCACTTTTGGAATCCGCAGGCGGTGAGTAGCAGCCCCTCACCACCTGCGGATTTTCGTTTTATGTGTTTGCCGGTGCGGCAAGTTCTGCTCTGACCTCATCGTAGTATTTCTGCACCGTGGTGCGGTCCATGCCTGTTTCCCGTGCGATATAGCTTTTATTGCTCACGCCGGGGTGCTGGCGCAGGTACTCCGCCAGCTGCTTTTTCTTGGGGCTGACGCCGTCTGGATACTCCGCAGCCGTCCCATTCCGCAGGACAGCGATCTCCGCTTTCATTTGCAGGATCAGCTTCGCCAGCTTTTCCTCACATTCCTCCCGCGTGTGGCCATATACATTGCGGGAATGCTTCTTGCCGTCTGGCCAGACGGGCGAGTACCGTCCCTCCCACAGATCCTCCTTGAGCTGCTTGATGTAGCCCGTGCCGGGTCTGCGGCGCGGCGGTGTGTACGGTTCAAACCTCTGCGCCTCTGATGCAGCTTCTGCTTTCTGTCGGGATATTTCTGCCTTTGCGATGCCGCGGTCGATGCTGGCTGCGGCATTTTCCTGCATTTCGTTGGTAATGTGGGTGTAGATATTCAGCGTGGTCTTGGCGGAGACATGGCCAATGATGGCGGACAGTGTCTTCACATCCATGCCGTGTTCCAGTGACATGGTGGCGAAGATATGGCGCAGATCGTGAAAGCGCACCTTTTTGCAGTCTGCCCGTTCCAATATCTGCTGGAGCCGCTTGCGGACATAGCTGGGGTCGATGGGCTGGTTCGGCTTGATGCGGGACGGGAACATCAGCGGGGAGAATACTTCTTTCCGATATTCCCGCAGAAGTCCTACCATGACTGGCGGCAGGATGATCGTGCGAAACGCTGCTTTTGTTTTCGGCTCGCTGATGATATTCTTACCGCCAACCGGTGTGACCTGCTTGCTGATATGGAGTTCCCCTGTCTCAAAGTTCAGGTCATCCCATGTGAGTGCCAGTATCTCACCCCGGCGAAGTCCTGTGGTCAGCTCCAGCAGGAAGAGTTCGTACATCCCCTCCGCTTTGGCCTGTATCAGAAATCGCTGAATTTCTTCTTTGGACAGCACCTTCATTTCCTTCTGCTCTGGCGGTGGGAGCTTGACACCGAGGATGGGATTTTTCTTGATCAAGCCATCCTTAATTGCTCTGTCCAGCGCCATCCGTATCACATGATAGCAGCTTCGCACCGACCGCTCCGCCATCTCCGGCCCCTTGGTGTCCCGATGTGTCTTTCTGCCGTTGGCCTTCATCTCGTTCAGAAACTTCTGGCAGTCCGCCTGCGTCAGCTTATTCAGCGGGATATGCCCGAGACCGGGAATAGCGTGGACATAGATCCACTCCTCATAGCCCTTCTGCGTAGTGGGGCGGATGGATGGCTTGCAGTGATTTTCATACCAGTAATTCATCCAATCCCCAAACCGCATATCCGGTTTTACCTTGAAGGGGGCGACCTCGGTGTACTCTTCCCGAAGCCTTTTCAGCTTTTCCACGCATTCCGCCTTTGTTTTTGCCAGGACGCTTTTTTGCTTTGCCTTTCCGTTTTCATCGTAGCCCACGATGTGACGGCCTTCCCACCGTCCGTCGCTTCTCAAGCGGACAGTACCCTGACCGTTTTTGCGTTTCCTTGCCATGTGATCACCCCTTCACTACAAAGTCACTCATGAACTCGCCCACAATTCCCGACGCTTTGCGGTGCATATCCCCTGTGACATGGGTATAGGTGTCCAGTGTGAACGAGGTTTTTGTGTGGCCCAGAATGCCGGAGAGCGTTTTGGCATCCACGCCGCTGGTCAGCGCGTGAGTGGCGAAGGTGTGCCGGAGATCGTGAAAGCGCATATCCGGAAGTCCTGCTTCCGCCAGCAGCTTTTTCATGCGGGTGTAACCGCTGTTCGGCATGATGGGGTCTTCCGGGTGGATCGGGTTCGGAAATATCCACTGGGAGATGGATGTCCTTTTTCGCTCGGACAGCAGCTGCACCGTGCTGGGCGGTAGTTTGATGATCCTGCGTCCCGCACCGGTTTTCGTTTCGCCCACATAGTAACCGCCGCCCTCCTTGTTGTGGAGTGTTCTGCGGACGGTCAGCGTTCCTTTTTCCGCATCAAAGTCTGTCCACATAAGGCCGCACAGCTCCCCCCGCCGCAGGCCGGTGGTGATCTCCAGATAGAAGAAGTCGTGCCAGTGCTCATCTGCCTTAATAGCTTCCATGAATCGTTCCAGCTGTTTGTCATTGAGGATAGTTTTTGCGGCAGTCACTTTCTTCGGCAGTGTCACATCGTCGGTGGGGTTCTTTACGATCAGGTGGCGGTCAACAGCCGCATTCAGCGCCTGATGCAGGACGCCGTGTATCCTGCGGACCGTGGTGGGAGACAGCGCCCCGCCGTCCACGCCGCCCTCCCGCTGCAGCTTTCGATACAAGGTCTGAACATCGGCAGCAGTCACCTTGCTGATTTGTTTGTTGCCAAGGGAGGGTTTTATATTTCGCTCTGCATACCCACGGTAGCCCTTGTATGTGGATGGCCGGACCGACGGTTCGGCACACTCCTTCAACCAGATGTCCAGCCACTCCCCCAGTGTCATGCGGCTGTCCTCCGTAAGTTCGGCGCCGTCATACTCGACAATGCACCGATGCATCTTTTCCATCAGAGCCTTTTGCGTCTTCGCGGATACATAGTGGAAGATCGAGTCGCCGTTTTCCTTGTGCCCGACCACAATACGCCCTTCCCAGCGACCATCGTCACGCTTGCGTACCATGCCGTCACCGGATGGCCTTCGTTTCGCCATTTACAGTTATCCCTCCCGTCCGTTTTTCTTTGTATAGGCATTGCATTCCCTGCGCTGCCTGCAGCCTGTTTTACAAACACACCATACCGATAACCCTTTGCGAAAGCGAGAAGAATTATCGATGTCGACGCACTTTCTACGAAAGCAACAACAGTCGCGCCCATAGCTTTCACCACATGGTCTGCTGCCAGCTCTGCCCCCGGCTCAGCTTTTGTCCCAAGGCCAGTTTCTTCAGCGCCTCTCGATGCCGCTGCTTGCTCTCCGTCCATGCCGGCGGCGCAGGCAGCGGCGGCAAATCGTCTGCCTCCTCTATGGACCGACCCAGCCGAACCAGCTCGCTTGCCAGTTCTCCCATCCAGCCCTCCTCCGGCTCCGGCGTGTTGGGCCGGAAACCCACCGCCTGTCGGTAGGCAAACAGCGTTTCCAAATTCTCCTTCAGAAATGTTTCATCGTGGAGGCTGCTGTCCCGGCACCGCCGACCGTCAGGACAGACAAAGGTGATATGTTTCCGAGTGTCCGTCCAGATAACTTCATAGCCCTCGTACTCCATGTTTTCGACGAAGCTCTCCCGGTCATCGGCATATTCCAGTGCGTTGTTGATGGCTTGGATGAGATCCAGCTTCCAGCTATCGCCCCGCAGTCCCGCCTGGTACTCGCCGGGGCGCATCTGCTTTTTCCGAGTGTGCTTTTTTGGCGGCTCCAGCACCTGCAGCCCGTGCGCCATGCAGATCTCATCATTGACCTGCCGATGCCGCTGGAGATCTGCGGCGTTCTGGTGCAGCTTTTTGCCGTCCTTGCAGCTCACGCTGTTGACCACCAGATGGTTATGAAGATGGTTTGTATCCAAGTGTGTTGCCACGACTACCTCAAAATCTGGGAACTGCTTCTGCGCGAACTCCACGCCGATGGCGTTGACCTGCTGTGGCGTCAGCCCGTCCTCCGCCGGGAAGGATTGGACGAAGTGATAGAATTGTCTGCCATCCGTTTTTCGGAATTGCTGTTTGGTTGTCATCATTTCCAGGTACGATGCCCTTGCCACGCAGTTGTGTCCCGTCACCATCCATTGGTCGTCCAGCATGGTTTTGCAGGCCTGCGTCACATATTTCAGCACGCCCATCATCGTACCAGCCGTCTGTTTCTTGTTGCGTACTGCGGTGAAGATGGCCATTACTGCACCTCCCGGCTGATGCGCAGCAGCTTTTGGCAGAGATCTGCATAACCGTCTATGAGCTCGTCGCTTCTGAGGATCTGGATGCGTCCCATGTTTGCCAGTGTCGTGAGCTGGTTGAGGTTCCTGCCTTGGGCTTTCACTTCGGCGAGGATCTCATCCAGTCCGTCCACCCGGACGATCTCCTTGCCCAGCGCGCAGGTGATGATGTAATCGGTGACGGTCATTCCGGCTTGCTTGGCCTGATGCTGGATCAGGTCTTTGATGCCCGGTGTCATTCTTGCGGTGATGATCGCTGATTTCTTTCTCTGCATTAAACTCCTTTCTCCCCCTTGGGGGCTGGGGGGTGCTGGGGCTTTGCCCCGGCGAGTGCGTCCGGCGTATAGCCGGACGCTATGCTTGCCCCACCGAAGGGTGGGAACTTTGCCCCTACGGGGCATTTCTGCCCTGAACGCCCCCACATAACTGCCCTCGCTGTTGTTGCTGCCTTCGACCGTAAAATCTCACACGGCGGCTTACAGCGGTGTACACGGCGGTACTTCATGCGCTCCGTTCATCGTCTGCCGGAACGAACTGAATCCCCAGTCTTTCGGCGTTTGCCTGCGTCCGCTGTCGCTCCAAGGCTTGCTCTGCCTTCTCCAGCTGACGCTTATAACAGAGGTCGAGGGCATTCTTTATTGGCAGGATGGTATACCTGAGACAGCCGTTGCGCTTGTGTCCATCTTTGGTGATGATCTCCGTGTGCTCTGTGCGGATAAGGCCATGTTCCTCCAGCGCAGCAACGTACTTCGCCACCGTATTGACCGAGATGCCCAGCTTCTTTGCGATAGTAGGATAGCTGACAATACATTGGTAGGTGCGGCGGTCCTCGATGCGGAGGAGGTAAGCGTAGATGCTGATCTCCATGTGGTGCAGTCCCAGATCAAAGACTGCGTTGGGAACGGGGAAAAAGTTTTTGATGGTGTCCTTCTTCACATAGGGCGTGTTCAGCATCCCGACGCCCCTTTCGTGTGTGCGGCAATCCATTTCCGCAGTTCCTCCTTCGGAACGACGATGCGCTTGCCGATCCGCAAAGAGGGAAAATCATCCTCCTGAATGAGTTCGTAAATGCTGGAGTCCGAGACTCCCATGAGATCCGCCAGCTGCTTCACATTCAGCAGCAGGGGCAGTTCGTCATAGCTGGTATAAATGCTTTTCTTCAAATCGTGTCCTCCTTGTAGCTTTGTTGGTAGAGCGTATTCATTTTTTAGTGATGGTGTAGGTCTGATCTCACCTCCCATGATTTTTCTCTGCTGTACGCCGCGCTCTTGCTCCGTTGGTGCGCTCTCCCTTTGCGGGCTCGTGGCGTCACTTCGCCCGGAGCGCCCGGGCTGCGGCGGCAGGTATTCACTTTTCAAGGTTCCGAAAATAACGGTTGACATATCCGCCTTAATGGATTAGACTTATTTCATAAAAGATGTTTTCTATGTCTACTTCTGAGCATACTATACCATGTCAACACCCTATTGTCAAGTCTTAGCGAAAGCAGTATATTTCATTAGTCTAATTTAAGGAGTACACATTATGCCAGACTATATTTTTAAAACCTACATTGACAGCGGCAGGGAGTACTACGAGTACACCGATGTGACGGATAGAGAGCAGACCATAAAAAAAGACTTTCCGTTCCCGGAAAGTCTGATGGATCTGCTGTATATGGATACGCAGGAGCTGGAAGCCATCACCAAGAAAATGGACAAAGCCTTGCTGGCTTTTTACCAGTCCGGCGCCAAGGATGACCTGCAGGTCGTAGCAGCAGGACTGGACGAGCTTGCATCCCGACACGTCTATTTTGAGCTGCTGCGGCTGGACTGGACAGAGCGGTTGAACGCGGCGGAGCGCGTCACGCCCAAGGAGTACCTTCGGCTGCTGCCGCATAAAAAAATCAGCCACATTTACAGCAACATCGATACCATGCAGCGACAGATCATTAGTTTAATCGCACATGCGCTGGACATGGACGGCGAGAAGAAATCCGTATCTGAAAAGATGGTAGCCTACTACAACGCCGAGGGCAACGACACGTTGTACACTTTCCAGTTCCAGCCACAGCCTGTCAACTTCGAGGTCATCGACAGACGGATCTTTGCCGAGGTGCTATATCCCAAGGACATCTATGACCTCATCGACCACCATATACGGGAGTGCGTGAAGCGTGAGGTGAGGATGCGGGTATGCAAGAACTGCCTGCGCTACTTCGCTGTGACGGGCAAGGCCAGCACGGAGTACTGCGACCGGATCTGCGACAGCAAGGGCCGCACCTGCCGGGAGATCGGGGCCATCAACACATGGACGCAGCGCAAGCAGGGCGACGAGGTGTTCAAGGAATATCGCAGAGAGTACAAAAAGCGTTTCGCCCGCATCAACGCCGGCAAGCTGACCAAGAGCGTATTTTACGCCTGGAGTGAGGAAGCCAGAAAGAAAAAAGAGGATTGCGACAACGGCACGATCACACCGGAGGATTTCTCCCGCTGGCTGAAGGAGTCGTGAGAAAGAGATGCCGCTAAAACAATGTCCTAATGGCGGCGAATGTGCAAAGCGGAAAGAGGAGGATCCTTTTCGTAAAACCTCCTGGTTTCGAGAATTTACGAGATTTCTTTGTCAGCGCGGGAGCAGCCGCAGGCCATCCGGTGCGATAGCCTGCGGCTGTCGGTAATCTTTGATTATGGCATCCCACGCCGTGGGGTGCCCCTTCCATATGGAAGGGGACACTGATGATCTGCACCAATTCTAAAAATGTGTCCTACCTCGATTGCCTGTGGGGAGAACTTTACGGCAGCATCAACAACGGATTTTTGCGGATATTCGCCAAATAGCATTAAAACAGCATGGCAGCGTCCTCCCGTGGGCCGCCATGCCTTTAACTGCTGGGAATGACAGAAAGAAAGCAGCGGCCTTGATTTCTCAAAAGCGCCACCAGTGAATATAGATTAAGCGTGAAAATGGGTCTGCCCAGCAGCGGTTTTTTTCTTTTCTGCCGCTGGGCAGATGTTTTTTCTTTAGATACATGATAAGAGGAATTTTTGAAGATTCCATAAAGATTTGAAAAATGGACGGACATAAAAGACGTCCATTACACTATCGGAAAATCAGCAAGGAAGTTTCATAGTAACCTTTGCGCCGCCGGTTTCTTTTGAATTTTCTAAAATAAGCTGACCATTATGTTGTTCCATAATCGAATTTGTAATATATAGACCCATACCAAAGTGTAACTTTGAATTGCGGCTTTGATCGCCCATATAGAACCGTTCCTGTGCGTGGCATAATGCCTCTTTAGAAAACCCCGTTCCCTCGTCTGTGACTGAAATTTCCACGAAACCGTTGTTACTCTGAACATCCACATAAAGCGTTCCGCCTTGCGGGGAGTAGTCCAGCCCATTACTGATAACATTCATAATGGCACGTTCTATCAGCACCCTATCAAATTTCAGCATTTGAGGGAGTGAAACAGTATTCATTTGCAGCCGGATTTCTTTTGTCCGGCATAGTGATTCCATATAACCGAACAAGTGCTGCATGAACGCTGGCAAGTCTATACTTTCAATATGGAGCTGATAACCAACCGCCGCCCGTGATATATCAATCAGGGTTTGAATATATGACTGCATCTGGCCGGAGCTTTCCACGACGTAACCAGCGTATAATCGTTGCTCATCATCAAGATTTGTTTCTGTGAGTAAATCAGCATTTCCTTGAATAACCGTCAGAGGCGTTTTCAAATCATGGGCAAGCGCGGCGATTTGCTCTTTCTGTGTCTGTTCGGTTTTCCATTGCCGTTCTAACGAAATTTTCAGATTATCTTTCATATCTGAAAAAGATGCAAGGACATCTTCAAACTCTTTGATTTTGGCGTGTCCTACTTCAAAATCAAGGTTTTGCTTTGAAACCTCCGCAGTTGCTTCTAAAAGCGGGGTCAGTTGTGTACGCAGGTTCTTAGCAAATCTGGCGGTCAGTATGATAATGACCAGCAGCGAATTTACAGCCATCAGGATAAACGCAAGCGTGTCAGGAGATGGAAAATATTCCGGTAGCCATGACACTGTAAATTGAGAACCAATATAATACCTTAAAACGCAAAATTCGTTTTCCCGGACAACAAGTGCAAACTGCCTCCCCGTAGCATATTCAATATATTCTCCCTTTGCGTACAGCAGGGCAATTTCTTTTTCATCATCGTCCATATTGCTGTAAAGCTCATTAAAGTTCTTGTCCAGAATTAAGTAGCCGCATCCCTGTGGAATCACAACCTTTGTAATATCCGGGGCAATCGTCAGCGTTGGAATGATCTCTTTTACCTGCAATTCACTTAGATTTGCTCTTGTAGCTAATCCAGCATTTACAGCAAGTCCCTCCAAACCAGAAGGGACAATAATTGCCGCTACCAGCATGACAATGAGGGAGATAGCAAACTGGCGAAACAATATTTTCAATGTAGGTTTCTTTTTCACTCCCATTTATATCCTATCCCCCATAGGGTGCTGATCGGACTTATTTTGAAATGCTCCAATTTCGCACGAATATTTTTTATATGCGTTGAGATCGTAGAGTTATCGCCTATTCCATCAAACCCGAAAACGGCTTCATAGATTTGTTCTTTTGTAAAAACCTGTCCCCGGTTTTTCGCAAGGTATTCACAGATTGAATACTCGCTTTTGGTAAGGGGAACCGGCTGTTCTGAAACATACAGTACCTTTGCGGAAAGGTCAAATCTTATATCAGGCTCAAATGAAAGTGTGCTGTGATGCTCCCTTTTTTCTCTGCGTAAATGTGCCGCGACACGGGCGCGAAGCTCCTGAATACGAAAAGGTTTCGTAATATAATCATCCGCACCGATGCCCAATCCAAACAACATATCTTCCTCTAATGTCTTTGCGGTCAGAAAGAGAATCGGGCAGTCTACCATATTCCTGATCTGTTTGCAAAACTCAAACCCGTCTGTGCCAGGCATCATCACATCCAAAAGAATGAGGTCATAGAAATGCAGCTTTTTGATGTCTACATCATCCGCATTTTGACAGACTGTTATCAAATATCCATCTTTCCCCAAACTGTTCTTAATCAATTCCAAGATAGAAACTTCATCGTCAACTACAAGTAAGTGGGTCAAAAAATCACCTCCCGCCCCATTATACCACATTGTCGAGGTTACTCATCATTATTTTTAATGTCAGCTTTCCGATATTCATTGTTGATATTTACAGCTACGGCATTGCTTATATCCACATCCACAATACTGTAAACGTAGCCGAAACTGAAATCTTCCCCCGCCACATTTTTGAAGCGTTTCGATACCTGCCCGATTTCTTCTTGCAGTTCTGACATTTCAAGACATTCATCCGTTATGGTATATGTCAGGCCGTTATATGAAATTTCATCATAGTTTGCGGCGTTCAGCTCATAATACGGCAGAGATTCATTTAACGCCTTATTTTTATCGGCGGTATCGCGGAGCGCACCGCAGGCCGATAAGCATATAAGACTTACAAGCACAATTACCACGGCAAACAGGCACTTTTTATTCACTGTTTTTTCCTCCCTCCCAACCATGAAACCAAACCAAACTGGCAATCAGCAGACAAACAGTGCAGCATACAGAAATAATCATACCGCTGAAAAAATCGGTTTTTACCTGTGCATACAGTTGGGGGCTATCCCATGCAAGCACAGTGTAATCCATAGCACGAACGCCCCAGGCCCAGGGAATATATTTCCATGTAGCGTCACCAAGCCCTGTTATCATAAGGGCAGCTATTAAACTCCCTGCAATTCCCAATCCCATAGATGCACCTTTTCCGAAGCTCATTCCCACAAACAAATGAATCAGGTAAATGGGAAGCATGGTAATCAACAATAGAATCCCTGCTTTCAGGTAAAGGCTTGCCGGAGCATCCCTATATAGTGCAGCGAATGTTCCTAACGCTAAAAAAGTTGCGCCAAAAGCACAGATCATCAGAAAACCAAGTTTACCAATATACGTTGCCATGCGAGATGGGATTGTTCCCAACAAAAGCTGATAATGCCCGGCCTGATTTTCGATCTGAACAACCAGGCCCACAATAATGCCAATCAAGAACGGAAATGCAACGGCCAATACTTCCAGATAGGCACTGATTTTGGTCGCCGGTTCCCAACTGGATATATAATAATATCCCGCAAAAACCGCCGCACACATAATAGGAATCAGGCTGTGCATATAGAGCAAAATGCTGTGTTTACATTTCTGATATTCTGCTTTCCAGCACCGAATCACAGATACCATAGTTACCCCACCTCCTTTTTTTCAAACCATTTTGCCGTTAAACATGACAGCACCGCAAACCAGACCAGCGAAATGACAAGCACAAGCAAAATCATCCAAAACGACATTGCCGCGCTCCGATCGGCAACCGGTTCACCGTTCGGTAAAATACCTAACACGGAAATCATAAGATGCGGCACCCAGCTATACGGGCAGATCATCCACAAAGAGGTTGTAGCCGTGAAAATCCCTAAAACGCTTCCAAGTCCGGCATTAAGAATAACCGTGACAAAGATACCAACTTTTTTTGATAACCATAAGCACAGCGGAACTTCCCATAGGCTTGCAATGACAATACAAGCTGTTCCGGCCGCAGCCTGCCAAATTTCGATTGTCAGGGGAATTTCGTTGATAACTAATATTGCAAAACCGCCCAACAGATTTAGCGCCAGGAAAATGAAATTCCCCACACAGGAGTAAATACCGGCCACTCCAATTTTTGCTTTCCAGACTTTGTTCTGCGAAACAGGCAATGAAGCAACGGCACGATATTTTAGTTTGCCATTATCCCGCTGTTCAATCAAGGCACAGGTGAGCGTAAGGAATCCAGGATAAAGCAGGATATACCACCAATTATAAGAATTGAGCTGGAACCAAAGAGGGGCAAAAAAGTTCATAAGCGCAGTTACAAACGGGGCCAGAACGATCAGCGTTTTTGTGAAAGTTCTCTTATGCTTTAGGTTCTCTGCCTGAATATATGCCATCTCCATTTAATATCCCTCCTTACCATTTCTGCGAATAACATCCATAAAGAGTTGTTCCAAATCTTCACCGGCGCGAAGCTCTCCCTCATATCCAAGGACGCCGCCAGCAATGATACCCACATGATCTGCAATCTGCTGGACTTCTGACAGAATATGGCTGGACAAAATAACTGTAATCCCTTTGCAGGGAAAAGAGCGAATTAACTCTCGAAGTTCCTCAATCCCTAAAGGGTCAAGGCCGTTAGTCGGTTCATCCAGAATCAAAAGCTGGGGACTGTTCAGCAATGCAATAGCAATACCAAGCCGCTGCTTCATACCAAGAGAAAACTGCCCGGCCCGTTTCTTGCCGGTATTCGTGAGCTGGACAATTTGCAATACCTCGTTAATTCGTGCATCGTCCAGGCCGAGCAATGTAGTTCTGACTTTGAGATTTTCGTATGCAGTCAGATTTTCGTAAAGCGGGGGCATCTCAATCAAAGCACCGATATGCTCCAGATCATTCCGCTTCCACGGGTGGCCGTCAAACTCGATGCTTCCCGATGTGGGGCGCAAAATGCCGGTGAGCATTTTTAAGATCGTGGATTTGCCAGCCCCATTCGGCCCCAGCAGACCATAAACCGAGTTGCGCCGGATGTTCAGTGACACATTGTTTACCGCCATTTGCCCCTTGAAATTTTTGCAGAGGTCAGTCGTTTTCAAAATCATATCCATATAATCAAGTCCTTTCTTTGATTTTACGGATAGCATACCGGGCAATTTTGAAGATTTCATAAAGATTCCCGAAAACAGAATATGAACAATACACCGTAACCGTGGAGCATATCGCAACAAAGCACCAACCTACGCATTTAGGGCTTTAAAAAGCCCTATATTTCAAGGTTTTTCCCGCATAGTCGGCGGGATATGTGAGTGTTTTATCCTATCCCCGCCATAGTGCCGCTCTAAATGCGTAGAATTTACCAGCAGAAAATCGCCGGTTTCTCTGGCTCCATACTCCCAGATATGGTATCATGGAAAAAATCAATCTGACGGGGGTATCAGGATGGACGGACAAGAAAAGCTGCTGGACTATATCCGGCTTATTCTCGCCGGTAAGAGTCATGAGCACATCGCCATACGAAAAATGCTTACATTTCTCGTAGAGATCAGGGGCAATAAATGAAACAGCTGAAGTGAACGATGTCTGATAGGTTGTATAGAGCTCACCGTAGCGGACGCACGGGAGACCCTGTTGAACTGTTTCGTTCCGCTTTATGCCGCTACCGCGCACAATCTCTCCCAAGGAGCGAATACGCACCCACTCCCACGAATCGGGGATGTCAAACGGTACCTCATCCGCCAGCGACCGCACTTCATCGCCGATTTTCTCATAAGGAGTATTATCGGCACCTTTGAGATACCAACGCCGCCTGTGGCGGCGTTGACGCAAGCATAGCATTTGTATGACAAACGCGCTTGCTGGGGAAATCCCCAGTCCCCCATGCCGCCTGCGGGCGGGAACTTCTCGGCAGCATTGCCGGAAAGTGCGTGCAAAAACCAGGTTCGGCTCATTGCCAAACCCAATCACAGCGGACTGCCCTAAAGCGCTTCAGACAACATTGTCAAAAGCGGTAGACGCTGAAAACCGGGTTCGGTGAATTCACCGAACCCGGTCAGACTTTTTGACAAGGTTGTCTGAAAGTAAGGGTTGGCAATCTTGCCAACCCTTACTTTACCAGATCGTCTCCCGCACCGCTCGAATCAGCGTCACCACCCATGACAGCGCCGCAAGACCCACCAGCACAAGGAAAATGCCGTCCGCCAGAGCGGTATGGACCAGATACCACGTGCGGAATACTGTGATAACCAATGCCCCGTACAGCAGCGGTACGGACAGCCGTAACACCTGCGCCAGACGGATAACCCCTCCCAACAGCGCCAGCCCCAATGATAAAACAGCATACATCATGTTCCGAGCCTCCTTCTTCGATTTGCGGTATGTTACCATCGGCAGACAGACTTTACAACAGCCTGTCTGCCAATTTTTTTCACCTTGGGTGTCAATAAGACACCCAAGGTTGGACGGCGAGGGTGTCTATTGCACACCCTTGACCTTAAATCTTTTACAGGAGCTTTTGATTCCGGGGTATTCATCACGCTGTTTTTTCGGGAGGGGTAGTGAGGGGGCATCTGAAAAAACAGAAAACCGCTCTCGGCAACATTGCCGGAAGCGGTTTAGAAGTTCAAAGCCGTTGGTAAACACCCACCCGTTCGCCCCGTGCTGCCCCGTGCGGCGTTCTTCCGTAATGGGCAGTGTCCTTGCCCATCCTCTCCGGCAGAGGCCCCACAGGCGGTGTGTGGGCAAACTTAGTAAACAATAGAAAAAGGAGAGCCTATGGAGCAAAAAGCCAATATCACCATCAATAAGGAGCATATCACCGTGGAGCGGACGCAGACAGCCTGCGGGCGGGAGATTCGAGTCATCTCCGTGTTCTCCCGGCATGGCAGCGAAACCGTGGAGGACAAGCTGAAAGCCCTGGCAGAACTGGACTTTCAGCAGGGAAAGCTGTGTGCGTAAAGTGCTGGACAATTCAAACCGTTCGGGGTATTGTGGTGTCGCAATGCTCTGAACGGTTTGACAAAGAAAAGGAGGACTGTATGAATCAGTCAAACCAAATCAGGAAAACCGCTCTTTACTGCCGTCTCAGCCAGGACGATGGGATAGAGGGCGATTCGAACTCGATCCAGAATCAAAAAGCCATTTTACAGAAGTTCGCGGAAGATCACCATTTCCCCAGCCCCTGCTTCTATGTGGATGACGGTTTTTCGGGAGGAACCTTCCAAAGACCGGCGTTCCAGCAGATGATCTCAGACATGGAAAACGGCGAGATCGGGATCATTGTGACCAAGGATCTCAGTCGCCTCGGTAGAAATCAGCTTCACACGGGACTCTACATCGAAGAACGCTTCCCCATGTTCGGCGTCCGCTACATTGCCATCAATGACAATGTGGACACCGACAGCAGCGAGAGCAACGACCTCATGCCGTTCAAGAATTTGTTCAACGAGTGGTTTATTCGGGACACCAGCCGGAAGATCCGTGCGGTGCTGAAGGCCAAAGCGGAACGGGGCGAACGGCTGGGGACCAGAGCACCTTACGGCTACCGAAAGGACCCAGGCACAAAAAAACTAATCGTGGATGATGAGGCGGCAGCTATTGTCCGCAGGATCTTTGCCATGTGCGCCAGCGGCAGTGGCCCCAGCCAAATTGCCCGCATTCTCAAGAAGGAGCAGATCCTGACGCCCACCATGTACGCCTACACCAGATTCGGCATCACGCACACCTGTCTGGATACAGCACATCCATATAACTGGTCAGACAGCGCCATTGCCAATCTGCTGGAGAATGAGATCTATCTGGGCAATACCGTCAACATGAAGCACAGCAGCAGATCCTACAAGGACAAGCGAAGGGTCGAACATCCAAGAGAGGAATGCCTGGTCTTTGAGAACACCCATCCCGCCCTCATTACGCGGGAGGTCTGGGACATGGTACAGAGAGTGCGGAAGAACAAGCGCCGTCTGACAAAGATGGAAGAACAGAACAAGTACTCCGGCCTTGTGTTCTGTGCCGACTGCGGCTCCAACATGGTGCTGCACCGGGCGCATACCATGTCCGCCAGCTACAATCACTTTACCTGCCGCACCTACAAGAAGGATGGGGAAGCCTGTACGGGCCACTACATCCGGGAGTGCGTTCTGGACGAGATCGTACTGGAGGACCTGCGCCGGGTGACGAGCGCGGCGCGGGAACATCCGGAAAAGTTCGCCGCCTACATTGGCAGCAAGCAGTCCACCGAGCTTCAGCGGGAGATCCGCAGGCAGGAGAAGGAACTGGCAGCCATGCGGAAACGGAAAGCGGAACTGGACGCGATCTTCAAAAAGCTGTATGAGGACAGTGTGCTGGGCCGCATCACAACAGAGCAGTTTCAGATGCTCTCCGGCAGCTACACGGAAGAACAGAACCGCATCACCGCCGGTATTCCACAGCAAGAGAATGAGATCCAGCGTCTGCGGGAAACGGCGATTGGAACGGACAGCTTCCTTGATAAAGCAAAGCGGTACACGGATATCACGGAGCTGACGCCGGAGCTGCTGCGGCTGTTTATTGAAAAGATCGTGGTTCACGAAAAAGAGGTAAAGTGGTCTAAGCACGCGCCCCAGACCGTGGAGATCTACTACAACGGCATTGGCTATGTCGGCAGTGGTCAGCAGGATGTGGAAGAAACGATGGAAGCACCGGAACCCCTACAAACCCAGGACGCAGAGAAGCCCCGGCAGGCATCGTAAACACGATGACCTGCCGGGGTATCCCAGGAATTACTTGTTACCCCTGTGAGGGGGGAACAAAGGGTTCCGAGGTTTTTTGTTTTGCAAATTTTGAATTCGAGTCAGTGACGCACGCCAAAAAGCCCCGGGGCCCTTGCGGTCCCGGGGCTTTTGGAGCACAGGAAGCGTTGTAAAACGGCAGCGGTTTGTCCGAGACGCAGCGCGCTTATCCCTCGCTCCGCATAGGCGGAAGGACCTGAAAATCGCCGCGGCGCTCCGGCATGGCGTCGCCGTACTGCTTGAAGTAGTCCAGGATCAGATCGGACATTTCCGTGCCGATCTCCCGCACCACGGGGCAGCCCACATAGCAGTCATACCCGCCGGTGCCGCTGGCGCGGTAGCTGTTCAGGCAGATGGTGAACACATCGGTATCCGCCACGGGCTTTCCCTGCACGGTCATGGCCGCGACCCGCTGCCCCACCGGGCGGGAGATATCGTAGGTGTAGGACACGCCCATGTAGTAGTCATAGTTGTAATGCTCCACCTTCGGCTCCAGGAAGCAGTCCGACACCCGCAGGGTGCCGTCGTCGTTCCGGGTAAAGTACGCCGCGCTGCGCTCCATCGCCTGCCGCAGAACAGCGCCGGTGATCTCCAGCACCGACAGCGTGTTGGTGTAGGGGTAGGCGATCAGCAGATCGCGCCGCCGCACCACCCGCGGGAGCCCCGCCGCGTCGTTGGCCAGGCTGGAGGCGGACAGCTGCGCGCCGCTGGCCCAAAGCTGCACCGCGTTGAACAGATCGGGGAGGCCGCTGCCTCCGGCCGCCATGTGCAGCGGCGTGTCCGGCATCAGAGGCTGCGGCAGATGGCCCACCACCTGATCCAGCCAGTCCTGGGCGCCGCGCTCCATGCCGGCGAACTCGTCCAGCCACTCCCGGCGGCATGCACCGGATGCGGGGATCGTCTCGCTGGTGAAGCGCTTGCCCGTTTCGGATATGGCCGCCTCGATGTGCAGGAATTCCTGTCCCCGGTCGGTGGGCTGCACCACGAAAGTACCGCACAGCGTCTGCCCGTGGACGGTCATGTGCTGGTGCCCTGTCAGCAGAAGGTCAAAGTCCAGCTCCTGGCACAGGCGGTAGGCCACGTTCTCGTGGGTGGTGGACAGCACACGGCCGGTGGCCAGATCTCTCTCGAAGCCGCCGTGATAAATGCACAGCGTCACATCCACCCGGCCCCGCAGGGATTCCAGCGCCGCACGCGCGGCGGGGATAGGGTCGCTGATAGTGATGCCGGACAGGTGCTCCGGCTTCTCCCAGATGTTCACGTAGTCGGTGACGATGCCCACGATGCCGATCCGCAGGCCGTTCTCCAGCGTGTGGACGCGGGCAGGGAAGCGCACGCGGGCGCCGTCCCAGCGGACATTCTCGCAGACGCAGCGGGCGTGCAGAGCGTTGAGATAGCTGTCCAGATAGTCCATGCCGTAGTTGAAGTCGTGGTTGCCCAGGGTCACATAGTCGTAGCCGCAGCGGTTCATTATCTCGGCGAACCGGCTGGCGTCGCCCAATGTGTCATGGCAGTAGGCCCCCAGCGGCGAGCCCTGCAGGATATCGCCGCCGTCGATGACCAGCGTGTTCCCGTCCTTATGAAACTGGCTGGCACACTTGAACAGACCGATATTCCTCTCCTGCCGGCTGCGGTAGTCGGTGGGATAGATATAACCATGGAGGTCAGAGGTGAAGTAGATGGTAAAGCGTTTTGTGTCCATCGGCTCACCCCCGTGCCAGCTTGATACGGATCCGGGAGGATATCCACTCGATGATCAGCACCAGCACGATCAGGCCCAGCAGGATCGCGCCCACCTCGTTCCAGCGATAGGCGCTCATGGCGAAGATCAGCGGCGCGCCGATACCGCCCGCGCCCACCAGGCCCAGCACCGTGGCGTCGCGCAGGTTCATGTCGAAGCGGTAGATGATGGTGGAGGTAAAGTCCGCCGTCAGCTGCGGCAGAATGCCGTAGCGGATCTTCTGGAACGTGGTGCAGCCCGCGGCGTCCAACGACTCCAGGATGCGCTTGTCCAGGTCCTCGATGCTCTCGATAAACATCTTGGACACCATGCCGATGGAGCACAGGGACATGGTCAGCAGGCCCGCGAAGGGACCGGGGCCGGTGACGCGGATGAACATCAGGCCGTAGACAAAGGCGGGAACGGTGCGGATAGCGGCGATCAGAATGCGTCCCACCAGCGCCAGTGGCTTGGGGACCAGATTGCTGGCGGAGATAAACGACAGGGGCAGCGAGATCACCGCGCCCACGATGGTACCCAGAAAGGCGATGCAGAACGTCTCCAGCAGCAGATAAGGCACACCGTTGGTGCCCAGTGTGAACAGCAGCTTGGCGGAGGGATGGAAGATACCGGAGATGATATTCCCGGCTACCTCCAGCCCGTTGCTGGTGGGGTTGCTGGTCTGTACGGCCGTGCCGGACCACGCCAGCAGGCAGGCCACGATGAAGGCCGCCAGCAGCTGCCACAGCCATGTTTTCGGCGCGGAGGCGTAGGCTTTTTGAATTCTCTGTTCCATACGGCCCTCCTTACGTCAGTTTTTTACGCAGGGCGTGGCTGATCGCCTCGATGACCATAACGGCCACAAACAGAACGATCAGGATCATGCCAAGGCTGTCGTACTCACGCCAGCCGATCTTTTCATTCATAATAAGGCCCAGTCCGCCCGCGCCCACGTAGCCCAGGATGGAGGCGTAGCGCACGTTGCCCTCCAGGCAGAACAGGGATACGGACAGATAGGTGGGCAGCACCTGGGGAAACACCGCCGTGGTAAAGGCCTGCAGCCGGGTGGCGCCCAGCGCCTCCATGGCCTCATAGGGTCCCATATCCACCGTCTCGATGATCTCGAAGAGCTGCTTGCCCACATAGGCGAAGGTAAACACCGCGATGGCGCAGGTGCCCGCCATGGTGCCCAGGCCGAAGATGTAGGTGGCGATCAGGGCGCACACCAGCGTGGGCAGTGTCCGCACAAGGCTGAGAAACAGCCGGACGATGAACACCACCACGCGGTTGGTGACGATGTTGCTGGCGGCGGCTACGGCAAAGGGGATCGCCAGCACCGCGCCGATGAACGAACCCAGGAAGGACATCTTGATGGTGTCCCACAGGGGCTGCCAGATCTTGCTCAGATACCCCGTGTTGGGCGGGAACATGGCCGCGAGGATATCGAAAAACTTGCTGCCCTTCTTCACCAACACCCCGAAATCGAAGCCGGTGATGTGCACAGACAGCGCGCCCAACGCCAGCACGATCAGAACGACCAGCGGCGCGCGGCTGCGCTTTTCCTCCACCACCGCGCCGTTGGGCAGCGTATAGCGGCGGGGCTTGAACAGACGGTCGTACAGGCTCATGCGTCTGCCTCCGTCTCGCTGTCGTCACCGTAGATGGCGTCCAGCACCGACTGGTCCACATTGGCGGAGGGCCCGTCATAGACGATCTTGCCGGCGCGGATGCCGATAATGCGGTCGGCGTACTCCAGCGCCAGCTCCACATGGTGGATGTTCAGCAGGATGGAGATGCCCATCTCCTCATTGATGCGGACGAAGTCCTGCATCACCTGCTTGGCGGTAACGGGGTCAAGGGCGGCCACCGGCTCGTCTGCCAGAATGATCCGGGGGTTCTGGGTCAGTGTGCGGGCCAGCGCCACCCGCTGCTGCTGACCGCCGGAGAGCTGGTCGGCGCGGATGTAGGCCTTGTCCAGAATACCCACCTTATCCAGCGATTCCAGCGCCTTGATCTTGTCCGCCTTTCGGAAGGCGCCCAGCAGCACCCGCCAGAAGGGCATATCCGGCACGCAGGCGGACAGCACGTTCTTGATGACGGTGGTGCGGGTCACCAGATTGAAGGACTGGAACACCATACCGATGCCCCGGCGGAACCGGCGCAGGCTCTTGCCCGACAGGGTGCTGACATCGGTGCCGTTCACCGTCAGCGTGCCGGAGGTGATCTGGTGCATCCGGTTCACGGAGCGCAGCAGCGTGGACTTGCCCGCGCCGGAACGGCCGATGATGGCCACAAACTCGCCGTCCTGAATGGTCAGGTCCACGTCGTCCAGACCCACCGTGCCGTTGGGATACACCTTGGATACATGGTCGAAAATGATCATATGGTCTCCTCTTTTCCTGAAATAGCACACGGGGAGGGCTGCACAGCGGAAGGTCATGGCTGTGCAGTCCTCCCCGCGCTTGGGAAAGTGCTTTAGTTGGCGGCAGACAGCTCCTGGATGAGCTTCTGCGCGGCGCGCTCGTTGTCGTAATCGGAAGCCTGTGCCACCTGATAGCCGTTGTGGCTGTAGATAGCGATGACTTCCTTACCGGCATCGGTGTTGCCGATGTTGATGAACGCCTGCTGCAGCGCGGCGATCAGGTCAGCGTCCATGATCTCGGAGTTCTTGCTGACGGAGATGGTGTCGTTGTAGATGGGGGCGGTCACGCCGATCACGCCGGTCTCCTCCCAGATGGAGCCCTCGCGGCTGAACTCGGTGTTCCAGCGCTCGGCATAGTCGCGGCGCGCGTCGGCATAGGTCACCAGCACGTCCACCTGGCCGGAGGCCAGACGGGCAAAGGCGCTGGCGTAGGAGTCGGACTGCACGGCGCTCTTCAGGTCAGAGATGCCCTTGCCGTAGTGATCCTGCAGCCACAGGGCGGGATAGATGTAGCCGGCGGGGGAAGAGGTGCCCATGACGCTCCAGTTGGCGCTGTCCAGGTCCTCCCAGGTCAGCTCTTCGCCGGCGTTGACCTTCTTCACCAGCTCCTGGCCCTTGTCAGAGGGGCCGGCGATGAACAGGGCGCGGTAGGAAACGGCCTGCTTGTCGGAAGCCTCGGTGGGCTGGCCGTCATTCCAGTCCTTGGCGTTGTCGGAGTCCTTGCTCAAGCCGTCGCGGGTAGCGGTCAGAATGACCTCGGCGCCGTCGTCATACAACACATAGGTGCCGCCGGGGATCAGACCCACGTCGATGGTGCCGGCCTCAAGGCCCTCGCCCACGGCCTCATAGGTGGTGCCGACAGTGATCTCCACGTCGCCCACCTCGTAGCCCTGCTTGGCCAGCTCGTCCTTCAGCATCTGCTTCAGGGGCTCGGTAACGGTAATGATCTCCTCCGGCTCGCGGGAGGGCACGAACGCGACCTTCAGGGTCTCGATCTTCTTCGCGCCGTCGGTGTCGCCGGTATTGTCGCCATCGGTCTTGTCACCGCAGCCGGCCAGCAGGCCGAGCGCCATGACCAGCGCCAGCAGCAGAGCAAAAAACTTTTTCATTCTTTTTTCCTCCATAAAGTGTTGTTCCCTTGCCCGGAGTAGTTCTCCGGGACGTGTACAGCGGCATGGCACAGCAAAAGGCGCACCATACCGTCTCACAGTATAGCACACCTTTATAGAGAAAAATTTTCCGATTTGGTAAAAAAAGTAATATCTCAGGCGTCCCTCTCCCGCCCGAAGTAGAACGCCACCAGCTCCTCGAACGCCAGTATCACATGGCCGAAAAAGCTGTTGGGCAGGCTGCCGGCCAGCGTCTGCCGCGAGCCGTCCACCACAAACACGATGTCCGACATCTGCGCCAGGGTAGAGTCGCTCCGCTTGGTGAACGTGACGATCTTGTGGCCGTTCTGCCGGGCGTGACGCACGTCGTTCAGCACCGGCTCCGTCTCGCCGCTCTGGCTGACGGCGAACATCACCGGCGGGGCCTCCGCCGCGTCGGACAGGTGGTGCGCGTCGCGGAACAGCATATAGTCATAGAAATGGACGTTGTTGAACACCATAAAGCCGCAGATGGACAGCCGCTGGGCGATATAGGCGCCCACAATGTTGGAAAAGCCCTCGCCGGTGGTGAACAGCTTGGCCCGGCGCGACTGGTCCAGCAGGCCGCAGAACCGGTCCAGCAGCTCGTCGGAATAATTGTCGATCAGGCTCTTGATATTCTCCGCGCTGCGGTCCTGGCCGTGGGAGTTGAACTGGCGGCTGAGGTAGTAGTACAGCTCGCTGTATCCGTCAAAGCCCAGCCGCTTGCACATCTTGACGATGGTGGTGGTGGAGAGAAAGTTCTCGTTGGCGATCTGCTGGATACCCACGCGCTTCTCGCCGCGCTCGATATGTGCCGTGATGCTGGTGATCACCCGTTTCTCGTCCTCAGAAAGCAGATTTGTCAGCAGAAAATAGCCGTCGCCCACAGCCTGTCCCTCCTTGCCATCCATGATATTTTTTTCATTATAGCAAACCGGGCGGCGCCTTGCAAGACAGCGCGGGAGAATTCGGCATTCCGCCGATGCGGCGGCCTCCGCGCCGTCCCGGACGATAGCAGACGACAAAAGAGGGGTGTGACCACCCCTCTTTTGTTCTGCCGTTTCCGAAGCGGATTGCGCGGAACCGTCAGCGCGCAAACACAGTCTCTCCGTTGAACGTCAGCTTGCAGATGCGCTCCGGCTCCATGGGCTCATCGAACCGCATCCAGATCATGCAGCTATCGTCGGTTTGATCTGCGATAAAGCTCCAATCGCACGAGATAGGCGCACCATCCGCGTCAAATACCCTGAACGCGCTGAGAATGCCGGTGGTGGAGTCCACATAGTCGGCGAAGTACACCGCCATGGACAGCTTGGAGCATTCGATTTTCTCCGCCGTGAGCGCCTCCCCGCCATAGGAGAGGGAAACGCTCTCCGCCAGCACCTCGCTCTCTACGGTGACGGGCGTTTCGTCCAGCGTGACCTTCCAGTGCCCCGGAAGCACAGTGGTGGTGATCTCCTTTCCGCCCCAGTGCAGTTCCAAATAGGGGAGCGCTTCCTTGTCAACGGCCACATCCCGCCAAAAGTACCGCCAGTCGGCATCCGTGGCATCCGGGTCAAACTCGTCGGGCTGTCCGAAATGACAGTGGGACTCCGGGTAGATGACCGTGTCCGTCCGCGTGTCCAGGAAATACCAGTTCGTCTCCCAGGACGCGGACCATTCGTCCGAACCCAACGGTTCTTTCATCACCAGCTGGAGGACGCCGTCCTCCCACCCGGCGTTGCAGATGGACGCGCCGCAGGGCAGCTGCACATCCGCGTCCCCCGGCTGCCAGTAATACCGCACCGTTCCGTTGCGGAAACGCTGCTGGCACTGGGGCAGCTTGGCGTTCTCTCCGGCGTTTTCCACCATCTCCGCCACGTTGAAGTCGATCTTCTCGTGGTCGAACCAGCGTTTCTCCTGCCAGTTGGCGAAGGTCATCACCAGACCGTTGGCACTGCTGCCCGGCTGCCAGTTTGCGTATACGACGCCCTCCAGCTCGTTCTCCGGCACGCCCTCCTTCCGCGGGAGGAAGGACGACACATACGCGCCGGACATCATCTGACCGGGGAAGTACAGCTCGAAGTCGGCGAATTGGCCGCTCTGATCCAGCACAGCCCCCTCGTTGGCCTTCACAGAATAGAGAAGATACAGGGCGCGCTCGTCCGAGATCACCTTTTCCACACGGATGTGCAGCTCCTCCGCAGCTGCCGTGGGTTGCTGTTGGGAGACCACCGGCGTCTCGTCCCCGTCGCCGATGACGGTCTGTTCAGGAGAAAAGATGTCGCGCCATGACAGCGGCAGTCTGCTGACGGCAAAGGCGGTCACGGATACGCCCAGTATGACCAGCACCGCCACGCACGCGGCGGATAATTTAGGGAAGCGGGCTGCCCGTTTCCGGCCCGCGTTCGCGGCATCAAAATCAAGGGCCTCCTCCAGATACGCCGCATCCACGTCTCCGATGGCGGAGAGCAGCTTTTCAGTGTTGTGCTCCATCATAGGGTTACCTCCTTACGTTCCAGGTACGTATGTAATTTCCTGCGAATTCTGCCCAGCCGGACAGATACGTTGTTTTCAGTGGTACCGAAGGCATCCGCAATTTCGGACAACGGCTGCGCGAACCAGTACCGCCTGACGAACATGACCCGGTCATCCCGGCGCAGGGCAGCGAGAAACGCATTGATCTGCGCGGACAGCTCACCTGCGGCAAGCTGCTCGTCGAGGGAATGGGCGGAAATACAGTCCTCCAGTTCGGATAGCGAGACCTCAAACCGGCTGCTCCGCTTCAGCGCGGAATTGGCCCGCAGCTTTTTCAAAGAAAGGTTGCGGACAATGCGGCAGACGTAGGCTCTCAGCGGGTCGGGGCGCTGCGGGGGAATGCTGTTCCACGCGCCGAGCCAGGCGTCGTTGACGCATTCCTCCGCGTCCTGCGGGTCATCCAGAATGTTGTCGGCGATTTGGAAGCACAGTGCGCCGTACTTCCGTGACAACTCGGTGATCGCCTGCTCCGAGCGCTCAAAAAACAGGCGTATGATCTGTTGGTCCTCCATGGGGCGACGTACCTCCTTTCGCCTTCTTCACACATTAACTACCCTTTTGAAGCAGGATATGACGCTTCCTTTCAAAATTTTTACGAAGTATATTATATAGTAAAAGGAGCACCCCTGGCGGGGTGCTCCTTCGGTCACTTTTTGTCAGCACAGCTTGGCGCCGGCGGGGACGCTGTCGTCGATCAGCATCAGGTGCAGCTTCTCCTCACCCTTCTCCTTGTGCACAGCGGAGATCAGCATGCCGCAGGAGGGAATTCCCATCATCTTCCGCGGCGGCAGGTTCAGGATGGCGATGGCCGTCTTGCCGATCAGCTGCTCCGGCTCATAGTACTGGTGGATGCCGGAGAGGATGATGCGGTCCGTGCCGCTGCCGTCGTCCAGGGTAAACTTCAGCAGCTTGTCGCTCTTCTTCACCGCCTCGCAGTTCTTGATCTTCACGGCGCGGAAATCGGACTTCAGAAACGTATCGAAGTCTACCTCGTCCTCCACATAGGGCTCCAGCTCCACGGCCGGCAGGGCGGCCTTCTTCTGCTGCTCCTGCAGCTCGTTCAGCTTGGCCAGGGCCTCGTCCACATCGATACGGGGGAACAGATTTTCACCCTTGCTGATGACCGCCTGGTTGGGCAGCACGCCCCACACGTTGGCGTTGTCCCAGCTGCGGCAGGCCTCGTCCGCGCCCAGCTTGGCGAATATCTTATCGCAGGTGTCGGGCATGACCGGCAGCAGCAGGGTCGTGCAGATGCGGATGGTCTCCAGCAGGTTGTACAGCACGGCGGCCAGGCGCTCGCGCTTGTTCTCATCCTTGCCCAGCGCCCAGGGGGCCGTCTCGTCGATATACTTATTGGCCCGGTCGATGACCTTGAACACCTCGTCCAGTCCGTTCTGCAGCTGCAGCTTGTCCATCTCCGCCTGATAGCGGTCACGCAGCGCGCAGGCCATCTTCTTCAGCTCGCAGTCCTCCGGAGCGTCCTCCCGCTGTACGGGCAGCTTGCCGCCGAAGTACTTTTCCGCCATGCCGGTGGTGCGGCTGACCAGGTTGCCCAGCTTGTTGGCCAGGTCGGTGTTGATCGTGCCGATCAGCAGCTCGTTGCTGAAGTTGCCGTCGCTGCCGAAGGGGAACGTCCGCAGCAGGAAGAACCGCAGGGCGTCCACGCCGAACATCTCGGACAGGGCGTAGGGATCGACGACGTTGCCCTTGGACTTGGACATTTTGCCGCCGTCGATGACCAGCCATCCGTGACCGTACACATGCTTGGGCAGAGGCATACCCATGCTCATCAGCATGGCGGGCCAGATGATGCTGTGGAAGCGCACGATCTCCTTGCCCACGATGTGGTAATCGGCGGGCCAGTACTTGTCGTAGTCGTCATATTTATCGTTGTCAAAGCCCAGGGCGGTGCAGTAGTTGAACAGCGCGTCCACCCACACATACACCACATGGCCGGGATCAAAGTCCACAGGAATACCCCAGCTGAAGCTGGTGCGGCTGACGCACAGGTCCTCCAGGCCGGGCTTGATGAAGTTGTTGACCATCTCGTTTACGCGGGTGCGGGGCTGCAGGAAGTCCGTATCCTCCAGCAGATGCTGTATCCGGTCGGCGTACTTGCTCAGCCGGAAGAAATAGGCCTCCTCCTCCGCGTCCTTGACCTCGCGGCCGCAGTCGGGGCACTTGCCGTCCACCAGCTGGCTCTCGGTCCAGAAGCTCTCGCAGGGGGTGCAGTACTTACCCTTGTAGGTGCCCTTATAGATGTCGCCCTTTTCGTACATAGTCTTGAAGATCTTTTGCACGGCGGCGCAGTGATAGTCGTCGGTGGTGCGGATAAACCGGTCGTTGCTGATGTTCATCAGCTTCCACAGGTCCAGAATGCCCTTCTCGCCCTCCACGATGTGATCCACGAACGCCTGGGGCGTCATGCCGGCCTCCTTGGCCTTCGTCTCGATCTTCTGGCCGTGCTCGTCGGTGCCGGTCAGGAACATGACGTCATAGCCCTGCAAACGCTTGTAACGCGCGATAGCGTCGGTAGCCACGGTGCAGTAGCTGTGGCCGATGTGCAGCTTGTCCGAGGGGTAATAGATGGGCGTGGTGATATAAAACGTCTTCTTCTCCATAGGATAGTTCTCCTTTTCCCCGTTCCGAATGGAAGAACGGTATAAACTCACATATATCATTTTAGCCCACACTATGCGCTTTGTCAATCAGCCCCGTATGTAAAATACCGCATTTTTGCGTAAAAACCCATTTACAGACGGCATCATATTCTGTATAATAAGGAATGTTGATTTTACCCGCTGTGCCGCGGAACAAAAGAGCATAGGAGGAAAACAAACGTGTCTTACAGAATTCTTGTAGTCAATCCCGGCTCCACCTCCACCAAGATCGGTGTGTATGAGGATGAGCAGCTTCTCTTCGACAAGACCCTGCGCCACAGTGCGGAGGAGATCGCCCAGTTCAACACTATCCCCGCCCAGAAGGACTGGCGCCGCGACCTGGTAATGAAGGCGCTGCGCGAGCAGGGCTTCGACGCCCGCACCCTCTCCGCCGTCTCCGGCCGCGGCGGTCTGCTGCGCCCCATTCGCGGCGGTACATACGCTGTCAACGACAACATGGTCAAGGACTGCACCATCGGCGTGCAGGGACAGCACGCCTCCAATCTGGGCGGCCTGATCGCCCGCGAGATCGGCGACGAGCTGGGCATCCCCTCCTACATCGTCGACCCTGTGGTCATCGATGAAATGACAGACGTGGCCCGCTATGCCGGCCACCCCCTGTTCCAGCGCGTCAGCATTTTCCACGCTCTGAACCAGAAGGCCGTGGCCAAGCGCTTCGCCAAGGAGCAGGGCAAGAAGTATGAGGATCTGAACCTCATCGTCTGCCACATGGGCGGCGGCGTTTCCATCGGCGCTCACATGAAGGGCAGCGTTGTGGACACCCAGAACGCGCTGGACGGCGAGGGTCCCTTCTCTCCCGAGCGCTCCGGCTCCCTGCCCACCGGTCAGCTGGTGAAGCAGTGCTTCTCCGGCAAGTACACCGAAAGCGAGATGCACCGCATGCTCTCCGGCCGCGGCGGTCTGGTGGCCTACACCGGCTCCAACGATATGCGCTATCTGCTGGCGCAGGCCGAGCACGATAAGAAGATCGCCGGCGTGGTGGATGCCTTCCACTACCAGATCGGCAAGGAGATCGGCGCCATGGCCGCCGTCATGCACGGCAAAGTGGACCAGATCATCCTCACCGGCGGCATCGCCTACGGCAAGGAGACTGTGGACGCCATCTCCGAGATGGTCGGCTGGATCGCTCCCATCACCGTCTATCCCGGTGAAGATGAGCTGCTGGCCCTGGCCCAGGGTGCCCTGCGCGTCCTGAAGGGCGAGGAAAAGGCCCAGGAGTACCGCCGGCCCCGTCCCGAGGACAACAACTGATCAACAGAGAAAACGAAACATCCCGCGGCTCTCGCCGCGGGACGTTTTTGCCTTGACAATAGCCCGGTTTCCCGATATATTGAGGATATCACATATAAAAAGGAGAGAGAAATCATGATGCCTACCACCATGCTCATTATCGCCGGTGTCCTGGCCCTCGTCGCCACTGTCCTGGCCTTCATCTATGTGGTCCCGGAGAAGCGGCGGGAGAAGCTGGGCGCCTTTGGCAAGTTCCTCCACGATACCTGCAACTTCAAGTACCTGATGGTGGAAAAGATCCTTCAGGCCCTGTACATCTTCACCACCGCCGCCGTTATCATCTTCGGCGTGCTCATGCTCTTCCGCACCGAGTACAACTACTGGACCGGCGACCGCATCTGGATGGGCGGCTATGGTCTGCTGATCATCATCCTGGGGCCCATTGCGATCCGCCTCAGCTATGAATTGATGATGATGGCCATCCTGCTGCTGAAGAACGTCATCTCCATCAACCACAAGCTGGCCGATCAGACCGGCAAGGGCAGCGGCGATGTGTTCGCCGCCCCGAATATGCAGGAGATGAAGGAGGCCCTCCGCCAGCGCCGTGAAGCGGCACAGGCGGCACAAGCTGCGGCACAGGCGGCACAGAGCCAGCCCGCCAACTTCTGCGGCCAGTGCGGTGCCAAGCTGGAAAATGGAGTCTGCCCCCACTGCTCCGCCCCCAAGGACAGTGCCCCGGCCGACAGCACACCGCCTCAGGAATAAATCAGGCAAAAAAAGAAGCACCCGCCCGGGTGCTTCTTTTTTTGTTCAGCTTACGATCACATAGCTTCCGCTTTGCGGTGCCTCCGCCGTCATGGCCACCACCCGCGTCTCCGGGTCATAGCCCTCCGGCAGTGCGGCCTTCACCGCGGCAAGGTCGCCCTCCGCCGGCACATACAGCCGGTCGAACAGTTCAGCCATCTGCGCGATGTCCAGGTCCGCCGTGTTCCGCACGACCACCGACAGGGCTGTGCCCTCCGGCAGTGCCGACCGCAGATTTTCGGCAAAGTCGGCCAGCACCTGCGCCGGGTCCGCCGCCGTGTTGGCAACGCCCGTCGTATCCGCCGGGTAGCAGAACTGGTCCAGCAGGACCTCCTTAAAGCCCAGCTCGCCGCACTCCTTCACCAGCGCGGTGATGTATTGCAGCACCTGCGGGTCGGTGGGGTCCAGCCAGGCCTGCCCCTCCGCGTCGTACCACAGCTGCCCGTCCTCCCGGACCAGCGCCGTTTCCGGCACGCTCCGGGCGTAGGCGCTGTCCCGGAAGCACACGATGTGCCCCACGGTGTACCGTCCGCTGCTCAGTAGTGTACGCAGACATTCGATGGGCCGTCCCGTCTCCACCACCACGCCCTGCGGCGTCTCCACGTCCGTGGCGTAGGTGATGCCGCCGGTGGTACGCTTTACCGCCAGCACCAGGTCCTCCGGCGCCAGCGTGTTCATGATGTAGTCCGCGCCCCACCACAGGCAGTCGTCCGGCAGCCGCGTGCCGTGCAGCGCCGCCACCTTCACATGGGGATGCTCCGGCACCACCGTGTCCACGATGTCATCCCGGTCTCCGGTGCCGTCGACGGTGCTGTCATCCGTTTTGTCATCACGGTCGTCCTTCCTGTGGAAAAAAGGAAGGTCGATGGTGGCGTTGCCCGCCTCATCGTACACCACATAGTTCTGCAATACCAGATAGGCCACCGCGCCCACCAGCACCAGCGCCAGCACCACGATCAGCACGATCTTTCCGCCGGACATTCGGCCATGGTAGCTGTTGTATCCCTTTGTTACCATAGGCGTTTACCTCACAAATACGTTTTCCTGTTTACTGTATCGCGTCCAGCAGCGCCACACGCCGGGCGTGACGTCCACCTTCAAACTCCGTGTGCAGGAAGATCTCCACCATCCGCTTGGCCAGATTGCCGCCGGTGATGCCGGCACCCAGCGCCATCATGTTGGCGTCGTTGTGCCGCCGCGTCATCTCCGCCTGGAGAGAGTCGGTGCACAGCGCGCAGCGTATACCCTTCACCTTGTTGGCGGCGATGGAAACGCCGATACCCGTGGTGCAGATCACGATGCCCTTGTCGCATTCCCCGGCGGCCACCGCCCGGGCGGCCCTTTCAGCGAATACGGGATAGTCCACGCTCTCGGTGGAGTAGCACCCGAAATCCTCGTAGTCGATGTCGTTCTCCTCCAGCCAGATGAGGATGTCCTGCTTCAGCAGGTAGCCGCCGTGGTCACAGGCGATGGCAATTTTCATAGTGGTCGTCTCCTTTGTGTTTTTACAGCTTCCGGAACGTGGGCTTTCCGCCCTCAAACGTGCAGAAATACCGGAACCCGCACGTCCGCAGCAGCGCCTGCGTTTCCCGGACGCAGCAGCCTACATATTCGGCGGAGTGCGCGTCCGATCCGATGGTGATGATCTCGCCGCCCGTCTCCCGGTACAGCTTCAACAGCGGCGCGTCCGGCAGGGGCACGTTGCCCCGGTTGGTGTTGCACTCGATGCCGCACCCGCTTTCGATCAGTGCCCGGAAAATCTCCCGGCACTGGTCGTAATGCCCGTCGAAGGTCATCTGCTCGCCCAGATTTTCATTCATGTACCGCAGCGGCAGCGTCAGGTGGCCCAGCACACTGAACCTACCCCACCGCGCCAGACGCAGTACGTCCTCCAAGTAGCTGTCTATGACTCTATGATAATACGTTTCGCTGTTTTTTTCAATGTAATACAGGTCAAAATGTTTGAATTTTTCGCCTGCCATATGCACGGAGCCTATAACAAAGTCCAGCTTTGGCGCCTCGCCCAGCAGTTTCTCCGCCCGGTCAAAGCCCATGGGCGCCTCGCCCAGCTCCGCCCCCAGCCGGATGGCCAGCCGCCCGGTGTATGTCTCCCGCGCCTCCGGCAGCTCCCGCAGCAGCCGCGACCAGTCGAAATGCTCCCGGGGCCGGTGGTCGCCCCACAGCACCGTGTCCACGTGGTCCGTCACGCAGATCTCGTCCAGCCCAGCCCGCACCGCCGCTTCCGCCAGCTCACTGACCGTCAGCTGTCCGTCCGGCGACGTGGCCGAGTGGGTATGATAGTCCGCCAGATACATCCTTCACCTGCTCATTTCTTCTTAAAGAAGCTCTTGCGCTTTTCGTAGTTGCTCTCGCCCAGCATATCGCTGAAGCTCCGCAGGGCCTCCTTCTGCTCCTTCGTCAGATTTCGCGGCGTCTCTACGTTCACGGTGACATACTGGTCGCCGCGGCCTCTGCCGTTCAGCACCGGGATACCCTTGCCCCGCAGCCGGAACACCGTGCCCGTCTGGGTGCCCTCCGGCAGGTCGTATTTCACCTTGCCGTCAATGGTGGGGATCTCCAGCGTGGCGCCCAGCACCGCCTGGGCGAAGGTGATGGGCGCGTCACAGAACACGTCCACGCCCTCCCGGCGGAATGTCTCGTCCGGCTGCACCATGACGGTGATCAGCAGGTCGCCGGCGCTGCCGCCGTTTTTGCCGGCGTTGCCCTGGCCCCGCAGAGAGATGGTCTGGCCGTGGTCGATGCCGGCGGGGATGTTGACCTTGATGGTCTTGCGTTTCCGCACCCGACCCTGTCCGCCGCAGTCGGTACAGGGCTGATGGATAATGCGGCCGGTGCCGTGACACTTCTGGCAGGGACGGCTGGTGGCAAACACGCCCATAGGCGTCCGCTGCTGCACCTGCACCTGGCCGCTGCCGCGGCAGTCGGGGCAGATCTCCGGCGTGGTCCCCGGCTGGCAGCCGCTGCCCTTGCAGGTAGCGCACTGCTCGCTGCGCTCCACGGTCACGTCCTTCTCGCAGCCGAAGGCCGCCTCCTTGAACGTCACGGACACGCTGGCGCGGATGCTCTCGCCCCGCTGGGGCGCGTTGGGGTTGCGCCGCTGCTGGCCGCCGAATCCGCCGCCGAAAAAGCTGCCGAAGATATCGCCCAGATCGCCGAAGTCGAAGCCGCCCGCACCGCCATACGCGCCGCCGCCTGCGCCCGCGCCGTAGCTGGGATCCACGCCCGCGAAGCCGAACTGGTCGTACCGGGCCTTTTTCTCCGGGTCGGACAGCACCTCGTTGGCCTCGTTGACCTCCTTGAACTTCTCCTCGGCCTCCTTGTCACCGGGGTTCATGTCCGGGTGGTACTTTCGGGCCAGCTTTTTATATGCTTTTTTGATCTCGTCCTCCGATGCGCCCTTGCTGACGCCGAGGACCTCATAATAATCTCGTTTTTCCTGTGCCATGGGATAAATCTCCTATTGCCAGTCTTGTTGCCTGCGGAGCCGACTCCATCGGCAAAGCGATGGATTTTGCGTCCTGCCGATGGCAGACCGACGACGGCGTACCGCGTGTACGTCGAGGAGGTCTGACGATGGTAGGGCGCAAAAGGCGCGCTTTTCCTAAACGCCACAACAAGGGACAGGTACTTCCTGCCCCTTATTGCGGGATATATTTGCCTTACTTGTTGTTCTGGTCATCATCGTCGACTACCTTATAGTCGGCGTCGTAGTACTGCTGACCGCCGTTGGGGTCGCCGCCGGGCTGCTGACCGCCCATGTTGGGGTCACCCTGAGGCGCCTGCTGCTGGTACAGCTTCTCGCTCATCTTGTAGAACAGCTGGGTCAGCTCCTCGGTGGCCGCCTTGATGGCGTCGGTGTCCTCGCCCTTCAGCGTCTCCTTCAGCTTCTCGACACCGGCGCGGATAGGCTCCTTCTCGCTCTCGGGCACCTTGTCGCCCACCTCGTTCAGGGTCTTCTCGGCCTGATAGACCATCTGGTCGGCCTGGTTGCGGACCTCCACCTTCTCCTTGATCTTGGCGTCCTCGGCGGCGTACTGCTCGGCCTCCTTGACGGCCTTCTCAATATCCTCCTTGCTCATGTTGGAGGAGGAGGTAATGGTGATGTGCTGGGCGTTGCCGGTGCCCAGATCCTTGGCGCTGACGTTCACGATGCCGTTGGCATCGATGTCGAACGTGACCTCGATCTGGGGCACGCCGCGGCGGGCCGGGGCAATGCCGTCCAGGTGGAAGCGGCCCAGGCTCTTGTTGGCGGCGGCCATCTCACGCTCGCCCTGCAGCACGTTGACCTCCACGGAGGTCTGGTTGTCGGCGGCGGTGGAGAAGATCTGGCTCTTCTTCACAGGGATGGTGGTGTTGCGCTCGATCAGACGGGTGCACACGCCGCCCATGGTCTCAATACCTAGGGACAGGGGGGTCACGTCCAGCAGCAACAGGCCCTTCACGTCGCCGGTCAGCACGCCTGCCTGCAGGGCGGCGCCCATGGCCACGCACTCATCGGGGTTGATGCCCTTGAACGGCTCGCTGCCGGTAAAGCTCTTCACGGCCTCCACCACGGCGGGGATACGGCTGGAGCCGCCCACCATCAGCACCTTGGCCAGGTCGCTGGGCTTCAGACCGGCGTCGGACATAGCCTGACGCACGGGGCCCATGGTGGCCTCCACCAGGTGGCCGGTCAGCTCATTGAACTTCGCCCGGGTCAGGGTGACGTCCAGATGCTTCGGGCCGGTGGCGTCCGCAGTGATATAGGGCAGATTGATGTTGCTGGTGGTCACGCCGGACAGCTCGATCTTGGCCTTCTCGGCGGCCTCCTTCAGGCGCTGCATGGCGACCTTGTCGCCGCTGAGGTCGATGCCGTCGGACTTCTTGAACTCGGACACCAGATATTTCATGATGCACTGATCGAAGTCATCGCCGCCCAGGCGGTTGTTGCCGGCGGTAGCCAGCACCTCGATCACGCCGTCGTCGATCTCCAGAATGGACACATCAAAGGTGCCGCCGCCCAGATCGTAGACCATGATCTTCTGTGCCTGCTCTTTATCCACACCGTAGGCCAATGCGGCGGCGGTGGGCTCGTTGATGATACGCTTCACGTCCAGGCCGGCGATCTTGCCGGCATCCTTGGTGGCCTGACGCTGGCTGTCGGTGAAGTAGGCGGGCACGGTGATGACCGCCTCGCTGACGGTCTGGCCCAGATAGGCCTCAGCGTCGGATTTCAGCTTCTGCAGGATCATGGCGCTGATCTCCTGGGGGGTGTAGCTCTTGCCGTCGATGGTCACGCGGTGATCGGTGCCCATCTCACGCTTGATAGAGGAGATGGTGCGCTCCGGGTTAGTGATAGCCTGGCGCTTTGCCACCTGGCCCACCATACGCTCACCGGTCTTGCTGAACGCCACCACGGACGGGGTGGTGCGGTTGCCCTCCGCGTTGGGGATAACGACTGCCTCGCCGCCTTCCATCACGGCTACGCAGGAATTGGTCGTACCAAGGTCGATACCGATAACTTTAGACATAATGATTGCCTCCTGTATATAGATAAATATTTATTGCTTACTGTATTTGATCTGGCCGCTTAATAGGGCCGGTCCGGCATGATGAGCGCGGCAATGATATAGGCCAGCAAACCGCTTCCGCCCAGCAGGCAAAACACCACCCACGCCAAACGCACCAGCGTGGAGTCGATGTTGAAATACTCCGCGATGCCGCCGCATACACCGGCTATCTTCTTGTCTGTGCTGCTCTTGTACAGCTTCTTGCCTTCCATGTTCGTTACCTCCCTCTCAGTTGGCTACCTTCACCATGGCGAAGCGCAGTATTTTGTCGCCCAGCGTGTAGCCCTTCTGGAATACCTCTACCACGGTGTTCTCCGCCGCGGTCTCGTCCTCGGTGTGCATCACCGCGTTGTGCTTCTCCGGATCGAACTTCTCACCCAGGGCGGGTATCTCCGCAACGTTCAGCTTGGTCAAGACTTCCTCGAACTGCTTGCAGATCAGCTCCAGTCCCTGCCGGTGTGCGTCGCCCTCCTCAAATTGGCTCACGCCCCGTTCCAGGTTGTCCAGCACCGCCAGAAACGGCTTGATGGTGTCGATCTTCGCGTCATTGTACAGGTGCTCCTTCTCGCGCGCAGTCCGCTTCCGGTAGTTGTCGTACTCCGCCGCCAGCCGCAGGTATTTGTCATTGGCGTCCGCCAGCGTTTTCGCCAGCGCCTCCATCTGCTCCATCTGTGCCTTGGTGACGGTGTAGGTATCCTCGGTCGTCTCGGCCGCTTCCGCTGCGTTCTCCGCCGCTTCCGGCGCGGCTTCCTTCGCGGCGCTCTCGGCGGCCTCTGTCGCCTTCTTGTTCTTTTTATTATCCTTTTCGCTCATTCCGTTGTATCCTCCGGTAGCTGTTTTTTACCAAACATACGGCTCAGGCTCTCCGCAAAGTAGCTCAGCCGCGCCGCGACCGCGGCGTAATCCATACGCGTGGGACCAACAACGCCCACTAAGCCGCGCATATTATCGCCGATATCATAGCTGGCGATCACCACGCTGCTCTCCTTCAGCGCGTCGTTGACGTTTTCCGGCCCGATGAGTATCTGCATGGGCGCGTCCCCGGCAGGCACAGGCAGCTCCTGCTTGTTGTCCACCATAAAGCTCATCAGGTCGTGGGCCTTGTCAATATCCCGAAATTCCGGGAACTTCAGCAGCTGGCTGGCGCCGCTGGTGTACACCTGCTGGTGGTTGGACTCCTCCAGCAGCGACCCGGCGTACTCCGTCACCTGGTTCAAAATCAGGAACCATTGGCCGGACACCTGTTCGCTGAGGTTCATCAGCGTGGCGTTCATCTGCTCCGCGGACACCCCGGTAAAGTGGGTGTTCAGCAGGTGACTCAGCTGCGGCAGCGCCTCCGCCTCAACGGGCAGCGACGTCCGCATCAGCTGGCTCTTCACCCGACTGTCCGACAGCATCACCACGGCGATAAAGCCGGAGGCGTCCACGCCGATCAGCTCAAACCGCTGTACCGTGGCCGCCGTGCGGTGGTCCGCTACAGCGTAGGTGGGATAGCCCACAAAGTTGGACACCATCTGTCCCGCCTGGTCGATGACCTGCTCCACCTGCTGCAGGGGCTTTGCCAGCGCCGTATTGATGCTGGCCTCCTCCTCTGCCGACAGGGTCTTGCGGTCCATCAGCTCGTTGACGTACAGCCGGTAGCCCCTGGCCGATGGAATACGTCCCGCCGAGGTGTGGGGCTGCTCCAGGTAGCCCATGTCCGTCAGGTCGGCCAGCTCGTTCCGCACGGTGGCGGAGCTGACCTTTTCCGGCATCAGCGCCACGATGGCCTTGGAGCCCACCGGCTCGGCGGTGTTGATGTAGCTGTCCACCACGATCTTCAGTATTTGCTTTTTTCGTTGGGTCAGTTCCATAGGTCCATTCTCCGTTTAGCACTCGTTATCTTTGAGTGCTAAACGCAGTGTACCACCGGCGGGAACCGTTGTCAATAGCCGGGGTTTTAATTATTTGTGAACAACGGAAAAAAGGGCGTCCCGCCGCCGCGGGACGCCCTTTTTTATTT
>CEAZ01024900.1_pt1 | contig 206594 bp, 203 predicted proteins | sample 557361 | NCBI WGS metagenome assembly CEAZ01 (sample SAMEA3182074, study PRJEB8094) | gut metagenome | biome: human; feature: gut; material: Stool; isolation source: human stools | place: Canada | collected 2012-02-22 | reverse complement strand
CGGGTGGCGCGAACGGCAGTCTTCAGGCTGGACTTCACGGCCACGTTACGCTTGTGCGCCTTCTCGTTGGTGAGAACGCGCTTCTTCTGCGACTTGATGTTTGCCACTATTTCTCCAAACGACGTTTGCTATAAGGACATACAAACGATGATGATAACATGGCACGCGGATAAATCGCCAATGCGTATAAGAGTGTCGCGGAAGGACATGCCGACACTACCAGTTAGAATCGTTTGCGTCGAATATTTCCAGAGGAGGATGGCGTGGGGCAGCAGCATAATCAGCCCGGGTACACCGATCAGTCGTTGATCCGCAACTTTTGCATCATCGCGCATATCGATCACGGCAAATCAACGGTGGCGGACCGTATTCTGCAGTTGAGTGGCATCGTGCCGGAGCGCGAGATGCGCGATCGCTTCCTCGACCGCATGGATATCGAGCAGGAACGCGGCATCACCATCAAATCGCAGGCCGTGCGCGTGCCGTGGACGGTTGACGGCACCGAATACACACTCGGCATGATTGATACCCCCGGCCATGTGGACTTCACATACGAGGTGTCCCGAGCGTTGGCCGCATGCGAGGGTGCGGTGCTGCTTGTCGACGCCACGCAGGGCATTGAAGCGCAGACGCTGTCCAACCTGTATATGGCCATCGACCATGATCTGGCCATCATCCCCGTGCTCAACAAAATCGACCTGCCCAGCGCCGAACCCGACAAGCATGCCGAGGAAATCGCCGGCCTGATTGGTTGTGACCCGTCCGACGTGTTGCGCGTCTCCGGCAAAACCGGAGAAGGCGTCGCCGAACTGCTCGACCGTATCGTCGCCGAAGTGCCCGCGCCGACGGGCAATCCGGACGCGCCTGCCCGCGCGCTCATTTTCGACTCCGTATACGACTCCTATCGTGGCATCGTCACTTACATTCGTATGGTCGACGGTGAACTGAAATCGCGCGAGAAGCTGCACATGATGGGTATCGGCATGACGCATGACCCCATCGAAATCGGCGTGATCAGCCCCGACATGATGCCCACCAAGGCGCTTGGCGCAGGAGAGGTCGGCTATGTGATCACCGGAGCGAAAGACGTCAGCCAGTCCAAGGTGGGCGACACCATCACCTCCGCCATAAATCCGGCTACCGAGCCGCTCGAAGGCTACCGTGATCCGCAACCAATGGTCTACGCCGGCCTGTTCCCAATCGACAACGCGCAATATCCGGAACTGCGCGAGGCGCTTGACAAGCTCAAGCTCAACGACGCGGCCCTCATCTACGAACCGGAAACCTCCGTGGCGTTGGGCTTCGGCTTTCGTTGCGGCTTCCTGGGCTTGCTGCACATGGAGATCGTCACCGAACGTTTGAGCCGCGAATTCGACCTTGACCTGATCTCCACCGCGCCGAACGTGCCGTACGAGGTCACCGCGGAAGACAATTCCGTGCATCGCGTCACCAATCCGAGCGAATTCCCCGAAGGCAAGATCAAGAAGATCGTCGAACCGATGGTTGCCGCCGACATCATCACGCCGAAGGATTTCATCGGTGCGGTGATGGACCTGTGCCAAGACCACCGTGGCCAGATGGGCACCATGGAATACATTTCCGCCGACCGTGTGGAAATGCATTACCGTATTCCACTCGCCGAAATCGTCTTCGACTTCTTCGACCAACTGAAGAGCCGTACCAAGGGGTATGCGTCGCTCGACTACCACGAGGATGGCGAACAGTCCGCCGATCTGGTGAAGGTCGACATCCTTATTCAAGGCGAGAAAGTCGATGCGTTCAGCGCCATCGTGCACCGTGACAAGGCGTACAGCTATGGCGTGATGATGACCAAGAAGCTGCGTGAGCTCATTCCGCGTCAGCAGTTCGAGATTCCCATCCAGGCTGCCATCGGTTCTCGAATCATCGCACGCGAAACCATCCGCGCCCTGCGCAAGGACGTGCTCGCCAAGTGTTACGGCGGCGACATCTCCCGTAAGCGTAAGCTGCTCGAAAAGCAGAAGGCCGGCAAGAAGCGTATGAAGATGCTCGGCCATGTGGAAGTGCCGCAGGAGGCGTTCATCGCAGCCCTGTCCACCGGCGAAGCGGGCAACGACCGCGACACCAAGGACAAGATTCGCGCCGCGCAGAAGTCCGAAGGCTGAGCCTTTCGTGACGTTCGAAATCTACATTCATGTTCCGTTTTGCTTACGTCGCTGCGGCTATTGCGACTTCAACACCTACACGGCCGTGGACATGGGCGCGGGCGCGTCACGCGGCAACTACGCGAACATGGTTATCCGCGAAATGGCGATTGTCTGCGATTGGCAGACAACGCACGGTATCAACGAGCCGAAGGTGGCAACCGTCTTCTTCGGCGGCGGTACGCCGACCACACTCAAGGCAAGCGATTTGGTCGCCATGCTGGATGCGGTACGCGCCACATGGGGCATCGCCGATGACGCGGAAATCACCACCGAAGCGAATCCCGACACGGTGAATGCCGACTATGTGAAAGAACTCGCAGACGGCGGTTTCAATCGTATTTCCTTCGGCATGCAATCCGCGGTACCGCATGTGCTTGCAACGCTCGACCGTACGCATACGCCGGAAAACGTCGCTGCCGGAATCGCAGCGGCCAATGCAGCAGGCATGCGTTCCAGCGTCGATCTGATCTACGGCGCGCCGGGGGAGAGCCTTGACGATTGGCACACATCCGTCCGCACCGCCATCGATTTGGGCGTCAACCATATTTCCGCATATGCGCTCACCATCGCGCCGAATACGAAAATGGGACGACGGATCGCGGCGGGCACGTTGTCGAGACCGGACGATGACGACGAAGCGAACAAATACGAAATCGCCGACACGATGTTCACCGAAGCCGGCCTCGAATGGTATGAGATTAGCAATTGGGCTCGTCCTGGATACGAGTCGCAACACAACCTTGGCTATTGGAGGAACGTCGATTGGGCCGGTCTCGGTCCCGGTGCGCATTCGCATTATGGCGATTGCGAAGACGGCAAAGGATTGCGCTCCTGGGATATCGCGCATCCGCGATTGTGGGGCACCGCCATCAATGAGGGCAATGTGCCATGGGCCGGCAGTGAACGCATCACTGCCGACGAGGACATCGAAGAGACCATCATGTTGGGCCTGCGCATTCGTGAAGGACTCGACACCAGACAATTCAGCCACTTGATTCCTGAGCAAAAATGGATTGAGCTTGAGCACGACGGGCTGATCACAATGCTTGATGGCCGCGCCATACCCACTTTGCGAGGCCGACTGCTCAACGACACCATCATCACGGAGCTGTTGGAAACACTGGACTGACCGGGTTAATGAGCATAAGTGAAGTGCGTGCGCATGAGCATGACATGCGAAGTATGCGTTCATGGGCTAAATCCTCTGCGAGGCATTGACAAAAATAGCCATTCGTTATATGGACACGTGCAACGTTGCCGACATAATGGCGCGGTATTCTAAACCACGCATTAAAGAACCGCAAGACTTTTCTTGCCCAAAAACATTGAAGGTGGTTTCGGTGACTTTCCACGCCCCGTTAGATCTGACGATCCATGATTCCCAAGGTATGTACGATCCTGGAGCCGAGCATGACGCTTGCGGCGTGGGTATGGTCACCACCCTCAACAAGCGTCCGGAACGCAAGATCGTCGATGACGCCATCGAGGTGCTGGTCAATCTGAACCATCGTGGTGCCGTGGGCGCCGAGGAGAACACGGGCGACGGCGCAGGCATTCTCATGAGTATGCCTGACGAATTCATGCGTGCCACCGCCGGTGTGGAGCTTCCTGAAGAAGGCCATTACGCCGCGGGCATCGCCTTCTTGGATCGCGACATCGCCACTTCCGGCCAGCAGGAGCAGGCCATTTCCAAGATCGTGCGCGAAGAGGGCCTCGAAGTGCTCGCATGGCGCGTCGTACCCACCAATCCGGACGGACTCGGCCTGCAGGCGTTGGCCAGCATGCCGGCGTTCAAGACGCTGGTCGTGGCCGATCCGGAAGGCGAACTCGGTGGCATCGAGCTCGATCGCAAGACCTTCCGCATCCGCAAGCGTGTGGAACATGAGGTGGGCATCTACTTCGCGTCCCTGTCCGCACGCACCATCACCTACAAGGGCATGCTCACCACCATGCAGCTCAAGCCCTTCTTCCTGGACCTGTCCGACGAGCGCATGAAGGCGAAAATCGCCATCGTGCATTCCCGCTTCTCCACCAACACGTTCCCAAGCTGGCCGCTGGCACAGCCGTTCCGCCAGCTGGCGCACAACGGCGAGATCAACACCATCCAAGGCAACCGCAACTGGCTGTCCGCACGTGAAGGCCGACTGAGTTCCGAACTGCTCGGTGAATTCAAGCCGCTGCTGCCGATCGCCACCTCCGGCTATTCCGATTCCGGCACTTTCGACGAATGCCTCGAACTGCTGCACCTCGCCGGCCGTTCCATGCCGCACGCCATCTCCATGATGCTGCCGCCGGCATGGGAGAACAACGACCAGCTCGATCCGGACGTCAAGGCTTTCTACGAATACAACAACACGCTGATCGAACCATGGGATGGCCCGGCGCACATCATCTTCACCGACGGCACCCAGGTCGGCGCACTGCTCGACCGCAACGGCTTCCGCCCGGGACGTTGGCAGGTCACCGATGACGGCTACGTCGTGCTCGCGTCCGAAACCGGTGTGCTGCCGGAAGTCGCCGAGGAGCATATCGTCACCAAGGGCCGTCTGGAACCGGGCAAGATGTTCCTCGTCGACACCGACGAGGGTCGCATCATCCCCGACGAGGAAATCAAGAAGACTCTTGCCAGCCAGCACCCCTACCGCAAGTGGGTGGAAGGCAACTCCGTGGAATTGAGTCAGCTGCCCAAGCGCGAGCACGTCAACCACTCCGGTCAGTCCGTGCAGCGTCGTCAGCGCGCCTTCGGCTACACCGAGGAAGATCTGAAGCTGCTGCTCGCCCCAATGGCCAACACCGGCAAGGAGCCGCTCGGCTCCATGGGCAACGATACGCCGCTCGCCGCGCTGTCCAAGCACAGCCGCATGCTGTTCGATTACTTCACCCAGAAGTTCGCGCAAGTCACCAACCCGCCGCTCGACTGGGAACGTGAGAAGATCGTGACCAGCCTCGAATCCGCCATCGGTCCCGAGCCGAACCTGCTGGCCGATTCCGAACTGCACGCCAAGAAGATCCTCATCCCGCTGCCGGTGCTCAACTCCGACGAGATGGCACAGCTCAAGCGCCTCGACCGCGCCAAGATTCTCGGTGGCTATTACAAGCCGTTCATCGTCAAGGGCCTTTACCAGGTGGCCGGCGGCGGACAGGCACTGAAGGACCGTCTTGACGAGATCTTCCAGGAGATCGACGAGGCGATTGAGAACGGTGCCAACTTCCTGGTGCTGTCCGACCGCGATTCCAACTATGCGTGGGGTCCGATTCCATCGTTGCTGCTCACTTCCGCAGTGCAGCACCATCTGCTGCGCCGCCACACGCGTACGCAGATCTCCATGGTGGTCGAAGCCGGCGATGTACGCGAAATCCACCATGTGGCACTGCTGATCGCCTATGGCGCTGCCGCGGTGAACCCGTATCTGGCATTCGAATCCGTCGAAGACCTCTCCCGCAAGGGCTACCTCAAGGTCGACGCGGAAACCGCCGTGAAGAACCTGACCCGCGCGCTGTCCACCGGCGTGCTCAAGATCATGGCCAAGATGGGTGTCTCCACCATCATGAGCTACCGTGGCGCGCAGCTGTTCGAAGCGGTCGGCCTCAACAAGGACGTCATCGACGAGTACTTCACCGGCACCACGTCCCGTGTGGGCGGCGTCGGCCTCGACGAGCTCGCCGAGGAAGTCGCCAGCCGCCATCGCGTGGCGTATCCGACCCAATGGACCGCCCGCCCGCACCGCAACCTGCGTACCGGCGGCGACTACAAGTGGCGTCGTACCGGCGAGGACCATCTGAACGATCCGGAAGCCATCTTCCTGCTGCAGCAGTCCACCCAGCGCGGCGACTACAACCTGTTCAAGAAGTACTCGAACCACATCAACGACACCTCCAACCGTCTGATGACGCTGCGTGGCCTGATGAAGTTCAAGTCCACTCGCAAGCCGATCGACATTTCCGAAGTCGAGCCGGCCAGCGAAATCGTCAAGCGTTTCTCCACCGGCGCCATGAGCTACGGCTCCATCTCCCAGGAGGCGCATGAGACGCTCGCCATTGCCATGAACACGATTGGCGCACGCTCCAACTCCGGTGAAGGCGGCGAATCCGAGGATCGTATCAACGATCCGCTGCGCTACAGCAAGATCAAGCAGATTGCTTCGGCCCGCTTCGGTGTGACCAGCGACTATCTGGTGCATGCCACCGACCTGCAGATCAAGCTCGCCCAGGGCGCGAAGCCTGGCGAAGGTGGCCACCTGCCGGGAGCCAAGGTTCCGCCGTGGATCGCCAAGGTACGTCACGCCACCCCGGGCGTGGAGCTCATCTCCCCACCGCCGCACCACGACATCTACTCCATTGAGGATCTGAAGCAGCTGATCAACGATGCGAAGATGGCCAATCCGAAGGCCCGCATCCACGTCAAGCTCGTCTCCGAATTCGGCGTCGGCACCATCGCTGCCGGCGTGGCCAAGTGCCATGCCGATGTGGTGCTGATTTCCGGCTATGACGGCGGCACCGGCGCGGCTCCGCTCAACGCCATCAAGCATGCCGGCACCCCGTGGGAGATCGGCCTGTCCGAAACCCAGCAGACGCTGGTTCTGAACGGCCTGCGTTCCCGCATCACCGTGCAGTGCGACGGCGAGCTCAAGACCGGTCGCGACGTGGTGATCGCCGCGCTGCTTGGCGCCGAGGAATTCGGCTTCGCCACCGCCGCGCTGATCGTCGAAGGCTGCGTCATGATGCGCGCCTGCCAGAAGAACACCTGCCCGCAGGGTATCGCCACCCAGGATCCGGAGCTCCGAGCACGCTTCAAGGGCAAGCCGGAACATGTCGTCAACTTCTTCATGTTCATCGCCGAGGAAGTCCGCGAACTGCTCGCGCAGCTCGGCTTCCGCACGCTGGAAGAGGCCGTCGGCCATGTCGAATGCCTCGACCAGGACGAAGCCATCAAGCGTTGGAAGTCCGACGGCATCGACCTGAGCAACGTGCTCATGCAGCCGGGTCCGGTTCCGGGAACCATCCTGCACAAGACGATCGATCAGAACCATGAGCTCGACAAGGCGCTCGACAACAAGCTCATCGAGCTTGCCCAGCCAGCCCTTGACAAGAAGGAGCCCGTGCGTATCGAAATGCCGATCCGCAACGTGTACCGTACGCTCGGCACCATGCTCGGCTATGAGATCACCAAGCGTTACGGCGAGGAAGGTCTGCCGGACGACACCATCGGCATGACGTTCCATGGTGCCGGCGGCCAGTCCATTGGCGCGTTCATTCCGCGTGGCGAAACCATCCGCGTCTACGGCGAAGTCAACGACTACGCGGGTAAGGGCCTGTCCGGCGGCCGCATGGTGGTCCGTCCAGAGGACGGCATCACCTTCGATCCGCACGAGAACGTGATCGCAGGCAATGTCACCGGCTTCGGCGCGACTTCCGGCCAAATGTTCGTGGCCGGCCGCGCAGGCGAACGTTTCGCCGTACGTAACGGCGGCGCCACCTTCGTGGTGGAAGGCGTGGGCGACCACGGCTGCGAATACATGACCGGCGGTACGGTCGTGATTCTCGGCTCCACCGGCCGTAACCTCGGCGCGGGCTTCTCCGGCGGCAACGTGTACGTGCTCGACCTCGACATGAAGCAGGTCAACCCGGCGGCCGCCACCAACGGCGCGCTGCTGTTCGAGCCGCTTGACGCCGATGCCGACAAGCTGGTGCACGGTCTCGTCAAGCAGCATGCCGAAGAGACCGGCTCCGCCTTCGCGAAGGCCCTGCTTGACGACTGGGAAAACAGCGCCAAGCGATTCACCCACATCGTTCCGAAGCACTTCCTCGCCATGCAGAAGGCGATGAAGGAAGCCGAGGAGAAGAACATCGATTTCAATACGCCCGGCGTCTGGGAACAGGTGTACGAGCAGGTTATGGAAGGAGCGCGCTGACATGGGAGATCCTCGTGGATTCCTGAAGGTCCGTACCCGTCGCGAACTGGCCGAACGCCCCGTTGAAGAGCGAATCAAGGACTGGTTCGACGTTCACACCGAATCCGGCCTGCAGTCCTGGACCACCGAGCAGGCGGCCCGCTGCATGGATTGCGGCACTCCGTTCTGCATGAGCGGATGCCCGCTCGGCAACATCATTCCGGAGTTCAACGATCTGGTCCGTCAGGAGAAGTGGGAGGACGCGTACAACCGTCTGTCCGAAACCAACAACTTCCCCGAAGTGACCGGTCGCATCTGCCCGGCATTGTGCGAAGCCGCCTGCGTGCTTGGCATCCATCAGCCGGCCACGATGATTCAGAACGACGAACGCACCATCATCGATCAGGCATGGAGCCTTGACTACGTCAAGCCTCTGCCGCCGCAGCGTCTGACCGACCAGACCGTTGCCGTGGTCGGTTCCGGCCCATCCGGTCTCGCCTGCGCCCAGCAGCTCACCCGTGCCGGCCACACCGTGGTCGTATACGAGCGTGATGACGCCATCGGTGGTCTGATGCGTTACGGCATTCCGAACTTCAAACTCGACAAGCGCCTCATCGACCGCCGAGTCGAGCAGATGGAAGCCGAAGGCACCGTGTTCCGTACCGGCGCGGAAATCGGCAAGGACATCTCCTGGGATGACCTGCGTTCCCGCTACGACGCAGTGGTGGTTGCCATCGGCTCCACCGTGCCGCGTGACATGAAGATTCCAGGCCGTGATCTCAAGGGTATCCATTTCGCCATGGAGTTCCTGCCGGACGCCACACGTCGCGTGTACGGTGTCAAGCCGGTCAACGACATCACCGCCGAAGGCAAGCATGTGGTGATCATCGGCGGCGGCGACACCGGTTCCGACTGCCTCGGCACATCCCTGCGCCAAGGCGCTAAGGACGTCACCGTGCTGCAGATCATGCCGCAGGAACCGAAGGAGCGTCCGGCCAACCAGCCATGGCCGACCTTCGCCCGCCTGTACAAGGAAACCTCCTCCATGGAGGAAGGTTTCGAAACGCAGCGCGCCGAATACGTGTACAACACCGACTCGGTCAACTTCGAGGGCTCCGATGAGGACAAGGCCAAGGTGAAGGTGGAGAACTCCACCGCCACCGAAGGCTTCGTCGCCGACGAGAACGGACATGTCACCGGTCTGAAGGTCGTCAACGTCGCTCCAGGAGAGAACGGGCCGTTCACCCGCCAGCCAGGCACCGAACGAGTGATTCCCGCCGATCTGGTGCTCATCTCCGTGGGCTTCCTGCACCCTGACACCACCACGTTGGTGGATCAGCTGCCGGTCGACCTTGACGGTCGAGGCAATGTGGCGCGTAACGACAAGTTCGCCACCTCCCAGGACGGCGTCTTCGCCTGCGGTGACGCCGGACGTGGCCAGAGCCTCGTCGTGTGGGCCATCTCCGAAGGTCGCTCCTGCGCTGCCGCGGTCGACGAGTACCTTACCGGCTCCACCGAACTGCCGGCACCGATCGTCGCTTCCAAGCGTCCGATGATGCTGCCGCGATAGACAACACTGTTGTAAGGGTATGAACGAGGTAGCCCGGTTCGCGAATAGTGAGCCGGGCTACCTGTTTTTCACCCGAAATGCGGTAAAGTAATCCCAGCACCATGCAACAAAGGAGTGACTAATGCCAAATCGCGCAGAACGACGTGCCCAGGCCAAGCGCAATCGCAGGGGAGTGCCACAGCAATACGACCAAACCCAAGGCCGCGCACGTTCCGGCATGTTGGACGAGTATCAGCTGCAGGAAAAGTCACGTCGTCTGCAGGACGGCACCGATGGGCCATGGAAGCCGAGTGCCAGTACGATCACGGAAACGGAAAACGTGCTGAACACCAATCCTGATTACAAGAATCCGAAGATGTTCAAGGCACCCCATTCCGTCCGCCAATGGTTCCGTGTGGCCAGTTGGGTGCTGATTGCGCTGTCGGCCATCGCCTTCCTCGTGGTCATGTGGCTGCCGTCGCATCCGATGTGGCTCATCTCCACAGTCGCCATCGTCTTCGCAGTCGGTGTGCTGAGCCTGTTCTTCACGGCCGGCAACCCGAAGCACAATCCGAATCTCGACCAAAACGGAACAGCCGTCTGATCACAAAAACGATGGAAAGCGGTGAGACAACCAGAAGCATTTGTCTCACCGCTTTTTCTATCGGATTTTAGGTATGCGCTACTTGACTTCGACTAACCGTAAAGGGTATGCGAGAATGCTGTTTCATCGTTTTTCAGAAAAAGAATGGAACTTTCTGAAAAACGATGAAAACAATGAGTGTTTTTCGTGTCTGATGTTTTACAGTAGAACAGGAAACGCTGGAAGACTCGAGGAGGAGATTACAGACATGAAGGTTGACATTCTATCGCGTGAATACCCGCCCAAGGTGTATGGCGGCGCGGGGGTGCATGCCGAAGAGCTTTCCAAGGTGCTGGCGGAACGTGTCGATGTGACGGTCCGCGCATTCGACGGGCCGCGCACGGCCGCCGACATTCCCGCGATTCCCGGAACCGACCCGAAAGGGTCGCTCACGGTCGTCGGCTACGACGTGCCGAAGGAGCTTGAGGATGCGAACGGTGCGCTGAAGACGTTTGGCGTCGATTTGCAAATCGCCAACGACGTTGATGCCGACATCATCCATGCGCATACATGGTACGCATGCCTTGCCGGCTATCTCGCCAAAATGCTGCATGACACCCCATTGGTCATCACCGCGCACTCGCTTGAACCGTTCCGTCCATGGAAACGTGAGCAGTTGGGCGGCGGCTACAATCTGAGCTCCTGGGCTGAGAAAGACGCCTACGAGCATGCCGACCGCGTGATCGCCGTATCCGCGGGCATGCGTGAGGATATCCTCACCGCCTATCCGAACCTTGACCCGGACAAGGTGGTCGTAGTGCATAACGGCATCACCATGAGCCAGTTTGAAACCCCGGCGGATGACGATCCGGGCTGGAAGGTGTTCGAACGTTACAACATCGACCGCAGCAAACCGACCTTGCTGTTCGTCGGACGCATCACCCGTCAAAAGGGTCTGCCGTACCTGCTTCAGGCACTGCACTTCGTGGACCCGAACATCCAGGTCGTTCTGTGCGCCGGCGCTCCCGACACGCCGGAAATCATGGAAGAGGTCAAGACCGCCTTCGCCAAGCTCGACGAGGAACGCGGCAACATCATCTGGATTGAGGAGATGCTGCCGAAGCCGGAACTCAACGCACTCGAACATGGCTGTGACGCATTCATCTGCCCATCCATCTACGAGCCGCTCGGCATCGTGAATCTGGAAGCCATGGCATGCGGTCTGCCGGTGGTCGCCTCTGCGACCGGTGGCATTCCGGAAGTCGTCGTCGACGGCGAGACCGGATATCTGGTGCCGGTCGACCAACTGCATGACGGCACTGGCACCCCCACCAACCCTGACAAATTCGTGCACGATATGGCCGACGCCATCAACCGCATCATGGCTGACCCTGAAAAGGCGAAGCGGATGGGACAGGCCGGTTACGAGCGTGCCCGCGACCACTTCAGCTGGGAGTCCATCGCAGACAAGACCGTCAAAGTCTACGAGGACGTGCTTGCCGAACGGAAGTAGAACCGAACCTGTCTGATCGCGGATAACCGATCCGGCTGATCGATAGCCAGAATATTCCTGAAATGCCTCCTGCCGACGCACTATGCTGGCAGGAGGCATCATCGCATCCAAGTGGTTTGTGAAAATGGAGGGGACCATGAACGAACAGAGCATCGCGTTGAAACTGGACGATGTGGAATTCCGTCGCCGCAGGCGCGTAATTCTCACCAAAGTCAATCTGGAAGTCAAAAAAGGCGAGAAATGGGTGCTGTTCGGTCCCAACGGCATCGGCAAATCCACGTTGGTGCAGATGATGAGCACCCGTGGATTCCCATCCGAAGGCACAGTCGACATTCTTGGAAACCGTCTGGGCAAAGTGAACGTGTTCTCCTACCGCAACCGCATCGGTTTGAGCTCGGCCGAACTCGGACGTGCGTTCCCACCGCAGGAAGATCCTCTTGACGCCATCGTGACGGCGCTGACCGCAACCACCGGCCGTTGGCGCGACACCTATACTGACGAGGATTACGCCAAAGCCCGCTCATTGATGCGTGAATTCGGCATCGAATACCTGGAAGGCAAGATGATGTTCAAGCTTTCCGAAGGCGAACGCACTCGCGTGCTTATCTGCCGTGCGTTGATGGCGGATCCCGATTTGCTGATTCTTGACGAGCCGACCACGGGTCTTGATTTGGGTGGGCGTGAGATTGCTTTGCGTGCGTTGAGTCGTGTTGGTGCGGAGCAGTCTGACCGCGCCGTGATTCTGGTGACGCACCGTCTTGAGGAGATTCCGCAAGGCTTCGACCATGTGGCGATCATGGGACGTATCACCGGCAACGAGGCGGACGCGTATGCGGATAATGTGGCCGGCAACGATCCGGCGCCGGGCACTATCGTGTATACGGGTGATTTGGAGCATGGTTTTACTTCTGAACGGTTGAGCCAGGTGTTTGGTTTGGATTTGAAGGTCACGCATGCGAATGGTCGTTGGAACGCGTACGCGGTGTGATGTTGACGTCGCCGTCACATTGCCGTCGCTTCGTGCCGTCTGCCGGTATGACGGCGGATACGGTAGCATAGGTTCGTTGCTGTCCGTGGAATAATGCGGTCTGCAATCGTAAGCCATAGTCGTGAAATCGTATACTGAACGAACGTACGAAGGAGCGTGAACCATGCGTCGAGGGCCGCTTGCCGCCGGTGAAAAAGTGCAGTTTACGGACCGCAGGTCGAATAAAATCACCGATCAGCTGGTGCCGGGTGGTGTGACGCAGACTTCGCATGGCATCATCCTGCATGATGATGTGATTGGCCAGACGGAAGGATCCGTTGTCGTGACGGTGAGTGCGAAACGTGAGGCTCAGGTCAACCAGACGCATCCGGAACGCGACGCGAACAAGCCGTGGAAGGGGACGCGTGCCATCGGTGGTTGGGAGTTCGCCGTCATGCGTCCGCGCTTGGCTGACTATGTGCTGTCCATGCCGCGTGGCGCGCAGATCATGTATCCGAAGGACATCGCGCAGGTCATTCAGCTCGGTGATATTCGTTCCGGTATGAACGTGCTGGAATCCGGAGCCGGTTCGGGCGCGATGAGCATCAATCTGCTGGATGCCGTGGGGGAGGGCGGAAGCCTCACCACCATCGAGATGCGTTCGGAATTCGCGCGCGTCGCCGAAGCCAACGCGACGGTTTACTTTGGCGAACGTCCCGCATGGTGGGATTTGAGGACCGGCGATTTCGATTCGGTCGCGGCTGGTTTGCCGGAACACTCCTTCGACCGCATCATGCTTGACATGCTTGACCCGTGGAACCGTCTTGAACAGGCGTATCGCGTGATCGCGCCTGGCGGCGTGCTCGTCGCGTACGTCACCACCACCACGCAGTTGAGCCGTCTTGCCGAAGCGTTGCGCGAGGCCGGTTGCTGGACCGAGCCGGACATTCAGGAGACTTTGGAACGTAATTGGAAGGCGCAAGGACTGGCCATCCGTCCCGATCACCAGATGATTGGACACACCGGTTTCCTCATGGTTTCTCGCGCGATGGCTCCGGGCTTTCAGGCGTTGCGTAAACGCGACCGTGCCACGAAGGACACGACGACCGACATCGATTCGTTGACGCTCGAGGAGCGTGCCGAACAGCTTGAGGATCTGGAATTGCGTGACATTTCCGATCGCAAGCTGCGCAAGGTGCTGCGTGACCTCGACGCGCAGGTCGAAGCCATAAAGGAGTAGATTTAGAGCGTTTCATGCCATGTCCCAGCGGAAAATCTGAGACAATGGATATTAGACATTTGAAATGCGGCGCTGGAACCGGATCGGAGCGTGCGATTATGGGAACGAGCCTGAAGAAGGTCGCCAAAAAGACCAAGGAATACAAGTATGTGCTGCTGGCGATGCGCCACGCCAAAACCGAGCCGTTCGGCGGCAACGGCAGCGACGTGGGACGTGAGCTCACCGACAAAGGACGTAAGCAGGCCAAAGCCGTGGCCAAAGGATTGGCGGCGTTCAAAATGGTGCCCACTCGCATCGCATGCTCCAGCGCCACCCGCGCCCGTCAGACCTGCGATCGCATGCTCAAGGTGTTCGGCGACGATCCGAAAGTCGACTACCGGCAAAGCCTGTACGAAGGCGGCGTGCAATCCGTGTTCGACGAGCTCGCGCAAACCAAGGAAAAGCATCGCACGCTGCTCGTGCTTGGCCACGAACCGACCATTTCGATCGCCTGCCAATGGCTGGCCAGCACCGAATCCGATCCGACGTTGCTTGACCTGCTGAATCTCGGCATGTCCCCGGCCTCGATCGCCGTATTCGGCTCGAACGAGCCATTCAACCAGTGGCAGCTGCACAGCGGCGAACTCATCGCGCTGCTTACCGCCAAAGACTTCGAGTAGGGCTTGCGTGTTCCGGGCTGATTCGGAACGATGAGCATTCCGCAGAGTGCTGTGATTTGACTTCAAGCGGCTTCAAGGTTGTATGGTGCTTTCTGAACCGATGTTCAGAATGATGGATAGGAAAGCCCATATGAACAATCCCAGTGCGTTCCCTCTTGGGGAACCAAATGACGGTTTCGCCCAGTATTTCGACGGACAGAGCTGGCTTGCGCCGGTACTTGACGCGCCTGAAGTGTCAATCCACAATGTGACGTTCGAACCTGGATGCCGGAACCACTGGCATATCCACCATCACGCGGCCCAGATTCTCATTGCGGTCGGAGGGCGTGGCTACTACCAGCTTGAGGGCGAAGAGCCGAAGGAGCTTGAACCGGGACAGGCCGTCCGTATTCCGCCGGACGTTAAGCATTGGCACGGCGCCGCCCCTCACGAAGCTTTCAGCCATTTGGCGTTCATGATTGCGGATGGCACGGGCGACGCGACGAATGAATGGCTGGAACCCGTGGACCCCGACGCATACGGGACATTGCGTTAAATCCGCTTGCCGGGCTGTTCTGCATTATTGATCCATAAACATAAATGTGTGAATATAGACGGCATACGGACTGCGTTATAAGGACAGTTTATAACGACACTCAAATTTTCTTGATGTCTTATAGCTGGCGGTTTTGTGATAGCTTGAGCGGGTTGCATTGTTCATATCAGATGGAGGATTCATGTCCGCTCTTACTTCCGTCTCCGGTTTCCCGCGCATCGGCCAGAACCGTGAGCTGAAGAAAATCATCGAAGCGTATTGGAAGGGCAACACCACCCTCGACGAGATGCGTTCCACCGCCAAGGAACTGCGCGCCAAGCATTGGAAGCTGCAGCAGGCCGCCGCCATCGACCTGATTCCGAGCAACGACTTCAGCTATTACGACCAGATGCTCGACACTGCCATCCTGCTCAACGTCATTCCGCAGCGCTACCAGCGTCTCGCCTTCGAGAACCCGGAAGAGACCCTCTTCGCAATGGGCCGCGGCTATCAGGGCGAGAAGGGCGACGTGACCGCCCTGCCGATGAAGAAGTGGTTCACCACCAACTACCACTACCTCGTGCCGGAAATCGACTCCGCCACCGACATCAAGCTCAACAGCACCAAGCCGTTCGACGAATTCAACGAGGCGAAGGCGCTCGGCATCGCCACCAAGCCGGTGCTCATCGGCCCGTACACCTTCCTCAAGCTCGCCCGCAATCCGCAGGCCGAGGAGCTCGACTACGACAAGGGCCTCGTCAACGCGGTCGCCGCGGTGTACGCCGAAGTCGTCGCCAAGTTCGCCGAACTGGGCGCGCAGTGGATCCAGATCGACGAACCGTACCTCGTGCTCGACAAGGAGCCGGGCGATGTCGAACTGTTCAAGAGCCTGTACGCCAAGATCCTGCCCGCCCGCGAAGGCAAGGTCAAGGTGCTGCTCAACACCTACTTCGGACATATCGCCGACGTGTACGAAACCGTCAACCTGCTCGGCTTCGACGGTATCGGCCTGGACCTGAACGAAGGCAAGGACGAAAACCTCGCCGCCGTCGAAAAGTACGGCGTGGCAGAAAACACCACCATCTTCGCCGGCGTGATCAACGGCCGCAACATCTGGCGCAACAACTACGCCGTGAGCCTCGGCCTGGTCGACGCGCTGAAGCAGGTCACCGCCAACGTGGCCGTCTCCACCGCCAGCTCCCTGCTGCACGTGCCGTTCAGCACCGAAGGCGAGGATGGTCTCGCCGACGACGTGCGCAAGCACTTCGCCTTCGCAGTCCAGAAGCTCGACGAACTGCACGAAGTCGCCGTGCTCGCCGACGCTTCCGACGACGAGAAGAAGGCATCCGCCGAACTCGCAGCCAACCAGGCGCTGTTCGACGGCACCCGCGTCGCCGCCGATCCTGCGGTCGCCAAGCGAATCGCAAGCCTTACCGACGCCGACTTCGTACGTCAGCCGGCACGCGCCGAACGCCAGAAGGAGCAGCGTGAGGCGCTGAACCTGCCGCTGCTGCCCACCACCACCATCGGCTCCTTCCCGCAAACCAAGGAAGTGCGCGCCGAACGCGCCAAGCTGCGCAAGGGCGAGATCACCAAGGCCGAATACGACGAATTCATGAAGAACCAGATCGACGCCTGCATCAAGCATCAGGAGGAAATCGGCCTCGACGTGCTCGTCCACGGCGAATTCGAACGCAACGACATGGTCGAATACTTCGGCCAGAACCTCAACGGCTTCCTGTTCACCAAGAACGCGTGGGTGCAGTCCTACGGCACACGTTGCGTCAAGCCTCCGATCGTGTGGGGCGACGTATCCCGCGCCAACCCGATCACCGTGGAATGGAGCGCCTACGCGCAGTCCCGCACCGACCATGTGATGAAGGGCATGCTCACCGGTCCGGTCACCATCCTCAACTGGTCCTGGCCGCGCGAGGACATCACCCACGAGCAGCAGACCCAGCAGCTGGCCCTCGCCATCCGCGACGAAGTGCTCGACCTCGAAGCCGCAGGCATCAAGGTCATCCAGATCGACGAGGCCGCACTGCGCGAGAAGCTGCCGCTGAGGAAGACCGACTGGCACAAGAAGTACCTCGACTGGGCCATTCCGGCGTTCCGTCTGGTGCATTCCGCCGTCAAGCCGACCACGCAGATCCACACGCACATGTGCTATTCGGAGTTCAACGACATCATCAAGGACATCGACGCGATGGACGCCGACGTGATCTCCTTCGAAGCCTCCCGTGGCGACCTTGTGGTGCTCGACGCCATCCACGACGCCAACTTCGAAACCGAAGCCGGCCCGGGCGTGTACGACATCCACTCTCCGCGCATTCCGTCCGAACAGGAGATCGAGGACCGCATCTACGAGATCCTGAAGAAGATGGACGTCGAAAAGGTGTGGATCAACCCGGACTGCGGCCTGAAGACCCGTGGCAACGCCGAAACCTGGCCGAGCCTGGAGAACCTCGTCGCCGCGGCCAAGGCCGTGCGCGCCAAACTCGCCAAGTAAGGCCGGCATAGGCATAAACAGGCAAGATTTCCAAGGAATCACATGCATTCGCCAATCTTCTCGCTGGAGGTGTTCCCTCCCAAGCGCACCAGCCCTGTAGGTACCATCTACGATACGTTGGATGGCCTGCAGGGGCTGGACCCTGACTTCATCTCCGTCACCTACGGCACCGGCAAATCGTCCGACCGCACGCTGACCGCACGCATCGCGCATACGGTGAACGAATACGGCATTCCGGCCGTGGCGCACCTGACCGCGCAATACCTTGACAAAGACGACGTGGACGAGGCGCTCGACCTGTTCGACCAAGCCAAAGTCTCCGGCGTGCTCGCTTTGCGAGGCGACCGTGTGGAAGGAGCCGAACCGGCGGGAGTGTTCGACCATGCGAGCGATCTGGCGGCCTACATCCGCGAGAAGCGTCCGGATCTCAAGATCTACGGCGCCTGCTATCCGGAAAAGCACCCGCAGGCGGCCACGCTTGAGGAGGATATCGACAATCTCAAGAAGAAGGTCGACGCGGGCGTAAGCCACCTCATTTCCCAGCTGTTCTACGACAACGAGGATTTCCTTCGATTCGTGGACAAGGCTCGTGCCGCCGGCATCGACGTTCCGATCGAAGCCGGCATCATGCCGGTGATGAACGCGAAGTCGGTGCTGCGCATGTCGAAGATGTGCGAATCGCGTGTTCCTGAAAAACTTGCCGTCCTGCTTGACAAGTGGGGGAGCGACACCGCGCTGCTTAAAGAGGCGGGTATCGCCTACGCGTCCGAACAGATCTGCGACTTGGCGGCACGCGGCGTCGACGGCGTGCACCTGTACACGATGAACCATCCATGCGTCAGCCGGCGCATCTGGTCCAACGTCAAACCATTCTTCGTCTGATTCCGGACGATGCAACAAACACGAAAGGGATGGTTTCCGGCAGCTGTCGGAAACCATCCCTTTCGCCATACTTACGGATATAAACGATTACTATGGGAACCATGGCTTCTTCTACGCATCAGTTTGGGGTGCTCGATCTGATTCGGGCAGGATTGCAGGATCTGGACACGGCACGCACGCTGCTTGACGAGTTGCGCGCCGACGGCATCGACGACGACCGGCTATGCCTGCTGATGAAAACATTGGAACAGACCTGCGAGCCCGACATCGCGCTACGCAACCTCGTCGACATCATCAAAGCGTTGCAAAGCCAAGGCCGCGACTTCCACCAGGTCATCACCGACGACGCCGGACTCGTACGACTCGTCACCGTGCTCGGCGTGTCCGACGAAATGGGCAAGCTCATGCGCTTCCGCCCCGAACTCGTCATGGCCGCAGCCAGCGACTCATGCGAAAGCCACCTGTACAACCACGCCCAGCGGCGCGCACATGTGCTCGAAGCGGTCGGTGCCGACCCTGTCGACAGCCGCACGCCGAAAGCCTCGAAACCCCTTGCGGAGGCGGCGACTGCCTTGCGACAGACCTACAGAAAACAGCTCGCCGCCATCATGGCGCAGGACACCACCGCGGAAGATCCCATCGAAATCCAGCCGAGAATCAGCCAGGAACTGTCCGATCTTGCCGACGCGGCCCTGGAAGGCGCGCTCGCCATCGCCCGCAACGAAGTGGACGGCAGCGAACACGTGCGCTTCGCCATCATCGGCATGGGCAAGCTCGGCGCACGCGAACTCAACTACGTATCCGACGTGGACCTCATCTACGTGGTGGAACCGGCGGACGCGGACACCAACGGCATGACCCTCAACCGTGTCGGCACCAAAATGGCCACCACCCTGCAGCGCGTATGCCAATCCGTCATCATGGGCGTCGCCGAACCTACATTGTGGCAGATCGATGGCGGACTGCGCCCCGAAGGCAAGGACGGCCCGCTCGTACGCAAACTCGAATCGCACGAAGCCTACTACGAACAGTGGGCGGAAAACTGGGAATTCCAAGCCCTGCTCAAGGCCCGCCCCGTGGCCGGTGACCCCGACCTCGGCCAAGCGTACATGGACATGACCCGACCGTTCGTATGGGCCGCATCCAAACGCGACAACTTCGTCTACGACTGCCAGCAGATGCGCAAACGAGTCGAAGACCTCATCCCCGCGCCCCTGAAGGACCGTGAAATCAAACTCGGCCGCGGAGGCCTACGAGACGTGGAATTCACCGTGCAGATGCTCCAACTCGTCCACGGCCGCGCCGACGAGACCCTGCGCACCAGCTCCACCCTCGAATCGCTGCAACGCCTCGCCGAAGGCGGATACGTCTCACGCAGACAAGCCAAGAAGCTCTCCTGGGACTACCGCTTCGAACGCGTCATGGAACACCGCCAGCAAATGTGGGCGCTCAAACGCACCCACCTGTTCCCGGACCTCGGCAAAGCCAGTCTCGGCGGCATCGAACGCAAACGCGACACCAACGACGACGAACTCAACCACAACCTCGAACTGCGCAGACTCGCCCGGGCCTTCCACATGCACCCCGAGGAACTCGTCGACAAATACGACGAAACCCGACGTGAAGTGCGCCACCTGCACATGGACATCTACTACCGGCCCATGCTGCCCATCAACGCCGGCCTCGACGACGAACAAGTGGAACTGTCCGCCAACGCCATGCAGGAACGCTTCGCCTCCATCGGATTCGCCGACCCCGACGCCGCCATGCGCCACGTCACCGCACTGACCGCCGGCATCTCCCGTGCCGCGAAAATCAACCGCATCCTCCTGCCCGCCGCCCTCCAATGGCTCGGCGAAGGGCAAAACCCCGACATGGGACTGCTCAACTGGCGCAAACTCGAAGAACACTTTGGCACGGACAGCGAATACCTCGGCTTCCTGCGCGACTCGCCGTCCGCCGCGCAACGCCTGTGCCACATCCTGTCCAATTCGCGGTTCCTGGGCGACGCACTCAACAAATCCGTCGAATCCGTCACCTGGCTCGGCAGCGACAACGACCTGCAGCCACGCTCACGCGAAAGCCTCGACGTGCAGACACACGCCTCACTCGAACGCAACGCAGGCAGCATCAACGACTTCGCCAACTCCATCCGCGCCATGCGACGCCACGAAATCGAACGCATCGGACTAGGATGGATGAGCGGCGTCATCGACGACAAGGCGTCGCTCGCAGGTATGACCGACGTATACGATGCGGCCATCGACGCATCGCTCACCTGGGCCATCCGCCACCAAACGCAGGAAATGGGACTCGACGAAGCGCCGGCGGCAATCGCCGTCATCGGCATGGGACGCTACGGCGGCAGGGAAGTGAACTTCAGCTCCGACGCCGACGTCATCATCATCTACCGGCCGTCCGATAACGCCGACGACAACCAAGCCAACCTCTTCGCACGCAAAGTGCAGGAAGACCTCCGCGCCATCCTGCAAGGACCGACCACGCTCGAACCCAAAATCGAACTCGACATGGACCTGCGGCCCGAAGGCAAAAACGGACCCCTCGTGCGCTCCTACGCGTCCTGCGAGGAATACTACCGTTCCTGGGCGAGCACATGGGAGCACCAGGCGCTCCTGCGTGCGCGTTACGCGGCAGGCGACGCGGCGCTCGCCGAGGATTTCCTGATGAACGTCGCCGACCCGCTGCGCTATCCGAAGATCGATTTGACGGAGGCGCAGGTCGCCGAAATACGCAAGCTCAAGGCGCGTATGGAAGCCGAGCGATTGCCGCGCGGCGTGCGTAGGGACCGTCACCTGAAGCTGGGCAAAGGTGGTCTGTCCGACGTGGAATGGACGATTCAGCTGCTGCAGTTGCAGCATGCCGGCGACAACGCGAACCTGCGAGTCAACGGCACGATGCAGGCGTTGGACGAGTTGGAGCGGCGCAAGCTGGTTTCCGCCGGCGACGCCGTCGTATTGCGACGCGCATGGTGGATGTGCACGGCCGCGCGCAACGGCAGCTACCTGTGGAGCGGGCGCGTCAACCAGGCGGATATCCTGCCGGATGACACGTATTCGCTGGGAGGACTCGCCGTCTATCTCGGATACGACGCGAATCGCGGACAGCATTTCGAAAACGATCTGCTTGCCGTAATGCGCAAGGCGCGCGACGTGACGGAACGTCTGTTCTACGGCCTTTCATGAAACGATTCGAGCGGGCGCTCGGTGAACACGCGGTGAACGCTCCGGGTCAGTGTTTCGGGCTATAGTTGGCTAGGTCACTTTCAGTGGCCACCTTCAACCACAAGTTGCATGAAAGGTGAGCCGTTGTCCTCAGTACTCGAACCGGCGGTCGAAACGCCGATGGTCGGAAAAAGCGTCATCACTCTCGATGATCTTTCCATTCGTCAGATTCAGGAAATGCTGCACAAAGCGCAGTACATCGATTCCCATCGTAAAGAAGTGGCACACACCTGCGAAGGCAGGGTGCTTGCCACTTTGTTTTATGAGCCGAGCACGCGCACGCGTCTGAGTTTCGAAACCGCCATGCTGCGCCTCGGCGGCAAGGTGATCGGTTTCGCCGGCGCCCAGCTCGCCTCCGTCACCAAGGGCGAGACGATCGCCGACACGTTGAAGACGGTGTCCAACTACGTCGACGTGGTGGCCATCCGCCATCCGAAGGAAGGCGCCGCGCTGGTCGCATCCCGCGCCGCCTCCGTGCCGGTCATCAACGCGGGCGACGGCGGACACATGCATCCGACGCAGACGCTCGCCGACCTGGCCACGCTTCAATCGCGCTTCGGCCGTGTCACCAACCTGACCGTCGGCCTGTGCGGCGATCTGACCTTCGGCCGCACCGTGCACTCCCTGATCGAAACACTGTGCCGCTTCGGCAACGTCAACTTCGTGCTCATCAGCCCCGACGAGCTCAAGACCCCGCAGTACGTGCTTGACCGCATCAACGCCACCGAATCCTGCTCCTACACCGAAGTCAAGGATCTCGTCTCCGTCATCGGCGATCTTGACGTGCTGTACATGACCCGCGTGCAGAAAGAACGTTTCTTCAACGAGGACGATTATCTGCGTCTGCGCGACACCTACATCCTCGACGAAGCCAAGATGGCGTACGCCAAGAAGGACATGGCCGTGCTGCACCCGCTGCCGCGCGTCAACGAAATCGCCGTGGAAGTTGACGACGATCCGCGTGCAGCCTACTTCGAACAGGTCAAGAACGGTATGCTCATGCGCATGGCATTGGAAAGCTCGGTGGTCGGTGACGAACTGCCGGGATACGAACCGCTCGCAGCCAAGGAGGTTGAAGCCTGATGGAAGTCACCAGCATTCAGAACGGCATCATCATCGATCACGTGCCCGCCGGAACCGCGCTCAAGGTACTTGAGTATCTGAAGATCGACCCGTCCAAAACCAAGCTCGCGTTGATCATGAACGCCGACAGCCACATGTACGGCACGAAGGACATCATCAAAATCGAGGATGAGACCGAATCCATCGACCTCGACGTGCTCGGCCTCGTGGCGCGCACCGCGACCGTCGGCATCGTCCGCGGCGGCAAAATCGTCGAAAAGAAGAAGCCGACCCTGCCGGAACATGTCGTCAACATCATCAAATGCGTGAACCCGCGCTGCGTCACCACCACCGAGCCTGCGGTGCAGATGTTCCATCTGGTGCATTCCGACCGTCAGGAATACCGTTGCGACTACTGCGACGAGGAAGCGAAGTTCTGAAATCATGACCCTCACCCTTCACGACATCAAGGTCTGGAACACCGGCGAAGTCATTGACCTCGTCGTCCCCTCCGACACGGACGCGTCCGTGGACGCCTCGGCGATGACCATCGCCCCCGGATTCGAAGACCCGCACGTGCATTTCCGCGATCCCGGACAGACCTACAAGGAGTCCATGATCTCCGGCTGCGCGGCGGCGGCATCCGGCGGATACACGAACGTGCTCATCATGCCAAACACCGTGCCGGCCATGGATGGCGTGAAGGTGGAGGCCGGCCAGCCGGGCGCCTCCGAAGTGCTCGACGCCGAATACGACACGGTCATCGATTACCTGCAGCATTACGAGGCCGCTCATGGCGTGAAACTGCCGGTGCGCTACGACCTATGCGTATGCGCCTCAAAGGGGCGTGCCGGCCATGAGGCCACCGAAGTGGCCGACTGGATCGGCTACCTGCCCGAACATGGCGACGAGCATAAGGACGCCTACCAGCTGGCGCATCCGGTGACCGCCATCAGCGATGACGGTTCCGCGGTGACCCCCAGCATTCTCGAACAGGTGTTCGAAAACGTCAAGGAGTCGGGACTGTACCTCATCGAGCATTGCGAACACCACGACACCGGCGCGGTCAATGACGGTCCGGTGTCCCGCAAGCTTGGCGTTCCAGGCATTCCGGAGGACACGGAACTCAAAATCGTCGAACGCGACATTGACATGTCCCGCAAAACCGGCGTGCACGTGCACTTCCAGCACGTCAGCACCGCGATCTCCTTCGACGCCATCCGCAAAGCCAAGGCCGAAGGACTTCCGATCACCTGCGAGACCGCGCCGCATTACATCGCATTGAACGACGAGGCGCTGCTTAAGTACGGCACTTTGGCCAAAATGAACCCGCCGCTGCGCTCCGAAGCGGACCGCCAGGCCACCATCGCAGCCGTCGCCGACGGCACGGTCGATTTGTTGGCCACCGACCATGCGCCCCACACCATGGAAGAGAAGGAACTCGGCTTCCTCGACGCGCCCAACGGCATCATCGGGCTGGAATGCGCATACGGCGTCTGCCACAAGATACTTGTCGACGGCGGATTCATTTCCGACGAACGTCTCATCGAACTCATGTCCACCGGTCCGGCCGAACTCATGGGCCACGACAAAACGGACATCACGGCGGTACTCGACGACTACGCCGACGCCGTGCCGGGAGACGACGACACCAAGCGCGTGCTTGATCTGGGCCGCGTGCCCGAAAGCGACCAGGTGGATCTCGTGGTGCTGAACACCGGAGAGGAATGGACCGTCGACCCGGAGAAGTTCCACTCCTCGGCACGTAACACCCCATTCGGCGGATGGCAGGTCACCGGCCGGCCGCTCGCCACCATCATCGGCTCGAAGCTGGCCTTCAGCCGCATCGACAAGGAGGACTGATGGACCGTCTGATCGAAGCCATCGAAGACAAGCAGAATCCAAGCGTCGTGGGACTCGACCCCACCGAAGCGCTGGTGCCGAAGCAGGTCGTGGCCAGCTTCGCCGAGGAAATCGCCGAACAGGTGGAGGATCCGACGGAAGCGCCGGCAGCCCAACTGTCCGTCGCCTTCTTCGAATTCAACCGCGCCATCATCGACGCAGTAGCCGACATCGTCCCGGCCGTCAAACCGCAGATCGCCATGTATGAGGCGCTCGGACCAGCCGGCATCGACGTCTACAGCATGACCTGCGAATACGCCAAACAGCAGGGACTGTACGTCCTCGGCGACGTCAAGCGCGGCGACATCGGCTCCACCGCAGCCGCCTACGCCCACCATCTGAGCGGTGTGAACGCGGGGGAGCACGCTTTCGACCCGTGGCATGAGGACGCGGTCACCGTGAACCCCTACCTCGGCACCGACGGCATCACCCCGTTCGTCGAAGCCGCCACTGGTGCCGACAAGGACATCTTCGTACTGGTACGCACCTCCAATCCATCCAGCAGCGAACTGCAGGAACTCGAACTCGCCTCAGGCGAGCGCGTGTACGAGCATGTCGCCGACCTCGTGGAAGGCTGGGGAGCCGAAACCATCGGCGCGAACGGGTATTCCCGTGTCGGCGCGGTGGTCGGAGCCACCCATCCCGAGGAAGGCAAGGCGTTGCGGGCGCGCATGCCGCACACGTTCTTCCTGGTCCCCGGTTACGGCGCGCAGGGCGGTACCGCCCAAGGCGTGGCCGGCATGTTCGACAAAGACGGCATGGGCGCGCTCGTCAATTCGTCGCGTGGCATCATCGGAGCCTGGAAGAAGTCCGGCAAATACAGCGAATCCATGAGCGCAGACGATGCGCTCGACTTGGTCGCCGAATCGGCGCGCGAGGCCGCGAAGGACATGCGCGACAATCTGCGCGCGGTACTGCCGTAAGCTACCAGAACAATCGAACGAAACACAGGAAAGGGAGTCATGACCGCCGCAGCAACGTTCATGCCGACCGTCGGCCAGGCGAGGGAAGCGGGATTCTTCCCCAGCAGGCACACGGTCGAAATCGTCGACAACCGCATGCTGGCCGATGGCGTGTACCGATTGACATTCCGCGACGAATTCATCGCGGGACATGCCAAGCCGGCGCAGTTCGTCGACGTGTATTCCAACAATCCGAGCAGACTGATGCCCCGCCCGTTCGGCGTGGCAGAAGTGGATGGCGATGAGGTGAGCCTTATCTTCGCCGTCGTCGGCAAAGGCACCGCCGAATTCTCCGAATTGCGTGCGGGCGACACCATTCGGGTGATGGGTCCTCTCGGCAACTCCTTCAACACCAAGGAGAACGCGAACTACGTGCTGGTGGCCGGCGGTCTCGGCGTGCCGCCGCTGGTGCGCGCCGCGCAGGCCATCGCCGAATCGGAGGGGTCGACGAGCACCGCGGTGTTCGGATACCGCAACGTGCGTTTCGGAGACGGATACGTCGGCCGGTACGCGGACAAGACATACAGCATCGACGAATCCGAAGGCAATGTCGTAACGCTCCTTGACCGTATTGAAAATGAACTGGTGAACGGCGAGCTGAAGCCGGTCATCCTCTCATGCGGGCCGTTGCCGATGATGAAGGCCGTCGCCGCATGGGCGGCGAAACGCGGCATCGAGGCACAGCTGAGCTTGGAACAGCGCATGGGCTGCGGATACGGCACATGCGTGCTGTGCACCGTCGACACCGCCGAAGGACGATTGAAGGTCTGCTCGGACGGACCTGTGTTCACCCGCGAACAATTGGGATGGGGGGAGTGAGCATGACCGCAGAACAACATGCGAACCTGTACGAACAGCACGAATGGAAGCATCCCACCCAGGTGGCTGGTATCCCGTGGAAGAATCCGGTGGCGACCGCTTCCGGCACGTTCCAATATGCTGCCGTGCGCTGGTTCTATGACGTGAGCCAGCTGGGCGCCGTCACCACCAAAGGCGTGTCTCCGGTGCCATGGGAAGGCAATCCTGGCATCCGTACTGCGGAAGGCCCCTCCAGCAACATCAACGCCGTCGGCCTGCAGAATCCCGGCGTGGACCATTACCTTGAGGACGATCTGCCGAAACTCAAGGCCATCAACGCCACCGTCATCGCCAACGTCGCCGGACACTGCGACGACGACTACGCGGAAGTCGTGTCCAAGCTCGACGATTCCCCGGCCGACATGCTGGAAATCAACGTGAGCTGTCCGAACGTGTCCGCAGGCGGCATGAGCGTCGGCACCGACCCGGTGGCTTTGAGCCGCCTCATCACCAGACTGCGCAAGCTCACCGACAAGAAGATGATCGTCAAACTCACCCCGAACGTCACCGACATCACCGTGCCGGCACGAGCCGCGGTGGAAAGCGGAGCCGACGCATTGAGCCTGATCAACACGCTGCTCGGCATGCGCATCAACATCCGCACCGGCGAGCCGGTCATCACGCACGTCACCGGCGGCGTGTCCGGCCCGGCCGTCCTGCCGGTCGGGCTGGCCGCGGTATGGCGCGTGCGCGCCGCATTGCCAGAAATACCGATCATCGGCATCGGAGGCATCGACTCCGGCGAGACCGCGCTCGAATACCTGTATGCCGGCGCCAACGCCGTCGAAGTCGGCGCGGCCGCATTGTTCGAGCCGACCGCGCCGCTGCGCGTGGCCCGCGAACTCGACGATCTGCTCGACGAACGTCCCGAACTCGCCGACAAGCTCGCCAAAGGCGAGACCTGGCGCTGAAATTTCGTAATCGATCAATGTAAGGAGAACAAGCAAATGACCGCATCGCTCGACCATCGTTTCACCGAGTTCCTGCTGGAATCGCAGGCGTTGAAATTCGGCGAGTTCACATTGAAGTCCGGCCGCAAGTCGCCGTACTTCATCAACGCCGGCGCATTCAACGACGGACGCAAGATCGCCCGTCTCGGCGCGTTCTACGCCGAGAAGATTGTCGAGGAGATCGAGGCGGGCAACCTGCCCAAGGATGTCGACACCGTGTTCGGCCCTGCTTACAAGGGCATCCCGCTGGGCGTGTCCACCGCCATCGCGCTGACGTCCGCCCATGGCATGGAGGTCGGCTACACCTTCGACCGCAAGGAGAAGAAGGACCATGGCGACGGCGGCATGATGGTCGGCACGCAGCTTGCGGACGGCATGAAGGTCCTGCTCGTCGACGACGTGATGACCGCCGGCACCGCTGTGCGCGAGGTCATCCCGAAGCTCAAGGCCGAGGCGAACGTCGAGGTCATCGGCCTGGTACTGAGCGTGGACCGCATGGAGAAGACCAAGGATTCCGACACGTCCGCGGTGAAGGCTGTTGAAGCCGAATTCGGCTTCCCGGTGTTCGCCATCGCCAACGTGAAGGAGATCTTCGAAGCCGGCCAGCACATCCAGAACGCCGACGGCACCCCGTACGTCACACCGGAGATCAAGGCCGCCGCCGACGCGTACCTGGAACAGTACGGCGCCTGACTGCGGCGTTCGCGCTGAACCGCGCTCATCGGCTGTTATAATCTCGGATATGACAGAAAGGCACTGTGCTGCTTTCGGGCAGTACAGTGCCTTTTCGTTGTGGTTCCTCTGTTCCGGGGTCAGTCGATGAGCGTGTAGCCGTGGCTGGCGACCACCGACTTGAGCTTCTCCAAGTACGTTTCGGCGGCCTTGGACAGCTTCGCGCGCTCATTGGTGATCCATCCGACAAGCATCGTCTCATCGGTGTCGAGCGGCACGGTGACGATCTTCTCGTTGTTGAGATCGCCGTTGTCGATGCCGGTGCACACCGTGTAGCCGTTCAGGCCGATGATGAAGTTCAGAATCGTGGCGCGGTCGGTCACGTTGATCTGCTTGGGGGAGTACTCCGGCCAGACGGCCTCCTCCGCGAAGAAGAAGCTGCCTTCCTCGCCCTGCTCGTATTGGATGAACGGGAACGGCTTCAGATCGTCCATGGTGACCTTCTTCTTGCCGGCCAGCGGATTGTCGCGCGAGATGAACACGTGCAACGGCGCGCGGAACAGCGGATGGAACTCGAGATGCTTCTCGCGCAGCAGCTTGCCAATCACGTCCTTGTTGAAGTCGGACAGGTAGATGATGCCGATCTCCGAAAGCATGTTCGCCACCTGGTTGATGATGTCCTTCGTGCGGGTCTCGCGGATGGTGAACTCGTATTCGTCGGACTTGGTGGAGTCGATCATCTCCACGAACGCCTCCACGGCGAACATGTAATGCTGCGTGGACACGGAGCACAGCTGTTTGCGGGGTTTCGCGTTCTTGTACCGTTCCTCCAGCAGCGACGCCTGATCGAGGACCTGACGCGCGTAGGTGAGGAATTCCGCGCCGTCCACGGTCAACGCGATGCCTTGGGAGGAACGGGTGAAGATCTCGATGCCGAGCTCGTTCTCAAGCTCCTTCACCGAGGAGCTCAACGCGGGCTGGGATACGTACAGCTCGTGCGAGGCCTCGTTCATGGAGCCGCATTCCACTATTTTGACGATGTATTTCAGCTGAAGGAGGGTCATAACGCCCATTTATACCAGCGTCGCTTTACGAAACGACGATTTATAGCGCTTCGTTTTGCATAGTGGACACGCGGTCGGTGGATGTGCGGCCTACAGCGGACGATGATATGGGCGCATGGCCGAGGCCCGTTCCGCGGGACGCAGGCGTACGTCCGCCGCGCTCACACGCGCACGCCCAAGGATTCCAGGTCCCTGCGCGCCTGGTCGGCGTCGACGAAACGGAAGGCGTGCATGCCGGCCGACCGCGCCCCGGCGACGTTCTTCGCGGTGTCGTCGAGGAACACGCTGCTCTCGGGGCTTAGGCCGAAACGGCTCATCGCCAGTTCGTAGATGTCGGCGTTCGGCTTGTGCATCTTCTCCACGCCGGAGACGACGGTGCCCTGCAGCAGTTCGGCAAGCTGCGGGAACTTCTCGAATGCGAAATGGAACGTCTCATGGGACCAATTCGTCAATCCCCACACGCCATAGCCGGCCGCCTTCAGATCGCGCAGCAGCCGCTCCATGCCGGGCAGCATGCGTGGCAGCGCGTCGTCGTAATGCGCGATGTAATAACGGAAGATCCCGGCGACGCGTTCTCCCTGCTCGGCCACCACATCGGGCCATATCGAATCGAAGTCCTCCCCGGCGTCCATACGGTCCTCGTATCCGAAGAAGCCGCAGGGGTCGTCGTCGGCGCAGATGCGGTCGACGGTCGCGTCGTCGAATCTGCCTTCAAGGCATGCCCGTGTCCGCCAATCCAGCAACACTCCGCAGAAATCGAAAACGACGTCGGTGATGGTCGGAACTGCAACGGTCATCGGGAAACCCTTCTTGTAGCGTGCGTCTGTCTTCCGCCAGTGTACCGTACCCATGTTCGTGAAGGACGTTTTCGTCTTCGCGTGCGGCGTTTCCTGAAAGTCATTGGGGCGGAAAGGCTCGCTTGGGTTTTTGAAAAAGGCTAATCTAGACGTTTTCGGAGATTGTGATGATTGTCATGCCGACCATTTCGAACATACAATCAATCCGAAATTAAATCAACATGTTGTCTGAATAGACGGGTGTCCTAGTGGAAAGCATTAGGAAGGGGCCGACGATGGCATATATCGAAATGGTGCACAGCTTCAAGCGCTACCATATGGGCGACATCACAATCACCGCCAACAACGATGTGAGTTTCGGCATCGAACGCGGCGAGCTTGCGATCATTCTGGGATCATCCGGAGCCGGCAAATCGACGGTGCTCAACATCCTGGGCGGCATGGACACGAATTCCGAAGGCAAGGTCATCATCGACGGCGTCGACATCTCGGACTTCAACGCGAAGCAACTGACCGATTACCGGCGCAACAACATCGGATTCGTGTTTCAGTTCTACAATCTGGTGGCCAACCTCACCGCCAAGGAGAACGTGGAACTCGCCTCCGAACTCGTCAAGAACGCGGCCGATCCAGTGCAGACGCTGGTCGATGTGGGACTTGGCGGCCGCGGCCCAGCTGGCCACGGCGCAAGCGCAACTGGCCTCGGCCAACGCGTCGGTCGCCTCCGGACAGACGCAACTGCAGGCGGCACGGACGCAACTGGCTCAAGGACAGAACCAGCTCTCCGATTCATGGAACCAGCTGGCGAACGGCAAAACGCAGCTGGACGCGGCGCGAGAACAACTCGAAACAAGCAAAACCGTGCTCGACAAAGTCGGCGCGACGCTCGGCAAATGGGAACAGACCGGCATCACCGGCAAACTCTACGAACAAATACGCGGCAAATACGACATGGCGATCAACCAGTACAACGAAGCCTGCGCCGAATACAACAGACAGCTGAACGCCTACAATGCGGGACTGCAACAATACCAGAACGCCGTAGCGCGGCTCGACCAAGGTTCGCAGGCGTATCGGAGCAATGCGGACAATCTCGCACAGGCATCCAAACAGATAGCCGAAAAACAAAACGAGCTCGGCAAAGCGGTGTCGCAGGCCGGCAAGCAAGTCGCAGACGGCGTCACGCAGCTTATCCAAGGCCAGAGGGACATCGACAAGGCCGAAACGGAATACCAGAGCAAACTCGCCGAATTCAACGCGCAGAAGCCCGAAGCCGAACGCAAGATATCCGAAGCCGAACGGCAGATAACCCTCGCCGAGGAGAAGATCGACAATCTCACCGTCCCGGCCTATTCCGTCAGCGGCCGCCGCGAAGGCCTGACCTCGCAAGGCTACTGCGTGTACATGGTCATCGAAGGCATCGTGGCGAAACTGGCGGACATCTTCCCGATCTTCCTCTACTTCGTCGCGGCGCTCGTCACCTTCAGCACCATGGGACGCATGGTGGACGAGGAACGCACCAATTCCGGAACGTTGAAGGCGCTCGGCTACGGCAACGCGGATGTGATGCTCAAATTCACCGTATACGGATTCGCCGCATCCACCCTGGGCACATGCATCGGCGTGCTCGCCGGCCACACGCTGCTGCCGCTTATCGTCGCCCACGCATACAGCGCGGGATTCACCATGCCGGACATCATGCTCAAATTCCACCCCTGGATCACCATGGCCGCATTCGCACTTGCATGGATAAGCGCCGTCGTGCCGGCATGGCTGGCCGCGTCCAAGGAACTGCGCGAAAAACCGGCGAGCCTACTGCTGCCCAAGCCGCCGGCCAAAGGCTCGAAAATTCTTTTGGAACATTTCCCACCACTATGGAACCGTCTGAATTTCACACACAAAGTGACCGCCCGTAACATCTTCCGATACAAAACACGCATGTTCATGACGATCTTCGGCGTATGCGGAGCGGTATCCCTGCTGACGGCCGGCCTCGCCGTTCAATCCTCGATCGGACAGATAGGAAACCGACAGTTCGAGGAACTCATCCACTACGACCTGATCGTCGCCGAGGAATCCGACACCAACAGCGCGCAACGCGAGGAAATCGCCACGACGCTGAAGGGCAAAACCGTCCAATCCTCGACAGCGGTGCGCTACGAGGAACTGTCGAAAACCGCAGGCAAGGAGAACGATAAGCAGTCGATCACCCTGCTGGCCACCGACGACGCATACAACTTCAACGAATACCTGACATTACGCGACCGCAAAACACACCAACCACAGATACTGGTCAACAATGGCGCGGTAATCTCCGAACGGCTCGCCGAAATGCTCAACGTCTCGGTCGGCGACACCTTCACGGTAAACGACGAAAACGGCGCGCAACGCACCATCAAAGTCGCCGGCATCAGCGAAATGTACATCGGCCATTTCATATTCATGAACGCGCAATGCTACGAACACGTGTTCGGCGACCAGTACAGCACAAACGCATACATGGTCAGACTGAAAGACCACAGCAACGCCAACACGGAACGCCAAGGCGCCAAATTCATGAAACTGGCCGCCGTGCGCGGCGTCGTGCAGAACACGACGCAGAAGAACATGGTGTCCACAATCGTGGGATCGCTCAACCAGATCATGGAAGTGCTGATTCTCGTGGCCGTGCTGCTGGCCGTGGTGATCCTCTACGACCTGACCAACCTCAACGTGTCGGAACGCATACGCGAGCTATCCACGATCAAAGTGCTCGGCTTCCACACCAGCGAGACCACGATGTACATCTACCGCGAAACGATCCTGCTGTCACTGCTGGGCATACTCGCCGGATACGGCTTCGGAGAATGGCTGCACCGATACATCATCACCGAAGTGCCACCCGACGAAGTCATGTTCGACCCCGCCATCAGCTGGATCGCATTGGCGGCCCCGGCCATCGTCGTGGCCGTGGTACTAGCCGTGCTCGGCTGGATCGTATACCGCCAGCTCGAAACGGTGGACATGCTCGAAGCATTGAAATCAGTGGAATGACCCTCCACGAAACGGTCAGCGGAGCAGCTCGCCAAAAGCCCGGGGAACAGCCGCGACGACATCACCGGCAACAATCGGATGCCCGATCGCGCTCGCCGGAGTCTTGCCCGCATGCCCATACAGATGCGGACGATGCCATCCGCGCTGCTCCGACCCGCTGGCCATCGCGCCGGCAAGCCCATGCATATACGCGGCGGCCGCGGCGACCTCCGGAACCAAAGCCGGATCGTCGGACAGCATGTCGTCCTGCTGCGCCAGCAACGCGCCCAACACGCCGGCCAACACATCGCCCGAACCGGCGGTGGCCATCCAGGCAGGCGCGCGCCCGGACAGGATGATCCGCGTGTTCCCATCTCCATCAGCTCCAACCACAATGGTGACCGCGCCCTTAAGCAGCACCGTGGCCCCCGTAAGCTCATGCGCGCGCAACGCCGCCCGCAATGGCCGGGCCTCCACCCACTGCCTGGAAACAACATCGGCCATATCGGCATCCAACCGATTCAGCAATGCGGCCAATTCGCCGGCATGCGGAGTGATAACGACCTGCGGCACAACATGGCACGGCAGCAAATCCAACGCGCCGGCATCAACCACAATGGGAGGCATGCCCTCCGCCCGCTCGTTCCGCGAGCCATCGCCATCCTCCAACGCGTAATGATCCAGCAGCGCGGCAATGGTCGCACGCTGCATGTCATCACCGGAAGCAACGTCACCCTCGGCGGGCACACCGGATCCAACCACCCACGACTGCACCCGGCCCTTGCCCAACACAGCCTCCGGCAACACGGCCAATATCATATCCTGCGCACGCTGTGGCCCCAGATAACGCACCATGCCCACATTCGCGCACGCCGCGGCCCTTGCCGACAACACGGCAGCACCCGGATACCGCGCCGAACCAGTCACCAAACCAACCACTCCACGCGAATACTTGCCATCCGCAAGAGACGGAAGACGAACCGAATCCGCCACAAAATCGCCATCCGTCATCTCGGCAAACGGAACAGCATCATCGACATCGAAACCGAAATCGACCAACGTGATCCGTCCGCAAGCATACGAAGCCGGCGGCACCATCGCACACGGCTTCATCGCACCGAACGTCACCGTCACATCCGCAGGAATATACGGCCCCGGCAACGAACCATCATCAACACCCACACCCGACGGCGCATCGACGGCCACCACCAACGGCAAATCAGCGGAAGGGTCATTGTTCGGCAACGCAGGCTTGTCCGGCAACACGCCATCCATACCCAAAGACGAAGCCAACGTGCCAGCGACACCACGCAACGCGCCGGCCACGCCAATCCCCGTCATAGCATCAAGCACCACATGCGAACCCCGCGCACACTCGACCGCAGCCTGCAGCCGCTCACCAGCCTCACCCGCGGAAAAACCAGACGTGCACCCAGGAATATCAGCCGCCGGATCCAACACCAACACACGCCCACCCGCACGAACAAACTCCCTAAACGCATCCTCATGCAACGAACGGCCAACAGCAACCGCGGTAACCTGCGCACCCTCACGCGCCAACTCAGCCCCCGCATACAAGCCATCGCCACCATTGTCCCCAGCGCCAGCCAACACCGTGACCCGCGCATCCTCAACATCCAAATCCTCATCATCAAGCAACGACAACGTCACACGAGCCACCGCAGAAGCAGCCATACGCATCAACGGCACACCATCATCCAACAAAGGACGCTCTAACTGCCGGACAACATCGGCGGAATAGGAACTATACAACAACGTCTGCAAACGGTCGGCATCATCGGAGACATCCATGGAAAATCCTTCCCCTCGGCATGGAACCACAAACACCACTTTAGTCGTATATTAAAAACAACAAACAAAAACGGCATGGACGCCAAACAAGAAAACGGAGCGGAACATGGCATACATCGAAATGAAAAACAGCACCAAGCTCTACCGCATGGGATCCACCACCATCACCGCCAACGACAACGTCTCCTTCACCATCGAACAAGGCGAACTCGCCATCATCCTCGGCGCATCCGGCGCAGGCAAATCAACAGTGCTCAACATCCTAGGAGGCATGGACGCCAACACCTCAGGACAAGTAATCATCGACGGCAAAGACATCTCCAACTACACACCCAAACAACTCACCGCATACCGCCGCACCGACATCGGCTTCGTATTCCAGTTCTACAACCTCGTCGCCAACCTCACCGCACGCGAAAACGTAGAACTCGCCTCACAAATCGTTCCCGACGCACAAGACGCCCGACAGGCGCTCGCCGACGTAGGGCTTGCGGACCGCGTCGACAATTTTCCCGCGCAGTTGTCGGGCGGCGAGCAGCAGCGTGTGGCGATCGCTCGAGCGGTGGCGAAGAATCCGAAGATTCTGCTGTGTGACGAACCGACCGGCGCGCTTGACTACAACACCGGCAAGCAAGTGCTCCGCATTCTGCAGGACATGAGCCGCAAGAAGGGCGCGACAGTGGTGATCGTGACGCATAATTCTGCGATTGCGCCGATTGCGGACCGTGTAATTCGCATGCATGATGGACGTGTGTCATCGATTGAGGTCAACGAGCATCCGATGGATATCGAAGAGCTTGAATGGTGACGTTGCGACACGCTGTGATACGTATGATTTGCGTAAATGGCTGATTCGTGTAATATATGTGACTTGTGCACGGAAGCCAAGTCTTCCGGTGGGAACATTCCTGCGTAGCTCAGTTGGCAGAGCATCCGACTGTTAATCGGACGGTCACTGGTTCAAGCCCAGTCGCAGGAGCGCAGTTTCGGGTACACCGGAACATATTCCTGCGTAGCTCAGTTGGCAGAGCATTCGACTGTTAATCGAACGGTCACTGGTTCAAGCCCAGTCGCAGGAGCTTCTTAGCCCTTGGTTTTCCAAGGGCTTTTTGTTTCCGTAAGAACTTTTCGCTGCTATTCCAACGAATCGAGCACGTCGTCAATGAGTGTGCGGTCGTGTGCCGCATCAGCCTTGAGTCGAGGGAAGCGACGTATGACGTTGTCGGGACTTGCGTTGGCCGCACGTGCCACATTCGATTTTGACTCGCCATGCGCCACGGCGATTTCCGCGAGCCGATCCACTAGCGAATCCGAAACCTGCCGTATTTGCTCGCCAACCCATAACTGGGACAATTCGGGTGAAAGCGTGTAATCGTCCTGCAGCTCGCTTGAAGCCTCCTGAATGGCGGCCCATAGCACCATGAATGGCTTGCGGTAGTAGGCGATGCGTTCCTCGGACGGCTCGCTCTCCAACTGCTGCAATGCCTTGCGTTGCGTAGTGTTGTCACTCATGTGTCCCATCGTATGCCACGTTCGGTGGCGTTTTGGCATGTCATGGCGCGACACGCCCGGCATCTGTGGATAAGTGTTGTTCTCCGACCACAAGGTCGTTCCAAGTCGACGGGCGGTCTTCGAACGTGCCATGATATCGATTCCCGGATAGAGACGCGGACCACAGGAGGCCTCATGAACAAATGGGAATACCGTCGGCGTGTTCGACACAATAAGATGTCCGATGACATTGACAAGCGCAACCGGCACCGGTGCGCCGCGGCGATGGCCGTATGCGTATTGGCGAACATCGCGTTCACGATATGCTGCGCGCAACCTACGGCGTCGGCATACGCGCAATCGGCTGATGACGTGGCGCATGAAGTCGCACAAGCGGCATGCCGCACATCAATGCAGTGGCCTTTGGAGCACGCGCAAGTAATCGGCGAATATGATGCGCCGGCTAAACAATGGTTGCCTGGGCATCGCGGTTTGGATTTGCGTGCACGGCCGCAAGACGCCATCATCGCGCCCGCGGATGGTGTGGTCGCCTTCAGTGGCAAAGTGGCGGGCAAATCCGTGGTAACGCTTCGCCACGGTGCGGAAACGGGAAGCCTGACGTCGACGTTTGAACCCGCGGTCACTACGCGACCGGTCGGGGCCGTCATCGCCAAGGGGGAGCGTTTCGCTCGTGTTGAAGGTGGCTCGGAACATTGCGCCGATGGATGCCTGCATTGGGGCCTCAAGAGCGGAGGACGTGATTATGCGGATCCGTCGGGCAGAGTGAGGCCGATGCGGGTTGAACTGAAACCGTTGTAACGGCCATATCCACGGGTGTTGTCGTTGTCCTGGGGTCGTGGCCTTAAAGAAAAAGTGCGGTATTCCGGCTATGATGCTGTCTGTACATTAGATTTCGAGGAGCGAGAAGCTTATGATCAAGGAATACACGCGCCCTTTGGAACAGGGAATTGACTCGGACAAAAACATCTTCTCAGTACTTGAGGAGCGTGTGGAACGCACTCCTGACGACAATCTTGTCGAATACAAGAACGCTCAGGGCGAATGGGTGGCGTTCACCGCTGCGGAGTTCAAAAACAAGGTCGTCGCCCTCGCCAAAGGACTTATCGCTCGTGGCGTAATGCCTGGAGATTCGGTATCCATTATCGCGCATACCTGCTGGCAGTGGACCGCGCTTGATGTGGCCATCATGTCCATCGGCGCCCTTACCGTTCCGGTCTATGAAACGAATTCGCCGGCGCAGGTGAAGATGATTTTCAATGATGCCAATGTCAAGATGGCGTTCGCTGAGGATGATTTCCAGCGCGACAAAATCGAATCCGTCCGTGATCAGTGCCCGGATCTTGGCGACGTGTACGTCATCGGACTTGGTGCAATTGACACGATCATCGAATACGGCCGCGCGGTCTCCGACGCCGAATTCCTTGAACGTGAACAAGCGGTCAAAGGCTCCGATCTAGCCACCGTCGTATATACGTCGGGATCCACTGGCACCCCGAAGGGCGTTGAACTGACGCATGCCAATTTCGTGTTCATCACCTATTCCGGCGTCAACTCCATGCCGGACATCGCCATGAAACCGAATCGTCGACTGCTGCTGTTCCTGCCGCTCGCCCATGTATTCGCCCGATACATGCAGTTCTTCTGCTTTGCCGGAAACGTTTCACTCGGTCTGTCCAGCAATCTGAAGACCATTCTCGCCGATTTCAAGGCGTTCAAACCGACGTTCATCCTCGCCGTGCCGCGGATTTTCGAAAAGATCTACAATGCGGCCTCGCAGAAGGCCGGAGCCGGTTTCAAGGGACGTGTTTTCGCTGACGCCACCCAGACGGCATACGATTGGTCGCATGCTCAGCAGTCCGGTGGGAGCATTCCACTCGCGCTGAACGCAAAACATGCCCTGTACAACAAGCTGGTGTATTCGTCAATCATGGAAGTGTTCGGCGGCCACGTCGAGTATGCGGTCTCCGGCGGAGCGCCGCTTGATTCCTCTATCGCGCATTTCTTCAACGGTGTCGGTCTGCCGCTATTGGAAGGCTACGGCATGACCGAAACGTGCGCCCCCTCGAGCGTCAATCCGACCGAAGGCTACAAGATCGGCACCATCGGCTTGCCTCTGCAAGGCGTGACCATGGGGGTCGACGAAGAAGGGGAGCTGTGCATAAAGAGCCCTGCCGTATGCGCCGGATACCACAACAATCCTGACGTTACCAAGCAGCAAATTGTCGATGGATGGCTGCATACCGGTGATCTCGGCTCCATTGATGATGACGGCTTCGTTTCCATCGTCGGGCGTAAGAAGGATCTCATCATCACCGCAGGCGGCAAGAACGTCTCCCCATGCGAGATGGAAGCATCCATCATGACTTCGCCGGTGGTGAGCCAATGCGTCATGATCGGCGATCGCAAGCCATTCATCGCCGCAATCATCTCCCTTGATTTGGCGGAGACGAACCTATGGCTGGAATCCAAGGGAGCGGAACAGGTCGCTGATTTGGATGAAGCCTCGAAGAATCCCATTGTGCGTGCGGAAGTGGAGCGTGCCGTCAACAAAGCCAATGAGCTCGCCTCACGTGCCGAATCAATCCGCAAGTTCGAAATCGTTCCCGACGAGTTCACTGAGGAGAACGGTTTGGTCACGCCGAGCATGAAGGCCCGCAGGCAGGCAGTGGTTGAACATTACCGGACGTTGATCGACAAGGTCATCTACGTGCCGAGGAAGCCGGCGGCTCACGCCGAATGATGTTCGAAATATGGTGGGGGCCGGTGACATCCGAGTGATGCCATCGGCCCCCACCATATCCGGAAGAATCCCGGAAGAATCCCGGAAGAATCATAGGCCCGCATCCGCCAGCGAAATGTAGCCGGGTTCAATCAGCGTTTTCTTGAGATTGTCGGCGCTGATCGCCAATGTCTCCTCATGGATGGTCGTAATTTTCTTCCCCTCGACCGTTGCGGAACGGATGAAACCGAGTTTGGAAAGTTTGCCCGAAGTGTTCAGTCGCACGCATGTCTGCGCGATGTCATCGGCCAACGCCTTGCGGTTCTCCATGGCGGTCATCCATTGCTTGCCGTTGACGATGTTCGGCATGGAACTGATATAGGCCCCATAGCCGGTGATGATCGGCCATTTTGCGTTTTCCTTGTTATCGGAATCGCTGTCGTCATCCGATGACGACGTCTTCGCAGGGTCAGGCACTGCCTGCCGTTTCAGGTCTTTTTTGCCCGTGATGCTGTCCACGATGCCGGAGATTGAGATGGAAGGGTTGATATCGGCTGAGGAACCTGTGTAGCCGAGTTTGTCCAACTCGTCGGCGATGTTCTTCGCCACATAGTCGTTGCAGGAGATGACGCCATCAAGGTGGACAGGGTGCGAATCGTCCTTGTCCGCGTCGAGACGTTCGGCAAGCACCGATTTGATTTGTTCGGCTTTTGACGAATCGAATGCCACGGACCGCCAGTCATCCTTGGTGGTCGAAGCGGTGAGCGTCTCGGAAGGAGATGCCGCTTTGCCGTCCTTGAAATACGGTTCGAGCACTTTCCAGATGCCTTTGAACATGTTCTGGGCGAAGGACGTGTCCGTTTTGGCATCATGTCCGTCGGCCGCGTCGTAGGGGAGTAGTACCTCGATTTGCTTGGGGGCATCGGACGATGCCTTGTCGAGCTCGAGCTTGTTGACGAGCTCTTTGGCTTGCAGTTCTCCAATCTGCTCGGCCGTGGTCATCGGCACGTACACGTCCGGCGCATACCCTTGAAGCGTATTGGAGATCAGAACGACCTTCATTCCTTCATTCTGCGCAAGCTGCAACGCCGAAACCAGCCGTTGCGCTGATTGCGCATAATCCTGTTCGTCCTCATCCGACGCGTCGGAGTTCCACGTGATATCATGCCGTGCATAGTCGCCGTATTGCCTGTCGGATTCCGGCATCTCGGCGACAGGCGCCACCACCAAGGTGGTTTTGGCTTTCGTGGACGAATGCTCGGTCCCGTTGATGTGATTCACCACATAGTCTTGGACGCTTTGACTTTGTTTGTCGAGGTTCGAAGCGGTTTTCACGGTGATGTCGCCGCTTTTGACACCGGTCCGTTTCAACGAGGACACGATTTCGGGAACGAGTTTTTCCCATTTGCTCAATGGCGTCTGTTGAGAGATGGTGATGCTGTCTGTCGGAGCGAAAATCGCCACATTGCCGGCATCGGCTGTTGCGCTGGATTGTGATGACGGCTGTTGCTGCGATTGCGAATCACCGTTGGGCGAGCAGGCCCCCATGGCTGTTGCCATGCAGACCGATGCCAGCAGAGCGAGCAGACGTTTCGCCGGGATTGTGCGATGCAGAATCATGCCATGTCCTTTGCGGAAGAATAGACGTTCCTTATACTGACCATCGATTGTAATATCCGGACGTCAAAAAGCCCGTACGCGTGTGTGATTGCGCATACGGGCTTTCGACAGCTCAGATAGATTACTCTGCCAGAGACTTTGCCAGATTCTCGTCGAGGGCGTTCATGAAACCCTCGGTATCGAGCCAAGGCTGGTCCGGTCCGATGAGCATGGCCAGATCCTTGGTCATCTGTCCGCCTTCGACGGTGGAGATGATGACTTTCTCCAAAGTTTCGGCGAAATGCTTGACTTCCGGAGTGTTGTCAAGGTCGGCGCGATGCTTCAGACCGCCGGTCCATGCGAAGATGGAGGCGATCGGATTGGTCGAGGTCTTTTCACCCTTCTGCCAACGGCGATAATGGCGGGTCACGGTGCCGTGCGCGGCTTCGGCTTCGACGGTCTGCCCGTCGGGAGTCATCAGCACGGAGGTCATTAGGCCAAGGGAGCCGAATCCCTGTGCGACGGAATCCGACTGCACGTCGCCATCGTAGTTCTTGCAAGCCCAGATATAGCCGCCATGCCACTTGAGGGAGCTTGCCACCATGTCATCAATGAGTCGGTGCTCGTAGGTCAGGCCAGCCGCCTCGTACTTGTCCTTGTATTCGTTTTCGAACACCTCGGCGAACGTATCCTTGAACTGGCCGTCGTACGCCTTGAGAATCGTGTTCTTGGTGGACAGGTACACCGGATAGCCGCGCATCAGACCATAGTTGAAGCAGGCGCGTGCGAAACCTCGGATGGAATCGTTCACGTTGTATTGCACCTGGGCAACTCCGCCGTCAGGGCCATAATTGTAAACGACGTGCTCAATCGGCTCGGAGCCGTCTTCCGGAGTGAAGGTTACGGTGAGGGTGCCGGCTCCCGGAACCTTGAAATCAGTGGCTTTGTACTGGTCTCCGAAGGCGTGACGTGCCACGACGATCGGCTTGGTCCATCCCGGGACCAGGCGAGGCACATTGCTCATGACGATCGGCTCGCGGAAGATGGTGCCGCCGAGAATGTTGCGGATGGTACCATTGGGGGACTTCCACATCTTCTTGAGGTCGAACTCCTTGACGCGTGCCTCGTCCGGGGTGATGGTGGCGCATTTGACGCCGACATGTTCGCGCTGGATGGCCTTCGCCGCGTCGACGGTCACCTGATCGTCGGTGGCGTCGCGGTTTTCGATGCCCAGATCGTAATAATCCAAATCCACGTCGAGGTACGGCAGGATCAGACGGTTCTTGATGTCTTTCCAGATGACACGGGTCATCTCGTCGCCGTCGAGTTCGACGACTTTGCCTTCGACCTTGATTTTGGCCATGGTTTGTCCTCCCTGTCGGAATTGAAGGTGATGGGTTCCGTCTTATTACATGTGTGTTAATTCCGTATGGAAATGTCCAAAACCGTGGGGACACGCGCGAAGGCACTGTCATAGCTGAGCATTAGCCTTGAAACCATGTCTCAGGAAATTGAAATCGGTTTGGGCAAGAAGGGCCGTCTGGCCTATTCGCTGGACGATGTCTCCATCGTTCCCTCCCGTCGTACCCGTGATCCTCAGGATGTGTCCACCTCTTGGCAGGTCGACGCCTATGAATTCGACGTGCCGGTCATCGGCGCCCCGATGGATTCCGTGACCAGCCCGGCCACGGCCATCGCCATGGGCAAGATGGGCGCGCTTGGCGTGCTTGACCTAGAAGGATTGTGGACCCGCTATGACGATCCCCAGCCGCTGCTGGACGAAATCGCGCAGCTGCCTGCGGACAAGGCCACCGAACGCATCCAGCAGATTTACGCTGAGCCGATCAAGCCGGAACTCATCGTCGAACGTCTGCATGAGATTCGTGATGCCGGCGTCACCGTAGCCGGCGCGCTGTCTCCGCAGCGTACGCAGGATTATTATTCCACCGTGCTTGAGGCCGGTGTCGATCTGTTTGTCATTCGTGGCACCGTGGTGTCGGCGGAGCATGTCTCCAAGGACCATGAGCCCCTGAACCTTAAGAAATTCATCTATGACCTAGATGTCCCCGTCATTGTTGGCGGCGCGGCCAACTACACGGCTGCGTTGCATTTGATGCGCACGGGAGCCGCTGGCGTGCTTGTCGGCTTCGGTGGCGGTGCGGTATCCGCCAACCGCAACACGATTGGAGTGCACGCGCCGATGGCCACAGCCATCGCCGATGTCGCCGAGGCCCGCCGCGATTACATGGACGAATCGGGCGGACGCTATGTGCAGGTGATTGCCGACGGCGGTATGGGTGATTCCGGCAGCTTCGTCAAGGCATTCGCGCTGGGCGCCGATGCGGTGATGCTGGGCTCGCCTCTGGCACGCGCCTCCGAGGCTCCTGGCAAAGGCATGCATTGGGGCGCCGAGGCCCGCCACCAGACGTTGCCGCGCGGATTCCGCACTAACGTGGGCACCGTAGGTTCCTTGCAGGAGGTCATGTTCGGCCCGAGCCATAACGCCGACGGAACCACCAATTTTGTTGGGGCGCTTCGCAGAGCCATGGCCACGACCGGTTATGTCGATTTGAAGAGCTTCCAACGTTGTCCGGTTACGGTCGCTTCGAGCCACTGATCAGATAGCTTCGTCCTGTGGATAAAAAAAGTTATCCACAATCCCTCCGTCGACTTGACGGGGGGATTGTCTTTATGTATTAATGTTTTTGGTCCTTCTCAGTGAAGAGAGTTGGATGACATTAAACAGGTAAAGAAATGAGGGATCCATGGCAATGGACGACTTATCCGACGATGGCGTTTCACCTCCGGAATGGCAGTCCGGCTCTGAGCGGGAGCCGGAAGACGACAAGGAGATAGAAGGCAATGAGCCTGACGAAATCCCACCGTCAGACCCTGATTCGTATGTCGGTCTTAAAGAAGCGGAAAACAATGGCCAATGGCTGCAGTGCATAGGAAAATCCGTCGAGAAGCTTCCTTCATATGATGGGTTTTTGGAAACACAATTATCCGGCATGCGGGTGCCCTTCCATGTTATCCGGTCCGATTCCACACCGTGGGACGCGAAGCAAGCCTATTCCTTGGCGTTATTGGGCGCGCGCATGTCGTGCGATGCCATCGACATCTTCCGTGGTCGGCAAAAGCCGGCGCATGTAGAGCGTATTCTAACGGAGGACTGTATGCGTAGGCTTAAAATCGCAGCTTCCATAATAGGCCATTATATGAAGGAAGACGCAAATCTATATGCCAAGATTGGTCTGCTTCCCATCAACGTGTCCGCCATTAATGGCTGGTTGACTTCGACCACGAAATTCGAATGTGCGGCTTTGCTCAACATCGGCGAAACGCGGTTGAGATGCAACACCGCATTCAGGCTCAAAGGCTCCACGTGGAAGTGCGTCTTGGCTGATTTCGGGTGATCGCATTGATGCGATGATACGGTAGGAATCTGCAAAAGCCCTTGGCGTCGATGTTCGCAGTCGATGCCAAGGGTTTTCAGCGTGCCTTAAGCATACGGGAACTACTATAGAGAACCATGTTGAGAGAATTTGTACCAGAGCCGGCCTACAGCACCACGGATGATGACACGGTATATGCGTTGCTGTCGCGTCGTGCGCAGAAGAATCCGGATGATCTTATCGCACAATGGCAGGATGATGAGACTCGGCAATGGCATGATGTGACGGCAGGCCAGATGCTCGCTCGTGTGCGCGCCGTGGCGAAGGGCCTTATCGGTCTTGGAGTCAAGGCCGGAAGCATGGTGGTCATTTACTCTCCCACCTGTTACGAGTGGGGTGTGGTCGATTTCGCATGCGCGGCCATCGGCGCGGTAAGCGTTCCGATTTATGAAACCGATTCGGCCAAGCAGGCCGCTTCCATCGTGGAAGAGGTGGAGCCGGTTATTGCCTTCGCTGGAGATTCCGTCCACACGCAGACGCTCGAACAGATTCGTGACATGCATGAAGGGCTGCGTTACGTGTTCAATTTCAAAGCGGACGGTCTTGACGCAGTCGCCGATTTCGGAGAGGGCGTCGATGACGATACCCTTGATCAGGTCATTGCCCGGATCAAGGCGGACGACATGCTCACCATCGTTTACACATCGGGCTCCACGGGACGTCCGAAGGGTGCGATGCTGTCCCATCGCAACTTCACGCATATCGTGCTCAATGGCTACATCATTCTTGACGAGATGCTGTACCAGCCCAACAGGTTGATGCTGTTCCTGCCGTTGGCGCACTGCTTCGCCCGCTATATCCAATACGTGGCGATTGGCGGACAAGGCGTGGTCGGCTATCTGCCTGGAGCCAAGCATCTGCTCGCCGATCTGCGCAGTTTCAAACCGACGTATTTGCTTGGCGTGCCACGTGTGTTCGAAAAAGTGTACAACGCTGCCTCGCAGAAGGCCGGTGCGGGTATTCGCGGCAGGGTCTTCGCCAAGGCGTTCGATCATTTCGTGCAATGGTCCAAGGACGAGCAGGACGGGGGACATCATTCGATGGTGGCCCGAGCCGAGCATTCCTTCTTCATGTCCGTCGTCGGCAAGTCCATTCGTTCCGCGCTTGGTCCGAACCTGAAATATCTGGCATGCGGCGGCGCCCCGCTGAACGTCGACCTTGCCCACTTCTTCAATGGCATGGATGGCATCACGTTCATTCAGGGGTACGGTATGACGGAAACCGCGGCTCCGATGATCGTCAACTGGCAAAATGCGAATCGCGTCGGTTCCGTTGGTAAGCCCGGGCCGGGTATGGGTGTGCGCACCGATGATGATGGCGAGCTGCAGGTCATGGGCCCCAATGTTTTTCTTGGCTACTACAAGAATCCTGAGAAGACCGCTGAAGTCAAAATGCCTGATGGTTGGCTGAGGACCGGCGATCTGGGGGCCATCGACGATGATGGATTCGTGTATATCACCGGCCGCAAGAAGGACATCATCATCACAGCCGGAGGCAAGAACGTCAGCCCCGCCCCGATGGAGGACATCATCGACACCTGTCCTATCGTGTCCCATGCTGTGGTCATTGGCGATGGCAAGCCGTTCATCAGCGCTTTGATTGAACTGGATTCTGATATGACTCGTTCTTGGCTTTCCCAGCAGGGTCTTGATGCCGATATGTCCATGAAGCAGGTAGCGGAAAACGATGCCGTGCGCGCTTTCGTGCAGCAGTATGTCGAAAAGGCCAACGCGAACGTTTCCCGTGCGGAATCCGTACGAAAATTCGAGATTCTCGATGAGGAATTCAACCAACAGGACGGCACCTTGACGGCAAGCCTGAAAGTTGTTCGTCCCAAGGTGCTGCAGCGCTACGCAGACGTCATCGAAAACGTGATTTACGCGCCAAAACCCTCCAACAGGCCGTTGCCGAAGACCGTCCAGATTCTCGACCGCACCACCGAAACCGTCAAGCAGGCGTCGGAAAGCATGCGGCAGGCTTCTGAATCCGTCAGCCCGAAGGTTCGGCAGGCATTTGATACCATGCAGGAGAGAATCAAGAAGCAGTCCGATGAACCGGATGACGAGACGGCACCGTCCGTCGAGCCTTCCGCAACCAAGAACAACGAGGAGCGTTAATTTTGGCAATCCGTGAGATTCGAGTCGTACCTGATCCAGTGCTGCGCACCCCATGCGATCCCATCAAGGAGATCACGCCCGCGGTGCGCCATCTGGTGCAGGATTTGTTGGATACCGTTGATGACCCGGGACGCGCCGGGTTGTCCGCCAACCAAATCGGTGTGAGTCTGCGTGCGTTTTCCTACAATATCGACGGCAAAATCGGCTATGTGCTTAACCCGGTGTTGGAGGAGACCAGCGGAGAGCAATATGGCGATGAAGGCTGCCTTTCCGTTCCAGGATTGTGGTACAAGACTCGTCGCGCCGATTATGCTCGCGTGCGGGGCATTGATCTGGACGGCAAGCCGGTAGTGTTGGAAGGCCATGGCATCATGGGCCGCATGCTGCAGCACGAGACTGATCATTTGGACGGTCACGTCTATCTTGATCGTCTGGAAAAGGAAGAACGCCGCGAGGCGATGCGTTACATGCGCACCCATCGCAAGTGATCGAAACAGCGAACGACGATTCAACCATGGGGCCACGTCAGAAAGACGTGGCCCCATGGTATTTTTAATATTTGTGCGCCAATTTGGTGAGAAGCGCTGCCGCGAGTGCTTCAAACCGCCCAATTATTGTCAACCGGTGCGCAACCAATTCGCGTCATGCTCGCGACGACCTGTGTCGGTCGGCTGATGCCTGCAAGGCATTGGCTGCACGCAGGAACGCATGACCAGGCAAGAACCGACAAAGAAAGAGGTAGCAATACCATGGCTCAGATCACTATGAGCGACATGCTGAAGGCAGGCCTGCACTTCGGCCACCAGACCCGTCGTTGGAACCCGAAGATGAAGCAGTTCATCCTCACCCAGCGCAACGGCATCCACATCATCAACCTGTTCAAGTCGCTCGACATGATCGACAAGGCCTACGACTTCATCAAGGCCACTGTTGCCCACAACGGCACCGTGCTGTTCGTCGGCACCAAGAAGCAGGCTCAGGAAGCTGTTTCCGCTCAGGCCACCCGCGTGAACATGCCGTATGTCTCCGAGCGTTGGCTCGGCGGCATGCTGACCAACTTCCAGACCGTGTCCAAGCGCGTCTCCCGCCTCAAGGAACTTGAGGAAATGGACTTCACCGACGTGCACGGCTCCGGTCTGACCAAGAAGGAGCTGCTGCTCCTCGAGCGTGAGAAGGACAAGCTGGCTAAGCAGCTGGGCGGTATCCGCAACATGAACCGCACCCCGTCCGCCATGTTCGTGGTCGATGTGAACAAGGAAGCTCTGGCCGTCGAGGAAGCCCACAAGCTGGGCATTCCGGTTGTCGCCATCGTCGACACCAACGCCGATCCGGAATCCGTTGAGTATCCGATCGCCGCCAACGATGACGCCATCCGCGGCATCGAACTGCTGACCAGCCTCATGGCTGACGCAGTGGCCGAAGGTCTGCTGGAGCGTTCCGGCAAGGCCGCCAAGGCCGAAGGCGAAGCCGAGCAGCCGATGGCTGCTTGGGAAAAGGAGCTCCTCACCGAGGGCGCTCCGGCAGCTGAAGCCCCGGCTGAGGCTGAAGGCGAAACCAAGGCCGAGTGAGACCATGCTCTATGATGGGAGGTGCTATGCCTCCCATCATCGGGGCATCACCAAATTTTCAGAGGAGACAAATCAATGGCAGCAATCACTGCAGCTCTGATCAAGCAGGTGCGCGAGGAAACCGGCGCCGGCATGATGGACGTCAAGAAGGCCCTGACCGAAGCCGAAGGCGATGTGGCTCGCGCCAAGGAAATCATCCGCGCCAAGGGCATCCAGGCCGCTGGCAAGCGTGAAGGCCGCAAGGCTCAGGAAGGCACCATCGCCTCCACCGTTGTCGAATCCGCCAACGGCCAGACCGGCTATGCGGTCGAGCTGAACTCCGAGACCGACTTCGTGGCCAAGACCCCGAAGTTCGTGGAATTCGCCGGCAGCGTGCTCGATGACGCCGTCAAGGCCGAAGCATCCTCCGTGGATGAGGTTCTGGCAGCAGCCTCCGGTGACACCACCGTGAAGGAAGCCGTCGAGGAAGCCGCTGCTCTGTTCGGTGAGCACGTCAAGGTAGGCCAGTTCGCCAAGGTCGAGGGCCCGCATGTCGAGGTCTACGCCCACAAGAAGTCCGCTGAGATGCCGCCGAGCATCGTGGCCATGATTGCCACCGATGAAGCCGGCGCTGCTGTGGCTCATGAGGCCGCTCTGCAGATTTCCGCGATGGGCGCCCAGTGGCTGACCCGCGAGGATGTTCCGGCTGATGTGCTGGAATCCGAGCGTCGCGTGGCCACCGAGAAGACCACGGAGGAGCTCAAGAGCAAGGGCAAGCCGGAGGCCGTGATCGAGAAGATCGCTCCGAAGATCGTGGAAGGCCGTCTCGGCGCATTCTACAAGGAGACCGTGCTGCTTGAGCAGGCGTACGTCAAGGATCCGTCCAAGACCGTCGGCGACCTGTTCAAGGAAGTCGGGGGAACCGCGCTTTCCTTCGCTCGTGTGGAGGTCGGCAAGGGCGACGCCGAGTGAATCTGATGTGAATTGAGCTCACGCTTTCGAACGTGGGCTTGGCATATCTCCAATGTCCGCAATCCAACAGGATTGCGGACATTTTTTTGCACTAAACCCCATCGTGTTTTGGTGTCTGTGTTTGCCGATAGTCTTGAAAACGGTAAATTTCATGGGTTTTCGGGTAAGAAAGGCATTTCATGACTGGCGAAAACACTGGCGACAATCCCCGCAGGGTACTGCTCAAGCTGTCCGGAGAGGCATTCGGCGGAGGCAAAGTCGGCATCGACACCACCGTCGTTCGTCGTATTGCGGAGGAAATCGTTCCCGCGGTCAAGCAAGGTGTGCAGGTCGCCATCGTTGTTGGTGGCGGCAACTTCTTCCGTGGCGCCGAACTGCAGCAGGCCGGCATCGATCGTTCCCGCGGCGACTATATGGGCATGCTGGGAACGGTGATGAACTGCCTCGCTCTGCAGGATTTCCTCGAGCAGGAGGGACAGGCCACGCGCGTGCAAACCGCCATCACCATGGGACAGGTCGCCGAGCCGTACATTCCGCTTAAGGCCATTCGTCATCTGGAAAAGGGACGCGTGGTGATTTTCGGCGCCGGAGCAGGCATGCCGTATTTCTCCACTGACACCGTGTCCATCCAGCGTTCTCTGGAAATCCACTGCGATGAGGTGCTGATGGGCAAGAACGGCGTGGACGGCGTATACACTGCCGATCCGCGCAAAGACGAGAACGCCAAGCGCTTCGCCACGTTGAGCTATAACCGTGCATTGGTCGACAATCTTGCGGTCATGGATGCTGCGGCGCTTTCCATGGCGCGGGACAACAAGCAGCGCATCCGCGTCTTCGGACTCGAGGGCGCCGGCAATGTGACCCAGGCTTTGCTGGGCGAGGAGATCGGCACCATGGTTTCCACCGCGGAATCCACCCTCGCCGAGTGACGACATTCAAAGCCGAATATCGATTAAACCAACAATATTAAAGGAGCAAACAATGGCAACTATCGTCGATCAGGCCAAGGCGCAGATGGCCAAGTCCGTGGAATCCACCAAGGAGAACTTCTCCGGTATTCGCACCGGTCGTGCGAATCCGGCGCTGCTTAACGGCATCACCGTTGACTATTACGGCGCACCGACCCCGCTGAAGGCCGTTGCCACCATCGGTGTTCCGGAGCCGCGCACCTTGGCGGTCACTCCTTTCGATGCGTCCCAGGCCAACGCCGTGGAGAAGGCGCTTCGTGATTCCGATCTCGGAGCCAGCCCCCGTCGCGACGGCAACGTCATTCGCCTGACCATGCCGGAGCTGACCGAAGAGCGTCGCAAGGAATACGTCAAGATTGTCAAGGGCAAGGCTGAAGACGGCAAGGTCGCGGTGCGCAACATTCGTCGCAAGGCCAAGGAATCCCTTGACAAGGCCATCAAAGACGGCGACATGGGCGAGGACGAAGGCGATCGTCTGCTCAAGGAACTCGACAAGGTCACCAAGCAGACCACCGACGAGCTTGACGCTCTGCTGGAAACCAAGCAGAAGGAGATCATGGAGGTCTGATTCCTTCGAATCTCCATAATCATCAATCGACGCACGGTACCACAGGAGAGACCACGATGGAAAAACAGGAGCAACGCGAAAAAGAAGCCGAAGAGGCCATTAACGCCATCAACAAGAAAACCGGACGCAACATGCCGCAGGCCATCGCCACGGCGGTCGTCCTGATCGCCATCATCTTGGCATGCCTGTTGATCAGCGTTGATTTGTTCGTCTATCTTGTCGTGCTGTTCATGGTGCTCGCATTGTGGGAGCTGCGCGTCGATTTCGCCACCGCGGGATTGCATATTCCCGTGGTGGCGCTGTGGGCATGTTCCGCGGTGACTTTGCTGGCCACCTACTACAGCAAGCATCATATTGTGGCTATGACGGTCTGTGTACTGGCCTCCTTGCTGCTTGTAGCGATCGCCGCAAGTGCCAAGGTGACGTTCGGCAGTCGGCTTTCCCTGGCCGTGGCGGACAAACTGTCGCACACCGATGCAGGTGCTCGTCTCGAATCGTCGTTCAATCATGAACAGGGTGAAGTGCGCCACAGCCGACTGAGCCATGTGGCAGTCTCCATGTTCACCGTTCTGTACATTCCGCTGCTTGCCTCCTGCCTGATCATGCCGTTGACGTTCAACGGTCATCCGGTGGCGCATGCCATCATGCTTGTCTTCATGCCCGCGCTGAGTGACACCGGTGGTCTGTTTGCAGGTGCATGGCTTGGCAAACATAAACTCAGTCCCCGTATCTCACCGAAGAAATCATGGGAGGGCCTGGCAGGATCCATCTTGTTCGCCATGGCCGGTTCTTTTGTGGTGATGTTTTGCACTTACGAGCCATCCGTTTGGACGGTTCGATGGTGGGTGCCTATTGTCGCTGGTTTCGTGATCGGTATAGCCGGAACCTTCGGCGACCTATGCGCTTCCATGCTGAAGCGTGACATTGGTATTAAGGATATGGGCCATCTGCTTAAAGGTCATGGCGGAGTGATGGATCGTGTCGACTCCATCCTTCTGTGCGCTCCTTTCGTGTGCGTGCTCCTGTGGGCCACCGGAATGTGAGAAAGGGCCAATAACCGTGAATTCCATGAATGATCAGCTGGAAACAGGCATCACTCCTGGAGGCACTTCGGGCGCCTTCCGGGATGTGCTGTCGAAAGACCATGCCCGCCGTGGCAAGCCGCCACTGCATTTCGCCGATATGTCCGAAGAGGAACGTATCGGTAAGGCCAAGGAACTTGGATTGCCGAAATTCAGGGTCAAACAGCTGGCTAATCATTACTATGGCCATTTTGATGTCAATGCGGAAGAATTTTCCGATTTTCCGGCGGCAAGACGCTCCGACGCGGCTGAAGCTTTCTTCCCGGAACTCATCCATGAGGTGACACGCCAAGTCGCCGATGGAGGCACCACCATCAAAACGTTGTGGCGCCTGTTTGATGGGTCGCTGATCGAATCCGTATTGATGCGTTATCCCACCAGAACCACGCTTTGCATTTCCAGCCAGGTCGGCTGCGGCATGGGTTGCCCATTCTGCGCCACTGGACAACTGGGACTGACCAGGAACATGTCCGCAGGCGAAATCGTTGAGCAGGTTCGTGTGGCCGCGAAGGCCATGCGTGACGGTGAAGTGGCCGGAGGCTCCGGACGACTGAGCAACATCGTGTTCATGGGCATGGGCGAACCAATGGGCAACTATAAATCCGTCTTGAGCGCAGTCCGCCAAATTAGTTCCATGCCTCCCGAAGGCTTCGGCATCTCCGCACGTAACATCACGGTTTCCACCGTTGGCGTGGTGCCTGGCATCAGGAAACTGGCCGAAGAAGGCATCCCAGTACGTCTCGCAGTATCCCTGCACGCGCCGAGCGATGAATTGCGCGATGAACTTGTGCCCATGAACAAGCGTTTCAACACCAAACAGGTGCTCGACGCTGCGCATGATTATTATCTGGCTTCCAAACGGCGAGTCAGCATCGAATACGCCTTGATGCGCGGCATCAACGACCAGGCGGAACATGCCAAATTGCTGGCGAAGCGTCTGAACCACTATGGAGATGATTGGGCGCATGTCAATCCGATTCCGCTCAATCCGATCGAGGGATCGAAGTGGACCGCGTCCAAACCAGAAGACGAGCGTAGATTCCTTGAGATTCTCCATAACGCTGGCATCACAGCCACGCTGCGTGATACCAGAGGACAGGACATTGATGGCGCATGCGGACAGCTTGCAGCCAAAGAACGTGACTGATTCCTCCGAAAGGCCCGGTTCTGTCCGCTACTCGGAATCCGCATGAACCGACGTAACGTATTGCGGTTACTCTTGCAATCATTGCAACCGTTATGCGTGAAGGAGTAGAGCAGCATGTCACTGGCGGTCCGAGTCATTCCATGTCTTGATGTCGATGCGGGACGAGTGGTCAAAGGCGTGCATTTCGAGAATCTTCGCGATGCAGGAGACCCGGTCGAACTCGCCGCGGAATACTACCGCCAGGGCGCGGACGAACTGACGTTCCTTGATGTGACTGCGTCAAGCTCCCATAGGCAGACCATGGTCGATGTGGTGAGCCGCACCGCCGAACAGATTTTTATTCCACTGACTGTCGGCGGCGGCGTACGTACCCCTGAAGACGTCGATTCCCTGCTTCGTTGCGGTGCGGATAAGGTCGGCGTCAACACCGCGGCCATCAATGACCCTACCCTCATCAGTCGTGTCGCCGAACGATTCGGCAATCAGGTGCTTGTGCTGTCCGTCGATGCACGTCGCGAACAGGGAGAACGACATACGCAGTCAGGTTTCGAAGTCACCACCATGGGCGGGCGCAAATCCACTGGCATTGACGCCATTTGGTGGGTCAAGCGCGCCCAAGAACTTGGTGCGGGGGAGATTCTCCTTAATTCAATGGATGCCGATGGCACCCAACAAGGCTTCGATCTGGAGATGATCAAAGCTGTCCGCAAGGAAGTCAAAATCCCGATTATCGCTTCTGGCGGCGCCGGCAAAGCCTCGGATTTTCCGCCGGCAATCGAGGCGGGCGCCGATGCCGTGCTCGCTGCCTCGATTTTCCATTACGGCAAAGTCACCATCGGTGAAGTCAAAGACGCCATCAAGGCAGCCGGATACACCGTACGCTGAATAGAACCACGGAAACTACGCAAACCAACCCTGTAGTACTGAACAACGAATCGCAATACCATCATGACCAACGAAGCATACGACAACACCACCACTCTCGACCCGCGCATCGCACAGCGTCTCAAGCACGATGACAAAGGCTTGGTCGCGGCCGTCATCCAGCAGTTCGATACCAAAGAGGTACTGATGGTCGGCTATATGAACGACGAAGCCATCAGACGTACCCTCATCACCGGACGCGTCACATTCTGGTCGAGGTCCAGGCAGGAGTATTGGCGTAAGGGCGATACGTCGGGACATGCCCAGTATGTGAAGTCCTTCGCGCTGGATTGCGATGGAGATGCCATTCTGGTAGAAGTTGACCAAGTGGGAGCGGCTTGCCATACCGGCAAACGTTCCTGCTTTGAAGAAGGCGGACAGCTGCCTGTGGTCGTGGGCCATCGAACCAAAGAACAGGAGGGTCAGCGGTGAGCGAATGCAGCGTACAGACCCTCAAGTGGGGTGCTACATGGCCAAGCCGTGAGCAGTTCCATGAATTGGCCGACCAAGGCTACCGTGTCATCCCCATCGTACGCCGTTTGCTGGCTGATTCATTGACCCCAGTCGGCTTCTACGAGCGTCTCGCAGGAGGCCGTTCCGGTACGTTCATCCTCGAATCGGCTGAATTTGGCGGAGCGTGGAGTAGATACAGCTTCATCGGCGTGAATTCCATGGCGCAGCTGCGTTCGAACAACGGCAAAGCCGATTGGCTGGGACAGGTGCCTGTCGGAGTGCCCACCGACGGTGATGTTGTCGAAGTGGCACATGCCGCGCTGAAGACATTGAAGGCTCCGCACGTCGAGGGATTGCCGAATCTGACCAGTGGCCTCGTTGGTACTGTCGGATGGGATTCCATCCGACATTGGGAACCGACGCTCCGTGCCGAAGCCCCGAATGAGACCGGACAGCCGGAAACCGTTCTGGCTCTCGCCACGGACATCGCAGTAGTCGACCACGTGTCTGGCTCGGTATGGCTGATTGCCAATGCCGTGAATGTCGATGACCGTCCGACTCGTGCCGATGCCGCCTACGATGAAGCGCTGGCACGTCTGGATGATATGCAGCGCAAGGCTGCCGCACCCGTCGAAAACGAAGCCCGGGTCAATGTGCTCGACGAGTCGGTCGGCCAGCCCCAACTGCGATTCCGCACGGAGAAAAGCGATTACGAACGTTCCGTTGAAGAGGCCAAACGCCATATCATCGATGGCGATGTGTTCCAAGTGGTCATTTCGCAGCGACTGGATATTGATTCTCCCGCCGATCCGTTTGATGTGTATCGTGTGCTGCGTACCCTCAATCCGAGCCCGTACATGTATTTCATGGCACTCACCGATGCTCAAGGACGTGATTTCAACGTCATCGGTTCCAGCCCGGAAACACTGATCAAGGTGGACAACGGCCATGCCATGTCTTTCCCAATTGCCGGTTCCAGACCACGAGGCGCCACTCCTGAGGAAGATGAACGTCTCGCCAAGGAACTATTGGCAGACCCGAAGGAACGCAGCGAGCATATCATGCTGGTCGATCTGGCCCGCAACGATCTGAGCCGCGTGTGCCGTCCGGAAAGCGTCGAAGTCGTTTCCTTGATGGACATCAAACGGTTCAGCCATATCATGCACATCTGCTCAACCGTTACCGGGCAGGTCGATCCGCATATGACGGCGTTCGACGTGTTCACTTCCGCCTTCCCCGCGGGGACGCTGTCCGGAGCGCCGAAGCCGCGCGCCATCGAGATTATCGATGAACTTGAGCCGGCCGACCGTGGTATTTACGGCGGCACCGTCGGTTATTTTGATTTTTCAGGCAACCTCGATATGGCCATCGCCATTCGAACTGCATTCATTCGCGACCATGAAGCGAGCGTGCAGGCCGGAGCTGGAATCGTCCTCGATTCCGTGCCGGCCAGTGAGTGGCAGGAGACTCGCAACAAGGCCGAAGCCAGCGTTGAAGCGGTACAGATCGCCGCGCAGCTTCGCCAGTTGTGAGTCACATTCTGACCGTTCAATTGTGTTGTGAAAGGAAGCAGTAATGTCTGTGCTCGATGAATTGGTGGCGGGAGCCGTCGAGGATCAGCGATCAAGAGAAAACAACGTGCCGCTCGCTGAGGTCAAGCGGATGGCGTTCGAGGCTTCAGCGCCAATCGATGCGCGTCAGTGGCTGAAAAAGGCGGATGGCATTCCGGTCATCGCCGAGATCAAGCGTGCCTCCCCATCCAAAGGCCATTTGAGCGATATTCCGGATCCGGCCGCTTTGGCCCGCGAATACGAGCAGGGAGGTGCAAGCGCGATTTCCGTGTTGACTGAAGGCCGTCGGTTCCTTGGCTCTCTTGAAGATTTCGACAAGGTGCGCGCCGCAGTGAGGATTCCCGTGCTACGCAAGGATTTCATCGTTACCGAATATCAGATTTGGGAAGCACGTGCGCATGGTGCCGATCTGGTGCTGCTCATCGTCGCCGCATTGGACGACGTCAAGCTCAAGTCGCTGCTCGATCTCGCGCATAGCCTCAATATGACGGTGCTGGTGGAAACACACACCCGTGAGGAGATTCAACGGGCCATCAATGCCGGGGCCAAGGTCATTGGCATCAACGCCCGCAATCTTAAAGACCTCAAGGTGGATGTGAACAAGTACAACGAACTGGCCGCGGATTTGCCGGACGATGTGATTCGCGTGGCGGAATCCGGTGTGTTCGGTTCGGTTGAGCTTGAGGATTACGCCCGTGCCGGCGCGGATGCGGTGCTGGTGGGAGAAGGCGTGGCCACCGCGGCCAACCATGAGCAGGCAGTGGAACGATTAGTAAAGGCAGGAGCAAGAGTGAAGGCATCCGAACAGACCCCGTTGGCAAGCCATGAAGGACCATATTTCGGACAGTTTGGCGGACGCTATGTTCCGGAAGCGCTGATCACGGCGCTCGACGAGCTTGAACGCGTGTATACGGAAGCCAAGGCCGATCCGGAATTCCATAAGGAATTGGCGCGGTTGAACCAGCAGTATGTTGGACGTCCGTCCCCATTGACTGAAGCGCCTCGTTTCGCGCAGAGGCTCAAGGAGAAAACCGGTCTTGATGCCCGTGTGTTCCTCAAGCGTGAAGACCTGAACCACACCGGCGCCCACAAGATCAACAACGCGCTTGGACAGGCCCTACTGGTCAAGCGCATGGGCAAAACCCGTGTGATCGCCGAAACCGGTGCAGGCCAGCATGGTGTGGCCACTGCCACGGTCTGTGCCATGCTGGGACTCAAGTGCCGCATCTACATGGGACAGATCGATGCCCGCCGTCAGGCACTGAACGTTGCCCGCATGCGCATGCTTGGCGCGGAGGTCGTCGAAGTCACCTTGGGTGATCGCATCCTCAAGGACGCCATCAACGAGGCGCTGCGCGACTGGGTCACCAACGTCAAAGACACCCATTATCTGCTCGGCACGGTCGCAGGACCTCATCCGTTCCCATCCATGGTGCGCGACTTCCAAAAGATCATCGGAGAGGAAGCGAAACAGCAGCTGCAGGATTGGTATGGCATCGACCATCCCAATGCTATCTGCGCATGCGTCGGCGGCGGCTCCAACGCCATCGGCATCATGAACGCCTTCCTCGATGACGAACGAGTGAACCTGTACGGTTACGAGGCCGGCGGTAACGGGCCCGAATCCGGTCGCCATGCCATTCGATTCGCGCCAGGTACCGGTGAACTGGGCATGTTCCAAGGAGCCAAGAGCTATCTGTTGGAAAACCCCGAAGGCCAGACCCTTGACACGTACTCCATCTCCGCAGGCTTGGATTACGCCTCCGTCGGCCCCGAACATGCGTGGCTCAAGGATATCGGCCGCGTCAACTATTCCTGGGCCACTGATCAGGAAGCCATGAGCGCGTTCAAGGATCTGTGCGAAACCGAAGGCATCATCCCTGCCATCGAAAGCTCCCACGCAGTGGCCGGCGCGTACAAGGCAGCTGCAGACCTCAAGGCCAAAGGGTATGAGCATCCGGTCATGATCATCAACATCTCTGGCCGTGGAGACAAGGACATGGACACCGCCGGCAAATGGTTCGGATACCTGACCGACGAGCAGGCCAAAGCCTTGGAATCCAACGGCGCGCAAGGCAACAACGCGGACGGCGAGTGAGAAAAGGAGCAACCATCATGACGAACGCAACATCATCCACGCCGTCCGGCCAGCCACTCGGCATCAGCCACAAGCCAAGCCCGACGGAAACCATGTTCGATGAATTCAAAGCCGCCGACAAGCCGGCATTCATCGGATATCTGCCATACGGATTCCCTGATCCGGATTATTCACTCAAAGCTTTCCGCACCATGGTCGAACACGGCGTGAACGCGGTCGAAATCGGGCTGCCGTATTCCGACCCCGTCATGGACGGTCCCGTCATCCAGGCGGCATCGCAAATCGCCATCGACAATGGTGAAAAAATCGCCAACGTATTCAAAGCGGTGGAAACAGTGGCGAACGCCGGGGGAGTGCCATTGGTCATGAGCTATTGGAACCTCATCTTCCATTACGGCGTCGAACGATTCGCACGTGATTTCGAAAACGCCGGTGGAGCCGGTCTCATCACCCCGGATCTCATTCCGGACGAGGCCGGCGAGTGGATCGAAGCCTCCGACCGTCACGGACTCGACCGCATCTTCCTGGTATCTCCGGATTCCACCGAAGACCGTCTGAAAGTCGTTGCGGACAATGCGCGGGGTTTCGTCTATGCTGCCGCCCGCATGGGCGTCACCGGAGAACGCTCCACCATCGATGCGTCCCCGAAGGAACTGGTTGCCCGTACCCGCAAGGCCGGTGCGAAAAACGTGTGCGTAGGCATCGGCGTGTCCACCGCGGAACAGGGGGCTCGTGTCGGATCGTATGCGGACGGTGTCATCGTAGGCTCGGCTCTGGTGCATACCATGCTTGACGAATCCGGCAAGCATGCAGTCGACGAAGCCACCGGTCTCAAGGCCTTGGCGGCGAAGACTGAGGAGCTTGCCGAAGGCATCCACAACGCCCGCAACTGAACCAGTCCAAAGACAACATACTGGTAGTCCACGTACCATATCGTATACGTGGACTACCATCAGGAAACCATGACACTTGCTTACATTCCGTCACCCACCATTTCGCAGTTTTCCATCGGGCCGGTGACCATCCATTTCTACGCGCTGTGCATTCTGCTCGGCATCGTGCTGGCGGTATGGATGACAACCGTTCATTGGAAACGATATGGCGGTAATTTCGATCAGATTCTCGACATCACGCTTGTCGCGGTGCCGAGCGGCATCATCGGTGCGCGTATATACCACATCATCACCACTCCGGAACGTTTCTTCGGACCGACCGGCGATTGGGTGGAGATGTTCCGCATCTGGAATGGCGGACTGGGCATCTGGGGCGGCGTCCTGCTTGGAGCGCTTGCCGCTTGGGCATGGTGTCGTAACAAGCATTATCCAATGGCTCTGCTCGGTGACGCCGTCGCGCCAGGATTGCTCGTGGCGCAGGCCGTGGGACGTCTGGGCAACTGGTTCAACCAAGAGCTCTACGGCGCGCCGACGACCTTGCCTTGGGGTTTGAAGTTGAATATGGAGGGAAGCGCCATCGGTCACAGCGAACAATGCTATGACGGAGCGACCTGCCCGACAGGCACGCTGTTCCACCCCACCTTCCTGTATGAGATGATTTGGAATCTCATCGGTGCTGCGCTCATCGTTTTCCTTGGTTCCAAAATCATGAAAAAACTCAAGGCCGGGTCCTTGTTCGCCATATACATCATGTGGTACACGGCGGGACGCACTTGGATCGAGGCTCTGCGCATTGATTTCGCGCACGAGTTCCTTGGCGTGCGCATCAACGTATGGGTGTCCATGGCGGTGTTCGTGCTTGGCGTGGTGGCTTTCATCGTTATTCAGCAGATGGGAAAGTCCACCGAGCTGCTTGCCGAGAAGTTGCGCACCGTCACCGAGATTGAGCTAAGCCTCGTCGAGGATGGAGAAACCGGTCTCCCGACCGCGAAGGCCAACCTTACGAAAACCAAGGATGAAATCACGGCAAACGATGGCTCATCCGTCTCATATGCCGATGACCAGTCCGACAACAAGTAACATCAAGTCGATTACCTTCCATAGAATGAGAACCATGACTATTCAAATCGCACCTAGCATCCTGTCCGCTGACTTCTGTAATCTGGAACGTGACCTTAAGGCCATTTCCAACGCCGATCTCGTTCACGTGGACGTGATGGACCATCATTTCGTTCCGAATCTGACGTTGGGTGAGCCGATTGTGGCTCGCATCTGCCAAGTCACTGACCTTCCGGTCGACGTGCATCTGATGATCGAGGATCCGGACCGTTGGGCTCCGGAATACGCCAAGCTTGGTGCGGCTTCCGTCAGCTTCCATATGGGAGCGACGCATGCTCCGGTTCGTCTTGCGCGTCAGCTGCGCGACATGGGCTGCAAGGCTTGCTTCGCGGTCCGTCCGGCCGAACCGGTCGAGCCGATCTTCGACATCCTTGACGAATTCGACATGGTGCTTATCATGACGGTCGAACCGGGCTTCGGCGGTCAGAAGTTCCTTGACAACCAGATGGCCAAGGTTCGTCGTCTGCGTGACGAAATCACCCGCCGTGGCCTGAAGACGAAGATCCAGGTCGATGGTGGCGTGAGCCCCAAGACCGCCCATATCGTTGCCGAAGCCGGTGCCGATGTGCTGGTCGCCGGTTCCGCCGTGTACGGTGCCGAGAATCCGGCCGAGGCTATCGACTCCATCCGCGAGAAGGCCGAAGCAGCCTTCAAGGCGTGAACGCCCACCATACAAGGAAGCATACGAATATGAAGACTTTTGAATCGCTGTTCGCGGAATTGAGCGAGAAAGCCGCCACCAAGCAGGCCGGTTCCCTGACCGTCGACGAGCTTGCCAAAGGCACGCACTTCATCGGCAAGAAGATCGTCGAAGAGGCTGGAGAGACCTGGATCGCCGCCGAATATGAGGGTGCTGATCGCACGGCCGAAGAAATGAGCCAGCTCATCTACCATCTGCAGGTCATGATGATCGATCGTGGCATCACACTCGAGGACATCTACAAGAACCTGTGAGAAACCCGGGGCCATGCCAGTTGAAGGTGTGGCCTTTTTTAGAGGAGAAACATGCTAAGAATCGCTGTGCCTAATAAGGGCATGCTGTCCGAACCCGCCTGGAACATGCTGGCGGAAGCCGGCTACCGTTTGAGGAGCAACCCTCGCCAGTTGGTCGTGGAGGATCCCGACAATGATGTTGAGTTGTTCTACCTGCGTCCCCTCGACATTGCGGTCTATGTCGGTCGCGGCACCATCGACGTTGGAATCACCGGGCATGATTTGCTCGTGAACTCCGGCACCGATGCGGAGGAGCATATGCAGCTTGGCTTCGGAGCCTCCACGTTCCGTTTCGCAGCCCCGAACGATTCGCCGATTACCAAGCTTGAGGATATTGAAGGCAAGCGAGTCGCCACCACATTCGACAAGCTCGTACACGACTATCTGGTCGAGCATGGCATCAACGCGGAAACCGTGCACCTTGACGGCGCCGTCGAATCGTCCGTTCAGCTTGGCGTCGCCGATCTGATCGCCGATGTGGTTTCCACAGGGACCACTCTGCGTAATGCGGGACTGCGCATTTTCGCTGAACCGTTGATGCACTCTGAAGCCGTATTGATTCGTTCCCCTCGTCTTGAGGCGGATGACGAGCGGCTGACGATTCTGAGCAGGCGTCTGCAAGGCGTGCTCACTGCCCAGCGTAATGTGCTTATGGACTACGACATTCCGGTCGAGAAGGTGTCCGCCGCAGTGGATATCACTCCGGGTTTCGAAAGCCCGACGATTTCGCCTCTGCATGATAAGCAGTGGGCGGCCGTGCGTGTGGTGGTTCCGAAGGCGAAGGTGAATCAGCTTATGGACCAGTTGTATGAAGTTGGTGCCCGTGGCATAATAGTCACCGCGTTGCAGGCTTCGAGAATGTAGTGTTGCTTGTAATATGAGCAAACTGATTATTAAGAAGCAATACAGTCCGGAACCGCGAGACATCTATTTCACGGTTCCGAACTTCATCAGCCTGCTGAGAATCATTTCGATTCCTTTTATCGCGATGCTGGTCTCTCATCACAGGATGGTGACCGCCTTGGTCGTGCTTGCGCTATCGGCGATATCCGATGGTTTGGACGGACTGATCGCCAGATCATTCAATCAGGTGAGCAAAATCGGGCAAATTCTCGATCCGATTGCCGATCGTCTGCTGATCTTCTGCAGCATTCTTGCTTTGGGTGTGGCGAACATCATTCCATGGTGGATGCTGATCGTCGTCGGCCTGCGAGATTTGATCATGGCTGTTCTGATACTGGTTTTGGCGCAGCACGATTATGGCCCATTGCCTGTTCATTTCGTAGGCAAGGCCGGTACCGCGATGCTGCTTATCGCCATCGTCGCGTTGATCTTCGCCGACATCTGGTCCAACTCCGCTGCGGATACACTGCATCTATGCGGTCTTGCCACCGGAATCTGGGGCGTTGGACTGTATTGGCTTGCAGGGTACATCTACATGCGCCAAGGCATCCAACTGTTGAAGAACGATACAAACAGCAAGGATTGACGCATATATGAAGTCCGATGCTCCACGTTTCGCGTCGTTCCCCGTTTCCCCGGAGAACGTACCCACAAAGCATCGTGCCATTTTTTCGTCATCCTTCGCCGGCCTGTCATCCCATCATGTGCAACCGGCCTCCATGCCCGCCATGCCGCAACGCCATAGACATGTCGATGACGATTCGCTTCGGCTTATTGACGATTTGACCAATCGTCCGATGGACGTCCTGTATTCGGACTCCCGCCTGGCCACTAAAAAACGTTCGGCGGTTTCGATTTGGGCCACCAGGATTCTGGTGTTCCTCATCTGCATCGCTGTGGGTGCCGCGGGAAGCGTTTTCGTGCGCCAGCTGAGCACTGACCCACGCAAAGAAGTACGCAAGCAGTTGGCAAGCCAGCTGACCGAACAAACGAAGCGGGTCGGCGACCTCACCAAGGGTGTCAACGACTTGCGGTCGCAAATCGAATCTGAATCGGAATCCTTGGCAAGCTGGTCCCTAAACCAGACGATGCAGGATGATGAAATGGTCAATGGAACGCTTCCGGTGCAAGGGGAAGGCATTGTCCTGACCGTAGCCAACCCGCTTTCCGTCAGCGGCGACAATGCCGACTCCTCACTGCCAAGAGAAAATGGCAGCCAGGTTCGAGTCGTCACCGATTCCGATTTGCAGCTGCTTGTCTCCTTGCTATGGCAATCCGGAGCGGAGGCGATCGCGATCAACGGCAACCGCCTTGGCGTGCAAACCTCGATTCGAACCGCCGGATCGACGATTCTCATCGGAGTCAATTCGGTGCAAAGCCCATATCGAATCGAGGCGATAGGCAATCAGGCGACCTTGGCGAAATCGGTAAGCAAGACAACGCAGAAACAACTGTATGACGATTTCAAAAAGGCCGGCATCTATCCGCAGATAAGCAAAAGCAAATCGATTACACTTGATGCTGCAGTGGCTGGCGACACGACGCATGTGAGGAAGGACAAGTAATGGCAGCTGTCTTGGGACTTATCATCGGCGTGGTAATCGGTGTATTCGTTCGTCCGGACATCCCCATCGAGCTCCAACCGTATCTGCCGATTATGGTATTGGCCGCGTTGGATGCGTTGCTAGGCGCCGCACGCGCGTATTTCCAACGCAGCTTTTCCGATAAAGTGTTCGTGATCTCCTTCTTCTCGAATGTCATCACCGCGACGCTGCTGGTGTTCCTCGGCAACCAGTTGGGAGTCGGCTCCCAGCTGCAGACCGCAGTGATCGTAGTGCTCGGCATACGAATCTTTACCAATGTGTCCTCCATTCGACGCTTCATCTTTAAAGGTTGATGCGGTATGAGCGGACAAGACGCGAACAGCAAGGACATGCTGTCCAGAATCCATGAGCAGAGGGTCAAGGACCAGAACAATGACAGCACCCAAACCGGTGCGTTCCCCATGGTCAAGGCCAAGAAGCGAATCTCACTTGATGCGAAGGTCACACGAACCCGACTGTATTCCAGCATTCTGGTCACGATATTGTGCGCCTTGCTTGGCTTCGGCTATGTGATCCAGATAAACAACACGACATCCACCTATGAGACGATGAGCGAAGATGAATTAACCAAGCTCATCAGCGAGACCAATGCTCAGGTCCAAAAGCTCGAACAGCGTAAGAACGAACTCTCCAGCCAGCTGAACGCTTTGAAAGACACCGCGGACAAAAATGAGAAAGCCGCGGAAATCGCCAAGCAGAACGCGCAGACCAACGGCATCCTATCCGGCCGTCTCGCGGCTACGGGAGAAGGCGTGGTCATCCGCATATCGCAGGGTTCCAAACAGAAGATTGACTCCGCGATATTGTTCACGTTGCTTGAGGAATTGCGCAACAGTGGTGCCGAGGTCATTGAGATCAACAATGTCCGCGTGGTAACCAGCACTTACATCAGTGGCACGGCCGGCAGTCTCGTCTGCGATGGCACCAAACTGAAATCCCCATTCACCATTCGCGCGATCGGCGACAGCGACAATCTGCAGAACGCGGTCAATCTGGCCGGTGGCGTCGGGTCGCGGCTCAAAGTGAAGTATGGCGCTACGGTATCGGTCAGCCCCTCTGACAAAGTGATGATCAAGTCCACACGTCAGGCTCCGCAGTATACATATGCGCACGTCATCGGACAGTAAACAGTAAAGGACCTTTCCTTTCGCGACATTCAATCAGCGTTGTTCTTCCGTTCACCGAAATGGCGTGCCGTTGTCTGCGCTTGACCCTATCTTGTTCATCGTTGATATATAGTCCAGGCCTGCACATTGGTAACGCGGACCCCGATAGCAAAGGACAACTCATGGCTGAACAGACCATCTCCATCACACTCAACGGCGAAAAGAAGGAGGTGGCGGCAGACCAGACCGGCGTCCAGCTCTTCTCCGACGACAAGAACATCATCGCGGTGCGTTTGAACGGCGAACCCCGCGATCTCTATACCGAGCTGCACGACGGCGACGTTGTGGAACCCATCGCGCTCGATAGCGAGGACGGTGTGGCCATCATGCGCCATTCCGCAACCCATGTCATGGCCCAGGCCGTGCAGGAGATTCGCCCTGACGCCAAGCTTGGTGTTGGACCGGTCATCAAAGACGGCTTCTACTACGATTTCGATGTCGAGACTCCTTTCACTCCGGAGGACCTCAAGGAAATCGAAAAGCGCATGCAGCGCATTATCAAGTCCTCCCAGTCCTTCCGCCGCCGCGTGGTGACCGAGGAAGAGGCTCTTGCCGAGGAAGCCGACCAGCCCTACAAGCTTGAACTTATCAAGGATAAGGAAGCGCATCTTGACCCGGAAGCCGCCACCGAAATCAGCGGCAAGGAACTGAGCTTCTACGATAACGTCGACCGTGAAGGCAATGTGGTTTGGAAGGACCTGTGCCGTGGTCCGCACCTGCCGAACACCCGTTACATCAAGGCGTTCAAGATCGAGCGTTCCGCCGCCGCATACTGGCGCGGCAGCGAGGCCAATCCGATGCTGCAGCGCATTTACGGCGCCGCCTTCGCCACCAAGGAGGACCTGAAGGCATACCAGACCCGTCTGGAGGAGGCCGCCAAGCGCGACCACCGCAAGCTCGGCGCGGAAATGGACCTGTTCTCCTTCCCGGATGAGATCGGTCCGGGCCTTGCCGTCTTCCATCCGAAGGGCGCGGCCGTCATCAATGCCATGGAGGACTACTCCCGTGAGATGCACCGCAAGCACCACTACAGCTTCGTGCAGACCCCGCACATCACCAAGGGCGGCCTGTATGAGACCTCCGGCCACCTGCAGTGGTACAAGGACAGCATGTATCCGCCGATGCGTCTGGACGAGGAGAAGGACGAGAACGGCAACGTCATCAAGCAAGGCTTCGATTACTACCTGAAGCCGATGAACTGCCCGATGCACAACCTGATCTTCAAGTCCCGCCAGCGTTCCTACCGTGAGCTGCCGTTGCGCCTGTTCGAATTCGGCACCGTGTACCGTTATGAGAAGTCCGGTGAAGTGCATGGCCTGACCCGCGTGCGCGGCTTGACTCAGGATGATTCCCACATCTACTGCACCCGCGAGCAGATGAAGGACGAGCTTAAGAGCCTGCTTACCTTCGTGCTCGGCCTGTTGAAGGACTTCGGTCTGGATGACTTCTATCTGGAGCTGTCCACCAAGGATCCGCACAAGTACGTCGGTTCCGACGAGATTTGGGAGGAAGCCACCAACACGCTGGCCGAGGTCGCCAAGGAATCCGGTTTGGACTTGGTCGACGATCCGTGCGGCGCAGCCTTCTACGGTCCGAAGATCTCCGTGCAGGCCCGTGACGCCATCGGACGTACCTGGCAGGTGTCCACCATCCAGCTCGACTTCAACCTTCCGGAACGTTTCAAGCTCGAATACATCGCCGCCGATGGCACGCACCAGCGTCCGGTGATGATCCACCGCGCGCTGTTCGGCTCCATCGAACGCTTCTTCGCGGTGCTGCTTGAGCATTACGCGGGCGCCTTCCCGGCATGGCTCGCCCCGGTCCAGGTGCTTGGCGTGCCGGTCGCGGACGAGTTCGCCCCGCACCTGCAGAAGTTCATCGCCAGCTTGGAAGAGGAGACCGTCCGTTGCGAGATCGACCTGTCCGACGATCGCTTCGGCAAGAAGATCCGCAACGCATCCAAGTCCAAGGCGCCGTTCATCCTCATCGTCGGCGAAGAGGATATGAACAACAACGCGGTCAGCTTCCGCTTCCGCGACGGCAGCCAGTTGAACGGCGTGCCGGTCGATGAGGCGAAGGCGAACATTCTGACCGTAATCAAGAAGCGCGTCCAGGTCAACACCGCAGACGACTTCAAGGCCGCCCTCGCCGACTGAGCGAGACCGGTGGCAACAAGTCGCACGCGACCATGAACCGTGAAACGGCGCACGAATCTCGACAAGAGGTTTGTGCGCCGTTTCTCATTTTCTCATCGAGAAGGAAGTAACACATGCTTGAGCATCTTCGTGCGCCGTTAAAAAAACTCATCGAGCCAATAGCCAAAGCGTTGATCGCCATAGGACTGACCGCCAATGCGGTGACGGTGATTGGTGCTGTCGGCACCATCGTCGTGGCCATCGCCACCGGTGTGACCGGATGGCTATTTGGGGGAGCGGTTGTTCTGACTCTGCTTGTGCTTGCCGATTCGTTGGATGGCTCGATCGCCGCGCTTACCACGGGTGGGACCGAATTCGGGGCTTTTCTCGACTCCACGCTCGATCGCATCGCTGATTGGGCGATGCTCGTAGGCGTGATCATCTTCTTTCTTATGCATCGTGACTGGTGGCATACGGCCATCGACAACACGCCTGACTATACGAGCATGATCGGTATCGCCGCCGCCGCGGTGGCCGTGATGACATCGTTCGTCACTTCATATGCCCGTGCTCGTGCCGAATCAGTCGGCTATGAGGTGAAAAACGGCATCGCCACTCGTGCCGATCGCTTGACCATCATTCTGGTGGGCATGGCCATCACCGGATTGACGCGTCAGGGATTGTGGCTCGCCATCGCCATGATACTGTTGGCCGGATTGGGATTAGTCACCGTATTCCAACGCATCTTCGAAGCCAAGCGCCAAATGGTCATAGGGGAGAAAACATATCGGCGGTAGTCACAGCCGGGGGCAGACCCCATCCAAAAGTTCGAAAAGCGAAATGCCACAGGTTCGTATTCGGCATTTTGTCGGCGAACCGCTTTAGAATCATTTCGTTTGAAACATCCGCAACCTGCCTAGGAGCATTATGTCAGGTCATTCCAAGTGGGCGACCACCAAGCACAAGAAGGCCGCCATCGACGCGAAGCGCGGCAAGCTGTTCGCCAAGCTGATCAAGAACATCGAGATCGCAGCACGTATGGGTGGCGGCGATCCCGACGGCAACCCGTCCCTGTATGACGCCATCTACAAGGCCAAGAAGGCCTCCATGCCGGCCGACAACATCAAGCGCGCCGTCAAGCGTGGTTCCGGTGAGGAAGCCGGCGGCGCCAACTATGAAGACATCGTGTACGAGGGTTACGCCCCGGCAGGTGTTGGCCTGATCATCGAATGCCTCACCGACAACCGCAACCGTGCGGCCGCCGACGTGCGTTCCACCCTGACCAAGGGCAATGGCTCCCTGGCCACCACTGGTTCCGTGAGCTTCAACTTCGAACGCAAGGGACAGATCGTTGTTCCGGCCGAAGGCGTTGGCTTCGACAACCTGTTCGAGAAGGCCGCCGAAGCCGGTGCCGAAGACGTGACCGACGATGGTGAGGTATTCACCGTCATCACCGATCCGTCCGACATGATCGACGTGCGCAAGGCTCTCCAGGACGCCGGTTTCGATTACGATTCCGCTGATCTGGTCATGATGCCGAAGAACGAGGTCGAGCTGAGCCTTGAGGATGCCCAGAAGGTCTCCAAGCTCATCGACAACCTCGATGATCTGGACGATGTCCAGAACATCTACTCCAACTGGACCGCCTCCGACGAGGTCATGGCCCAGCTTGACGAGGAGTAATCCAGCGTGATTATTCTTGGCGTCGACCCCGGGCTGACTCGCTGCGGGGTCGGCGTGATTGAAGCCGGCGCATACCGCCGGCTTTCTTTTATCCACGTGGATGTGGTGCGTTCCGATCCAAAAACCTCCCAGGATCTGCGTCTGCTGGCCATCTACAACGGCTTGGTGGAAAAAATCGAACGATTTGCTCCCGATGCGGTGTCCATCGAACGAGTGTTCGCGCAAGAAAACCGTAACACGGTGCTGGGAACCGCACAGGCGGCAGGGTTGGCGATGCTCGCTGCGGCGCAACGCGGCATTCCTGTAGCGTTGCATACGCCGACGGAATCAAAGCTTGCAATCACCGGCAACGGCAAAGCAGAGAAAATCCAGATGGAACGTATGGTGGCGCGGATATTGGGATTGAACACGCTGCCAAAGCCGGCTGATGCGGCTGACGCGCTGGCTATTGCGATCTGTCACGCGTTGCGTCCGGCTGGTGCGCTGCAAGGCGGCGAACGCGAACAGCATCTCACGGCGGCGCAACGACAGTGGGCGCAGGCTTCGCAAAAAGCAGCGCGCAGACAAGGCGTCCGCAGAGGCATGTAAGCTGTATCGAACAGATGTTCTAGACCTGTGCGAAGGAGACGTCCATAATGATTGGCATGCTACGTGGCCATGTGGAGTCGGTAGACGCCGCATCGGCCATTATCGAGGTCGGGGGAGTCGGCTACGAGGTCAGGATGCCATCCGCCGACTTGGCTTCCATGCACGCCGGCCAGGAAATCAAGGTCTACACTTCGTTGAATGTGTCCCAGGACGCCATCACTTTATTCGGCTTCGGCACGCTGGCCTCGAAACGCATGTTCCTGCAATTGCAGAAGGTCAGTGGCATCGGACCGAAAGTCGCGCTATCGTTGCTGTCCACTTTGCCTCCCGATCGACTTGCGAGGGCTGTGGCGGATGGTGATGCCACTGCGTTGGCCAAGGCTCCGGGATTAGGCAAGAAAGGCGCGCAGAAAATCATCCTCGAACTGAAAGGTTCCATTGATCTGAGCCAGATCGAGGGTTCTTCCGCAACCGCTTCGACTCCTGAAGACACTGGGGCCGAACAGGTCGTCGAAGGTCTGATGTCTTTGGGATGGCACCAGCAGGACGCTGTCCATGCGGTGCAGACGGTTTGCGCCGATAATCAAATCGAGACGCCGTTGAACGCCGAGGATGTTCCACGCGTGCTGAAGCTCGCGCTGACATCGTTGGATAGAGGTAGATGAAACGGACCATTATGACGAACACTGATACATTCGAACAGCCGAACACCGGGGCGAACGAGGAATCCCTCCGTATGGTTTCCGCCGCACCCGTCGGCAACGAACCGGTCAGCGACGAGGAGCTTCGTCCTCATATCCTCGAGGGATTCATCGGACAGCCAAGGCTCAAAGCGCAGTTGCAGCTTTTCCTCGATGCTGCTCGAAAACGTGACGTTCCTCCGGACCATATCCTGCTTGCGGGGCCTCCGGGACTTGGCAAAACCACTTTGGCCATGATTGTGGCCAATGAATTGGAAGTTCCAATCCGCGTCACTTCCGGTCCCGCCATCCAACATGCTGGTGATTTGGCTTCGATTCTGAGTTCGCTGGACGCCGGCGAGGTGCTCTTTATCGATGAGATCCACCGTCTGCCCCGTGCCGCCGAGGAACTGCTGTACATCGCCATGGAGGATTTCCGTGTTGATGTGATGGTCGGCAAAGGCCCTGGAGCTTCATCCATTCCGCTGACATTGCCTCGGTTTACGGTTATCGGTGCCACCACGCGAGAGGGCATGCTTCCCTCGCCGCTGCGTGCGCGGTTCGGTTTCACGGCGCATCTGGATTTCTACCCGCATGAGGAGCTTGAAAAGCTGATTGAGCGTTCCTCCGCAGTGTTGGGAATCCAGTTGGAGGACGGGGCCGCTCGCCAACTGGCCATGCGTTCCCGCGGCACGCCGAGAATTGCCAACCGCCTGCTTCGTCGTGTTAGGGATTGGGCCATCGTGCACGATCTCGAATCGGTGCGTCCCGATGATGTCAAGGAGGCGTTGGCGCTTTATCAGATCGATACCGAAGGTCTTGACCGTCTGGATATAGCAGTGCTTAAGGCCATCGTCACCAATTTCAACGGAGGCCCCGTCGGCTTGAACAATCTGGCGGCCATGGTGGGCGAGGAGTCGGAAACGGTGGAAACGGTATGCGAACCGTATCTGGTACGTGAGGGCTTCCTCATCCGCACGCCGAAAGGCCGCGTGGCCACGCGCAAGGCATGGGAGCATCTTGGTATTACTCCCGACGAATCCGCATATGATGTCAATAAGATGTCATAGACTTCACATCTTGAGTAATGTGTTCCGGTTGAGACCCTGACTCCGAGGAGTTTATTTTGGATATCCTTTTTCTCGTTGTTCTTATCGTTGTAATGTTCGGCATGATGTTCTGGCAGTCCAAGAAAGCCAAGCAGCAGCAAGCTGAACGTCAGAATTTCCGTTCTAGTCTGCAGCCCGGCACTGAAGTGATCACCATCGGTGGCATCATCGGCAAGGTCGTTTCCGTCGATACGGAATACGAGGAGATCGTCGTTGATTCCGAAGGATCGCAACTGCGTTTCGGCTTCAACGCCATCAGCCGTGAATATGTCCGTCCGGCATACGTGCATGATGATGAGGTCGATGAGAACGGCAATCCGCTATCCAAGGAAGACGAGCCCGACCAGAAGCCTGTCGTCGACGCGACTGAAGAGCCCGCACAGGATGCCGATGTTATTCAGCAGCCCATTGACGAGCAGAAGAACGATTGATTTCTTTGATTTTTAGACGGCGAAAATCTCATTTTTGAGGTTTTCGCCGTTCTTTTTCGCACGGGAAACCTATAATTCAAAGTGCCGTAAACCAAGGTAGAAGGAAACCACTGTCATGGCAGCATCGGATATCACCGTTTCGGGCTTGAACAAAGTTGGAGCCGAAGACGCAGCATATCTTGTATCGAAAATACGTACTATTCCGGGCTTTCCGAAGGAGGGCATCCTATTCCGCGATTTCATGCCGGTGTTGGCTGATGCGCGCGCGTTCGGTATTTTGATGGGGGCCCTTGAAGCGGCATTGCCAGTAGACGTCGATGATTTCGACATGGTCGCCGGCCTTGAAGCCCGTGGATTCCTGTTCGGTCCAGCGTTGGCCGCCCGTCTCGGAAAGGGGTTTATCGCGGTCCGTAAAGCCGGCAAATTGCCTCCAGAAACCATGTCGCAAAGCTATGACCTCGAATATGGTCAGGCGTCAATGGAAATCGAAACCAACGTTGTCCATGAGGGAGTGCGCGTATTGATCGTCGACGATCTGATCGCCACCGGTGGAACCGCCAATGCGGCGCGTAGCCTCATCGAGAAGTGCGGAGGCGTCGTTGCTGGATTCAGCTTCGTCATGGAACTTACCGGTATTGACGGCATGAAATCGCTAGGCGATTATCCGACAAGCTCGCTGGTGTGCATGCCTGCCTGATAACTCCGTTTTCGTCAACCATTCAGAACAAACAACCAAAGGGAATGATCCATGGATCTCTATGAGTATCAAGCCAGGGAATTGCTCGAAGAACAGGGTATCCCGACTCCTAAGGCAATATTCGCCCAGAACTCCCATGAAGTCGCCGAAGCGGCCGACCAGATTGGATATCCCAATGTGATTAAGGCGCAGGTGAAGATTGGACACCGTGGCCAGGCCGGCGGAGTCAAGCTCGCCAAGACCCGTGACGAGTCCATTCTCGCGTCGGAAGACATTCTGCCGATGACCATTCACAAGCACAAGGTCAGCGGCGTGCTGGTGGCCGAGGCGAAGAACATCCTTCACGAGTATTACGTCTCCATCTCAGTGGACCGGTCCTCTCGTGATTTCGACGTGCTCGCCACTGCGAATGGCGGTACTGAGGTTGAGGAAATCGCCAAAGAGCATCCGGAATCCGTGAAGCGTCTGCATATCGATGCTCTTGACGATTTCGATTTGGAAGCGGCCACCAAGATGGCTGAAAGCATCGGCTTCTATCATGCCGATGTTGATCAGGCCGCGCAGATTCTGCTGAAAATGTGGCGTTGCTTCAAGGAGAACGACGCCACGCTTGTGGAAATCAACCCGCTTGCAAAAATCGGCGATCCGGATGACGAATCTTCCAAGTCGTTGTGCGCGCTGGACGCCAAGATCTCCCTTGATGACAATGCATCGTTCCGCCATGATGGTTGGAAACGTTTCACCGATCCGATTCATGTCGATCCATATGAGCAAAAAGCCCGCGAACATGGACTGCATTATGTGCATCTCAAGGGTTCCGTCGGTGTGATCGGCAATGGTGCGGGACTCGTCATGAGCTCTCTTGACGCGGTGTCAGGCGCAGGCGAGGATCAGGGCACGAATGTCAAGCCCGCAAACTTCCTCGACATCGGCGGAGGCGCTTCCGCCGAAGTGATGTCGAATAGTCTTGAAATCGTGCTGTCCGACCCGCAGGTCGAATCCGTGCTCATCAATGTGTACGGTGGCATCACCTCGTGTGAACAGGTCGCGAAGGGCATTCTCGAGGCGCTTGACGAACTTGGCAGCAGCAAGCCTATCGTCGTGCGATTCGATGGCAATGCGGCGGCGGAAGGTCTGAACATTTTGGCCCAAGCCGGCCGCGCCAACCTGCACGTCGCTCAGACCATGGAGGAAGCCGCACAGCAGGCCGCACGTTTCGCGGCCAAGGAGGTTCGCTGAAATGACGCTTTTCATTGAAGATGGCGCTCCGGTCATCGTCCAGGGCATGACCGGGCATCAGGGTATGACCCACACGGCCCGCATGCTCAAGGCCGGCACCAACATCGTCGGTGGCGTGAACGCCCGCAAGGCTGGGCTGGACGTCACCTTCCCTGAAGCCAAAAATGGCGAGGATGCCACCATTCACGTGTTCGCCAACTGCTCTGAAGCCATCGAAGCCACTGGAGCCAAAGCAAGCGTCGTGTTCGTGCCGCCGCGCTTCGCCAAGGACGCCGTCGTTGAGGCCATTGAAGCCGGCATCGAACTGATTGTCGTCATCACCGAAAGCATTCCGGTGGCGGACAGCGCGTATTTCGTCGAGTTGGCCTTGCGTAAGGGCGTGCGCATCGTTGGGCCGAATTGTCCTGGTCTGTTGACGCTGCCATCTTCTAAGGACGCCAAGGGCTGCAACCTCGGCATTATTCCAGATGGCATCGTGTCCCGCGGCCCGTTGGGTTTGGTGTCCAAGTCCGGAACGTTGACCTATCAGCTGATGGGGGAGCTGTCTGACATCGGTTTCACCGCATGCCTTGGCGCGGGCGGCGATCCGATCGTCGGCACGACCTTGCAGGAGGCTTTGGAAGCCTTTGAGAACGATGAAGCCACCAAAGCCGTTGTCATGATCGGCGAAATCGGTGGCAGCGCCGAACAGGACGCTGCCAAGTGGGCTTCCGAACATATGACCAAGCCCGTCGTGGCCTACATCGCGGGATTCACCGCGCCGGAAGGCAAGCAGATGGGCCATGCCGGCGCCATCGTTTCCGGCGGCAAGGGCACCGCGCAGGATAAGAAAGAAGCCCTTGAGGCCGTTGGCATCCGTGTCGGTCGTACTCCCGGACAGACCGCTGAAATCATGCGAGAGGTGCTCGCTTCCCAATCGCTATGATGACGAACCTGAAGTATTGGCTGAAAGGGCTTGCCGTCGCGGCAGTGTCCATGATTATTTACGCCGTTGCCTTGGGCTGCTATATGGCCCTAATGCTTCTGGTCATATCCATGGAAGAAGGCGGGGACAATCTCTCCGCCTTCTCGGTGCCTCTTACCGAGGCGTTGGTGCTGCTCAGCCAAGGTATCGGGTTCAAGACTGATGCCATCACGTTGACGATTGTGCCGTTGCTTTTGACGGTACTGCTTATCGCCCTTATCGCGCAGCTCGCCAGAAGATTCGGCACGAGTCTGCGTGGATTCGCGGCCGGTCTGGTCTTTTGGGAAGCCGTAAACATCTTCTTCGCCAGAAGCATAAATATCGAAATCGTTGATTCGATGACGATGATCGCCATCAAAACGGCGCTTGTTTTCATCCTCGGATATGCGGTCGCGGCGATTCCGAATGCGTCATGGACCCAAGCCTGTACCGAATGGATTCGATCTCATGTGTCATCGCCGGCGCGAAAGACCATGGTCATCGGTTCCGTCCTAGGGCTGCTGCTGGAGGCGGCGTATCTGCTGGTCGGTCTGATCGTCGTTGTTTTTTGGGCAATAAGCAATCAATCATCGATAGCGAAGCTATATGAACTTTCGGGCATGCAGAACGGGTCTCGTATTCTTACCACGATCAGTATGCTCGCATGGCTTCCGAATCTGATGATTTGGGCTGTCTCATGGACTTTCGGCGCCGGCTTCTCAATCGGCGATTTAGCCGAATTCACATTATGGACCGGACAGGGTGACGGGCTCCCCGCCTTGCCTCTTTTCGGTATGATGCCGCAGGCGGTTGAGACGGATTGGGTGAGAATCGCGCTGATGTGCATACCATTGGCATCCGCTTTTGCTACCGGCATGGTCGTCATGTTGTTTAATAAGGGATTCCATATCAGAGTAGGTGAATCAGGACGGAACATCGACGTCAAACGCGTTGTGCTGAGTTTTGCCTATCCGATTGCTGCTTTTTCGATTACCAGCGCCGTCGTGTCCGTGGCTTCCAGCTTGCTGTTCGCCTTGGGAAACGGAGGCTTGGGATCGAAACATCTTGCGCACGTCGGCGTAGACGTGATCGCATCAACCCGTAAGGTGGGACAACCCACCGCCATGGGTTTGTTCTCCGCATGGCTGCTGACTTTGGTGGCCGTGAGCATATTTTTCGCCATACGCTGGATGATGAAGCGTATACGCGAACGTGGAAAGAGGGAGACCGCCCCCGAATCCACGGAAAACAGCCGTGAGGAAACACGTGCGCTTCGCACGGTCGCCTCGAACAACAATAACAAGGAGGATCAGGGTGACAACAACGAATCGACCGATACGACGGGCTCTGGTATCAGTCTTCCATAAGGAAGGCATCGAGGTGCTTGCCGAAGCGTTCATCAAGGCGGGCACCGAGGTGGTTTCCACCGGTTCCACCGCGAAGCGTCTGGCTGAGCTGGGTGTCAAAGTGACCGAGGTCTCCGAAGTCACTGGTTTCCCGGAATGCCTTGATGGCCGCGTCAAGACCCTTGACCCGCATATCCATGCCGGTATCCTCGCCGACATGACCAACCCCGACCATGCCTCCCAGCTCGAGAAGTTTGGCATCAAGCCGTTCGATCTGGTGGTCGTCAATCTGTATCCGTTCGCCGACACGGTCCGCTCCGGAGCTGACGAAGCCGCCACCATCGAAAAGATCGATATCGGCGGTCCGTCCATGGTGCGTGGCGCAGCCAAGAACAGCGCCACCGTCGCCATCATTACCGATCCGAACGATTATGCACTCGTCGCCTCCCGCATCGAGAACGGCGAGGGCTTCTCCCTTGATGAGCGTCGCTGGCTCGCAGGAAAGGCGTTCGCCCATACGGCCGCCTACGACGCCACCATCAACGAGTGGACCGCGAAGCATTGGCCGAAGCCGGCGTCCATCGAACAGCCGGTTTCCGAAGGCGAGACCGAAGTGAATGAGGCCAAGTTCCCGGCCACGTTCACCCGTACGTGGGACCGTGCGCACGTGCTGCGTTACGGCGAGAACCCTCACCAGCAGGCTTCGCTGTATCTGGATCCGCTCAACCAGAACGGCTTCGCACACGCCGAACAGCTTGGCGGCAAGCCGATGAGCTACAACAATTACGTCGATGCCGACGCCGCATGGCGTGCCGTGTGGGATTTCGCGCCTCAGATCGCCGTCGCAGTGGTCAAGCACAACAATCCATGCGGTCTGGCCATCGGCGCTACCGTGGCAGAGGCGCACAAGAAGGCGCACGCATGCGATCCGATGAGCGCCTATGGCGGTGTGATTGCTGCGAACAGCAAGGTCACCATGGAAATGGCCGAAAGTGTTCGTCCAATCTTCACCGAAGTCATCGTCGCGCCCGATTACGACGCCGATGCGCTTGAACTGCTCCAGACCAAGAAGAAGAACCTGCGTATCCTGAAGGTGTCTGAGCCTCCGAAGACCAAGACCCAGTTCCGTCAGATTGACGGCGGTCTGCTCGTGCAGTCCACCGATCTGATTGACGCTCCAGGCGACGATCCGAACGCGTGGAAGCTGGTTTCCGGCGAGCCGGCCGACGCTGAAACCGTCAGGGATCTGGTGTTCGCATGGCGTGCCATCCGGTGCGTCAAATCCAACGCCATACTTATCGCTCACGATCAGGCAACCGTAGGCATCGGCATGGGCCAGGTCAATCGTGTGGATTCCGCCAATCTGTCCGTCGAGCGTGCCAACACGCTGGCTGACGGAGCCAACCGCACCAAGGGAGCGGTGGCCGCGTCCGACGCGTTCTTCCCGTTCGCCGATGGTGCCGAGATTCTGATCAACGCCGGTGTCAAGGCCATCGTCCAGCCTGGTGGGTCCATTCGTGATGAGGAAGTGTTCGAGGCGGCCCGCAAGGCCGGCGTCACCATGTATGTGACCGGTACCCGACACTTCTTCCACTGAGTTCAGTGGAAGCGTCGACCGGCAAGCTGGGAGCGTCGCGGCGCGATAAATGACGTGGCGTCCGAAACCATTCGCTGGTTTCGGACGCCACGTTTTATTATTATGATTGCGTTCCGTGCGCGGACGCGCGTTGACATATAACGAAAGGCCTGCGATATGAGTCATCCCTACGTTTCCGAAGACCATGAAGGCAAGCCGTGGTTTGAATGGATTGTTGCGGCAATGGTGGTTATAGCCACAGTGCTTGCGGTCTTAGGCCATGTAAAAGCCGCCACCACGGTAATCGCGGTGACGGCCATCATAACAGGACTAATCAGACTCGTAATGCGCGAGCGTAGTCCTTGGAAAGTCCGTTCAGTTGGCTTCGACGCTTTCATCGGCATCGGTCTGGGCGTCGGACTGTTCATCCTGCTCGCCCTCGTGCCCGTCGGCATCGTCTGACGCGTCGTCGGCTATGGTCTCCAGCGTTTCGGAATCCTGCTCGGCTTCCGAAACGTTTTTCTTGGTGCCGATCATGGACGCGACTATGGCCACAAGCGAGACGATGGCGGCTGCGAGAATCGGGCAGATCCAGAACACCCATAGCTGCTGCAGAGGCTCTTGGGAAAGGCCCTGATTCTGGGTGAAGATGGCGATGCCAGTGGCACGAGCCGGATTCAGAGCGGCGCCTGTTACCGGATAGGAGATTGCGGCGCCGACACCGTAGGCGAGACCCATGGCGATGGCATGGCTGGTATTGGTCTTTCCGGATTCACTGGTGGTGTTGAGCGCGGTGGCGACGATGATGATGCCCGCGACGAGTTCAACGGCGATGGCCAGAGTGATGCTGAAGGACACGCCATAGTTGCCGAGCGTGGCATAGGAGACGGAATTCTTGTCAAAACCGTTAATGACCGGCGTCAGCCAGATTTTCAGCGTTACCTGCTCGGATGTCGGCAGCAGGAAGCGGATGGCGGCGCCTGCGCCGATACCACCCAGCACCTGAGCGATAATATAGAGCACTCCGTCAAGCACATGGGTTTTGCCGGACAGCATCGCCGCAACGGAGACCGCCGGATTGAACTGGGCGCCGGAAATCGTGCCGAATATCAGGGTGGCGGCGGCGTACACCAAACCTGTCAGCAAGGCGATGAACGCCATATTCACGCCGTAGATCGCGGAACCAAGCGTGCAAATCGAGTAGATGGCGAAGCAGATGATGAAGCTTCCCACCAGCTCCGCGCCTACGCGAAGGGCCAGTGGCTTGCTCTGTTCTTCCTCTGTTACGGACGTTGCTTCAACAGCAGTCATAGTCTTTCCTCTGTCATATAGTGGACAAGTTGCGGTTTTTATGAAAGCCGCCAAACGACTGCCATACTACCAGCAGTCCCTGTAAGTATTATCCGGCCACGTTGGGAGAACGATGCCAAACGCATATTCTCGCGCCGCCAAGGCGCACAATCATGACAATGAAGGCATTCGCCTGCAGAAACTTCTCGCTCAGGCGGGCTTCGGCTCGCGCCGTAAATGCGAGGAAATCATCACCGATGGTCGCGTTGAGATCGATGGCGAGCTGATTACCGAACTTGGCACCCGAGTCGATCCGAAACGTCAGGAGGTCCGTGTCGACGGTTCTCGCGTGCGCGTGAACCCGAACCATGTCACGCTTGCGTTGAACAAGCCAAAACGCGTGCTGAGCGCCATGGAGGATCCCAAGGGACGCTACACTTTGCGCGACATCGTCGGAGACAAGTACGAGCGTATTTTCCACATGGGCCGTCTGGATTATGATTCGGAAGGCCTAATCCTCATGACGAACGACGGCGAACTGAGCCAGCACGTCATGCACCCCAAATATGAGGTCGAAAAGACCTACATCGCCACGCTGGAAGGACGCATCAGCGGTCAGGTGTGCCGCAGGCTCGTCACCACGGGCGTGAAGCTCGACGATGGGTGGATCAAACTCGACCGCTGCGCTATTCTCGACTCCAGCCGCGAAAGCACGTTGGTCAAGGTCGTGCTGCATTCGGGCAAGAACCGCATCGTGCGCCGTATTTTCGGCTCGATCGGTTTTCCCGTCAAGCGTCTGGTACGCACGCAGATCGGTCCGATCAAACTCGGCGACCTGAAAAGCGGCACGTATCGCGTGTTGTCGCAGGCTGAGGTCCGTTCTCTATCCAAGGCGGTGGGACTGTGATCCGTGTAGCTATTGATGGGCCTGCGGGCGTCGGCAAATCATCCACGTCCAAGGCACTGGCCAAATATTATGGTTTCGCATACCTCGACACAGGCGCGATGTACCGTGCCTGCGCCTGGTGGTGCATGCACAAAGGCATCGATTTGGATGCCGAAACCATCGATGAGCAGCTCGTCACCGAAACCGTCGGCGAATTCTTCACCGACGGCCATTTCGACATCAGCGTCGATCCGGACGATCCGAAGGTGTACGCCGATGACGAGGACATCAGCGAGGCCATCCGTTCTTCCGAGGTCTCTTCGCACGTGTCCAAGGTGTCCAACATCATCCCCGTGCGTCACGTGTTGATCGCCGCGCAACGTGCCTACATCGCACGAGAGGCTTCGGTCGATTCCTTCTCCGAAGGCGCCGGTATTGTTGCTGAGGGCCGTGATATCACCACCGTCGTCGCTCCCGACGCCGAAGTGCGCATCCTGCTTACCGCGCGTGAAGAGGTCCGTCAGGCCCGACGTAGCGGACAGGCCGTCTCGGGTGTGGGTGCGGAGAATGTCGCGGCACGCGACAAGGCCGATTCGAAAGTCACCAACTTCACATCCGCCGCGGAAGGCGTGTTGACCGTCGACAACTCCGATCTCAACTTCGGCGAGACCCTTGACGTGCTCGTCCGTATCGTTGACGACGCCATCGAGGAACAGGAATACCGCCAGTACGTTTCCAACCTCGAAGGCTATGAGCTGGATGAAGGCGATGAGGAGCTGATCGATGGAACGGCGTTCTCTGGTGGCGAAAGCAAGAATGGTCCGAAACCGGTCGGCGTACTTGCCGTGGTCGGACGTCCGAACGTCGGCAAATCCACTCTGGTGAACCGTATTCTCGGCCGTCGCGCAGCCGTGGTGGAGGACACCCCCGGCGTGACTCGCGACCGTGTGAGCTACGACGCCGAATGGTGCGGCACCGATTTCAAACTGGTCGACACGGGCGGCTGGGAAGCCGACGTGGAAGGCATCGAATCCGCCATCGCATCCCAAGCGCAAATCGCCGTGCAGCTTGCCGATGCCGTGATTCTCGTGGTGGACGGTCTGGTCGGTCTCACCGACACGGACGAACGCATCGTCAAAATGCTCCGTGCCGCCGGCAAGCCGGTGACGCTTGCGGTGAACAAGGTCGATGATCGCGAAAGCGAATACCTGACCGCCGAATTCTGGAAGATGGGTCTGGGTGAGCCGTATGGCATTTCCGCCATGCACGGTCGTGGCATCGGCGAACTGCTTGACGCCGCACTCGACTCGTTGAAGAAAGCGGAAAGGACATCCGGCTTCCTTACGCCGTCGCATCTGCGCCGCGTGGCTCTGGTCGGACGTCCGAACGTCGGCAAATCCTCCCTGCTCAATCAGCTGGCCCACGAGGAACGCACCGTCGTCAACGATCTTGCGGGCACCACGCGAGATCCGGTCGATGAGGTCGTCACCGTCGATGGCGAGGATTGGCTGTTCATCGATACCGCAGGTATCAAACGTCGTCTGCACAAGCTGTCCGGCGCGGAATACTTCTCCTCGTTGCGTACGCAGGCCGCGATCGAACGTTCCGAGCTTGCCTTGGTGCTGTTCGATGCCTCCCAGCCGATTTCCGACCAAGACCTGAAGGTCATGAGCCAGGCCGTGGACGCGGGCCGTTGCATCGTGCTTGTGTTCAACAAGTGGGACCTGATGGACGAGTTCGACCGTCAGCGTATGGAACGCCTGTGGAAGACCGAGTTCAATCGCGTCACTTGGGCTCAGCGCGTCAATCTGTCGGCAAAGACCGGATGGCACACCAATCGTTTGGCCAATGCCATGCGTGGCGCCTTGGCATCATGGGACAAGCGCATCCCCACCGGCAAACTCAACGCGTTCCTTGGCAAGATCCAAGCTGCCCACCCGCATCCGCTGCGTGGCGGCAAGCAGCCGCGAATCCTGTTCGCGACGCAGGCGTCCACCAGACCGCCGCGCTTCGTGATCTTCGCCACCGGCTTCTTGGAGCATGGCTATCGCCGCTACATCGAACGGTGTCTGCGCGAGGAATTCGGCTTCGAAGGATCGCCGATTCAGATTTCGGTGAATGTCCGTGAGAAGAAGAAACGCAAGTAACCACCGGAACTGTTAGAAGATGGGCGTGCGCCTGGTTCAGACCATGGCGCACGCCCATCTGCCTTATTGAATCTGGATTATTGTCGGCTTTTGCTTTCCTTTACGCACAGCTTAGGCCGACAGCGTCAGAACAGAGGATGTTCATCCTGGTTGCGTGTTCTGAGATACCCCGTTATGGCTCTGCGCGCGAGCGAGCTTAATGAAATGCCGTCCTGCTTGGCCTTGGCCCGCGCCTTATGGCCTACGGCGTAGGGGAGTTTGATCTTCCATTCGTCGCCAAGCTGTTTGCGCCCGTCGCTGTTCTTTGGCATGCGCCCGATGCCGACCGCGTCTGAACAGCCATCGGAATCGTCGGACAAGAGTGCCCTGCGGGTCAATTCGGTAAGCGTGATGCCATCATGCCGAGCGCGTTCGCGGGCTTCCAAGCCAAGCTCGCGGGGCAATCGAATCTTCCATTCATCTTCGGGAAGCGTTGAATCGAACACATGGGCGAATTCGTCGACGTCGTCGAACTGTGGCTGCGTGTCGTTCTGCTGCAAACCGAATCACCTCTCTGAACCCATGCGTTAATCGCATTAAACGGCAAGAAACATGAAAAATATCGCAGGCTACATATTTGCATGCGCTCAAGACCGTCCTGACGTCCGGCTTCCGGCTCCGATAGATGCCATTCTGAGGAGCTGTATGCCGCAGTTCACTGCCCAAACCTGCCCAAACATAACGAAAAACCCGCCGTTTCGATGCCGTGGAAAACGGCGGAACGACGGGCTTTCTTGGTCGGACCAGCGGGATTTGAACCCGCGACCCCTTGACCCCCAGTCAAGTGCGCTACCAAACTGCGCTATGGTCCGAACGGTGCGAAAAGCACCGAATATGAAACATAGCATAATCTCTACGGTTTTTCAAACACATCGTGTCGGAAAGCGAGTCGCATCCATTCCGGAGAGTTTGGCTTCGGATATTTGAGGGTTTTCCGGCAATTGCTCCACCGGAAGTTCATGTTGGTTCTGTGTCTAAATGCCCCCGATTTTGGCGGAATGTCGTATTATGGCATAAGCGCATCGAATAACAACGCCCGTTCGAAAGGGAGAGACATTGACTGAGGACGTATTCGAATACTCTGCCGCGAAGATGCGGAAGCACGGAATGACCGACATGGCCATCGCCCAGTTCCGTCGTCTGTACGAGGTCTGGCGCAATGAGGAGGCCAGCAGTTGGATTCGTGAGGACGAGGTCGAACCGCTCGTCAGCGTTCCCAGCTTCCATGACGTGTATGAGACCATCAATCACGACAAGGCCGTTGACGCGTTCGCCAAAACGGCGTTCCTGAAGCTTAACGGCGGTCTTGGCACTTCGATGGGACTCGATTGCGCCAAGTCGCTGCTGCCGGTACGTCGCCACAAGGCACGGCAGATGCGTTTCATCGACATCATCATCGGACAGGTGTTGACCGCGCGGACCAGACTTGGCGTCGATCTGCCATTGACTCTGATGAACTCCTTCCGTACCTCCAAAGACACCATGAAGGTGCTGCAGACCAATAAGAAATTCCATCAGGAAGACATCCCGATGGAAATCATCCAGCATCAGGAGCCGAAGATCAGCGCGGAAACGGGAATGCCCGTCAGCTTCCCGGCCAATCCGGAACTCGAATGGTGCCCGCCGGGCCACGGCGACCTGTTCTCCACCATTTGGGAATCCGGTCTGCTTGACGCGCTTGAGGCGCAGGGGTTCAAATACCTTTTCATCTCCAATTCCGACAACCTGGGCGCGCGTCCCTCCCGTACGCTTGCGCAGCATTTCGAGAATACGGGCGCACCGTTCATGATCGAGGTCGCCAAACGCACCCCAGCCGATCGTAAGGGCGGCCACATCGTGCGAGACAAGGCCACGGGCCGTCTGATGCTGCGTGAGATGAGCCAGGTCCATCCAGACGACAAGGACGACGCGCAGAACATCGATAAGCATCCGTACTTCAACACGAACAGCATTTGGGTGCGTATCGATGCGCTGAAAGCGAAACTCGCATCCTATGACGGCGTGCTTCCCCTTCCGGTAATCCGCAATAAGAAGACGGTCGACCCGACCGATCCGACCAGCGAGCCGGTCATTCAGCTGGAGACCGCCATGGGAGCCGCGGTGTCGCTTTTCGATGGCGCGACCTGCGTATGCGTCGACCGTATGCGTTTCCTGCCGGTGAAGACCACTGACGATTTGTTCATCATGCGGTCCGACCGATTCCATCTGACGGACCAGTACGAGATGGAAGACGGCAACTACATCTTCCCCGACGTCCATTTGGACGCGCGCTATTACAAGAACATCCACGATTTCGATGCCCGTTTCCCATACGGTGTGCCTTCGCTCGCCGCGGCGAAATCCGTTAATATCGATGGCGATTGGACCTTCGGCAGGGATGTGATGCTGTTTAGCGACGCGCGACTGGAGGATCAAGGCGAACCAAGCTATGTGCCGAATGGCGAATATGTCGGCCCGCAGGGCGTGGAACCGGACGATTGGGTCTGATTTTGGACGGCCATGCAACACGAAAACGATGTTTTTTCGTGAAATAGGCACAAATCGCTTAAAAAACCTCTATCATAGAATGTTGTGTGCGGCTTACGAGGCCAAGCACTTAAAAAGAAACGTTAACGAGACGTGAGGACTAATGGCTGAGGGAAGTAACGGTAGGCGACGTTTTTCCGACAAATGGGGCAAGCATGAGCTTGATGTGTTGGCTGTGCTCTCCTCAGCCTTTCCGCAATGGCTTACCTCACGTCAGATCGCGCAACGTGTGAAGGCGTATGCCGATTCGTACGGAGAGCTCGCCGATCAAGCGGCGAAGGCCGCCTTCGCCAAGCAATTTCAGCGTGACCGCGCCAAGCTCGCCGCCATGGGCATCGCCATCGAATCAAGGCAGCCGGAATATTCCTCCAAGTCAGAAGGGCAGGATTTCGCTTCCTACCGTCTGCAGCTTGGCGATGAGCCGCGCGTGCGTCTGCTGTTCGGCGACGAGGATCTGCCGATTCTTGCCGCTGCGAATTACCTTGCGCGCTCCATGTCGATTTCCTCGGCTCCTGCGCACGAACCCCAGCACGCTTCCCGTACCGCGCCGCGCGTGCCGCAGACGCCGATTCCAGGACTTGGCTTGGATTCCATCGCGCCGGGTCTTGGCACGCAATCCATTCCCGACGAGCTGGTCAAAGTGGTCGATCAGCGACGTTTCGCCGCCACTGTGGATGTTGATGGCGAGCATCTCAATGTCGCCTACGCCGACTCCGATGATCTGGCCATGTTCGTGCTGTCTCATCCGGGTGCGTCCATAGTGAGCCCTCAGGAGGCTGTCGACGCGTTCAACCGCCGGCTGCATGCGGCCACGCAGTTCGTGCCGGCCGATGAATCCACCGGCACCGACAGCTCCACCGTGGTGTCTCCGGAAATCAACCGCAACAGCACTGATGAGGATGATACCGAGGAAGGCAAGGGCCGTCCGAAGAAGAACTCCGCGTTCCAGACCGGTAGTGAGGTCGATCGGCGTCTTCGCCTGATGCTGTTCCTGTCCGCCCACATGGGTGAGGAATACTCTCTTGAAGAACTTGCGGAACGATTCATCGGCAGGCCGAAGTCCGATGACGAATTGAAGAAGTTCGTCAACATCATTCATAAGGACATCAACACGTTGACCACGGTGTCCGATGATGGCGAGATGGCCGGAAGCCAGTTCTTCGATATCGATTGGTCCTTGCTTGACGCGGAAGGCATCGTCTCCGCCACGAATTCGCTGGGGCTTGAACGCCTTGCCGGCATTTCCCAGCAGTACCTGAGCATGCTGACCGCATCGGTGAGCTATCTCGCCCACTCCTCTTTGCTTCCGGACAAGCTGCGTGAGCAGGCGGAATCGCTGTACAGCCGACTGCGCCAGCACGTCAAGCCTGGCGACATGCCGTGGCTGAGCCTGACCGGATACGAGATGGAACCAAGGAACTTCTCCATCGTCAAGAGCGCCATCTCCAAAGGCATGCTGCTCGACATGGAATATACGGACGGTGCGGGCCGTATACAGCGCAAGCTAGTGGCGCCAGACAAGATTTTTGTCGACGAAGGCGTTTACTACGTGGCGGTATGGACCGACGTGTCCAACGCGGCGCCCGCGGACAAGATGAAGTTCGTCAAGACGGATACGACCATCAACAAGGCTACTGGCAAGCCTCGTATCTGGCAGGTGCTTCGCATCTCCCGCATCGAGCATGCGGAGCTGGTCGAACCCACTGAAAAAGTGGACATTCCGGACGTGCCCGCATCCGAACTGCGCAAGTGGAGTTTCGACAATGGCACACCTGCCGTGTTCATAACCAATCAGGACGACCTGTCGTTCATCGACAGCCTGTCGGGAGCCACCGTCGAGAAATGCGGCGAAGGCGAGAAGGTGCATCTGATTGTGTCTTCCGATTCCTGGTATGTCGCGTTCTGCATCGCGCACGCCCGTCATATTACTGCCGTCGCGCCGGAGACGTTGCGCACGATGATCATCGCCCGAGCACAGCATGAGCTGAGCGTCGGCGACCGAGAGAACGAAGACTGACGGGGGAGGCGCTATGCCTTGGTGGATTTGGCTGGTACTCGTCCTGTTCATGCTGACGATGCTGGTCGGCGGCGGCGCATACGCATGCATCCGCGGATATCATGCGTTCAAAGATGCCATCAAAGTAGGCGGACGCATGTCCAAACGTTTCGAGGCCATGTCCGAGCCGTTGCCGCAACCAAAGGAGAACACGTCCCCGTTCTTCACACGTCCACTTGAGGACGCGGCCAATCGTTATATCGACGCTCATGCCGAAGTCATCAGCCGCCGTGAGGAAAAGCGCGTCCGTCATGCCCGGCAGTGGGCGCAGTGGAAACATTCCAACGACTGATTCGAAAAGGAACCATGACTCATCATCGTCGACATGGCAATAACGACACCGGCACATACGATGCCGAGATGACCACAGCCCTATCTCCCGCGCAACGCTATGCGGCGTTCAAACAGACGCAGGCCAAACGCCAATCGGTCTCGTCTCGTTTCGCACGGTCCATGCCATTCGAATTGGACGATTTCCAAGTCAAAGCCAATGATGCGTTGGAAGCCGGCGACAATGTGCTCGTCGCCGCGCCCACCGGAGCCGGCAAGACGGTCGTGGCTGATTTCGCGATCTATCTGGCCCAAGAGCGTAACGTCAAAGCGTTCTACACCACGCCAATCAAAGCGTTGAGCAATCAGAAATACCATGATCTGGTCGAAACGTACGGGCCGGACAGAGTCGGCCTGCTTACCGGCGACACGTCCATCAACTCCGAAGCCGACATCGTGGTCATGACCACCGAGGTCCTGCGCAACATGCTCTACGAGCATTCCATGACGCTTGACGCCTTGCGTTACGTGATTCTTGACGAGGTGCACTATCTCGCCGACCGTTTCCGCGGGCCGGTGTGGGAGGAAGTGATCATCCACCTGCCCCAAAGCGTGAGAATCATCGGCCTGTCCGCAACCGTGTCGAATGTCGAGGACTTCTCCAAATGGATTGAATCGGTCCGTGGCGACACCACGCTGGTGGTGTCCGAAAAACGGCCCGTGCCGTTGGAACAGCATGTGCTTGTTCAGGCGGACGACCACACCGAACCGGAACTCATCGACCTGTATCGACGTGATAAAGACGGCAATCAGACAGACAAGCTCAACGCCCAGCTGGTGAGCAGGCTCGATCAGCTCGACCGCAAGGCCGCGAAACGTAGGGGAGAGCAGCGCCCCGACAGACGAAAGGGCGGCAAGGGCGGCAAATGGAACGACCATTCCCGCAGACCCGAACGCCATACGCCACGTCGTTGGGCCGTGATTGATGAATTGAATTTCCTCGGCATCCTGCCGGGCATCTATTTCATCTTCTCCCGCAACGGATGCGATCAGGCCGTCGAACAATGCATCAACGCCGGACTCGAACTCACCACCGATGACGAGATGCGTCGCATCCGCCGTATCGTCGATGAGATGGTCGAAGGCCAACTCAGTCAAGAGGATTTGAAGGCTTTGCATTTCTCGCAGTTCCGCTTCGCCTTGGAGGAAGGATTCGCGCCGCATCATGCTGGCATGGTGGCGCTCTTCCGCCAAATTGTCGAACGACTGTTCGAAGAGGGGCTGGTGAAGGTCGTCTTCGCCACGGAAACACTTGCCTTGGGCATCAACATGCCGGCACGGTGCGTGGTGGTGGAAAAACTTGAGAAATTCGATGGGACCGGGCATGTCGGATTGACGCCAGGGGAGTTCACCCAGCTTACCGGACGCGCTGGCCGACGTGGCATCGACACCATCGGCCATGCGGTGGTTGTGGACCATCATGGCTTCATTCCCGCCACTGCCGCCGCGCTGTCCAGCAAGCGCGTGTACCCGCTGCACTCCAGTTTCAAACCGACGTTCAACATGGCCGTCAACCTGCTTAATTCCAGCGATTACGAGACCGCTCGCATCACGCTTGACCATTCCTTCGCGCAATGGGAGGCCAACGAATCCGCCTGGCAGCTTGAAGCGCAGATGGATACGTTGCGCAAAGCGTTGGACGGATACGAACGGGCGTTCGATTGTGAGTTCGGCGACTTCAAGGAGTTCATGCGGCTGCGCATGCGCTTGAGCGACTTGGAAAAGAACGAACGACGCAAACTCAAGCACGAGGTGTTCCGCACGCAGAAGGCGCGAAGCGAAGCGTTCAAAGACCTTGACAGGCGTATCGCGGAGCTTCGCGAAAAAGGCAGGGACCATCCCTGCCGCAAATGCCCCGATATTCAGAAGCATCTCAAATGGGGGCATCGGTGGGCGCGTGAAATGCGTGAATTGGAACGTGTGCAGCACCGCTACGATTCACGCACCGGCTCCGTGGCACGTCAATTCGACCGCATCTGCAATGTGCTGAACGAGCTCGGATACCTCGATCGGCTTGATGAAGGCGCAAAAGAACATATCGATTACCGGCTTACCGAACGTGGACAGCTGTTGCGGCACTTGTACAGCGAGCTTGATTTGGTGCTTGCCCAGGCGATCGATGATGGCGCGTTCGACGGACTCGATGCGACGGAGCTGGCCAGCGCCGTCATGTCGTTGATTTACGAGCCACGCAGAGGCAGCGGGGGAGAGCCGCGCCATTATCCCGGAGGAATGCAGGGGAACGTCGCCGTCTGTGCGGCGCAGCTCAAAGGCGTGCACGCGTCGATTGCCATGCTGTGTGAGGACTATGCCCTCGACGAGCCGCGCCAACTTGATTTCGGCATCACCGATGTCGTCTACGAATGGGCTCAGGGCGAAAGCCTGTCGCGTGTGCTGTACGGCACCGATTTGACCGGCGGCGATTTCGTACGCGGATGCAAACGTCTCGCCGACGTGTTGCAGCAGATCGCCGTGGCCGGACCATACCTGGGTAAACGCGCCGAAACGCTCGCTCCGATCGCGAAACAGGCGTACGAGAACGTCAACCGTGGCATCGTCGCCTATTCAGGTGTCGACTGAGCATGTGCGCAATCGGGAGATCGGTTTTCGCGGACGCCGGGAATAAGTGACACGTCCGAAGTGTTTTGTAGCTTAGAGTAAGCAGATAATCAAGGAGGCAAAAGCAATATGGCGGAACGTAGCCTGCGAGGCATGAGCATCGGTGCGAAGTCGCTTGAATCCGATGACAATGTGGATTTTGCGGCGCGAACCGACGTCGCATACGTGTGTCCGAAAGGCCATCGTACGATTCTGCCGTTCGCTGAGGGCGCAGAATTCCCAGATGAGTGGGAGTGCCGCTGCGGCGCCGTCGCGCACCGTGAAGGAGACAATGACGACGAGGCTGATGAAATCGCCAAGCCGACACGCACGCACTGGGACATGCTCATGGAACGTCGTACCGAAGACGAACTGAAGGCTTTGCTGGAGAAGCGTCTGCAAATGCATCGTGACGGATGGTTCCCGGACTACGAGTGACCTGCAGTTGAACGACACTTGAACGAATGCCCGGTCATTGAGACCGGGCATAATTGTTTCTGTCATCAATTCTTATAGCACACAGCCAAGGGGAGAATCAGATCCATGTCCGAACATCCGAAGAAAGTCGTTCTGCTTGACCTCGATGGCACATTGACGAAATCCGATCCAGGAATCATTGGCTGCGTTGTCAAGGCGTTCGAAGAGATGGGATATCCGGTGCCGGACGATGCCGAATTGCATCGTTTCATTGGACCGGCCATCAGCGAATCGATGCAACGCAACGGCATTCCGGATGACAAGCTTGACGAAGGCGTGAGGATTTACCGCAAGTATTACGCCGACGAGGCCGTGTTCGACGACCCGAACAATCCCGGACAGAAAGTCCCCGGCCGCCTGAACAACACGATTTACCAAGGTATTCCGGAGCAGCTCGCCAAACTGCGTGCCGACGGATACTATCTGGCGATTGCCAGCTGCAAGCCGCAATACCAATGCATTCCGATTTGCGAGCATTTCCACTTGGACACCATGGTCGACGGCATCTACGGTGCCAGCGAGGACAATTCCCGTCTTGACAAGGACCAAGTGATCCGTTGGGCTTTCCAGCACATCGATTTCGACGAGAACGCAGGAGACAAGGCACTGATGGTCGGTGACCGTTGGACCGATGCCGACGGCGCCAAGGCGTGCGGTTTGGACTGCCTCGGCTGTGGCTGGGGCTATGCGGAGCCCGGAGAGCTCAAAGCCCATGGCGCATACCGTATTCTGGATTCGGTAGATGAACTCGCACAGGCCGTCGAGGAGTATTTCGCCTGAGTCCGTAAACGGAAACGCTGTAGGCCAGTTACGTGGTTGCTGTCGCAATATCGTGGCAGCAACCACGTTTTTATTTATTGAGTGACGGAGGCCGTTATGTCAGAACCGCGTGTTTGACGCTTCCTCAAGCCTGGAAAAACGTCATTCCTAAAAAGCCGATAATGTACGTTATGTCAGATTTCTATTTGACGGCCTGATTGAGCTTCCGCTCCATCTCGCTGTGCATGCCGTTTCGGGCCTGAAGATACATGAAAACAAGTTCCGCTGCGATCAGCATGACCATCACCGCAGCCGACGGCCATCCGACATGTTCGTAGAAACGCCGGAACTTCGCCGAGAAATCCGACCTGAACATCGCATATACCGGATATGGCAACGCGCCAATGACCAATGAGGTGAAATGCAGCGCGATGATCGACCAACGCACCGGATGCACATCGCGGTGTTTTTTGGAAAACAGATTGCCTCGAATCGCAGTAATCGAACAAATGTTCACTGCGATGACGGCGGCTATGATCCACAACAGTGCCGGCAGAATATCAAGCATGCGCTACTCCCCTGCGGGTTATATCGTTCGAATGTTCCGGGCTGAATCGTACCAATTGTATGCGATCAGGCTGCTGCGCGGGATTTGCGCCGCGATTCCAGCTTCTTTCTCATACGTATCGCGGCAATGTCGTCGATTGGCCTATTGGTGTCTGTCGATGCCGGCGTCTTCGTCAAATCGACATATTCCTCATGTTCTAGAGCCTCTTTGATCTGATGCCATAGCGATCCGACGGACACCCCGAACACAGCTCTGCCGCTTTGTAGCAGAGCCACCATCTGTTCGCTGTCCGTGCACTCATGCACATTCTGCCCATCGCACATGATGGTGATGCCGGCCAACTGTTCGGGCGTGCGCTGCGCGAGGAAGCCGATGGCGGTGGTCACGTTCTGCAGATTGATTCCGGCATCCAGCAATCTTTTGGAAACGGCAAGAATCACCACATCTTTGAACGAATACAATCTGCGTGAGCCGGATCCGTGCGACGGGGTGATGGATGGTTCCACTATTTGTTTACGCGCCCAATAGTCAAGCTGGCGGTACGTGATACCCGCCACTTTTGACGCGACCGTACCACGATAGCCCCGTGTGACGGGCTGCGCGTCCGCGGAGGGGAACAACTCCCCCTGCACCGCGTGCGACACGTGCAGATGCAACCGCATTGTTGGTTCTGCCTCGCCGTCCATTGTCTTCTCCTACACGCCATAAAACAATCGCCTATGAGCTTCCATTCGGAACCCATAGGCGATTGAAGGAAAACCGTTACTCACAGTTTATCCCGCATCGGGCGTTTCATTAGGCAATGACGGCCTTGTTGGTGAAATATACGAGTCGGAACTTGCCCAGAATGATTTCGTCGCCGTTCTTCAGTTCCTGGCTATCCACTCGTTGACGGTTCACGTATGTGCCGTTCAGGCTGCCGGCGTCAATCACCGAATAATTTCCGTTAATCCTGCGGAACACCGCGTGCGTGCGGGAGACGGTGGAATCGTCCAGCAGGATGTCGGAACTCGGGTCGCGTCCCACGGTGATCTCGTCCTCGTCGAGGAGATAACGCGAGCCGGACACCGCTCCCCTGGTGGAAATCAGGAGCGCCGTGCCGTCGGCCAGACGCATGATCGTATTGAGGTCCTCCTTCGTCAGAGGACGGTCTCCGGTGGAAGTAACCGGTACAGTGATAGCAGGAAGACCAATGATGGTTGTTTCGCCTGCGCTTGGAATCGGATCAGTCATAGCTGTCATTCTACCCTCTCCCCTTGCAATTGGCCGGTATTGTGGCCGGCATGGTCACGAATCATACACTGTGAACGGTATTTACCGTTCGTTCTTGTCGATGATGGATACGAATTCGTCCTTCGGCAGCATGTCATCGTAGCTGCGCCAGCGTCGTTCCAGTTCGCGGTTCGCCTCATCGTGTTGTTTCTGCCCCAGCTCGGCGTACGCTTTCAATTCGTTGGGGCCCATATCCTTAACCGGTTGGTTGAGGTTCAATTGTCTCTCGTTCACAATAGGCAATTGTAGCCGCTTGTCGGGGAACAAAAAGCCTGGAACGCTTTTAATCGCGTTCCAGGCTTTTTTAAGAAGGATTCAGTGTGTGGTGTCCAAATCAGCGGCGGGTGTCGATGATCTCCTGCAGAGCGCCGTTGACGGAAGAGGAGCCGGCAGCCGAAGACAGAGCGTTGATGCCGCTGACTTCGAAGCCACGCATGATTGCGGAGAAGATCTTGTTCTTGTTCATGATGTTTCCTTTTCTTGCTGGTGTGCTGTGACGCACCTTGCGTCTTGTTTGTTTTCTTTTTTGTTTACGATACTCATTTTAGAAATGCGTTTGGCAAAAGTCATGCTTCTCTCGTTTGATTCTTTGTATTTTCATCGGCAATTCTTGTGTAATGTGGTGAATCGTTTTTCGTCGATCGCTGTTTTTGCCGGCGCGTCGATGCTTGCATTCTTATTTGACGAAGTAGCGTGAAAAGGAATGGAAAAAAACCCGGCAAAACCGAGCTGTGATAACGGTGGGTGATATAGGAATCGAACCTATGACCCCTTCCGTGTGAAGGAAGTGCGCTAGCCGCTGCGCCAATCACCCAGTCTTAATTTGTACGGAGCAATGCTCCAGTGGGCGATACAAGATTCGAACTTGTGACCCCTTCCGTGTCAGGGAAGTGCGCTACCTCTGCGCCAACCGCCCGGGTCATGTCAACATGCGAAAACTAATCTCACATGATGCGAGGTGGGTACGAGAGTCGAACTCGTCTATACGGCTTTGCAGGCCGCTGCCTAACCGCTTGGCTAACCCACCATAAAGGTCGATAATCAATCGGAACCTTAGAGCGGACAACGGGACTCGAACCCGCGGTCTCAACCTTGGCAAGGTTGCGCTTTACCAACTAAGCTATGTCCGCATGTCTCCAGCAGATTCACTGCGTGAGCACGAGTATTTACTATAACCACATTCGTGTAATTTGCAAGTCAGCGTGTCGCGGTTTGGTTTATTCGTATTCACCGATGGCTGAAGCGCGTGTCACACCACCCGTTTTCGGTATACATTAAAAGCATGTGTGAGGAGAGCGCAATGCCCAAGACGATACTTATCGCCGCATTCGAAGGATGGAACGATGCAAGCCAAGCGGCCACGAACGTCGTCCGTCATTTGGTGTCCCGGTATGAGTCGCAGGAAGTGCGCCATATTGACAACGAAGGTTTCTACGACTATCAGGTGGCCCGGCCCATGATCTGCTCCGTGCAGGGGCGTAAGCGCATCATCTGGCCGCAAACGACTTTCTATGACATTGCCGTCTCCCCCATGCTGCACCTGCTTGCGCAGATCGCACCCGAACCCAATTACCGGTGGGAGGAATACTGCAGGCAGACGCTACGTGTCGCAGAAGACTATGACGTAAGTGATGTCATCACGCTTGGCTCCATGTTCGATGAATGCCCGCACACACGGCCATTGCCGCTTGACATCTCCAAAAGCGGCTGCGAATGCGAATCCGACAGGGAATACAACGGTCCGGTGGGCATCCCCAACATCCTTGACGCCTTCGCCGCCGAAGCGGGCTTTCCGACAACATCCATATGGGTATCCGTACCGCATTACTGTGCCAATACCGAATGCATGCAAGGCACTTTGGAGCTGCTGCGCGCCTTGTCTTTAATAATCGAGTATCCGCTTATTGAAGGAGATTTGACCAGAAAGGCCATGCAATGGCGTTCTGACGCCGATGGATTGGTGTCAGACATGCATGCCGGCGACTATTTGGCTCGTCTGGAACATGATTACGATTTGGACGCGAGAGCGAAGCGAATCGCCTCGAATGGCATGCCTGCCTGCGAGGAACTGCTTCGTGAGGCCGAATCACTTCTACGCAACGGCGTCTGAGTCGTTCCCCTCCAGGAGGAGGTCGCAGACGAAAAAAATCCCGGCCACCTTACGGATGGCCGGGATTCGCTTTATTTACGCCGAATCACGCTTACGCGGCGGCAACGACTTCCGTCGGGTGCAGCACGCCGCAGATCAGCAGCAGAGCCACGACAACGGCCAGCGCGATGCGGTAGATGGCGAACGCCTTGTACGAGAAGGTGGACACGAACTTCAGGAAGCCGATGATCACCACATAGCCGACCACGAACGCCACGATGGTGGCCGCGATGGTCGCACCCCAGCCCGGGAACATTCCCGCATTGCCTGCGGCCACATCCTTGACCGCGGAAACGGCTTCGAGGATGCCCGCGCCGAACACGGCCGGAATGGCCATCAGGAAGCTCACGCGCACTGCAGCCTCACGGGTATAACCCATCGCACGGCCGAAGGTGATGGTGCCGCCGGAACGGGAAACGCCAGGAATCAGCGCCAGCATCTGACCGATGCCGAAGATCAGCGCATCCTTCCAGGTCATCTCATCCATGGTCTTGACCTGCTTGGCGCGGGCGTCGACCACCCACAGCAGAATACCGAAGATAATCAGCACGGTAACGGTGATCCACAGATTACGCAGCGTGCTTTCGATGGCGTCCTTGAACAACAGACCGGCAATCAGAATCGGCAGCGTGCCGATGATGATGAACCAACCCATCTGCGTGTCGCGGTTATGCGCGCCCATACGGCTCTTGAAGTCCTTGCCCTCCTTGCCGAACAAGGAGCCGAACCACGCGCCGAGAATGCGGATGATGTCATGACGGAAATACAGGATCACGGCAAGCTCGGTGCCGATCTGGATGATGGCGGTGAACGCGGCACCCGGATCGGAGCCCAGCATCAAATCGCCGATGATACGGATATGGGCGCTGGAAGAGACCGGCAAGTATTCGGTCAACGCCTGCACCAGGCCAAGGAAAATCGCTTGGAAGAAATTCATGAACCCTCTTTATGTTCGTAGAAATATGGTTTCGTCTGCTTTTCCGTGACCAAGAGTAGCGAGAGGGGTCTAGTTTTCAAGGCATCCCGGCATAGTTGTCTCAAACCATGCACACAATGGAGCCAAAAGTACGCCGGCATGTCCGGCATGGGAGAAAGGCTCATCGGCATGGGCAAATACCGCAAAAGCAGGGCATTCAGCCCCGAAGGTTTCTTTGAATGCGAGGGACGCGGCCTCAAATGGCTCGGCGAGGCGCAATCGCAGGGCGGCCCACGCGTGGTCGACGTATACGACTGGGGCAAGGATTATCTCGACATTGAACGCGTGAACGCCTGCGGTCCGACCATCCAAGCCGCGCGCGATTTCGGTGTTGCGCTAGCTCATATGCATGATGCCGGTGCCGAACATTTTGGCTCCGCTCCAACTGGATACGACGGCACCTGCTATTTCGGGCCGTTGCAGGATCCCGTCCCGATGGATACCGGTGCCTGGGATGATGTGGCCACCTATCTGGCGGACGGCAGATTGCGTCCGATGGTACGACTCGGCATGAAACGTCGCGAACTGACCGACTATGACATGGAACTGACTGAAGCCGTTATCGACGCCTTGCCCGACATCCTAGGCAAGGCCGCCAACGACAAGCCCGCACGCGTGCATGGCGACCTGTGGAGCGGCAACGTCATGTGGACTGCTGATTCCGGTGACGTCGAAGCCGTGCTTATTGACCCTGCGGCTCACGGTGGGCACCGTGAGGAAGACCTTGCCATGCTCGACCTGTTCGGCATGTCATATCTTACGGACATCCTCGAAGGCTATCAGTCGGCGCATCCGCTTAAGGCCGGATGGCAGGACCGCATCACATTGTGGCAGCTCTACCCCATTGCAGGACATTGCGTGTTCTTCGGTGGAGGATATGTGAGCCAGTATCGCGCCATGTGCAGGTCGCTGCTCAAATAGGCGGGAATCCCCCGCCATGCCAGATGTGAAAGAAGTCCGTATCCCAAGGTTATGAGTTGGGATACGGACTTCTTTCACATGTCCCGTATTCGATTGGATTGCGAAAACTAGCGCAGCGCGTCCTTCAGCTTGGAGAAGAACCCCTTCTTCGCGCCGGACGACGGACGGGACTTCACGACAACATGCTGGGCGTCCGTGTCGTGCATCTCGCCGAACCGCTCAATCAGCTCCCGCTCGTCATCGGACAGCTTCTTAGGAATCTCCACCACTACGTGCGCCACCAAATCGCCGCGCTCGTTCTTGTCGTCGAGATGCGTGACGCCGAGGTTCTTCAACGTCACGGTATCGTCCGGCTGGCTGCCGGCTGGGATATCCAGCGTCTGCCTGCCGTCGAAGGTGTCGATTTCGACTTCGTGCCCCAATACGGCCCAACTCATCGGCACCTTGATCCAACAATGCAAATCGTCGTCATCACGAGTGAACATGTCATCCGGCTTGATGCGGATATCCACATACAAATCGCCCGCGACGCCGCCATTTTCGCCGACCTCACCCTGATTAGCGAGACGCAGACGGGTGTTGTTCGCCACGCCGGCCGGCACCGCGACGCCGACATTGCGGGTGACGCGCACGCGGCCATGGCCGAGGCAGGACGGGCACGGCTTCTCGATGACCGTTCCATGGCCTTCGCAGCGTTCGCATGGCGCGGTGGTCATCATCTGGCCGAGCATGGTGCGTACCACGCGCTGCGCATATCCCTGACCGTGGCAGTCGGGACATTGTGTGGGCTGTGTGCCGTTCTGGCAGCCGGTGCCGCCGCATTCCTGGCACAGGCCGAACGTGTTGACCTTGACGTGCGTGGTGTCGCCGAACACCGCCGTCTTCAAATCGATGGTCGCGGAAACAAGCGCGTCACGCCCCGGCTGGGTGCGCGGAGTCGGTCCACCGCCGGTGCCACCGAATCCGCCACCGGTGAACATGCTGAAGATGTCCCCCATATCGCCGAATCCGCCACCGAATCCGCCACCGTGCATGCCGCCCGCATTCGGATCGTTCGGATCGACGCCGGCATCGTACATCTGCCGTTTCTTAGGATCCGACAGCACATCGTACGCGTTGTTGACTTCCTTGAACTTGTCTTCGAATTCCGGACCTGCGATGTCGGGATGGTATTTGCGGCTCATCTTTCGATACGCCTTTTTGATCTCGTCGTCGCTTGCCGAACGGTCGACGCCCAGCACTTCGTAATAGTCCGTCACGATTATTCTTTCTCCCTGTTGGTTCTGCGTGTCATTGTGCCATAAGGCGGGGTCAGTCGGCCGGCTGACCTTCATCGTGGGCGAGGAACGCCGTCAGATATCTGGCGACCGCCCTCACGGCGGCCATGGTCGCCGCGTAGTCCATATGCGTCGGCCCGATCGATCCGACGAATGCGACCGGTTCGCCCGCCTGCTGCGTATCATCACCGCTTTGATTTTCCGTCTGTGATGATGCGGCCGCATGCGTCGCGCCGTCCGTGGCGGCCGCGGAGGTACGCCCGTAGCCACTGGTTACCACTGAGGCGTGCAGCAAACCGGGCGTGTGCGTTTCGGAACCGATCGCCACTCCGACGCCGTCGGATTGCGTGGTTTCGCTCAGCGAGCTCATCAACTTCATGAGCACCACCTGCTCCTCCAACGCGTCGAACAGCGGGGCCAGGTCGGCCACCGTGCGTTGATGCGCAAGCCGTGAAGTGCCCGCCATGTACAATTCGCTCTCGCGTTCGTCATCCGCCATGCCATCAAAGGCCTGCGCAAGCGTTTCCGCAAGCGTGCTGATCGCATGGTATTCCTTGCGCGCTCCCATCTGTCGTACGCAATCGGCCGTGCGGGTCAGCGAAACGCCGGAGCATTGCGTGTTGATCTCGTTGGTCAGATGAGTGAGCGTCGTCACGTCCGGCAATTTCGTGACGTTGAGGATATGCTGCGCGACACGGCCGGTATCGGTGATCACTACGGCAAGCAGCGTATTAATGGACACTGGCACGATTTCGATATGCCGCAATGTCGACTTCGACAGTGACGGCGCGGCCACGACGGCGACCTGTCCGGTGATCTGCGCCAGCAGCCGGGCGGCCCGCTGCAGCGTGTCCTGCAGATTGACCGATCCGGACAGAAAGCTGTTGATGCCGCGGCGCTGGGCCTCCGATAGCGGAACGACCGTCGCCAAACGGTCGACGAAGTAACGGTACCCTTTTTCGGTCGGCACCCTGCCGGCCGAAGTGTGCGGCTGAATAAGATAGCCTTCATCTTCCAAGGCCGCCATGTCGTTGCGCACGGTGGCGGAGCTGACGCCGAGGTCATGATCCCGGGTCAGTGTGGTGGAACCCACCGGTTCCTGAGAACGGATGTAATCCTCGACCACGGCACGCAACACCAGCATGCGTCTTGATTGCGCCATGCGCGCCTCCTTATGCATAGGTGTGTGCCGGTACGCCTTATGTTTGACGGTGCTGATGAGACGTACCCGGAAAACTTCTTTTAATGTTTTAGCACTCCGGCGCCCGGAGTGCTAATTCGTTCGCTTCCAGAGTAGTTTCCTTCATGCGGCAAAGCCTTGCGGCGACTGGCATTGGGAGATATATCGACAAACGAACATCTGAAGTTCACGCGAATGTTAATTGTGAGCGCTAACAGCACACAAACTACCAAAACACGCCAAAATTTCACCACAACGTCACCTCACATCGCTACTATGGGAAACGCAATGTGAGGGCGTCGAGCGCTCGGCACAAGCCGGATACGCGGCCCGACCAATTGGAAGGAAAGTAATCCATGACCGAATTCAAGGAGACCGAGCTGGACGAACGCGCCATCAAGATGGCCAAGGTCCTGTCGGCCGACGCGGTTGAGCGTGCGGGACACGGCCACCCGGGTTCCCCCGTCTCCCTGGCGCCTATCGCCTACACCCTGTACCAGCACTTCATCAAGCATGATCCGAACGACCCCAACTGGGAAGGCCGCGATCGCTTCATTCTTTCCGGTGGCCACGCCTCCCTCACCCAGTACGTCCAGCTGTACTTCTCCGGCTACGGCCTGACCCTGGACGATCTGAAGAACTTCCGTGGCGGCGCTGACACCCGTACCCCGGGCCATCCGGAATACGGCCTGACCCCGGGCATCGAAATGACCACCGGTCCGCTGGGCCAGGGCTTCGCCTCCGCCATCGGCTTCGCCTATGGCCAGCGTTTCCAGCGTGGCCTGCTCGATCCGGAAGCTCCGGAAGGCGAGTCCCCGTTCGACCACAACATCTGGGTCATCTGCGGTGAAGGCGATATCGAAGAGGGCATCTCCGGCGAAGCCGCCTCCCTCGCCGCCAACCAGCAGCTCGGCAACCTGACCGTGATCTTCGATGCCAACCGCATCCAGATCGAAGGCGACACCAACCTGGTGCTGGCCGAGGACGTGCTCAAGCGCTTCCAGGCATACGGCTGGTACACCGACGAGTTCAGCTTCATCCAGCCTGACGGCTCCTACAAGGAGGACGTCGAAGGCCTGGCCGACACCATCGCCAAGGCCCGCGCCGCCGCCCCGAACCAGCCGAAGCTCATCAAGGTCGACACCCTGATCGCATGGCCGACCCCGGGCAAGACCAACGACCCGTCCTCCCACGGCTCCAAGCTGGGCGCCGAGGCCGTCGCCGGCCTCAAGAAGCTCCTCGGCTACGACCCGGAGGAGTCCTTCCACGTTGACGAAGAGGCCCTCGCCCACGCCCGCAAGGTCGCCGAGCGCGGTCTCGAAGCCCACAAGGAATGGGACGAGAAGTACAACGCATGGCGCAAGGCCAACCCGGACAAGGCTGCCCTGTACGACCGCATCAAGGCCGGCGAGCTTCCGGAAGGCTTCGACAAGGCCATCGACGACCTCGAGGCCACCTTCGAAGTCGGCAAGAACGTCGCCACCCGTGGCGCTTCCGGCTCCACTCTGAACGCCATCGCAGCCGTCATGCCGGAACTCTGGGGCGGCTCCGCCGACCTCGGCGGCTCCAACAAGACCGACCTCAAGGGCGCTGAGACCTTCGCCCCGGCTGAGTGCGCCACCAAGCAGTGGCCGAACTGCAGCAAGTACGGCCGTCAGCTCCACTTCGGCGTGCGCGAGTTCACCATGGGCACCATCACCAACGGCATCCTGCTGGGCTCCCACACCCGTCCGTACGGCGGCACCTTCTTCATGTTCTCCGATTACGAGCGTTCCGCCGTGCGTCTGGCCGCCCTCATGCAGATTCCGAACCTGTACGTGTGGTCCCACGACTCCGTCGCAGTCGGCGAAGATGGCCCGACCCACCAGCCGGTGGAGCATCTGGCTTCCTTCCGCGCCATCCCGCAGCTCGAGGTCGCTCGTCCGGCCGACGCTTACGAGACCGCTGAAGCCTACCGTTACTTCTTCGAGAAGAAGAACACCCTGCCGACCGCTATGGTTCTGACCCGTCAGGGCGTCCCGGTTCTCGCCGAGACCGCTGAGAAGGCCAAGGACGGCGTGAAGAAGGGCGCTTACGTGCTCGTCGACACCGAGGGCACCCCGGACGTCATCATCATGGCCACCGGTTCCGAAGTCCAGTGGGCTGTGTCCGCTGCCAAGACCCTGGCCGGCGAGGGCATCAAGGCCCGCGTCGTGTCCGTGCCGTGCGTGGAATGGTTCGAGGAGCAGGACGCCGAATACAAGGAGGCCGTGCTTCCGGCCGCCGTCAAGGCCCGCGTCTCCGTCGAGGCCGGCGTTGCCATGCCGTGGTACAAGTACCTCGGCTCCTACGGCAAGCCGGTGTCCATCGAGCAGTTCGGCCTGCAGGGTGATGGCGCTCAGAACATGATCGATCTGGGCATCACCGCCGAGCACGTTGTGGAAGCCGCCAAGGCCTCCATCGCGGAAGTCGAAGCCGCCAAGTGATGATACGGGGAGGGACACGACAGCATGTGCCCCTCCCCTTTCACCGATAAACAAGATTTGATCCAAAAAGGTATCAAGGAGAAAAAACAATGACTGAAGCAACTCAGCGCACCTCTGACTCCGGTGTCTCGATCTGGCTGGACGACCTGTCCCGCTCCCGCATCGAGTCCGGCTCTCTGCAGGATCTCATCGCCAACAAGAACGTTGTCGGCGTGACCACCAACCCGTCCATCTTCCAGAAGGCTCTGCACGAGGTCGGCCCGTACGATCCGCAGCTGAAGGAACTGGGCAAGGTCGACGTTGAGACCGCCGTGCGCGAGCTCACCACCACCGACGTGCGCAACGCCACCGACATCTTCCGTGAGGTTGCCGAGAAGTCCGATTTCGTTGACGGCCGCGTCTCCATCGAAGTGGATCCGCGTCTGGCTCACGAGACCGAGGCCACCGAGAAGCAGGCCGAGGAACTCTGGGCCAAGGTGAACCGTCCGAACGCCATGATCAAGATTCCGGCCACCCTCGAAGGCCTGCCGGCAATCACCGCCACCCTGGCCAAGGGCATCTCCGTGAACGTCACCCTGATCTTCTCCCTGGAGCGTTACGAGCAGGTCATCGACGCCTACATCGAGGGCATCGCCCAGGCTGACGCCAACGGCCACGATTTGAAGCACATCGGCTCCGTCGCTTCCTTCTTCGTCTCCCGCGTGGACACCGCTGTGGACAAGCTGCTGGAAGCCAACGGCTCCGACGAAGCCAAGGCTCTCGAGGGCAAGGCCGCTGTGGCCAACGCTCGCCTGGCTTACGAGCTGTTCGAGAACAAGTTCGCCAACGATCCGCGTTGGGCTGCTCTTGAAACCAAGGGTGCCAAGAAGCAGCGTCCGCTGTGGGCCTCCACCGGCACCAAGAACGCCGCCTACTCCGACTGCAAGTACGTCGACGAGCTCGTTGCTCCGTTCGTCGTCAACACCATGCCGGAGAAGACCCTGAACGCTCTCGCCGATCACGGCAATGGCGCTCCGTCCATCAAGGGCACCTACGAAGAGTCCCACGCCATCATGAACAAGCTCGCCGATCTGGGCATCAACATCAAGGATGTCACCGACAAGCTGGAAGCTGACGGCGTCGCAGCCTTCATCAAGTCCTGGGACACCGTCCTCGCCGACGTCCAGGCTGGCATCGACCGCGTCAACGGCTGAATCATTCGCTGATACAGCACCGTTAAACGGATAAAAGCCGAGAGGTCTCCATCTTTTGATGGAGACCTCTTTTTCGTATGCCGAAATAATACGCGCAGAAGACATACGGAAAGACAAAAAAGCCGCGATATCAGATCGCGGCCATAATCGAAAGAAAAGCGAACCGAAAATCAAGCCTGCCAATACGTGCTGAAGAAGTCGCCGATTTCGCCGATGGTCTCCTTCAACATGCTGATGCGAGGCAGATAGACCACACGGAAGTGGTCCGGTTCCTGCCAGTTGAACGCACCGCCGTGGCTGATGAGGATATGCTTGTCATGCAGCAGGTCAAGCGCGAACTGCTCATCGGAATGGATGTTGAACTTCTTCACATCGATCTTCGGGAAGATGTAGAACGCCGCTTTCGGTTTGACCGCGGTGATGCCTGGAATATCGTTGAGCATGTTGTACACCAACTCGCGCTGATCGTAGATGCGGCCGCCGGGCACCAGATAATCCTTGACGCTTTGATGGCCGCCCAATGCGGTCTGCACCACCGACTGCGCAGGCACGTTCGAGCACATACGCATGTTGGCCAGCATGTTCAGACCCTCGATGTAATCCTTGGCGAGACGCTTGTTGCCGCTCAACACCATCCAGCCGACACGCCAGCCGGCGATCATATGGGACTTCGACAATCCGGAGAACGTCACGCAGAACAGGTCAGGCGCAAGGGACGCGATGGAGATGTGCTCCAACCCATCCATGACCAGACGGTCGTAGATCTCATCCGAGAAGATCATGAGCTGGTGCTCTCGCGCAAGATCGACAATCTGCTGAAGCACTTCCTTCGGATACAGCGCGCCGGTCGGATTGTTCGGATTGATGATGACGATCGCCTTGGTCTTGTCGGTAATCTTGGAACGCATGTCGTCGATGTCCGGATACCATTCGGAATCCTCATCGCAGACGTAATGCACCGCGGTTCCGCCGGCCAGATTCACGCAAGCTGTCCACAGCGGATAATCCGGCGACGGCACGAGTACCTCGTCGCCGTTGTCCAGCAACGCGGATAAGGACAGGTTGATAAGTTCGCTGACGCCGTTGCCGGTGTAGATGTCGTCGATGGACACGTTGGGGATGTTCTTCAGCTGCGCATACTGCATGATGGCTTTGCGCGCGGAGAACAGGCCCTTCGACGGCGAATAGCCTTCCGTGTCGGGCAACTGCTGCGACATGTCGTAGACCACTTCATCCGGCGTGCGGAAGCCGAACGGTGCCGGATTGCCGATATTGAGTTTCAGGATGTGCGTGCCGGCGGCCTCCATGCGCGCGGCCTCGTCGGCGACCGGTCCACGGACGTCGTACAGCACGTTGTCGAGCTTGTGGGATTTCGTAAAAGTGCGCATGGTTCTTCCTTCTGTCGGTTGCTCGGATGCATCGTCAACATGGTCGGGCTGTTCACCGGCAAAATCCGGCAAAATCGCGGCATGCTCTTCCATGGGAACATCCTTGCCCATCAGCCAATCCTCGTTGACCCGCAGATACGCGGCAAGGAAATGCGCGATATCGGCACGGGGAACGGTTTTGCCACTGACGTATTGGCTCATATGGCTTTTGCCGAGCTTGATATTAAACTTTTCCGCAGCATGAACGAAATCAATCTGTTTAAGCTCGCGTAATGCCATGGCATCATTCAATCTGGTCGAGAATGATTCCGTCATGCCTATCCTTCCAGTTCAATTTAAACAAAAGCTAGTTCAAAGAATAGCACGACAGGACACCAAGAAAGACAAAGAGTTCAATTTTGGTGGATGTGTTTCATGCCGCTGCATGAATGAGTTCAATTCCGTGAAAAGACTCCATGTGGGGGTCGGTCAAAGCAGATTGTTCTCAACCCATTGGGCCACGCCGTCATCATTGTTCGAAGGGCAGATCTCATCGGCGATTTTCAACACGTCGGGGTTCGCGTTGGCCACGGCCACTCCCCTGCCGGATTCACGAAGCATGGCGATGTCCACCAAATCGTCGCCGAATGAGACGGTCCGTGACAACGGCGTCGACATGCGATCGGCGAGGATGCTCAATGCATGCTCCTTATTGGCCTGCGGATTCATCAGCATCCACAGCGAGCCTTCGGAGATATGCACGTCGAAATCGTCGGGGATGAGCCGTCCCACACGCTTCCACTGCTCCTCGTTCGGGAACAGGATCAGCTTGTCCGCGGTGCCGTCCGGAACGTCATCGAAATCCGTGTATCGCCAGGTCTGCGTCTTCCAGTATTTCGTGACGTCGAAATTCGTGTACCTGACATCATCCATGACGATGCCCACTTCCATGCCAGGCAGTTCCTCCAGCAGGTACTTGCAGACCTCGCAGGCCCTCTTCGAAGAGAATCCGATCTTCTGCAGATGTCCGTCCTTCGGCAGTGTCGGTGAGGTGAGCATATCGTAATCGGACGAGACGGGGTTGAAATCCAACAGCGCCCCGTTGAGATAGGCGACGGCGTCAACCGGAAGCTTCTGCACGAACGAGTAGCCGGTGCTGACCGGTCGCGCGGTCTCCACCACGAATTTGATGCCGGCGTCGTGCATGCGGTTGATGCTGTCAATGGATCGTTGCGTCAGGAAACGGTCCTCGAAAGTCTTTCCGTCGTGCAGCAGTGTGCCGTCCAGATCGGCGACGACCATGGTCACGTCATCATAGGTGTTGTTTGTCGAAGTCATTTGAATCCTTTGCGGGAGCAATCTAGCCGGAGACAAGTTTGGCCCATGACCGTGAAGCCGGTCATGGGCCAAACCAAATTACGTCAATCAGATGAGGTTGAATTTCGTCATCAGACCGAGGGCGATGATGATGGCCACCCACAGCAGGGCGATGATGACGGTCCAACGGTTCAGGTTCTTTTCCGCGACACCGGAGGAACCCGCGTTCTGGGTGAGTCCGCCGCCGAACATGTCGGACAAGCCGCCGCCCTTACCCTTGTGCATAAGGATAAGCAAGGTGAGCAAGAGGCTGAGGATGACAAGAAGAATCTGCAGCACAAGCTTGACAGTAGCCATAGCGGACACGGGTGAACCTCCAGTTCGTAAACACTGTTTCTGATAATAGCGCATGGTGTTGAAAAAATCGAGCGTCCAACCATGCTTTTTAAAAGTTTTCAGGCGGTTGTTTCCAATGTCAGCTTGCAGATGCGTGTGAGTTCATCGACCTTCAACGCGGAGCCGCCGATCAGGAAGCCGTCCACATCCGGCTCGTTGATCAGTTCCACCGCGTTTTTCGAGGACACCGAACCGCCGTACAGGATTCGCACCGTTTCGCCGACCCGTGTTCCGAACGTATCGGACAGGTCGTTTCGGATCGCCCTGGCCGCGTCCTGTGCCGACTGAGGCGTAGCCACCATGCCGGTGCCGATCGCCCATACCGGCTCGTACGCCACAATCAGCTTCGCGGCCTCCTCATCGGACAGGTCCCGCGTCACGTCGTGCACCTGGCCGACCGCGAAATCGAGCTCTATGCCTTTGCGCCGTTCCTCGTAGCTTTCTCCGACGCAAAGTATCGGCTGCATGCCGGCAGCAAGCACGGCCCTCACCTGGTCGACGATGTTCGCGTCGTCTTCGGGATGGTATTTGCGTCGTTCCGAATGGCCGACGATCACGTACGAGCAGCCGAGATGGGCGATCATATCGGCGGAGACGTCGCCGGTGAACGCTCCCTGCGAGGTGACTGAGACGGCTTGGGCCCCGTAGCGGATTTTCAGATTGTCCGATTCGACGGCGACCTGCACGCTGCGGAGTGAGGTGAATGACGGCATCAATGCGATTTCGCAACGTTTGTAGTCGAAATGGATGGACCGAAGATTCCATGCAAGCTGCTGTACGAAATACGTCGCTTCAAGATGATCGAAATTCATCTTCCAGTTTCCGGCCACCAAAGGAATCCGTTTCGGCCCCATAATATTCGTCGTCTCCCGTCCGTGCTCGTCAAAGCGAAAGGTCGTTCTTGTGACATTGTATGCGAAATACGCAAAAGGTGCTCCCCCACCCACTGATGAGGAAGCACCCCTTCATGATTCTGAGATCAGTCGAGCACCTTCAGGCCCGGCAGTTCCTTGCCCTCGAGGAACTCGAGGGAGGCGCCGCCACCGGTGGAGATGTGCGAGAAGCCATCCTCCGGGAAGCCGAGGTTGCGCACTGCGGAAGCGGAATCGCCACCACCAACGATGGTGAATGCGCCGGCAGCAGTGGCATCGACGAGAGCCTGGGCCACGGCCTTGGTGCCTTCAGCGAAGGTCGGGACCTCGAACACGCCCATCGGGCCGTTCCACACGACGGTCTTGGAATCGACGATCTTGTCGTGGAAGAGCTTCTGGGATTCCGGACCGATGTCCAGACCCATCTTGTCGGCCGGAATGGCGTCGGCGGCCACGACTTCCGGAGCGATGTCCTCATCGGATTTCGGGAAGACCGGGTTGATGACGACATCGGTCGGCAGCACGAGTTCGACGCCGTTCTTCTCGGCGCGCTCCATGTAGCCCTTGACGGTTTCGATCTGGTCCTCTTCCAGCAGGGAGGTGCCGACCTCGTAGCCCTTGGCCTTGAGGAAGGTGTACGCCATGCCACCGCCGATGACCAGACGGTTGGCCTTGTCCAGCAGGTTGTCGATCACGCCGAGTTTGTCGGAGACCTTGGAGCCGCCGAGCACGACGGTCAGCGGACGCTCCGGGTTCACGGTGGCGCGGGACAGTGCCTTGACTTCCTTCTCGACCAGCAGGCCAGCGGCGGCCGGCAGATCGGCGGCGACATCATAGTTGGAGCCCTGGGCGCGGTGCACGACACCGAAGCCGTCGGAGACGAAGACCTCACCGAGAGCGGCGATCTTCTTGGCGTATGCGGCACGCTCCTCCGGATCCTTGCTGGTCTCCTCCGGGTTGAAACGCACGTTCTGCAGCAGCACGACGTCGCCATCGTTCATAGCGGCGACCTTGGCCTGGGCGTCCTCACCATAGGTGTCGGCAGCCAGCGGAACGGTGATGCCGAGCAGCTCGCCGAGACGGGCGGCGACCGGAGCCAGGGACAGTTCCGGAACGACCTTGCCCTTCGGACGGCCGAGATGAGCCATCAGAATGACCTTCGCACCCTGTTCGCGCAGAGCCTTGATGGTCGGCAGGGCGGCCTTGATACGACCATCATCGGTGATCGTGGTGCCGTCCAGCGGAACGTTGAAATCGGCGCGAACCAGAACGCGCTTGCCCTTGAGATCTCCAAGATTCTTGAGTGTCTTCATGTATATCCTTTCCTAGCCGCTTGTAAGCGTGGAATGGCCATATTGCCACTTACGCATAATACAAGCCCAAACGAACAAAAAACACCATACGACGGAAAAGTCGCATGGTGTTTTGTTTCCGGAAACGAAAATCAAGCCGCTTGACGGCGTGCCTTCTCCGTTTTCTCAGCCAATTGCAGCAGTCGACGGATACGTCCGGCGATCGCGTCCTTGGTGATTGGCGGGTCGGCGAGACGGCCCAGCTGCTCAAGGGACGCGTCGGCATGGTCGAGTCGGAGCTGGCCGGCGGATTTAAGATTGTCCGGAACGTCGTCGCCGAGGATTTCAAAGGCCTGGCGGACCTTATCGCAGGCTTCCGCGGCGGCCTTGGCGCTACGGCGCATGTTGGCGTCATCGAAGTTCGCCAGACGGTTCGCCTTGCCTCGGGCCTCTCCGTCGGAACGCTTTCCGGTCCATTCGCGGGCGGAATGAGGGGCGCCCATGAGGATGAGCATGCGTTCGATGGCATCGGGGTCGCGCAACGTCACACGTTCGGAGCTGCGCAGCTTACGCGGCTTGGCGGTGATGCCGAGACGACGTGCGGTGGAGACCAGCGCCAGCGCGGCCTCATGATTCGGACATACGATTTCGAGATAGCTGGCCTTGCCCGGGTCGGACAGGTGTCCGCCTGCGAGGAACGCGCCACGCCAGGCGGCCTTGATCTGGGCGATCTTGCCGTTGATGATGTCGCCCGGCAGACCCAGCACCATGTTTTTGGTGTAACGGCTGTACAGGCCGGTCTGCAGCACCAGAGCCGCGCTGCCCTTGGGGACGCGGACTATGAAGCGCTGCACCACGCCGGTCGGCGTCTGCCTGGAAACGGGGGTAAGCGTGGCTTCGTGGCCGTACAGATTTCTGATGGTGTCCTGCAGCCATATGGCCGCGTCTTGGGAATCAAGCTGCGCCTGCACGAGAATGTGGTGATCCACCGAGTGCAAACCATTGCCGAATCGAATCATCGCAGTCGCCTGTGCCTTTTTGGCGATGGGCAACTCGTTGTCGATTGCGGCCAGCTCGCTTTTGACGTCATCCAGAAGAGCCAAGAGCCAACCTCCTACTTTCCTGTTCTTCCCTATAATTTCAGGCGAGTCGCGGACTCGACCCGCACTGCTACCGGCTTACTGTGATACCGAATAACTTGGACAAAGCCGGCAGCTTTTCTTTGTATTTGGATACTGTCTTCTCACAATGCGGTCATCAATCGGCCGAACGCTTGTCCAGCTCGCGGGCCGATACGGAGACCGTGAGACCACGCGCACGCAGGCGCTTGGCCAAGGCCTCGCTCATGGCCACGGAACGGTGCTGGCCGCCGGTGCATCCGAACGCGATGGTCACATAGTGCTTGTCTTCCTGCGCATAACCTTCGATGGCGATGGCGATGGCTTTCTCGTAGGCGTCAAGGAACTCCTCCGCGCCCTCGCTGGAGAGCACGTAGTCGCTGACCGGTTTGTCCTTGCCCGTCAGCGAACGAAGCTCCGGCACCCAGAACGGGTTGGGAAGGAACCGGACGTCCGCCACGAAATCGGCGTCTATCGGAATGCCGTATTTGAATCCGAAACTGAAGATATGCACGGAAACCGTGGTCGGTCCGGAACCAAGCAGACCCTCGTACAGTTTCGTGGACAGCTGATGGATGCTCAATGCCGAGGTGTCGATGACGATGTCGGCGTGCTCTTTGAGGTTCTTCAGCAGGTCGCGTTCCTCAAGGATGCCGTCGATCAGACGATTGCCCTGCTGCAGCGGATGGGGCCTGCGCACGGATTCGTAGCGCTTGATGAGCACCTCGTTGCTGGCGTCGAGGAACAGGATGCGGGTCTTCACCCCAAGATCGTCCAGATGGCTCAGCACGGCGGACAGGTCGTCGAAATAGTCACGTGACCTCACGTCGATGACCGCGGCGAGTTTGTGGATGTTCGAACCGGAGCTGGTCATCATGTCCACCAGCGGGACAAGCAGTTTCGGCGGCATGTTGTCGACCACATACCAGCCCATGTCCTCGATGCTGTTGGCCGCGTGGGACCGGCCCGCGCCGCTCATGCCGGTGATGAGCAGCACTTCGAAGCCTGCGGCCGGAGAAGGCGCGCTCGTATGTCTGCCTGCCTGGTTGACGGCGTTGTTCTTTTCGTTCATCACAGGGCCTCCTTAAGCGCGGAGCGCATGGCATGCTCCAATGCTTCGACTTTCTGATGGCTGGTGGGCTCGGTCGGCGGATCGTTGTCCCATATGCCGGTCATCAGCCAGACTTGAATCATGGCTTGGTACAGCAGCATCTCCTCGCCGCCGATGGCGGTGCCGCCGCATGACCTCCAGGCCTGCATGAGCTTGGTCGGGCGGGGATCATAGACCACGTCGAGTAGCGTGCCATTCGTGACTATGCCGGCTGAGGCAAACGCCTCGGCGATCGGATCGGCGGCAAGGCCGGGGATGGTGTTGATGACGACGTCCGCATGGGACAGCAGATTCGCCGCATGGTCCATGGCGACGATGCTTATGGAGCCGACGCCCATATGGCTTTCCGCCAATGGTTCAAGCGCCTCGTTCTTATCGGGATGGCGTGCCACGACGGTGACATGTCCAATGTGGGGCATCTCGGTGCAGGCCGCCAAAGCCGAGGTGGCGGTGTTGCCATTGCCGATGATCACCGCCTCGCCGTCTTGTCCAGAATCCATCCGCATGCCACGTGCCCGATACGAGTGCTCGAAGGCGAGCTCAATTCCCTTCACATCCGTGTTGTAGAGCCTGATCGCAGGGATGGCGGCGTTCTTATCGTTCGCGCCAGACCAGTCGAAGACGGCGGTGTTGGCCACCTTCAGCTCTTTCGCCCACGCGTTGCATGGCACGCCATATGGCTGGATGGTCTTCTTCAACGGCATGGTCAGGCTCAGTCCCGCCCAGCTGGAATCAAGCGACTCCAAAAAATCCTCAAGCTCCGTCTCGCCGACCTCGTGCCTGCCATACGACCAGCTGTCAAGTCCTAGAGCTCGATAGGCCGCATTATGCAATACAGGGGAAAGCGAATGCGCGATGGGTTTGCCAAGGACCGCGCACCGATGGTCCACCTCGGTCATGTTCCCTCCCTTACTCTCACCATTCATCATGCTAGCAACGCAGAAGCGATTGCTCGTTACAGATTCTATTTCTTTTCATCTTTCGGACTGTTTCCATCCGATTTCACTGTTCGGAGGGCATCCTCCGCCTTCGAAGCAATGTCAACGGACGAATGCAATGCCTGGTAAATGTTCTCGGCCTTGGCATGGCCGATGCCTTTGACCTGTTCGAAATCCTCCACGCTCGCCTCACGCATGGCGCGTACGGAGCCGAAATGGTTGAGAAGCCGTTTCTGATAGGCTTCGCCGATGCCGGGAATGTCGTCCAAAGCGGAACGCAAAGCTCCTTTGCGTCTGGTCTGACGATGGTAGGTGATGGCGAAACGATGCGATTCGTCACGCACCCGCTGCAGCAGATACATGCCTTCGGATTGTCGCTTGAGGATGATCGGATAGTCGTCATCCGGCACCCAAACCTCCTCAAGACGCTTCGCCAATCCGCAGACGGCCACATCGTCCACGCCGCAGTCGGCAAGCGCCTCGGCCGCCGCCATCACCTGCGGTTTGCCGCCATCGACCACGACCAGATTCGGCTTATAGGCGAAATGGCGACGGTTGGTGTTCTGCTGCACGGCATCCGTTTCAGGACCATTCGTGCCATCCGACCTATCATTTTGCGTGGCCATCCGACGCTCGTTGTCCATGCTTTCCCCGGAATCGCCGGCGATGTTGCCATGGCGGAAACGACGGGTCAACGTCTCATACAATGCGCTCAAATCATCCAACGCGCCCTGCCCGTCCGCACCTCGGATGGCGAAACGGCGGTACTCCGACTTTTTCGCGATCGCGTCTTCGAACACCACCATGGACGCTACCTGGAATGCGCCGCCGACTGTGTTGGAAATGTCGTAGCATTCAATGCGCAACGGCGCCTGTTCAAGCCCAAGAGCCTTCGCCACATCGTTCATCGCATCGGAACGTGCGCCCATATCGCTGATACGGCTCATCTTGCTGCGTGCCAACGCCTGCTTGGCATTGTCGTTGGCACGGTCCATAAGCTGTTTCTTGTCGCCTCTGCTGGCTACACGGATGGTGACGGCCGCTCCACGCAATCCGCTTAGCCATTGCTCAAGCCCTGCGCTGCGCGACGGTTCGATTGGAACGATCACCTCACGGGGAACAGGCGCGATTGGAGCCAGCAGGTCGGCACGTCCCGTCTGCTCCTGACGTTCGTTGCGTTCCTTCGTGGCCTGCGCACGGGCGATAGCATCCGTTGCGGTCACGATCTGTGTCGAACCGATCGCATTGCGCTGCTCGGTCACGACGGTCGAATCGGAGACGGCCGCGCTCTCCCCCGTGGTTTCCGAATATACCTGAGTGATCAGATCGGCGATCAACTCCGCGTCGCTCACATTTTCGACTCGCTCCACACTCCAGTTACGTTCGCCGCGAATTGATCCGGACCGCACGAAGAACGCGTGCACGCTGGCTTCAAGCTCGTCGGACGCGATGCCGAACACGTCGGCGTCGACATCCGAATCGAACACGACGGCGTTCTGCTGGACCACGGTCCCGAGCATTTTGATCTGATCGCGCAGCCGGGCCGCCTTCTCGAATTCCAGTTCGGCGCTCGCCTGCTTCATGTCGCGGGTCAGTTGGGCGATATACGATTTGCCGATTCGGCCGGTCATCACGCCGACAAGCTGCTCGCACATCCTGCGATGCTCGTCAGCGCCGATACGGTTCACGCATGGAGCGGAGCATTTGCCGATCGATGCCAACAGGCATGGACGGCCCGTCAACTGCGCCTTGTGGAACACGTTCTTCGAGCATGTGCGCACGGGAAACGTCTTCAGCAACGCGTCGAGGCTGTGCCGAAGATCCCATACCTTGGCGTACGGGCCGAAATATCTGGTATCGCGACGTTTGCGGCTGCGAGTCACCCATACGCGTGGGATGCGTTCGCCTGATGAGATGGCCAGATACGGGTAGGTCTTGTCATCGCGGAACACCACGTTGAATCGTGGGTCGAACTCCTTGATCCACGTGTATTCGAGTGTGAGCGACTCCAGTTCCGTACCCACTACCGTCCATTCGAGGCTGCGAGCCGTCAACACCATGGTCTGGGTGCGTGGATGCAGCTGGTAGAGCGGCTGGAAGTAGTTCGTCAGCCGGTTGCGCAGGTTCTTGGCCTTGCCAACGTAGATGACGCGCCCCTCGCCGTCACGCCACTTGTATACGCCCGGCTGCGCGGGAATGTCGGAGGTTTTCGGACGGAACAGGTCGCGAGTATCCCCCAACAGGGGCGCGCCGTTCTTGTTCACTCCCCTGCCGTCGGATTGGGTGCCGGCGTCCGATACTGCGGTTTCCCGTAACGCATCCGCCGTTTTGCGCCACACGTCCGGACTGTGTCGTTCGAAATCAGTCACAGCATATCCCTAAGGAACTTGCCCGTCCACGACTGTTCGCATTGCGCGACCTGCTCCGGCGTGCCTTCGGTGACGATGGTGCCGCCGCCGTCACCGCCTTCCGGCCCCAGATCGATGATCCAATCCGCGGATTTGACCACGTCGAGATTGTGCTCGATGACGATGACGGCGTTGCCCTTGTCCACCAATCCCTGCAATACGAGCAGCAGTTTGCGCACGTCCTCGAAATGCAGGCCGGTGGTCGGCTCGTCGAGGATGTACACGGTTTTGCCGGTGGAACGCCGTTGGAGTTCCGTCGCGAGTTTCACGCGCTGCGATTCGCCGCCGGACAGCGTCGGCGCCGGCTGGCCGAGCCGGATATAGCCGAGACCGACCTGCACCAGGGTGTCCAGGTAACGCGAGATGGACGGGTACGCCTTGAAGAACTGCGCGGCCTCCTCGATGGGCATGTTCAGCACGTCGGCGACCGATTTGCCGTTGTACTTCACTTCGAGAGTCTCGCGATTGTAGCGCTGGCCGTGGCATTCCTCGCAGTCCACGTACACGTCCGGCAGGAAGTTCATTTCGATTTTCAATGTGCCGTCGCCGTGGCATGCCTCGCAGCGGCCTCCCTTGACGTTGAACGAGAACCGTCCGGGACCATAGCCGCGCACCTGCGCTTCGGGCGTCTTGGCGAACAGCGTGCGGATTTTGTCCCATACTCCCGTATAGGTGGCGGGATTGGAACGCGGAGTGCGGCCGATCGGATTCTGGTCGACGTGGATCACCTTGTCGCACTGGTCCACGCCTTCCACGCGCGTGTGCTTGCCGGGCACGATGCGCGCGCCGTTCAGCTTGTCCGCAAGCACCGGATAAAGGATCTGGTTGACCAGCGTGGATTTGCCGGAACCGGACACGCCCGTCACGCAGGTGAACACGCCCAGCGGGAAATTGACGTTCAGGTTCTTGAGGTTGTTCTCGCGGGCTCCGACCACGCGCAGCTGCTTGGTCTTATGCGTCTTGCGGCGTGCGGCGGGCACTTCGATCTTCCGTCGGCCGGCGATGTAGTCGCCGGTGATGGAGCGTGGCGCTTCGGTGATTTTTCTGGCGGGGCCGGAATACACGACCTCGCCGCCATGTTCACCGGCGCCCGGACCGATGTCGATGACCCAGTCCGCGTTTCTGATGGTGTCCTCGTCATGTTCGACGACGATCAGCGTGTTGCCGAGGTCGCGCAAATGATGCAATGTGCCGATCAGCCGTTCGTTGTCACGCTGATGCAGGCCGATGGATGGTTCGTCCAGCACATACATGACGCCCACCAGGCCGGAGCCGATCTGGGTGGCCAGTCGGATGCGCTGCGCCTCGCCGCCCGACAGGGTCTTCGCCGCACGCGACAACGTCAGATAGTTCAGGCCGACATCGTTGAGGAAGCCGAGTCGTGCGCGGATCTCCTTGACGACTTCGCCGGCTATCTGCGCGGCCGAGCCTTCGAGTTCTAGGCCGTTGATCCATGCGAGGCTCCGTTCGGCGGACATGTCGCACACGTCCGCGATGGACTCGTCGCCCACGGTGACGGCAAGCACTTCCGGACGCAGACGCCGCCCATGGCACGCCTGGCATGGCACCTCGCGCATGTACGACTCGTAATACTGCTTCATCTGGTCGGAATCGGTCTCGTCATGCCGGCGCATCAACGTGCGCACCACGCCTTCGAAACCGGTGGAATACTCGCGCATGCGACCCCAACGGTTGCGGTACGAGACCTGCACCTTGAAATCACGGCCATACATGATGGCGTCGCGCGCGTCCTTGGGCAGATCCTTCCAAGGCGTGTCCAGGTCGAAGCCCATCTCATCGCCGAGTCCCTCAAGCACATGGCGGTAGTATTCGCCGGTGCCTTTGGTCATGCCCCACGGTTCGATGGCGTTCTCGTTCAGCGTCTTGTCCGGATCGGGAATGACCAGTTCGGGGTCGATTTCCAGCTTGTATCCGATACCCGTGCATTCAGGGCAGGCGCCATACGGCGCGTTGAAGGAGAAGGTGCGCGGTTCGATCTCGTCGAGTTCCAGCTGATGGCCGTTCGGGCAGGCGCGTTTCTCGGAGAACGGCTTGCGACGGTCCGGATCCTTCTCGTCCAAATCGACGAAATCGGCGACGACCACGCCTTTGGAAAGCTTCAACGCCGTTTCGATGGAATCGGTCAGACGCTGGCGGATACCGTCCTTGACCACCAGACGATCCACCACCACTTCGATGGTGTGCTTCTTCTGCTTGGCGAGCTTGATGTCATCGGACAATTGCCGCATCTCACCGTCGATCAGCGCACGTGCGTAACCATCGCCACGCAGCAGTTCGAGCAGATCCTCGAATTCGCCCTTGCGGCCGCGCACGACCGGCGCGAGAATCTGGAAACGCGTGCGTTCCGGATACTTCAGCAACGTGTCCACCATCTGCTGCGGTGTTTGCGCGCTTACCAGGGCGCCGCATTCCGGACAATGCGGAATGCCGGTGCGGGCGAACAGCAGTCGCAGATAATCATAGATCTCGGTGATTGTGCCGACCGTCGAACGCGGATTGCGGTTCGTGGTCTTCTGGTCGATCGAAACCGCGGGGCTCAGCCCCTCGATGAAGTCGACGTCCGGCTTGTCCATCTGCCCCAGAAACTGGCGCGCGTACGCCGACAGCGATTCGACATACCTGCGCTGGCCCTCGGCGAACAGCGTATCGAACGCCAACGAGGATTTGCCCGAACCCGACAGGCCGGTGAACACCACCATGCGGTTGCGAGGAAACTCCAAGTCCACGTTCTTGAGATTGTGCTCGCGAGCGCCTTGGATGGTGATTTTGAGGTCGTTGGGTAGGTGGGTGAGGTCTGCTATGAGTGAGTCGCCTGTTGTTTTCATGGGGGCTTTTTTGATTTCGCGTGTGAGGAATGCGTCGCTGGTGAGTACGCGTTCGACCACGACTTCGTTGTGTGTCGTGTTGTTGCGTTTGGTTGTCATGGTGTTCTTCCGCTTGGTGTTGCCTGTTCTGTTGTATAGGATAGCGTATTTTTGTTGTGGTTTCGAACAGGTGTTCTATTTGGTGTTGTTTGGTATGTCGTTGCCGGGTATGTCGATTGGCCAGTGGTGTTGGTCGTGCAGGATGGTTGTGGCGTCGCGTATGGGGATGCGTTCCTGTTCGATGCGTAGGTATTGGATGTCTGTTCCTGTGCAGAGTGTTTCGTAGAGTTTGCGTTCTTCGGTGGTGAGTCCGGGTGTGGGTTGTGGGGTTTGTGTGGTGAGGGGTTTGTTTTTGGCGTCGAGTTGGGTGCCGTATTGTTCGTATGTCCGGTATGCGGTGGTGTCCATCAGTATGGATGTGCATGGGATGCCGGTGGCGCGTAGTTTGGAGAGGATGTCGAGTCCGTTGGCGTCCATGTCGCCCCAGTAGATGATGTTGGGGATGGTGGTGAGCCATGGCAGGAGTGTTGTGATGTGTGATGTTGCGGCGTATCCGTTGCCGAGGATGCAGATGGCGTGTTCGACGGTGGGCATGGCCTGGTAGGTGTCTTTGTTTTCGATGATGATGGCGTGTTCGATGTCGGTTGGCTGGTTGCGGACCCATGGTTGGGTGACGATGAGGTCGGGTTGGTCGTGGTGTTCGGCGTCCATGAGGCGTAGTCGGAGTTCGTTCGGGCGTTCCTGGAAGGTGAGGTTGTCTTGTCCGGTGAGCTGGCATATCGCTTTGCGGCGTTGGGAGTTGGGTGTGCCGAGCCATTTGGCGCTGAATCCTGGGATGGGCGCCATGCGTGGGGTCATGGTGTGGCAGTCGTGGTTTGCGAAGTAGTGGGCGGCTTGGATGACGAGGTGGAAGTCGGTGTCGTCGTGGTCTTTGAGGGTTTTGGCGACGTTCATGGCGTTCGCCGGTTCGAGGCCGAATTCTTTGGCGAGCGCGCTCATGCGGTCGTGTTCGCGTAGGTAGCGTTCGCGGGTTTGTTTGGTGGCGATGCGGAGGGCGGTGTCGAGGTCGGGTATGGTCACGGAGTCGATGAGCGGGCTTTTTTGTTGGATGAGTCCGCTGGAGACGATTTTGGTTTTCTCGCTGGTTTCGCAGTGGTGTTGCCGCGCCCAGTCGCGGATGGTTTCGTTTTGGGCGCGGATTTGGTTGTAGTGCTGCTCCAGTTCGGCTTGTTTGGGCAGTCGGATGGTTTTGCGCAGCGGCCAGGATTCGTCGGTGTCGTACATGTGCCTGGTGAGGTGGGCGTCGACGTATTCGTCGAGTTTCCGGCGGATGTCCGTTTCGCCTGTGGTGTCTCTGGCCGCTGCCATATTATGCCTCCGTCGCGGGTTGCGTCTGCTCGACGGTGGCGTCTTGTGTTTCGGCTTGCGTTGCCGGCTCGCGGTCGAGCTCCTGCAGGTACGAGTTGCCGGTTGCGGGATCCTTGTATGCCACGTACGCTTTGTCTGCGATGCTGAGGATCTCGGCGGTTTTGCTTTCCGGCGCGGATACGATGATCTGGAAGCCGAGGCGCGGCAGCACGGTCAGGGCGCGTTTCGTGTAGCGTCCGTCGGCTTTGATGAGGGCTTCGTCCAGGAACAGCGTGGTGTAGGTGGGCTTGCCGGTCAGGTCGCCGCCGAGCAGGTAGATCAGGGCCGCGCCGTAGACGAACGAGGTGAGTTCCTGCAACGCGCCGCCGGACTTGCCGCCGGTGGAGCTGATGCGTTCGTCGGGCAGATCGTTATGGTGCACGATCGCGTAGAACGAGCTGCGCACGCGTGGATCGAGGTTGCGCGCACCGTATTCCTTGATGCCGTTCGTGTCGCGGATCTGGCCGAGTTCCGCCTGGAGCCTGCCGATGAACGTTTCGCAGCCTGCGAACGCCTTGCGCGTCTCCATGGGATTGCTGCGCGCGTTGCGTGTCCAATCGTCGAGCTTCGACATGATGCGGCCCAACGAGGATTTGAACTGCCGGTCGATCGGGTGGAAGTCCACGTGGAGCGAGAGCCTGCCGCCGCGGGGGCCGAACTGTTGGCCTTTGAGCATGCCGTTGATGCGGTCGAGCTGCTCCCTGACGTTCTCCTCGTCGGTGTTGAACGCGCGGTTGAGCTGTTGGAAGCTCATATACAGCTTTTCGACGCTGTTCGCATACTCCTCGTCGGTCGCGGCGCGGGTGACGAGCATGTTGAGGTTCTTGAGCTCGTCAAGGAAATACGGATAGTCCTCCACGCTCGCCATGACGGTGTCGCCCTCCGTGGAATGGTGCTTCAGATAGTCGCCCATGGCGCGTTCCGTGTCGGCGCGCAATTGGACGGCACGCTCGTCGATCTGCTGGAGTCTCGCACGCACGGTGTTGCCGATTCTGCGCAGCACGCGCACGTCGAACGGCGCCGTCCCCTCACGGTCGAAACCGCCGGCGATGCGCTGCGGCCGTTCCTGCGGACGCGACGTGTCGAAACAGGTCTCATACGTGTCGGCCAGCAGATTCGACACCATGTCGGACAATGCGGCATCGTCGAAATCGGAGTCGCCATGCATGTCGAGCCATGCCTGTTCGGCCTGGACGGCATGCTGCACGTTTTCCAATTCCGCTTCGGCACGGTACCTGTTCTTGCCCTCGTCGTCCTTCTGCCGTAGCAGCTGTTTCAACTCGTCCTGCAATTGTGCCAGTTCCGGATCGCTTTCGATCCGTTCGATCTGCAGACGGATCCGTTCCGCCTTCGTCTCGAGCCCGTCCACGTCGATCTTGCCCCATGGCAGATCCGCGACGGTCAATGCGAGCTCATGCTCGTCCTGCAGCAGAGTCATGGCGTTGGCCATCTGCCTGCCGCGGCGGTCGGCGTCCTCCAACGCCCGTTCCGCCCCGTCAAGCTGGCGTTCCAATTCGGCCAGATACCGTTCGTTCACGAAGCCGATGACCTGACGCAGGCCTTTGACGCCATGGAATCCACGGTCGCCGGATTTGATCTGCCCGTCGACCTGCACCTGCCGTTCGGCCCGGTCCATGTCGTCGATCGCCTCCACGCAACGCGCGTCGAACCGTTGCGACGCGGTCTGCTCCTTCAACCATCCGACGAACGGCGAATCCTCCTTGTACCGCAGCTTCGACGACATCCACCCCTCGTTGCAGGCCGAATCGTATTGCGCGTCGGTATCGACGAAACGCCAGGCACGCCGCGTCATACGCGTCGGATCGATCGCGCTGACCTTCGCGGCGAACCCCTGCTCATGCCGCTTGTCCACGAGAATGGTCTGCGCGATGGGCGCGTACGTGACGTCCATCGCCAGACGCCATTGCTCGTTCCCCTCGTCCACGTCCATCAGTTCGGCCACGTACGGCAGTTCCGTCTCGTCCAAGCCCGTCGCCCGTGCGATGAGCGTGCGCGCATGGTCCATGTCGTCGCTGATGCGCGTCCTGTGTTCGATCTTGCGCCGGTAATCCTGCCTCAACAGGTCGCGTTCGCCCTGCCGGGCGTGACGTTCCACCACCATCCGCTGGTATTCGGATCGCGCGTCTTCCAAACGCTTGTCGTACGTATCGAGCGACAAGGCGAGCGCGGCGCGTTTGGCGTTCCATGTCTGCTCGTCGGCGGGGAGTCTGCCTTCGACGCGTTCGAACCGTTCGGCGATGGCGTGCCGTTGTCTGCGCGCCTCGTCGGCGTCCTGGCGTGCGCGTTCGAAGTCCTTGCCGAGTTGCTGCAGGCTGCCGCCGTCGATGCCGTTCATGCGTTCTTTGACAGCTTCGATTTGCGTGTCGAGTTCGTCGATGCGCTGCTGAGACCGGTCGATGGCGTCCTGGGATTCCTTGGCTTTGCGTTGCGCCGATGGCAGTCCGGCGCGTACTTCGCTGGCCATGCGCGACCATGTCCATGCGGCGAGCGTCGTCTCGCCTTGCTCGCGGTCGGGGTCGATGGGCGTGTATTCGCGGCGTTCGCTGGCTTGTTTGGCGTATTCGCCGTAGCGGGCTTGTATGTCCTGCAGGATGGCGACGCGTTCCATTTTGTCTTCCATGCTGTGGAAGTTCTCGCTGAACCGGTTGTAGTCGTCGACGGTTTCGCGGGCGAGCCGGATGGATTCGGGCACGTCGAGCACGCCCTGTTTGAAGATGTCGTCGAGTTTGGAGGGCGCGTCGGCGGATTGGATCTTGTGCAGGAGCCTGCATGCTTCGGCGCTTAGGCCCATGTCCTGCCAGATGGAGGCGTGAAACGCCTGCGCGTTGACGTGCGTCGTGCATCCTGGGTAGGTCTGTTCCATCAGTCCTCGCGTGAATGACGTGTCGCGGTGCCGGTCCATGAGGCGCGGGTCGATGGTCTGGTTCCAGGTGACGTATTGGCGGCGCAGTCCGTCCGGCCCGTCGCCTGCGGTCAGGTAGAGGAATTTTGCGCAGGACAACAGTCCGCCGTCGCTGCGGTTCGCGTATGTGTCGACGAGCGCGCCCCAGATGTTCTGCGGGGTGCCGTCCGCGTCCCTGCCGCGCAGGAAGATCGGGGTCTCACCGTTTTCGCCGTCGCTGATGCCGATCATGCCGCGCAGGTACGTGTAGTCGTTGCGTTCCGAACGTCCCGAATTCGACGCCTTATTGTAGGGGGTGCCGGACGGGTAGAGCAGCGAGATCTGCGCGTCGACGAGCGTGGATTTGCCCGATTCGCTCGCGCCGGCGAGCAGGGTCACCGGCATCGCATCGTCCATGGACGGGCGGAACACGTGGTAGCCGCCGTAGGAGCCCCAGTTGACGATCTGCCGGCTTTGCAGCATCCAACGGTCGGAAACGATTTTCATGCCGTCTTCCATCAGTGTTGCCCTCCATCAAAAGCGTCATCGGCCGAATCGAAATCGAACGCGTCCTGCTCGACGCCGGACGAAACCGTCCCGGTCGAATCGGAAGTATCGCCACCATCCGCGCCGATGGACGAATCGTCATAACCATCGCCATCCGCGTCTTTCATACCATCGCCGTCCGTATCATCGGAGCCGAGCCACCGGTCGGCGAGCTTCTGGTCGAGCACCATCGGCACCAATGGCGTGAGCACGTACATGTTCTCGTCCCCCGTTTCCGCGAGATACCCGTAGGTGCGCATGCGCGAGATGACGGACGTGATCTTCTTCGCCGTGCCCTCCTCGTCGTTGCTGGCCGTGAGGAAGCCCGCTCCCGTGGCGAGCAGCGCGCGGATGTCGTCGAAGCTGATGAGCCAGTCGCCCGGCTTCGTCTTCTGGTTCTCGTACTCCAGCACCTTGATGCGCAGGGCCGCGAGCGTGGCGGCCTCCTCGCGGGTGAGGCTCACACGCGTCTTCAACGAGCGGATGTTCGTCTCCGCGTCCGTGACCGGCGACGCGTACATGATCCGGTATTTCGTGTTGTCGACCAGTCTGAGCATGTCGTTGTTCAACGACCGTTCCACGGCCTCACGGTACTGGCACGCCCTGTCGTACAGGCTGCCGTCGATGTAGCGTTCGCGTTTCAGCGCGATCGCGGCCATACGCGCCTCAAGAGGCATGTCTCCCGTATCCCCGTCGAACAATGCCGGCCTGTCCCTCGTCATATCCGGCCCTTCGGACGGCATGCCGGATTCCGGGCCTGTCTCCTCTTCGATGCCGATGCCAGTGTCGAATCCGTCGGTGTTGTCCGTCATGCTCATCCCTCCTCGATGATCTCGTCAAGCGCCGCCTCGGTGGTGAGGATCGGCCTGGTGCGCCACACGCGCTCGCCTCCGTCGATGGATACGCAATGCCATGCCACGGTTGCCGGTCCGTCCTGCGTGCGTAGGGCGCTTAGGAAGCCGATCAGCTCGCTTTCGCGCCGTTCCTCCCGGGGCAGCCGGTTGAAGCTCGCCGCGAAATCCACGAACCTGCCGTCCGCCGTTTTGACCGGATCGCGCCTGATGAGTCCGATCATGTGCGTCAGCCGCGGGCCGCACATCTCGACCATGGCCTTCAGGTCCGGCGCGTCGACGTTCGTCGAAGGCGCGTCGTCCAATCCGGCCGTGGCCGCGCGCGCCATCGATTTCGCGGGCCTGGACGGCAATGCCTGGAATTGCGCCGTGCCGGTGTCCGTACGGTATGGGCGTTCGTCCGAGCCGGGGTGCGTCTTCGCGTCGTCGCTGGCCCGCACGAACAGTCTGTGGAGCTTGTCGAGCATGGTGCGGTAATGCGTGTCGGTCTGCTGGCGCACCAGACGGCTCACCGCCTCGTCGGATATGCGGATCTGCCGGCGCACGTCCTCGATGCCCTCGTAGATGCGTTTGAGTTCGGCGCGTACCTGGGCGAGCAGGATGCCGGGCTCGCCCTCGAGATACGGGTTCTGGGCGATGTCTCGCACCGCCTCGTCGATTTCGCGGCGTCCCTCGTCGGTGACGATCACCTGGAACGCGTCCTCGAAACGCCGGCCGCTGTCGGATTCGTGGAACGACCTGTGGTATTCGTCATGGTAGGTGCCGAGCGCCTGCTCCACGCTGATGGAGCCCGACTGCATGCTTCGGCGCAGATTGTCGCCGTTGTCGCGTTCCTCGAGCGCCAGTTCGCGCAGGTCGATCGGCACGCCGCGCAGCGTGTTGTGGATGACGCCGATGATGTCGCCCACCTGTTGGGAGGTGAGCTTGTCCAACGTGTCGCTGTGCTTCAATTCGTCGATCTGCTTTTGCCGCTCCTCGATGTCGCGTTCGAGCAGGCGGATGCGTTCGCGGGGGTCGGCGGTCAGCTGCATGCGCGCATGCTCGATCTCCATGATGATGCTGTTGGCCTGCGCGCCGGACAGCGCTTTCGTGGTGTCCTCGAGCCGGTCGAGCGCCTCGATCGCACGGTGGGCGCGCGCCGTGAGACGGTACAGGTAGCGGTGGGCTGCGACGTCGAGCGAATTGGCGAGCCAAGCGTAGTCGCCTTCGCCTTCCTTCGTCAGCTGCTGCAGGATCGTGTGCGCGGCTTCCGCGGACGTCTGCCCTTCCTTGGGCGTGTAATCGCCCGTTTCCGCAAGTCGGGTCAGACTGCGGGAGAACCGTTCCTCGACGATCTCGCGTGGCAGCTCGCCGGTGAGCGGGTCGAACGTGGAGCGCAGCAGCGCGACGTACAGCATGGAATTGCCGCGCAGCAGCAATCGCAGCACCCCGGTCTCATACACGGGCCGGAGCCGTTCCATTTCCCGTCTTACATCCGCCAACGGCGTCCCGTCCTTCCCTTAGCCACAAGTTTCCCGATGCGCATCCATTGTAAGATAGCATGTCCGTTTTCCCGTGATCGCGGCGGGAAAACCGTCCGGCGCGAACGTCATTTGAAGATGACGTAGCGGCACAGCAGGAAGCCCCAGACCGCCTGCATGCCCATGGTGACGATCTTGACCACCATGGTGGGCCAGCCGAGCAGTCCGGGGATCCAGGCCATCATCAGGTTGGAGAACAGCAGGTTCCAGCAGTACATGGCCACGAACATGGCTATCGAACGCGCGTAGTTCGACGAGGATTTGAATGTGACGTTGCGGTTCATGACGTAGTTGAATGAGCCGGAGCAGAAGACGGCCACGGCATTCGCCAGACGGAACGGCAGGCCGGCCAGCTGAAGCACGGCGAACACGCCGAATTCCACGAAGGTCTGCATGGCCGAAACGCTGCCATAGCTGAACAATTGTCTGACGATGCCGTTTTTCGGTTTTCCGTCCGTCGGCATGCGGTCTCCTCCCGGTCGTCTCAAACGCTACGGCTGGAAAGCATAGTCACACATGTGGCTACGGACGCGCCGGAGGCGTTTCGGCCCGGCGGAATGAAAAAACGGAAGGACGCCCCTTCCGGAGTTTCCGGAAGGGGCGTCCCCCACGTTTTCGGATCGTGTCCGCTCAGATGCTCATCGCCATGAGCTGGGCCGCATACTCCTCCACAAGCTCGCTGTCGCGCTCCGTCCAGGAATGGCTGGCGGAATCGTCCGGCACGAAAGTGGTGTCGATGTCGATGTTCTCGTTCATTTCCTTAATACCTCCGTTCGTCCCACTTACCCCCGGCGACATTGCCGACTTTCATGGAACAGGCAAAAGTCTGGACCATAAACGCGTTCGATGCAAGAGCGTGTTCACATCGTGGTCAAACGTTTTTCCTCCACGCGTACATGCCGTGTCTCCGGCGTGAAGACGATACGATGGAGGCATCCCTGCCACCAACCAAAGGAGGACGATGATGAGCGACGAACGCAATGAGGCCGAACCGATCGAACTGGGATACATCGAGGACCTCGGGGACATGATTTCCTTTCAGGAGGGGTCCACCGTGTCCCGCACCGTCATGCAGAAGGCCGGAGGCAACGTGGTGCTGTTCTCCTTCGACACGGGCGAGGAGCTCAGCGAGCATACGGCCGCGATGCCGGTGTTCGTGCAGACGCTGAAGGGACGGCTTAAGGTGACGGGCAACGGCAGGACCGTGGAGCTTGTTCCGGGAGGCCTGGCCTACTTTCCCACCCGCATCCCGCACGCGATATACGCCGAGGAGCCGTCCGTCATGATGCTGACGATGGTCACGCCGGCACGCGACAACATCGGCGACTGAAAAAACAAGACCGCCGGCATCGGATTCCATTGGATTCGCCGGTGCCGGCGACTGCCGGAAATACAAGAAAAGCTCCCTCCCGGGAGCTTTCGTTTTGCGGAGCGGACAACGGGACTCGGACCCGCGGTCTCAACCTTGGCAAGGTTGCGCTTTACCAACTAAGCTATGTCCGCATGTTTTCCACCTTGGTGGGCAACGAGTTGAAAATATACAGGAGCGTCCGCCATCGCGCAAGCCCGGCGTGTCGCGTTTTTGCGGCGCCGGACTCGCGGCAGCTCCGCACGACGGTCAGACATAGTCGTACGGCATGCGCTTTTTAACGCGCCAGAACACGATAAGCGCGATGCCGAGCAGCAGCGCGTAGAAGCCACGGTCCGTCCACAATCCGTAGACCGCGCAATACAACACCAACGCGCGTAACGTATAGAACACGATCCTGCGCATGCCGGAACGCTCCCTGGTCTCCACCGTCATGCGCGTGAAACCGCCGCCCAACGTGCGGCCGGCGCGCCTCCACGGAATGATCCCTTCGAACAGGACGAACATGACGATGGTAGCCACGGCGGAGACGGCCGCATTGACGTTGTTCGCGCGGTTCACATCGAACAGCACGCCAACCAGATAGATAAGCGCCGTGACGGACAGCGACGCCGTTTCGACAAGGAACAGGTCGATCGCGAGCGCCACGCAGCGGCGCACGAAGCCTGGCTCGGTGGTGATGGCGTCTTCGTCGATGCGCTGTTGGGGTAGGAAGTGGGTGACAATGCTTCCCATGGCGTAGCCGAGTATGCCGCCGAGGGTGTTGGTGATGAGGTCGTCGACGTCGAATAGGCGGTAGGCGCATGGATAGATGCCCCAGATGCCGGTCAGCTGGGTGGTTTCGATGAGCAGCGAGGTGAGGAACATGGCCGGCAACGCCGTGGCGAATTTCCAGCGGAAGACGCGTTTCATGAAGTAGCCGAGCGGTAGGAAGAACACGACGTTCATGGCCAGTTGCATGACGCCTGTGATGCCGTCGGTTCGGATGTCGTGGATGAATTCGAATGGGTTGAGTTGTGGCCTGAGATGGTGGGCGGCGCAGTAGGTGGCCGGGTTTTCTGGCATTGGGTACATGGTGAAGCATGCGAGCGCGATGAGGTAGAGCACCACGAGATATGCGGTCAGTGCGGAGGTGAAGCGTAGCCGGTTGTCGCGGTGGTAGAGCAGTGCGAGCACGGGCAGGGTGAGTAGGAGTGAGAGGAATGGCCAGATTGCGATGGCGAGCGCGAATGGCTTGCTGAAGTAGAGGACGTATGACATGGCCGGTTTCCTTTGCTGGGCATGTGGGATGCGCGTGGTGTGTGCGTGGGTTTCGTTTCCGTTGTTGGTTCAACGGTAGTACGGCTGGTCGTGTCCGTGGCATCGTCCGTCGTATTCATTCCTTGGCGTAAATGTTGGGGTGACTCATCCTCTGGTATGAGATGGCCCGGCGTGTTTCTTCGTGTCTTTTTCCTCTTGCTTTTTCCGTTGGATTGCTTGGCGTCTGATCCGCGCGGAACCGATTTCGGACATCGTCTTCGCCGTCACCGCGGGAATCCTGTTCATGGCGTTCACGCCGAAACTGCTCAGCGAATAACGGAAGCTCCCGCCTTCCACGCGGAAGGCGTGAAAGGCGGGAGCTCTTATGGGAAGACTAAGGCGGATTTTAAATCCGAGGAATAGTCACCTTTTTGGCACCGGTCATGTAATGCCAGAGATCTTCCGTCCCCGGAATAAGGTCATGCAGAACGCCTGATGTTTTTTCGACCGCTACGCTCGGTGTGCCCGGCACCGGATGGTCATCTGTTGAAGACGCGAAATCGAGTCCGATGATCCACGCATCGGCACTCTCCGCGGCACCAATCGCCTTCATTCCAGGATATTCGGCGAGAACGAGATTGATGGCATCGGCCAATATCATCTGACCCTCCTTGCAGCATTCCAGTACTGATTCGTCGGATTCGGCTTTATACGCTTTATACGCGTCAAAACGTCACCGTCCATATTCAGATACCATGAGTCGTTTGCCGATCTCGTTTGCGGAGCGGGGGAATCATTCCCCTGTTTGACGCGTTCCATCGTAGTATCCGTTGAAGGGCGTTCTTGTTGGTCTTGGTATCCATTCCTCTTATCACGTTTCCGCTGTATGCTTTAGGGAAAGCTGTTATGTGGGAGGATCATGCGGACCACGAAAAGCAAGAAACCCATCACCGTCGTATCGGTATGCGTCGCCGCCGTGGCATGCGCTGTCGGCGCGTACCGGTTCGTCTACCTGCCACTCCGGCCTGCCGATGTCAGTCATGCTCGGATCAGCATCAACGCGACGGGCAAGTTCGACGAATCCCAGATCGACGGCGCGGTGAAGGCGGATCTTGCCAGGCTGAAATCCTGGAACGGTTGCCGCGTGGATGCCGTCCGATATGACGCAAAGCGTTCGGCCACGCTGCTTGCAGCCGAACACGACGTCACGGCTTCCGGTGGCAGTTCTTCGATTTCCACGGCCATTGACGAATACGGGATGGACAATGTGATTTACCTGTCCAATGACATCTCTTGCCGTGCGGGCTCGCAGAACTCGTCCCAAGATGGCTGGGGAAGCTGGTACGCGTGGAATCCCGGTTCCGCGCGGGCGGAACACGGATGGATCTTCATCGACGAGGGATATTAAAGTTCAACGGAATACCGTGCACCATGCCATGATGTCGAAACCATACGATGACGATTGGCTTTAGTACAGCATTGATAAAAAGCGGGCCTACGCGTCCTGATCACGCGGAACGCAAACCCGCTTTCGATGGCATAGTCATCGCTTGGCTTATCTGGCTACTTGGTCGAGGAACCACTCATCATGACTGGCCGATTTTCCATCCGTTGCGTTCGCGAGCGTATGTGCTTTGCACGGATTGATGCCGCTATACCCGTGCGGATCTGCAGTCGTGCGACTCCGGCCAATCAGTCAAGGATGATGCCGGCTTCACTCATCTGCCGACGGGCTGCGATACCGAGTTCCTCACTGACCGGTTCGGTCAGGTTCTCGATGACATGCACTTCGAAACCCAGCTTCTTCGCGTCGAGAGCGGTCTCCTTGACGCAATGCGATTCGGCCAGTCCGACCACATCGACCCATGTGATGCCCGCGGTCTTCAACCCGTTGGCGAGTGTCCTGCCCGCGGCCATGGCGGTGGAGACTTCCTCACCGGGTGGGAATGCGGTCGGTGTTGTCCTCAAAGCCTTCGAAGCCGGAATATGAGGGGGAATACTGGCCCTTCTTGAAATGATGTTCGATGTTCAATGCGGCGATGGCGGGATGCAGTTCGGCATTGGCGGTTCCGGCCTTGCCGTGCACCGGCCAGGTATCCACGAAATCAGGATGTTCGGACCAGTGGGTTCCCGGCTCGATATGCCAGTCCTGCGTGGTCGCGATATATGCGTATTCGCTCCGGTGCTCGTTCACATAATCCGCGATACGTTCGGCGACCGCATTGCCTCCCTGCACGCCCAGTTCGCCTCCTTCGCAGAACGTCGGCTGCACATCCACCACAATCAAAGCCTTTGCCATGCTTCTTCCCTCCTGAAAGGTTCCGAAACCACTGTAGCGAATCGATCACGTGATTGGATAATTCGTTTCATCCACAACGTCGTCGTGATATATGCGCCTTTCCCCACGGCCCATCCTATAATCTGAAGAGACGATGGCACGTAGGAAAATATGAGACCGGTGGAGCCGTTGCGCGTATCGAGCTATGCCACCGGTCTGTAGGTCGGTTCTGCCGGATATGGAAGTGTGGTTTTGTTAAAAAGCATGGATGATCTGATTGTGTCGGGGCTGCGCATCGATTGGAATATGCTGACTGATTCATACGTCAGTCGAATTCCCTCATTGCGTTCGATTGACGAACTTGAATTCCACAAGAATGTCACCTTTCTGGTAGGCGAGAACGGTAGCGGCAAATCAACCTTGCTGGAAGGCATCGCCGTCGCCTGCGGCTTCAACGCGGAAGGCGGCACGCGCAACTACCGTTTCAGCACATACGATGACACGTCGGATCTCGCCAAGGCGATGACGATATACCGGCAGTATGCGATCGGCCCATCAAGCTTCTTCCTGCGTGCGGAAAGTTTTTTCACGCTGGCGACACAGGCTCGTGAATACAGTCGCGGATATGGCGACATGTCCCGTTTGCACGAGATGTCGCATGGCGAAGGATTCCTGGAGATACTCCTGTCCCACACGGGAAAGGGTCTCTATCTTATGGACGAACCCGAATCCGCGCTCTCGACACAGCGGCAATTGACTCTGCTGGAGCACATGTACCGAATGGCAAACGACGGATCGCAATTCATCATCGCAACCCATTCGCCGATTCTGCTCGGTCTGCCGGATGCGGAAATCCTGTCATTCGACGAAAACGGCGTCCATCCCTGCGATTATGAGGATACGGACAGCTATCAAATCACCAGGGTCTTCATCAACCACCGCGAATCACTGCTCCGGCATCTGCTTGGAAATGAAACGTGAGATGAGGTGAAACGGTTGCGGGTGTTCGCTATGATGTTCGATTGGCGTTTGAAGGAACACGAAAGACTAGAGGTATCACGGCATGGCGATTGAGGCGCAGGGACTTGAGATTCAGATCGGCGCGCGCACGTTGCTGCATCCCACCAACTTCCACGTTGCCAAGGGAGACAAGATCGGTCTGGTCGGCCGCAACGGCGCCGGCAAGACCACGCTGACCCGTGTGATCACCGGCGATATGCTGCCGACCGCCGGCAAGGTACGTGTCTCCGGCAAACTCGGCTATCTGCCACAGGACACGCATGCCGCAGACCCGGAGCAGACCGCACTGGACCGCATGATGAGCGCGCGCGACATCGCTTCGATCATCAAACGCATACGCAAGGCCGAAAAGGAAATGACCGATCCGGATCCGGATGTCATGACCAAGGCGATGAACCGCTACGACAAGGCCATGCAGGATTTCGAAAAGGCCGGCGGCTATGCCGCACAGTCCGAAGCGACCGCCATGGCGGCCAGTCTCGGCCTGCCACAGGAAGTGATGGGCCAGCAGCTGGGTACGCTTTCCGGCGGTCAACGCCGTCGTATCGAACTGGCCCGCATCCTGTTCTCCGACGCGGACACGCTGATCCTTGACGAGCCGACCAACCATTTGGACGCGGATTCCATCGAATGGCTGCGCGGCTATCTGAAAAAATACGAGGGCGGTTTCCTGGTCATCTCCCACTCCACCGAACTGCTTGACGAAGTGGTGAACAAGGTCTGGCATTTGGATGCGCAGCTCGGTCAGATCGACATGTATTCTCTCGGTTGGAAGGCATACCTGCACCAGCGCGTGGTCGACGAGGAACGTCGCCGCCGCGAACGCGAGGTCGCCGAGAAGAAGGCCGAACGTCTGATGCAGCAGGGCATCCGTCTGCACGCGAAGGCCACCAAGGCCGTGGCCGCGCAGAACATGATGCGTCGCGCGGAGAAACTGCTGGAGAACACGTCCGAGGCGCAGAAGAAGGAGAAGGTTGCTGACATCCGCTTCCCGGAACCGGCGCCCTGCGGCCGCACGCCGATCATGGCAAAGGACATCTCCAAGGCCTACGGTTCGAACATCGTGTTCGCCGGCGTGAACCTGGCCATCGACAAGGGCTCCCGCGTGGTCATCCTCGGATACAACGGCGCTGGCAAGACCACCACCCTGCGTCTGCTCGCCCACCTGGAGGATCCCGACACCGGTTCCGTGGAGTACGGGCACGGCTGCAAGATCGGCTATTTCGCACAGGAACACGACACATTGGACCTTGACGCCACCGTGTTGCAGAATCTGATTCACGTGGCACCGGAACTGGACGACACGCAGGCTCGTTCCATCCTGGGCTCGTTCCTGTTCTCCGGCGATGACGCGCTGAAACCGGCACGAGTGCTTTCCGGCGGCGAGAAGACCCGTCTGGCGTTGGCCACGCTGGTGACGAGCCGCGCGAACGTGCTACTGCTCGACGAGCCGACCAACAACCTTGATCCGGCGTCCCGCGACGAGATTCTGAAGGCCATCGCCAAATACGAGGGCGCGATCGTGCTGGTCACCCACGACGAGGGCGCGGTCGAGGCGTTGAATCCGGAACGCGTGCTGCTCATGCCCGACGGCGACGAGGACCTGTGGAACGACTCCTACCTGGATCTGGTGGCCGAGGAATAATCCCACTTCCACCATTTCCGACACGCATATGGGAAAGCCCGGACGAATCAGATCGTCCGGGCTTTCCCATATTGAACGGTTCCTGTTACGCGGGAACCGGTTACGCGTGCACGTGTTTGGCGCTGTAGATGTCCGGCTCGACGTAGATCTCGAAATTGTACCAGGGCAACGCGGTGCGCACGGCCTTCTCGATCTTGTCGACGGTTTCCACGTCATAGTCGCGGTCGAGCTTGCTGGTCTGCACTTTGACGCACAGGAGGATGTCGTCCTCCGACATGTGCACGGTCTGCATGTTCAGCAATCGTTCGACGCCCGGCGTGGTGGCAACCGCCTCGACGATCTTCCCGCGCGTATCGGAATCCACGGCCTCGCCGATGAGCAGCGAACCGGATTTGAACGCGAGAAACAGCGAACCGACGATCAGCACCAGACCGACCATGAGACCACCCAACGCATCAAAAATCTCATCGTCGAGCAGAATCGCAAGACCAATGCCGAGACCTGCGAACGCCAAACCGATCAAAGCGAGCGTATCCTCCATGATCACCGAAGCCAGTTCGGCGGACTTGGTGCGTCTCCAGAAACGGAACACGCCCATATGCTTCGTGTTCGTGCGTTCCATACGCTCGTTGGCTTCCTTGACGCTCTGGTGCAGGCCGAATCCTTCCAGGCATGCGCTGATGACGACCACGATGAACGCGACAAGCAGTTCCATCCTGTTCACGTCACGCAATGCCGGATCGGCGCTGATCGCGACAAGCTTCTTCACCGCTTCGGACGTCGAGAAGAAACCGCCGACGAAGAACAGCAGCGTGGCCACGACGAACGAAGCAAGATATTTGGCGCGATACAGGCCGAACGGATGGTCGCCGTCCGTCTTGCGCTTGGAGAAACGTCCACCCACCATCAATACGATTTCGTTGGAGCAATCCGCGATGGAATGCACCGACTCGGAAAGCATGGCGGACGATCCGGTGAAGAACGCCGCGAGCAGCTTCGCGATGGCGACACCGATGTTCGCACCCAACGCCGCCTTGACGGCCGCGCCCTGATGTTCGGCTTCCCGCACCTCCCCCATGTTGTTCGTGGTCGTACTGTCGCCTGCGGGATCGCGCGATTCGCTCATTGCCTTCCATTCTCGAATGTGTAACGGATAACATCATCCATTCAAGCACGAATACTGGCCGAGAAGCCGTGTGCGCCCGTGTTTCGAGACGTGCGTGTAACCTTCACTAGGTATTTGTCGCTTTCCCAAAAAAGGGGTATTCAATGGCATACTCGCATAACGCGCCGTTCCGCGCCGACGTGGTCGGCTCCTATCTCCGCCCGGCCGAGCTCAAGGCCGCGCGTGAGGATTTCGCCGCCGGCAAAATCGATGCCGCAGCGCTCAAGGCGGTCGAGGACAAGGCCATCACCGAACTCGTAGCCAGGCAGAAGGCCGCCGGCCTGCATGTGATCACCGACGGCGAATTCCGCCGCGGCTGGTGGCATTTCGACTTCATGTGGGGCTTCAACGGCGTGGACCATGCCGCCGCAGCCCACCGCGTCGCCTTCCACGACGAGGTGACCCCGGCCGACACCGCCACCGTGACCGGAAGGATCTCCGGCGAGAACCATCCGTTCGTCGAACATTTCAAGTTCGTCAAGCAGTTCGAGGACGAGAACACCGTGGCCCGCCAGACCATGCCCTCCCCCGCGCAGACCCGCTTCGTGCTCACCGGCAACGCGGCCGCCTACCCGTATGACGAGTTCTACAAGAACGACGACGAGCTGACCGCCGACATCGTCGCCGCCTACCGCCAGGTCATCGCCGACCTGTATGCCGCCGGCTGCCGCAACGTGCAGTTCGACGACTGCACCTGGACCCGCCTGTGCGATGCGAGCGTACGCGAACGTCTCGGCTGGAGCGACGAGGACGCGCTACGCCTGCAGCAGGAGAACCTCGACGTCATCAACGCCGTGATCGCCGACCAGCCGGACGACCTGGTCATCAACACCCACGTGTGCCGCGGCAACTTCCACTCCACCTGGCTTTCCTCCGGAGGCTACGCGCCGGTCGCGGCCAAACTGTTCGGCGAGGAGAACGTGGACGCCTACTACCTCGAGTTCGACGACGACCGTTCCGGCGATTTCGCGCCGCTCGCCGAAGTCTCCGGCGACAAGAAGGTCGTGCTCGGCCTGATCACCTCCAAGAAGCCCGACCTTGAGGATCCGGACACCATCAAGGCCCGCATCCAGGAAGCCGCCCAGTACATTCCGCTCGACCGCCTGTGCCTGTCCACCCAGTGCGGCTTCGCCTCCACCCAGGAAGGCAACAAGCTCACCGAAGACCAGCAGTGGGCCAAGATCGCACTCGTCCAATCCATCGCCAAGGACGTGTGGGGCGAGTAAACACAGCACGCCATCCACAATCAGCTATAAGGAAGGGCTATCCGTCTTGTTCGGCGGATAGCCCTTTGTTTGTTTGCCGGCGTTTTTAACGGGCAGGTCAGCCCTTCACAGCCTCATCGATGCAACGAATCGCGTTCAACGTACGCGGATAGCCGATATACGGCATGCACTGCGAGACCACCGCAATCAGAAACGCCTTCTCATTGCCGACGGCCATATTCGCCTTCGCATGCGCCGTAAGCTGCGGTTCGCAACCACCCTGCGCGGCCAGGAAACACAACGTGACCATTTCGCGCTCGCGGGTGCTAAGCCCTCCTCGCGTGTAATAGTCGCCGAAGCAGTTGTCGGCCAGCCACTTGTTGATGTGACGGGTCTCCTCCGGTCCGGATTGCGCGAATCCGCGCATGTTCTCGCCGAAGATCTCGACCTGCTTGTCCTCTCCGGCCTGCGCGCGGGTCTCCGACGTGGTCGTGCCCTGCGGCTCCAGCGGCAGATGCACATTCGCGGCTCCAAGGAAAACGTTGAGCTTCTTCAGGAACGGCAGGGTTCTCCCGAATCCGCAGTATGCGGTGGCTTGGTAGATCATCTCCTTGATGGCCACGGACGTCAGTCCCGTCTCATAGGCGACCGGCAGCATCATTTCGAACGCGTCGAGACCCTGGCAGCCGACCAGAGCGGCGAGAATAGCCAGGGAACGGGTCTGGTCGTCCAGATCGGGATGGTTCGCGCCCGGCTCGTTCACCACTTCCCCGTAAGCGAAGTCGGAAAACAGCTTGACATATTCCGGATCGGTCTGCGACAGCGTCCTGTCGTTGTTCCAGAACGCGTTCATCTTCCTATGCAGTTCCTCGAACATGGCTTCCTTTCCATTCGATGTCTTCGCGCCGCATGCCGCGTTCATTCTATCGTCGGAAATGTTGCGTGCGGATAGCGGCCATCGTCGTCTGAATGTTCAGCGTGCGATCGCGCCCTTGCCGGGCTGTTTCTTGACGTTTTCGATGACGTCTTTGTTTTCCTCGAGGATTCGGTTGGCCTCATCCTCGTGTCCTTCGGCGATGGCGCGCCAATAGAGCGATTTGAGCGACACGTACGCCTGCTGGATGCGCAGGGCCTCGGCTTTCGCGGCCAGACGCAGCGATTGCGCGTCGAGCAGTTCGATCTGCCGTCGGGCGCCTTCCGGACCGTCGAAACGGTTCTTCAGGTATTCGCGCATCGATTCAAGCGGCATGCCCGTCGCCGCCAGGCATGCGATGGTGGTCAGCGATTCGATGTCCTTGTCCGAATAGACTCGGTGGCCTGAACTCGGATCGCGGGCGATCGGATCGATGATGCCGATCTGCTCGTAATAACGCAACGTCGATTCGGGCAGTCCGGAAATCATGGACGCCTCACGGATCGAATGCCAGGTGGTCGTCGTATTGCTCATACCCCGCACTCTAAAAACTTAAAGTGCTCGAAGTCCATATTCCGGCGTGTCGTATTGGTCCGACGTCAAACGGCATTGAGCGGGCAATGGAAGAGCCGGTATCCGAAAAGTGGATCTGTCGCACGACTCCATTTTCATGTCCTTTTCGGCAATCGTGCGGCTTTTTCGTCCGTCTGTATGGGAACCGACGGACGAAAAAGCCCACGCATGCTCAGGCGGCGGTGATCAGCTCCGAGGAATCCATGTCGAAATCGGCCATCGCGTAGGAGCGGATGGCGGGATCATCATACGTGTTCATGTAGTACGTGTTGGTCTTGGACGAATATCCGCTGGTGAACAGCGTGCGTTCGAACTGGCCGTTGCCCATCTTCGCCATGCCGTCAACCATCTGCACGGAACCAAGGGTGTGGAACAGGCGAGACACGTTGGCCGCCTCGCCTTCCTGCTGCGGATAATGCGTGTTGGCATAAGCCACACGCACGAAACGCGACGGGGAGCTCACATCGCCCGGAATGCCATGCATGCTCACACCCGCGCCCCAAGCGGACAGGGACGCCTTGCCCCACGTGGCCGGCTCGGCCATCTCGTTGCCGACGCACATGTAGTTGCGCAGATTCTCCATATGGAAGCCGAACGTCGGCTGGTTGGTCAGCACGTCTACGTCGTCATGGTGCACATGCATGCCGTCCGCCATCTGTTCGACGACGATGCTGCGCTCGCTGTCGCCGATGATCCAATGCAGCAGCGACTCCTGCTGGCCGGGCACGATCTGGGAGACGAGGGTCACGTTCTTCAACGCCTCCTCGACTTCGTCGACGGAATCGAAATTGCGTGCCACCCACAGCGGGAATTCGAAGGTCGCGACGTTGTCGGTGCCTTCGACCGGCTCATGCACGAACTCCGCGTAGCCGGGGAAATTCAATCCCGCGATGGCCAGACCATGCTCGTTGGCGCAGTCGAAATACATCGGACGGTCGGCCATGACCACACCCACGCCGATCACCGCGTTCGGTGTGGCTTTGCCGCTCGCGCCGAACACGTTGTCGTAGTGGTAGCCGCGTGGAGTGGCCAGGATGCTTTCGCCGTATGAGAAGCTCCAGTCGAGGTTGCGGCCGAAATACATGTTTCCCTCTTTGTCGGAGAAACGAACGCCAGTGCACATGATGGACTTCCTTCCTTTGTTTGATTGACCCGGTGCGTTCATCATACGCATGGACGGCTGGACGAACCACGGCTTCCGCCGACGGATAAACATGAAGGGTGGCCAAAAATGCCAAGAGTCGTTGAAAATGAAAAAATCCCCTTGTTTCCAAGGGGATTTTTCGAATGGCTCCTGCGACTGGGCTTGAACCAGTGACCGTCCGATTAACAGTTAGAGAGTTTGATAGAATACCCCTTGGAACGATTGGGCAAAACGGCTTCATTCCAACGGTTTAACCTCACTTGAGGGTCACTTGACCCGCAAGTGAAGGTCAAATGGAAGTCTGAGAATGTCTGAGAATATGGAAGCAAGGAGGTAATCATGGCACGCAAAGCAAGAAACGGCATCGTCTACCCATACAAAGTCGAACGGAAAAAGAAGCTGGCCGATGGCACAATCAAGGCTTACCCCAGCTTCGAGTTCAAGATCGACGGGAAGACCTACAGCTGCAAGAAGTACGCCGACGCGAACCGGCGTCTGACCGAACTGCTCCAAGAGCGAGCCAAATTCGGCAGCACCAGCAACACGTCAGTCACGTTGGGCGCATATGCGGAACAATGGTTGGAACGACGGCAGAGGGATGCAGACCCGAAGACTTTCGCCAACTATCGAACCATCGTCCGCAAGCATCTGCGCCCGTACCATTCGCAGAAAATGTCGAACCTGAACGCCGCAGTCTGCGACCGCATCGTAAATGGTCTTACCGTCGTGAAGACCATCGATGGTAAGAAAATGCACGTGAAGGCCAGTCTCAGTCTCCGCCGCCAGACGCACACCACGTTGAACCAGATTTGCAATGCGGCCGTAGCGGATAGGATTCTTCCCACGAATCCGATGGGTGGCGTTCCCACTCCGAAGGACAAGGACATCAGTCTTGCCGACGAACGCAAGAACGAAGCGCACGAGCGTACCGCATTCACCGATAACGAGGCGAAGCGTATCCTCCAAGCCGCCAACGAGTTGGGCATCCGCAAGGGTGCGAGGGAATGGTTCAGACTATGCACCGGTATGCGCCCTGGCGAAATCTTGGGGGCTTCACTCCAAGACCTCGAACTGACCACCACGGCAAACGGCATCCCCTACGGCGAATACACCGTCAACTGGAAACTGGAGGAGTTGAAGAAGGAGCACGGCTGCGGAGACCCCGACCGTAAAGGCGTGTACCCGTGCGGATACAAGCGTGGTGCCGCATGTCCGCAATGGAGGTGGCGTATTCCAGACGGCTTCGACATGATCGAGTTGCAAGGCCGCTGGTGTCTCACCCCACCGAAATCGAAACGTGGAAGGAAAGTGCCAATCATTCCCGCATTGGCGCAGACACTCGAAGCATACTTGGTGGATACCGCTGAAATACCGAACCCGCATGGACTCCTGTTCCGTCACGATGACGGCTCCCCTATCGAACCGGAAGAGGATATCCAACAGTTCCGCAAACTGTTGGAAGCGGCGGGAGTACCCAATGCGGAGCATAGGAGCCGTCACGAAACGCGCCATACTGTCGTGACCATCCTCATGTCAATGGGCGTGGATGTCGGACTGGTCGAGGAAATCGTGGGCCATTCCAGCCGTCTGATGGTCGAACACTACCGTCATGCCGGGTTGAAAGAACGGTTGGCCGCAATGGAAACGATGAACTCCGCATTAGACTTGAAGCAGATCGAACAGAAAGGTGTCGTAAATGCCGCATGAGCTTGATGTAGTTTCGTATAGGGAAGGATACGGTCGAGGATTCGATGAAGCGTTGAAACTCGTAGAACGATATGGGTTCGTATTCAACGCACCCAGAATGGTGATAAACGGAGCCGGTTACGATACCTGGCATCCAGAAGACGAGTTCCCAAAGAAGATAACCATCACCGAACAGCAGTTGGACATTGAGAAACATACGGCGGTGCAAACTGTGGTGGATTGCATCAGGGAAAAGTTTTGCAACATGTATCAAAACCGCTATTACGACCAAATGGGCCAACAAATAGACTTTGGTGATGGCGATAGAGCCAATCGAACCGCAGAATAGAAGCCCTAAAACGCAGAAAAGCCCCTCCCCCAGCATGATGCTGAGAGAGGGGCAACTTGTACAGGACGCGTACTAGTTGGGCATAGTATTCTTACACTTCTCTAACATCATGTTAGAGAAATGAAAGGTTTCTACTCGGAATACTTTGCCTTCAACTCGCTGACGCCAATCAAAGCGCCAACCAAGACGGCCAGAGCGTTCAACGTGGTCACGATCTGGTCAACGCATGGAAGGTTCCATGCTGGGCCGACCACATGCACGAACACGGCCAAAGCGGGCAACGCGATAAGCGCCAACCACTTCAGCACCTTGTACGCTTCGTCCGGCAGGATGTAGTTGTTTTCTTCGCCTGTTTCTTCCTGCGGCTTTTCGCCGTCATTCTGAGTCTCCTTGACTTCATCGACCATAGTTACTCCAATCACCAGTAGAGGGTTTCGCCCGGATAGATCAACGCCGGATTGCCGGAACGGTACCCGTGGATGCTGTACATGTTGACCCTGTAATATGCGGCGATGCCGCCGAGGGTGTCGCCGGAACGCACCACGTACCGTCCACCGGTGGCGACCGTGGCCGTACTGGCCGCGCCGGTGCGACGGCAGACGGTCTCGCCAGCGTAGATGACGTTCGGATTGCCGGAACGGTATCCCGTGTACTGGTTCCACGAACCGCCATTACGTGCCGCGATGCTGCTGAGCGTGTCGCCGTAACGGACGGTCACGCATACGCTGCCGCAATTCGCGGCGGCGGGCGCGACGCCAGAACCGCCAAGACGCTGGTTAACTATCGCCATCACCGTGTCATACGCGCCACCAAGAGCCTGACGACGCTCATTGCCGTTGCCGTACACGCCGCGAATGACCTTCGTGGCCATGTCATTGTAGTCAGGCGTGGCAGTGACCTGCGGCCTGACCGGATCATGCCTCACCTCGGCATGGGTCTTACCCCTATCGCCGTTCGCGATCTTCTGCCAAGCGTCACGCTCACCGAAGAACAGGTTCAAGTCCAACGGGCCGACACCGTTCAGATAGCCGGTGGAAGCATACTGCACCATGCCCTCGCCCTTGCTTCCGGCGTTCCACGGAGTGGACTGCCAGCCGGTCGCGTTCATGGAAGCGTACTGAGCCTTCCACAGCATGCAATGGGCGCGCACGTCGGACGGAATCTGATACACGGCGGAATCCTGCACGTACACGATCGGCCAGACCTTGGTACGCGAATACACCTGGTTGACCCACTGGCGCACCCAATCGCCATTGCCCCAAGCGGCGTTGCCGTTGGACTCCCAATCCAACGCGAGCACGCACTGGCCCACATAGCCGTCGAACTGGTTGAGATAATGGTTGACCTCGGCGGTGACGTTGCCGCCGTCCGCGTAATGGTAGCCGCCGCAAGCCTTGCCGGTCTGACGTGCCCAATCGGTCTGGCTGCGCCAAGACGGATTCACGTAGCCGCCACCCTCCGTGATCTTAACGATGGCCGCGTCGGCGTCCACCACGCGCGTCACGTCTGCACTCTGCCAGCCGGAAACGTCGATGACGTTCATGTTCGCGCTGGCGACCGGCGCGACGGCGACGCACAGCACCGCAGCCAACGCGGTCAACGGCCTGCCGATATGCCGACGCAGACGCTTGTGTTTCGGGTTGCCTTTGTTGAGGATGCCCACATCCTCTCCTTCCCGCCCCCGAGTCGGAGGCAAATAGAAAAGCCATCCCGAAGTGGGATGGCTTTAAAAAATGATGTGAAAATCAACGCAAGTGCGCGTTGAGCAGCGCGACCGTCATGTCCTCCGTGACGTTGAGCTTCGCGGTCGTCACGCTGCTGGCCGCAAGCTTGTCGGTCGTGACGGCAAGAGCGGTGATGTTCCGCGTCTGCACGCTGTTCGCGGCCAATTTGTCGGCGGTCACAGCGTCGGCCACCACCTTGTCTGTCGTGACAGCGCCAGCCACGATGCCACCAGCCTGAATCTTGTGCGCGCCATGATTGAACACGATGACGAGCGCGAGCAGCAGCAGGTAGGTGCCGCCCGCGATCATGAGTTGCGTCATTGCCGGTCCTCCAAGTATTTTTCGGCGGCAGCGACTATCCAGCATTGCGCGTCGAGTTTTTCGAGCTTATCTAGCTCGTATCGGACGGCCTCATTGTGGTCGTGTGACTGGTCGCCGTAAATCAGTGAAATCAGCGTGTTTTTTATGGTGTCGCGGCAGAGTTCGTCCATGCGCTCGTCAAAGCGCTCCGTCCGCTCGCCCAGCTGCCTCGTCTTGGCGAAATGCTGGGAAAGCACCGAATTGTAAGGCAATCGCTCGGGGTTAACGTGCGCATACAATCCGGTCGCGAGCGATTCGAGCGCCCCCGGCCAGATTTTCAAGCACAGTGTGATTACCGCGCACGCGCCGCCGACACCCCCAAAACCAGCTAGAAAATTTTGCAGCACATCGATTCCTCCCTTGATTCAATGGTTTTAAACCCGTCGAAATCGACGGGATTTGGAATTCACGCGCGCGGCATGAGGTCGCCGTCGAAATAATCAAGCCCGCATTCACCCATCAGCAGGCTGTATTCCTCTTGCGAGGTGACGATCATCCTGTTGATTTTCCATACGGCGTCGCCGGTGGTGACGACAAACACGGTTGGGAACGCGTTGCTCGTCGGATAGGCAGTCAGCCTGCCCGACTTGTTAAGCGTGTGAGCGGTGTCCCATCCGAATCTGATCGTGCCTGTGCCAGACACAAGTTGGCAGTATGCGCTGACGACATGCTTGGTTGGCGCGCCACTGGCGACGTTCCAGCCTCTGAATTCCACGCGGCCGTTGCCCGTGCAAACCGTCAATGGGCTGGACGCATAGTTCGTGATGATTCTCATGCCACCACCCCCATGAGGGTTAGGCGAGCGGCATCGTATCCCCGTCGAAATATCCGATGCTGTCGAGCAGGGTCTTGTTCGACTGATACTCGGCCCACGTGCAGATGAGTATATTTGTCACGGTGACGGTCGGACTGCCTGACTTGACGGAATAATTCACTGATAGCGGACTGGAATTGTCGACGTACGTCATGTAGCTGACACGTTGGCGTGCGCTGAATTCGCCCTGTGTTCCGATAAACGAGACAGTGCCGCCTGTGACGTTCACATCGAAACTGACCCAATATGTCATCCCTCTCACGCTCGGAACGGTCGTGAGATGCACCCAATTGTTGGCTCTCAAGGTGATGGTCGAGGTTGGTCTCGTGCATAGGTTCGTTATCATCATCGGACATCACCCGCCCGACGGACGCTCCTATGCGCGCGGCATCGTGTCCCCGGTGAAGAAGCCCGGAAGCCCCCCCACGGCAGTGCCATATGTGTCGGCGCGTTCGATGAGGATATCGCTCATCATGCCTATCGCGCCGATCACTTTGCCTGCTGTTATGCGGACGATGATCTCCTCGCAGCCGTCCGGCACCGTTATGGTCCCGTCGACATCGACCGTCGTGCCATCCGCTATTTCTTTTTGCAATGGCACCGTATACTTGCCACCGACCTTCGTGTAGACGCTGGCGAATGCGTTGGCGTGCTTCGCGAAGGCACAGCAGTGCACGTGGTAGGTTCCAGCCGGTGGAAGACGGTCGCCTGTCAGCGAATACTGCGCGTAACCGTCTCCAACGGTGAGCACGGTCGCGCGCAGCCAGTTCCTGCGGGCCACGACCGGAAAATCCACTTTCACGGTGCTCGGCGCATACGTTCCAAACGTCTGCGTGATGTTCGGGTCGGGGAACCAGTTAATCCTCACTGTCATCATCCACCCCCTTGGTTGCGTCGAGCACATCCTGCGGGATCAGTTTCATGGCCGCCGCGAGTTGGCTGGTCAGGATTGCGTTTTGCTTGTTGAGAGTGCCGACCTGCTGTGAGAGAGTGTCGATGACCTCGTTCGCGTCGGCTGGAATCTGAGTCAAAATGTCTCCTTAAATACGAAACCCCCGCAATCCGTATGGATTGCAGGGGTTGAAAAAATTGGAATGCCGGGTTAGTCTGCGGCGGTCATCGTATCGATACGAGTCACGGCCTTAAGCTCGTCCAAGGTGAGGGTGCGGCCGAGATTCGTCTTCACGTCCGTCAACGTGACGGACGTGCCGGAATCATCGAAGGTCGCAAGCACGCCACGCTGGTAGTCGCGCCATGATTCGGCGGTGCCGTCAGCGCTGGAAAACTCCAATCCCAATCGGCACAATTCCGCGCGCACCGACTCCTTCGGCGGACGCAAATCAAGCACGCCAGACGGCTCGGCGGGCGTCACGGCAGGCACGGTATCGGTAGTGGTTTCAGTGGTCTCATCGGCCATAATCAATCTCCTTATTGTTGGTTGTTTTGAGGTCGTGGCATGAGGGATTCATAAAAGCGCTCCTCGCACTCATCCAGTGCGGTCTGGCTGGACTCGTCCGATAGGAAAGCGTCAAGGCCCTCGATGTCCTTGGTGACGCTGATGTCAATGCCACTCGACGGCTCGGAATCAACATCATCAGCGGCCAGTGTGGCAATGAGATTCGCGTCCGTCTCATTCGACATGGTGGGCAGACTCATGCCCTCACGCGCCTTATTGCGCGCGGCGGTAAGCGGGTCATTCAACACTTCCCCATCAGCCGCAAGCATGCTCACGCCGGTGGCGGAATCATTCAGCGCGCTTTCCAAGGCCTCGTAAGCCCCCGTCCACACGCCCCTGCCGGTGGCGCGGTCGTACCGGCTCGTGTCCTCCTTGCCCTGCATGATCGCGGCGATCGCCTCACGAGTCGAAGCAAGCCCAAGCAAAGCCTTCCACGAAGCAATCACGTCAGGTGCGAAGACGAAGCTGTCCGACCCGTTTATGGGCGGATTACAGCGGATAATGCAAAGACCACTGTTATCATCCATTTCGAAAGTCGATGACAACATTTCCTCCAATCATTTGACCAAATAAGCCAGGAATTCCGCGTAAACATCCACCGGGCAAGGCTGGTCGGCGTTGTAAAGCTTCAATTGGAAGCCGCTCTGCCCGCCCGTGTTGCATGGATGCGCGATGATGCCCGCCCATTGCGAATCCGCGTTCGCGACGACGTAATAGTGGCCGTATTTCGTCGGGCTGAACGTGCAGTTGACTTGCATTGCCGCGCCGGCCGCAATCTTCGAGCCGGAATTCGGATACCACGCCTTCCACGCAGCCTGGGCCTGGAACGTAAAACGGTTCGTGATGCCGCCAAGATAGCCGCCAAGATACACGTATCCGGTGCCGATGTTCGCGCCGACTCCGACACTGCCGTTCCCGTCTTCGGCTTCGAGCCACACGCTTGACCCCGCATTGGCATCACCAGTCAAATTCAGGAGTGCCCGGCTTTTTTTGCCAATGTCTGGCTCGTCGTAATCCGTGTCGGCAGCGGCGGACACATGGGAGGTGACACCGCCACTGCCGGTGCCGCCCCTCTGCCGTGGCATCGACCGGAGCCGCAGGTAAGAACCCGGATCGTGCTGCGCGATACGTCCGCTCCATAATGTCATTCCGCCCATCTCACCGACCTGGTTGGAACTGATCTGCGATGCGATCGTGGGGGAAGCGAAATATGCAGTCGAACCTTTGTACGCTGGGAATTCCAATCCGTCACCATCAAACGTTTCCGCGCCGCCGATGGTATGCGTTCTGAAATCGGGGCTGATGCGCACCCTGTGCCCGCTGATGCGGGTTTGGAAAGTGCCGGTCAGCAGATTCGACTTGCCCTCACCGTCCAAATAGACGGTCTGGTTATGAGCCGAATCCCACATTTGCAATGCGGTCGAGTTGAGCTTCATGCCGGTGTTCTCGGCCTCGGAGCTTTGGAAGACGGCGCCGGTGAACACGTAGCCTCGGAACTGGCCCGCCGCGATTCTGTCGGACGTGATGGTGCCAGCCGCGATCTTGACGGCCGTCACACTGTTTGCCGCGAGCTTGTCGGCGGTGATGGCACCAGTGACAATCTTGGACGCATTGACCGAGTTAGCAGCCAATTTATCCGCGTCCACCGCGCCAGCCGCCAAGGCAGCAGTGGTCACGGCATTAGCCGCAATCTCTCCGGCCTGGATCTTGTGGACGTTGAGCAGCGCCACGGTCATGTCTTCCGTGACCTTGAGCTTCGCCGTCGTGACCGAGTTGGCTGCAATCTTGTCGGACGTGATGGCCAGTGCGACGATATTCCGCGCCTGCACCGAATCAGCCGCCAATTTGCCAGCGGTCACCGCATCGGAAACCAGCTTCTCGGTCGTGACCGAGTTTGCCGCCAGCTTGTCCGCCGTGATGGCATTGGCCTTGACCTTCTCCGCCGTCACTGAGTCGGCGGCAAGATGCTTCGCGGCCACCGTGCCAGCAGCGAGGATGTTGTTCGCCACGAGGTCAAACGGTTCGAAGCGCGTGCCATCCCACGTCAGCACCTCGACGACACGATCGGAAAGCGGCACCAAGACGCTCGGACTGTTGTTCGGCGCGCCGGTCCAGTAGGTGTAGAAGTCGGCAAGCAGTGAGGGGCTGTTGTTTTTCTCACCCTTCCACCTCGTCCAATACTTCTGCGTCCTCCACCACATGTCCCCCGGCTTCAAGCCATCATGCGACGGTTCGTCCGGGCCACGGTAGATCAGATTCTTTCCGTCCGCAGTGGTCTGTGCCTTCTGCGCTGCGGCCTGAGCCTGATTAGCCTGAGAAGCCGCATTGGCCGCAGCCGTCTGCGCCTTGTCAGCGGTGGATTGAGCGGTCTTGGCCGCATCATTCGCCTTGACAGCCGCATTCGCGGCGTCAGTAGCGGCCTTGTCGGTCACAGCCACCCAAGCACTGCCACTCCAACGCTTCGGCGTGTTCGCGCCTCCAGTCGTGTCAATCCACAAGGTCGAAGCCTTGCGCATCGACGTGGCCGGTGCCGTGGACTGGATCAGCACGTCGGCCTTGCCATTGGCCACGCCAGCGGCGGCAGCAGCAGCCGTATTCGCCTTCCTTGCGGCGGTGGCCGCGTCGGTGGCGGATTGTGCCGCACTGTCTGCGGTGGCCTTGGCCTGCGTTGCCACGCTCGAAGCGTTTGAGGCGGTGGCCTTCGCAGCCGAAGCGTCCGTCTTGGCTGAAGCCGCGTCGGACTTGGCCGCATTGGCCGAAGCGTTGGCCGTGTTGGCCAGCGTCTCAGCATTGCCAGCGGTCTTCTTCGCGCTCTCGGCGGCGGTCTGCGCGGCATTGGCCGCATCCTTGGCCTGACCTGCGGTGGCGGTAGCGCTCTTCGCAGCCATCTGAGCCGCATTGGCGGTATCCTGCGCGGTCTTCGCCGCACCATTGGCCGTGTCAGCTGTGCCTTGAGCGTTCTTGGCGGCGGCAGCGGCATTCTCGGCGGTCTTCTTGGCGTCGGTGGTCTTCGCGGCGTTATCCGCGATGTCGGACTTCGCCTGAGCGATTTCGTCGGCATTGCGCTCCACGTCGGCATAGCCCATGTGGTTCCAAGCGGCACCATCCCAGACAAGCGTGTCAATCACACGATCGGACAAGGGCACAAGCACGGAAGGAGAATTATTGGCTTCGCCCTGCCAGTACGTGTAGAAGTCGGCAAGCATGGACGGCGAATTGTTCTTCTCGCCTTTCCACCTCGTCCAATACTTCTGCGTCTTGAGCCACAGGTCGCCGACGATGAGATTGCCCTTCGGCTCGTCCGGCCCACGAAAAGTGTGGTTCTTCGAGTGGGCTTCGGCATACGCTTGAGCGGCCGACTCCTTCGCCTTCGAGATTTCACCGTTCGCGGTGGTCAGGTCGCTCTTGGTCTGCGCGATGTCCTTCTGCGCCTGCGATAGGTCGGTCTTGGCTTGAGCGAGCGTCTGATTCGCCGCATCAAGATTAGACTTGTTGGACTGGATGTCCTTCTGCGCCTGATCCAGCTTCGCGGTGTTATCCTTCAACGCCGTCTGATTGTCAGCCAGGTCTTTTTGGATCTGCTTGACCTCTTCAGGCGAGACGGCGGAAGCCACGGTCACAGTGGCAATCGCAGACCAGTCAGACTTATTGCCCGCATGATCGACAGCACGAAACGCATAAGTATGAGACGTGCCAGCCGTCAAACCAGTAATCACATAATCGCCGATACCGGTCGAGACGGCCGCGATCTCCTTGAAACCGCCATCAGCCAAACGTTCGCCGAGAATATTCCTATCCCAATCAATAGGCATAGAACCACCATCAGCGGTTTTCCCATCCCAAGCAACCGAAACCACGCCCAACTCGGAAGAAAGAATCGGCTTGGATGGGACCGGAGGCGGCGTCGTATCCTTGGCGACGGTCAACGCGAATACACTGGACCATTCGCCCATCTGATCTGAATACGATGGGACAGCACGCACTCTGATAAGAATCTGAACACCGCAATCCAGATTCGACCAAGATAACGTATGCTCAGTGGTCGTGCCAGCGGAATGCCACTCATACCCAGTCTTGTTCACACGATATTCGACCGCATACGACGTGATGTCCATGGCGGTGCCATCAGTCGCCAACGTCACATCATCCCAACGGGCCGTAACCATGCCACGCGCATACCCGTTCACATTGATATAAGCGTCGGAATTGGCCGACAGATTCTGCGGAGCCTTCGGCACGCGATGGTCCTTTTCAGGAGCCGGAATCGCACCGGACGCTCCACCAAGATGAGCGCCCCCGGTAATACCGTTCATACGCTTCGTCAAACGAACCGAGGAATCATAATTCTTGTCGTTCAGAATCAGCGAAGCCTTGAACCCAGTCGAGTCGAGTTGCAAAGTGACCTGTTGGACACGGACCTTCTCACGGTTCGCCACAGTCGGCGCGGTAATCCAATCGCCTATCGTGTAATCGATGAGCGGCAGACAAGACGCTTCGACCACGTTCACGGATCGCGTGTACTGTCCACGAACCCTAGCCGCGTTAGCCAACGTCGGTTTGATGAGATGTTCGGCGGTCTCCTTCTTGTTCACACCCTGTTGGCTTGAATACAATTCCCAACCGCCCCAAGGCTTCGGAGCGTCCGGATTATCCTGGCGGAAATTAATATTGTCGCCACGTACAAGAATCGAGGAAGCCAACCCGTCGATACTCTCGTCATCGGGAGCCTCCGACACATCCTGCGCAAGCGTCACCACACACGATTTGGACAAGTCACGGCAGACGGCGACGCTATCGGCGTTCCACAACAACAGTTGCCGGGCATCGGTACGCCAATCGCATAAGCCGTTGTTCACCAGCGAATCCAACACGTCCTGTATGGAAATGCCAAGATCGTAATATATGCTCGGCAGCATGTAGCCCCACTGTTTGCCAGCGGAATCAGCACCGGAAGTGAACCGGCTGCAATCAACTTTCACGCCGCCACGATTCCAATTCTCATCCATGAACGTGCGCATGATCGTGCCAGCGTTCGCGTTCGCGAATTTACGGGTGCCTTTCTCGTCGCCTTTGGTCTCCAATCTGGACGTGTCCAGATTCAGAGCCTTCTTCAACAGCCACCCGTAGGAGACGCCGGTCAACGACACCGTGTTGGATACGTCCAGAGCATTCCTTGAACGTGAAGCGATAACAAACCGGCCATTATACGGTTCAATCCAGCGTCCACCATCAGACACTTCCACGGCGATTTCCAAGCCGGTTTCAAGACGCCGGTCAAGAATCTCACCACGCAAAGCTTTACGCGAATAGCTGACGGTCAAAGCACCTACAGCATCATGAGTGAACGACACAGTATAGGAAGTCGGCTCAGGCAGCAATCCAAGCTTGCTTCCATTGGCCTGATATGCGACAAGACGAGATTTTAGAGTCTTACCCATAAGCATCCCTCAACTTAAAAAGAAAGAAGCCAGTGGAAATCACCACCAGCTTCTCTTAAACCTGCACGCCACATTCCCGGAACCAGTGGCCTTAACTGCAATCCTGTAGTCACCAGAAACATCAGGATTGACTTGCAACCTACCGGAAGGCAGATAATCCAATCCGACTATCTCGTTCTGAGAACCGCCAGACCATGCGGAATCACTATCGGAACTCCATGCAGTCAACGATCCCGCATCCAAATACAAGTAAGGCCGAGTATCCACGCGCGTGCCAGACCATGTGATACCGGTACCGGATACCGTATCCTTCACCGTTATGCCCGTCACACCTTTCGGGAAACGAAACACCATGTCTGTTATGGGAGCGTCACCGCAACTATACGGAAGTTGAGTGGAAAGCACACTCGGACTAGCGTTCGGAACGCCCTGCCAGAACGTGTAGTATCCGGCGGACGGCATCACCGAACCACCGGACATGACCTTCCCACCGTTCAAAGGCAGCGAGACGGTCTCATATGCGACGGAACGCCACCACACGTCAGGCATGGCAAAAACGGCAGTGAACGGAACAAACCTGTTCGGATGACTCTTTGAATCGTCAGGACTCAAAGAGGTCAACTCGACACGGGTACGCTGCTCGACACCATCGACAATCCGACTCATGACAAGATTCGGCATCGTGCATAACCGCATCAGCCTGGATGATTCACCAAGCACGTCAGGCTCCCAAGCGCATACCTGCAACGACAATTGACGTTCCGAAAACCTAGGCGTCATGCCGGAATGGATAGAACCATGCCGTTGCGGAACTGTCGAAACGGTACGGTCAACACTGATGGCGCTCAACAATGTCGAACCAACAGTAACGATGCAGTTCTCCGAATCAAGAGGAACATTATTCAACTTGTAGAAACACGTGGAAAAAGCCACGATACTCCCCTCTCACATGCCGATCATCGCAGCCTTGTCCAACTTCTGATTCGTCTGAACCGAGATTGGTGTGATGGTCGGATATTGGAAGTTCTGCGTGATGTTGTATGTAGGGCCGCTTTCAAACTTGACATCGTCGGAAGAACCTGCCGAATAGTCAGAAACCATGGAAGGCATCGAAACACGAGTCATACGACGCGCGTTCTTCAAATACTGGCTTGGGATGTCGCCACTCGCATTGATGGCGCTCATCACTCCCTTGCCGTACAGGGCTTCCATGCTATGCACTGCGGCGGCACGCACAACATATTCACCGGTGGACACGTCGGTGGAATCGTTCAAAGCGATGGAATCGCTCGTGTTCGTTCCGCGTCCGACGATCCTGCCGGTGCGGGTCACATTATCGCCCTCGACCTCACCGCCTGTGGCACGTCCTCTCTTGGTTCCGAAAATAGCGTTGAACGTCCTGCTCGCCCAACTTTTGCCCTCGGCCCACAAAGTGCCGAGCATTCCCCAGAAACTACCGGAAATATTTCCACCGAACTGTGCGTTATACGTGCTTCCATTCCACTGGTTCGCGGTGCGCTCAGCACTGCGTTTCGCCGGCTGGGTGTTGTCCCTCGCGCCGAGTGACGCGGTGGGTCTCAACGAACCGTAGGCGTTGGCGTCGCCTTTCAAATAGTCAATGGTCATCGAAGCAAGATCGGAAGCCTTCAGATTGGTCGTATAGCCATTGCCATCAGTGCCTTTCTTGAACAGGTCGGCATGTTTCCTGACCTCATCGGTAGCGACAACGGCCTGATTGCCGTTGGCATCCAACACGATGGTGTATTTGCCTGAACCGTCTGTGCTCGCATTGTTCATGAGATTGTTCACGGTTGATTGAACCTCATCCGCGCTGGACAATGCTCCGCTGTTGATGCCGTCAAGGACCGTGGTGAAGATGGCCGTATTGCCCTCGCCGGGGAACAATGCCCGCAAATCAGACAAGTAGGATGTCAGATTCTGCTTCGACTGTTCCGTTTCGGTCTTGAACAATGTCTTGACCTCTTCAGGAGTCAACCCATACAGTTGTTGCAGTTTCTGAATCTCCGACTCCGGTACGCCCATCGCCTTCGCCGTCTCGTAGAACTGTGTTGACAATTCCTGCTGTTTCGCATTCACCTCATCGGTTGACGCGCCGGAAGCGACCAACTGTTCAAGCCAATCATGGCCTGTCGTAGCGAGATTCTGCAAGCTGGTCTGAGCCAACTGTCCAGCCTCGGTCATGTTATTGAACGAGTCTGCGGCACTGTCCCAAACGTTCTGTACGCCCAATTCCTTGATGCGTTGGATGGAATCACCCAAACCGTTGTAAATCTGACCATATTCCGTTGCGACACTCAAAGCGTTCTGCTGCGCGGTACGCTGATTGTTGACAATGTCGTTGTACTTCTGTGCGGCACTGTTCAACATCTGCTGACGTTGAGATTGAGTCGCAATGGCAATGGAAACCGAATCGGAATCCTCACCCATCTCGACCAAACTCTTCGCATAGCCGGCAGCATGACCATTCGCGACGGAAGTCGCTTCCGCATTATCGATGTACTGCTGACGTGCCTTTTCCATTACTGCTATAAGCTTCTTGGCTGCACCAGCTTCATTACCGTAATTCTGCGTCGCGGTAGCCGAATAAGTGCTGTGAGCATCATATGTGGCCTTCAACTGATTCATCATCGAGTTGTAAGCCTTCGTACTGCCGCTCGCAGCCTTGCTCAGGTCAGTGGTCGAAACACCAAGCTTGTCGGCAGCTTCGGCAGTATTCTTGAATCCAGTTGTCCAATCATCCAACCAGCTCCAACCAGTCTCAGCATAATTACCGTCTTTGAACGCATCCTGAATCGCGGAAGCGACATTGGATAACGCGCCGGAAGCTTCGGCGGCCGAATCAGGAATCTTACCCAACGCTGTCGCAATATTCTCGGAAGCACGCTCAGTCGCCTGAGCTTTCGCATTGTAATCGGAATACGCTGCGACTGCTGCCGTAATGGCAGCCACACCCCAAGTCACCGGATTGGAAAGCGTAGACGCAAGCATCCCACCCAAACCAGACGCCACGGCCTTCACCTTGCCCATCGCGCCCTCAGCAGAGCCGACATTCGACACGAACTTAGAAACAGCGGGATTAGACGCCACCCACCCCTGAGCGACATTCTTCAACGTCACACCAGTACCGGCGGAAGTCACGCCCAACTCCATCAAAGCCTTCTGCCATTGCAGCGACTTCATCGTGTTCTCAACCACGGCAAGCTTCACCGTGTCCAAAGCGGTCTTGCCAGCCTTGCCGAACGTGGCGAACACGCCCAACGCGGCCTGAATCGGTTCCGGCAACGCGCTGAAAGCCTTAGCCACAGCCTCGGCAGCGGTAGCGATAGCCTGAATCAGCGGAGCAGAAGCACGAAGAGAAGCAGCCAATGTGCCGCCGAACGTCTTAGACAGTTGCCCGACAGTCGAAAGCAGCTGGCTGAACATCGGACTCACATCGCCAACAGCGTTGAACACCTTCTGGAAACCATCGGAAACACCAGACGAGAAATCGGAAATACCACCGCTACTGTTCTTCAACAGGCGGCTCACATTCTTCGTGAACGAAGCAATCGTCCTACCGGCATCACCGAAAACATTTCCCACGGTATGCCGCAGAGAATAGCCAGCGTCACCAATCTCGGAGAATGAATCACGCATCGCGGACTGCGCCACTTTAGCGCCAACGGCCCACGACTTCAACGTGTCTTGGAACTTTGCCGAATTGACAGCCTTATCCGCCTTCTGCAACTCCTTGGAGAAGCTTTGGATGCCATTCTGGTCCTCAGCCAAAGCGGAATACAAGCCGGAAGCAATACCCATGAGCGCTTTCACGGAATTCTTCAAATATCCAACCTGTTCAATGACACGCTGCATCGACTTCTCAATCTCACCGGACGCGCGTGCGTTATCGACCCAACGTGCGAACTGATCCGCAAGCTCACTCACATACCGTGTGGCACGAGGGAGATACTGGCTAGTTGAATCGCCAAGATTCAGGAAAGCCTTGACAAGTCTCTCAACACCCGGTTCCAAATAAGTCAACGACTTATTCACATCGTTGAAAATGCTGGATACGACGCTTGTCTTATCGGCTTCCTTGACCATCTTGGTCATGCCGACGACGATTCGTCCCTCATGGTCGGCAAGAGTTGACATTTGGGGAATCAACGTGTCGGCAATGGAATCAGCCAATCCACGGATGGCCGGACGGGCCTGACCGTAGAACGCGTTAACCACGCTGTCGGACAGTTTGCCTAACTTTGTGGATGCAATGTCGATCTGCTCGCTCCAAGTGGCGCCCTTTTCGCCCCAAATCATCTTCACGGACGCATAGGCGGCGCCCAATCCGACGAGAGCGGCAGGAGCGGCCAATGCGGCCTTCGACATGGAAACAATCGAAGAGCCGACACCAAGCACGCTACGGGACATGTTGATAGCGCCAGCGGAAACACCGGCGAACACGGTACCCAATGCGGAGAAGAATGGAACCTTCTCATCCAGCGAATCCATGAAATTCACGAATTTCTGGAATTGGTTGTTGACGGCGCGAAGACCAGTCGCGCCATACGTCATACCATCCAGCATTTTGCCGAAATCAGTGGCATGGAGTTTCGCGTAAATCTCGACGGAACGAGGACGGGTGAGCATGGCAAGATGAGTACGGGCACCAGCCGTTTTAAGGTCGATGTCCATTTCAAGCTTCTTATAATCTTCTTGAAGCTTCTTGGCCTTCTCACGCGCACGGGTCACATCCAAATCAAGATTGACCTCATAGTGGTAGTTCTTGTCCTTGCCGGCATGGAACGCAGCAAGATTCAGCTTGTCGATGGCTGACCGGTAGTCGGTCTCGATGTCGTTCGGAAGACTGCGGAATTTCCGCTTCAACGCTTCAAGTTCGCGTTCCATGCTTTTCGCGCCGTCGAGATAGACCTTCGCATGGGCGTCCATCCCATCGACCTGCTTCAGACGCTTGGACACGTTCTCGAGAACGTTGACGACCTCGGAAACATCGTTGACGTCAACACGGATGTTCGCCTTGCTGTCATGCTTCAACTGCTGCATCGCATTGTCGAGCTGTTCGACGAGACGGTTGGCGCGAGCCATCGAGACATTGTTGGAACTGCCCAGAGGCTTGACCTTCTCGATCGCATCCTGCATACTGCGGATGTGCTTCTTGACGTTATCCAAAACGTCGATCTGCTTGTTCGCGTATGCCGTGGTCAACCGCGTGTTGCGTTTCACCGCATCCTGATACGATTTGCTTTTCAGCGTGACCTTGCGCCAAGCATCGCCACCATTGGCGATACGCTTGTTCATCGCGGAAACAGCCTTGTCGGAAGACTGAACTTGCTTGCGCATCGTTCGCAGATCACGCAAAGCGTCTGTCAGCTCGACCTTCGGGGATACCTTACGTTTATCAATGTCCCGAAGCACACGCTTCAGATCGGAGTCATCGCCACGAATCTCAACATTCTGGACGATGCCATCATCCTCGATACGCCTTTTCGCCGCACGCCAACGAGACATGTCAACGTCAGGCGTCACACGAACATCGAAATCGTCATCGGCGTACCTGGCGAGCTTACGGCGGAGTTCTTCGCCAAAACCCTTGGTGTTCGGATAAATATCAATTCCAACGGAACCGGCGAGATACTCCACCATAAGAACCCCTGTTTTTCAATCACATGCCCAGAAACGCCTTCATCGACTCGAAGTTGGCGGAAACACGCCTATCAACGCCATCGGCGGCGTGAGGGGGCATAATCGGTTTGAACTCAGGATGCTTGCCGTCCTTGAACTGCAATGTGCCGGAAACCAGCAAGCCGACCTGATTGTAAATACCCAACAGCAGACTCGTATCCTGAGTGAACCCGTGAAAACTCAAACCGGAATCACTATCGGACTCGGCGCGGGCACGCTCATCAGGATGGTTCAGCAACCATTCCCGATACAGCGACTCGTCATAGCCGGCAAGACCGCCGATAAGGGTCAAAAGAAAACCGCCGTCATACTCATGCATGGCGGCGGGAAGATTCAGATTGTAGAACCTACGGAAATCACACGTAAGCTCTACTTTGCATTTCCGGTAGGCGTCCTTGACGCTTCGGATTTTCCCAAGGACGCACCATAGAATGCGTTAAGCAGAGTGAACACCTGCACCAGAACAGTCGGAGTCCTGCCAGTGACCCACTTGTGGTAGGCGTCAACGTCCTTGGCGATCTTCTCGAAGAAACTATCGCTGGCAGCCACCATCCTGGCTATAGCCAGACTTGAATCGACATCATCGGAAGTCTTCTTGCGGAACACGCCGTAACTGTCGGACGCCACGGCATCAACGACCATGAAATCGCATGTCTGCGCCACGGAGAACTCATGAGCCGGAACGAACTCAGGGCATCCGGCCAGTTCCTCGTGCTGTTCGACGAACTCAGCCAGCGTGTCAGGAATCTCCGGAACGGTCTTAACGGTGTTCTTATCAGTTTTGGAAGCCATAATCTGTAATCCCCATCAAAAACCCATCTGCCAATCGTTGGAAAGGATTGCCCCCGCACGGATGGGTACATGCGGGGGCAATAGGAAATCTCAGCCTTTCGAGGTCAAACCCGATACGGTCTGGGAGGAATCACCCGGATTCTTACCGCTGGAATCCGGGCTGGTTATTTTGACACGAACGTCTCCGGGGCGAAAATCTGGTACGCGCCAACCTCACCATTGGCACCGGCCTTCAGCACGCTAGTGGATTTCACGACGGCGTTGAAGCTGAACTCCGCGAAATCCTCATCGGCGAGGCTGACGTTATCGAACGTGAAATCGGTCTCCGGCAGATACAATCCGAAGCTCAGCTTGTCGGAATCATCGTAGGCGAGAACGAACAACGCCAGATGCTGCACCACGGGCTGCAACGGCACGACGATGCCGCCCTGTTCGCCGGCCCAGCCGCCAGTAACCTTCGTGATCGTGGCCGAATCACCCTGCACGGACGCGCCGGACACGGTGATGGTCGGAGCCTCGGTAGAACTCTTCGCACCGGCGACAAGCCACGTGTCCTTCGTGGTGGTGTCCCCGCCATCCTTGCTGAAGCTGATCTTGTTGTTGTTGGAGGTATGGCCGATATTCTCCCAATTCACGACGGAACCGCTGCCAGCGGCGGCAACAGTGCCACTATTCAACAAGAACGAGGAAACTTTGGTCGGAAGAGCGGTCTTCGCGGGAGCCGTGAACAACGTACCGCGAGACGCCTGAATCAGACCATCGGCATTAATAGCCATAATGGTGCCTTTCTACTTGAAATTGATAAAAGAAAAGGCCCGACCGATACCGGTCAAGCCTTGAACGAATCGCGGGCAGTCACAACAGCCGACAGCCCATACTCCTTGACGTTCTTGCCTTGATTCTCTTTCGAATCAGACTGTCTCTTCTGCGCCGTCACAGACACGGTGCCAACCGTTCCAGCTGTCGTGGACTCCTCGAACGGCCAACCCTGCACCGTCTTATACAAGTGACGTGCAAAACCGTGAGGATTGTTACAGTCAGCGGCCAAAACCGTGAACGTCACGCCGAAACGCCACAATCCACGGTCAAACTGTTCGGGAGCGGAAACATAATAGAGAAGAACCTGTCCACGTTCACCGTAAGCGTTCAAAGGCAAGTCAAGCTCGCTGCAAACCTTCACATCAGGCCACTCCTCGCACGGATACGCTCGATTCAACAGTTCATAAACCAACTGTTCCGCATCGATTGACTCACGAACGTCAATGGCAAGACGCTGAAAAATGTTGTCCGTCACAATCTCACCCGACTCAACGAATCAAACATGATATGTTTTCCCGGAATACGCGCTCTCGGATCACGAGGCCCATACTTGTGTTCAAGCCACCGGTTGAAATAGCCGAACTCCAAATGCGGAGCGACCTGCGTGCCATCACGGCCCATGACGGACATGACAATCTGATGATGCCAGCCGACTTTGCGAACGGAAACCTCGATCCTATCCGCAACACTTGAATGCGTAGCGGCCTCATTCGCCTTCGCGCGGACGGCAGACACGCTATGCACGGCGGCGCGGCGTGTAAGTTCCGGCCCATACATCTTCGCAATATCGGTAGCGACGCTACGTCGAACCGTGACCCTTCCCAACGCCACCCACCTCCTTCACCCATTCAGGCTCGGAAATGCCGCCATCAAGATAATCGCCAATAACAACACGACGTGCGCGAACCTCCCAATGCCGGGAGAAACGAGAACCACTCCCACGCCACGTAGGAGCGCCGTCAGCATCGTAATAATCGCCCTTATACCAGATCCGGGAATAAATGTCGCCGGGCCATTCCCTCGCAAGAATCTGCAAAGGAGTGACCTCTTCCAAACCGCCGGGGTTATCCGAAGATGGCGTCTTATCCTCAGCTCCAGAAATAGAGAACATGCCAGCCTGTTGCGCACGACCCTCAACACAGCAGATGACCTTCACCGGATCGCCAGTCTGCACATACTGGCCGCCGTGCGCGTCCTGAACATGCTTGCGAGGAATCACAACGACATAATCCGTGTCGAACAGCTGTTTCTGACCACCGTAATGGGTTTGGTCATCCTCGTAGAGGTAATGGCGTTCATTCGTATCATCGTCAAACAGAAACGCCATCATCAACCTCCATAACCGGGGTCGAAACCAAGACTGATGTGTGACATCGTGCCAGCGGATTCAGCGAAACCATTCAGAATCGATTTCTCAGCTTTCGACAAGAACAGCCGGGGACTTGGATCATAGCCAGGCTGATTCTGCTGCGGATCATGCTCCGTGTACGAGTAAGAACCGTTCGCTTCGGTTTTGAACCGGTTGAAACGTACTACGCGTAACACCATTTCGCATACGACCGACGCGAAATCACTTTCAGAGAGACGCCCTTTCTTCAAGCGTGTCCGGACAATCGGGCATTCGCTCAAACAGATGAGAGCGGCCTTGCGGCATTGAGCGGAAATCCAATCAGTGTCGAAATGCTCTTCAAATGAATCCGCGTCGGCGGAACCGTAGACGCGCATATACTTCAACCAGTCGATGTTGTCGATGATTGCCGTGCTCATACGCGCCTCCTACATCATGCGGTCAGTACAGTGGCCTTCAAAGTGCTGTTGGACTGCACAAGAACCGGCAATGCAGTACCGTTCACGTAAGCCTCGTATCCCGGAGTCGAAGACGGAGTATTCAGCACGGCTCCGATAGGGCCAGCGTTCTTCTCACGGCTGATGCCATATGCAGGAGTCTGAGCTTCAGCGGTCGGCCCCAACGCGGTGTAACCCATGTTCACGTCACCGAAAGCCGGAATCAGCAGGATGGTGTTCTCAGGGAAGAAGCTCTTGACGCCACCCGGAAGAGTAATCTTGGACTGGCGAGCGAAATCACGATACCTTTCGTCAACAACGTAAATATCCTGAATGCCGGTGTACAGGCTCAAAACGCTCTTCACATCATTCTCGGAAACAAGAGCCGGAAGGGTGGAACCCTGACCGCGGAACAAGTAGTTGATGATGGCCGCGTTGGACGTCAAAGCGTTCACAACCTTACGGGTGGTGACCATGATGGTAGGACGCGCACCCTTCTTATCGTCGATAAGGTCGGACCATGTACGCAAATCCTTGACCGGATCACCAGTCTTGTCCCAAGTCTTCGTAGTTGTCAAAGAAGTGGATAGTGCAGAATCACGTGCATAATCCCAAGCTGCATCCTCATTGGATTCTGTGATGCCGAGCTTCGCGTCAACGGCGACGGCCACACGCGCCTTCTCCAGACGGTAGGCCAATTCCTTGCCCAACTGAACGAAATAATCGCTCAGAGTGGTCTTCAAATCTCCGTTGGTCATGGAAATGTTGCCATTTGCGATGTCCTTTTCGGACACGCGCATACGCTTACGCAACGGCAGCATGGAAGTGTAGGACAGCTTCTCGCCGCCAACAGTACGACCATACGGTGCCTCAGCATCCCAAGTGGAGAACTTCATCTCATCAACCTCAGGATCATCCTGATTCGGAGTCCATTCGACAGACAAGCCGGTGAACTGGTCCGGCAGGATGGAAGCGAACGGCAAAGCTGCCGTAGTTGTCTGATAGGCTCCCAGCACGATGGCGGAAGCCTCGTCGGGAGTAATGATGTCCTTATTCAACAGACTCATTGAAAAACCTTCCTAATATGCGAAAACCCGCCATGATGGGCGGGTTTCAAACGGGTAGAAACTAAACTCAGGCAGTATGGCTGGTGTCACTTGCGGATGCGGCGGCAGTTGCCGGATTCAACACGGTCACATGCGGAGCTGCGGCGCCCTTGTCATAATCAAGGAACAATCCCTCCAACTTCGCCTTGCTGAAATCAACGGTGTACGGCAGATTCTTCTTATCGATAACACCCATGTAGCGGACGCCGACAGTCGGATACTGATCCTCGAAACCGGTACGAGTGAACTGCACATGCACCTGAGACTCCAAGAAGCCGATAATCGTGCCATTACGGCCATCGACGGCATTCGGATCGTACGGGCCATAGTTATTGGTTCCAGTAATCTGAGCCAGCGGAATACCGGATTTAGTCCAAGCCTCGTAATCATCGTCGGTAATGGACGCGAAGTAATCGTTCTCATGCGACTTATCCTTGGTGAACGTAGCCAAGTCAAGCTGCGCTTCACGCACACCATCGGTGATACGATTGATAAGCCAAGACTGGTCATCCTTCGGAGCGGTCTTGGCGACAGTATGAACCATCTGATTGGCCATATTTATCTCCTTATAAAACTATTTCTTGATTTCGGAATGCTTCACGCCGTAGTTGTAAGCGTCGGAAACGCTTGACTGCGGCTTGCACACATGCATGTTTCTGCTCTGCAACTCCTTCACCAACTCCGGCGATGGCTCACATGGAGCATTCCCGTCATTCTTTTTCTGCCCCGCTTCAACCGTTTCAGTTTTGCTTGGCATGAACTTCACAAAAGCGTCAGCCCATTCGGAAATCTTTTCCGGCTCAGTCTCCCCACACAAAGTGTCGAAAGCCTCGTCGGTAATCTCTGGATGCAGCTTCTGCGCCTGCAAACGGGCTATCTGCACATTCGCCTTGGCGAGAGCGCCCTCAGTGTCGGCAAGCTTCGCTTCGGCGGCATTGGCACGATCACGATTCTCATACATCTTCTGCTCGTTCTCACGGGCCTGATGCTTCCACATGCCCAACTTCTCGGAAAGGTCATCCGCACCATTCTTTTGAGCCACCGTATTAGCGGTTACAGGAGAAGTGGCAGTGTCCTTCGGCTGCGCGGTCACGCCCGTTTCAGGCGCATTCGTAGATGCCGCCGTTTCAGCGGTATTGGTATTTTCATCAGCCATTAGGCTTGAATCCTTTCAATAGTGTTATGCGGCTTCGCCAAGCATCGACCGCATCTGGTTGAGCATGGTCTTCTGCCATGCCATAGCCTGTTTCAAATTCTTGGAAGGCTTGAACGTGAACGTCCTACCCTCATAGCGGAAAGTCACCGGCTTACCGGCCTTCTGCACTTCCTTGTAACGCCGATTGAACTCGATTGCCCGATTCTCCATACGACGGCACTGAGCCAACGTGGATTTACGGTCAGGCGTATGCCAAGCGTCAGAAGCCTTCGACGGAACTGGACTGGGCGTATCCTTCGCATCCTCGGCAAGAAGCACAGGGCCCAACTCGCCATGAGTAATGGTCTTGACCTTCACCTGCTTCAACGCGGACGCGGTAGTACCACCAGCCTCGGCGTACAAGCGTTTCAAATCCTTCTGATTCAACTGGAAACCCGGATCGTAATCACTGCCAGCCGGTGCCACACCACAATGACAGTTAGCGTGCAACGGCAACAAGTCAGCCGTCGAATACCATCGGTCAGCCGCCACCACGCACAAGCCACAAGAACCCGTCTTGGACAGTTCGGGATGTAACACCCTGCGATACTCCAACACCTTGCTATCCTTGTACCGTTCAAGCGTGGCGCTCGTCTGCGCCCTCGAAACATCCTCGTCAACAGTGGTCTGCAAACGGTTGAACGCCTGTTCAATCCACTTATCAACCTCGCTGAATATCTCATCGGTCTTGCTAGGCCACGTTTCAGGACGAATCGTGGGGTTTTTCACCGCAAGACTCCGATACGTGTCAGCCGGACGTTGCGCCACAAGCCACGGATCGGTATTGTCACGAGGAAACACCAAACTAGGCACATCCCCCTTCGGAGTGACGCCCACAAGCTTCAACGTCTCATTCGCATAGGAGACGCCCAAACGGCGCACCTGCTGAATCAACGCCATCTCCAACAACGCCATACGGGATGCGACGGCAAACGTCATACCATCATTCCACCAGTCAGCGGGCGTCAGCATGTCCCACATTCTGTGGGCTTGACTCACATACTGGTTCACCAGCGTTGCACGAGCCTGTTCAAGCGTGTTAGACAACGATTCAAGCGACTTACCGGCCATCAGGACTCGGACTCGCCTTCATCGACAAGCTCACCCTCGACGTTCGGCAAACCATCCACAGCGGACTGGGTTTCATCATCCCAACCCGTAGCCGGTTCCACAGCAGCAACAGGCTTCGCATTACTCTTATTAGCCTGGCCGGAAATGTTGAACTGGTCTGCAAGACGGTTCATATCATCCTCCGACACATCCTGAGCGGTGAAGCCCATCTTGTGCGTGAGAATCGTCCTACGCGCCAACAAGCCACTCTGATACAACAACTGGCAAGCCTGAGCCTGTTCCAGCGAACTGGTCGTGTCCATCGGCTTCCACACCATCTCAAACTCGGACGCCGAAGCATTCGCGGTTTTAGACGCGGCCAAAGCCATACGCACCATACGCACGATAGGCTCAGAATCCAACTCGTTCATCGTCTGCACTTTGAACTTCAACGTCTCACGCTTCAACTCAGCACCATTGGCGGAACCCTGCACGTCAGGCGAAAGAATATCCAACGGAATGCCAGCTGCGGAAGCCAACTGCTTCACATCAGCCATGATGTTGTTCTGCAAAGAACCGGTATCAGTGGTCTGAGACTCCCAAATATCAACACCATCAGGAAGCTTCCACAACGCCGCAGGGCCAACCGCGAACGTGGATGCCAAATCAATAGGATCACCAGCCTGCTTGTCGCCGTCGATGACTTCCTGATCCTCTTCGGTGTACGTGGTTGGAACGGTGCCCTTGATGGCACGCTGTCGGAATGCTTGCATCATCGTGATGCACAAACGGTCGAACGTTTCACGGTCGATACGTTTCAGCATCGGCAGATACGGCTCGAACAATCCCTGCCCGTCAACCGTGCTCAAACGTACGATAGGGAGCGAATCGCATCCCTCCGCATAAGAGAAATCAGATGCTTGTGAATCCTCAGCCCACTCCCAATCGCTACCAGGCTCCCAAGCTTTCGCATCAGACGCGAACTTAGCAACCGACGAAACATCGTTAGGATCAACAACGGAACGATCATGTTCACGTTGTGCCGTCTTGGAATACACTTTCGTCGTGGTCTTGCTGTCATCAACAACAAGACGATACAATCGAATGACTTCCTTGTTCTCGCGGTCCAGATACGTGTATTGGATAGCAGCAGTCTCACCAACATCCATCCAGCATTCCCAAGGGCTGAGAGGCGTGATGAATCTCCCACGTCCAGCATTGGAAACCAAGCCAAACGAGCATCCGTAATCGCCTTTGTCTGGCAGCATATTGCGACGAAGAATAAAATTCAGGCCGCATTGTTTCGCCATCCTATCGGCATCAGTATCCTTCAACGAGGAATCCTCGACCTTACGGAAACCATTAGGCTGCTGACGGTCGGTCACGCTCTCACTGATACGACGGGCGAGATTCACAACACCCAACTGGCGCATCAGCTTGTACACTGGGGCAGCGTTCGGATCAGTGCCTTGAGGCACACTGTTCGCATCCACCATCTCCCTGCCATCCTTGAACAGTTTCAATTCGGCAAGATACGGCAGACGAGCGCCCCACTCCCGCGCCAGATTGGTAATGACGTAAGCATCATCGTCATCATCGGAAGCGTTCTTAATCATCAACGAGTCAGACACTCGAAATCACCACCTAGTAAATTCTCATCGGAGCGGAACGACGTTTAACCTCAGCCAACTCCAAATACTTTCCACGAGCCGTATAAGCCAACAGGCCAGCCATGCACGCATCAATCTTGTCCGGCGAATTAGGAGACTCCTTATAAATCGCATAACCAGTACGAGTCTCACGCCTACGAGCATTACGGAAATGATTCACCAACCGCGGATCAGCAAGCAACGCGATATCATCCTTGACCGGTTTGCTTTTCTTATCCGGCTCCGTATACGGGTAACGGAACGCTGTATGCGCGTTATCCAACGCGACCTGCATGTCCTTATACCAGTTGTTAGTCCAGAACTTGATCTTGTCGCCGCTCTTACGCGGACCGACCTTCAACTTCTTCCCGTAATCCTTCTCCCAACCGCCAATCATCTGCTCGAAATACGCGACATCAGCGAAGAAGCCGACCACATTGTAGTTGTCCATCATCCAACGGGCCATGCCGTCGAACGCATCACGGTTCACACGCCAAGTGGCCTTCTCAGGCCCATCAGGAGCGGACTCCAACTTGATAAGGAACAACATGCCATCGGACACGCGGCAACCCACAAGTGCCGTCGAATCATCCGACACGGAACCATCGAACCCCAACGTGATAGGCTCACGTTTCGTCACGAACCGTTGCCACGCGCCATCCAAACGAATCGAATTGAACGCGGTGTGCATTTCATCCCGATACAGCATGTGGGATTGAATGTCGGACTCCGTAAGCCAAGCATCATGCACGCTCGACAAAGTGTTGAAATAGTAGCGCATCGAATCCGCAGGGTCTGAATCAGGCTGGTAAATCTGATCCATCTGACCATTCAGGTCAATCCACCCATCCTTCGACGGGCCAAGCTCACCATCCCAATACGTGTGCCCCTCGGGGTCAACACCATCAGCATTCAACACGGTCATACGACCATCCGGCAATATCAGATGATCCTTACCGTCCGAACTCTTCGCGCTCGCACCATACGCGACCTGCAAGGCGCGGAGAACCTTCTTCTCGTCAGCGAAATCATCCAAGTCGATGTTCGCATACACATGGTCGAAGTAGATGCCGCTACGATGCTTGATTTTGCCCGAAGCGGTATCCCACGCATACTTGTACGATGTTTCAGCGATGGACTCTTCGCCCGGCTTGTACATGGTGGACGTTTCAAGAATCCACGGGTCTGCATCACCTTTACGTTTGCCGAGGTTACGTTGAACGGTCTTGTACATGTTGCGAAGCTTGTTCGTGTTGTACAAGTGGGTTTCATCACAAGCGGCGAACGTTTCCAAACCGCCATCCTTGGACGCGGCACCACTCGTGGTGGGAACAATCTCCCCACCCTCCGGCAAGCCGATACGGGTACGACCAACATCAAGGCCGACACCCTTCAACTGGCTTAAAGGGCCTTGATCGCAGTTGTAGTAAATCGAATCGAAAATGTTACCAGTCTGGCCTTCGGCGGTAGCCAAGCAGAGAATCTGCGGCATCTGCACCATACGTCCAACAGGCTCACCCTTCGCATACGGGTAGACCTCGCCCAGAAACTCGTAAGTCTCCCCTTCTTCCGCCCAATGGTCGAACCTGCAAGGAGCCAAACCCTCGAACGCGCAAATGCCAGCGGCCTTACCGGACTTGTTCTTACCCTTCGCACGCGAATAAAACACACGATTGAACCGGCGGGTACCCCACTCGGTCAACGCATAAGCGTGAAGCATGAACACGTACTCGTCCATGTCGAACGCCTCAGGCAAGCCAACACCGCCACCACGACCAACACGGAAGAAAGTCTCAATCCACCAAACCGCGAACATTCCCATCGAACGAGTCAAATCCTCGCCATGCAATTCGGGAATGCGCGTATGCATCAGGCACCACCATCAATGACACGCAAACCCAATGCGGAAGCACGCTGCCTGTTCCGTTGAACGTTACGAGCACCCTCAGTATCGCCCTCATACGCGGAAGCCTTCATATCGTCAGGCTGCGGAGCATCGAACTTCAACCTCACACGAGCTTCGGGTGTAATGCCCAACGTGGCCTCACGCTGACGAATCTCGGAAGCCAACATCCAACGGCCCTTAGTCTTCGGACGCCAGAAATCATCCTTCAACAACGCCAAATCCTGAACCGCGTACCAGTCGGCCTCAACACCCATACGCTGAGCCAACGGACTGACACGAAGCGACTCATACCACTTCTTCGTCCGTTCAAGCCACTCCTGCCCATCAGGGCGAACAGCAGGAAACTCCAAACCCATCGGACTATCAGGCGCACGAAGAATCGGATTCTTCGACTTCTGCGCACCACGACCATTACCAGCCACAGCCAGCCTCACAATCCGCCCGTTTCAGGCAATACGCGAAGCTAGGACGTTCCACCCTCGCAACGCTTGTGAACCAGCAGACGATTCGCCAAAGTCGCACTATGCGACTTCTCCAACGGAACCTTCCACACGAAAGCGGCACCATCGGCACCACTCGAACCAACATCAACCAGCTCATGGCATTTCGCGCACAAGCCGCCACACTTCTCAACCACCTGAGAATCAGTAAAAGACTCAACAACAAGCTCGGACTCAAGCTCGGACACGTCAACCGGACGCACGTACATAGTCGTTTCAGGCTTCACCGGCAACGACTTATCATCATCACGAGCACGCTTATACGCCACACGGCAACGCCCAGAACAAAACAACTGGTCGGAACGCTTCGGATCAAACCACGTATGGCATTGAGGACACATGCGCTGACGCAACGGCTTCAGCGGAGACCCCGAATAACGGTCACGGTCGTAATGCGAACGACACAATCCCTTCGCACACACCGGATTAGCGCAACCGGCAACCGCGCACATGAACTCATTCACTTGAAAGCCGGGTGAGAATACCAACGCTTCTCCCTCCGACTCCTACCCTTCGCACGACGAACCTCAGCAGACTCACCCTCGGTCTTCCGCTGATGATGCCAACGACACAACACCCACAAATTCTCAGGACGATCATCATCATGGACGGGATTACGAACCTTATGGTCAACCTCATTCCCATACCGTCCGCACAGGCGAACATTCCCGTAATCATCCTTGACCGGCCACTGGCACCTATGCCCATCCCGTTCAAGAATCATCGCACGGACACGCGGCCAATCAGGATTGAACCGTTCATCACGATGGGAACTAGACCACGCCACAATGCCTCCACAAAAACAGGGTTGGCCGGTGCTGAGCAGGAAAACACGCCAAAGGGGAAACATCCCAGCAGGAAAAGTTCTCAGATCAACCAACCCAAGTGCTCCGGGAGGGATTCGAACCCTCACACCCTACAGGTAGCGCATTTTGAGTGCGCCGCGTCTACCATTCCGCCACCAAAGCAAAAGAACAAGCGTCCCACACTCCACCCACAACAGGAGCATGGGACGCTCGTTCAACCCCCAGAGAGCCATAAGGAACCAATGGCATCATCACAATGGCTTTTTACCGCCAGCCACGGCGCGCGGATGCTGAGGGAGTCGAACCCCCGAACCGTTCCCGGTCGCCACCTTAGCAAGGTGGTGCAATAAGCCACTCTGCCAAGCATCCAAAATGCAAGAGCCGCCGCAGCGACTCAGGAGACTGTTCCCGCAGACTAGGCGGGTCAGCTAAAACTAGAGCCGCCACAAGACGACTCCGAAGACCTTTCCCACAGCCTGTGGGTATGCTGAGCACAGCATGTTGGACTCGAACCAACATCGACGGTTTTGGAGACCGTAATGCTACCGGTTGCACCAATGCCATATACCCGACTTAGTTAACGTCCAAGTCGGAAAGACGTTCGGCATGGTGGAATGGGCTTTACCACCAACGGCAAGGAACGTGAAACATCTATGCACCCGTTTGGCCGTGCCTCCCCTTCGGTCATCAACCACCTGATTAAGGCAGGGAGCCTCTTATCCCCCACATGTTCCAGCGGAGATATTCGAGCAATGCCATCGATCTCATAGGCAGCTACCCCATGAAACCTAGAGCAAACCCCGGGAATCGAACCCGGCAACCAAAAGGCTGTGCCAACAGGATTGCAGACCAGCCCAAAATAATAGGTACGAGTCCATGTAAGCCACGTCCGGGATAGACTGGTCGGATTCCACTGCTGACTGCATCACACCTAGGATACTCACGCTACGCGCAATGAGTGATAGCAGCCAGATATCGATGCGGACCCGAGCTGCGCTCTACCACCATCAACATCAATCCAAGGAACATTATACACAATATGTAGGGTGCAGAAACGGTTGCAACCACTAAATATGTGAAGACTTCGTAAGTAACGGGTAATCCAAAAATGTTCCAGCGAGCATTCAGCGTCAGCACTAGAGAGCCAGCGGCCTTGCTTTTTGTGCCGGGGGGACACTCCCCCACGGGGGTGTTTGTTGCATGGTGCAACGTTGGAACGTTTGTGCGATTGTGTTTTGGCGTGTCGTGTGGTATCGCGCGGGCACGTTCCTTTGTATGCGATCATGTCCGTGCCCGTCGTGGCCGTCGTGGTCACGTCGTGGCTGTGGCCGTGCCGTGGCGCGGCCGTCGTGCCCTGGACGTCGTGACGTCCCTGGACATGGCCGTCGTGACGTGGCCGTGGCGTCCCTGGGTGTGGCCGTGGCGCGGCGCGGCCGTGGCTGTGGCGCCCACTGTCTTTGTGTCGCCGTCGTGTGGTTGCGACACGCCGACGAATGCTAGTGTTTGCAATGGTTTTGGTGGTGTCTGTGTTGTCTTGGTTTGCTATCTGACTGGATAGCGTGTATAGTGAGAGCCATCAAGCAAACGACAACGAAAGGAACAGAGATGAACGAGAGGCCACCACCACGGAGACCACCACCGCAAGGCCGGTGACACGAAGCCCCCTAACAGGCGCGGCATGGATGATTGACAACTGAAGAGTGGACGCGACAGAGACGCGACGGAATGCGACTAGGCATGATGCACCCTCACACCATGCAAGGCTGAACCGTCGTCGAGTCGCCAACGTGGCGCGGTGTCCGGCATGGAATTGTCCCGCGCTGTCTGAGTGGTCTACGATGGCCTTAATCCAAGTTAGGAGTAAGGCCATGAGTTTGAAAGAATTAAGGATGAAGCGCGGTCTAACGCAACGTGAGTTAGCGCAACGTAGTGGCGTGCATCATGTCGAGATTGCGCAGATTGAGACAGGTAAACGCAATGTTCGGGCGGTGTCGCTTGATACTGCACTGCGATTGTGCGATGCTCTCAAGATCGCTAATCCGCGCAAATTGCTTGATTCTGATTCTAAGTCTTCGGCGGAGTGATCCGCCACAGGGCTAGCGTAGTCTTTATGGCACGTCTAGCCCACGAATGAGTGGGGGCCATGCGCTACCAACACATGGCCCCAATTGCTCAGTAAATGTAACCAATCAATTAACCAAGCGGCTCTAAGTCTAGCAGGGCCGCTAGATAGGAGTATCAAAATGTATTCGATCGATGAGACTTACAAGAACATCGAAGCCGAGTTTAAGCCCCGCAGCAAGTGGGACCAGGGCGTGAAGGAAACCGCGCTGGCCGTGCTTGATTCGCTCGACATGCCCGAAACGGTTCTTCCCGATCGCTTCGGATCGCGTCGCGCGCTGTTGTTGAACGGCGCGGACAATTGGCGGGAATACAGTTACGGCGGGTGCGCTCTCGTGTACAACGTGGATATCGCCGCCAGGTTCTTCACCCCGTCCGAAATGCGCCGGTACATGGCAGACGGGCATGATGCAAGCATGGCGTTCCGTGGCGAGCCTCTGCTTGACTTGCAGGCGCGTGCCCTCAGCCAGGCGGAGCGTGTTATCAGCCGGTACGCGCGGGAACACTGAGGGGCAAGTCATGTGTGAGAAGTGCCCCATCGATCAACGTTACCCGTACTACGGTTTTCCTGTGACGCCCGATTCCCGCAAGCTGCGGGATGAGGCCGAGCGTTACCGTGAGATCGCTATCCGCTGTTTCGTTGCCGAGAGCGATTGTGCCGACGTGAAGCGGGCGGATGCGCTGTGGCGTGAGATGTGCCGTGCCAGTGATGAGGCGCGGTTTCTGTGCAGCAATGCGCGTCGTTTGGAGATGGAAGAAGCCCTACAGTGTCGGGCTATCGAATATCCCAATTGTCCTAACCGCAAGCGTATGCGCTGACTTATTCCAGGCTTTCGGGCGTGAGCCTATCAATCACGCCCGTTCTTGCCCTGTCGGGCGCTATCAATCCTTTTTACACAATCGAGGTGTTTTAAAAATGCGTAAGAAGATTACTCTGCTTGTTGCCGTCCTGTTTGGCCTGTTGGCTTTCGGCGTGGCCTGTTCCCCGGCGTTGAGTGACCAGCCTGTTGCCGATCCGCATGGCACGCCTGAACAGCAGTGGACGTGGTGGCTTGAAACGTATGCCACGAAGGATTACAGCCAAGCCGACCTAGCGAGCTACCGTGAGTTGTCCAACATTCCGCAGTGCGGCATGGAGGACGGCAGCACTTCGGACGGCTACGAGCGTATCTGCGAGTGGCGTGGAAGCGTTGACGGCAATCAATCCGGCACGTCATACGTTTTGGTTGACGGTAGCAAGGTTTTGGAATGGTGAAACCGCTCAGGGCCGTGCGGTAAACGGCCCATCAAATAATCAAGTTTTCATACAAGGGAGTTTTAAAATGTCGAACAAGGTTAACGGTCTGTGGGCCGTCAATTCCAGCAGTGTCTTCATGTTTTTCGATTCCGTCAATAGCCCGAGCGTGTGGCGTTTCGAGATGAAGGATAGTGTTGAATCATGGCGGATGATTCCGGGCGTGAAGAATGCTCAGGCGGTGCGTGGTGTTGCCGCCGCGTATCGTGCCGATGGTGGTACGTGGCTTGACCCTAACGGGTCTGATTATGCTCAGGCGGTGAGTGAGATTGGTGATGTGCCGTTGATCGTGGAACGTGGCGATTGCATGGTTTCCCCTGATTGTGGGGATTATACGGCGCATGGCGTGAGCCTGTCGGACGCCGATAGGGAGCATGGTTGGGAATTGTCCTACGAGGATGGCGGCATGGTTGTGTCACGTGACATTTCATTCCTCACCCCGGCCGAGCGTGACCATCCTGAGATGTGCGAAACTTACGATGATTTGCCGGTTGTCACCCCGCAGTCGGTTGAGCCTGAGCCGGATACGGTTGAGATTCCCGAAGTGCCGCCGATTCCGTCCAAGGATACGCCGAAGGTGATTGCGCAGCATGGCGTCAAGGCGCGCGTGGTCACGATTCCAGGTGGCAAGTCGGTCAAGGAGTTGGCTGACGTGTTTGGTGGATATGCGCATAAGCCGCGTGGCTTCCGTGATTCCAAGGGCCGTCGCGTCGCATATGTCGCGTTCGACGGTAAGAGTGGCGTGGTTGCGTACCGCGACTACTACCAGCGTGGCAGTGACCAAACGTTGGAAGAGTCCGTGGCCGCGTACCTCTCTCAGCATGAGATTGTCGAGGTGGCCTGAAATGTCACGTGTCGTCATCACAGCACAGCAGGTCAAGGCCGCTTTGGATGCTACCGGCTATTCGTCCATCGACTCGAACATTCAAGCCGTATTACAGGAGCTTGGCAAACGTCCCGCATTGTTGACCGCGTATCTCAGCACGGTTATCAACGCCGCTGCCGACAATCTGCCTGATCCGCGTCATATGGATTGCCTGTTCTGAAAAGTTTGGCCGGACGGTACTAGGAATACCGTCCGGCCATTGCAAACAGTAATTAACTCAACCAAACCATTTGCAAGGAGATTCTACCATGTCCCGTCATTTTTACGCTGTTTATTGGCCTTACGGTGTCAACACTTTCAATTTCGACCATGAGCCGATTGGTACTGTTGTCCCGTTCGATACGGCTAAAGCGCGTGACGCTTACGTTGCTGCTGACCGGTGCGACGGTAATTTTCATAGGAGCGTGCCGGATTATCAATTGACGCGCAAGATGATGCTTGGTGCGCTGAGAGAGTTCCGTTCGTTGGATTCCAAGGGCCATGAAGGTTGGCGTGTGGATGGCGTCTTCTACCAGTCTCTTGGTGATGCGTACAAGGCGATGTTCGATGCTGATGCGCAGTTGCGTTATGAACTGTTCGGTGACGTTGATTCGAGGGAGGCGTGAGTGTCATGGAAACGTTGAAATTGTGGGCTGATTTTCATGTTGGTCAGCAGATGTACGCTTATGACCATTTCGATCCGCGTGGGCCGAAATTCTATTGGCGTCCTGTGTCTAAGGCGCGTCTTGTGTGCGCTTGGCTGCGTGAGCTGCTGTCGGGTGTTCGTGATGCGCGACTGTGTGGGTTCCAAGGATGGGTTTACTGCATGGTCAGGGAAGGCGAGTACACGACTCAGGAGCTTATGGGCCTTAACGATGAAATCGAGGTGTTGTGATGATTGACGTGAATATGCTGCCACGTGAGCTTACCGGCTATGTGGGCCATGTGTGTGGCATGTGGTTCGCTTGTCATTTCAATGATTTTGAGCCGGTTTTCGTCCAGTCCGAGTCTGGTATCGTCGGTGAATTGTATGAGTGGCTTGTGGATACCGTGCAGTCTGAGCCTATGGGAGGTGGGTTGGATGACGAGGATGCGGAAGAGTACGCGCGTTTGGCGGCTACTGTTCCGTGGTCTATGGAAGAGATTGACCGCGTGGCGTGCGAGTCGTTCCCTTACGTGTCCGACCGGACGTTGCAGGTGGCTTACGCCTTGTGTGTCCTCACTTTTGATGCGATGTTCCCGCAGAAAATCGAGGTTGTCAAACCGGACGTGCGGGAGACGTTGTTGAGCGTGGCGTTCCCGCATGATTGGCAGCGCCGCATGGCGGAGTCTGACCATGATCGCGTGAGCGTCTACCGCATGGGTTTGGAATGCGTGACGAAAGCGTATGACAAGGTTTTCGACCGTCTTGGGGAGGCTGACTGACATGACGCGCAGTAGGAACAGACGGCTTCGCCTCATCCCATCGCACCTGCCGCTCATCCGAGACAAATTCGTCACCGTCTGGCGGGAACGGGCGATGAGGCAGTACGAAGCCAAGCCGCAATACCGGCGCATCTTGGATGGAATGTGGAGCGAAATCGATCAGATGTCCGTCGCGCAATTGTGGTGGATCAGCCGCGACATGGCCAAGCTTGCCGCCGACACCGCCGCGCAGGGCGACTTCCCGCGGATGCAGGCCCCGGCCGCAAGCGGAGTGATGTTCCTTGAGGGTGGGGTTCCGGTAGACACGTCGTCGATTGGCATCACCAGCAATGTCGCGGGATTCTTCTGGGATCGGATTGGCGATGGCGAGACCTCCGTCATGGCATTTACCGATGATCCTGAATCGCTGCGGAAGAGTGGCGCGGACTCCATCGGTCTGCCTATCGATTGGCTTGACTTGACGGCAGCTAGGGCAAAATCCATCCACGATGCGGATGCCGTGTTTCAAAAAGCTTGGATTGACTATCTGCAAGCCGTCTGGGCGTTGAGCGGCGAGCCGCGGATCTGCGACACCAAGCCCGCCGAACCCAGCATGAGATACCCGTTGCCATCGCGCTTCGAGCCGGAGATCCGCAAGGTCAAGATGCTGGTGTTGCGTGAGAATCTGCATCGTCCTGGCGGAAGCGCCGATGATGACGAGCGGGTGCGACGTGAGTATTCGCATCGTTTCATCGTGCGCGGCTTCTGGAGGGATCAGGCGTATGGGCCGAATCATTCGCTGAGGCGTAGGCAGTGGATTCCGCCATTCGTCAAGGGTCCAGCCGATAAGCCTTTGATCTGCAAGGAGACGGTGCGCATATGGAAACGGTGAGCGACATGATCGCCGGTTTTCTCGCCGGCCTGACGCCGGGTACAAGGGCGCAGTATCGGAGCGTCGTATCGCGATGGCTCCGCTGGTGTGCGGATAACGGCATCGACATGCTGCGAGCGAAGCGCACTCATATCGAGGTGTTCGCCGCCTATGGCGACGGCATGCGGCCAGCGGCGAAAAACACGGTGTGCAGGAATCTGAGCGTCGTTTGCTGCCTCTACCGCTATCTCTGCGAGGAGGGGTACATCGACTGCGATCCGGGCGAGCATGTGCGTAGGCCGAAACTGTACGGTCATTCGGATGGCACGTACCTCACCCGCGAGCAGGCTAGGCTTTTTCTGGACGAAGCGCGTGGTATGGGTGCGCGGACGGATGCCCTGTGCAGTCTGCTGCTGTTGACCGGTGCGAGGGTTAGCGAGGCGCTTGGGTTGGATGTCGAAGACTGTCATCTGGATGACGGGCGTCCGTGGGTGCGGTTCGACCGCAAGGGCGACTGGTCTCAGCGTGTGGCCATTCCCTCCGAGGCGGCCGAAGCTCTCGCACGACTCATTGGCGAACGTAGGTGTGGTGCGGTGTTCCGTGAGGATTCCGGCGCGCGTCTGCGGCAGCAGACCGCCGTGGGCATCGTATCGTCCGTGGCATTGCGCGTGGGCGTGCCGGATATTTCGCCGCATTCATTGCGGAGGACGTTCTGCACGCTCTCCCGTGACGCTGGCGTGCCGGACAGGGACATCATGGCCGCAGGCGGGTGGAACAGTCCGCAGATGCTCGACTATTACGACATGTCCCGTCGCGGGCTGAATGGCAAAGCTGGCGACGGATTGCAGGATTATCTGGGCAAGGAGGATTGATTTCCACAACACGCCCGACTTGAAATGTTACCTTTGGTAACATATATTGTAGTTAGCAACAAACGGGAAGCATCAAGGCATCCCCACAATCACAAGGAGATTGAAATGATTACCATTCGTATCGAAAAAACCAGAGGCCACAAGTGGAATGAGACTGGCACATTCGCACTGGAGTTCCCGAAGTCGGAATTACGAAAGCGCGTCTATGATTGCCAGCTCGACAAGGACGGCGAAACCGAAGACGCATGGCTTTGCATCCCGTCCGAACGGCTCCGTGCCAAGTATGAGCGACTCGTCAGCGACGAGGAGTCCACGCAATCCGATTACGACAAGCTGTACGAAGAGCTTTCGGCTTACTCAGACACGTTGACCGCCGAGCAGCTCATGGACTGGTTCATCGACCTGAACGATCCTGAAACCATCAGCGGATGGACCGAGCGCATCGAAGCCCACAACGCCTACATCGACGTGATGGAGCCGAACAATGCGGTGCTCAGGAACCCGCTTGACGTGGATTCGACGTTCCATATCCGCATCTACGATTACTTCATCGATTTCCATGAGGATAGGGAGATTGTGGACGACTTGGAGTTCACCCCGTCCGACGTGGATGCGGATGATTGGACGGAGGACATCAAACGGTGTCTTGAGGAAAACGGGTGGCGTCTTGACTCCACGATCGGAACGGATTCCGATGATTCCGATTTGCTGGTGTTCGATTGCGTCAAGGCGTGACGTATTCCGCTGAAAATCGTTGTTCTGCCGGTTCCAGCGTGTTTTTCATGCTGGAACCGACGTTTTCCGTGTTTTCATGATTGTATGGAGGTTTGATGACGTTTGGATCGAAGGCCGCTTTTCGCGCGGCACGGGAACGCTGCGGCATCAGTCAGAAGATGCTTGCCGACCGTTTCGGCAATGCCGTGTTGACGGTGAAACGTTGGGAGAAGCCTGGCGAGGCGGAACCACCGGCAGACGTGCAGGCATGGTTGGAAAGTATGCTCACGCAGCATGTCGAAGCGGTCGAGGCCGCGTTGGATGCGGTGGGCGGGATTGAGGAAGTCCAAGGCAACCCGCCTGACCATGTTGACTTGCTCTACTATCGTTCGCAGGAACACTACGACCGTTACGGACGGGACAAAGGCGATTACGCGATCGTCAATGCCCGCAGCAGGGAGATAGCCGCGATCCTTGAATCGCAGGGTATCGAAGCGCGGTTCCGTTATCCCGAGGATGATGAAGCCGGTTTCCAACGTTTGGCGAACACTCGCTAAACGCATTTGTTGTTAACAGGGCCATTGTAGACCACTCAGACGTTGCTTAACGCGGTTTGTAGCCAGTTGTCCACTAATTCGGCTTCGTTGACTGGCTCGAAACACCATGCGTCTAATCCGACGTTGATCTCATTGTGATGCCTGCCGAACTCAAGCGGGTCATGCGCGTGCGTGTGTCCATGCAGAAGCAGCGTGTTGTTCATGCGTGGTATCGCGTATTCGGCTAATTCCGGCGCGTTCCAATTGGTTGAGACTGCGCCTAGGAGTTTGCTTTGCGTGAAGTCTTCACGCCATTGGAAGTGGTTTAAAAATACCGTGTGTGGATTGTTGCCCCACTCGTCTCTGATTTCGGTGATGCCGACTCTTCCGACTTCCACGAACACGCTTGTCAACTTTTCCAGCGTGCGGGTGGAGCTGTGCAGTTCGTGGTTGCCGAGAATCAGATGCCTGTTCTTGCGTGGTACATGCAGGTTTTGGATGCGCATTATCGCTTGGTCTACGCTCCACGTACCACCGGAACTGATGTCTCCGAGGATGTAGAGTTCGTCTTCCTCGCCAACATACGTGTTGATGCTTCTGATGATGTCGGCATCATGCTTCCGCCAGTTAACACAGTTCTTGAGCGGCTTATGCTCATGTTCGGCTTGTTGTTTGATCGATGCATCCTTAGCGTATCCGGGTAGCGCGTATCCGCGCAGCGCGGCCACGAACGGATGCGCGAAATGCAAGTCACTAGTGAACCACTTCATCCTTAACACCGCCCTATTTCATTATCCATCCCATACTGCTTATCCCACTTGTCCAATGCTTCTAAAATGTTCGGCAGTCCAAAATAGTCGTAGTATTCGCTGTAACGTTCGCCGCTTTTCGTCTCGAATGCGATGGTCAGCATTTCGGGGTCATCGCCACAGGTTTCGCAGACTGCTTCGCAGAATGGCGAATAATCGTAGCCGACTACTCGTACCGGCTGATAGTCGCTTCCGTCGAACAGTTCCGGTGATTCGACTTGCAACACGCGCATCAGCAGTTCGTTCGTTGATTTTCCAGTGGTGTTTTCCGTCATACTCCCCCCTGCTTTCCGTTGACTTCGATTACCAGTTCCGTGTCACCATGAACGGTCGCCTTGATATCGTCATTGAGCTGATTCGACAGGTGCATGATGATGTCGGTGACAGTTTCGTAATTCAGTTTCGGGGCAATGGTGATGTTCCCATAGCCGTCGGGCACGGCTTCGATATCGTTGCTGTACACCGGCATGGAGTATTGCGTCGCTCTTAACTCCTTGAGTTTTCCTGACATGACGATTTCGCAATTGTCTAAAATGATTATCTTCTCGCCTAAGTGCGTGGCGTTCAGATGGTCCGCTGTGATGATTGTCTGCTTGCTCACCAGAGCCAACCTCCCCCAATGAACTGCCAACAGTCCGAGTCCGTTTCAATCTCGATGATTCGCAAGTCCGGGAATTTCTCGCGGGCAAGCTTGGTTACGCGTGTCTCCGCTTGTTCGCGTGTCGTGTAAACGCCCATGATGCTCACGAATCCCGCGGTGCATGACGTTTCGCCCATGTGCATTGGGGTGTCAGTGAACGAATCGGGATTATATGGTTGATCCCGGTACTCGATGTATTCGTTGTGATCCTGTGCGTTTGCGGTGACGATGTAGACTCTCATGATTGTTCCTGTCCAAGGTTGTCAAGTGTCTGTTTTACGAGTGTTGTCGGCTTATTTGCCGGTGCTGCCGAATCCTTTATCGCCACGTTCGGTAGAATCCAGTTCGTTGACTGGCTCGAATTGCATGTGCGCGTATGGTAGGAACACGATCTGCGCTATCCGGTCTCCCTCATGGATTTCAAACGCCTGTTCGCCCATGTTTCTGAGGATTACGCCGACTTCGCCACGATAATTGGCATCAATTACACCAGGCGCGTTCATCACGGTGATGTTGTGTTTCAACGCCAAGCCTGAGCGTGGGCAGATTAGGCCGACGTATCCAGCTGGAATAGCCATGTATACGCCTGTGTGTACGAGTGTTTGGCTACCCGCGCAGATGATCGTGTCCTCGTTGGAACGTAGGTCTGCTCCACCATCGTTCGCGTGAGCGTAGCCAATATTGTTTGTCTTACCGCTGATCTGCAATTTAGTCTCCGAACTTTTCGAGAATGAGTACGCCTATGACGCCGATAATCCAAGCGATTATCAGGATGATTGTGATACCGGCCAGTGCGAGTAGTGGTATCCAAATGGGTGCGATCACCCATATCCATGAGTATGGGAATTGGCCCCCGATTTTCAGGAGTGCCAACATGCCGGACAACAGTAGGAGGATTAGCGTGCAGTCGATGTTGACTCGCATTATTAGTCCTCCGTGTAGAAAGTGAGCGTGTGGAGCTTTTTCTTCGCGTTCAATTGCTCTCCGAACATGCCGTACTGTTTGACTGGTTTGATCACGTCTCGCATGTGATGCGCGTGATAGGTGATGGTCTTGCCCTTGTCGGTGATGCTGATGGTGGTGGTCATTGCCGGTTGTCCTTTCCGACGAGTCCCCAAATATCGTCCACTGGAGTGGTTTGCTGCATCAGCATGTACACGTCCGCGATGCAATAGATTGGGTGTCTGCCTTCCTTGCGTACCGGGGTGAGCTTGCCCCTGTGCGCCCATGATTTCAACGTGTTCGCGGATACGAGGTATCCAGCCTGTTGGAGTTTGCTTCTAATGTCCGAAGCAGTCCCCGTGTAAGTGCTGTGTTTAATCTTGTCTTGCATGAGTGTCCTCAAAAAGTTGATGTTCCAAACGTTCCTGCATCCACGGCATTTGACTTGTTTTGCCGTCTCGTCAGCGCTTAACGGCATGTTGCAGTCAGTGTTGGGGCAATTGCCCAAGCTAACCGTATGGCCTTGATTCAACAGGCGCTGGCACTTGTCGCGGGCGATGCGAATTTCAAGCGCGTACACGGGTGTTGCCGTTGAGCATAGACACGCGGGTTCGCCTTGCTTGGTTTTCTTCACGGCTATCCGCTGCGCCAACACGTTCAACGGATCGTGATTCAGGTATTCGACGCCTAAGCATTTAGCGAACGCGGATAGTGTGCCCCACACGCTATCCATGTGTTCGTCACCCTCATACAACAGGTCGAACACTTGCTCCCTCAACGGCGGATTATCAGAGTATCCTCCCCCGCCACCGTTAGCGTCATGGTTCTTGTTGATGCGGTTCATCTTGTCGGTTTCCAAGTAGCCGATGTTCTTCGTGAACCATTCCAAGTCGGCTAGGAGCCGCTGTTCACATTCAGGGCAGAGTTGCCTGGTATCGTCTCGTTCACGCCCGCAACGCAACAGTTTGCAGTCAGCCAATCGCACGCCTTCCAAAATCATGGTATGTTGATTCCGCACCGGTGCCCGAAGGCGTGCGATTAATGCCGGAACATGTCTAGTATACCGGTTGCACCCAACCTTGCAACCGGTATTGGATTAACGTCTCAAACAGTCTCCCGCTTCCGTTTTCTCTTCTCGGGTTGAAGCAGGTAGTAGTTGCGTTCGTAGGCCGCCTGTTCCTCACGGCTGAAATGGTGGAATGTCGGACGATGCGCAAGCTTGTATCGGCGGTTGCATTCCAAGACTTGCTCACGGTGGGCCATCCGCCACTGTCGCGTGTGCTCACGTTTCCGTGCGAGCTGTTCCGCAGTAAGCTTGACCGGCTTTTTCGACGCTTTCGCCTTCTTCTTTCCGACTGGCGGCTTCTCAGACGGCTTGCGCCTACCACGACGAAGAACTGCTATGTCAACCGCGAACATTTTCATGATCTCGTCGGCGGTAGGCTCATTCATTCCGTTTGCTCCAATGATTTGCAGTAGTCCTCTCGATCACGTACAACACGACGGCCTCATTGTTGTCCAATGCCAGTGGGTTCGCTGCCGTGACGTTGATGATTTTCCACCCATCATCCAGATAGTCGATGAGTTTAGAATCATTCTGCACACGCACACCGTTACCGGTGAACTTCGTGTATACGGGGATTAGCTCATGTTCCATTATTTCGTTTCCCCGTCCTTGCCGCTAGCATTGTCCCAATCGCAGGAAAGACCGCCTCCCCCCTTGTAGACGTTGAACCTGATGCATGTCACGGCCCTACCGTCGTGCAACTCGATTCTGCACTCATCGACAGCGAAGTCGCCTCGCACATCAATGCAGTCACTACCGCCTTCAACATCGTCAGCATCCGCTTCGTTCTCGCATCCGGCCAGCGGGAAAACCATCGCTACGGCCATAAGCACGGCCATTAGCCCTCGTTGAATATTCTTGTTTCCTATCATTTCGTCTCCTTGATTGTCTTATCCCGTCGATTTCGACGGGTTTGAATGTGGTCTAGAAGTGTTTTGCCATCCAGTCGGCGATGAACAACGCGACGATCGACGCAAACGACGCGAAAGAAAGCAAACCGAAGACAATGGTGAAAACAATCAAAACAGCCTTCATTCCGTCACCGCCTTACGTGCCACTTCGAGCACTTCTTTCGCCCGCGCGATGTAGTCTTCCTGATATCCGCAGATTTCACCGGCGTAATCCCATGCATCGTCTTCGTCCTTCGCCACATAGTCGCTTTCGATGCCATCCCATTCGCAGCTGTTCCAGCAGAGCCGTTTCGCCACGGCCTCCACCTCGGCGTCGGTTGGTGGAGCGGAACGTCCGGCCATGTACGCTGTACCGGCAAGCTCACGAACCGTCTGAAAAGTCAAATCATCATCCATGCCACGCTCGTAAGCGTTGGCCTCGTCAAGCATGATGCTCAATTAGTCCTCTTTCCGTTAGCTTTGACCATGGCCCACAGGATTTCGCTTGCCGGACGCCTCCTGTATGACAGGTCGTTGTAGGACTGCACATAGTCGAGAATCAGTTTCGAGCCGGTCGAATCCGGTGTCAGAATCGCGTTCACTCGCGGCGGCACCATCTTCTGCCATACGATCTCGTCGCACAGTTCCTTCGTGCAGACCAGATAGTTCTGATCGCCGTAGAACGTCAGTCCGTTGCCGCTAGTGAAGTCAGCCATGCATGACTTGACCTCGTAGAACTCGAAGCAGCCTTTCTCGACGCTTGCGGGCACCGGTTCGCCGTTGATGTTCCAGGGCTTGAAGCCCACGTAGTCCACGCGCCTTTCGTCGGGCGTGTTACGGTCGAAATTGACCTCGCTCGCCCAAAAAGCGGTCTGATTCCTCAACCTCTTCTCGACCAGCTTGGACAGCATGGCGGTGGTTTCAGCCCTGCTCATTTCTTCCTCCTGAAGTATTTGTGTTCATCGTGATGGAACAGGAACAGGTGAAGTCTCCACACCTTGACTGCCAACAATCCCTTGAGCGTGATCGCATACCCGCCATGGACACGCTTCATGAGCTTCCTATCGGCCAATGATTCAAGCGTTCGGGGAACCTCTTGGTTCCCCCATTGCTGGCTCCAGATGCGGCTCATTCCCTCAGCGATATACAGGCAACACATGTCCTTGTCGTATCGACTAATCATCATTAGCCTCCCTCTCAAGGATGTAGACGTTCGTCGCGGTGACGGCGTTATTACGCAATTCCGTTGGTGGCATGGTATCCACCCGCAGAATCTTCCAACCCTCGTTCAGCAACTCTTCAAGCGCCTTCATATTGACTAATTGACGGTTGCAGCCGAGATCAGCCCAAAACAGCGGGCAAACCTTGTATTGAGCGCTCATTTCGTGTCCTTCCTCTTGTATTCGTCCACTACGTGTTTCCACTGGATACTTGCATCCATAGGGTCGCTGTACCAGCTTGTAGAGAGGTGCTTTCGGGGGCATTGAAGCCGATAGACTGTGAGTGTTGTCCTTACTTTGCGGCTCTCGTGGTATTTTTCCGTTTGCCATGCCTTGATTACTGGTAGTCTGCCGCACATTGGACACCCATATTCGTTGTATTTACGTTTGAACCACATGACTATGCCTCCGCGTCTTTGTTCCGCTTTCGGCCCGTCCGACTCAACATAAAGCCGTCCAAATAGAGCTGGAACAGGCTCACGTACTGTCCGTCGTCGATGTCGTCTTCCGGTTTCGCATACAGTCGTGTGTTCAGGAGTGCGACCGGCAGTCCGGTATGCTCCTCCCGCTCGACGTGGAACGGTATTTCTTCCTGACCGTGAGCGTTCTCAAGGACGGCCACACCGTAGTCGCCAACCTGTGGCTGAAGGTCCGGGCTGCTGTCATCGATGTCTTCATAGTTGAGACAGGACGGCATGGAGCCGCTGTAGCCGAGCATGTGACGGCAGTAATTGATTACATGCTCGTAAGCCGTCGTCATTCCGTCGTAAAAGTCGTACACTTCTTCGTCTGGATTATCAGAAACGTTATTAGCTGCATCCCACTCTTTTTCCAGAAAGTCGATGACCTCATGCAGTGTCTTGTCTTTCTCAGTCACGTTCGTCGCCATTGTTATTCCTTACTGTTCTTATCGTTCTCATGGTTATCGTCATGGTCGAAGATGCATACGAACACGCCTAATAGCATGAGCACGCAGAGTATCGCTATCACGCCTAACGTGATGACGATGAAAACACTGGAAATATCCCAGCAAACATCAGCCAGACTCATGTTGTCTTCTCCTTGCAATCCAAGCATTTGAGCATTCTCACAGCCTCACCACGAGTGGCCCAGCCGGACGTGAACAGGCGATTGGATTCTTCATCGGTCCTATCCGCGAAGCCGCCGCCACGCGCCCCGCTCCATGCGTCGCCACCATTCGTTTCCGGAAACCACCTGTTCACAGTGGTTTGCCGCCCAGTATCGAGGTTCGTGGACACGATGACCTCTTCGCGGTGGACATATCCGATGCAATAACCGCAATGGGCGCAGTAGACTTCCGCATAACCGGGTTTAATGAAGCCGAGTCTCACGCACATCATTCATCCTTCTTCTGCTCGCAGAATCGTCTGATCACACTCTCCGCGTCGTAGCATCGTGCGACCTCGTATATCCACGTATCGAAAGCTTTTGCGGCGTCTCGGTAACTTTTACCTTGAAGGCACCCATTCGGGCATTCGTATCGGACGACTCTATGCGGCGGATTATGGTAAGCGCAGTCACCGTTGTGGGCCCATGGGGTGGAACCGCAGAAGGGGCACGCGAGATAGTTTCTCTTAGGCTGTTCCGACTTCTTCTTACGACCGAACATCACTCCCCCTTCGACGAATATGGCACAGTGACTGGGATAAGTGGGAACGCACGCGGATACAGGCAGTCAAGCACCGTCCTCCACTTCGCGTAATCATCCTGATCGTTCCAATAGCGTGGGATTAGGTCGCCGTTGACGAACAAGGCGCTCCATGCTCCGTTTCTGTCCTTGCGAAGCAATGCGCCCGTCCGTGTCCGGTAGAAGCCCGGCTCTTCCGGCTCATCGCGTGACGGCCTCTCCGGCAGAAGCATTTCAAGCTGTCTAAGGAGTGCCTTCGCGGCATCGACGGTGAGTATCAGATGGATATGCTTAGATGAGATTGCCACAGCATTTTTGTCTTCATTCCACCAATAAGCTCTCATTGCCTCCATCGCGTTTCCTCCTTCACATTGAAGATACGTTTGAACTCGCGTAGCGAACTCTCGTAGGCGTCGGCCTTGCCGTCGATGTAACCGTTTTTGCCTTTGACTCGAAGCCCGTGCGAGTCGTTGTATCGGCTTTCAATCCACTTCGCATACTCGCTGATGCGATCATCAAGGTCAGTCATTGTTGTCCCACATTCCTTCTTCGTTGGTCGCATAGTTCTTGCATTGGAATATCCGCGCCAATTTCTGAGCATCCCCGAGAACCTTCCACAACGCATATCCCCTTGATACTCTCTTGCTTATCGGATAGTCGCGTGTGGCACGGAAAAGCCAAGTGTTCTCGATCACGTCCCAATGCCATAAGACCAATTCATATCCATCAAAGGTGTGGTCAGGCATTATGTAGCTGCGACGGATGCTGACCGCGTATTGGTCGCTCATGCGCTCACCTCCTTGAGTATGTTCAATGCCTTCACGCCATCAACCACATGCTTTCCGCCTGCGTTCACGCTGATGATGACCGGCTGGTACACGCCTTCAACCATCAATGATTCGCAGATTCCTTCCGTCGCGCCTCGTAATTCCTTGCGGAGTTTCGACGGCACGTATCTCAGATATCCGTCGATGATCGTGCCTTCGTTGAGTTGGATTATCGCCCTATGCCCGTCGAGCATGCTCATGGGCAGTGACCGCCAGTCGGATAGGCTTTCATGCACAGTCATGGTCGAACACCCCGTTTTCCAGTCGTGCGAGCAGGTCTTTGCCGAAGTTGATTCCCGTTCCGCAGACGGCATTCTCGATGTCTTTCGTATGCTTGTCGGAAGATGGGTTGTTCCGCACTGTCTCACACTCATGAATGAGCGTGTGCAAAAAGTTGGTGAGGTTGGTCAACCGACGCTCCGCACGAGATGTATCGTTAAGATTCACTGGTATCAGCGGGAAAGCGTCAGCGTCGAACGTGCGTTTGACCACACTCCAGTCCATCGTTTCCAAGTCCCCGTCAGCGAACAATTGCGCATCACAGTCGATATTGTGGATATGCCATGCGTCACCGTCGTAGCTCAACAGGTCTTCACCATCCCGAGTCACATACCAGCCCGGTTCGGTGGGCATGTCATCAGACGAATGCGCCTGATCGTACATGGCTTTCACCTGCTTGTAGATGTCATCCAGTTCCCTCCCGTCGAACTCCACGGTCAGACAAGTGCCAGCCTTGTCAGTGAATAGATAAGGCATTGTTTTGAAATCAATGCTTCTCAACATTTCACTCTCCTTCTTCGTTGAACGATGCCTGTAGAGTGTCCGCGAACACCTGCAATGCGTCTTTGACCTTCTCGTTGAAACCGTCCGGCACGTCCGCCGTGACATATCCCTGCTGCATGTTGTCGAGCTTGTTGTCCGTCTTCGTGTACATCGGCACATCCACTTCGACGGATGCGAGCTCGATCTGCGGATAGTCGAACGCGCGCACACGGAACGTGACCTTGCTCGTGCCGACTTTCACTCTGTCGCTCATTGGTGTCTCCTTGGGTTGATTGTTTTGATGGTTCTTACCGGACTCTCATAAGCGGTACGCACGTCATACGGCCTGTGGTGGAAGTCGGCTTTGGAATGTGCCGCGCCCACAGCTTCATCCAGAGACTCGTACACGCGGCAAGTGTGCCGTCCCATCTCGCCTTGCGGCCAGACGATGTAGCCGGTCTTGCCTGTGAAAACATTCATTTGACCGTCTCCACCGTGTTGCAGCCGACATATTCGCCGTTATGCTTCAAACACGCCCATGTCACGTCACCGGTCTTGACCGTTTCCATTTGAAAACCCGTACCGGTTTTCCCACTGGAACCGGCTGGCGATACGGTGGACGCGATGAAGATAATCGTCATGCAGATGATCGCGACGATGATTACCCGGTCCCGGTTCATCACTCACCATCCTTTTCGATTTCATTGATCTTGTCGGTGAGGGCTTCGAGCACGTCCACGCGGTCTCCCCACTTGAGGTTCCGCCAGAACTGTTCGAGATCAGCCCAGTTCTCGGCCTGTAGGATGCCAAGAAGCCTGATTGCCTGAGCTTCGAGAATGTCGGCGTTCCGTTTGCAGCACGCGGCGAAGAACGGCACATTATGCGTGATTGCGTCATTGATGAACCAGAGCGCCTTCTTGAGGTCTTCGACACCGTTCTTGTGCTGCCAGCGGAAGCAATACTGCACGGCTTGGCCCCAGTCGCTTGAGAGCAGGCGGGATAGTTCGATGCATTCGAACGGGCCATCCTTGTAATGCGATGGATTGATATTGTCAGTCATTTTGATTGTTCCTTTGTCGATGAATATTTGCCGTCAGCAGTCAAGTAGACGAGTCCATGCCAAGTCCGTACCGGCACTTCCAACTGGTCTTGAAACGATTTCACGCCCCAGCCGTTCTCATAAGCGATAGTCGGATGCATGTGAACGAAACCATGACAGCCCGTCGTACCCGAACCGCAAAGCAGAATCAGATTCTGCACTTGATGCTTCTCCACCCTCGTGCATTGGCTACGGAGTTTCCGATGATGCCGGGAACCGCCAACCGCATACAAGCTTCGGCCACAACGCACGCAACGCCTACCATCACGATCATCAACCATGCGGCACGTCTCCTTGGATGGATTGTCACTGCTCACTGGGGTTCTCCTGGAACAATCCCTTGTTGTCTTCAACCAATTGGATGCCCTCACCTATCCATCTCATGACAGGAACCGCCATCGAATTACCGAGCGCCTTGTAGCGTGGACTATCCGGCGCGTGCTTCTTCCCCTTCCACGGAATATCCGTCCATCCGTCCGGGAAACCTTGAAACCTTTCGCATTCCAACGGCGTCAACCTGCGAACCGTCAAACCATTCATCGAATCCTCCGTATGTAGAAACTGGTCATTGTGCGTGCTGAGCGTGGCAGAAAGCTCGTCCTGCCCGAGGAATCCCTTACCCCCCCCCTCGCTCCGCCACCGCGAATCTTGAAAGTGAAAACCACTAGTCTCTCCTATAGTTGTCGGATAGATGAATGGGGCATCCTTTCCGGCGTGAGCCATCAATGTCGGAGAAAGATCGAATCCTTGTGCGGCATTCGCCTGAGTGTCCGCGCGACACATCACTCTCTCTCTCTCAATTTGGTAGACGGCTGGATTATGGTCAGTACTCAAAGTGGGACTCACTTCGCCAATCGCCAGACTCCGGATCTTCTCACCCTGGCTCCATTTGAACGCCTTAATCAGGGGAACATTGTTGCCACCGGTACCCATGTGCGAGGTGAGCGTATTCGACACGTCGGGATGATCGCTGACCTTGAACCGTCCATCCTGCTGATGGAAGTCCAACATCAATCCCCTAGCGTCCGAATCTGCGTCTCCAACGCCTCCCGCAGTTCCCTGGGTAAGGCTTTGCCTCTTCTCTCGGCTCGACGTATGATCCCAGCACAGGCTCTCGCGCTCAAAAAGTACCGGCGCGGCACGCCGCCAGTCTCGAGTGTTGACGACAAGGAACACACGCTCGCGCCGCTGGGCCACACCGAAGAACTGAGCGTCCAGCACTCGCCATGCGCCCCCCCATCAGGCCAGAGTTCGGCCACGGCTTCAAGGAGCGACTGGAAAGCCCGTCCGTGTTCAGCCGACAGAACTCCGGGCACGTTCTCCCATACGATCCATTCCGGATCAATTTCTGCGCAAGCTCGGAGATACTCGAGCATGAGCTGGCCGCGAGGATCGTCCAGAGCCTTCCTGAGTCCGGCGATGCTGAATGCCTGGCAGGGGCTTCCTCCCACAACGACATCTGCTGCATGGTGGTATTCCTTCCAATTAACTTTCGTCATGTCCCCTAAGTCTGGAACGTTCGGATAGTGGTGTTTGAGTACTGCTTTGGGGAATGGTTCGATTTCGGCGTATGCGACTGGCTCCCATCCGAGTGTTTGCCATGCGACAGTTGCTGCTTCAATGCCGCTGAACAGGCTGATGTATTTCACTAGGGTTCTTCCTTCTGGTTTAGCTCATTGGCTTTTTTGACGGCTGACGCCATGTCGGTCACGTCATCCTGCGATTGGAGGTGCAAGGCTTTCAACGTGTGTTCGCAAGCCCAAGTGTGGACGTGTGGCTTCGACGGTGGAATGCCACCCATGTGTGCCCTGTTCTCGCACCAGCCACGCCATAGGCGTATCCAATCCCCCACAGTGCGGGTTCTGGCATAGTGGCGGACGGAGAAAGCGTTCCAAGCATCCTGTAAATCCAAGTTCGGGTAAGCGGTTCGCATCATGCTGTCCGCCGCCGTCAACTCTGTGGAGTCTTGGAACATGGCAAGTGTCATTTCTTTGGAAGAAGAATAATATTCTTCTTCTTTCTTTTGGGTTCTGGTGTTCTGGTGTTCTGGTGTTTGTCCCGATGTCACACGCATGTCACGCTGTGACACTGCTGTGACAGTGCTGTGACCACGTGATTTGCTCTTGCGTGCCTTCGCGTCAGCTCGCGCGTGCAATACTTGCTCTTTGGTGCGATTGTGTGCTGTGTAGTCGTGGATTATCCAGCCTTCATCGACCTCTTCAAGCATTCCCTCGTCCACCAGTGCCTGTACCTGCTCCTGAGTGGCACCGATGTTGGATAGCATGGCTCGGCGCGGCACGAATCCATCCGTGAGCCTGTCGCCGCACAGCGAGAGCGCCATGCAGAATATGCCCACGGAATCGGCGTGTCCCATGCGCACGAGGTCGCGCACCTTGTCGTTGTCGTAGAAGCCGTTCACGAGCTGCACGTAGCCGCGTCTGGCCATCGCCTAATCTCCTCTTGTGATGCCGTTGTATTCCATCCAGATTGCTTCCTGCCGTGGCGTGGTTACCGGCAGGCCGTCACAGCTGAAGACGATGCCGCTCCCCCAATGTGGTTTCGCCATCGCGTCCAGGGCTTCAGCGATTTCAACCAAGTCCGGTTCCGGGTCAAGTTTCATCACAGTTCCTTTCGCAAATGATTTCCAACGTCGGCTTGTACGCGTATGTGGACTGGTCGGCGTAGTAGGCGTCCCAGTAGGCTCCGTAGTGTGGATTGTCGGCGGTGCTTTGGTATGGGACTGCTTTCCTGTCCTGGAGGAGTTGGACGATATGGCGTCCCTTGTCGGTCAGTCTGAGCGCATTGTCGGATACCAAGCCGCGCCGTCTGAGCGCTTGAATCCACAGCCACGGTTTCTGACCTGTGTGGGGTTCCGGCATTCGACCGGTACGCCAGATGCTGACAAGCGCCTCATGCTGTTGGCTGCTCAAATGGATGCCGTTGACGTTGACTGCTGGAAGAATCATCGTCCACCTCCGAGCTGCAATCCACTGTTCAGCATGCCAGCCAATTCACCCAACGTGGATCGGATGAACATTCGAGTGCCGGAGTCAACGCATTCCATAGACGGTTTGGCCGGTAGCAGCGTCTCGAACTTGTCCCACACGCTCAGACTCGTGTAAGCGGGTTGAGACGCGATCCACTCACGCTCGTCCATCACGTCAGCATCGAACATGCCATCGGCTTGTATGACGAACGGATATTCAGAATCAATGTCACCAGCCAACAGTTCAGCCTTATCGAAGCATTTCACCATCGGCACGTTCGGATTGGCGAACGTCGAAACACTGATCGGCCGCCCCTTGTAGTACAGGTTCTCAACATGGTCGAGACGCTTATCGTCCAACGCCCAAGCCAAGTAATCCCAGACACGCAGTTGGAACAGCATCTCACCGGTATTCAGGCTGGTTTCCGACATCGCTTATCATCTCCTTCGTGTTTCTGACGAGACTTTCCAACCCGCCGTGAATGTCATGCAAGGGTTCTATATGGATTTCCGTATGCGGCTCATAAGGATTGCCGCCGTATGTCAACGGCATTCCCTGCCGACGTTTGACAAGCCGTTTCGCCCGTTGTCCCCATGCCATACGGTCGGGTTCCAGCATGGCGCACAATGTGAGTTTCACTTGCTGGTCATCCACGTAGGCCAAACCGTTCAACGCGTCCTTGACGAGCTTTTCCAGATTGTCCAAATCCGGTTTCCCATGACGTCCCTTATAGAACATGAGAATCATCAGTATGTCCCCGTCCAATGGTTCGGCATGAGGGTAGAACATGTGGAATTGGTTTCGCACCAGTTCCTCGGCATCCCTCGTATGCTGGGGGGTCACAGCCCGATACCCGTAGAATCGTGGACGGCCCTTCGCGACGGGTTCGCCTGGAATGTCGAAATCATAGGTCATAAATCCCATATGCTCGCGTCTCCAATATCATCCCAATAGTCTTCGGCTTCCGACTCGCATTCAGGACAAGCGGGGCCGTAATATTCGACCCCATGCTTGTCACACCATGCGGGTTCGGTCATCCCAGAGAGCGGAACCATCAGAACAGTGTCGCCTCTCCAAGCTTCTCTTCAAGATCGCGCATAAGATTCACCGACGCATCCCAATAGGAAGGCTTCAATTCAATGCTCATGCCCTTGCGGCCAAGTTTGATTGCCTCGTACACGGTCGAGCCGATGCCACCAAACGGGTCGAACACAAGCTCGCCCTTATTGCTCCACAAGCGGATGCACCGTTCGATGAAATCCAATTGCAGCGGGCAGATGTGGCGTTCATCGGTATCCTCACGGCCAAGACGCTCATTCAGCGTGTTGGTCTCTCGAATGTTCCACCAGACCGGCTGCGCCCAATCAATCCATTCCTCGTTGGAAACATCGTTCTTGATCGGCACCTGATTGTCACCGGGCTTGCGAAACATCAGCAGATAGTCAGCCAACGCGGGACGGCTCATACTGGAATCCTTGTTCTTCGTCACGAACATGAGAGCCTGAGCCTTCGTGCGAATCGCCTGAGCCTGTGGATTCTTGTTCACGGTGACTTCGCCGTGGAAAATCCAACCGTTCTCCACGTAAGCGCGGATTACATCACCACGGAAGTCGGTCAATCCAACCACGCCGTCAGCGGTCTTCGTGGTCACAACCTGCTGCACATGCACGCAAGCGATACGGCCCGGTTTCGTGACCCTCAACAGTTCGCGGATGATGTACCCGTAATTCTCGATGAACTCTTCACGGGAACTATTGTTGCCCAAGTCGCGGGTTGAATCGGAGTACACGTACAGGCTTGCGAACGGCGGGCTGCTCACACTCAGATCAACACTGTTGTCAGCCATTTCCGTCATGCGTTCGCACGAGTCGCCAAGCCATAGTGTCCAATCCTTGCCTTTGGCCTCATCGGTCATATACATTTCATCGACCATCATGCGGCCTTTCCGAAAGAGTTTGATTCATTCATCGTCTTTACCAGTTCGTCACTCAAATGAGTGGCCTGCTGTTCCTTGCGGGTGATGTTCTCCGCTATCTCGCGTTCCAAATCGGAAACCACCACATGCACGTCAACCACGCGCTTCTGTCCGAACCGATAGCAGCGGCGTATCGACTGGTAGTAGGATTCCCACGAGTCGTTCAAACCGCAGAACGCCATTCGAGCGCAGTTCTGCCAGTTCAAACCGAACGATGCCATGGAACCCTTCGTAATCAGCACCGGAATGTTCCCATCAGCGAAGTCAAGGAACGCCTTGGCCTTGTCTTCCGGCGACATGGAGCCTTTCACATTCACACTGTCGGGGATAAGCCTGTTCAGCATGTCCGCCTCGTCGTTCAATCCAGCCCAGATAATCCACTGTTCGCCCGGCTCGTTATTGACAAGATCGACGCAACGGTTCACACGGTCAACAAGCGTTTCCTTACGGACTCTCGCACGCCCGCCGACACCACCAAGGTCAGCTGCGAACAATTGGCCTTCCGGGATGCTGCCGCGATAGGCGACAACATCAACGGTCTGATTCAATCCGGGCAACTCATATCCCGCATCATCACCGCCAATATCGGACGGCTTGCGCAATGCGATGGCCCATTGCGACATCCACCGCATCATCGGCTTAACCGCGTGACCTTTCAAACGCCAAATATTCCCGTCATGCACGAAATACGTGGCAAGCATCTTCACACGGGTGGCGTATCCAAGGAACTCGGCCTGATTGCATAGTTCCTCCGGGTCGTTCGGTGCCGGTGTGGCGGTACAGGCGAGACGGTATTTCGTATCCCTGAACGTGTCGATCAGCATTTTGCGGGTCTTTCCGTCAGACTGTTTCAGAATCGAAGCCTCGTCCAATACGACCGCATTGAATTTGGACACGTCGAGTTTTGGCACACGCTCATAGTTCGTGATGTTGAATCCGTCAGAGACTTCCGACTGGTCATGCACATAACGCACTTCCATGCCGATTGCGGCGCCTTCGCGGATGGTTTGCTGGCATACGGCCAACGGCGCTAGAATAAGCCCCGTCCCATGTCCGGCGCAGACTTGCCGTAACCATTCGAGTTGCATTCTGGTCTTACCAAGACCCGTATCGGCCCATACGGCTGCACGTCCTACTTTGCAAGCCCATGTGACGATACGTTTCTGCCAGTCGAACAGGGATGGGTGGAGCTGTTGCGAGCTAACGGTGATGCCAGTCTCCTGCTCGCGCAGCTCCTTTCTTTTCAGAAACTCCCTGTATGGAATGATGTTTGCCATGTTGGTTCCTTTTAGTCTGGATTAGAACTCGTCCGTGTTGCCGCCGAAATTGCCGAAGTCGGAAGGCTGATTATTGTTCGACGCCCAAGGGTCTCCACCTAACTGTTGAGACTGTGCGGGCTGCTGGCCGGTGTTCGATGGGTTCACGCCATACTGCGGCTGCTGGTTCCCCGCGAAACCGCCCTGCTGCTGTCCGCCCGCGAAACCGCTGCCGCCGCCCTGATAGCCGCCGCCATTGCCGTGCTGCACGCGATGCACCTGAGCCGTCGCATAACGCAGGGACGGGCCGATTTCATCCACCTGCAATTCGATGACCGTGCGGTTGGAACCGTCCTGCGCCTGATAGGAACGCTGCTGCAAACGACCCTGCGCGATCACACGCATGCCCTTCGCAAGGCTCTGCGCGCAATGAGTGGCGAGGTCGCGCCACGCGGAGCAGCGCATGAACAAAGCCTGACCGTTCTCGAACTGGTTCGTGCTGCGGTTCCAGGAGCGCGGGGTGCTGGCGATCGTGAACGACGCGACCTGCGCTCCAGCGGACGTCGTGCGCAATTCCGGCTCGTCGGTCAGATTGCCAATGATCGTGATAACGGTTTCTCCAGCCATTATGCGGCCTCCTTGACTTCTTCATTCTTTTTGAAACTGTTGATGAACAATTGGGCTTGCCAGTCGGTCAATCTTGCGTAATTCACAGGCATTTTGATGCGATTGCCGATGGCTTCGGACTCACGTCCGGCTGGAACATTCCCCTGAGCCAACAAGGCGGCAACCTGCCTGCGCAAGTCCTCGTTCATCGGATTGCCACGCTGATAGCCAGCCAACTGGCCGTCATCATCACTGGTAGCAAGACAGAACAGGGTGAGCAGACTGTACCTTCTCGCATAGGTTTCCGCACTCCCATACCGTTGCATGAACGGCTGTTCACGTTTACCTGCGGAATCACCCACGATGATCGGGACGGGAGCTTCAAACGCGCTCCAAGACTTGCTGTCATCCTTCCAGTAGCGGGTTACGACGAACCCATACCCGTTCGGATATTGGGGTAGATTATCGTATTGGATGCTCTGCTGCACCTTGACCTTCAACGTTTCGGTCACATAGTTGACCACACTGCCCAAGTCGGCGTAATCATAACCGTAGGCTTTACGGTTCTTCGCTATCACATTTCCCATTGGTCATCATCTCCAATCAGATGGTTCATCTGCCAGTCAGTGAATCTGATAGGCATAGGCGTCTTCGATAATCCTTGGTTGAGCATGTCTTCCAACGGAATATGGTTATTCCAGTAGAAGCTGAGCCTATCCAACGCTTCACGAATCTGCTTCACCGCGACAAGTGAGATTTCAGGATCGTTTTCGGATAGTTCCCAAATCATCCAGTCGTATGGTTCCTGCTTCTCCTGCACGACGAATCTGAATCCCATCGCACCCTGGTATCCGGTTACGAGCCGATACAGCATCATGTAGAAGGCGGCTTGAATGTGGTAGCCGAACTTGTATGCCGAACCAGTGAAGTCCTGCACGTCATGGCCGGTGGTCTTGTAGTCGTACAGCCACATGACGCCGTCCATGTCGGGATGGTCGGGCAGCCAGTCGGCCTTGCCTTTCAACTGCAATCCAGTGGTCGGGTCAATGGCGAACAAGGCGATTTCCGGTTTGCCTTCCACGAGACTGTTCATGTCCGGCGCGTAATCCACCATGTTTTGAAGCTTCTCATAGTCGGAACCGGAAAGGATTACCAGATCGTCCGATTTGGCTTGTTCGGCTTGTGCTTTACCGGCTTTGGTGCGCCCGTCGAGTTTCCTTTCGACCTTCGGGCCACTACCGAGAATGAGACTGTGCGCGGCCTTGCCGAACGCCAACGTACTGTTGTCGAGAGGGTTCAGCTTGTGCCATGCGTACGCTCTTGGAGACTCCATGAACTTCTTCAAACCAGTCTGGTCGATTGCCGGATGCGCGAAATACTCCTTGTCCGGCATGTCAACCATGCTGGGAAATTTCACTTCCGTCATACTTCCGCCACACTCCGTTCCATAATGTGGGCATTATTCCGGCAACGCCACTTCCTATAACCCTGTTCGACAAGCGGGAACAACGAGCGGGCGTAAATGACGGCACCATTACTGTTCTTTTCCAACAAGTCTCCCTTACCGGCATTCAGAATCGTGTTCTTCACGACTTGGCCCAGTCCGGTGAGGTTACGCTTGGTGTCTTCTGGATGCTGTTGGGTCATGTATTCCCTGAGCGTGATACGGTAATCCGGTTCGATTGGATGCCAGTCCGACACGTCCAATGGTTCCGGAATGGTGTCTTCCCCCAGCCGGTATGTTCGTCCGAACAAGCTGATCTCGTCCGGCACTTTCGTGTAGGTTTCGCCATTCACGTTGATGGTGTCCATGAGAGTTTTCCTTTCTGTGATTGCGTGCTGGTGGATGGAGTCGAACCATCTGGCTGCCGATGGACCGAACGACTGAGATAGCAGCGGCCACGTTCCTTGCACCAGCAGTGGTTGACGGGAGAGAGTGTGTATGTAAGCGCCTAGAGAAATCGACTTTGGAATATGATTTTTTAGGCTCCCCCGTCAACCGGGTTTTCAATTATGTCGGGCCGTCTCACGACGGCTTCGGACGTGGGCGGGAGTCGAACCCGCGACCCGTAGGGGAAGAAGAACCAGAGACCCCGAGTCATCCAATCCACGTCAAATCCCCAGTCCGGCAATCGCACTAACCGGTGGGGACAGTGGCCGCAACAGGAGTCGAACCTGTTAGGATTCACGCCAATGAATGATGCAAAACCGTTGGAACCCGACCTGAACGGGTTCACGGCCAACATCACGGCAACAGGAAATGTCAAAACCTGAATGCGAGATGGATAAGGTGATTCATGAGTTGTCAAACTTAAGGAGTCCGGCATGAATCCCACAACCATGTGCGGCCAATGCGCCTACGTGATTTGCTGCGCGGTATTGAGTTCGTAGGCGCGTGGATAATATCGATATTCAGTTATGGTCCCCACTGGCCGACGAATGAGTGAACGTGGGTATCCTGCGGAACAACCCGATTTTTGGTTGTTTGTTGGGACTGCCAGCCAGCGGGAAGTCTTTAGTCGCGTGGCGCGAATCTGACGATCAGCCACAATGCGGTGGCGATGTACACGCCTTCCACCATGAGCGCGGCGTTCATGCTGCCGCCATGCCATGTGAGCATGATGGTCAGGCTGGAGATGAGGCCGATGCTGGCGACGGCGAAGAGGATGCGGCGGAGCGGGTAGTTCGGCTTCTTCCGCTTCTTCATTGCTTGCATGTCTTCAAGCCAGTAATCATGGTCAGTCATCGTCGCTCCCAGTGTTCACTCGCTTGAGTGGGAAGGCTTCAGGCGGGAGCGTTTCGCAGACAGTCGGCCACTTCGCATACTGTCTATTGCCATTCCACATGTGATTAGCCGAGCAGTCATCCCATGTGCGCGCCGACCAGTCATCATCGATGTCCTTAAGCAGGAGCCGACCATCATTCGCGGTGACATAGAAGCCCCGCTCCTTCGGCTCTTCGGGCAGTGGCTTTTCATCCACTTTGACGAGTGATGCGATCTGTGCGACCAGACCGCGCACGGTATTCCAATCGTCTCCGTCGCTTGCGGTCTTCAACTTATCGAAAAGCTGGTCAAGCTTCACCAAAACACTGTCATTCATTCCAATCAAATCCTTTCGTCGGTTCCAAGCCTGTCGGCCTGAAACAATGTCTTCCATGCGTCAGAAACGTTTCCGCAAGCCCACAGGAAACAAGCTTGCGCAAACTTCTGTAGACAACGCTCTGAGCCAATTGCAGGTCTTCCGCAATCCGATACGAACTGGTACTGAAACCGGCCTCATATTTCGTGCGAAGCGACTCGAACACTCGCTGCAATACCGGCTTATCCCGCTGATAGTCACGTTTGGTCTTATGTCTGACCCGTTCAATCCAATTCGCGTTGGCGGCAAGCATGGCATCCAAGTCGATGCCCGTCTGGACGCTCCACGCGTCAGGTCGAGTGCCGTTCATGCCGAAACCTCCCGTGGACTCTCGCACACCTGGTCGTAACGGTCGAGAAGCTTCGACTTCTTGTACGTGACGGTCTTACCGCCCTGATAGTCGGCGCACACCCTGTACAGTTTGTCGAACTTGTCCGATCCAAGCTTGAGGAACCTGGCAGCTTCCTGCCTGTCGAAAATCTCCTCTTCGACAACAACCTTCCTGTCTGTCAAAACCTGCTCCTATCTTGATTGTCCGTGAACGTCAGCGGCCCATTGGATGAACGCGCCTAGTTTCGATTCGGGAACCTCATACAACGTGCTCGTCTTGAGTCCATCTTTTTCAACGATTGACCCGCCTTTCCGATCATTGATACGGAAGACGCAGTGCCCACCCTCGTCAAGAACGAACTCCTGTGGTGGTGCGGGAGGATTCAACAACGTCATGCCGCCACCTCCGCGTCAAGCACTCGCTCGAAACTTTGTTCAGACAACCGCTGGTGGATAAGCGCCAATCCCTTGCGTGTCAGCTTCGGGGTCGGCGGATAGGCGAATGGCGTGCCATCCTTGTGGATTCCGTGGGAACGGGAGGACACCATGACCATATGGCCTTGCCTCACGCGACTTGACGCCGCGCACCACGACTGGTTGGACTGCCGGTAAATCCAACCGTTATCCACAAGCCATTGGCGCAGCTCATGCTCACCGATCTGAATGTTGGAATCGTTGCTTAGGAGTTTCGCTGCGTCACGGACAAGCAGAGCATCGGGAACGTTCGTGAAGTCATCCAACGCCTTGGCTTTCGGCTCCAGTTCCTTGACCTTCTCCTGCTCCTCCTTCAGCTTGGTGGCGAGCTGGATCAGGAAGTCCGGGCTGGTGAGCGCTTTGTCCAACGTCTGCTGGGTCATGTAAGCGCCATGCTTGCGAATGGACGGCAGCACCTCGTGTGTCACCCAGCGTTGGAACTCCTTCGCTTCCGGCTTCCGCGAGCGCATGACCAGACGATACAGGCCAGGCTCACTGATGATGTACGCCTGCTGCCGACGGCCAATCGAATCGATGACTTCAGTAGTACTGAACTCGTCATCATCAAACATTTTGACAGTTTCGGTTGGATTACCGAGGTCAAGGATGCTCATGCAATCCTTGAGTACGAACCAAGGCTCCCCCGCCATGTTGGTCAGGGCGCGTAATGCTGCGCCCTTGAACTCGAATCGCTGGATTTCATTGTTCATTTGGAGCCTCCTTAGTATTCGGCTGCTTCGATGCGGGTGATGAAGAAGTGGATGCCTGGAGCGCATTCGTTCCACCGGTTGGTGTCGAAGTTTTCGACGTGCACGGTTTCGCCTTTTTTGTACGTGAAGTCTGTGTCGTATTCGCTGTATGCCGTGGTGTCCGGTGGGAGGCTGTTGCCTTGCTTGTCTTGCAGGTCAAGCACTCGCGCTGTGCTGGCGCGGCATTTGCGCCCAGTGCCGTTGGAGCGTTGCGCGTCGGCCGGAATGAGGAGCTTTACGATGACTGGTTTCGGTGGCATTGTGTCGTCTACGTATGCTTTTTTCCAGCCGATGATGTCGCTTTCGTCCGGGAGGATGCTGGTTTTGGCGATGCTGAGTTCTACATGGTTGGCATCGCGCAGGTCGGCGTGGCACAGGTCGGCATCGCACAGGTCGGCACCATGCAGGTCGGCACCGCGCAGGTCGGCACCATGCAGGCAAGCATCGCACAGGTCGGCGTGGCGCAGGTCGGCACCGAGCAGGTCGGCACCGCACAGGTTGGCACCATGCAGGTTGGCACCGCACAGGTTGGCACCATGCAGGTCGGCACCGCGCAGGTCGGCACCATGCAGGCAAGCATCGCACAGGTCGGCGTGGCGCAGGTCGGCACCGAGCAGGTCGGCACCGCACAGGTTGGCACCATGCAGGTTGGCACCGCACAGGTTGGCACCATGCAGGTCGGCACCGCGCAGGTCGGCACCATGCAGGCAAGCGTAGCTCAGGTCGGCACCATGCAGGTTGGCGTAGCTCAGGTCGGCACCATGCAGGTTGGCACCGCACAGGCAGTCGAATCCATATTCTCTGACGATGGCTTCGATGTTGTCGCCTTCGAGGATGCCTTGAGGTGTGGTGATTTTCATTGTGGTTCCCTTGACGTGTGTGGTTAGGCGGTTTGTTTGATTTGTGCGATTTCGCCGGGTTGGAAGCCGAATGCTTTGTAGAGTCCTATGAGCATGAGTGGTGTGCATTCGTTTGTTTTTTTGGCTCTGGCTAGGACGCTTTCGCTGACTCCTATTGCTCCGGCGAAGGCTTCGTCCGTTTTGAGGCCGCTCATTTGTTTGGTTCGGTCTAGGAAGCCGTCTCGGAACTGCATTTTGTATTCAGCCATCAGCACTGTTCCTTTCATTGTGAAGCATTTTGTTTTTCAACCTGAAAAGTAATATACCACAGTGAAAAGAGATTTTTCAAGTCGAAACACCTTTTCGGCGTGTTGACATGAAAGACTTTTTATTTCATAATGAAATACATGGATAAGAAAACATATTTCGCACAGCTAACGCATGATGCGGCGATCAATGAAATCAGCAACAAGACCGGACTCAGCGTCTCAACCCTCTGGCGTCAATACAACAAAGGATGCGAGTTCAGCGCCGAGTCGGTAATCATCATTGCTAGAGCATATGACGAAAATCCTGTAGAAGCTCTGGTTGAGTTCGGATATATAAGAGCCGACGAGATGGCTAACGGAAAGACCGTCGCAAAGCTGCATGACGCTTCGAATGACGAGCTGCTTCAGGAACTCGCACGCCGTCTCAAGGAGAACGCGGACGCCGACTGGGTGAACAGTCCGATCATCTACCGTGAAGAATTCGACATGGCCGCGAACGACGATCCGAACGCGAGACTCGAAGCCGAAACACCGGAAGACTGACGACAGCAATGAATATGGCGGCGGCATTCACTTATGATGCCGCCGCCTAATAATACGAAGGGAACAATGTCTCGAATCACCATCGACGTTTTGGAACGTCAGGCCGAAGCCATGGGGTTGAAGGTTTTGGAATCCGATATTCCCGGCACTACCTGCGGCCTGTACTGCGACCGGCTGCGGACGATATGGCTTGCCGACTGGCTCAACGACCGGCAGAGGCTCTGCACCCTATGCCATGAGCTTGTGCACGCGAAGTACCGTGATCTTGGCTGCGGCACGCGGTTCGGCGCGAAGTGCGAGCGTAGGGCGCGACGCGAGACGGCGTTGACGTTGATAAGCCCGGCCGAGTTCGCCATGGCCGAACGGACGTGGGACGGCGACACCTGGCATATGGCGGCGGAGTTGGACGTGACCATGCAGGTTCTCGCGGATTACAGGCAGATTCTCAAGGATGGCCTGTTCGAGAAACGCCCATGATTCATCAGCCGTCAATTGGGGGATAATCCTTGTTGAGACATATTGTAGGAGAGCAAGGAGGACATCATGGTTCCTATATTCGTTATCGCCGGTATCGCCATCGGTATGGCCGCGTTCGTTCTGCTGATCCAGATGGCCGTGCGGAACGGCATTCGCATGTCCGGGTTGATTGACTGGCGTACCCAATACGAGTTGGAACGCATCGACGATGCGGACGGCGGCAAGCCGACGTTGCACGAATTGTATGAGATCGCGGCCAAGACCGATTCCGCACCAGATGCCATCGAGCGGAATGTGAGGGCGAAGGCTCTGGACTATATCGAGTCGCGTAATTCCATCCATGTGCGAAATTGCTGGATTGTGATTGGAGTCGCTGTCGGCGTATGCTTCCTGACTATGATTATCACTCTCGCCAGCAATCCTGCGTGAATCATGTTTTTCTCGTGCCCGTCTGTTTTGTTGCAGGCGGGTTTTTCATACCCTCTTTCTGACCGTTTGCGCTTTTTAATTGGCAAAATCATGGCAAACGCACAATGTAAGAAGAATGTATAACCATGTACATACTTATATACATGTAACTGGAGCTACACCGACAAACTATCAGTATCTACTACCCGACAGTAGTTGTAATTATATCCATGTGTAGAGTTAGAGTTATAGGCGAAAGTAGCAAAAAGCCCTTGCCGCTCTCGAACAGCGACAAGGGCAATCGGAAAACCAGTTTGCATAGATTCTCCGTGCATCAGCATAGCGCTAGGCATGGAGGGAAAGACACGTGGAAAATATGGGCTACAAGAACATGCAAGCCGTATACGACGTCAACCGTGCCGGACGCATGGCGATACGACGCGGCGACAACATGACCCTCAACAAGAACGCCGAACTCGTCCTCATGTTCATGGCTTCGCAAACATATGATTGGGATAGCGAGAACAATTGTCCTCCGAAGAAGCTCATGGATAAGAAAGTGCCATGCCGCTACTACACGCTTGGATGGCGTGCTATCTCAGACTCGCTTGGAATGGTGATGCTCACTCCCGAACAGGCGATGGGCGGTAATGCGGAATCGAAGATGAAGACCCGTGAGAACAGTATCCAGAAAAGCATCAGCGATGCCTGGGTGTTCCTGCGTGATCGCGGCATCATTAAGACCATCGAACCTGCTTCGCTTGGTAAGAACGCTGGGTTTCTACTCCTACTGGGCGACGATGCGGAGAATGCCGCAGTGGAACGATGGGCCAGGGAGTGCCTTGGCGTCTGATTCGGCCATGATGACGGTTGTGCCATTCGACCTTTTTTGACCGTTTTATGACCGCGTTTTCGACCACGATGGTCGAATGTCCTCGTGTTCGGTCAACATGATGATGCAATCCAAATAAAGAAGATTATTAGGGTTGTACCTGCTTGATTGGGTTTTCCTGAGATTGCTGATTGCGGTTATGTCTATGAAGGCCGCCACATGGTTCCCTATGCCGTGTGGCGGCCTTCGTGGTTCCGGACGGCTCATGCATCGTGTTCTCTCCCTATTTTGGAGAGAACGGCATGGGCGTGTCGGATTTGGATGGTTCCGCATGATACCGGCCGTTACGCCCTGTGAGACGTTTGGATGGCGTTCTCTCAGGGTTTCATGAACCTTCCCACCTGACGTGCGAATTTGCTGTTACGGCGTGTCGCAACCCTTTTTCGTGTGTTTTTTGGGCTGGTTTTTCGAGTTTGTCTGAGAATCGGAGAGAATGACCATTTCGGACACTTCCGCAACCGTTCCCGCAACTACGGCTGAACCCTACTCGCGTAAGGGTTTCCGCCTTGGCTCCTGCGACTGGGCTTGAACCAGTGACCGTCCGATTAACAGTCGGATGCTCTGCCAACTGAGCTACGCAGGAATGCGCTGTGCACAAGACATAAATTATACGCGGTAAAACGCAAAATGCAAATCCCGCGCGTGTCTCCCCTGCTGCGGCGGGACTACCGTCACATGCTGATCTTCGTCAACGGCATGGCGGAATCGATTGCGAAATCCGGTTCGGACGGTTTCACGCCGCTCTCCACCAGGTTCACGCCCAGCATGGCCACCATCGCGCCATTATCGGTGCACAGTTTGATTTGCGGGATACGCACTTCGACGCCATGCTTGGCTCCGACCTCCAACAGTTTGGCGCGCAGTTGGGAGTTCGCGGAGAAGCCGCCGCCAACGATCAGGGTCTTCGAACCGTACTGCTCGCAACCGCGCATCGCCTTCTTGGCGAGCACCGTCGCGACGGAATCGGCCAGCGACGCGCACACGTCGTCGATGGGAATCTCATTGCCTTCCGCCTGCTGCTGCTCGATCCAACGCGCCACGGCCGTCTTCACGCCGGAGAAACTGAAATCGTACGGATGCTGCTGCCCCGCCTTGCCTTGTGTAAGGCCCTGAGGCACTTTGATGGCATGTGGGTTGCCCAGCTGCGCGTGACGGTCGATGTGCGGGCCGCCGGGATACGGGAAACCAAGCAGACGCGCCACCTTGTCGAAGCATTCGCCGGCAGCGTCGTCGAGCGTGGTGCCGACCACGTCGATATGCCGCGCCACGTCTTCGACATGCAGCAGCGAAGTGTGCCCGCCCGACACAATCAACGCAAGCGTGTCCTTGGGGAACGGTCCGAACTGCAGCTGCGTCACCGCGATATGTCCGATGACGTGGTTGATGCCGTAGATCGGCTTGTTCGCGGCCCATGCCAACGATTTCGCGCCGGACACGCCGACCGCGAGACAGCCGGCGAGGCCGGGTCCCGCGGATACGGCGATCGCGTCGACGTCGGACAGCGTCATGTTCGCGTCGGCCAGAGCTTTGGAGACGCATGGCACGAACGCTTCGGCGTGCGCGCGAGAGGCGATTTCGGGAATCACGCCGCCGTAGCGGGCGTGCTCGTCCATGGAGGACGCGACCACGTTGGAAATGAGGGTGCGTCCCTGCACCACGGCCGCCGCCGTTTCGTCACAGGTCGATTCGATGCCGAGTACGATTGGTTCGCTCATTGCTGCTCCGTTGTGTGTGTTGCTGAAGTGTGCTCTGTATCCGCTGTTGCGCTGAAGCCGACGACGCGCGGCTCCAGGTCGAGGCTCATGGTGTACGCGTCGATGCCTTCTGGCTGGTAGTAGCGTTTGCGCAATCCCATCCGCGTGAAGCCGAACCTTTCGTACAACGCCAATGCCGGCACGTTGTCGACTCGGACTTCCAGAAGCATGCGTTTGGCGCCCTGCCGACGCGCCGAGACGATCAGTGTTTCGAGAAGCGCCGCCGCTATCCCCTGCCGTTGGTATGGTCTGCCGACGCCGATCGTCATGATCTCCGCGTCGTCGCCGTCGTACCAGTAGCCTGCGTAGCCTCGGACGACGGGATCCGCCGTCTGTACGGCATCGCCTTCAATGTCGAGCAGATACGTGCGTGCCGGAGCGTGGAATTCCTGCCGTACGGACTGTTCGCTCCACGCGCCGCGGCCGAACAGGTCCTTTTCCAATGCGGCGATCTGTCCGACGGCGGTGTCTTCCGGAATCTGGGAATGGTCGACAATCATGGGCGTGCCGTCACTCCGTTCGTTCGGCGCCGGCATGGTTGAGCACATGCTTGAGCGGGTTGGGCACTGACACGTCCGGACGACGCAGATATAACGGTTCGACGGGGGTCGGTTCTGCCAACGCCTGTTCGCTGGTGGTGAAGGCCGCGAATCGCGCCAATCCTTCCGCGCCTTCGTCGAGCAGAGCATGGTCGTCGACTTCGCCGAGGGAGGCAATCGCATTCCACGACTGCGCGTATTTGACCGCACCATGGCCGATGACGTCGACGACGTACGGCTTGCCCGTGTCGGCGAGCTTCGTAAGAACGTCATTGACGCGCATCGTGATGGAATCCGGATAGTCGATGTCCATGTCGATCAACGTTATGGGCGATTGTCCGACGCCGTCCGCAACGGTGCCGCCGTCATACAGCGCGAAATACAGTTGCCGGCGACGCGCGTCGTTGACGGCAAGCGTCAGATGGCGGCGATCGTCCGTAGCTTGAGTATGTGCCAGGCATTGCGGCGCGAGCACGTCCTGTCCGACCAGTTGCGCGCCTGTGGCGAAGGCCAATGCCTTGGCCGTGACGATGCCGGCGCGCAGGCCGGTGAATGGCGCCGGTCCGACGCCGACGACGATGCGGGTGATGTCCGACGCCTGCAGTCCGGCCTGTTCGACGGCTTGCGCGATGTTCACCTGCAGTTTCTCGACATGGGTGTGCGAATCCGTTTCGACGATGGGTTCATGTCCGACCACGCCTACGGTCGAACCATATGAGGTGTCAATCACCAGTGTCTGCATATGCTTGAAAACTCCTTGTGCCAAACTGCCAACCACTGTACAACCGGCGCTGGAAGCCACGGCATGCGGTGCGGTCGGCCACGTCGGATGCGTCTTGACAGGGTCAGCGTTTTCCCGCGGTGAAATCGAACGAATCCCAGGCAGCGCCCACCGGCACCAACGTCACCGTGCGTGCGCCCGCGCTGGTCAGCTCGCCGTCCGCGGTCACGGCGGGCGCGTCAAGCGGACGGTCGATGTGGATTTCAAGCCGTTCCGGAGCCAATGCGGCGGCCATCTGCTCGCCCCATTCCATCAGGATGACGGTATGCTCGCCCGGATCCTCCAATTCCTCGTCCAAGCCGAGCGATTCCAATTCGTCCAATAGCCGTCCGACCGTGTCCTGTCCGGGCGCGTAGGCGTTGCCGCCGAGCCTGTAGGCGTCGACGTGCACCAGATGCGCCGGCGAACCGTCCGCGAACCGTCCCTCAAGCTCGCGTGCGATGGTGAAGGTCGGCGAGACGATGGGCTCTCCGATGCCAAGTCCCGCGCCGAACCCTTGCGCGAACGTGGTCTTGCCGGCGCCAAGCGGACCGGACAACAACAGCACGTCGCCTCCACGGGCAAGCTTCGCCAAACGCTCCCCCAACGCCTGCATGTCCTCGCCGGTGGCGACTGTGATGGTAATGGTGTTGCTCATGCGGCACGTCCTTTGCGGCTGATCAGTTCGATGGACCGTTCCAAAGCATAGACCGGGTCCGAGCCATTGGTTTTGCTTTGCTCGTCGGCCCATGCGAGCATCTGGATGCATGCGCTCATGCCGCTTGACGTCCATCCGGACAGTTGCCGGGTCGCGTTCTTCAACACCCAGGGGTTCGTTTTCGCCTCGGCCGTGGAAATGGTGCCCGCACGCACCGCCGACGCCTTCGCCATCGTCCGCAGCTTCATGGCCAGCGCGCCGATAAGCGCGATCGGAGCGGTGCCCTGTTCCACGGACGATCGCATGGCGATGATCGCGTCCGCCGTACGTCCCGACAACGCGAGGTCGGCGACACGGAAGCCATCCACCTGCGGATTGGAGGTGAGATATTGGTTGACGCGGGCGAGCGTCATGGGATTGTCGTCGAAATCGAAGCATAACTGGCCGACCATGGCCGCAAGCTCGCCGGTCCTATCCCCCAACACGGCCACGAGTTGCTGCGCGGCCATCGGCTCGACGCGGCGTTTGCGCCGTTCGAAGCATTGCATGACGAAGTTGAGTTTGGCCTCGGGCTTCTTCAGGTCGGCGACAGCGTCCTTGTACGCTCCGGCCTTGGTGAGCTGCTCCACCAGACGTTTGCCCTTCACACCGCCCTCATGCTGGCAGATGACGATGCACGCGTCCGCCGGCTCCTTGCACGCCTGTCTGCAGTAAGAGACCATGGCGTCGCCCAGTTTTTCGTCCGCGTTCTGCAGGTTGGTGACGATGACGATGGCGCGATCCGCAAGCAATGATGGGCTTACCGCCTCGTCGAAGGCGTAATGGTCGGCGTTTGCCGCGTCGAGTTCGATGGTTTCCGCGTCGGGATACCGGCGTTGCGCCTCGTGTTTGAGGTCGCGCACCGTCTGGTCGTTCAGGTACGAGTCGCCTCCGTACACGAGGTGGAAGGGCGTGGTGGCTGCGGATGGTTTCGGCATACCATTCAATCTCGCTGTATCGGTGGACAAAACCGGCATGGCCTATTCCTCCCATTGCAGTTCGCGCAATGCCTTCCGAGTACGTTCCATCCACATGCGCAGCCGTTCCACAGGGTTGGCTATCAGACGTTTTCCGGGCAGATCGGGTTCCTGGACCATCATGCGTCCGAACAGCCGGTGCGTCATGATCGCGGCGGCCGCGCAGGCGGCTTCCACCACGCAGACGAGGACCGCTCCCTCGACGCCTCCGGCCCACGGTATCGTGGCCTGGCTGCCGGAACCCAGTTCAAGGGCGGTCAGTTCCATGACCGCGGTGCCCCAGGAGGCCGCACGGGCCAGTTGCAGGCCGAGCCACGGAATCAGCCATGAGACGGCAAGACTGGCCAGGCCGGCCAATGTGGCGAAACCCACGAACGGCGCCACCATCAGATTCGCCGGTATGGAGAACACCGGCAGTTCCGGTTCGATGAGCACCTGGATCGGCAGGGTGAACACTTGCGCCGCTATGGTCATGGACAGAGCCTCGGCCACGAACCGTGGCAGGACCGGTTCCATCCATGCGTTGAGGGTGTCGGCGAACAGCACGATGCCAAGCACCGCGGCGCAGGACAGGGCGAATCCGAAGCTTTGCGACATGTGCGGGCATGCCATCAGCATAGCCAATGTGGTCCAGCTCAACGACGCCATCGCCTGGCCTCGTCTGCCGATGAACAGGCATGCCGCGCCGGACAATCCCATCAAAAGCGCGCGGGATACCGAATCCGACGGAAACACGCATGCCGACAGCATGATGTACGACATGGCGACCAGCAGTGCGGTGAATCGTCGCGGCAGAAGGAAGAACGAGCAGCCGGAACGCACCAATGCGGCGGTCACGGCCAGATGGCCGCCGCTGACCGCCATGAGATGCACGATTCCGGACCTTTGGAACGCGTCCTCCACCTGTGCGGCGTATGTGGAATCGATGTCGGCGCCATCGCCTTCGGCCGGCACGTAGTCCTGTCCGAGAACACCCAATGTCAGTCCGGGGACGAGCACTTTCCCTTGGTCGGAAAGACGTGCGGTTTGGACGAAGAACGCCTCCTGCATCATGCCGATGGCGCGCATCGGCAGGTTTGGCGGCCTGACGTGTTCGACTGTCGTGACGTCGGTCAGCCACAACGGCATGGCACCGTATCGCGCTTCGGAGATGCGACCCGCGATCTTGTAGGTGCCGTCCTGTTTGAGTTTGCCGCATTCAGGCCGGTCCGCGTATATACGCGCTCGTGCCGAACTGGTTTGCCGTACGCCGTCGATGGTGACCGATGTGATGCGCGCGTCGGCACGGCAGTCGTTCGATCGTCTGTCGGAGATGACGGTCGGCGAGGTGGCGCGCGCCATGACGACGACGGAAGCGTCGCCTTCCGCGGCCGCCCGAGAAGCCGGGTCGCGCCATTGCAGCAAATCATAGGTCAACGCGCTTGCCGCGCAAACCATCGCAGCGATCGCGCAGACCGTGACGCTCGCATGCCAGAGCGTTATCCGTCGTCGAACGGACGCCAGCAATCGTGGGAAGGGCAGTCCCGCCAGGACCGCCAGCGGTATCATGCAGGTGAGAACGGCCGGCAAAGCGCCGAGCATGCCGTCATGCGATATGCAATATGCGAAGCCGGCGTGCGCGGCCAGACTGGCCGCCCAACCGCATATTGCGGCCGGCAGCAGTCTCCAGTCTCGGCTCCCGCGCTCCCTGGTCAGCCAATCGCGTGTGCCCGTCATCTCACGCACACTTGGTCACGGAACTTCGCCAGAGTCTTCGAACCGATGCCCTTGACTTCCAGAAGCTGGTCGACGTTGTCGAACCGTCCTATCTGCGTTCGATAGTCGAGGATGCGCTGCGCGGTGACCGGTCCGACGCCTTTGAGGGTCTGCAATTCGCCTAGGTCTGCGGTGTTGAGGTCAAGCTGGTTCGATTGCTGCGCTCCGTCTTGCCCGTCATGGCTGTCCGGTGTGGACGCGTCCTGCGTCGGTCCGTTTTCTTGCGGTGCCGGCGTTTGTTCCGTTTGCGGGGCCTGTTGCGGCTGCTGTTGGGCCTGTGAGCGTATCTGCGACCGTGAATGCTGCAGTTCGCTGTAGTGGATCGTCTGTTGGACGAGCATGGTCAGGCTCGCGCACAGCGCGCACGACAAAGTGAGGATCGCCATGAGCGCGTGGAACGGGCGGAACGCCAATCGTGGCCTGTCGCGTTTCGGCCGCTCCCCCTCGTCGGGTTTGTCCGTCGGCCGGACGCCGGCGAGCTCCGCCAATGTCGGTTTCGCGTCATGCGTCTTCCGCTGCGGCATCGGTCGTGCGGGTTCGTGTGATGCGGACGGTTCGTCCGATTGCGCCTCCATGGCCGTAAGGCTGTTGGGTCGGGACGGTTTTTCGGGCATGCCCAATCCCCGCAGCCGCTTCGTGGCGGCCGGCATGCCAGTGCCGCCGTCCGCCGTGTGGATGGCACGGATGGGGTGAGTGCCGCGAAATGCAAATATGCCCATGCATCCAACATTGGAGGATGCATGGGCATACTGTCCAGCCGAAACGGCTCCTGTGGTCGGAGAACGCGGGTTATCCACATTCCTGGCGTGTCGCCATGGTGCGGAAGAACCCGCGTCCTCTTATGCGGGCCGTCTCGTCAGAAGATCATTCCGCGGGAACGATGGAGACGATCTTCGGAGCCTTGACGATGACCTTGCGTGGCTCCTTGCCGCCCAGTCGGTCGGCGACGGCTTCGAGCGCCATCTTCTCCAGCTCCTTCGGATCGATGTCCGGGGAGACCTCGAGCTTGGCGCGCACCTTGCCCTTGATCTGCACGACCGCGGTGACGGAATCCTGTCCGACGTAACGTTCGTCGGCCTTCGGCCAGTCGGCGTGCGCCAGGGATTCGGTGTGGCCGAGCTTGCTCCACAGTTCCTCGCAGATGTGCGGGGCGATCGGAGAGAGCATCAGGATCAGCGGTTCGACGGCGGCGCGCGGCACGGCGTCGAGGCTGGTCAGATGGTTGTTGAGCACGATGAGCTTGGCGATGGCCGTGTTCGGACGCATGGCCTCCATCTCGACGGTCACGTCGGCGATCGTGTTGTTAAGCAGCTTCAGCGTCTTCGTGTCAAGCTCGCCGTCGGTGACGCGCACCTCGCCGGTGGTCTCGTCGATGACGTTACGCCACAGGCGCTGCAGGAAACGCATGGAGCCGACCACGTTGCGGGTGTTCCATGGACGGGATTCGGCCAGCGGGCCCATGCCCATCTCGTACAGGCGGAAGGTGTCCGCGCCGTAGTTCTCATACATGTCGTCAGGCGTGATGATGTTCTTCAGGCTCTTGCCCATCTTGCCGAACTCGCGGTTGGCATGCTGGCCGTTCCATGTGAACGTCGGCTCGCCGTTGGCGTCGGCGGGACCTTCCACCACTTCGGCGGCCGGCACGTACTGGCCGCGGTCGTCGGTGTAGGCGTATGCCTGGATCATGCCCTGGTTGAACAGCTTGTGGAACGGTTCCATGGAGTCGACGTAGCCGAGGTCGAACAGCACCTTGTGCCAGAAGCGGGAGTACAGCAGGTGCAGCACGGCGTGTTCGACGCCGCCGATGTACAGGTCCACGCCGCCGGACTTGCCGGCGGTCTTGTTGTGGTCCGGACCCATCCAGTAGTCGAACTCGTCCTTCTCCACCATGTGCTTGGTGTCGGTCGGGTCGAGGTAACGCATGTAGTACCAGCAGGAGCCGGCCCAGTTCGGCATGGTGTTGGTGTCGCGGTAGTAGGTCTTCTTGCCGTCGCCCAGGTCGAGCTCGACCTTGACCCAGTCCTCGTTACGGCTCAGCGGAGCCTCCGGGTTGGATTCGGCGTCCTCCGGGTCGAAGGTCTTCGGACTGTAGTCCGGCACGTCCGGCAGGTTGATCGGCAGCTGCTCGTCGGGAAGCAGGTGCGGGGTGCCGTCCTCGCCGTAGACGATCGGGAACGGCTCGCCCCAGTAGCGCTGGCG